>Ga0187892_10000081_pt1 | contig 215747 bp, 177 predicted proteins | sample MA1701073metaG_FD_139345 | JGI IMG/M metagenome (GOLD analysis project Ga0187892, IMG submission 139345) | Bio-ooze microbial communities from a basaltic lava cave in the Kipuka Kanohina Cave System on the Island of Hawaii, USA - MA170107-3 metaG ... | reverse complement strand
TGGCCGGTCGCGTCGCCGTCTATCACCACGACTCGAAACTGCAGGTCCACGTGCTGTGACCAAAAAGGGGGGGTGACATTTTCACTCGGCTGTTAGGGGTGACATTTCTACCTTGCTACAACAGCGTACTCGGACCACTGCCCTTCCAGGCGCCAGCGCGTGTTGGGGGCGCGGAACACCGGCTGCGTGGGAGAGTCGCGAATCACGAGTCACCAGTCACAAGTCACCAGTCGCTCGCCACCTGTCACTAGCCGCGAGTCACCAGTCACGAGTCACCAGTCACCAATCACGATTTGCCTTGACATCCTTTTCTCTCTTTGCTATTCTCCCCCTGTATGTTTGACCGGGCGAGCTTTGCCGGTCCTCCACCCTCTCGCCCTTCCTCATGCGTTTTGCGAGACCACAAATGGTGACTCGCGATTCGTGACTGGTGTACCGGCGGCTTTACGCCACCGGTAGCCAATTGACTAATTTGTCCGAAATAGCTAAACTGGCCATTGCGGAGGTTCCTATGGCAACGCGAGCGGCAGTACGGCGACGTCCTGAGACAGGCAGGTCCACTAAGGCGCCCCGCCGGGCGAGTGAACGCCTGCAAACGGTGTCCGTTTCCGCGACGGAGGCCAAAAACGAGTTTGGCCGCATCCTGGAGCAGGTCATCCGGGGCGGGCGAGTGGTGATCACCCGGCACGCGGCCCCGAAGGCGGTGCTGCTCTCCGTAGAGGAGTATGCCGCGCTCTCCGCAGCCCCGGGGGCCAATCTGGACACGCTGACCAAGGAGTTCGACGCAATGCTGGTTCGGATGCAGACGCCGGAGGCGCGGAGAAAAATGCAGGCCACGTTTGACGCATCCCCGGAAGAGTTGGCAAGAGCGGGCATGGCCGCGTGGAATAAGGCGTGACCGCGCCTGGCGCGAAGCCCTGTTTGTACGTCCTGGCCGGCACGAATGGGGCGGGCAAGAGCAGTCTCGCCGGAGCGATGCACCTAGCGCAGGCGGGGGAGTTCTTCAATCCAGACGAGGCTGCGAAGCAAATGCAATCGGCAAACCCGGGGGCTTCGCTTGCAGACGTAAATGTGGCCGCGTGGAATGAAGGCGTGCGGCTCCTGCGCCGGGCCATCACCGAACGTCTGACTTTTTTCTTCGAGACTACCCTCGGGGGCCGCACCATCACCGGACTGCTGGAACATGCCATGTCCAGCGGCATGGAGGTGGGCATTTGGTACGTAGGCCTGGAGAGCCCGGAACTCCACATCGCCCGTGTCCGAGCGCGAGTCGCCAAAGGTGGACACGACATTCCGGAGCAAAAGATCCGCGAGCGATACAGCCAAAGTCGGCTCAACCTCATGCGCTTGATGCCAAACCTGTCGGAACTCCGGGTCTTCGACAACACCAAGGAAGCCACTCGAGAGACCGGGGCCGGGCTGGAACCGCGGCTGCTGCTGCACATGGTTCGGGGTAAGATGGTGAGCCGGTGCGAGCCCGCGGAGACTCCCGAATGGGCCAAGCCCATCCTGATGGCGGCGCTGAAGCTGAGCGCGCCGGGAGACGAATCCATAGGCAGGAGATCGTAGCCACGAACCGGGAATCACTAATCATCAGCCACGGATCACCAATCGCGGTGACGGGTAACGAGTCTCTGGCCACTAGCCACTTGTCACTAGCCGCTATCTTTAGGAGGTTGTAGATGTCCCGGTCATTCCTTCTGGTCTTTCTTATGGGGCTGCTGGCGCTGTTCCTGCTGATGATGTGGGTGGGCCAGGGGGCGTACATCCCCAGCGGGGCCGCGCTGGTGCTGGACCTGGGCGCGCCCATCGAGGAGCAGCGCCCCGGGGGCGCGCTGGGCGAGCTGACCGGGCCCAAGGCGCTGCTGATGCACCAGATCAGCCGCGGGCTGCGCGCGGCCAAGGACGACGCGCGCATCGCCGGCTTGGTGGTGAAGATCTCGCCGCTGGACGCCGGATGGGGGAAGGCCGGCGAAATCCGCGACTTGATCGCCGAGTTCCGCACGTCGAACAAGCCGGCCATTTGCTTCCTGGAAGGCGAGACCATCGGCAACCGCGAGTACTTCCTGGCCACCGGCTGCGGCGAAGTGTGGCTGATCCCTTCGGGCGTGCTGGGCACGACCGGGATGATGGCGCAGTCCACGTTCTACAAGGGCACGTTCGAGAAGCTGGGCATCGAGCCCAACGTCTTCGGCATCGCCGAATACAAGACCTACCGCAACCAGTTCACCGAGAAGAAGTACACCGCGGCGCACCGCGAATCCGCGGAGGCGCTGCTGCGCAGCATCTTCGAGCACTACATCGAGCAGGCCTCGCAGGCGCGCAAGATCAAGCCGGAGGGGTTTCTGGCGCTGCTCGAGGGCGGCCCGTACCTCAGCGCCGAAGCCGTAGAGAACAAGCTGGTGGACAAGGTGGCCTATTGGGACGAGGTGCGCGGCTACTTCGACCAGAAGCACGACGGCTGGAAACCGGTGGAGCTGCCGCAGTACGTCAAGCAGGTGCCCAACGCCGGCTTCGACAGCGTCGCCGTGGTGCGCGCCACCGGCGACATCGTGATGGGCGGGTCGGGGTACGACTCCTGGGCCGGGTTCATCATGGGCTCCGATTCGGTGATCGCCGACCTGCGCCGCGCCCGCGAAGACGACAGCGTGAAGGCCATCGTGCTGCGGATTGACTCGGGCGGCGGCTCTGCCGTGGCCAGCGAATTGATCCGCCGCGAAGTCGAGCTGGCCCAGGACGCCAAGCCCGTGGTGGTGTCCATGTCCGACGTGGCCGCCAGCGGCGGCTACTGGATCGCCATGTCGGCGAAGAAAATTGTGGCCGAGCCGGCCACGGTGACCGGCTCGATCGGCGTGGTCTTTGGCAAGCTCAACGTCTCCGGCCTGTACACGCTGCTGGGGCTCTCCACCGACCACGTGGCCACTCACGAAAACGCCACCATCCTCTGGGAGCAGCAGAACTTCACTCCCGCCCAGCGCGAAGTGGTGATGAAGTTCATGGACGATACCTACGCCGACTTCACCGCCGCCGTCGCCGAGAACCGCGGCCTCAAGCCTGAAGAGGTCGAGAAGATCGCCCGCGGCCGCGTCTGGACCGGCGTGCAGGCCCGCGGCTTCAAACTGGTGGACGAGTTCGGCGGGCTGGACCGCGCCATCGCCGTGGCCCGCGATCTGGCCAAGATTGACCCCGGCCGCTCCGTGCGCATCCTGATGCTCCCCGAGGAAAAAACCGTGTTCCAGGAGCTGCTGGAGCAAACCGCCAGCCAGAACCTGCGCGCCGACCCGTTGCGCGCGCAACTCCGCCGCCTGACCCGCCCGCGCGAATGGGTACAGGCGCGCCTGCCCTTCGACCTCAACATCCGGTAGGCGCGTCCCAATTAATCTGCGAGCCGAAAGTTCCAGGGGGAAGGCGAGGTGGCATCAAATGCCTTGCCTGCTCGAGGGTCTTGAATTCTCCATTCCTTGCGAATGTTCGGGCCATCCGGATCAGGGTAGCCGTAACGCAGGTCGTACAAGTCGTAGAGTTTTTGAAAGAACTTTGAGAAGTGCACGGGGCTGCTTTCCGGTGGGTAACCCTTCACGATTTCAGTTTTGCCCTCGCGGCACCTGTAAGCCAAGAGGGCGACCGCCTCATAGCGTATCCCCGGTTCGGTTAGCGTGCTTCTCCCGGATAGCGAGATGAGCACCTCGTGGTACCGGCGGAAGGCGGGTAGCGGGTCGCCTTTTTCGGTGAAGGAGGCATCCGTCTTTTCCACTTCCGACAATTTGGCGAATTTGATCAGGTGGAGAAAACCAAAAACAAACCCCGGATACATCAGATGAACGTTCGTGCACTCGCCCAGAGCCTCTTCCATCCTGTTGGTGAGGTTCCGGAAAGCATTTCCGGTGTTCTTCGCCGAAATAGCCAAAGCTGGGCCGATGTTGGGAACGACAACGGTGACATCGACGTCCTTATACTTGATCCCGCCAAGTACGCGCGACTCGGAACGTTGGGCCCCTCGCTCTGAATAACGAAGCTCGTGAACAGCGTTGCTTGCTCGGGTGCTGGCCATCGGGGCCTGGGATTCACCCACTCGGGCGGGAAACCGCCCTCCACAACAAGTCTCGCTGCGCAGTAGTTGTGGAGTGGCTTGATGTGTTCGCCGGATTGGATCTTCTTTCCGCTGCAAAGCTGCCGAACCGCTTCCTCGAGAGTCGTGAGGTTGCGGAAGCTCATCTGTGCAGCCGCCAATCCTGGAGGAAAGCCGCGGCATCCCGCAGCACAGCACACTCAGTGGCCGTGCGGCCAAACATCTTTCGAAGGACCTGTTCATCAACGATGTCCTGCGCTTTCTCCGGGGTGGAAACGCGCAGTGTTTGGTCTAATTCCGCGAGCAGCAGGTTGGCATCCCGTTCTGCGGCCAGCGCAACTACAACCCGCTCGGCCTCTGTTGGCTCCAACTTCAGAAGCCCGCCACCGAGCGCATGCCCTTCCATTTCGCAACTGAGTCTAGTCAGCGAGGAATACCATCCGGCAACGAGACGCCGTCCCAAGCGCTTATTCACGAAACGGACCAAGTGCAAGGTGTTGGGGGCTACCAAGTGTCGTGGATTCAAGACCAACTTCGGGGCGCCGCCAGCCATGTACGACAGGAACGCGTCGGCCTCCCTGATATGGGGGACGGAGTACCATGGCACCCTCACCCTGCACTTGAATCGCTTGTGAATTGCCTCCTTCTTCCCGCGGGTCAAATATGCCCGAATGGGGGCCACAAGAGTATCCTCTCGAGAATTCGGCAGGGCCAGCAAATAGGCCTTTTCGCCCTGTTTTCTCAACTGTTTCCAATCAGAGTAGCGAAAGATAGTCCCGCGATGCCCATTCAAGGACGGGACGGCCGGCCTTAGGTACCTGCGCGGGATCCGTTCGCAGGCGATTTCGTCCACGGTCAGGTGAAAGAACTCATTGCATCCGGTGACATACCCAATGCCGACATCCACATGGTCACTCAGTCGAACAACGCCCTCCTCCTCGGCCAGGACCTGGTAGAGACTCCTAGCCCGAAGAGGTAGCAAGTAGTGAGAGAGCCGGATGCGGCCAGCGTTTAGAGATGGAAGGTCAACTGGGATGGATGGTCCACCTTCGGAAATTGCAGCCTCGATGCTTTCAAAGGCACTAACGGAAAGCCAAGTACAAGCTGCCCCGCGTTCCTCCGCAAGCAAGAGATGAGTATCTTCGCTCAAATCGGGAAACAGCTTCTTCCTGAACATGCATATCTTGATCTTGCCAAACTCCCGCGCCAGAAATCTCAAGACCTCATGCGCGTACTGAGCGTGGCCGAGCTCCGCTGGGACCACCATGGCCAGCCGGCCCCCCGGCTGCACGAAAGCCGCCGCGTGCACCAAGAAGGGCGCCCAGGAGGAGGTCAGCCGGGGCAGCTTAACGCCCATGCGGGCTGCGCAATGGAGTCCCCCATCTCTCATCGTGCCCGCAAAGGATTGATACCGCACGAAGGGGGGGTTCCCGACAACGGCGGTAAACAGTTTCAATTGCTCGGGGGCAACCGAGAAGAAGTCCTCCGGGATCACTCTGGCGGAAGGAAAAGCTGCCTTGGTGGTTGCGGCTACTCTAGCATCATAATCAATCCCATAAGCATCGATGTTTTGGGCCCCAAGGCTAGCCAATCGTTCTTGGGCCGCAGCCAGGAAAACACCGTCGCCGCAGCTCGGATCCAGGACCGAATCCGCAGTCGAACGGATAGCCCAATCCACCAAGAACCTGGCCACGTTGTCCGTTGTATAGAAGGCGCCCAGGGCCTTTTGGTGAGTTAGGGTAGCCATCAGACTCTGTCAGGTTATAGCTTGGCGCGCTTTGCGGAAACAGGGTCATTTCATGGCAGGAACAAAAGAATGCGGGGGTGGTTGCGTGCAGGGGCGCGGAATGGTACAGTCGGAGCCCGTACCGCCATCCGAAGCGCCAGGGGGACGGTCCACTGTTCGCAAGGGCGAACGACCTGTCCACGTTTGTGTCGCCTGATGACCTCCACTTGAGGAAAAGCGAACCCGTCTCCGGGTGTATTCGGCTCGGCGGCCGAAACCGTGTAGTGGAACGGTAGTGTGGGGCGGCTTCACGCCGCCCGCGTGGAAGTGCAGCATGCGCGCGTCGCCGCTGAACCAGCATCCGCCAGGGAACCGGGGGATCGAGGGCTACTTGCTCAAACTGCGCAAAGTGGAAATGCTGGGGTTCAAGTCGTTCTGCGAGAAAACCACCATCACCTTCAGCGGCACGGGAATCACCTGCATCGTGGGCCCCAACGGCTGCGGCAAGTCCAACGTGGTGGACGCCATCTCCTGGGTGCTCGGCGAACAGAGCCACAAGTCCCTCCGTGCCGAGCGCATGACCGACTGCATCTTCAATGGCACAGCCAAGCGCCCCCCGCTGGGTTACGCCGAGGTGTCGCTCACGCTGGTGGACCCGGAGCTGGCCGCGGCGGCGGAATTTGTGATGGGGAAGGAAGAAGGCGGGGAAGTGAAAGACGTGAGGGAAGTGAAGGAGGCAGAGGAGGTAAAGGAAGTAGAGGAACGGCTGCAGAACCCCAGCGGGGAGGCCGCTGCGGTCACAGAGAAAGCCGAGAGTGCGGGGCGAGAAGCCGCGGAAGAAGGAGTCAGCCCGGCGCCGGCATCGTCGTTCATCGCGCGGAAGAAGCGCGAGCCGAAACCGGTGCTGCACACCAAGCCCGGCGAAGTGGTGGTGGGGCGGCGGTTGTACCGGTCGGGGCAGAGCGAATACCTGATCAACGGGCGCGTGGCGCGGCTGCGCGACATCCAGGAATTGTTCATGGGCACGGGCCTGGGCCCGGAGTCCTACGCCATCATCGAGCAGGGCCGCATCGGGCAAATCCTCAGCTCGAAGCCCATGGACCGCCGCGCGGTGATCGAGGAAGCCGCGGGCGTGAGCAAGTACAAGACCAAGCGGCGGCTGGCGGAAGCCAAGCTGGAAGCTTCCAAGCTGAACCTGGCGCGGGTGTTCGACATCCTGGTGGAGGTGGAAAAGCAGCTGGCTTCGCTGAAGCGCCAGGCGTCCAAGGCGCGCAGGTACGCGGAAATCCGCGAGGCGATGCGCGGCATCCAGCGCACCGTCCTGGCCAGCAAGGCCCGCGAACTGGAGCAGGAAGCGGAGCGGCTGGGCCAGTTGCTGAGCGAAATCGGGGCCACGGAAGCGAACGAGGGGCAGCGGCTGGCGCAACTGGAGACGGAACAGGAGCGGCTGCACGCGCGCACCTACGAAGCGGAAGGCGAGATCCGGCGCAATGCCAACCTGCTGGGCGAGTGCACGCTGGAGCTGGACCGCGCGGAGAACCGCATCGGGTTCAACCGGCACCGGCTGAGTGAAATGGAACTGCGGGCCGCGCAGGTGACCCAGAGCCTGACGCATTGCGCGGGACAGATCGCGGAAATAGAGGCGCAGGCGCGCGCGCACGCGGCCGGCGTCCAGGCCATCCGCGCGGAGAAGCAGCAGAGCGAAGAGGCGGTGACGGCGCTGGCGGCCACCCTGGCCGTGCTGCTCGACGAGCAGGTCCTCACGGACTCGCGCATCACCGCGCTGCGCAACGCCGCGCAGGGCCTGGCCGAAGAGCTCACCCGCCTGCACGGCGAGCAGGCCCAGGCGGAAGCGGCCTGGTCGCACCTGACCGAGGCGCGCGGCAAGGCCGAGTTCGCGCAACAGAAGTTGGAAGCGGAGAACACGCGCCACCTGGAGTGCGTGGAGACTTGCGAAGCCCGCACGCGCGACGCGGAAGCGCGGGCGCGCGGGCTGGGTCGGGCTGTGCGCGATGAGCAGGCGCGCATCGCCGGACTGCGCGAGCGGCGCACCGAGACCGCGGAGCGCTTCGACCAGTTGCGCGAGCAACTGGCGGCCGCGCGCGCGCGCCGCGGCTCGCTCGAGCAGATCCTGAACGACCGCTCCTACACCGCGGACGCCGTGCAGAAGCTCTTCGCCGCGAATGGCGAGGGCCACGCGCGGGGCTTCCGCGCCGTTGGCGTGCTGGCCGATTACGCCGAGGTGCAGGAGCAGCACGAGGCGGCCATCGAGCAGTTCCTGAGCGAAGAGCTGGAGTACGTGGTGGTGGAAACCTTCGACCACGCGCGCGCCGGCATCGCCATGCTGCGCAATGAAGTGGGGGGGCGGGCCACGTTTTTCGTGGACTCGCTGCACAAGCTGAACCTGCCCGCGGGAGAGGCGCCGCTGCCGTTCACACCGGAGCAGGGCGTGGTGTCGCGGCTGGACCAACTCGTGAACTTCAAGGACCCGCTGGGCGCCGCGGCCAAGCAGTTCCTGCCCAAGCTGCGCTCGGCGTACCTGGTGGAAACCGCGGAACGCGCCGAGGCCCTGGCCAGCGAGCACAAGCAGCACTACTTCGTGACGCCGGAAGGCACCTGCTACCACGGGCGGCTGGTGAGCGGCGGGCGCCCGGGCGAGGCCGGGCCGCTGGCCATGAAGCGGGAGCTGCGCCGCCTGGAGGGCGAAACGGCGCGGCTGGAGCGCGCGGCCGGTGAGGCCCAGGCCGGGCTGGACTGGCTGGGCGAGGAAACGCGCCGGCGCGAAGAGGCGCAGGAGACCGCCACCGCGCAGCAGTTGAGCGCGGAGAAAGACCACGTGGCGGCCATCCACCTGCGCGACGCCGCGCGCACGGAGCTGGAGCGCACCGCGCAGAGCCTGCGCGAAGCGCAGATGGAAGCGGCCCGGCTCCACGTGGAAACGGAGACGGCCTTGCGCCGCGCGGAACGGACGCGCGACGAGCGCGAGGGCGCCACGCGCTGCCGCGCCCAGGCGGAGGTGGAAGCGCGGGAAGCCACGGAGCGGCTGAGCGCGCTGCGCGCGAAAGTGACGGAGAAGCAGGAAGAGCTGGCGACGCGGCGCGCCGATCTGGCCACGATGGCGGAGCGGCTGGCGGGCGCGGAGGCGGTGGAGCGGCGCCATGCGGAGGCGCTGGGTGAATCCCGCGAGCGCGAAGAGGGGTTGCGCAGCCAGCGGGCGGCCATCGAAGCGGAGCGCGCCGAGTTGGGCTCGGGCACCGAGCAACTCGTTGCTCAGGCGGGCGGGCTGACGGCGGAGAAGGCGCGGCTCACCGGGGAACAGGCGCGCCTGGAGGGGGAGTTCGAGCAGGCCCGCGTGCGCGCGGTGCAACTGGAGGACGCGCTGCGCGCCGGGCGGCAGCAACTGGGGGACCTGCGCGAGGAGCGCAGCCGCCACGAAATCGAGCGGGCGCGCAACGAATCCGACCGCAACCACCTGCGCGAGACCTGCCTGACCGAAGTGAACGCGCACCCCGAGGACCTGCTGGCGGAGGAGACCGCGCTGCTCTCGGGCGAGGAGCTGGCCGCCGCCGACGCCAACTACCGCGAGATGAAGGAGAAGATCGAGACCATGGGCGCGGTGAATATGCTGGCGCTCGAGGAGTATCAGGAGTGCGAGCAGCGCTTCACCTTCCTCTCGCGCGAGCGCGACGACCTGGTGAAGTCTATCGAGGACACCCGCCTGACCATCGCCGAGCTGGATGAGACCTGCAAGAAGAAGTTCGCCGAGGCCTTCGAGGTGATCAACCGCAACTTCTCGCTGGCCTTCACCACGCTCTTCGGGGGCGGCGCGGCGGAGATGCGCATGGGCGAAGCCGACGCCGATGGCGAACCGGGGATCGACATCATCGCGCAACCGCCGGGCAAGCGGCTGCAGAACGTGCTGCTGCTGAGCGGCGGGGAGAAGGCGCTGACGGCCGTCTCGCTGCTGATCGCCATTTTCCGCTACACGCCGAGCCCGTTCTGCATCCTGGACGAGGTGGACGCGCCGCTGGACGAGGCCAACGTGGGGCGCTTCAACCGGCTGCTGGGAGAAATGAGCGCGCAGACGCAGTTCATCATCGTCACGCACAACCGGCGGACCATGGAGATGGCCCCGGTGCTCTACGGAGTGACCATGCAGGAGCCGGGCGTCTCCAAGCTGGTGAGCGTGCGCTGGGACGAGCCGGCGCAGGACGCCGCGCCGCAGTCCACCGCCGCGTAAGAGATCAGAGCTGAGGGTTGAGCTGCGCGGTAGCGGCCTCTCATCGCAGGACGCCATCCCCAAGCAGATTCTGTGTCCGCGCGCCCGTGAAAACCCGCCAGGTCCGTTTTTCCTTTTCTTTGCGATTGACAAGGCAACGCGCTGCGCTAGAATACGCGCCTCTCCTGCACCATGCGTCCCCCGAGTGTGGCAACGGAAGTGGCGCGCAATTCGCAGGCGGACGGGAGCTTGCCGTGGCGAGTCCAACGATGAATTCGGCGGTGTGGCAGACGGAGTTCGCCGGGGTGAAGCTGCGTTCGCGCGGCAAGGTGCGCGACATGTACGAGGTGGGCGACGCGCTGCTGATGGTGGCCACCGACCGCCTCTCGGCCTTCGACGTGGTGCTGCCCACGCCGATCCCGGACAAAGGCCGCGTGCTCACGCAGCTTTCGCTCTTCTGGTTCGACCGGCTGCGGGAGATGCTGCCCAACCACGTCATCAGCGCGACGGAGTTTCCGCGCCAGCTCGATCCCTACCGGGCGCAGTTGAACGGCCGCGCCATTCTGGTGCGGCGCACCGAGCCGTTGCCCATCGAATGCGTGGTGCGCGGGTACCTTTCCGGCTCGGGCTGGAAGGACTACAAGGCCACCGGCAAGGTGTGCGGCATCGCGCTGCCTGCGGGCTTGCAGGAGTCGAGCCGGCTGCCCGAACCGATCTTCACGCCCGCCACCAAGGCCACCAGCGGGCACGACGAGAACATCTCCTTCGAGCAGGCGGTGGCGCTGGTGGGGCAGAGGGTGGCCGAACCGGCCCGCGACTTCAGCCTGGAGATCTACCGGCGGGCGACGGCCTACGCCGAGCAGCGCGGCATCCTCATCGCCGACACCAAGTTTGAGTTTGGCCAGGCGGGCGGGGAACTGGTGTGGATTGACGAGGCGCTGACGCCGGATTCTTCGCGGTTCTGGCCCGCGGCCGAGTACGCGCCCGGCCGCGCGCAACCTTCGTTCGACAAGCAGTACGTGCGGGACTACCTGGAACGCATGCGCTGGAACAAGCAACCGCCGGGGCCGGAGCTGCCTGCGGAAGTGGTGGCGGGCACGCGCGGCAAGTACCGCGAGGCCTGCCGCTTGCTAACCGGGCACGAATTGGAGTAGAACACGCGCTCCGGGCGGGCCGCTTCCCCCGTCCTCGCTGGTGTAGCGGCGGCCTTCAGGCCGGCGCTTTTGGAGCAACAGCCGTGAGGGATCAACTGGAGTCGCTGGTCGGGCAGATGGTCGAGCGCGGTATCCTGTTCGACGAGGCGGTGGGCGAGTTCGAGAAGAAGTACATCAAACGCGCGCTGGAGCGGGCCAACGGCAACCAGTCGCGCGCGGCCACGGCCATGGGCATCCACCGCAACACCCTCAGCCGGAAAATCAGCGTGTACAAGCTGGACCACCGGCCCAGAAGGCGCCGCTAAGCGGTGCGAGCGCTCCCCTAACCCTACCCGCGGTCCCCCGGCTGCGCTTGCCCACCCCCAACAGGAACGGCCTCGAGTTTTCTCGAGGCCGCGGCCAATCTGCCTTCTGCAACCAGCACAGGGGACTCAGCACCGCCGCCAACCTACGCCGGCGGGCGCTTGGTGGGCGATTTTTTGGCCGGGGCTTTCTTGGGCGGGGCCTTCTTGGCGGGCTCCGGCTTAGCTTCGGGGATGTCCTCGGCGTGGACCTTGGCTTTGTCCCACCTGACCAGGAAAGGCTCGGGCTGGAAGCCGGAGAGGGTCCCGGTGAAGCGCACGAAGGTTTCCTTCTCCACCAGGATGCGCTGGGCCTCGGGCTGTTCGGCCACGGAGATTTCCATGTTGGGCTCGGTCATGGCCTGCATTTCTTCGAGGGTGCCGGCGCGGGCCACTTTCAGGACTACGCCGGTCTCCGTGTCGGTTTTCTCCATCACGCGAACGGCCACATCCGGAAACTCCAGGCCGCACACGGCCAGCCACATGTTGCGGGAGCGCTCGTCGCCCAGTTTCAATTCGTCCAGGAAGCCCGCGGCCTTGGCGCGCACCTGTTCCAGTTCGGCGGAACTGGGGAACTTCCAGTTGGCGGGGCGCTCGGCCGAGCCGGCGGCCAGGCCCAGCAGCTCGGTGATCTGGGCGTCGAGGTCCTTCTCGCAACTGGTCAATTGGTAGCGCAGCATCTGGTTGCGCAGGTAGGCGCGCACCTGAGCTTCGCCGGCCACTTTGAGGTTGATGGCGCGGGCCAGTGACCAGAAGCCGTCCAGGCTCTGGGGCGGGGTCATTTGCAGATAGACCAGGCCCAGGCGGTAGAGGCTGACGCCGTCATTGGGGTTCATGGCCAGCGCGGCGTGGAAGCCCTCCACCGCGGCCGGGTAGTCCTTCAGATAGATGGAGGCGATCCCGGTGGTGTAATTGAAGATGTAGGTGGGGTTCTTCTTCTGCTGGGCCCACTGTTCATCGGTGACGTTCTCCGGCTTGGGGACCTCCGCCAGGACTTTGAGGCCTTCCCGCGCGGCGGCGCGGCCCTTATGGGCCTTGTCTTCCTGGCCGGGGTTGCGCTCGACAAAAGAACTGAGAAAGCTGACCGTACGGAAGTACAGGGCCTGGTAGCGCTGGGTGGCGTTGAACTTGTCGCCGAACTCGAGCATCTTGTCGGCGTGTTCAATGACCTTGGGGTGGTTCTTGAGCTCGTTGTAGGCGACGAAGTAGGACTGATGGATGTAGCACAGCAGGGTGGACTGGGGATACTTGGCTACGAAATCGTCGAGCAGCTTCACGCGGCTGGCGGCCGCGGGCTCGTTGGTGGCCGCGCCGAAGGCGTTGTACTCCTGCGTGGTGTAAGCAGGCTTGTCCTCGGGGTTCTGCATGCATGCGAATACGGTCCCGCCCGAAAGCAGCAGAGTCACCGCGCAAGCAAGAAGGGCCTTACGGATCATATTGGCACAGCCTCCTGACTCAGTCTGATCGGGCAAAGTTGGAAACGCTTTCGTGGCGTCCCTCCGGGGGACTCCGGAAGGCCCAAAACCGTGAAATTATAGGGAATCACGCCCGGCGACGCAAGTGCAAGACGGCGGCGGCCGCACGCGGCTCCCTGACGAAAGCCCCAGCTCAACCTGGCCCGAGTGCTCTCCCCATCCCTTCGTGCCCGCGCCCTGGGTGATAAGATGGCGCACCGGGCAAAAATGTCGCCTGCCCCCGCCGCGGCCACCGGCGGGGACGCCCTTCCCGGGAGGAGCTTCATGGACAGCAGCAAGCCTCTCGCCGGTCAAGCCGCGCTGGTCACCGGAGGGACGCGCGGAATCGGGCTGGCCATTGCCCGCCGCCTGGCCGAAATGGGCGCGGCGGCGGCCCTGTGCGGACGCGACCTTGCCGGGGCGCAAAAGGCCGCGGCCGAGTTGCGCCAGCGCGGGGCCGAAGCCCACGGCTTCGCCGCGGACGTAAGCGACTCTCGCCAGGTGGAAGCGCTGGTCCGGGACGCGAACCAGGCGCTGGGGGATCTCAACATCCTGGTCAACAACGCGGGGATCGGGCTTTTCGCGCCGGCGCACCAGATCCGCGAGGCCGACTGGGACCGCGTGATGGACACCAACCTCAAAGGCGTGTGGCTGTGCAGCAAAGCGGTGGCTGGGCAAATGATCCGCCGCGGCCGGGGACACATCATCAACATCAGCTCGCTGGCGGGCAAAAACGCCAACGCCGGAGGCGGCGTGTATTACGCCTCCAAGTGGGGCTTGCAAGGGCTCACCTACTGCATGGCGGAAGACCTGCGGGCGCACGGCATCCGCGTCAGCGTGATCTGCCCCGGCAGCGTGCATACGGAGTTTTCGCCGCACGCGGGCAAAGACCCCGGCAGGATGCTCCAGCCCGAGGATGTGGCCCACGCCGTGGCCGCGCTGGTGACGCAAGCCCCGCAGAGCTTCATCAGCGAGGTCCTGCTCCGCCCGACGCGCAAGCCGTGAGCGCGGCCCGGGGCGGCGCGGCTCCCAGCGCATGGACAACGGCCCGCCGAAGATCCCGGCGCCTCCCGGGCGGGGACGCGGCCGGGTCGTGATAAGATGCGCTCGTTGAGCAACTCCGAGCGGGGGAGTCCCTTGACGGCTCGCATCCTGAACGGCAGCGCCATCCGCGACCAAATCTACGCCGAACTGAAAACGCAAATCGAAGAGCTGCGCGCGCGGGGCGTGCGCCCCGGACTGGCCACGGTGCTGGCGGGGGAGAACCCGGCTTCGCAGATGTACGTCACCAGCAAGCGCGCCGCCTGCCAGCAACTTGGCTTAGCGAGCGAAGGCCACGAACCTCCAGCCACCATCACCACCGACGAGCTGCTGGCCCTGGTCGCGCAGCTCAACCGGCGCGAGGAAATGGACGGCATCCTGGTGCAGCTCCCGCTCCCCCCGCAGGTGGACGCCAAGCGGGTGCTGGAGGCGGTGGACCCGGCCAAGGACGTGGACGGCTTCCACCCGGTGAACGTGGGCAAGCTGGTGGCCGGCCGGCCGGGGCTGGTGGCATGCACGCCGCTGGGGGTGATGGAGATCCTGCGGCGCAGCGGCGTGGCCATCGAGGGCGCCCAAGCGGTGGTGCTGGGCCGCAGCGACATCGTGGGCAAGCCCATGGCCTTGCTGCTGATGCACGCGCACGCCACGGTCACCATTTGCCATTCGAAGACGCGCGACCTGCCGGGGACCATCCGCGGCGCCGACATCCTGGTGGCGGCCATGGGCAAGCCGGGCTTTGTCCAGCCGGAGTGGATCCAGCCGGGGGCCACGGTGATTGACGTGGGCACAAACCGGCTCAACGACGCGGGGCTGGCGGAGAAGCTCTTCGCCGGCAACGCCACGCGGATGGAGAAGTTCCGCGAAAAAGGCTTCACCACGGTGGGCGACGTCCACCCGGGAGCGGCCCTGGTGGCCGGCGCGATTACGCCGGTCCCCGGCGGCGTGGGCCCGCTGACCATCGCCATGTTGATGAGCAACACGGTGCGGGCGGCGCGCCAGCGCCGGGCCGCGGGCTCGCCGCAAGCCGCGGGAGCCGCGAACCGCTAATGTTGCGCGTGGGCCTGACCGGTGGAATCGCCTGCGGCAAGAGCACGGTAGTAGCCATCCTGCGCGAGCTGGGCTGCCTCGTGCTGGAAGCGGACCCGCTGGCGCACCGCGTACAGCAGCCCGGACAGCCCGCCTACGAAGAAGTGCTGCGCGAGTTCGGCCGCGGCATCCTGGCGGCCGACGGCGCCATTGACCGCAAGAAGCTGGGTCCAATCGTCTTCGCCGATCCCGCCAAGCGCGGGCGGCTGAACCAGATTGTCCATCCCCACGTCATCGCCGCGCAGGAGGCGCAATTGGACGCCTGGGAGCGGGAAAGAGCGGACCTGGGCATCATCGAAGCGCCGCTGCTGATCGAAGCGGGCTACCACGCGCGGATGGACCGCGTGGTAGTGGTGTGGTGCACCCGGGGACAGCAGATGGCGCGGCTGCTGGCCCGCGGAATGTCCCCCGCGGACGCCTTCCAGCGCATCGCCGCGCAAATGCCGGTGGAAGAGAAACGGCGGCTGGCGCAAGATTCGATTGACTGCTCGGGCACGATGGAACACACCCGCGCGCAAACGGAAGCGCTGGTGGCCCGCCTGCGCAAGGGCCCGTCGAGGAGATGAACCCGCCCGTTTGTTCTTGGCGGCGTTGTCCATCGTGCCCGCGCCTGGCCGGAGAGGGCCAGGCAATGCTGGCCCCTACAAAACCGGTTCTTGCTGATGCACAATGTTCGTCTGAGGAAAAACGAGCCATGTGGGATACGCGCAGCCGGATTCGCTGGGTCGCTTTGGGGCTAGCCGTAGGGCTGGGGCTGTTCTGGGCCGGGGCGCAGTGGGGCCCGCGCGACCCGGCGGCGGTGGACGCGCTCGCGCAGACGGCGCTGCCGGCCTCGTTGCAGACGGCTTCGCCGGAGGGGCTGATCGAGGAGGAATCGGTCAACGTGCGGGTGTACCGCCAGGCGTCCCCGGCGGTGGCCAACATCGTGACGCGCGCGGTGCAGTTCGACTGGTTCATGAACCCGATGCCGTCGGAAGGGGCCGGGTCGGGCTTCCTGCTCGACAATCAAGGACACATCCTGACCAACTTCCACGTGGTGGGGGGGGCGCAGGCCATCGAAGTCACGCTGGGCGACGGCCAGGGACGCAACCGCTTCCCGGCTCGCTACATCGGCGGCGATGAACGCAACGACATCGCGCTCATCAAGATTGACCCCGGGACCCGCAAGCTGGCCGCATTGACCCTGGGCGATTCCTCGCGGCTGCAAGTCGGCCAGCGCGTGCTGGCCATCGGCAACCCCTTCGGGCGCTTCCAGAGCACGCTGACCACGGGCGTGGTCAGCGCGCTGGGCCGCACCGTCCAGACGGGCGAGCAGACCTTCATTGACGAAGCCATTCAAACCGACGCGGCCATCAACCAGGGCAACTCCGGGGGGCCGCTGCTCAATTCCGCCGGCCAGGTGATCGGCATCAACACCGCCATTTTCACGCCCACGGGCGCCACCGCGGGAATCGGCTTCGCCATCCCCATCAACACGGCGAAGAAGATCGCGGAAGACCTGATCCGCGACGGCGTGGTGCACCGCGCCTTTCTGGGCATCAATTCCCTGCCGCTCACCCGCGACCTGGCGCAGGCCCTGGACCTGCCCGTGAGCGAAGGATTCCTGGTGGAGCGGGTCACCGCGGGCGGGCCGGCGCAGCGGGCCGGCATCCGCGGCGGTTCACGGATGGTCCGCGTGGGCTTCTATCAACTGGCCATCGGCGGAGACGTTATCGTGGCCGTGGACGGCAAGCCGGTGAGCGAGTCGCTGGACATTACACTGGCGCTCAACCGCAAGCGCCCCGGCGATGCCATCACGCTCACGCTGTACCGCGACGGGAAGAAAATGGACGTGCGCGTCACCCTGGGCGACGCGCCTACGTCCGGGCGAAGATAAGACGGGCTCGAGGGTAGGCAGGAAAGAGACTTCCTCACGGGGACTCCTTGACCGCTTGTCCTCATGTCCTCTTCTCCCCCATCCAGGGCCGGGGCGTTCCCGCTTATCTCTGCGCGCAGTTCCTTGACACTCTCCAGGCGCGTCGTGATAATGGCGCTTCCGCAGGAGAAGGGCCCGTGGCCGCGTCACCAGGGGGATACGGTGCAGGAGCCGCGAGGAAACGACATGTATCTGGACGTCAAGGAACTGGCTGTGCGCAAAGTCCGCATCAAGAAGAGCTACGAGGCGGGCCTGCTGGACTTCCATTCGAATGAGTTCCGGCAAAGCGGGCCGCTGGACGTGCGGGCCACCGCCGAGCTGGTGGAAGGCCACATCCGGGTCTTCGGCCAGATGCACACGCGGCTGGAGATGCCCTGCGCCCGGTGCCTGGAGGGCGTGGTGGAAGAAGTGAGCCGGGACTTCGACCTGTATTACCGGCCCATGAACGGGCTGCGCCGCGAAGAGGAAGTGCAGCTCAAGGAAGGCGACACGGAGATCGGCTTCTTCGAGGGCGAGGGCATCTTCGTGAGCGCGGTGCTGGCCGAGCTGGTCAACCTGCAAGTCCCCATGAAGACCATCTGCCGCAGCGACTGCCGCGGCCTGTGTCCCAGTTGCGGCGCCAACCTGAACCACGAGAACTGCCGCTGCGAAGCCCCCGCGCCGGACCCGCGCCTCCAGCCGCTGGCCCGCTGGAAGCAGGACTGGACCAAGAAGCAGTAGAAAACCGCGCCAATATGCGGTAAAATAGCTGTTTTGCAGAGACCCCCCGAGGAGCCGCCATGCCGAACCCCAAGCGCCGACATTCCAAGACGCGCAAGAACAAGCGCCGCTCCCACGACTTTCTGACCGCGGCTTCGCTCGGCGAATGCGCCAACTGCCACGAGCGCAAATTGCCCCACCAGGCCTGCCCCAAGTGCGGTTACTATAAGGGCCGCGCGGTGATGCACGCCCGCGCCTAGTGCCGCGCCATCCGGCGCCGATCCCAGCCGGCCGGAGCCCCTGCTGATGACCACCATCGCTCTCGACTCCATGGGCGGAGACCACGCTCCCCGCGCGGAAGTGGAAGGGGCCGTGTCGGCCGCGCAGGAGCTGGGGGTCAAAGTGCTCCTGGTGGGCCAGCAGGATGCCGTCAAGGCCGAACTGGCGCGGCATCCCCACCGCGGCCTGCCCCTGGAAGTGGTCCACGCCCCGGACGTCATCACGATGAAGGACTCCCCGGCGCAGGTAGTGCGCAAGAAGCGGGAGAGTTCCGTGCACGTGGCCGCCAAGCTGGTGCGCGGCGGCGAAGCGGACGGGCTGGTGAGCGCGGGGAACACCGGGGCAGTGATGGCGGTTTCGTACTTCGTGCTGGGCAAGCTGCCGTCGGTGGACCGGCCGGCGCTGGCGGCGCCGTTCCCCACCTCGCGCGGCACGGTTTCCGTGATGCTGGACGTGGGGGCCAACGTGGACTCCAAGGCCGTGCACCTCGAGCAGTTCGCGGTGATGGGCGAGATCTACTACCGGGCCATCTTCGGCACCCGCCGGCCCAGCGTGGCCCTGCTGAGCATCGGAGAGGAAGAGGTCAAAGGCAACGACCTGACCAAGGAGACGTTCAGCCGTTTGAAGGGCATGCACATCAACTTCGCCGGCAACGTGGAGGGACGCGACGTCTTTGCCGGGGTGGTGGACGTGATCGTGTGCGACGGCTTCATCGGCAACGTGGCGCTGAAAATCAGCGAAGGCCTGGTCGAGCACATGATCAAGATGCTGCGCCAGGGCCTGGGCAGCACCTGGACCACGCAAGTCGGGGCGCTGCTGGCCCGCGGCGCCTTCAAGGACCTGAAGAAGAAACTGGACTATTCCGAGTACGGCGGGGCCCCGCTGCTTGGCGTCAAGGGCGTGACCATCATCGGCCACGGCCGCTCCAACGCCAACGCCATCAAGAACGCCATCCGGGTGGCCGCCGAGCTGAGCCGGGCCAAAATCAACGAGAAAATCGAACAGGAGTTGGGCGCCGTCGCGACGGCCGCCGCGCGATAAGGGGTTCCGCAGGGGCGCTGCTTGCCGCGCCCCGTTGTGCTGCTGGAATGTTGGGGCGGCTTTCCCACAGGACACAGGCAAGCTTGTAGCCCGGGGCGGGGTAACCCCCCCCCACACAACATGGGCAAACTCGCATTTCTGTTTCCGGGCCAGGCCTCCCAGTATCCGGGGATGGGCAAGGAGCTGTGCGAGAAGTTCCCGGTGTGCCGCCGTGTGTTCGAGGAAGCCGATCAGGCCCTGGGCTTCTCCATTTCCCAGGTCTGCTTTGAAGGTACGGAGGACGAGCTTCGCAAGACGGAAAACACCCAGCCGGCCATCCTCACCGTGAGCGTGGCGGCCCAGAGGGCGCTCGAGGAGCGCGGGGCAAAACCCGACGCCGTGGCCGGGCACAGCCTGGGCGAATACTCGGCGCTGGTGGCCGCCGGCGGGCTGGAGTTCCGCGACGCGGTGCGCCTGGTGCGCAACCGCGGCCGTTACATGCAGGAAGCGACGCCCGCGGGCGTAGGCGCCATGGCCGCCATCCTGGGCATTTCTTCGGCGCAGGTGGAAGAAATCTGCAAGAAAACCACCGAGGGCGGCAAAGTGAGCGCCGCCAACCTCAATTCGCCGGAGCAGACCGTCATCTCCGGCCACGCCGAGGCGGTGAAGCTGGCTGTGGAAGCGGCCAGCGCCAGCGGGGCCAAGCGCGCGGTGATCCTCCCGGTGTCCGCGCCGTTCCATTGCGAATTGATGATGCCGGCGCAGGAGCGGCTGGCGGGCGACCTGCGCGGCGTGGCCTTCGGGGCTCTGCGCGCGCCCCTGGTGAATAACGCCGAGGCCAGCGCGCTCACCTCCGGAGACGAGGCCCGGGCATCCCTGATCCGCCAGGTGTGCCTGCCCGTGCGTTGGGAGCAGTCGGTGCGCGAGCTGATCAGCATGGGCGTCACCACCTTCGTGGAAGTGGGCCCCGGCAAGGTGCTCACCGGCCTGCTGCGCCAGATTGAGCGCTCCGTCCACTGCTTCAACGTCGAGGACGAAAAGAGCCTCAACTCCACACTGGAGAAACTGGCCGCGGTCCGCAACGACGCGGAATGAAACAAGATGGAACCACGGATGAACACGGATCAACACGGAGCGACACATGAGAAGAAATCGCCGCTCTTAGAGGAAGAACTCACGGATAAGGTTCTCGGCGCCGCTTTTAAGGTTCACAACACGCTCGGGGCGGGTTTCCTCGAAAAAGTATATGAGAACGCTATGGTGGTGGAGTTAGGGCGCCCGGGGGTTCCGCTTCAGCGGCATCTCGCGTTGAAGGTCTCCTATGGGGGCGTCGTGGACGGGGACTACCAAGCCGACCTGGTGATTGATGGCAGGCTTCTCGTGGAGTGCAAGGCGGTGAGCGCCTTGGATCCGGCGCACGAAGCCCAGTTGCTCAACTACCTTCGTGCTGCGAAGATCCGCGTAGGCCTGCTGTTGAACTTTGCCAAACCCAAACTGCCGTTCAAGCGCTTGGTGGCTTGAGGGGGAACAGAATCCGTGCTTATCCGTGTTCATCCGTGGTTTCAAAAAACATGTTCAGCTTGAAAGACAAAGTCGCGCTGATCACCGGGGCCTCGCAGGGCATCGGGCGAGCCACGGCTGTGGCGCTGGCCGGGGCGGGCGCGAAGGTGGCGCTGGCCGCGCGCAACGCTGAGAAGCTGGCTGCACTAGCGCAGGAGATTGCCACGGCGGGCGGCGAAGCTCTGGCGGTGCAAATGGATGTCGCCGATGCCAACCAGGTCAAGTCCGGCTTCAAGCAGGCGCTCGAGAAGTTCGTCCGCCTGGACATCCTGGTGAACAACGCGGCCATCACCCGCGACGGCCTGGCCATCCGCATGAAGCCGGAGGACTGGGAGGCCGTCCTGCGCACCAACCTCACCGGCGCGCTCCTGTGCATCCAGCAGGCCCTGGCCACCATGACGCGCGCGCGCGCGGGGCGCATCATCAACATCACCAGCGTGGTGGCGCAAACCGGCAATGCCGGCCAGGCCAACTACGTGGCCGCCAAGGCCGGGCTCATCGGGCTGACGCGGGCCATCGCCGCCGAGTACGCCTCGCGCAACATCACCGTCAACGCCGTGGCCCCCGGCTTCATCTCCACACCGATGACCGACCCGCTGCCGCAAAAAGTGAAGGACGAACTGGCGGCGAAGATTCCCCTCGGCCGGCTGGGCGCGGACCGCGACGTCGCTGCCGCCGTCGTCTTCCTCGCATCCGACGAGGCTGCTTACATCACCGGCCACGTGCTCGACGTCAACGGCGGCATGTACATGGGTTGAGTGCCGGGTGGCGCGGGGCGGTTGAAATCGCGGCGCAAAACGCATAAAATGGCCCGGTTTACCAGGACGCAGCCAGAGCAGCAGTCCGGCCGGAGCGGGGACTTCCAACGACAGCAGCAGAGGAGCACAGCATGGCCAGTGTGGAAGAGCGGGTGAAGCAGATCATTGTCGAGCAGTTGGGCGTGGACGAGAACGAAGTGACCCCCACGGCGTCGTTCGTGGACGACCTGGGCGCCGATTCGCTCGACATCGTCGAGCTGGTCATGGCTTTCGAGGAGAACTTCGGCATCGAAATCCCCGACGAGGAAGCCGAGAAAATCCGCACCGTGAAGGACGCCTGCGACTACATCGAGAAGCACGCCAAGAAGTAGCACAGGCTGGTAGCCTGTGCGCCGCCGGCCTCGCTGGGCCCCGCGCATGGTGAGCTCGGAGTGGCGTTATGCAGGCGGACAGGCTGAGCGCCTGTCCTACAGGAGACCTCGAAGTTGAAGCGCCGCGTTGTGGTCACCGGAGTGGGCCTGGTTTCCGCCTGCGGCATCGGCACGGAAGAATCCTGGCGCGCCCTCTTGGCCGGGCAGTCCGGAATCGCCACCATCACGCACTTTGACGCCACGGGATTCGACTGCCGAATCGCCGGCGAGGTCAAAGGCTTCGACCCGCTCCACTGGGTGGAGAAAAAAGAGCTGAAGAAGATGGGGCGGTACATCCAGCTCGGCTTGGCCGCCGCCGATTTCGCCATGAAGATGGCCGGGCTCACCGTCGGCCCGGAAATCGCCGACTCCACCGGGGTGTACATCGGCTCGGGTATCGGCGGGTTCGACGTGATCGAGCGGGAGCACTCCAAGCTGCTGGCCGGGGGGCCGGGAAAAATCTCTCCTTTCTTTATTCCCGCCACCATCGTCAACCTGGCCGCGGGCCACGTCTCCATCCGCTACGGCGCGCGCGGACCCAACTCCGCCACGGCCACGGCCTGCTCCGCCTCCGCGCACGCCATCGGCGACTCCTTCAAAATCATCCAGCGCGGGGACGCCGAGGTGATGATCTGCGGCGGCACCGAAGCGGCCATCACGCCGATGAGCGTGGGCGGCTTCGCCTCCATGCGCGCCCTCTCCACGCGCAACGATGAGCCGGCCCGCGCCTCGCGACCCTGGGACGCGCAGCGCGACGGCTTCATCATCGGCGAAGGCAGCGGCATCCTCATCCTGGAATCGCTCGACCACGCCCGGAAACGCGGCGCGAAACTTCTGGCCGAATGCGCTGGCTACGGCATGAGCGGCGACGCCTTCCACATCACCCAGCCCGCCGTGGAAGGCGACGGCGCCTACCGCGTCATGAAGGCCACCCTGAAAGACGCCGATGTGAAGCCGGAAGAGATCAGCTACGTTAACGCCCACGGCACCTCGACGCCCATCGGCGACGCCATCGAGACCGTAGCTATGAAACGCCTCTTCGGTGCGCGCGCCAAACAGGTGCCAGTGAGCTCGACCAAGTCCATGACCGGGCATTTGCTCGGAGGCGCCGGCGGCCTCGAAGCCGGCATCAGCGTGCTCGCGGTGCGCGATCAGATCCTGCCGCCGACCATCAACTACGAGCATCCCGACCCAGCCTGCGACCTGGACTACGTGCCCAACCAGTCGCGGAAGGCCGATGTAAGATACGCGCTGTCGAACTCGTTCGGCTTCGGCGGCACTAACGCCGCGTTGCTCTTCAAGCGCTGGGAACCGTAACGGCGGCTGCTTGTTGCCGCGCGAAGCGCGGCCTTGGAGTGCGGGAGCTTGCTCCCGCTTTGCCGCGCGCGCAGCTTGCTGCGCGTGCCTGGTTGCTTCAGGCACACGGGTCACGCAACACGGATCACGTTCATGAAAATCATCGTCTGCATCAAGCAGGTCCCTGCGAAGGACGCCCCGCTGCACATCGAGGAAGGGGCGGCCTGGATTCGCGAGACCGACATCAGCTTCGAGACCAACGAGCCCGACGGCTTCGCTCTCGAAGAAGCCCTGCGCCTGAAGGAAAAGCACAGCGGGGAAGTGGTGGCCCTCTCAATGGGCCCCGACCGCGTCAAGTCCACCATCAAGGAGGCGCTGGCCAAGGGCGCCGACCGCGGCCTGCACGTCGCTGACAATGAGTTCCACGCGCTTGACCCACTTGGCTCCGCGCGCCTGCTCGCAGCCGCCATCAAGAAGGAATCGCCCGACCTGGTCCTCACCGGGTTGCAGAGCGACGACCACGGCTTCGGCCAGACCGGCGTGCTGCTGGCCGAATTGCTCGGCCTGCCCCACGCCACCATCATCATGCAGATTGATGTAAACGGCGCGCAGATGAAGCTCAAGCGCGAGCTCGAAGCCGGCTGGTTCCAGTGGGTCGAGCTGCCCCTGCCCGCGGTGCTCTCCATCCAGTCGGGGATCAACAAGCCGCGCTACGCCACGCTGAAGGGCATCATGGCCGCGAAGAAGAAGGAAATCGCCGGCGTGGGGCGGGCCGACCTGGGTGTGACCATCGAGCCCACGCAGCGCGTCGAGCGCCTCTACGTACCCACCAAGGACAAGAAGACCGAGATGATCGCCGGCCCGGCCAAGGAAGCCGCCGCCAAACTGGTCGAGAAGCTGCGCTTCGACGCGAGGGTTCTGTAGGGGCGGGTCTTGAGACCCGCCCGGTTCGGCTCAAAGATGCGAGGCGGCCAAAGAGGCGGGCCGGTCTAAAGACCGGCCCTGCACAAAGAAAATGAACATTCTTCTGATCACCGAGCAGCGCGGCGGGCAGTGGAACAAGGTCAGCTTCGAGACCCTCGCCGCGGCGCAGCAGATCGCTGCCGACGCCCAGGGCAAGCTGGCCGGCCTGGTCATCGGCAAGGGTGTGGCCAAGCTGGCCGGCGAATTGGCCGGGAAGAAGCTGGACGAGGTGCTCCTGGTCGAGCACGACCTGCTCGAAGCCTACACGCCCGACGGCTTCTCCCTCGCGCTCCAGCAAGTCATCGAGCAAGCCAAGCCCGACCTAGTGCTGCTGCCGCATACCTACCAGGTGCGTGACTTCGCGCCCAAACTGGCCGCCTCGCTCGGGCGCGGCATGGTGGCGGACTGCGTGAAGTACCGCCACGAAGGCGGGAGGCTGGTGTTTGTCCGGCAGATGTTCCAGGGGCGCACCGCCGCGGATGTGACCTTCCAAGGCCCGGCGCCGTGGTTCGCATCGTTCCAGGCCGGGGCCTTTCGCGCCGACCTGGCCGCCGCGGGCAGCGGCAAAGCGCCGGTGAAGCCCGTGGCCGTGAAGCTGGACGCCGCGCAAGTCCGCACCAAGCCGCTCGAACTCTTCCGCGAAGCCAAGCAGGCCGTTGACCTGACCGCCGCGCCGGTGATCGTAGCCATCGGCCGCGGCATTAAGGAGCCGACCAACATTCCGCTGGCCGAGAAACTCGCCAAAGCCATGGGCGGCGAACTGGCCGCCTCGCGTCCGATTTGCGACGAAGGCTGGCTGCCCATGGAGCGGCAGATCGGCAGCTCCGGTCAGACCGTCGCGCCCAAGCTCTATCTCGCGCTGGGCATCAGCGGCGCCATCCAGCACGTGGTGGGGATGAAAGGCTCGCGCTGCATCGTGGCCATCAACAAGGACGCCAATGCCCCCATCTTCGAAGTGGCCGACTACGGCATCGTCGCCGACATCTTCGAGCTCATCCCCGCCCTCACCGAAGAGCTGGAAAAGGCCAAGTAGAGCTTCACCGCAGAGATCGGAATTGTGAAAGCTTGAAGCCGGAGGGCACGACTTTAGTCGTGCCGTGAATCTCCGCATAATGAAAGGGGCTTTGGCCCCTGAGGGACTTGGTTAAGAAAGCGATGAGCGAAAGCGTTCTGCGTGATTTTTTCCAGGGAAGAGTGTCGGCGCAGGATCTGACCGCGGATGTCTCGGGATCGGTAGAACGAATCAGCGCCATCACGTCACTGCATCGCATTTCTGATATGGATGGGCAATTCGCGCTTTCGCGCCAGATGCTGGTTTCTCTTTGCGACGCAGTTCTGACGGGCGGCCTTCCTCCCCCGATGCTTCAGCCAATCGTTTTCGCTTTGTTGGCCTCCCAACATTGCGATTGGGAAGACAACCTTATTAGCAACGTGCTTTCCGATTGGTCCTGTCCGGAGATTAACTATCCATTGACAACTGAAACCGTGGGAAAGTTCAAACGCTGGGTGTTGGAACTTGAGCCCTATCCTGAAAGACAGTGAGCCTCAATTGTTTTCTCTGCGGCCTCTGCGGTGAGCCTTGTCCTAGCCTTCTGCTAAAATGGCGCGCGTGGCGACCGAACGCGAAAGACTCGATGCGGATGTGCTGATTGTGGGCGCGGGGCCGGCGGGCCTCGCGTGCGCCCTGCGCCTGGCCCAGCTCATCGAGGCGCACAACAAGTCGGGCGCCAAGCCCGAGTTGAGCACGGAGAATATTTACGTGCTGGAGAAGGCGCGCGAACTGGGCGCGCACCAGCTTTCCGGCGCGGTGATGGACCCGCGCGGGCTGGCCGAGCTGCTCCCGAACTTTGCGAAGGAAGCGCCGCCGGGCGCGCTGGATACGCCGGTTACGGACGATGCGGCCTACTTCTTCACCGCCGGGAGCGCCCTGAAGTTCCCCATCACCCCGCCGCCGCTCAGGAACCACGGCAACTTTGTCGTTTCGCTCAGCAAGCTGGTGAAGTGGCTGGGCGGCCTGGTGGAAAAAACCGGCGTCAACGTGTTCACGCAGTTCGCCGGCGCCAGCCTCATCGCCGAAGGCAACGGCGTGGCCGGCGTGATCACCGAAGACAAGGGCGTGGACAAGCACGGCCAGCCCAAGTCGAACTTCACGCCGGGCTACGAGCTGCGCGCGAAAGTCACCGTGCTGGCCGAAGGCCCGCGCGGGTCGCTCACCAAGGAACTTGTCGCCCAGCACAGTCTCGACGGGCTGAACCCGCAGGTCTATTCGCTGGGCATCAAGGAACTGTGGGACGTGCCCGCGGGACGCATCGCCCCGGGCTTTGTCGCGCACACCATGGGCTGGCCCATGTCCAGCGACATGTACGGCGGCGGCTGGATCTACGGCCTCACCGGCAATCGCGTTTCGCTAGGCCTGGTGGTCGGCCTCGAGTATCACGACCCGCGCTTCGATCCCCACGAAGCCTTCCAGCGCTACAAGACCCATCCCTTTGTGCGCCGCATCCTCGAAGGCGGCAAGCTGGTGCGTTATGGCGCCAAGACCATTCCCGCCGGCGGTTGGTACTCCATGCCGCGCAATTACGTGGACGGCGCGCTCATCATCGGCGATTCGGGCGGCTTCCTCAACGCCCAGCGCCTCAAAGGCATCGGCATGGGCATCAAGAGCGGCATGCTCGCCGCGGAGACCATCTTCGACGCGCTCCAGGCCGGCGACGCCTCCGCCAAGTCGCTGGCCGCCTTTCGCGACAGGGTCGAAGAGAGCTGGATTAAGGAGGAGCTGTGGGCCGTGCGCAACTTCCACCAATCCTTCCGGCATGGCCTGTGGCTGGGCCTGGTGCACACCGGCTTGCAGATGATCACCGGCGGCCGCGGGCTGATCGATCCCTGGCGGGTAAAGGCCGGGCACGAGATGTACCATCAACTGGACAGCGCCGCTGGGCCGGCCGGCGAGCGATTCAAGGGCGACGGCGCGCTCACCTTCGACCGCCTCACCGACGTCTATCACTCCGGCACGCGCCATGAAGAGGACCAGCCCTGCCACCTCATGGTCACCGAGCCCGACCTCTGCGCCGATCGCTGCACCCGCGAATACGGCAACCCTTGCCAGTACTTCTGCCCCGCCGCCGTGTACGAAATGGTGGAAGAACGCGGCGAGCGCCGCCTGAAAATCAACGCCTCCAACTGCGTCCACTGCAAGACCTGCGACATCATGGACCCCTACCAGGTGATCCACTGGGTCGTCCCCGAAGGCGGCGGCGGCCCCAACTACGAGGGCATGTAACGGAAGGCAAAGGCAAAAGGACAAGACCCCCGGCCCTCCTACCCTCCTGGCCGGGCGCTCGACGCTTGACAAACACAACTACTTTACTATATAAAGCTACCCGTGGCCCTCCGCCCCCTTTCCGTCAAGCTCATCCTCCCCGCCCTCACCGAGGCTACCAGCCCCTACTGGCGTCCCATCAAGTACTCGCTCTTCCCCCCGCTCGGACTGGCCACGCTGGCCGCGTACCTCGGCCCCGACGACCGCGCGGCCATCACCGACGAGCACGTCATGCCGCACGCGCTCGACGAACGGCCCGGCCTGGTGCTCATCCAGGTGTACATCACCAACGCCTACCGCGCCTACCGCATCGCCGACCACTACCGCGCGCGCGGATCATATGTCGCGCTGGGCGGCCTGCACGTCACTTCCCTGCCCGAGGAAGCGCTGGCCCACGCCGACACCATCTTCCTCGGGCCGGCCGAGCAGACCTTCCCCGCATTCCTGAAAGATTTTCGCGCCGGCTCGCCGCAGCGCGTGTACCGCTCCACCGGCGGCCGCACCCTGGAGCGCGTGCCGCCCATCCGCCGCGACCTCATCCAGCGCGGCCGCTATCTGGTGCCCAACTCCATCGTGGTCACGCGCGGCTGCCCGCAGCACTGCGACTTCTGCTACAAGGACGCGTTCTTCCACGGCGGCAAGTCCTTCTACACGCAGCGCGTGGACGACGCCCTGGCCGAAATCGAGCGCCTGCCCGGCCGCCACTTGTACTTTCTCGACGACCACTTGCTGGGCGACCGCCGTTTCGCCCGCGCCCTGTTCGACGGCCTCCGCGGCATGAACCGCCTCTTCCAGGGCGCGGCCACCGTGGACTCCATCCTCACCGGCGACCTGATCGAGCACGCCGCCGCCGCCGGACTGCGCAGCATCTTCGTGGGCTTCGAATCTCTCTCGCCCGCGAACCTCCGGAGCAGCAACAAGCGCCAGAACCTCGGCCGCGACTACAAAGCCGTCACCGACCGCCTGCACCGCCTGGGCATCATGGTCAACGGCAGCTTCGTCTTCGGCATGGAGGACGACGACCAGGACGTCTTCCGCCGCACCGTGGACTGGGCCATCGAGCACGGCATCACCACCGCCACCTTCCACATCATGACGCCCTACCCGGGCACCGCGCTCTACGCGCGCATGAGCGCCGCCGGCCGCATGACCACCGGGAACTGGGACCTCTACGACACCCGCCACGTGGTCTACCAGCCCGCGCGCCTGCGACCGGAAGCGCTGAAGGCCGGTTACGACTGGGCCTACCGCGAGTTCTACCGCTGGCCCTCGATTGCCCGCGCCTCCCTGGCCCACGGCACGCTCAAGCATCAAGCCAAGCATTTCTTCTACGCCGCCGGCTGGAAGAAGTTCGAGCGCCTGTGGGGCCTGGTCATTCGCGCCCGCCAGCTCGGCATGATGACCCCGGTGCTCGAAGCCGTGCTCTCCCGCGTCACCGACGGCGCGGACCCTGCCGCGCAGTCCCCCGCCGAGGCCGCGCCGCCCCCGCGCCTGTCTGCTCCCGCCAGCGCCCTCGTCCAGCTCGAAACTATGAACTAGGAACTCAGAACGATGAATGCAGAACCCAGGACCACGATGCGAATTCAGCCCCGAGTTCTTCCTCGAAGCAAATCGCCCCGCTGAGCAAAGTGGTGGTGAAGTTCTGAGTTCTGAGTTCTGCGTTCTGAGTTTTGAAGCGACTATCTTCCAGTTTGCGCCGCGCGCGGGGAAAGGACGGCGTTGGCGGCTTCATCGAGGATTTGCCAGATGCGCGCGACCCAGTCGAGGTGCTCAGGCTTCATCAGCACGGAGCGCAGGCAGGTGAGCGTCTCGGCGTCGGCCTGCATCGCGCCCAGCTCGAAGAAGCGCGCGGGGAGATGCGCCAGCGCCAGGTGCAGGTGGCGCCGCGCGGCTTCGTCGAAGAGGCGGCGGCTCAATTCGGAGGCTTCGCTCACGCGCGCGGCCCGCGGCGCCCAAATCAAAATGTCCAGTTCCGGCGCGAACGCGGTGACGAAGCGCGTATCGCCGCGCAGCTTCTCATAGAGCGCCAGCGCCGCGGCGCGCCCCCGCCCGATGCCCTGCGCAAACTCCCCGCCGCGTGCGAGCGGCAGCAGCCGCTGCGTGGCCCACAGGGCGACGGCGGCTGCCCCCGGACGCGAACACTCCAGGCTGATTTCGCCCAGGTGCAGTTCCGTCGAGCTGAAGTAGGTGTACGGCGAATCGTGTTTGTAGAACCGGCCGACGCCGGGGTCGCGGAAGAGCACGCAGCCGCAGCCGTAGGGTTGCAAGCCGTGCTTGTGCGGGTCAATCACCAGCGAATCCACTTCGCTCAAGCAGTCATAGGCGCGGCGCGCGTCCGGCCTGAGGTTGTCCGCCAGGGTGAAGTAGCCGCCGTAAGCGGCGTCGGCGTGGACGCGGAAGCCGTAGCGCTCACGCAGCGCGAGGATCGCGTCCAGCGGGTCCACCGAGCCCGTGGCCGTCGTGCCCATCGTAGCCACCACCGTGCCCACGCCGCCCTGCGCTAATCGCCGCTCGAGCGCCTCCGCGTCCATGCGCCCGGCGCGGTCGCACGCGACGGGTTCGAACCCCATCCCCAGGACGCCGCTGATGCGCGAGTGCGTGTAATGCGCCTGGTCGCTGGCCACCACACGCAACCCGGGCGCAACCTGGCCCGCTACCCACAGCGCCTCCAGGTTGGCCATGGTGCCGCCGCCGGTCAGATGGCCCAGGTGCTCCGTCCACCCGAACATGCGCGCCAGCTCCCCCACCGCCTCTTTCTCCATCGCCGAGCTGGCGCGCCCCCCGTCGAGCGCGTGGTTATTCGGGTTGATCCACATCGCCAGCGCGTAGGCGAGCCGCGCCACGGCGTGCGGCGGCTTCATCATTTGCCCGGCGTACAGCGGATGGAAGTAGGGGAAATTGTCGCCCAGCCGCGCCGCCACTTCGCTCAGCACGCCTTCGAGCGCGCCCGGATCCAAGGCATCCGCGGCGGCGCCGGGCCGCGCTACGGGCAGCGACGCGAATTGCGCGTCCAGCCGCTCCAGCGCAGCTTGCAATGCCAGGATGGAGTTCCTGTCAAGCATGGACACGAACAGTGACCTGGGCCGTCAAGGCTTTGGGTATTTCCTTCTTGCCCGGATGGCACTCGCCATCGGCAGCTGCTCGTTCGGGTCTGCCGCCGGGGTCGAGCATCTGGGTCAGGTGGTGGTTCTGCGCCCGAAGAGGCGGCGGAAGAAATTGGCGACGCGTGTCCGGAAGCCGGGTTTCTTCGCGCCAGTGACGCTCGGGGCGTCGCCTTCCGTCGCGGCCGCGCGCGCCAACGGGGGCGGCCTGGCCACGGCGCCGGTGAAGCGAAGGCCGGTGCGCACGCGCGCTTCGCGGATCACCTCAAACGCCGCCGGACGAAACGGCGGCAAATTGGGATTGGCGGCGTCGAAGATTAGGGGCGGCATCACCGCGGTGAACGTGGGCGCGGCATCGGCACGCGGCGTTTCCGCGGCGGCCGTTTCCCCGGGGCGGGCAGGAGGAGGCGCCGGCGCCGCCTCGTAGCGAGCCACGGGAAGGTCGCAGCGGCAGGCGCCGGGGGCTTCGCGCAGGGCTTCCACCTGCCCGCCGCTGAGGCTGACCTCGCCATACTGCGGCACCAGGACGCTCTGGCTGCTGAACTGGTGCGTCAGGCGGAGGGCGCCGTGCGCGGCGTACGCGCACATCTCACCCGCAGCGTCGAGGCCGAGGGTGGAGTCACGCGGCCTGCCGCCGACGCTCACCGGGGTGGCCACCAGCAGCGCGGTGAAGATGGTGAGCGGCAAGTCCGCGGCCACGCGCGCGTGAATGCGCCCGTAGCTCAGCGCCAGGGTGATGGCGCCGCCGGCCTTCAGCAGGGAAACCTGCGCCGGTCCGCAAATGTCAATCTCGCCGCCGTCCAGCAGGACGATGCGGGCGGCGCCTGCGGTGACCGTCACTTCGCTGCCGCTCAGCAGCGTGGTCACCGCGCGCCCGCCTTCCTGCGATACGCTCACCTGGCCGCGCGCGGCGAACGCCGGGCCTTCGATGCGGCCGATCACTTCCGGCCCCTGCGCGCGCAGCACGGCTCCGGCCGCCAGGAGCAGCCATGCGCACGCGGCGATGCGCAGCCGGTTCATCGCTTCGCCTATACTATACGGGAAGTGGCGCAGGCTTTCAGCCAGTGCACGCTTGGATCCATGGGGAGCAGGCCGCAGGCCGGAGCGATGCCCAAAGTGATGCCGGAAGTTGACTGCCCCGCAGACCCCGCGGGGGCCGCTACGCCCAACCTGCACTACGACCTGACCTGCCCGCAGCTCTCCCGCTGGCGGCGGATGCAAATCCCGGTGATTGCCGCGGGGGTGTACGGCGTAGCGCGCGCGCTGGGACCCACGCTGCGTTACGAAGCGCTGGGCGCGCAGCACGTGGAACGCGCGCACGCCACGGGGCAGCGCTGCATCCTGGCCTTCTGGCACCAGTGCATTTTCGCCGCCACGTGGCACTGGCGGCACCGGGGCATCGTGGTGCTGAACACCACGAATTTCGACGGGCAGTGGACGCGCCGGGTGATCGAGCGGCTGGGTTACGGCACGGCGCAGGGCAGCACGTCGCGCGGGGGACTGGCGGGTTTGGCGGCCCTGGCCCAGCGGCTGCGGGAGGGCCGCGACGTGGCCTTCACCATCGATGGCCCGCGGGGCCCGCGCTTCGTGGCCAAACCCGGCCCGGCCATGCTGGCGCGCAAGACGGGCTTCCCCATGGTGCCCTTCCACATCGCTTGCGCGGACAGCATCACCTTCGAAGATTCGTGGGACCACTTCCAGCTCCCGCGCCCCTTCTCGCGGGCCGTGGTGGTGATCGGGCCGCCGCTATGGGTGGCGCGCGACGCCTCGCGCGAACAACTGGAAGCCGGCCACGCCGCCATGCAGTCCGCGCTGGAGCGCGTGCGCGATGTGGCGGGGTCCTGGTTCGGCCGCTCGGGTGAGGAACGCGACCGACTGCGCGCGGAACTGAATACCTAGCGGCCGCTGGGCTGTTGCAAGACCGTAGGGGCGGGTCTTCAAGCCGCCCTACAGTTCCGCGTGGCCGAGGAGGCGTTCCCGCGTGGTCAGCTTCGCGCAACGCGCGTCGATGGCCGCGTACTCCCGGCGGTACTCCCGGCGGAATGCCGCGTACGCCGCGCGCGATCTCCACACATCAAAGGTGAGGTAGCGTCCCGCTTCGCTGCGGTCGCGCAACAAATCGGTCCGTACATAGCCGCGGGCGCGGCGGAAAAGCCGCGCCCACTCGCCGCGCCGCCCATAACGCTGCGCAAACCGGCGCGTCCGGCCGGGCCGCACGTGGAACTCCCACACCATGACGTATTGCCGGGGCATCATCCTTCTGTCATTCCCCTGCGCATCTCGGGTCCCCCGCGCCTCTGCGTCATCCGGCCGCCCGCCAGGTTGCCCACCAGCCGCGCATGGTGGCGCAGGAGGAAGCGGTCGGTCATCCCGGCGATATAATCGCACACCACCAGGTGGGGCGGATCGGTCTGCGCGGCTTGCGCGTGGGACTCCGGCATTTGCCGCGGGTTATCGAGATAGAAGCAGAAGAGCTGTTCGAGCGCTTCCACCGAACGGTCGCGCTCCTCGACGATCGAGGGCGATTCATACAGCCGCGTGCAGAGAAAGCGCTTCAACTCGGAGTTGCGCTGCGCTGCGCCCGGACTGAACCCGGCAATGCGTTGCGGGTGGCGGCGTATGTCGTCTACGGTGCGCGCCTCCAGGCTGCGAGCCGCGCGCGCAGTGGTCTCGATCAGGTCGGTGGCCAGCAAGTCCAGGACGCGCTTGAGGGCTTCGTTGAACTTGAGCTTGGGACGGGCCTGCGGGTGGGCGCGGTCCACCGGGGCATAGGCTTCCTCAAACACGGTCACGTGGTCGCGGATCACGCGCAAGTCCAGCAGTCCCGCTTCCATGCCGTCGTCGAGGTCGGCGGTGTTGTAGGCGATTTCGTCCACCAGGTCAATCAGTTGCGCTTCGAGGGGCGGGCGCAGGTTCAGGGCGTACTCCCGCAGCTGGGGGAACTCCTCCTGGGAATAATCCCGGGAGTGCTTGATGATGCCTTCGCGCACCTCGAACGTTAGGTTGAGCCCGGGGAAGCTGAGGTAGCGTTGCTCGAAGGACTCGACAATGCGCAACGCGTGCAGGTTGTGGTCGAAGCGGCCGCCGTGGGCGCGCATCAGGTCGTCCAGCTTGCGCTCGCCGGCGTGGCCAAAGGGCGGGTGGCCAATGTCGTGCGCCAGGGCCAGGGCTTCGGCGAGGCCGGCATTCAGGCCCAATGCCCCGGCGACGGTGCGGGCAATCTGCGCCACTTCCAGGGTGTGCGTGAGGCGGTTGCGGAAATGATCGGAGTAGCGCGAGGTGAAGACCTGGGTCTTGGCTTCCAGGCGGCGGAAGGCGCGGGAGTGAATGACGCGGTCGCGGTCGCGGGCGTAGTCGTTGCGGTAGGGGTGCGCCGGTTCCGGATAGCGCCGTCCACGCGAACGCCCCGCATCCATGGCATAGGGAGCCAGCGCCATGCAGCGATTCTAGCGAAAACAGAGGAGCGAGAATAGGAAGGGAATGCGGGAGAGGGCGGGCGGGCCAGCGCCTGTCCGGCCGGCCCGGGCTAGGACCGGGGGGAGATGGACTCGAGCCGTTGCTGCGCGGCCCGCGCGACTTCGGTGCCGGGATACTCGGCGTGGATCTGCCGGTAGAGTTTTTCCGCCTCGGCGACGTTGGCTTTGCGGTAGTGATCGGCCAGGGTGAGCATGACCAACGGGCGGGGCACCATGGTGGCGGGGTTGGCCATCAACTGCTGGTAAACCTTCACCGCCTCCTCGCTCTTGCCATTGCGCTCGTGAATGGAGGCCAGGCGGAAGCGGGCCAGGGCGGTCAGTTCGGGGTCCCCGGCATTTTCCGCCTGCTGATGCCACTGCTGCGCGTCGTCCAGCTTGTTCAGCCGCTCGTAGCACAGCCCGACGTAGTATCGGGCCAGGCGGCCGGCGCGGGTGCGCGGGTACAGCTCGGCCACGGCGGTGTACTTCTTCACGGCATCTTCGTACTTGCTGCTCTCCTGGAGGTAGGTGACTTCGGTGGGGTCGGGCGTCTCACTGGCCTGGCGAATGCGCGCCTGGAAGATCTTGCCGGCCTCTTCGAAGGCCGCCCAGGACTTCACGTCCTGGCGTTGCGAATAGATGCGCCAGCCCAGGACGCCGGCCGCCGTGACCATGACGGTCACCAGCCCCCAGAGGATCACCTTCTGGTGGGAGCGGGCGGCTTCCGCGCCATGGATGAAGGTCTGGCGAACCTCGTCGGTCTTCAGTTCCTTGCGCGAAATGTGGTGCTGGTGCGTCACGAGCGTCACCTCGGGCCAGGCTGCAAACAGACGATTGTAGCATGACCGCGGGGCCACCCCGGTGGCGGACAGGAAGCACCTGCGCGGGCGGGCCATTGTAATTCTGGGCCAGCGGGCGTATTTTGAGCGAGGTCGAGGTGTGCCTGTGGAAGCCGCGTCCGCCGGGTGGGCGGCCGGACTCCGATTCCGCCATGGCCGACGTCAAAACCGCGGGGCGGTACCAACTGCTCGATGAGCTCGGGCGCGGAGCCATGGGTGTGGTGTACAAGGCGCACGACCCGACCATCGGCCGCACCGTGGCGGTGAAGACCATGCGGCTCCACGAAGCGGTGACCGGGCTGACCCACGACGAGCTCATCGCCCGCTTCAACATCGAGACGCGGGCCGCGGGCCTGTTGACCCATCCCAACATCGTAGTGGTGTACGACGCCGGGGAAGACAGCGGGCTTTTCTACATCACCATGGAGTTTGTGCAGGGCCGCAGCCTGCAAGCGCTGATTGATCAGAAGCAGGTGTTCCCCTTGCCGCGGGTGATGAAGGTGATGGAGCAGGCCGGATCGGCGCTGGACTTCGCCCACCAGAACAACGTGGTGCACCGGGACATCAAGCCCGCCAACCTGATGATCACCGGCGACGACGTGGTGAAGATCACCGACTTCGGCACGGCCAAGATCCTGGCCAAAGGGGCCACCACCACCGGGGCCATCCTGGGCACGCCCAGCTACATGTCGCCGGAACAGGTGAAGGGCAAGCCGGTGGACGGGCGCAGCGACGTCTTCTCGCTGGGGGTCATTTTGTACGAACTGGTGACCGGCGAGAAACCCTTCCCGGGGCAGAACGTCACCACGGTGATCTACAAGATAGTCAACGAGGAGCCCATCTCGCCGCGGGAGCTGGACTCCTCGATTCACCCCGGGCTGAACTACGTCATCACCAAAGCGCTGACCAAGAACCTGGACGACCGCTACCAGAGCTGCAAGGAACTGGTCGAGGACCTGCGCGACTACCGGGACCTGGGCGACGGTCCGAGCGAGTCCGCGACGGTGGTGATGCCCGGGCGCATGCGTCCCAAGGCCGTGGAGGAGGAAATCGCGCGGCTGAAGGCCGCGGGCCCGGCGGGCTCCGCGCCACCGCCGCAGAAGGCTTCCCCGGCGGCTCCTCCTGCGGCCACCGCGGCCCCGCGCCCGGCCGCCGAGCCGGCCAAGCCGGCGCCGCGTCCGGCCACGCTGCCGCCGTTGACCCTTACCAGGCCGGAGTCGGGAGAAAAGAAAAGTTACGCGACACTGTGGATCAGCGTGCTGCTCGTGCTGCTGGTCGGGGCCGGGGGGTATTTCATCTGGCCCAATTTGCGCGAGGCCGCCGACAGCGGGAAAGCGGCGCTGAACCGGCCGGCAACGCCGGCCAGTCCGCCGCCGGCCGCGGGAGCAGCGCCGCCCGCAAAGGAGGAAGCCGGCAAAGCCGCAGACCCGGAGGCCGAACCTGCGGCCACTGACCCGGAAAGCGCCACGGTGGTTTCGGACGTGGAGCAACGGTTGGCCGCCGCGGGCCTGGGCAGCAAGTTGCGCGTCCGCGCCAAAGGAAACGAAGTCACGCTGTCCGGCACGCTGACAGCGGAGGAAAACCAGCAACTGCGCCGCCGGATGCGCGCCCTGCCGAAGAATCTGCGCATCGTGGAGCGCATCCAGATCGCCAGGGCCGGCGCGGCCGCAGTCGCCGGGGAAGAGGAAGAAAGCCGGCCGCGCACGGCGCCCGGGATGGGTGAGATCGAAGTGAGCACCGGGGCGCTGCTGGGCGCGAATGTCTCCGTGAAAGGGCCGCGCGGCAACACGCTCAGCGGCAAGACGCCGACGCGCTTCGAGGAGCTGCCGCCGGGCCGCTACGAGCTCGAAATCAGCAAGGAGGGATACCGCACGGAGCGCAAAATCCTCACGCTCCAGGCCGGCCGCGTTTCGCCGGTGGACATCGCCATGCAGGCGGTGATGGGCGGCTTGCTGGTGGTGAGCCGGCCGGCCGCCGCCACCGTGTTCATCAACGGGAAGCCGCACCCGGAACCGACACCGGCCACCATCCGGCTGCCTCCCGGCAGCTACCGGGTGGACCTGCACATGGAAGGGTTCGCGGAAGCTACGCGCACTGTCCAGGTGCAGGGTGAGGACCTACAGAAGGTGGAGTTTACGCTCCCGGCGCTGACCAGCGGGACGCCGGGGAAGTCCGGCGGGGCGCGGCCGCCGGCCGCCACGCAACAGCCGGCGCCGGGGCGTCCCGCGGGTGTGGGCTTCGTCGAAGTGCGCAGCGTGCCGCCCGGCGCCGACGTGCTGGTGCGCAACACCAACACCGGGCAGAAGACTCCCGCGCGCCTGCCACTCACGCCCGGCAAGTATCAGGTGACCGTGTTCCTGCGAGGGTACGTGCCCGATCAGCGCGAGGTGGAAGTGGCGGAGAACCAGACCATCACGCTGAACGTCACCCTGACCAAGCAGCAGTAGAAACCCGCCAGGCAGACCCCGGTACTTCGTCCAACCCCCCTATCGCGGCAGCGGGAAAAGGAGCAGCCGGTTATTGGACTCGTCCACGATGGCGGCCATGTTGGTGCGCGGGTGGATGGCGATGGCGTGGAGCAGGTTGCTGCCCGGGCTGAGCACGGGCAGGCTCAGGATGGCGCGCACCCGGCGCGATCCGGTGGGCGCGCTGCCGGCCGTATCCTGGTAATCCATCACCGAGAGCGAATTGCTGGCGGTATTGACGGTGGCCAGCGTGCTGGAGTTGTAGTTGGCCGCCAGGGACGTGGGGTTGATGCCCATGCGCGCCGGGATCGCCAGGCGCGTGTCGGGGTTGATGATGTACAGCAAGTTCTGCAGGCTGGAGATGGCCAGGAAGCGGTCGGCCACGGGATCGAACACCACGCCGGTGGGCAGGGTGATGCCGATCGAGGAGCCAAGCAGGGTAACGTTGCCGGTGGTGGCGCCGAGGTCGAGAAAGGTAACCTGGTTGCCGGCGGCCACGGCGATGGCGGCGTAGTTGCGTCCGGGGTCAATGGCCACCGAGAGCGGGCGCTGGTTGGTGGTAAACGGGGTGACCGCGCCGCCGGCGATGCCGTCGAAGATACTCACGCCGTTGGAATTGGCGTTGGCCACCACGGCCACGCCGGTATCTTCGTTGACGGCGATGCCGATGGGTTCGTCGCCCACGGTGACCGAGCCGGTGACCGTGCCGGCCACCGTATCCACCAGCGAAACCGTGTCGGCCGCGGTGGAGTTGCCGCGATTGGTAACCAGGGCGCGCCCGAGGCGCGAAATCACGGCCACACCTTCGGGCCGGGCGCCTACCGTGACTGTGCGCAGCACCGTTCCCGTGTTCATGTCAATGATGTCCACTTCGTTGGCGCAGGCTTTGGCCACGATGGCGAAGTCACGCGGGCCGTCAATGGCCACGGCGCGGGGCTGCGGGCCGGAAGCGCACCCGGCGCCGCCCCCGGTCAGGGGAACCGGCTGAATCACCGCGAAGTCGGTGACGTTGGAGCGGTTGGCCCCGTCGAGCACCTCCACGGCGAAGCGGCGCGGCGCGCCCAGCATGGCCGCGGGAATCGTGGCGGTGAGGCGGCGCGAACTGACAAAGGTAGTGGCGATGGCCGTTTCGTCCAGGCGGACGGTGGCGCCGCCGGTGAAGCCGAAGCCGGTGACGGAGATACTCAGCGAGCCTGGGGAAGTAAATGCGGCGCCGGGAGCGGGACCGGCGCCCAGCGGCGCGGCCACCTGAGACAAGTGCAGGGGGCGGATAGCGCCCAGGCCCAGCACGGTGACGTTGTTGCTGCCCGCATTGGCCACCAACGCGGTATTGCTGCCCGGGTCCACGGCCACAGCCGCAGGAGTGGTTCCCGTGGTCACCGTCACCGGGGAGGGATTGGTGGGCGTGCCCAGGTCAAGCACCGTGGCCGCGTTGGCCGAATCGGTGACCACCACGCCGACGTTGGTGAAGGGATTCAGGGCCGCGGCCACCATGCGGGTTCCGGCGGCGGGCAGGGAGACCAGCCCGATGAAGGTGACGGTCTGGTCCTGCAAGCTGAAGAGCTGCGCATTCGGGGAAGTAGGGTCGGTGAACAGGGCGCGGCCCGATTCAGAATTGATGGCGATGCCGCGGAACGTGGTGGGCAACGCCACGTTGGCCACCACCGAGCGGCGCGTCAAATCCACAAAGGCGACGGAGCCGGAGCCGCCCGGCGTAAGGATGGCCCAGTCCAGGCGCGGCTCGACGGCCACGGCGGTGTTGGCGCCCGTGCCGATACCCAGGCCCGCGCCGGTGCCGGTGACCGTGCCGGCAAGGGTGTTGGTGCTCAGGTCCACCACCGTGGCGGTGTTGGAGCAGGCGTTGGCCACCAGCGCCAGACCCGTGAGCGGGTTGACGCCCACGGCGCGCACCGTCTGATTGGCGATGGCCGGGTCGGTGACCGGGTTGGGCCCGGCGGCCTGGCAACTGCCCGCGGCGCCCGGCGTGGTGGGCGAAGCCAGCGTGGCAACTACGGAAGCAGTGGCCAGGTTCACGATGGAAATGTTGTTGCTGCCGTTGTTGACCACTACGGCGACGTTGCGCTCGCTATCCACGGCCACGCCCATCGGGGCCGTGCCCACCGGCACGGTATTGGTGACCGTATTGGTCGCCAGGTCGATGAGGGAGATGGTGTTGTCGCCACGATTGGCCACCACGGCCACGCCCGTGGCCGCGTTCACGGCGATCGCCGCGGGCGTGGCGCCCACCGGGATGGTGGCCAGCACCGACGGGCCCACGGTAGGCTGCACCGCCAGGTTGGTGGTGGCCAGCGGGACCGCCGCGGCCGGATTGCGAACGCCCACCGAGTACAGTCCCGGAACCGCGGGCGCGTTGAAGCCCAAATCCAGCGTGCGCGAGTCGGTGATGCCGGCGGCCTGCACATTGCCGTTGAACTCCCCCTGAACGGCCGGCGAAGCCGCACTGCCGTAGAACCCGCCGTGCAGGTTCACGCTGATGGCCCCTCCCTGCGCCACGCTGTCGGTGGAAGCGCCGATCAGCGCGGGGCGCACCGGGGAGACCGTGAAGTTGATGGGCGCGGTGGGATTGCCGCCCTGGTCCAGCACGTCCACCGGGAAAACGCCGGCGGCGGAGAGCAGATTGGCGGACACGCGGACGCGCAGCAGCGTGGGGGTGGTGAACTCCTGCGGCACGGCCACGCCATTGAAGCGCGCCACGGTGGTGCTGAGGAAATTCGTGCCGGTCAGGTAGATGTCTTCGAGCAGCGCGCCCTGGGCCCCGGTGGCGGGATAGATGGCCGTAAGCGTCGCCGCCGTGAAGGCCAGCACGCCCACGGAGGCCGCGCCGCTTTTGAACGGGTCCGCCTGAGACGCGGCGGTGATGCCCACGGTGCTGGGAGTCGGCGCCGTGCCGGGGGCGGTGTAGGTGAAGCAGCTCACGTTGGCCGCCGTCCCCGGGGGACACGCGGAGCTGGCCACGGTTCCCAGCGTCGCATTGCCGCCGCTTACCGAATTCACGGCGAGGTTCAGCGTCAGGTTGGAGGTGCCGGTAATGGCCGCCTGGAACTGGATGTTCTGGCCGGTGCCGATGGTGGCGGTGAGCGGAGCGACGGAAACGGTGATGCCGGAATCGAGGCCAATGGAGGCGGTGCCGTTCTTGGTGTTGTCGGCCACGCTGATGGCCTTGATCTGCACGGCCGAGGAACTGACTGTGCCGCCGCCGCTGGTGGCGTTGGCGCCGTTCTGGGCAAAGGTGAAGGTGGTAGTGGAAGGCACGGTGGCAATCACAAAGGTGCCGTTGAACGGGGTAGGGGTAGAAGTGATGGACCCATTGCCGCCGGTGGCGTTGGCCGCGGACTGGACGTAGGTAAAGGTAGTGGCGGAAGGGGTGGAGGTGACCGCGAAGGTGCCGTTGAAGCTGGCGTCACTGACCCCGGAAACGGTCACGATCTGGCCGATGACGAAATTGTGGGCGGCGGTGGTGGTGATGGTGACCACGTTATTGGTGCGCGCGGCGCCGGTGGCGGTGATGGTGGCGGTCTGGGAAGCAGGGGCGGCCACTCCGGAGATGATCACGGCCTGGCCGGCGGTGAAGCCGTGGGCCGCGGTGGTGGTGACGGTGACCGAGCTGCTGGCGCGCACGGCGCCGTTGGTGGCGATGGTGGCGGTGGTGACCGGCGGCAGAATGGAAGGCGCGGTGTACAGGCCGCTGGCGCTGATCGTGCCCGCCGCCGCGCTGCCGCCGGTGGTGTTGTTCACCTGCCAGGTGACCGCGGTGTTGGGAACGGTGCCCCCTCCACTGGCGGCGTCGGCGCCGGACTGATTGTAGGTGAAGGTGGTGTTGGAAGGAACGGACACAATGGAGAAGTTGCCCAGGAAGCTGGTGTCGGTGACCCCGCTGACGGTGACGACCTGGCCGGCGACGAAGCTGTGCTGGGAGGTGAGGGTGATGGTGACCACGCCCGAAGCGCGCACCGCGCCATTGGAGGAGGCGATGGTCAGGTTCGGCGCGTTGGCGACCAGCGCGGAGAACTGAATGGTCTGGTTCAATTGCAAAGTGCCGGACGTGGGCGAGACGGCCACGGCTACGGCGCTGCTGCCGCCCCCGCCCCCGCCCGTTCCATTGCCGTTGCCGCTGCACCCGGCCAAGACCATCAGCAGAAGCAGGGCGGCAGCGCCGGCCACACCCCGGGCCGCGCCGCGCTCCTGCCCACCGGTTTGAATGCCTGACCACTTCATGATCGTGCCTCCCAACTCCACGTTGTCGGACAGAAGTCCGCGCCCTGTCCGCCCGGCTAGAACGTACGGCTGACCGTAAAACGGAACGTCTTCAACGGCTCGAAAAAGTTGAGGCGCCGCGCCGTGGTGCTGATCAAAGTTTCGAGCTGCGGTTGCACCTGGAAATCGTACACATTGGCCGGGAACAGGGCCCTGGTCGCCAGGGCCAGGGGCTTGCCGTCGGGTCCAACGGCCACGGCCCCCAGCGGCTCCTGGATGATGGTGGAGTACCGGTTGAAGTTGTACGCCCAGTAGATCCGAAAGGGCGCGTTGACCACGGGCAACTGCACCACGAACTCGATGCCCGCAGACGTGCGCGGGCGGAAATTGGAGCCGGGGGCCAGCTCCAGGCGGTCGGGGATGGTGACGCCGGTGAAGGTCTGGCGCATCTGGTCCAGCCCGGCCTGGTTCATGCGCAACTGGTTGCGCTTGAAGATGCCGTTGACGCCCACGTCGAAGAAGAGGCTCATGCCCACGGGGCCCACCAGGGGGATGCGGTACTCGGCGTTGCCCACGGCCTGGGTGTCGCCGCCGGGGAAGGTGATGGAGTAATCCAGCACAGGGATGGGCTGCGAGGCAAAGACCGCGTTGCCATTCGGATCAAAAACGTTGGGAACCTGATAGGTGATGGGCAGGCTGGTCTGCACGGGAATAAAGGCGATGGGGGTGATGGTGCGGATGTCGAAGCCGCGCACCGTGTCTTCGCCGCCGAGGTAGAAGCGGTTGTAGGGCGGCAGCACCTGGCCGCTGTAGCCGGTGGCGTGACTCATGAGCAGGCGGAAGCCGAGGACGTTGCGGCGCTTGTTGATGGGGCGGAAGTACTTGGCTTCGAAGACCTGGGTAATGGTATTGACGTTGCCGCCCAGCGGCCCGCCCTCAAAGCCCATGGAATAGAAGAAACTCTTGCCGCCGGTGGGGTTGATGGGGTGATTGACGGTGTTGTGAGTGATGCTGGGCTGAATCTTGCTGGAGAGGATGCCCTGCACGGCGCTGGGCCCGGCGAAGTTCCGGAACTGGACGTTCTCGAAGATCAGGCGGGAGGCGTCGCTGAAGGCCTTGATGCTGCTGCGGGTCAGGGCGTAGGTGGCCCCGATGCGGGTAAACGCGAACCGGCGCAGGGGGTAGCTCGCAAACATGGTGAAGCCGGTGGAATCCTGGTCGTAGTTCTGGGTGGACTGGGGGTCCAGCTCGATGCGCTGGCCGATCAGCAGGGAGGTCTCCCGGGCCTGGTCGAAGCTGAACCGGCTGGAGAACACGGTGAATCCGCTGGAGATGGGCCGGTCCATGAAGTAAGGTTCGGTGAAGCCGAACAGGAAGTTGCGCTGGCGGTCGCCGAACTCGGCGGAAAACGTAAGGGTCTCGCCCAAACCGAGGAAGTTGTTGGTCTGGTAGTTGAGGCCGATGAAGCTGCCGGCGATGCCGCTGACGCCGCCGGTAAGGCCGATGGACTGCTTGCCCTTCTCCTTGACCTTGAGCAGGATGTCCACCGAGCCTTCCTTGACGTTGCGGCGGATGTCGGCGTGCTCGGCCTTGATTTCGTCGAAGTAGTCGAGCTGGTTGATGCGCAGGAGGCTGACTTCCCAGTAGCGGGAGTTGAAGAGGTCGCCTTCGTCGAGGAGGATTTCGCGGCGGATGACCTTGTCGCGCGTGGTGGTGTTGCCCTGGAACTCGATGCGGCGGACGAAGAACTGCTTGCCTTCGTTGAAGTCCAGGGTAAGGTTGATCTCCTTCTTATCCAGGTCGAAGTTCACGTCGGGAGCGGCGCTGAAGTCAATGAAGCCCCACTCGCCGTAGAGCTTCTGGTAGTTTTCGAGGGACTTGCGCACCTTGGAAACGTCGAAGATCTCGCCCTGGGCGATGGGGAAGACGGCCTGGAGGAACTCGTTCTTGAAAAAGAGGCCCTTGTCGGGGTCGGAGCTGCGGACGAAGAGGCGGTTGAGCCTGTAGATGTCGCCCTCCTGGATGGGGATGGTGATGTTGGTACGCTTGCCCCGGCGGCGGCCGATGAAGGGCCAGGGGCCGGGGATGCCGCCGCGCTTCACGTCCACCGTTTCCAGGATGGGGTCCTGCACCAGCACGCGGAAGTAGCCGTTGTCCTGATACAGGCCGCGGATGCCGATTTCCTGATCCTCGGAGAGTTTGCGGCGGTCGAAGGTCTTGCTCATGACGTTGATGCTGAAGTCGAAGGGCTTCACCGGGAAGCCGAAGGGCCGGGAGTGGCGCATGGAGCGGATAATGCGGTGATCGGAGAAGGCCTGATTGCCTTCGATGTTGATGGCGCCGACTTTGACCTTGGGACCCGGCTCGATAAAGAAGGTGAGCTGGACGGCGTTGGTGGCGGGGATGCGCTCGAAGACCGGGCGAATCTCGGCGAACTGGCGGCCCCGCTCGCCGAGCAGCTCCTTCAGGACCACTTCCGCGCGCTTGATGCGCGTGGGGTCGAACTGGCTTTCCACCGAGAGGCCGACCTTGCGCTCTTTGTAGCGCTCGAGAATCTCAGATTCGGTGAGCACGGGCGGGGTGCACGTCTCCCCCACCGGGCGGGGAATCCCGGGGCAATAGCGTATGCGGCGGATCACCGGACGCTCGCGGACGTAGAAGACCACCACCTTGGCGTTGGCGCGGTCGGGACTGTCTTCCACTTCCATGCGGACGTCTTCGAAGAACTGGGTGTTCCACAAGGCCAGGAAGTCGCGGCGGAGGATGTCCTCGTTGTAGGCGTCGCCGTCGCGGGTGAGGATGCGGCCCTTCAGAGTGTCCTTGGGGATGCGGCGGTTGCCCACGAATTCGATGCGCTGGACAATGACCGGGTCCTGCGCGCAGGCCGGAGAGACCCATCCGGCCGCGTGCAGGAAGAAAACCCCCGCGCTCGCGAGCAGGAACCGCAGGCAGGATTTCACCGCAGCGGACGCGCGCCGGGCGCGCCGCTTCCCCCAACCCAAAATGAGTGCTCCTTGCCATCGCGACCCCCGTCGCGACGGACTGGCTGTGTAGGATTCGCTAGTGGGCGACCGGAGTTGCTTCGAGTACCTGGCGGAAACTCAAATTCTCCCCGGAAACATACACCTCGAGCGTCGCCGGGCGCTGGATATTCCCCTGAATGAGCGCCTCGGACAAAGGATCCTCCACGTATTTTTGCAACGCGCGGCGCAACGGCCGCGCCCCGTAACTGCGGTCACTGCAAGTCTTGTCCAGCACCCACTGGCGCACGTCCGGCGCCAGCACGATCTGCACCTGACGGTGGATCAGGGTGTCGTTGATCTGGCCCACCAGCAGGTCAATGATGCGCTTCAGGTCGTCGTCGCTCAGCGGGTTGAAGAGGATGATCTCGTCCAGCCGGTTGAGGAACTCCGGGTTGAACACGTGCTTGACCTCGCTCTTCACCAGGTCTTCGATCTTCTGGGCGCCCTGGTCGGCATCGGGCGAGCCAAAGCCCATGGCCGAGCGCTTCTGGAGGTGGCGGGCGCCGATGTTGGAGGTCATGATGAGCACGGTGTTGCGGAAGTCCACCGTATTGCCCAGCGAATCGCTGAGCTGCCCGTCCTCAAACACCTGGAGCAGGATGTTGTACACATCCGGATGCGCCTTCTCGACTTCGTCCAGCAGGATCACCGAGTAGGGGGCCCGGCGCACCTTCTCCGTGAGCATGCCGCCCTCTTCGTAGCCCACGTAGCCCGGCGGGGCGCCGATCAGCTTCGAGACGGAGTGCTTTTCCATGTACTCGGACATGTCGAAACGGATCAGCGACTTTTCGCTGCCGAAGAGGAACTCGGTGAGGCGGCGGGCCACCTCCGTCTTGCCCACCCCGGTGGGGCCCAGGAAGAGGAAGCAGCCCACCGGCCGGCCGGGGGCCTTGAGGCCGGCGCGGCTGCGGCGGATGGCCCGGGCCAGAGCGGTGATGGCCTTGTCCTGGCTGATCACGCGCTTGTGCAACTCATCTTCGATGCGCAGCAGCTTCTGCTGCTCATCTTCCTTGATGGCGGTCATGGCGATGCCGGTCCAGCGCGACACCACCTCTTCGATGTCCTCGCGGCCGACGATGCCGGTGACCGAGTCATCCAGCTTGAGCTTTTCCCGCAACTGCCGGAGGTGCTCCTTCTCCTTGCGCTCTTCCTCGCTGTAGAACCGGGCCTTCTCGAATTCGTGGTTGGCGATGGCCGTTTCCATGCGGTGGGTGATGAACTTGACGCGCTTCTGCACCTCGGAAACTTCCTCGGGCAGCATGGACTGGCGCAGCTTGACGCGGGCGCCGGCCTCGTCCACCAGGTCGATGGCCTTGTCCGGCAGGAAGCGGTCGGGGATGTAGCGGTTGGAGTGATAGACGGAGTATTGCAGGGCCTCGTCGGTGTAGCTGACGGCGTGGAACTTCTCGTAACGCTCGCGCACGCCCTGGAGGATGCGGATGGCCTCCTCTTCGCTGGGCGCGGAGACTTTCACGGCCTGGAAACGCCGCTCGAGGGAGCGGTCCTTCTCCACCGACTTGCGGTACTCGCCGGGGGTGGTGGCCCCGATGCACTGGATTTCGCCGCGGCTGAGCGCGGGCTTCAGGATGTTGGCGGCATCGAGCGAGCCTTCGGCCGATCCGGCGCCCACCAGCGTGTGCAGCTCATCAATGAAGATGATGGAGTTCTGGTTCTCCATCAGCTCCTTCATGATGGTCTTCAGGCGCTCTTCGAACTGGCCGCGGTACTTGGTGCCGGCCACGATGAGGGAAAGGTCGAGGGAAAGGATGCGCTTGTCGGCCAGGAACGGGGGCACGTCGCCGTCGGCGATGCGCTGCGCCAGGCCTTCGACGATGGCCGTCTTGCCGACGCCGGGCTCGCCGATGAGCACCGGGTTGTTTTTGGTGCGGCGGCAGAGGATCTGGACCACGCGCTCGAGTTCGCGCTCGCGGCCCACCAGCGGGTCGAGCTGGCCTTCCATGGCCGCCTGGGTCAGGTCGCGGCTGAACTCGCTGAGCAGCGAGGTCTCCTTGGGGCGGCTGACGGGGACTTTCTCGCCGGTGGCGCGGGACAACTCCTCGCGCAGGGCGGAGAGGCGCAGGCCGCGTTCCTGAAGGATTTCCGAAGCGAAGCACTTCTCCTCGCGCAGGATGCCCAGCAGCAAATGCTCGGTGCCCACGTGCTTGTGGTTGAGCCGCTCGGCCTCTTCGATGGCGAAGTTCATCACGATGCGCTTGCATTCCTGGCTGAGGGGCACGTCCACCGACGTGGAGATGCGCTCGCGAATGGTGATGCGCTGCTCGATTTCCTTGCGGATGGATTCGATGGAGCCGTGGGTGCGCAGGAAGCGGTTGGCCAGGGCCTTGTCTTCGCGCAGCAGGCCGAGCAGCAGGTGCTCCGTCTCGATGTACGGGCTGCCGTACTGGCTGGCCTCGTACCGGGCGAAGAAGATCACGCGCCGCGCTTTCTCGGTGTACTTCTCGAACATAATGAGCCGCGCTACCCTTCCGCTTCTGCTGCGTCCCGCCGCGCCCTCCGTCAGAAGGCGTGCGGGACCAGAACCCCGTGTTCGAGCCGCAGCACGCGATGGCACCGGCGGGCCAGGCCCAGGTTATGCGTGGCCAGCACCGTGGTCAGCCCGTGCTCGCGGTGCAACTCTTGAAGAAGCCCAAACAGGGCCTCGGCGTTGCCTTCGTCCAGGTCGCCGGTAGGCTCGTCCGCCAGCAGCAACCGGGGTCCGGTGACCAGCGCCCGGGCCATGGCCGCGCGCTGCTGCTCGCCGCCGCTCAACTCGCCGGTGCGATGCCCGGCGCGGTCGCCCAGTCCTACCAGCGCCAGCCAGCCGGCCGCGCGGGTCAGGGCATCGGCCCGGGGCATCCCGTTCACCAGCAGCGGCATGGCCACATTTTCCGCGGCCGTAAAATCGGGCAAGAGATGGTGCCGCTGCCAAACGAAACCGACCGAGCGGTTGCGATACTCCGCGCGCTCACGGGCGGTCATAGCGTCCAACGGGCGCCCAGAAAAGTATATAGTACCGTCGTTTGCAGTGTCCAGCGCGGCCAGCAGATGCAGCAGCGTGCTCTTGCCCGAGCCGGACGGCCCAACGACGGCGACCATCTCTCCGGCAGCCACCGCCAGGTCCAGCCCCGCCAGAACGACCAGGTCGGCGCCGCCGGAGCGGTAAGCCCGGCTAAGCCGCTCTGCCTGGATCAGGCTCCCGTTATTCATAGCGCAGAATCTCGACGGGGAGGATGCGCGCGGCAGAGCGCGCCGGGAGCAGCGTGGCGGCGGCGCTGATGCCCAGAGACGCGGCGGCAATCCACAGCGCGTCAAACGGATTGGGATGGAAGGGCACGAACGGGATGGCGTAGATGCCGGGATCGAGCGGCACCAGTTGCCAGGTCCCCGCCACCCACGCCGCAGCGTAGCCCAGCGCCAGCCCGATCACGGTGCCGAGCGCGCCCACGGCCAGTCCCTGCCACAGAAAAATGTTGCGGACCTGTTCGCGGCGGGCGCCCAGCGAGATGAGCACGGCGATGTCGCGGGCCTTGTCGGTGACGGTCATGGCCAGCACCACCAGGATGTTCAGCCCGGCGACGAAGGTGATGAGGCCGATGAAAATGGCGGTGACCAGTTTCTCCAGGCTCAACGCGCTGAAGAGCGCGCGGTTCTGCTCGATCCAGGTGCTGGTGCGGAAGTCTTCGCCGGCGGCGGCGCGGATGGCGGCGGCGGCCCCGGCTGCGCGATCCAAATCCGCCAGGCGAAACTCCAGCACGTTGACCACGTCGCCCGTTCCGGCCATGTTCTGCGCCGCGGGCAGGGTGACGAAGCCCCAGTTGGTGTCCGTGTCGTAGAAGCCGGAATCGAAGATGCCGGTCACGCGGAAGCGCCGCGTCCGCGGCAGCATCCCGAAGGGCGTCAGCCGGCCCTGCGCGCTGGTCAGCGTGACGTAGTCCCCTGCCCCTATTTTCAATTCCTGCGCCAGGATTTTGCCCACCAGCAGCGCCTCGATGCCATCGGCGTCCGGCGCGAAACGCGCGGCCGCGTCTGCCCGCGCGGCCTGCCCTTCGCCGCGCCCGAGGAACTCCGCGGAGCGCGACTCCAACCCGGGGTCCACTCCCTTCAGCACAATCCCGCGCGCGCGCCCGCCGGCCGAGAGCAGCACCGTCTGATAAATGGCGGGAGTGGCGGAGCGCACGCCGGGCCGCGCGGCCAGCTTCTCCGCCAGCGCGTGGTAGTCGCGGATGCCCTCGCTGCCTTTGCGCGTGAGGTTGACGTGCGCGGTGACGCCCAGCAGGCGGTCGCGCAGCGTTTCGCGGAACCCCGTATTCACAGAAAGCGCGATCACGAGTGTGGCCACGCCCGCCGCCACGCCCGCCACGCTCAGCAGCGTGATCAGGCGCAGCACCGCCGGTTTATGCGGCGACCGCAGGTAGCGCAGCGCAACGAACCACTCGAAGTTCATTTTTCGCGTTCCGTGTTTCCTGTTCCTTGATCCGGGCCGCGCTCGCCCGAAGCCTCGGGGCGGAGGAGCGGGAAGAGGATGACTTCGCGGATGGAGTGCGAATCGGTGAAGAGCATGGCCAGGCGGTCAATGCCGATGCCCATGCCGCCGGTGGGCGGCAGGCCGTGGCACAGCGCGCGGAGGTAATCCACATCCAGTTGCTGGGGGGCTTCCTCGCCGCCGCGGGCCATTTGTTCGCGGAAGCGGCGCTCCTGCTCCTCGGGGTCGTTCAATTCGGAGAAGGCGTTGCCCAGTTCGAGGCCGCCGGCGAAGAACTCGAAGCGCTCGACCAGCGACGGGTCGCCGGGCTTCTGCTTGGAGAGCGGCGAAATGGCCGTGGGGAAGTCGTAGATGAGCGTGGGCGGGATGAGCTGGCGCTCGGCGACGGCTTCGAAGAGCAGGCCGGTGATGAGCCCGTCGGCGTCTTTCGATTGGGTAATGTCCTTCCCGGCGCGGATAATCTCGTAGCCCATTTTCTCGGCCCAGGCGTTGAAGCGCGGGATGAGCGCCGCAGGGCCGCCGGGCCGCGCCAGGTCTTCGACGGCCGGGGCCGGCGGCGCGTCCGCAGGCCAGTACTTGCAGATGGACTCGCGCATGGAGAGGCGCTGCCACTGGGTGAAGTCCACGGTCTTGCCGGCGTAGGTGATTTGCAGCGTGCCGCAGACTTTCTGCGCGATACCGGTGATGAGCTCCTGGGTCAGGTCCATCAGGTCGCGGTAGTTGGCGTAGGCCTGATAGAACTCCAGCATGGTGAACTCGGGGTTCCAGCGGTAGCCCACGCCCTCGTTGCGGAAGTTGCGGTTGATTTCGTACACCCGGTCGAGCCCGCCCACCACCAGGCGCTTCAGGTAGAGCTCCGGGGCGATGCGCAGGAAGAGGTCCATGTCGTAGGTGTTGTGATGGGTGATGAAGGGCCGGGCCGTGGCGCCGCCGGCGATGGGATGCATCATCGGCGTCTCCACTTCGATGAAGCCGCGGGCGTCGAAGAAGGCGCGCATCTCGCGGATGAGCCGGGCGCGCTTGACGAAGATGGCGCGGGTCTTCTCATTGGCCACCAGGTCGAGGTAGCGCTGGCGGTAACGCGCCTCGACGTCCTCGAGGCCGTGCCATTTCTCCGGCAACGGCAGCAGGGCCTTCACCAGCAGGGTAAGCTCGGCGACCCACACGGTCAGCTCGTTGGTCTTGGTGCGGAAGAGGTGGCCGCTGACGCCGATGTAGTCGCCCAGGTCCAGCAGTTGAAAAAGCTGGAAGGCGCGCTCGCCGACGACGTCCAGCTTGACGTACACCTGCAAGCGCGTGCCCTGGTCCAGCACGTGCGCGAAGGCGGCCTTGCCGTGCGGCCGCAGCGCCACCAGGCGGCCCGCCAGCTTCACAGGGACCTTCGCCGCGTCCAGCTCCGCCGCGGGCCGCTGGGCATGCTCGGCCACCACGTCCGTGGCGCGGTGCGAGAAGTGGAACTCGCGCGGGTACGGGTCGAAGCCCAGGGCCTCGATCTCCCGGAGCTTTTTCTGGCGCTGCTGGAACTGGTCGAGGGGCTCGAATTGCAATGCGCTAAGGTCCTTTCCGTCAGGCGAAGGCGGCAGTATAGCGCGTCCGGCAGCGGCGGGAAAACCTGGCGCCGCATGGCACGCGCGGTTCGCGCGCGCTTCGATCCGGCCGGCGTTGGCCGCCGCGGCGATGGCCGGCGGCGCGGCCCGGCAGAATGGCGGCGTTCGTTCATGGCGGCCGCGCAGGCTTGCCGCTGCCGTTGGGCCGGCCGTTCGCGCCCCGGCGCCTGGAGTGGCCGTTATGGCCGGAGCGGCGCGGCAGTCCCTGCGTGATGCGCTCGAGGAGCTGGGCAGCGGCGCGGTGCGCCACGCGGTTGACCGTGTCCACCAGGATGTGGCCGGCGGAATTCGCAGGAGGCGCAGCTCTCGCGGACGGGGAGGAGGAAGTGACCGGCACAGACGAGCGGCGAGCGGCGCCCAGGGCCGCGGCGTTTTCGTTGATGTGGCGGATGACGGCGCGAGCCTCCGCGGGAGTGGCTTTGGGGATGTCGGGAAGCCGGCCGTCGTCCTCGTCGCAGTCGTCGGGGATGGAGTCCGCGGATGCCCCGGAGGGAGAAGTGGCCGTCGCAGAAGGCGGCGCGGCGTCACGCAAAGGAGCAAGGGCCCCCGGCTGTAAGCCTGGGCTGCTGGACGCGGGAAAGTCAGTGCGGGGCAAACCCGCCCCTGCGGAATCGGGACGGGAGAAGGCCTGGCGATAGAGTTGCAGCGCCTCGTAGGGCATGGGGTCGCCGGTGGGGATGAACGGACGCGGGATAACGCCGGGGTAGAGAGTGGCGGCGCGCTCGTTCGCGGCGAATGCCAGCTCCTCGATTGTAGGAACCAGCGGGACGCCGGGCGCGGCCATGCGCCGGCCGGTGTCCGGGTCGTAGAGGTCGGGCGGATTGAGCAGCACGGCGGCGTTGACGGCGGCTTGCTGGGTAATCACCGGCGGAGGTGGCGGGAAGTCTTCATAGGTGGCGTACTCCGCGTGCGTGATGTCCGGCGGCTTGCCGAAACGGCGGCAGTGGGAATCCTGTCGCCGGTCCTGATGGCGCAGCGCCTCGCGCGTCTTGGCCCAGCGGTCCAGCAGCAGGGCCATGGCCCAGGCCTGGCCCGGGGTGATCTTGCCGAGGCGCACGGCCTGAATGGACTCGCGCAGGACGTCGAACGCGTCACGCAACGAGGCCAGCCGCGCCAGTGGATGGATGGCGCTGGCGTTGGCCAGGTCCGAAGCGCCGAGGCTAATCAAATCGGGCTGCGGCTGGTGCACGGGGCAGCAGGCCAGGCCATCCTTGACATAGCGGCGGCAGCGCTGGCCTCCGGGACGAATGTAAGAACATTGGGCGGCGGACATGGGTGGGTGCTCCTTTCAGGGGTCGAGGAAGAGGAATCGGGTGGCGCCGGACTTGTAGGAAGGAGATCGTAGGAGGGTGCCCGAACGAGGGAGGCTGGACCTGCAAGGCACCGCAGGAGTACAACCCCACCCCCCCTTGGTAGGGTAGTGCAAATTGCTGAAAGCAGGTAGCTTGAAGAAAAGTACCAAAAGTATCCAAAACGATAAAACAAATAAATTGAACGAGATGCAGGATAGTACCAAAAGTACCCCGTGACTGTGGCTGGTGCGTGGACGGGGCCGAGGAATGGCGACTTGCTGGCCCTGGTGACGGGGGTGACGGGGGGTGATGAGTGACCGGCCAGCTGGTGACTGGTTGCCGGAGCCAATTTGGCCACGGGCCGCTGGTCCCTGACCAGCGTTGGCCGTCCGCGGATGCCAGACTGCTGACCGGTGAAGACTGTCCGCTGATGGCTGACCGGTTGCTTCCGCCCCGCCTTTTCCCTATGGCGAACATACGGCGACAGTATAACGAAGCGCGAAGGGATTGTCAATCTAAAAGATACACTGTCCCATAGATATAGCTTCTTATTAGCGTGGCCGAGTCCGGGCTTAAGGATGACATGGCAGGGTCCAGGTTTGATGGTGTCATCCCGCCGCAGGGCCCGGGGGAAGCCGGGAAGTGCCAGGGATCTGCTATTCCGGTTGGGGCCAAAGAGTTGAGTCGCAGGCATTTTGCAGGACTGTGGGAGCAGGTTCCTTGCCGTCTTCCGCCGCGGCGGAGAACGGCGGCGGAAAGACCGCCGAATTAGGACACTACCGATGACTTAACAGGTTGTTGCAAAACGCTCCTGACTGTCATCCCGGGCGAAGCGAGGGATCTGCATCTTGCAGGAAATCCCAGGAAATGCAGATTCCTCGCCGCCTGCGGCGGCTCGGAATGACAACCTTCGGGGTTTTGCAACAAGCTGTTAGAGCATACATACTCACGACGCCCGGGGTTGCATCAGGGACCTTAACGCACGCCAAGTTCGCATTCGGCACAATAGGCCGCTCCTTGAGAAGCACGAAACGATAAGTGCCCCGACCAGTCCCACGAATGGCCCAGGTCTGCCCTTTTTCCGGCGGTGTCACTGATTCGCTTTGGAAGCTTGGCGCGACAACGATAACTGTAGATGACGTCACCGAGGTTCTTGGCGGTCGCATTTGACAAGTCCAATGAGAGGCCTGCGGCGGAAGCCCTGATCTTCGGTCCTGCACAGCTTATCCGGCGAAACGCGGGCCAACGGGACGCGCAAGCCATGTATAATCGGGCGCATGGGCGCGGGGACGGAGCGCGGAAGCGCGGAGCGGCGCGAGGCGACGGTGCGCGACGACTGGCACGCGGCCTTGCCGGAGGAGCGGCGCGCGGTGTATGCGGCGCAGGTGGAGGAGTGGGAGCACGGGTACGCCATGCTGAGCGTGGCGCTGAATGAGGCCTTCCAGTTGCGCGAGCGGGGGTGGCTGCTGGCGGCACGGCAGCAGGCCGGATGCGCCGGGGAGCTGGCCGGGCGGCTGGCGGAGCAGCTATTGCGGGTGCTGGCGGCGGTGCAGCGCGGCAGCCGCTGGGGCAGCCGGCTGCCGGCAGTGGCGCCGCTGCGCCCGGCGCTGTTTCGCGGGGCCACGGCGCGAAGCCTGGCGTCGTGGAGCGACCTGATGCACGGGGCGCTGGGGCGGCGGTCGTGGCGCTTCGCGTTGAAGGTGGCGGCGCTGCACGGGGCGGTGGCCCGGGTGAGCGGGGAGTTCCATGAGGCCGCGCGGGAGATCGCTGAGGGCGTGAGCACCGAGCCGCAGAAATGCTGGAGCCAGCTTGAGGTGCTGCACGACGACCTGAACACGGCGCTGGGCGAGGTATTCATAGTATTGAAATCGTTTTCCTGCGCCGCTTCCGAGGAGGGCTGGGCGGCGTTTCGCGCCGGGCTGGCCGGGGAAGCGAGAGTGGTCCCGCTTTCGGGAGGGGACCGCTGGTCCCAGGCGGCGGCGCCGTAACCGCGCCCCCCGTGGCGGCAAACCAAAACCCCCACGCAGGCATCTGCTCTAGGGCGAGGAGCCACCTTATGGGCAGCGCGTGCCTCGGATTCCCGAAGCTGGCAACCAACCCAACGGAGGCAGGACGCATCGGAAGGAATAGCCGCGTTCTGTCGGGAACTGTGGCCCGAGAGAAACGACAAGCAGCGGGCGAGCTGACCGAGGCGGAAGCCATCCGGCAGGCGCAGCAAGGGGACGGGGCGGCGTTCGAGTTTCTGTACCGGATGCACAGCCGCCGCGTGTACGCGCTATGCTTGCGCATGGTGAGCAACCCCGCGGAAGCGGAAGACCTTTCCCAGGAGGCCTTCCTGCAACTGTTCCGCAAGATCGGGACCTTCCGAGGGGAATCGGCGTTTTCCACGTGGCTGCACCGCATGGCGGTGAACGTGGTGCTGATGAAGCTGCGCAAGAAGAACCTGCCGGCGGCGTCGCTCGAGGAGCTGACCGAGCCGGACGAGGAAACCGGCGGGCCACGCAAGGACGTGGGCGCGCCGGATTTGGCCATGCTGGGCTCGATTGACCGGGTGCACCTGGAGCGGGCCATGGGGCAATTGCCGCCGGGTTACAAGCAGGTGTTCGTGCTGCACGACGTGCAAGGGTACGAGCACAACGAGATCGCCGGGCTGATGGGCTGCTCGATCGGCAACTCGAAGTCGCAGCTGCACAAGGCTCGGATGCGGCTGCGGGAGCTGCTGCAAGAGGCGGCCCGGCAACGGGCTCGCGAGGAACGGGAGGCCGGGCGCAATTCCGCGGAAGCCGCGGGTTCCTGAGGGTTTTTCCGGGGGTGGGCCCGGAAGGGATGAATTCTGGGGAGCAAGAGAGGGTAATGGATATGCAGTGCCGCGAGTTCGCAGTGTACAGCGAGCGCTGGATGGAAGGAGAACGCGACCCCGCGGCGGCGGCGCACGCGCAAGCGTGCGCGGGCTGCCGGGCGCTGGCCGCGGATCTGGAAGCCATCGAGCGGGCCGCAGGGGAGCTGGCCGAGGCCGCGCCGCCCGAGCGCGTGTGGGTGGCGTTGCGGAACCAGCTCGAAACCGAAGGAGTGATCCATCCACCGCAGGAAGCCGTGGCCGGCGCCGGGCAGGCGTCCCGGCCCGGATTGTTTTTTGGATTGCGCCCGGGGCTGGCCGGGGCTTACCTGACCCTGGCGCTGCTGGCGGCCGGGGCGGCGGTTTTCCAGGGCGGCTTTTTCTCGAGGGGTCCGGGGCCCACGGCGGGGGATTACCCGTATCCCGATGACGGCGTGATGCTGGAGCTGGCCGCGCTGGCCAAACAGGCCGCGCCGGTGATGCGCGAGCGCAACCCGGTAGTGGCCGCTTCCTACAAGCAGAACCTGGAAATCATTGACAAGGCCATCGCAATGTGTGAAAAAACGGTACGCGAAGAGCCGCGCAACCAGATGGCGCGCGACTATCTGCTGAGCGCGTACCAGCAAAAAGCCGATCTGCTTTCGAGCATGAGCGAGCGCGGGAGCCGGGGGGACTGACCATGAACCGCAGGATGAATCCGCCGCGGCGGGCCAGGCGCCTGGCGCCGGCCGTTAGCGGTTTGCTGTGGGCCGCGCTGCTGGCCCCCGCGGCGCTGGCGCACCGCATCGAGAAGCGCTTCCCGGTGGAGGTGCGGCCCACGGTCACCATCCGGAACAAGAGCGGCAAGGTGTTGATCAAGTCGTGGAAGAAGCAGGAAGTGCTGGTGGTGGCCAACCACACCAGCGAGAAGACGGAAGTGGACGCGGAGAAGATGGGCAACCGGGTGGAAGTGGTGACCCACGTGCTGTCGGAGAACATCACCGCCAAGGACCTGCAAGCCGATTACGAAGTGACGGTCCCGGAAGAGACCGAGCTGCAGATCATCAACGACTCGGGGGACGTGTACGTGGAGCGGGTGAGCGGCGACATGACCTTCGACACGGTGGCCGCCGCGGTGGAGCTGCGGGAAGTGGCCGGGATCCTGGTGGTGAAGACCATCAGCGGGTCGCTGACCTGTTATTTTTGCGCCGGGCGGGTGGAAGTGAACACCATCAGCGGCAACCTGAGCTTCATGCAGCCGGTGATCTCCAAGCTGCGGGCCAAGACCAACACCGGCAACATTCTGTTTGACGGGGTGTTCGAGCGCGGGGGGACGTATCTCTTCACCAACTTTTCCGGCACGACGGAAGTGCGCTTCTCCGAGGGGGACTCTTTCGACCTGATGGCCTCGTCGCTGCACGGCAAAGTGGAGAACGACGCGGCGCTGAAGCCTTCCGGACACCAGCAATCGTACATTCCCAGCAACGCGGCCAAGGTCCTGGGGCGGATGAACCTGGGGCTGGCGCGCGTCGAGATCACATCCTTCAGTGGTACAATCAAAGTCCGCAAGCGGTAAGCACACGGAACCAGCCGCTTGCGGGGCGTAAGCCAACATGCCGCCGCGCGGCCCGCTCGCACACCTCCGCGTTGTCTGCCTCACCGGGTTCATGGGGTCCGGAAAAACCACTGTCGGCCGGATGCTGGCGCGGCAGATCGGCTGGCGTTTTGTGGACCTGGACGAGCGCATCGAGGAGGGCGCCGGGCTGTGCATCCCGACCATCTTTGAGCGGCTGGGCGAAGCGGTGTTCCGGCAGATGGAGCAGGAAGCATTGCGCGAGGCGCTGGGGCAATCCGCCGAGCGCGCGCAGGCGACGGTGATCGCGCTGGGCGGGGGTACGTTCGCGCAGCCCGGCAATGCGGCGCTGTTGCAGGAGGAGGGGTGCCCGGTGGTGTGGCTGCGGTGCCGCCCGGAAGTGCTGCTGGAACGGTGCGCGCTGGTGACCAACCGGCCGCTGTTCCGCGACGAGGCCAGCTTCCTGGCGCTGTACCAGCAGCGCCTGCCCTACTACGAACAGGCCGGCCACCGGGTGCAGAGCGAGGCGGAGCCAGGGGCGGCGGTGGAGCAAATCCTGGCGCTGGGGATCCTGGAAAGGGTGATGACATGAGACGAATGGTGCTTGGATGCGCGGCGGTGGGCGCGGCCGTGGCGCTGGCGGGGGCGGCGGCGCGGGGGCAGTCCGAGGCGCGCCGCGGCACGCTGGCGGCGGACAAGGGCAAGCTGCGCATGCTGATCGACGGCCAGCCGGTGGGGGCCGAGGAGTTCTCCCTCACCGCGGAGGGGGCGGAATGGACTTCGCGGGGGGAAGCGCGCATCCAGATGCCCGGGGGCGCCGGGCAGACCATCAGCGGACGGCTGCGGCTGGGGGCGGACGGCGCGCCGCTCAGCTATGAGTGGTCCACGCAGGGCGAGAAAAAAAACTCGGGCACCATCACGTTCCAGGGAGGCAAGGCCACGGTCGAGTTGCGGATAGAAGGGGCGCAACCGTTCGCCAAGGACTTGAGTTTCGCGCGGCCGGTGGTCATTCTGGATAACAACCTGTATCACCACTACGCCATCCTGGGCCGGCTCTATGACTGGCAACGCAAGAACGAGCAGACCTTCCAAGTGTACATCCCCCAGGACGATACGCCCGGGGAAGTGGCGCTCAAGTCCGAAGGCAGCGTGGAAATCGATGGAAAGAAGTTCGACCTGGTGCGCCTACGGACGGCGGACATTGACCTGCAACTCTTCTTCGACAAGCAGCGGCTGATGCGGGTGACCGCGCCGGGCGGCAAAGTGGTGATCGAGCGGGAATGAGCGGCGCGCAAGGCACCACCGGTTTTTCCCTTGCATCCGCCCCCCGGCAGGCGTACAAAGGGACGAGGTTCCCCATGCGCTTGCGACCGGCCAGAGTGCTGGTTTTTCTTCTGGGGGCGGGCGTGTGGCCCGCCGCCGGGCAAGCCCCCGAACCCGCAACGGACTTCCGGCGCCCGTCCATCGCCGGAGAAGTGCGCTCGGCAGACGGGCAATCGCCCCAGACCGTGGTGGTCAAGCTGGAAACGCGCACCGGGATGAAGGTCAACCAGGCGTGGACGGCCAGCTCCGGGCGGTTCGAATTCTACGGCGTGCCGCTGGGACAGTATTACCTGGTGGTGCAGGCGGACGGGTTCAAGCCCATCCGGGAGCCGCTGGACCTTTCCTTCGGCAACATCCTGGGGCTGATCCTGTACCTGGTGCCGGAAGAAAGAGACCCCGTGCAGGTGGAAGGGGACACGGTGGACGTGCGGGAGCTGAAGCTGCCCAAGAAGGCGCTCAAGGAGTTCGAGAAAGGCGTGGAGCTGCTGCGGGAACGGAAGGCCGCGGAGAGCATCGCGCATTTCCGCAAAGCGATCGAGGCCCATGCGGGGTTCGACGACGCGTACTTGCAGCTTTGCCTCGCATACTTCCGGCAGCGTCAGGTGGCGGAGGGACAACGCACGCTCGAGGAAGCCATCGCGGCGAATCCGGAGAACTGGCGGGCGCTGAACCTGCTGGGGCGGGTGTCGCGGCGGCAGAAGCAGTACGAGAAAGCCGCGGAGTTGCTGACGCGCTCGCTGGCCATCAAGGAGGATTCCTGGGTGGCCCACGTGGAAATGGGCGAAGCGCTGGCCGGGCTGAACCGGCTGGAAGAGGCCTTTCCGCACGTGGTGCGCGCGCACGAATTACGCCCGGAGGAGCCTGCGATCCACCAGCTCTACTACAATATTCTGATCAAGCGGGGCCAGTATGACGCGGCGCTGAAGGAACTGGACGAGTTCATCCGGCTCTTCCCGGAACACACCCTGACGCCCAAGGCCAAGCAGCAACGCATCGCGCTGCTGCAACAGGTGATCGCGCGGCCGGAACAGCGCCCGTAGGGGCGGCCGGCGGCGCGGCGATAAGGACGGAGAGAGATGCAGCGTATTCGAGCGGCCATGGTGATCGCAGCGACGGCCACGCTGGCGTCCGCGGCCGGGGGCCAGGCGCCACCCCCGTTCCAGAAGCCCGAAGTGGACGGCCTGACGAACTTCACTGAAAGTCCGGTGAAGGCGTCCATCGCCGGCTACGTGCGGCTGCCGGGCGGCGGCAAATTGGAAGGCGGCGCGGAGGTGCGGCTGGAAACCACGACGGGCCTGATGCTGTACCAGTCGCGCCTGGGAAAGAACGGGAACTTCCACTTCAGCCACGTCCCGTGCGGCTTCTACGTGCTGGCGGTGGACGTGGCCGGCTACAAGCCTGTGCGCATGCCGCTGGAGCACTCGTTCATGCCTGCCGAAGGCATTTTCCTCAACCTGGAGCCCGCGGAGGGAGCGGAGGCCGCCGCGGCCCGGGCCAGCGCGGATGTGGATGCGAACGTCCCGGAAAAAGCGCGCAGGGAATTTGTAAAGGGCATGGAGAAGCTGGGCCGCAACGACCCTGAAAAGAGCATCGTCCACCTGCAAAAGGCGGTGGAGATGTGCCCGGCCTTCGACGACGCCAGCACGCAACTGGCGCTGGTGTACCTGCAAAAGAAGGACTACGCGGAAGCGCAAGCGGTGCTGGAGAGAGCCACCGCGGCGAATGACAAGAACGCGCGGGGGTTCGCGCTGCTGGGGCGCGCGTACCGCGAGCAGAAGATGTACGCCCAAGCGGTGGCGGCGCTGGCGCGGGCCATCGAGTTGAAGGAATCGTCGTGGATGGCGCGGCTGGAGCTGGGGGAAGCCTACAGCGGCCTGGGGCAGTTCGAGCAGGCGCTGCCGCACATGGCGCGAGCGCACGAACTGAACCCCGGCATGCCAGCGATCCACCAGCGGTACTACAACACGTTGGTCCGCACCAACCAGCTTCGCCCGGCGCTGGCGGAGCTGGACGAGTTCCTCAAGCTCTTTCCCGATCACCCGCTGGCAGGGCGCGCGCGCCAGCAGCGCGAGGCGCTGGCCAAGGCCGTCGGCGCCAGCGGCGCCACCGTTGCCGCCAAGGACGAGTAGGCGGTTCGCGCTGGCTCCCTTCACAACCGGCCCCTGATAGCCAATACGAAGGCGGCCATCGTGAAGGCCACTGCTGTTCCCCAAGCCAGCCAGTGGGGCCAATCCCCGCGCGCAACGACCGCTGCGTGGGCGCCCGCCTGTGAACCGGGCTCAGCAATCCAATGCAACTCGAGGGACGCCGGAAAGCTTGGCCGGGGGTGCGGGCGAGGCAGCGGCGCGGGTTCCTTTCCTTCTACCACCAAATAGGCTTGGTCCGCCTGGAGGTTGGCGAAGGACTGCACCAGGCCGCTGGGCCAGCGCACTTCGATGTGGTCCGCGACGGGCGCCTTTCCCAGGCCGAAGTTCAGGCGCATATCGTTCTGCGAGATGTAACTGGAGCCGCTGCGGACTTCGGCGAATTGGGCGCGGCCGCCGGCTTCGAGGCGGACGCGCGCGCCGATGGCGTTGCGGTTACTCTTCGCGCCCGTAAGTTTCAACTTAATCCAGTGGTGGCCATGGGCGCCGTCGTTGCGGAGTAGGGCGGGCCGCTCGTCGAGCTGCACCACGAGCATATCGGTATCGCCGTCGTCGTCGTAGTCGCCGAAGGCCACGCCGCGGGCGGAGCGGGGCTTGGCGAGCTCGCCGCCGATCTTCGCGGTGATGTCGGCGAAGCGGCCGTTGCCGAGGTTGTGGTAGAGCAGGATGGGCTCGCGGAAGGAGGCGCCGAGCGAGGAGCGGTCAATCTCCGGGTAGATGTGGCCGTTGGCGGCCAGCAGGTCGAGCCAGCCGTCGTTATCGAAGTCCACGAAGCCCGCGCCCCAGCCGAGGTACAGGGTGTTGTGGCCGAGTCCGGCGCGGTGGGTTTCCACGGTGAAGGTGGCGCCGCCGCGGTTGCGGTAGAGCGTGTGGGTGTCATGGGAGAAGTTGGTGACAAAGAGATCGAGCCAGCCGTCGGCGTCGTAGTCGCCGGCCTCGACGCCCATGCCGGCCTGGGCGCGGCCTTCTTCGCTGAGGGCCACGCCGGCCTCGAGGGCAATGTCGGTGAAGGTGCCGTCGCGGTTGTTGCGCCAGAGGAAGTTGGGCACGGAATCGTTGGCCACGTAGATGTCCGGCCAGCCGTCGTTGTCGAGGTCGGTGAAGAGGACGGCGAAGCCGTAGTGGCCGGGGTCGCGGATGCCGGCGGCGGCGGTGACGTCGGTGAAGGCGCCATCGCCGTTGTTGCGGTACAGCGCGTCGGGGGCGCCGGGCAGGCCGCGCGGGCCGCAGAGCGAATCCATGCCCATGAAGTTGCAGAAGGGGCCGACACCGCGGGTGGGCGTTTTTTCGATGGGCATGGCCACGTAGTTGGAAACGTAGAGGTCCACGTCGCCGTCGCGGTCGAAGTCACCGAAGGCGCAGCCGGTGCTCCAGCGGGAGTCGCCGACACGGGCGCGGGCGGTGACGTTTTCAAACTTCGCGCCGGCGGCGTTGCGGTAGAGGACGTTGGCGGTGTAGGCGGTGATGTAAAGGTCGTCGAAGCCGTCGTTATCGAAATCGGCCACGCAGACGCCGGAACCCCAGCCGCGGGCGGCCAGGCCCAGGGGCGCGGTCACGTCGGTGAACTTGCCGTGGCCGTCGTTGCGGTAGAGGGCGGCCAGCGGGTCGCCGCCGGCGGGGAGGCGCGCGATCTTCGAGCCGTTGACGATGAGCAGGTCGAGGCGGCCGTCGTTGTTGTAATCGAGCCAGGCTGCGCCGTTGCCCGCCACTTCCAGCAGGTAGCCCTTGCGGGCGCCGCCGGCCAGGTTCAGCAGGGTGAGGCCCGCGCGCGCGGCCACGTCGGTGAACTGCACGGGCATCCGCGCAGGCGCGGAGACGGCCTGGTCCGGCTTGTGGGCCAGCAGCGCAAAGGGCAAAGCAGCCAGGGCCGCGCCGAACAGGCGCGCAAGGGCGGCGCATTTCATTCGCTTCGGCATCCGGAGGACGTTGCTATGATAGGGGAGAGAATCATCAATGCAAACATGGTTGCGCAACGCGAAGAGAAATCTTGGGCGGGCCGTGGTGTGGGCGCTGCTGGGGGCCGGCGCCGCGGAGTGCAGGAGCTTGCTCCCGCCCGGTTCTGGGAAGCTTGCTTCCGCTTTGGTCACCGGGCCCATAGCAGCAGCCGGCGCGCAGCAAGCTGCGGGCAAATCGGGGGGGAGCAAGCCCCCGCCCTCCATGGGGCGGCCCCAAGGGCAGCAGGATGCGGCGTGGCGCGAGGCCATGGCCGCGGCGGGACGCGCGCACCAGCGCGGAGAGCACGCCGAAGCGCAACGGCTGTATGAAGCGGCGCTTGCGGAGGCGGAGAAACTCGGGTTGCGGGGCGGGCGGCTGGCGACCACGCTGAACAACCTGGGCATGGTGGAGCAGGCGCAGGGGCGGTTTGCGGCAGCGGCGGAGCATTTCGCCCGGGCGCTGGCCGTTTTCGAGCGGGAGCGGGGCGCGGAACACGCCGACACGGCCACCGTGCTGCAAAACATGGGCCTGCTGGAGCAGGAACGCGAGCGCCCCGACGAAGCAGAGAGGCACTTCCGGCGGGGGCTGGCCATCCGCGAGCGCGCGCTGGGCGCGGAGCATCTCGAGACGAGCGCCACGGTTTACAACCTGGCGGAGACGCTGCGGGCCCAGCAGCGCTTCGAGGAGGCGGCGCCGCTCTACCGGCGGGCGCTGGCCATCCGCGAGGGCGCGGCGGGAGCGGGGAACGCGCGGGTGGTGGCGGTACTGAACAGCCTGGCGGAGCTGTACCGGGCGCAGCGCCTGTTCGCGCAGGCCGAGCCGCTGTACGACCGCGCCGCGCGCATCCTGGAACAGGCCGGCCCGGCGGAACTGGGCGCGCTGGGCGGGGTGCTGCACAACCGCGGCATCCTCTACCACGAGCAGGGGCGCTACGCGGAGGCGGAGGCGAGCCTGCGGCGCGCGCTGGCGCTGCGCGAAAAAGAGTTCGGGGCGGAGGACGCCCGGAACGGCGTCACGGTGAAGGTGCTGGCCGAGACGTATCAGGCGCAAGGGCGTTACGCTGAAGCTGAAGCCCTCTTCGCCCGCGCGCTGGCGGTCCTGGAAAAAACCGGCGGGGGGGAAGGGCACGCGGCTGCGGCCTTGGAGGGCCGGGCCGCGACGCTGCACTTCCTGGGACGGTACGCGGAAGCCGAGCCGCTGCTGCTGCGCGCGCTGGCCAACCGCGAGAAGCAGCGTGAAGAAGCGGCGGGGGAGAGCCGGCGGGCGGGATTGCCGGACGAACCTCCGGCCGGCGGATGGCGCGCAGGGGCGGGGTCGCCGGGGTACGGGGCCGGGCGGAAGGCCGCCGCTAGAAACGCCGAGGCGATCGCCTCCGCGTTGAATCAGCTGGCAGAGTTGTATCGCGGGTGGGGCCGGCCGACGCAGGCCGCCGGGGCGTATGAACGGCTGCTGGCGTGGCAGGAGAAAACGCTGGGGCCGCAGAACGCCGCGGTCGCCGTGACCCTCTGCAACATGGCCGAGACATTGCGCGAGGCGGGCCGTGGCGAGGAAGCCGCGCGCGCCGAGGCGCGCGCGCGGGGCATCCGGGAAAAGCTGAAGAATCAATGACGAGTGGCGGACGAGTGGCGAGTGATAAGCGGCCCGTGCACGGTGGCCAGTGGTCAGGGAATCAGGTTGCAAGCGCTCCGTCCGCGCTTCTGAGTTCTGGTGTTGTGCGGTCTGCGGACCTACTTCTGAGTCTCAAAAACAGCGGCGGGCTGACCTTGCGGCCAGCCCGCCGGAAGAGGTGGATTGCAGAAGGGGCGCAGCCAGCAGCGCCCCCAGCGGTCAGGCCGTGCTAGAACTCGAACCGCAGCCCGAACTGGATGGAACGCGGAGCGCCAAACTGACTGGTGATGATCCCGAAGGTTGCCGGGCTGTTCAGGTTGAGCGCCGGGTTGTTCCATTCCATGTGGTTGAGGGCGTTCAGGAAGTCGAGCGTGAAAACCACCGAGTAATTCTCGTAGAAGGTGGTCTTCTTGCCGAGGGAGACGTCCACGTTCCAGCGGGGGAAGCCGCGGACATGGCCGAAACCGCCGCGCGTGTCGGTGCGCCAGTCGGGGAAACGGAAGTTGTTGAACACGGCGCCAGGATCGCCAAATATGTTCAACCCGTTGCCGCCGGTGCAGCCGGAGGCGCCGCAGGTTTGATTCCCGGAACTGGCCACGAGCCGGGAAATGCCGTACAGATCGGTTATGGTGGAGCTCACGTTGGATTGCAACGCATTCTCGGTGATGTTCTGGGCGCCAATGGCGCAGACGGCGACGGAGTTGGGGGCCCCCACGTTGCCTCCGGTGGTGACGCACAAAGGCAAGCCGCTGGAGCTGGTGAAGATGCCGGAGATGTGCCATCCCCCGATGACCTTATCGAGGAAATTGTTCTCGGCGGCCCAGCGCTTGCCGCGGCCAAACGGCAGCTCGTAGAACCAGTGGGTGCTGATGGCGTGACGTACGTCGAACTGCGACGGACGAATGTCAAACTCACGGTTCAGCGGGGCGGTCCAGCTAAACAGGGTGTTCTCCTGGTTGATGCCGTTGTGGTCGGTGGACTTGGACAGGGTGTAGCTGAAGTCCCAGGCCAAGCCACGGCTGCTGCGCTTGCGCACGGAGAAGAACGCCGCATGGTAGTCGGAGGCGCCACCATCGCTGGTGATGCTGTTGAGCTGGATTTGCATGTTGTTGTAGGGAAGCAGGCCGAGGCCCAGGCGGCGGCGGTTGATGGAGTTGGGGCCGCTGCTGAAGACGGAGGCCAGGTCCCCGTTGCGGAACTGGGTGCGATGCGAGGTAATCAGGGATTGGGTGTAGTTGGCGATGGCGCCGTTCACGGAGTTCTCAAAGAACGGCTGGTTGGCCACCGTAGCGTTACGGCGCACGGCTTCGGCGACCGCCCAAAAAGCCTGCAAAGCGGATTGGCCGGAGACGGGGTCCACCTGCGAGAAGGGGGCCGCGTTGGGGTCGGTGTTCTGAATCAGGTTGCGGCCCAAACGGCCGACGTAGCCCGCTTCAAACAAATGGTTGCCGGGCAGCTCGCGCTGCCAGGTGATGTCGAAGCTGTGGGAGTAGCCCAGTTCGAGGTCGGGGTCAATGCCGAAGTTGAAGGTTTCCCCGAAGGGCTGCGAAATGGGGAAGGGGATCTGCGCCGGGGGAATGGGGACCGCGGTGCCGGGCAGAATGTTGGCGCCGGTGCCGTCCGGGCCGACGCGGAAGGCGTTGGCCGGAGTGGTTCCCAGCGTGCAGGCGCCGGCATTGGTCGGGCCGGTGCAGTTGAGAATCTGGCCCAGGCCGGTGCCGAGGATGGGAGTCATCACCAGGCCCACGCCGTTCATGCGGGTGTAGGTGACGCCCCAGCCTCCGCGGATGGCCGTCTTGCCCTTGCCGAAGAACCAGTTATCCCACTGCGGCTGCCAGGCAGCGGCGACCCGCGGCCCGACGTTGTTCCAATCCACCTCGGTGACGTACTTCTGGCTGTTGGTGGCGCCGATGGGGGAGAAGGCCAGTTCGGGGTTAAAGAGTTGCCCCAGGCCAGCGGCGCGCCCCTGCTGGAAGTAGTAGCTGCGCATGCCCACGGGCTCACCGGTGGAGCGGTAAACCATGATGGCCTGGCGACCCTGCTGCTCGGTCGGAGGCATCTGGATCTGGTAAGTGACCCCGTAGGTGAAGGTGAGGTTGTTGGTCATGCGCCAGACGTCCTGCAAGTACATTTCGTAGGCCTTGATGTTCACCTGGGCTTCAAAGCCGTTGCCCAGGGGTTGCGGGGTGAACTGGCCATCACGGGTGAGCACCTGCGCGGCCTGGTCCACGATCCCCAGGACCGCGGAATAGTAAGCGTCCCACAGGGGAACATCGGTGGCCACGAGGCAATTGGTGGTCAGCGTGGCGGAGCACGCGGGAGGACGGAAGGCCGAGGTGACGTCGTGGAAAACGCCGCCGCCACCCGAGATCGCGCGCGACCAGAAAATCGGCCCGCCGGTGAGGCCGCCGACGACCCGGTCCGTGCGCTGGTGATAGATGTTCTCGTTGCGGAAACTGCCGCCAAACTGGACGGTGTGCCGGCCCTTGAGCCAGTTCATGTTCTCCGAAATGAAGGTGTCCTTCCCGTTCCAAATGCGGGAACGGGCGTTCTGGGTGTCGAAGTTGATGGGGTCGGCGATCTTGGTGGCCCCGGTGCCCAAGGCCCCCGCCCCGGTGCCTTCTCCGCCGAGGACGATGGCGGCCGCGCTGCCGGCCACCTGCGGGAAGGGCGCGCGGGTACCCCACTCCCACCAGTGACGGTACCAGGAGAAGCGGGTTTCGGAGGTGAGGTTGGGCCGGACCTGACCGTTGACACCCCAGACCAGGTAGCGGGGCTCGAGCGGATTGACGCGCGTGGAGCAGGGTGCGGTGCAGCCGGAAATGCCGGTGATGTCAATCTGCTGGGCGCCGGAAGTGTCGGTGTGGCCGTAGCGGAAGCTGCCGAAGAAGTTCCAGGTGTCGTTGATTTTGTAATCCAACCGGGCCACGGCGAACTGCTCCTTCAGGGTGTTGTCGATATTGAAGGTGTAGGTGCCGGTGTTGAGCAAATCTCCGCCGCTGGCATTGGAAGTGGGCAGGCTGTTGAAAATGGACTGCACCACGGGACTGATGCCAAGAGCGCGTGGGTCGCAGGCGGTGGCGCCGGTGGTACCGCAAGCCATGGAGTTGGTGAGGTTGTACTGGCGCACCACGCCACTGGCGTCGCGGAATTGCAGGATTCCCTGGCGCAGGGTAGAGAGGGGCACGTTGCGAGTGCCCGCGGCGGTACGCGGGAAGTTGCGCCCCTCGTAGTGACCAAAGAGGAAGAGGCGATCCTTCAGGATGGGCCCGCCGAGGGTGAAGCCGTAGCGGTTGTCAATCAATTCGGGTTTCACGTCCGCGTCATTGACGCAAGAGGAAGGGAGCGCCGCGGGATTGGCGCGGGCGCAGCGGGTCTTATCGGCCCAAGCCGTGGCGTTCAGGTTGTCATTCTGGTGGTACCAATAGACGGAGCCATGAAGGTCGTTGGTGCCGCGCTTGGTAACCAGCATGACCTGGCCGCCCATGGAGCGACCGAAGGTCGCGTTGGGGTTGGTGGTGCCCACGCGGAACTCCTCGATGGATTCCACGGGCACAGGAATCATCGGCAGCGGGGTGCCGTCGAAGGCAGTGTTATACCCGCCGCCGCCTTCGGTGTTGGAAGTGGAGTCGCCGCCGTCGAGCAGGAAGGTGGTCTGGTCGCTGCGCGCGCCGGCCACCTGACCGCCATTGGCGTTACCCACCCCGCGGCCGGGCGTGACCAGCGGCTGCAACATCAGCAGGGTGGCCGCGCTGCGGTTGGAGGTGGGCAGGCGGAGCAGTTCGGTGCCGCCCACGGCGTTGCCCACGGTGGCGTCCATGGTCTGGATTTCCACGGCGGTGGCGGCAATGACCTCCACCGTGGAAGCCACGTCGCCGACTTCAAGGGCGAAGGGCAGGTTATAGGACTTGCCGACGTCCACCTTGAAGCTGGTGATGGTGGAGCGGCGGAAGCCCTTCATCGTGCAGGTGACCTTGTAGGTCGCGGGCTGCACATTGACCAGGGTGTACAGCCCCTGGTCATTACTGGTGGTCTTTCTGGTGAGATTGGTCGCTGAATCGGTGAGCTCGATTTCCGCGCCGGGGACCAAAGCTCCGGTCGGGTCGGTCACCGTGCCGGTGATCGTGGCCGTAGCCGCGGTCTGCGCGTAAGCGAGCCCGGGCACTGCCAGCAACATGGCCAGCAGCGCCAAACACCAACGCCAAGTTCGCATCTTATTATCCTCCTCAGGACACAGCGAGAATGCGGGCGAGCCCAGCAACCCCAAGTGCGGGACACCCCCGTTTAACCCCCTCATGAGGCAAGCCGGTCAACGCACAAGGGAGAACCCCACCCACGGAAAGGCCCGTGAACGCCCTTTGAGCGCGGACTGCCCCCATTTGATACCAGGAGCCTGGGTCCTTCTCGGTGAGCAAGAAAGCTCCGGGCTCCGACCGTGTATGGGGGAAACGCTACCTTTGCCGGGGAGGGGGTGTCAAGCCCTTTTTCCTTATTTATCAACTACAAGGAGCGGAAGGAAGGCGCCGGGCGCCAGGTGCTAGGGGAAGCTCCTAGGAAACACCGGCCGTTGAGGGGTGAATCAGAAGCGAGGCAAAGAGCAAGGCGGAAGCAAAGCGCTAGAGGTGTTGCTATACGTTGGTTCGCGGTAAGCTGGGGCCAGGCGGTTTGTCCTGCCCTGGCCCGGAAGCCCCACGCCGGAGCTTAGAGAACCTAGCAGCCAGCACCGGAGGTTAGATAGCCACGCGGCGCCCGGAACGGACAGCGGGGCGGGGCGGAGGCTGCTGGACTTCCACGTTGAGCGTGGTCTCGGCGCCCTTGCGCAGGACGGCGAGGGCCACGGACTTTTTCTCGCGGTGGTCGCGGAGGCGCTCGCGGAGCTCGCTGCTGGAGCGGACGCGGGCGCCTTCCACTTTGACGATGACGTCGCCGGCCTTCATACCGGCCTTCTCCGCGGGCGAACCGGAGTTGACGTGCTGCACCAGCACGCCTTCGCCATCCGGCGCGGCGAAGTAGCTGCCGAGTTGCCCGTCGAGGTCCTGCGTCTGGATGCCCAACGTGGGGCGGGCGCCCATGCGAAAGAGGTCGAGCTGAGGCATTGCGAAACCAAAGTTAAAGTTGGGGCGAGTGATGGCGACGCGGTCGCGGATGCGCCCGCGGATGCGAACGGCGTAGTCTTCCAGAGTGACGGAGATTTGCAGGGCGCGGCCGTCGCGCCACACGGTGAGTTGCACGGCGCGGCCGGGCGGCGTTTCGCGGATGAAGCGGCGCAGTTGCACGGCGCCCTCGACGCGCTGGCCGGCAAACTCGGTGATCACATCGCCGGCTTTCAGGCCCCCCTTGGAGGCCGGGCTGTCGGACTCGACATGGTTGATGAGCGCGCCGCGCTCGGCGGGCAACTTCAGTTCTTTGGCCTTCTCCGCAGTGACTTCGGAGATGGAGACGCCCAGCCAGCCGCTGTCGCTCTCGCCGCTGACCCAGACCTGCGGCTCCTGGCCGGGGGACCCCACCCAGGCCAGCTCCTGCGCCAGCTTGGCCTGGCCGGCCTCCAGGGCGTGATGAGCTTCCGCAAGTTCCCGCTCGAGTTTGGCCTGGGCTGGCCCGGCGGCATGCTCCGCGTGGGCCAGTTCCTGGGCGAGTTTGGCTTCCTCGGCGGGCAGCAGATGGGTCAGCTCCATTTCCTTCAGGCCTTCCAGCCTGGCCAGATTCTGTTCGAGATGGCGACCGGTGGCAAGCTCGATGGCCGCCAGCCTGGCCGCGATTCTCTCCTGTACGCGAGCCAGCTCGGCCCGGAGCTTTTGCAGTTCGATATGGTCAGCTTCGACGAGGCCGGCAGGTTTCCTGGCCGTGGCTTTCTGGCCGTTGACCGCGCCGGGCGCGGCCAGCAGGGCGGCGGCGGCCGCGACCGCGCCGAGAGAAAGGATCCAGGGCTTGGTGTTGTTCATGGTTGGCTCTCTTTCCGGGGACAGGCCCGGAGGCTTGTCCTACATTCTGTTTTGACGCACACCCCGGTCAAACGGTAGGCCGCAGGGCGAGGACGGTGATGGAACCGTTCACCGACCGCAAGCGCACGGTGATGCCTCCGCGCCCAATGGAGCCGCGGAACTCGCGGCCGAAAGCGCCCTGCACGGCCAGGGGAAACTCGGAGCGGAACTCGCCGTTCATGGTGCGGACGTCGAGCAGGGCGCCGGTTTCCGGGGGCAGCACTAGGACCACCGGGCCATTCACCGATTCCAGGGTCATGCCGCCGAGGGAGGAGAGTTCGAGCAGCTCGGCGTGGACTTCGCCGTTGGTGGTGCGGGCGTCGAAGCGCCCGGAGCTGTCGGCAATAGCGACGTCGCCATTGACCGCGCGCAAGGAGCCGGCGCTCTCCATGCGGCGGACGCGCAGGTGGCCGTTGACGGTTTCAATGCCCAGCAAAGCGGCGCGGTAGGGCACGCGCAGGCGGTACTCGACGTGGACGCCGGCAGGGTCGTTTTCCGGGTAACGGGTGCGGATGCGCAGGGCGCCGGGCTCGGCGGTCACCTCAATGCGCACGCGCTGGAGATCGCGGCGGTCCTTCAGGGAAGTCTTGACGGCGCGGACTTCCACCTGGTCCTTGTCCCAACCTTCGATGGTCACCGAGCCATTGACGTTGACCAGCGAAACCGAGCCCGCGGCCGCCAGCGGATAGGACTGGTGGAAGGTCTCGTCGAGCGGCTCGAAGGCGCGGGCGGGAACCGCGGACAGAAGCAACACGGCAAACAGAATCCCGCAGGCTCTTCCCCTCCGGACCATGCTGCACCCCCTGAAATGCGGGACGACCGGCTCAGTTCAAACGGAACTCAACGTCAATGCGGGTGACCACCCGCACCTCGCGTTTCTTCAGCACTGTGGGTTGATAGCGCCACAGCAAGACGGCCGCCCTGGCGGCGTCGGCCAGGGCCTTGTGGCCGGAGATGGTCTCGACGGTCTGGACGGCGCCGTCTTCGGCGATCACGGCCTGGAGTTGCACCAGTCCTTCAATGCGGTTGCGCCGGGCAAACTCGGGATAGGCGGGCCGGACCATGTGCACCAGCTTCTTGCGCTGCTCCTCGGGCTCCACCAGCACGGAGCGGGTGACGAGGCGCTCGAACCACTCGGCGAACCGGCCCATTTCGCGGTGCAACTGCTCTGCGGCGCGGAGCTCGGCCTGGAGCTGGGCGTCCTGCGCCCGTTGCTCACGCCAGCGGCGCTGGGCCTCGGCCAAGTCCCGGGCCTGCTGGTCGATCTGCTTGCGGAGCTCCGCCACGCGCTGGGAATCCTCCGGGCGCAGGACATAGACGCCCTGAACAGAGCCGGCGGCCTCCGCCGGGCGCAGGTGGATATTGCCGGCGACGGCATGGAGGCGCAGGACTTCGCCGCCGCCGTTCATGGTGGCTTCGGCGCGCAGGGAGGGCGGGGAAGCGCCAGGGACGGGCTTGCGGTAGATGAACTTGAGGGGCAGGCGGGGGTCGGCCACCACGCGGTGACCTTCGCTCATCTCGATGACCACGTCCAGGGTGAGAGTGAGCTCCCGGGGGAGGTACACAATGATGTCGCCCTGCCCGGCGGCCAAGCGGGAGGCGGCCTTCTTCCACTCCGGGGCGAACCACGCGGTGATGCTGCCGGAATCGGTGGAGGCGCGCACGGCGTCCTGCACCTGGGTGAGAAAGATGCTGCCCGCGGTAGTCTGCAACTGCATGGGCCCGGTAACGCGCAGCACGCGGATGCCGCCGCCGGCGGTGCGCGCTTCGATGGGCCCCTGGGCCTCGGCGAAAGTAATCTGCCCGCCCTCGGAGACGGCCACCAGTTTGGCGCCGGTCTTCTCGACGTGGACGTCGCCGCCGCCGGTTTCCACCTGTCCCGGGCCGTGGATGGAGGCCACCTTGATGTGGCCGCCGCCGGTGCGGAGCACGGCGCCGCCGGCGACGTGGCCTGCGGTGATGTGGCCGCCGGCGGTGAGGGCCACCAGTTCGCCACCGACGTCGCGGGCGGTGATGTGGCCACCCTGTGTTTCCAGGCGGGCGCCGCCGCCGATCCTGCCGGCGGTAATGTTGCCGCCGCGCGAAGCGAGCACCACGCGGCCGTCCACGTCTTCGATGGTCACGTTCCCGGCGTGGGTGGTGACGTCCAGGTGGTAGTTGCGCGGCACGGTGACATCAAAGGTGATCCACAGGCGGCCGCGGAACTCGCCCCAGGGCACGGAGCTGAGAATGAGCACGCCATCGGGGGCGGCCGCGGCGCGGGTGTGCACCTGCTTGAGCAGGCGCGGGGCATCGGGCTGCGAGGAATCGGTCTCCATGCGCACGGAGTAGCGCACTACGCGGGCGCCGGGGCTGGTGTGGATGCGCACGCTGCCCACGTCGGCCAGCAGACGCAGCCGCTGCCCTTCCCGCGTAGGGATGTTGCCGGAGAGGCTCTGGGTGAGGCGGGAGGGGCCGGGCTGGGCCCGGGCGATGGCCTGCGCGGCCCTGGTCTGGGCGGAGACCGGCAGCCCCGCCAGGAGCGCGGCGCCCAGAAGAGCAGTTGGCAAGAGGCGGATCATAAGTGGCCTAGTTCACCCCGCGCTGGGCCAGTTGACGGACGGCCGCGGCGCTTTGCACGCGGATGTAGGTGCTGGGGTCTTTCTCCATGCGCTCGCGGAGCACGTGGAGCAGGCGCGGGTCCACCGGGACGGATTCCCTTTCGGTCAAGCCGCGGAGGGCGTTGATGGCGGCAATGCGCACGCCGGCGTTGGAGTCATTCAGCAGAGCTTCCATCAGGGTCTGGCGGACGCGGCCGTCCTGCTCCAAGCCGCCCAGGGCCTCGAGCGCGCGCAGGCGGACGGAGGCGTTGCGGTCGGCGCGGGCGGTGCGGCACAGCGCGCCGCGAACCTCATCATCGCCGCCGCGGGACTTGAGCACGTCCACCAGCTTGAGGCGGGCATCGGCGTTGAACTGCAGGTCGTTGCCGACGGCGAACAGCAAGGCTTCGCGGATCTCGGGGCTTTCCAGAGTGCCCCGCCAAACGAGGGGCTGCTCGCGCACCGCTTCCACCTCGATGATGGGCGACTGGCCTTCCAACCCCGCTGCCGTCAATTGAATTCCGCGCACGTTCCAGGGGCGGCCTTCCCCCGCGCGGACCACCACCGGCGCGCCGGAAAGCTGAAAGGCCCCGGAGACCGCCGGGTCGGCCTGCAACAACCGCGGGGCCAGATTGCCCAAGGCCACGCCGAAGAAAACGAAGCCGGCCGCGGCCCAGGCCGGATGGGCGGCCCGCCAGTGGCGATACGCGCTGCTCCACCCGGTGTGGGTGATGCCGGTCCACACGCGCGCCCAGAAGCCCGGCGCGCTGAGGCGGTCCAGCGCTTGGCCCAAGGCCGCGCGCGATTCGGCCAGCAGCGCCGCGGAAGGCACCTCCGGGGCGACCTGCATGGCGGCCTGCTGGAAGCGCTTCTCTTCCTCGGCGGCGGCGGCGCACCCGGCGCACTCGCGCAGGTGCGTTTCGAGCGCCGCGGCCTGCTCCGCGGGCAGTTCGCCGCAGGCGTACAGGCAGATGTTCTGTTCCCGTTCGGGACACCGCATATGGTTACCCTCGTTCACAAGAAGGACCCCAGGTCCGCGCGCAGTTTCCGGGTGGCGCGGAACAAAGAGTTCTTCACGGTTTCTTCGGACGTGCCCAGCAAGTCGCCGATCACGCGCAGCTTCAGGCCGTGGTAGTGCTTCATCTCAAAGACCATGCGCTCGCGCGGGGAGAGCCGCTGGAGCGCCACGGTGATGCGCCGTCCGATCTCTTTTCCGATCAGGTTGCGCTCGGGGTCCGCGGCGGGGCGCGGCTCCGCCTGGCGCTCGAAGAAGTCGGTCACTTCCCCGCCGCGGCTGTCGTAGGTGACGGGAGACTCCGGGGCCTGGTCTTCGCGGCGGGTGTTGCGGCGGCGCATCTGGTCGAGACAGACATTGGTGACGATGCGGTAGAGCCAGGTGTAGAAACTGCACTCGAAACGGAAGCGGTGCAGGTTCTTGTAGGCCTTGAGGAAGGCGTCCTGGTAGGCGTCGCGTGCTTCCTCGGGCCGGCGGAGGATGTTGGTGGCCAGGCGCAGGACATCGGCGTCGTAGCGGCGCACCAGTCCGTCGAAGGCCTCGCGGTTGCCCGCCTGGGCCTGCTGGATCAAGGCGCGCTCATCCACCGGCGCGCCTGCTCGCGCCATGCGCTGCCCTGCTCTCACCGCCCCGGCCGGGACACTGTTTGGAGTGAACCCATCGAGCGCCAAAGTCATATCCGGCTGAACCGTAATCGGCATGGTCCCGTCAACTCGTGAACCCCGAGCCGGCCAGCGCGCCGGCGAAGGGCTGGCCCCGGCGCCCGCCCACCGCGAGCCCGGGGAGACCCCGCCGCCTTGTGGAAAGGCCCGCGGACCTTCGTCCTAAGGAATAGACGGAATAATGGCCGCTAGGTGAGCAAGGCATCTTCCGAGGCGTCGGGGTTCCTGGCGCCCGAGCCGCTCTTCCCTAGTACTACCGGCCATAGATAGAGTGCCACAAGGGCGGCCACGGTTGCCCAGCCATTCCATTGGTACCACAGAGTTTGCTGGCGCAGCAGAACGAGCGCGTCGGAAACCAGGGAGAGGGAGGCCACGGCCAGAAACAGTCCCAACAGATTGAAGCGCACGGCCCGCGTCACCGCCAGCCACATCGCGCCCACCGTGAACGCGGCCAGGGCGGCATTCTTGACCAGGTCCGCGGGACTGCCCCACTCGCCTACCAGGAAGAAGCACATCAAGACAAACGCCAGGGGCGGTATCCACCGCCGGAGGCTGCCATCCGGGCGCCGGCCGAGGCAGGCGACGAACCCGGCGATCAACCCAATGAGCCCGGCAAGAAACAGGGCGCTGAACACAGAACCAGCCACGGCGCTGCCGGCCGGCAGCAGGGCGTCGAGCGAATCGGGGAAGACCACGCCGAGGGAACGCTGCGCGGTGGGAAACCAGCGGTCCACGAGCGCCGGCAGACGCCCCAGCAACAGGAGAAGAACAGCGGCGCCGGCCGCGCCCAGGACGGTTGCGTCGCGGTAGTAGGCGGGCGGCATCCCGCGCCAGCCGGGCAACGCTTCTTCGCCAAAGGCGCGCGCCAGGAAGAACCACCCCAAGGCCAGCACCAGGAAGACGGCGCCGTAGGCCAGCAGGACGCCGAAGAACAGGCCGATCACCAGGGTGACCTGGAACATCCCCAGGGCAATCTCTGAATCGTAGAGCGCCAGGAGCGCGGGCCAGCGGTTGATGGAAATGACCAGCAGGGCCAGCGGGCCCCAAGACGCCCACAGGGAGACGCGCATCCACGGGACCTTCTGCTCGCGCAGGTGCAGGAAGAAGAGCACGATGGCCCAGACCGCCAGCCCGGTGAGGAGCACGATGCGGCCCACCGAGTAAGCGATGGAGGCCAGCGTGCTTGCGGTGTGCGCCCGGCTCCATTCTTCGGTCAGGTGGACGAAGATGCGGTAGCCGGCCACTTCCTGGCCCAGCACGCGCAACTCGAAGCGCACGTGAGCGGCGCCTTTGTCCACGGGCAAGCGGGAGGCCAGGGGGCGGAGCTCCTCCCAGGTAAAGACGTGGTCGGTGCGCGCGGGCTGCTTTTCGGACCTGGACTCGACGAGCTTCCAGAGGGCCAGGTCGAGCTTTTTCTCGTCGCGCAGCCAAGCCTCGGCGCGGGCCAGGGCTTCTTCTTTGGTGAGCGTGGCGCCGGGGGTTTTTTCGCCGAGCAGGTGGTGGACGGAGTGCAGGCGTCCGTCCGGGAGCAGCACCACGCGATACTCCTCCTTCTCGGAGTCGCGGAAGAAGCGGACGCTCCAGAAGGCCGCGGGTACCTGGTCGCGATACAGATCATTGGCGGCGGGAAGGCCCAGTTCGCGGCGCAGGTATTCGTTGCCGTGGGGCAAGAAATTGTTGACCAGCACAACGGCGGACCGGTAGCGGGCGGGGTCCACGTTGCGCTGGCGCAAGACCTGCCGCGCGCGGGCGGTGGCGGCGGCGGGGGTGGTGGAGTAGCGCACGAAGTCCCCGAGGGCCACCGGCCGCGGCGTGAGCAGCGCGAGCACCGCCATCACGCCCACTACGGCGACAAAGCGGATTTGCGCGGGCGCCAGCGCGGCGTAGCCCCGGGGCGTCTCCGCTTGGGGGGCCTCCGCTGCGGCCTGCGCGCGGGGCGTGAGCGGCGCGGCCGCGTTCAGCAAAGCCGCATCGTCGGCGAATCTCCGCCGCAGCAGGAACCGCCCGCCGGAGGCCAGCAGCGGGAAGAGGGAAAGGGCCACCACCACGGCGCCGCTCACGCGGAAATACAGGCCTTCGCTGCGCAGCAGGAAGAGGCCGATGAGCAGCGCGTCCACGGTGTAGTGCCATACCAGCGTGGCCAGGATGCCCCAGCGGAGCATCACCCAACCGGCCACGACCCCGATGATGCCCACCTCGACGCCGCGCACCCAGCCCGGCTGCTGGGGATAGGCGCTGTGCAGGAAGCCCCACACGAAGGCCGGCAAAACGATGGCGATGAACTTCGAGCCTGTGGCGCGCAGCAACAGGGGAATCGCGAACAGGCGGAAGAGGAACTCCTCGCTGGTGGCGGCGAACACGCTGATGGCCAGCGGATAAATCCAGGGGATCAGCGTGCTGACCGTGTCGGTGTACTTCACTTCCTGCGGGGACCAGAAGCCGATGCCGCGGCCCAGCAGGTAAAACGCCACCACGAACCCCAGGTGCGCCGCGGCCATGGCCAGCCCAATCCAGCAGGAGCGAAACACTTCCTTGGCGCCCAGCGCGTCGCGCCAGGTAGCCCGCGAGAAGAGCGCGCCCAGGCGCAGTTTTTCCGGGAAGGCCGAGCGATACAGTGGCTCGCCGGCCGCCGCGCTGAAACCGGTCAGCGCGCCCAGCGTCACGCTGAGGAGCGCAGCCAGCGATAGCCGTTGCAGCAGGAAACCTGCGTAGTCGGCGTTGGTGTCGTAACTGGCGCGGGTGATGGGCCAGTTGTTGGCTTCCATCAGGAAATAGAGGCCCGCGAGGACCAGCGCCAAGGTGATGGCGCCGCGCCACGGGGCCAGCCCGCGCTTGCTGAGCTCGAACAGGGTGAGCACCACAGCGCCTACAAAGAGCATCCACGGGATTTGCGCCACGATTTGGTAGAGGGTGTTGACGGAGCGCAGGCGCTTGTAGTCGCGGGTCCAGTGCTCGGGGACCTTGAGGAATTCGCGGTAGCCGTCCACGGCGGCGCCCTGGATGGTCACCTGCAAGCGGTAGGGGGCGTCTTTGGCCTTGAAGCCGCGGCGTTGCCAGGAGAAGCGCCAGTCGAGGCGCTTGGGGCGCTCGGTGGAGTTAGCTTCCTCGGGCAGGTAGTCGTAGGAATCGAGCGCCACGCCGACGCGCTCGCGCAGGAATTTCTCCGCGGTGGCCCGGGCGCGTTCCAGCTCCAGCCGCGCGCCCTCGCGGGCCTCTTCGATGGTGTGGCTGTAGCCGACAATGCGGCCCGCCGGGCTCACCCGGACGCGAAACTCCTCCTGCTGCGACGGGCGGAAGTAACGCACGTCCCAGAACCACGTCACCACGTCGCCGGCCATCAGGCGATTGGCCTCTTCGAGGCCCAACTCGCGCTCCAGGTAGGTCTTGGGGCCACCCTCTTCGGAGCTGTCCTCCACGCGGAAGACGATGCTGCGGTAGTAATCGTCCAGCGGATGGTCCGCGGCCCACGGGGCCACTTGCACGCGCACAAATTCCCGCGCCGCCTCTTCCGCCTCCACGCGCGGCACCTTGAGATCCAGCGCCGCCTCCGGAAAAGCCGCGAAGAAGTAGCGGTAGCCCACCCCAGCGCCGATGATTCCGGCCAGCAGCCACAGCAGCAGCGTGCGCAGGTCCCCGCTGGTCAGCCGCGTCGAGTTGGAATTCGCTTCCATTGATCGAAGGGATTAGGGTGAGCGCTGGGGTTTCTTAAGAAGACCTTCCTAACCCAGGTTGGGATGCACTCGGTGATCGCGCGCAGAATTGCTTGCTCAGGAGATGCTACTCGCCTCTTGCTTCTGGTTTTCCTTACGTCTCGCCAATTGGGTGGCGCGCTTCTTGTGTTTCGCATGCCGAGAATCTTCCCCTAGTCGAGAACGGTGGTCAACCACGAACGACCTGCTGTTGACTGTAGCCTGTGGACTGTTGACTATGGACGACGCATCCGGCGATGGGACTCACTCTTTCCACCGAAGTGATGTACCTGAAGGGCGTGGGCCCGGCTCGCGCCGCCAAACTGGCCGAGCGCGGCATCGTGACCGTGGCCGACCTGCTGGCGTATCTTCCTTTCCGCTACGAAGACCGCATCCGGTTCACGCCGATCAAGCAAATTGCTCCGGGGGGCACGTACACGGTGCAGGCGGAAGTGGCCAGCGCAGGCGCGGCGCAGTTCGGCCGGCGGTTCTTCTCGAAACGCGAGGCCATTTTCCACCTGCTGGTGCGCGACCACACCGGCGCCTTGCACTGCAAGTTCTTCCACGGCGGCTACCTGGAAGGAAAAATCAAGACCGGCCAGCGCATCGTGCTGCACGGCAAGGCCGAGCAGGACCCGCTACGCCCGGTGCGCATCGAGATGATCAACCCGGAGTGGGAAATCCTCAGCGCGCCGGACGCCACCGGGGAAGCGGCCGATTCGACGGAGATGGGCCGCATCGTGCCCATCTACGAAGCCGTCGGGCCAATCAGCTCGCGCATGTTCCGCCGCATCATCTATGCGGCCCTGAACTCGCTCGAAGGCGGCTTGCCGGACGCGCTGCCGGCGGCGGTGCTGAGGAAGCATCCATACCCGTCGCGGCAAGCCGCGGTCAGCGCGGCGCACTTCCCGCCGGCCGACTCCAGCCTCGAGCTGCTGAACACCTTCCGCGCGCCGGCGCACCAGCGGCTGATCTTCGAGGAGTTTTTCTTCTATCAGTTGGGGCTGGCGCTGCGGCGCCGGGCCGCGGCGGCCGAGCGCGGCATCGCCTTCCGGGTGCGCGAAGACCGCATCCGCGAAGCCCTGAAGCGGGTGCTGCCCTTCAAGCCCACCGGGGCGCAGAAGGGCGTGCTGGCGGAAATCGTGGCGGACATGGAGCGGCCCGTGCCCATGAACCGGCTGCTGCAAGGCGACGTGGGCAGCGGCAAGACCATCGTGGCGCTGGAGGCGGCCACTATCGCCATGGAGAACGGCTGGCAGGCGGCGTTGATGGCGCCCACGGAGATCCTGGCCGCCCAGCATTACCTGAGCGCGCGGCGCACCTTCGCCCGGGCGGGGTACGCGGTGGAGCTGCTGATCGGGGGGATGAAGGCCGCGGAGAAGCGTGCTGCGCAGGGCCGGGTGGCCGGCGGCGAAGCGCAGTTCGTGGTAGGCACGCACGCGCTGATTGAAGAGGGGGTGGCGTTTGCGAAGCTCGGGCTGGTGATCGTGGACGAGCAGCACCGCTTCGGAGTGCTGCAACGCAAGCAACTGATCGAAAAGGCGCGGGCGGCGGAGCGCGGCGCGCATCCCGACGTGCTGGTGATGACGGCCACGCCCATCCCGCGCACGCTCTCGCTCACGCTGTACGGCGACCTGGACACCAGCGTGATTGACGAGATGCCGCCGGGCCGCTCCCCGGTGAAAACGAAACTGGCGGCTCAATCTTCCGTGCCCGGCGTCTGGGAGTTCGTGCGCGCGCAGGTGGCCGCCGGGCGGCAGGCCTACGTGGTGTACCCGGTGATTGACGAATCGAAGCTGGAACTGAAGGCGGCGCTGGCCGGGTACGAGACGCTCTCGAAGCGCGTTTTTCCGAAGCTGAGGGTGGGGCTGCTGCACGGCCGCATGAAGAGCGAAGAGAAAGAAGGCGTGATGGAGCGGCTGCGGCGCGGCGAGCTACAGGTGCTGGTGAGCACCACGGTGATCGAAGTGGGGGTGGACGTGCCCAACGCCACGGTGATGGTGATCGAGCACGCCGACCGCTTCGGCCTGGCGCAACTGCACCAGCTCCGCGGGCGCATCGGGCGCGGCGCGCACGCATCGCACTGCATCCTGGTGGCGCCGGCGGCGTTGAGCGGGGAGGCGCGGGAACGGCTGGAGACCCTGGTGCGCACCACCAACGGCTTCGAAATCGCGGAAACCGACCTGCGGCTGCGCGGGCCGGGCGAATTCTTCGGCACGCGGCAGCACGGCGAGCTGGGCTTCCACATCGCCCAGCCGCTGCGCGACCAGGAACTGCTGCAACTGGCCCGCCAGGATGCCTTTGCCCTGGTGGCCGATCCCGCGCAAGCCGGCGAGGTGGCCCGCTTGACGCAGCACCTCGGCCCCAACTGGCAGCGGCGCTACGCGCTGGCCACCGTGGGATAATCGCGCAGGACAGACCTCCGGGTCTCTCCGCCACGCGCTTCGCCGACAACCAGATGGCGCAGGCAAAGTTGCTTTCCTTTGCCGTTGCGGTGTTTTTGCAAGAAGCGGTTGCATAACCCAATTTCGGATCAATGGCATCCATGACTTAGCCGGGTCATGCAATCCGCTGTAGAGGGTTGGCGGATGGGCAGTGGACAGACCTGGGGGTCTGTCCCACATCCCATGCGGGTGATTGGCGGCAAATTCGGCAGCCGGCCCCTGCGCAGCCTGCGCGGGATGGCTATGCGGCCCACCACGGACCGGGTGCGCGAAGCCCTCTTCAATATCCTGGGGCCAACCATCGAAGACGCGGTGTTCGTGGATGTGTGCGCGGGCACGGGGGCGGTGGGCATCGAAGCGCTCAGCCGCGGGGCCGCGGAAGTGATCTTCATCGAGCAGCATGCCCCGGCGGTGGCGCTGATCCGGCGCAACCTGCGGTCGCTGGGGCTGCAGGAGTCGCGCCGGATGACCGCGGCGACGGTGCGCATGCCCGACAAGGAAACGGGAAAAGTGCGCACCCTGCCGGTGAAGAATGAAGCCGGCGCGCCGGGCGAGGAAGGACCGGCCGGGCCGGACGAACGGCGCGGGCCGCGGATTGAAATCTCCCCGCTCGGCGCGGTGAAGGCGCTGGAACGGCTCCGCGGGCGGCAGTTCGTTGGTGACTTTTTCTTCCTGGACCCGCCGTATGAGGCCGCGGAGACATACGAAGCGGCGCTGGAAGCGATTTCCGCGCTGCGGCTGCTGCGGCGCTCGGGGCGGGTGATCGTCGAATCGCGGAGCGGAAAGGCGGCGGTGCGGCGGGAACGGCGGCGGGTGCCGCGCCTGCCGGCGGGGCCGGGGGGGGGCGCCGAGTGGCGGCCTCCGCAACGCATCGGGGACCTGGAACTGGGGCGCAGTGTGCGCCACGGGGAAACGCTGCTCAGTTTCTACGGCCTGTCGCTGGCGGCGTGAGCGCCCGGGGCGTTTGCGGCGCACCGGGTTTACCCGATGGGGCGGCGGGCGTAGGATGTCGGGCACGCCAGAGTTTGGTGCGGGAGGCTCCCATGCACGCGCGCGTGACCGACTTGAAGGTACCTGCGGAGAAGCTGGTGGCATTCCAGAGCGCGGCGCAATCCTTGATGCCGCTGGCCGAGCGCGAAGCCGGGTTCCGTTCCGTGGTGATGCTGCGGCTCTCCGGGGGACCGGCGGCGCTGATCCGCATCATCAGCGTGTGGGACTCGCTGGAGGACTTGAAGACCAGCGAGAAAAGCATGTTCTTCTACCAGGCGCTCACGCGGCTGATGCAGTTCTCCCAGGGCTTCCCGGTGGTGGAAGAGTTCGAGGTGATGGCGGCGCGGTTCGCTGCGCCGCGCGCGGCATTTTCGCCCTCCGGCGATACGCAGGCCTGAACGAGCTACGGCTTCCGGCCGGCCGCTTCCAATTGACGCGCCAACCGCGCGGGGTCCAGGCGGTGCTTGGCCACCTTGCGGGGGCCGAGAAAAATCACGGGGACATCGTTGGTGTAGCGGGCGCGGAGGACCTGGTCGGCGTCAATGTTGACTTCGCGCAAGGTGGCCCCGAAGCGGGTGAGCAGCGGGGCCATTTGCGCCTTGGCTTCTTCGCACAGGTGGCAGCCGGGGCGGGTGTACAGCGTCACTTCGAGCGGCCCGGCGCGCGCCAGACGGGCGCCTTCGTCGCTCGAAGGGCCGCCCGGCGGGTCGTTGGCAGGGGCGGGGTTCACGGCGCGATCTTGTAGTAGCGCTGCGCCGCGCCCAGCCGCGGCCAGAAAGCGCGCGCGCGGTACAACTCGGAGATTTGCCGGAGGTGGCCCAGGTCGTGGAAGGCCCACTCGCTGAGCACCTGGGCCACGGTGACAGGGCCGATCTGCGCGTGGCGTCCGGTGCGCGCGCCCAGCGTGGCCGGCTGGTAGCGCAGCCAGGTGACGGTCTGATCGCGCTCATGGCAGAAGTCGCGCAGGAAGTCCAGCGCGGTTTTTTCGCCGTACTTCCCGGTCTGATGCACCGCGTTCTGGTCGTAGGGCGGGATGGCCGGGTCTTTTTCTTTGGCCATGAGCTGCACGCGGCCGCGCATCAGTTTTTCCACGTCCACCAGGTGCCCCAGCACTTCGCCGATGGACCAGCGCTCGGCCGACGGCTTCCAGTGCAATTCGTTGGGGGTGGCGGCGATCAGCACCTTCTCGATGATGATGGGCGTCTGCTCCAGAATGGCAATTTCCGGCGGCACGTCCTGCGGCGCTCGACCCATCACTCCCTCCACAGCCTAGCAACCACGTATTCATGGGGGTACCCGCTATCCCCTTCACCCCACACCCTTCATACATCGCCCCATGTGAATCCATACCACAATTCACACGCCCTTCCGAAGCCACTTCAAGAACCTCTCTACCGTCCCCGCACTCAGTGCCCGTGGCGCATCCACTGGCAACCCGAGTTCCAGCGCCACCCTTCTTGCCAATTCCCTTGTGACTCCATGGATAGAGTTGGTACTTCAGGAGCAACCCGAAACCTCCAGCTTCGATCAATCGTTCATCCACGACCGCGGCAACATGGGTCGAGTTCGGCCGGGAACGACGTACTCGGCCAGTTTTTGCGGGCCGCCCCACATCTCTCTCATCGAACATTGGCCCTCGTGCGCAGCGGCGCGTAGCATATCAAAACCCCGCCACGCAATGAGCCCGTTAACTTCCTATGGTAACTTTGGAAGATGCGTACGGTGCTGGCGCTGGTGGACGACCTGTTTTTCGCCGCGAAGGTGCTGGAGACCGCGAAGCACGCGGGCGTGGAGGTGAAGACCGTGTCGAATGGAGACGCGCTGCTGGCGCTGGCGCAGCAGGCCGCGCCGGCGCTGGTGATTGTGGATCTGAACGCGCGCGCCGGGGGCGTGGAGGCGGTGGAGAGGCTGCGCGCAGCCGGCGTGACGACCCCTGTCGTGGCGTTCCTATCCCACGTCCAAGTGGACCTGGCGGAGCGCGCCCGGGCGGCCGGGTGCGCGCAGGTGCTGCCGCGGTCGCAGTTCACGCGCGATCTGGGGCGCATCCTCGAGACTGTCGGTGCTCCCCCCGCGCGGGCTTGATTCCGACCTAAAGATATGGCTGCGCCTGCCGATGATTGTGGACGGCACAGCCATGAGCGAACCGGCACTGCACTCCTCCGCCGCGGCCGGCGCGCAGAGCGCGGGAGCAGGAGCGGAGCGGCGCTTCGCGCCCCGCTACCCGCTTACGGCGGCCGCGGCCATCTCCGGACTGCACAACGGCATGCGCATCACGGCGCGCACCACCGACCTCAGCGTGGGCGGCTGCTACATTGATACCACCGTGCCCTTCCCCAGCGGCGACCCGGTGCGGGTGCGCATCACCCAGGGCGGGCGGACACTGGAAGCGCGGGCCGTGGTGCGCTACTCGCAGCAGGGCATGGGCATGGGCCTGCAATTCACGGAGATTCTCCCCGCCGAACAACACTTGCTGGACGACTGGCTGGCGGAGCTGCGGGGCGAGCTGGCGCCGGCGCTGGACGCGCCCGAAGTGGTCTCCGCGCTCCAGCAATTCGCGCGCAGCGAGCGCCACGTCCTGGGCCAGCTCATCAGCGCGCTCATCCGCAAGCGAATCCTCACGGAGAACGAAGGCGGCGCTCTGCTCCGCGAACTCACCTCGTGATGCGGGCGCCTGGCCGGCGCCGTGGAGATTTGGGCGCGGCGCAGGCATACTCGCGTCATGTCCGGTGGCGCAGAGAACCCTCTCACGGTGAAGCGCCACGGCGCTGCCGGTTCGCTGGTGGTGGTGATGCACGGCGGGCCGGGAGCGGCGGGCGAGGCGGCGCCGATTGCGCGCGGGCTGGCGGAGGCGTTTCGCGTGCTGGAGCCGTGGCAGCGCGGGAGCGGCGCGGAGCCGCTCAGCGTGGCCCGCCACGTCGCCGATTTGCATGAGGTGATTCAGGGGCAATGCGGCGGCGGGCAGCCCGCGCTCGTTGGGGAATCGTGGGGCGCGATGCTGGCGTTGGCCTATGCGGCGGCGCATCCCACCGCGACCGGCCCTATCGCGCTGATCGGCTGCGGCACATTTGATCCGGCGGCGCGGGCGCAGTTGCAGGCCAACCTGGATGCGCGCGTGTCATCAGACCTGCGCCGGCAGCTCGAGGCGCTTCCCGCGCAATTCCCGGATCCCGGCGAGCGGCTCCGCCGGCAGTACGAGCTGATGGCGCCGCTCTTTCACTGCGATCCGGTCGCGGCGGACGCGGACACCGGTCCACCGAGTGAACCCGCCCCGGCCTTCGATGCGCGCGCGCACCACGAAACGTGGGACGACATGCTGCGGCTCCAGCAGGCCGGGGCGTATCCGGCGGCGTTCGCGGCGATTCGCTCGCCGGTGCTGATGCTGCACGGGACGCACGACCCGCACCCGGGACAAATGATTCGCGCGAGCCTCGCGCCTTATTTACCGCAACTCGAGTACCGCGAACTCGCCCGCTGCGGCCATCAGCCCTGGCGCGAACGCGCCGCATGCGAACCGTTCTTCACCACGCTGCGCGACTGGCTCGAGCGGCACAGCACGTAGGGGCGACCCGGTGGGTCGCCCGGTGCAGCGCCGCCCTCAGCGTGAGATGAGCCTTACGCCAGCCGCCAAGATTCGAAATTTCAAAATTCGAGATTCGAGACTATAATTGCGGCGGAGCGAAAACGCATGGCACATACCCGAGTCCTGGCAGAGCGCGTAATTCCCGGCGAGGGGCTGGCGTGGGACGCGGCGCGCATCGTCGCGGCCAACGTGTTGATGATTGTGTGCGCGCAGATTGCCATCCCGCTGCCGTGGTCGCCCGTGCCGCTGACGGGACAGACCTTCGGCGTGATGTTCGTGGCCGTGCTGCTGGGCGCGCGGCGCGGGGCGCTGGCGCTGACGCTGTATCTGGTCGAAGGCGCGATGGGCTTGCCGGTGTTTCAGCCGTTTGGGGCGCCGGGGGCGCTGCGGCTGATCGGACCGACGGCGGGCTACCTCTGGGCGTACCCGGTGGCCGCGTTCCTCACCGGCTGGCTGGTGGAGCGCGTCGGACGCGCCTCCGCGCTGCGCTTGGCTGCGGCGCTCGTGCCGGGGCAGGCGCTGATTTTCGCCAGCGGCTGGGCCTGGCTGGTCGCGGTGGTCGGAATGAATGCGCAGCCGGCGTTCCTGATTGGCGTCGCGCCCTTCCTGCTGGGCGACGTCATCAAGATGGCCCTGGTGGTGGCCGGCACCAAGAGCCTCGATAAGGTCCAAGCCGACTAGCTTTGCCGCGCCGCGCGGCTAAACCAGAAGCCGGGCCTCCGTCGTCTAATCCTCGAATGAGATTCGCGTTCAAAATGATTTGCGTCCTTTCCCTGGCGCTTCCGGCGGCAGCGCAAGTGCCCACCCCGGGCCAGGGAACCACCGCGCAACGCGAACGGCCCGCGCCGCGCCAGCCCACCTTCGACTTCCACAACAATTTCTGGGTGAACCTGCACCACTTCATTTACCAGCAGGCGCGCCTGCGCGGCCAATCCGCTGCGAACGCCCCGGCGCCGGCCACGCCCGCTTCCACGGGCGCGGGGGCGACACTGCCCGTGGCCAATCACCTGGTAGCCGTGCCGGGGTTAGCCTCGCTCGATGGGTTGAGCGACGAGGAGCGCCTGGCGTGGAACGAAGCCGTGGAGTATTACGCGGGGGCGCTGGCCAACCGCGACCTGCTCTTCGACGGCTACATGGTGAACATCAACAACCGGCTGGCGGAATGGGAAAAGCAGCCGGACGTGAGCCAGTCGGGGCTGCGCGCCCCGCTCATTGCCGCGCTCAGCAAAGCCGCGCCGGTGTACCGGGCGCATTGGTGGCCGGAGCATGACCGCGTCAACCGCGAATGGATCGGCGTCATGGATCCGCGGGTGCGCCAGACCGGGCCCGCGCTGCTGGCGCGCCTGGCCGTGGTGTACCAGGCGCAATGGCCCGCAGCGAATATCTGGGTGGACGTGTCGCACTACGCCGGCCGCGTGGGCGCGTACACCTCGGATGATCCCCTGCACGTCACCATTTCCAGCGCCGACCCGCGCAACCAGGGCGACAGCGGCTTCGAGATCCTGTTTCACGAAGCCTCGCACGGGCTGACCCGCCACGTGGAGGAAGCCATCGCCCGCGAATGCCGCGCCCGCAACAAGCCCATCCCGCGCGACCTGTGGCACGCCCTGCTGTTCTACACCACCGGCGAAGTGGTCAAGCGGGTGCTGGCGGAAGAACAGCTCCGGAAGGGCGCCGGCGCGCAGACCTACACCCCCTACGCCTACCGGGAAGGCCTGTACGCCCGGGCGTGGCCGCGCTTCCAGCCCCTGCTGGAAACCCACTGGCAGGCCTACCTCGACGGCAAACTGGAGTTCGACCGCGCCATCGCCCGCATCGTCAACGCGCTGTGAGATTAGATCCTTCGGCCTGGTGGTGGGCTCCGCGATGAGGACGTGAAGACGATTCTACGCGCGTACCCCTCCGCGGTAGGCGTTGGAAGAGCGGGGAATGGTTATGGTAATCTCAGCGTTTCGGGAACTGTAGCCGGGCGCAGAGGGAAGGAAGCAGGGCGGCGTAAGCTGCCCCAATGCGACGCAAAGCTGCGCGGGCCGTCCCCTTCGAGTTCCCCTGAGCAAACGTCCCCGGGCCGTAGTGCGGCGCCTCGTTTTCTTGTGGGGCGGGGGTGCGTTCGGGAATGACGGAGCAGGGTGCGCAGGTCATTCCGAGGAGTCCCGTCCCGATGCTGCGGGACGGGACGACGAGGAATCTGCATGGTTCCGGCAAACGAAGGAGAATGCAGATTCCTCGGCTCGCTTCGCGGGCCTCGGAATGACCATCGACCAAACTATGCGAGCCAAGCAAGCCACCACGAAGGCGCAGGAGATCAGGCTGGCGCATTCGCCGGATTCCGACGACGCCTTCATGTTCTACGCGCTGGCCACCAACAAGGTGCGCGCACCGGGGCTGCGGTTCACGCACGTGCTGGCGGACATCGAGACGCTGAACCAGGCAGCGAAGCTGGAGACCTACGACGTCACGGCGGTGAGCTTCTTCGCCTACCCCTTTCTGGCGGACAAGTACCGGTTGCTCGACTGCGGCGCGAGTTTCGGCGAAGGCTACGGGCCGATTGCGGTGGCCTCGCGCGTGCTCAAGCCGGGCGAGCTGGCCGGCCGCCGCGTGGCCGTGCCGGGCCTGCTGACCACGGCGTACCTGACCCTGAAGCTCTACGAGCCGGACTTCGAACCCGTGCCCATGGCCTTCGATAAGATTCTCGACGCGGTGCGCGCCGGCACGGTGGACGCCGGCCTGCTCATCCACGAGGGCCAGCTCCTGTACCCGCAACTCGGGCTGCACAAGGTGGTGGACCTGGGCCAGTGGTGGCTCGAACAAACCGGGTTGCCGCTGCCGCTGGGCGGCAACGTGATTCGCCGCGCGCTGGGCCCGGAGGTGGGCCGCGCCGTGCTGCGCGCCATCCACGAGAGCGTGCAGTATGGCCTGGAGCACCGCGAGGCCGCGCTCAATTACGCCATGCAGTTCGCCCGCGACATGGATCCCGACCTGGCCGACAAGTTCGTGGGCATGTACGTGAACAAGTGGACGCTGGGCTACGGCCCCCGCGGGCACCAGGCTGTGCGCGAATTGCTCTCCCGCGGCGCGCAGGCCGGCCTGCTGCCGCACCTCGAGCACATTGATTTTCTCGGCGACGGCGCGTAGGGGCGCTGCTTGCTGGCCCGCATACGGAAACAAGAGAGGTCAGGAGGTCAGGAAGTAAGGAAGCGAAGAATAAAGGAAGGCAGGAGATAACCATGTGGAGCATTTTCCCGTGGGCTCTTGACCTCCAGACTTCCCTATCGCTCGACCTCCTAGCTCTGCGCGCAACGGATTCTCCGAGCAGCTTGTTGAAAAAGTGCTTTTGACTGTCATCCCGAGCGAAGCGAGGGATCTGCATTTTGCAGAAAGTGCCGGGAAATGCAGATTCCTCGCCGCCTCCGGCGGCTCGGAATGACAACCATCGGGGTTTTTCAACAAGCTGCTAGCTCTGCGCGCAACGGATTCTCCGAGGACTTGGGCGCAGCAAGCAGCGCCCCAACAGTTGGAGGCTTGTGAAGTCCGCACCCGCCACCGGTCCCGCCGGGCTGATCCTGGCCAGCGCCGGCAGTTACCCGCGCTCCGGGGAGGCGCCCGGGCAGCAGGTGCTGCCGCAGACCATCACCCTGATCCGCAAGGGCGAGCGCACCGCGGCGGACCTGGACGACGCGGAGAACACGGTCACCAGCCAGGCCATCACCGAACAAGCGCGCGCCGGCATGGAGCTGCTCACCGACGGGCTGGTGCGCGGGCGCGATCCCGTATCGCACATCGCCGGAAAGTATGAAGGCGTGGTGTTCCGCCATTCCCGGCCGTTTCTTTCGAGCGGGCGCACGTACCGCCAGCCGGTAGTGCAGGGCAAGCTCCAGCGCAGGCCCACCGCGCCCAGCCTGGCGCAGGAGTTCCGCTACGCCTGCAATTCGCTGGGCCTGCTGCAAATCAGCGACGAGCGCTCCGGGCGCATGGGCATGAAGCCGGTGTTCCTGGGGCCGTACACGCTGGCGTATTGCTCCGAGGGCGAGTCGCCCGCGCTGGAGAAGACCGAGGCGCGCGCGCGCATTTTCGCCGAAGCGCTGGCCGGAGAAATCGCCGAGCTGGCCGAGGCCGGGGCCACCCTGATCCAGGTGGACGAGCCCGCTATTCTCGAGCGGCCGGAGGATTGGCTCATCCTGGCGGAGGGAATCTTCCGCCTGCTGGGGGCGCGCGACGCCGCGCGCAAAGCCGGCAAACCGGTGCAGCTCGCGCTCTACACCTATTATGGCGACGCGACGCCGCTGTTCGAACAGTTGATTCGCCTGCCCGTGGACGCACTGGGCCTGGACTTCTCCAACAACGGCAGCCTGGCCGAGCGCGTAGCCACGGCCGGGTCGCCCATGCCGCTGGCGCTGGGCCTGGTGGACGGGCGCAGCGCCGAATTGGAGGATCCCGCGGCGGCCGCGCGGCTCGCGGAACGCCTGCTGGCTAAGATTGAAGATGGGCGCGGATTCCTGGGCCCCTCCTGCGGGCTGGAGCACTTGCCGCGCGCGCGGGCATTTGAGAAGCTGGGGCTGCTGGCGAAAATCCGCGGGCGCGTGGCCGGCAGCCGGGAGTCGCCGGCCCATACCTGACCGCAGGCCGCCGTCCTATGCAACGGGTCGTTTCCACTTACCTCTACGTCAACCAGAAGCTCACCACCGGGCTGCTGGGCGAGTTGGCCGCCGCGGGCATGCACGGCGTGGAAGTGTTCTGCGACCGCGGCCATTTCGATTACCGCTCGCCGGAGCAGGTGCGCACGCTGGCCGAGTGGTTCCGCGACCACCGGCTGAAGCTGCACTCGATGCACGCGCCCACCAGCCGCGACTTCTCCGTGCGGCGCGAAAGCCGCACGCCCATCTCCATTTCCGATGGCGAGCGGGTGCGGCGGCTGGATGCGGTGGACGAGATCAAGCGGGCCCTGGAAGTGGCCGAGCATATCCCGTTCCCGTTCCTGACCCAGCACCTGGGCGCCTCGCGCGAGGAAAGCGACCCGCGGCGGCTGGAGGCGGCGTGCAACTCGCTCGAGCACCTGGCCATGTTCGCCAAGCAGCGCGGCGTGACCATCGCTCTGGAGAACACCCCCGGCAGCCTGGGCGCCCCGGCCACGCTGCGGCAATTCATCGCCGATACCCGCTTGACGGACCTGCGGCTGTGTTTCGATACCGGCCACGCGCACATGGAAGAGGGCGTGACGCCGAGTTTCGAGACCATGCGGGACCTGGTGGTGACTACCCACGTGCACGACAACAAGGGCGAAAAAGACGACCACCTGCTGCCCTTTGAGGGCTCCATTGACTGGCCCGCCACGCTCAAGGCCTTCGCCAAGGCCCCCGCCGCCCCCGGCGGCCTGCCCATCGTCCTCGAGTTGAAAGACACCGGGGCGCGCGCGCTGCCCCTGAACGAAATGGTCGAAGTCTTCGACCGCTTCGAAGGCGCCGCCGCGGCAAGAACGAAATAGCTGACAGGGCCCGAAGAGCCCATAGAGAAAAAGTCCTTGTCTCTTCTCCTGAGGCTTCCGCTTCGTGAGAGTGATCCCGCCCACCCTCACCGTCGGACGGAAGTTCACAGCCCGCCACGATCCAGGTAAAGCGCCGGCCGCGACCAGTTGGTGTTAGGCCAGTCGAGATCATAAAATGGCTATGCCCCTTTCGGGGGCTCGTCATGAGTAGGGGGGGACTTAGTCGCTTTCTTGTCAGTTGTGCCCTGCTCTGGCTAGGTTTCGGTGCTGCTTCCAAACGCGACTCCTACACACGACTGCGTGGGGCCGCACTGCTGACAGGTTACGCTCCCGCAGACCTTGCTGTGACTACACCAGAAGGAACCTGGAAGGTGCAGGAAGACGGAGGCGCTGTCTATGTATTTCCGAGCTTTTCAAGAGACCATAGGATAGTTGTCTCCGTTCGCCCGAAGGGGTTTGGCGCTTCCGGCGAGGTGCTCGCCATCGCAGCCTATTCGATACCCGAGAAGAGGTGGACCGAATTCACTCAGATAGTCGATTTCAGGGGAGGGATTGCCATTTCCCCGGACGCGTCTAGGTTGGCTTTCGCCGTTAAGCAGGGAGAAGAGGCTGGTTTTCGCTTGTGTTTCATTGACATGGCAACGGGAGCGATGAGCTTCAGCGAGGAGGTAGGAAGGTACAGTCGACCTTACGGCAGGAACAAGATGAGCTGGTCCCCGGATAACCGGCGCATTGCCTACGACGTGTATCAACCGGGATCGGGTGCAAGCCACAATGATGAGTGGGTACCCACGATCGAAGTTATGGAGGTTGACACCGGGAAGGTTACCAAGGTTGGCAAAGGGAGCGCACCGTCTTGGTCGCCTTCGGGAGAGTGGATAGCCTATTTCGACAATTCCAGAGACTGGGTGACTCGCATGGACCGAAAGGGATGGAGCATTCTCCCCGTTGAAGACAGACTCTCTATCGCGCGACCGGATGGCAGCGACTCCAGGATCCTCGTCACGCTTCCCGAGGACCGAGGCTTCTGGGGCGCGCCGGTATGGTCGCCAGGTTCCAGTAGCATTCTCCTCAACGAGGTTTGGGATCAAGACACGGGGAGGGTCATTATCCACCTACTGGAAGTCTCAACGCGCAAGCTCACCAGGAAGTTCCGCAACAAAGATCCTGTCTACGGTTGGGCGGAACCTAAGTAAGGTCTAAGCAAGGTCGATTAGCACTTCCCTAAAAAAAGCTGCCCAGCCCGAAGGGAGCCCGCAGTTGAGCCTCCGCCGCTTCGCGAGAGTGATTCTTCGCCCACTCTCACGTCTGACGGAAGGCTCATCTCTGTGTCCTCTGTGCCTCTGTGCCCTCTGTGTTAGTCTCTTCTGTTCTTACTTCACTGCTGCGGCCAGAAGGAAAGCAGAGCATGCCAGTAGTTGCGATTGAGCACGCGGGGCAGCACGAAGGGCAGGAAGTGACCATTCGCGGGTGGCTGTACAACCTGCGCGAAGCGGGCAAGCTGCTCTTCCCGATTTTCCGCGACGGCACCGGGATCATCCAGGGCGTGGCGGCGCAGAAGGAAAATGCGGCCACCTTTGAGGCCCTCAAAGGCCTGCCGCAGGAGTCCAGCGTGGTGGTGACCGGCAAGGTGCGCGCCGACGCCCGCGCCCCCGGCGGGTATGAGCTGCAAATCCGCGAGGTGCAGGTGGTGCAGCGCGTGGCCGACGATACGCCGTACCCCATCCAGCTCAAGGATCATGGCGTGGACTTCCTGCTGGAGAAGCGCCACCTGTGGATGCGCACGCCACGGCAGGCGGCCATCCTGCGCATCCGGGCGGAGGCCATTCGCGCCGCGCGCGAGTTCATGGACTCGCAGGGCTACATCCTCACGGACTCGCCGGTGTTCACCCCGGCGGCGTGCGAGGGCACAACCAGTCTTTTCGAGCTGGATTACTTCGACGAGGGCAAGGCCTACCTGACGCAGTCGGGGCAGCTCTACGTGGAGGCGACGGCGGCGGCGCTGGGCAAGGTGTACTGCTTCGGGCCCACGTTTCGGGCGGAAAAATCCAAGACGCGGCGCCACCTGACCGAGTTCTGGATGCTGGAGCCGGAGGCGGCCTACGCGCACCTGGAAGACATGATGCTGCTGGGCGAAGGGCTGATCAGCGCCATGGTGCGGGCGGCGGTGAAGAACCGCGCGCGCGAGCTGGAGACACTCAAGCGGGACGTCTCCAAGCTGGCCAGCGTGAAGCCGCCGTTTCCGCGCATCACCTACGACCAAGCGGTCCAGGTGCTGCAAAAAAACGGCAAAGAGGTGAAGTGGGGCGACGACTTCGGCGGCGATGAGGAGACGGCGCTCTCCTCGCAGTACGACCGCCCGGTGATGGTCCACCGCTACCCCGCGGCCATCAAGGCCTTCTACATGGAGCCGGACCCGCAGCGGCCGGAGCTGGCGCTGGGCTTCGACGTGCTGGCGCCGGAAGGCTACGGCGAAATCATCGGCGGGGGCGAGCGCGTCTCCAGCTACGACCTGCTGCTGAAGCGCATCCGGGAGCACAAGCTGCCGGAGGAGGCCTTCCAGTGGTACCTCGACTTGCGGCGCTACGGCAGCGTCCCGCACGCCGGCTTCGGCCTGGGCCTGGAGCGCACCGTGGCCTGGATTTGCGGAACGGAGCACATCCGGGAAGTTATCCCCTTCCCGCGCATGATTTACCGGATTTATCCTTGAAGGTCGAAGTCAAAGGTAAGAAGCCGGAAGCCGGAAGCCGGACGTCAGACCGCTGACCTCAGATTCTCATCATGGCGCAAAAGGTACGCATCATCGGCATCCCCATGGACCTGGGCCAGAGCCGGCGCGGGGTGGACATGGGCCCGTCCGCGCTGCGCGTGGCCGGCTTGCAGCAGCGCATCAAGCAACTGGGTCACGCGGTGGAAGACATCGGCAACCTCATCGTCAAGCAGCCGGAAGAACAGCATTATGGGGAGAAACGGGCCAAGTACCTGAACGCTATCGCGGCCACGTGCAAGGGCCTGGCGGAGATGACGGAGAGGGCGGTGGCGGAAGGCTTTGTGCCGCTGGTGCTGGGGGGCGACCACTCGATCGCCGTGGGCTCGGCGGCCGGGGTGGCCCTGCACTTCCGCAAACAGGAGAAACGGGTCGGGTGCCTGTGGCTGGACGCGCACGGCGACATGAATACGCCGGAGTCCTCGCCATCGGGCAACGTCCACGGGATGCCGCTGGCGAGCATCATCGGCTACGGCGCGCCGGAGCTGACCGAGCTGGCCGGACCCAAACCGATGATCGAGCCGCGCAACGTGTGCATCGTGGGGACGCGCGACCTGGACGCCAAAGAGCGCAAGATCATCAAGCAGTCCGGCATGCACGTCTTCACCATGCGCGACATTGACGAGCGCGGCATGCGCGACGTGATGACCGACGCGCTGCGCTTCGCCCGCGACGACACCGAAGGCATCCACGTGAGCCTGGATCTGGACTTCGTGGACCCGGAAGACGCGCCCGGGGTGGGCACGCCGGTGCGCGGCGGCGTCACCTACCGCGAGGCTCACCTGGCCCTGGAGATGATCTGCGACAGCGAGGCCATGACCTCCCTGGACGTGGTGGAGATCAATCCGGTGATTGACCTGCACAACAAGACCGCGCAGCTCGGCGTCGAGCTGGTGCTCTCCGGGCTGGGGAACAAAATCCTTTGAGAATCGAAGGCGAAGAGCGAGATTCGAAATTCGAGAATCGCCCAGCATCCTCCGAAGCGGGGCCGTATTTCGAGTTTGGTATTTCGCGTTTGGCCTGTTCCGGCAAATGACCACCGAACGCAAGCGGCTACGGGTTGGCGTGCTCTTTGGCGGACGCAGCGGCGAGCATGAAGTGTCGCTGGCTTCGGCTGCTTCGGTGATCCGCGCCCTCGATCCCGAAAAGTACGAGGCCGTGGCCATCGGCATCAGCAAGGACGGGCGGTGGCTGGTGGGCGGGGCGGGGCAGAAATTGCCGCCGGACGTGCTCAAGAGCGGCCAGCGCGTGATGCTGCCGGGGGACCCCACCGCGGCGGCGCTGGTGCCGCTGGGCGAAGCGGCGGGGCAGGGGGCGTCGCGCGTGGACGTGGTGTTTCCGGTGTTGCACGGCACGTTCGGCGAAGACGGCACAGTGCAAGGCCTGCTGGACCTGGCGGGCCTGCCCTACGTGGGCGCGGGCGTGCTGGGCTCCGCCGTGGGCATGGACAAAGATGTGCAAAAGCGCCTGTTCATACAGGCCAAGCTGCCGGTGGTGGATTACCTGTGCGTACCGCGCAGCGACTGGGAGCGCAACCGGGCGGCGACGCTGAAGGCGGTGCAGAAGAAGTTTCGCTTCCCGGTGTTCGTCAAGCCGGCCACGCTGGGGTCGTCGGTGGGCATGACCAAGGTGGCGGGGAAGAAGCAACTGGCGGCGGCGCTGGACCAGGCGGCGGAGTTCGCGCAGAAAATCCTGGTGGAGCGGGCGGTGAAGGGGCGGGAGATCGAAGTGAGCGTGCTGGGGAACGAAGAGCCGCGCGCGTCGGTCCCCGGCGAAATCGTGCCGCACCGCGAATATTACGACTACGCCGCCAAGTACCTGGAGGAAGGGACGCGGCTGGTGATCCCCGCGCCGCTCGCGAAGGAGCAGGCGCGGAAGTTGCAGGACTATGCGGTGCGGGTGTTCCGCTGCGTGGAGTGCGCCGGGATGGCGCGGGTGGATTTCTTTCTCGAGCGCCGCACGGGAAAAATCTTGGTCAATGAGATCAACACCATCCCCGGCTTCACGTCCATCAGCATGTATCCAAAGATGTGGGAGGCTTCCGGGGTCAGCTACCGCGAGCTGATTGACCGGCTCATCGAACTGGCCCTGGCCGCGCAGCGCGAGAAGCAGCGCACCAAGTACTCGATTGAGTTGCCGGCCGGGGCGGGGGGGGCGCTGGAAGGCTGAAGCGTGGTGGCACAGGGTTCTTTGCCTGCGTGGCGCGCCCAGGAACAAAGGTTCTCGACCGAGTGTCAGAATGGACGGAGGCGTTTTGGGGCTATTGGACAACGACGCGGAAGAGCCGAAGTCGAAGGCGCGGCGGTACCTGCTGACCGGACTGTTTTTCGTGGCGGCGGCGGCGCTGACGGGGTGGTACTTCCTGCGTTACCAAACGGAGAAGAACACCATCACGCGGTTCTTTGAGACGCTGAGCCGCGGCGACCTGAAGCAGGCCTACCAGATCTGGCGGCCTTCGCAGACCTACTCTTACGACGATTTCTTCTCCGACTGGGGACCCAACGGCTACTACGGCACGGTGAAGAGCTTCCGCATCGTGGCCGCGCACCGGCCGCGGGGCGCCAGCGGGGTGATCGTGGCGGTGGAGTTCAGCCCCGACCCGTCCCTGCCCAGCGCGGGCCATGACCGGGTCAAGGAAGTGAGTATCTGGGTGGAGCGGCGCGACCAGTCGTTGAGCTTCCCGCCGTAGCCCGGCGGGCGCCGGCATGGGGCGGTTTCCCGGAGGTTCTCAGCAGGAACTCAATTAACCTCCCTTTCATGTTCCCTTAACAATTGGGGCCTATAATCCGGGGTTGGTGAGGCCCTGCCTGAGGGGTGCGAGTGTCTCCCGCTGGCTCCGGTAACAATATGCCTGGGATGGAAACCAAATCCACGCCGGTTAGGCCGGCGACGCCGTGGCCCGGGCCGGCGCCGTCCCAGGATCGGCTGGCCCAGCTCGAGCGCAAGGAGACGGCGCTGTGGCGGGTGGTGCTGCTCTTCGTGGTGTTGCTAGCCACCGGGCTGGCGCTGAACTCCTGGGAGGTGATCCGCACGCTGCCGGAGCGGGCCTTCCGCGACCTGGCGGCGGTGCCGGCCAGCGTGGTGGCGCTGGTGGCGCTGTTTGCGGCGTACGTGTGGCACAAGAAGCGCGAAATCGCCGAACTGCGGGGGTTTGTCCGCGGGATGCAGCAGCGGGGAGAAGGGCCGCCAACGGAGCAGCAACTGGAGCGGCTGCTGGACGTGGTGGCGCGGTCGCAGCAGGGCTACCGCGACCTGATCGACAGTTTTGAGGACCTGGTGTTCACGCTGTCGCTCGATGGAGAGGTGCGCGCCGCCAACCGCAGTTTTGCCGAAGCGGCCGGCGTCCCTTTCCCCGAGTTCATCGGCAACAGACTGGACCAGTTCATCGAGGAGCCTTCGCGCGAGGAGGGGCTCAAAGCCCTGGAGCGCTTCCGCGAACGGCGCAACTGGGCCGGCGTGGTGCGCGTGAAGTTCCGCAAGACCGGCGGGGTGCGCTACTACGACTGCGTGCTGCAAGCGGTGGCGCGGGAGGGCGAAGTTACGGGCGCCAGTTGCCTGGCCCGCGACGTCACCAACCAGCGCGAGGCGGAACAGCGCTTCACCGAGCTCTTCGAGACTTTGCAGGAGGGCATCTACTTCACCACGCCCGAGGGCGAGATCCTGGACGCCAACCCCGCGCTGGTCCGCATGCTGGGGTTCGAGCGCAAAGAAGACCTGCTGCAAGTGAACGTGCGCGACCTCTTCGTGAACCCCGCGGCCCGTCCCCGCCAGGCCGCGGAGCTGGCCCGGCGCGGCACGCTGATCGAGAACGAAATCGAGCTGCGGCGCAAGGACGGCCAGACCATCACCTGCCTGGATACGTCCACGGCCATCCGCGACTCGGCCGGGCGCGTGGTGCGCTACCAGGGCTCCCTGGTGGACATTACCGACCGCCGCCGCATCGAGAAGAAACTGCACGAAGAGCAGGAGTTCGCGCGCCGCCTGGTGGACAATTTCCCGGATTTGATCGTGGTGGTGGACACGCGCGGCTGCTACCGCTTCGTGAGCCCCAGCATCAAAGACCTGCTCGGCTATACGCCGGAAGAGCTGCAAGGGCGAAGGGTGGGCGAGCGCTCGCACCCGGAGGACATGGCGGCCATGCACGAGCTGACCCAGCGGGTGCTCACCGGCCAGCAGGACTTCGCCACCATCGAGTACCGCACGCAGCACAAGGACGGCACGTGGCGCATCTTCCGCGCCGCCGTTTCCCCGCTGCACGACGCGGAAGGAAAGATCACCGGGCTGATCGCCTCTTCGCGCGACTTCACCGACCTGAAGCGGCTGGAGCAGCAGGTGATCCAGTCGGAGAAGATGGCCGCGGTGGGCCAGCTGATCGCCGGGGTGGCCCACGAACTGAACAACCCCATGACCGCCATCCTGGGGATCAGCGACCTGCTGCGCGAACGCGCCGCCAACCCGGACCTGCGCCGGCAGGTGGAGCTGGTGAGCCAGCAGGCGCGCCGCGCCGCGGACATCGTGGGCAACCTGCTGGCGTTCTCGCGGCCGGCCGTGGCGCAGAAGGTGCCGGTGAGCCTGAACGAGCTGCTGCGCCGGACGCTGCAACTGCACGAGTACTCGCTGCGGGTGAACAACGTGGCGGTGGACTTCGCGCCCCAGGACGGGCTGCCGGCGGTGCTGGGCGACCCCAACCAGTTGATGCAGGTGTTCCTCAACCTGATCGTGAACGCGGAGCAGGCCATCCGCGGCGCGCGTTCCAGCGGGTTGCTGCGCGTCCGGGCGGGCCGGGGCGCCGGCCCGACCGTCTGGGTAACCGTGCAGGACGATGGCCCGGGCATGCTCGCGGACGTCCTGCCGCGGATCTTCGACCCGTTCTTCTCCACCAAGCGCCCCGGGCGCGGGACCGGGCTGGGGCTGAGCATCTGCATGGCGCTGATCAAGGAGCACGGCGGGGCCATCGAGGCGGTCAATGCGCCGACCGGCGGGGCGCTTTTTACCGTCACCCTGCCTGCCGCGGAGGGAACTGCAATGAAGCTTCCGGAGCCGGATGATTCCGGCCGCTTTGCCGCCTCCGCGCTGCACCCGGCCGTGGCCGCGGCCCAGGCGCGCGGGGCGGCGGGCCCGGTGGGGCTGGAAGGGCGCACCGTGCTGGTGGTGGACGACGAGGAGAGTATCCGCGAATTGATCGAGGCGGGCCTGTCCACCCGGGGGATGAACGTGTTGTGCGCCGCCTCCGGGGAAGAGGCCCTGCGCCTGGTGGATGCGGCGCGGGCGGCCCACCAGCCCTTCGACGCCATCCTGTGCGACGTGAAGATGCCCGGGTTAAGCGGCGACCAACTCTTCGAGCGGCTCGCGGCCGGCCCGGCGGCCACCTCCGGGGCGTTTCAGCAACGGTTCATTTTCATGACCGGCGACCTGGTGGACCAGGCCACCACTTCCGTGGTGCGGGAGAGCGGCGTCCGTTGCGTGCAGAAACCCTTCCGCGTCACCGACCTCATCGCCGCCTTGCGGGAGACCTTCAGTTCGTGATTGGTGATCCGGGACTCGTGAATCGTGATTCGTGACTGAATCAACTCCGCGTCTGCCGTGTTCCTGTGAAGGCGCAAGTTTTCGTCCAGAGACTTGACGCAGAGGACGCAGAGGAGCGCGGAGGCCGCGGAGAAGAAGAGGCAGGTGGAAGCCGCAACCTGCGTGTCACGGGAATCGTGAACCGCGCTTTACGCGGGCGGCGGAAAACCGCCCCCACGAATCACGGAACACCAGACGCGAGTCACGAGACACGAGTCACGGATCACGAGTCACTTCTTGACGGCGGGCCTGGCAGGAGAGGCCGGCGGGTCCACGCCGAAGTCCCAGACATAGAGGTTCAAGCCTTCGCCGGGGAGGAACTCGGCCAGCACATACTCGCCGGGGGTGAGCGTTTCGCCCAGGGTCAAGCGGTAAACGCCTTTGGCCATCTGCCAGCGTTGCACGGGCATGCTCTTGTACTCGTGCTGCTTCTCGCCCACGATGTTGACGCTGACCACCTCGATTTCGCGGTTGTTGCCCTTGACGCGGGCGCGGATCAGTTCGAGCTCCGGCTCGCGGGCATCCACGGTGCGGATGAAGAACTCGGGACTGGGGTTGGCCAGCCGCAGGGCGGCGGCTTTGCCCGCGGCGATGACGCGGCGGCGGCCGGAGACGGGGATAGGGGAGAGAATCTGAGCGAGCACGCGGCCTTTGTCCACCCGGGACTCCGCGTTGATCTGGGTGAGCAAAAGGACTAGGCAACGCGCGGAAGGCGGTAGCTCCGGGCGGTTGGGGTCCGGGGGCTGGCATTGGAGGACGTAGAGGCCGTCTTCCTCCGGCAGGAAGAGGCCCGGGGCCACCTCCAGGCTGGAATCCACGTCCACTTCCGCGGCCAATTGGGCCTGGCGCAGGGTGGTGAGGCGCTCCTGGCTGTCAGCCAGGCGGACCTGAGCCTCTTTCGCGGCGGCTTCGGTAGCGGCCCAGTCCACCAGGCCGGCGGGGATCTCCTCCCAGGCGCTGCGTTCAATGCTGTAGAAGCGGACGCGGTCGCCCTGGCGCTCCCAGGAGCGGGCCAGGTGATAGTTGCCGTCGCGCAGCACCAGCTTTTTGCCGCGCGCCGGGGCGGTTACCGCCACCTCCCCGCTCCGCTCCTTTTGCGGCTCCTGGGCTCGGACGGGCGCGCCAGCGGGAAGAAGAAGAAACAGCATCACCAGTGCCCGTAGGCTGCCCCTAGATTGGCGTGAAAGGCTCATCGGATTCTCTGGCGGTTAGATGGCTCCTCGTTCAGGGAGGTTGTCGTTTCCGCTCAATCCTGATGTTAGAATAGCCTCAGCGGTTATGCCAGCAACCCCAGCGCGCAATCTGCGGCTCTTTCCCGACCTACGTCTGGGCTTGTACCAGCTCTTGCACGAAGACGCGTTTGAATGGCTGCGTCGGCGCGGCCAGAACTCCATTCATGCAGTCGTCACCGACCCGCCCTACGGCTTGCTGGAATACACCATTCAACAGAAGCAGAAGCTCCGCGCAGGGAAGGGCGGGGTGTGGCGCATTCCCCCCTCGTTCGACGGTTGCGAGCGGCGGCCCCTGCCCCGGTTCACCGTCTTGAAGGAGCAGCACAAGACGGAGTTGGAGGCATTCTTCAGCCAACTGGCGGCGCTGCTCATACCGGTGTTGGTCCCTGGTGGGCACGTGTTTGTTGCCACCAACCCCTTGGTTTCCCACTTGGTTTACGGGCCGTTCATCCGTGCGGGATTCGAAAAGCGGGGCGAAATCATTCGAATCGTTCAGACCCTCCGCGGCGGTGACCGCCCCAAGAATGCGCATCGCGAGTTCGCGGATGTGACGGTGATGCCGCGTTCCTGCTGGGAGCCCTGGGGGCTCTTTCGCAAGCCATGCGAAGGGCGCGTGCAGGACAATCTGCGCAAGTGGAGAACCGGCGGCCTGCGGCGACTCTCGCGGGACGCTCCTTTCCGCGACCTGATTCCATCTGCGCCTACACGCCGCCACGAGCATCAGCTCGCGCCTCATCCATCCCTAAAGCCGCAGCACTTTCTGCGCCAGGTTGTTCGGGCGGCCCTCCCTTTCGGGGAAGGAGTTCTGCTCGACCCGTTCATGGGTTCGGGCTCAACCATTGCAGCTTGCGCGGCCTGCGGGCTCCGTAGTATCGGCCTGGAGATTGACGAAGAGTACTTCGCCCTGGCCAGGGAGGCTATCCCCCGCCTGACAACGTTGACAGTGACGGAGACCGATGGCCCGCGCCGCTGACTACCACAAGAGCGTGCCGCTCCCTTCCGGTTTGACCCTCACGGCGATCCGGAGATCAGTGGACTATATCGAACGCGAGTTGGCAGAACTCATTGACATTTACTCCGAGCAAGCCAATGTATTCAGCGCCCTGGTCGGAATCTTCGGCGTCCGGGCTTTGGACACCTTTAGCGTCTACGAGAAAAGCCGCCACCGCGATGTGGCCCAGCAGCGTTTCCCGGACCTCAAGAAACGCGGGAGCAAGCCCCGTGTGCCGGCTCGATTTGCGTTGGAGTCCAAAGGCAGCAAGCGTCCGTGGGAAATTCAATCGCACTACGACCATCCCGGCTGGTACATTGTGTGGCGCTATTTGGTGGATCCCACCGAGTCCATTGAGCGTGGGAAGCCGGTCATTGTCTGGCGGGTGGACGTGGTCTTTCTGGAGAAGCGGGACTGGGAACACCAGGGCAGCACGGCCGGAGCTCGTGGCGGTGGGCGCACGCACACCTTCGGACTTAGACACCCGGCGCAGAAGCTCAGGGGTAAGGCGGTGTACCTGCGTTCCGATATTCGTTTGTCGGGAGGGAAGCCCACCCCGGTCAACGGCCATTAGCGTTTCCTAGGAGGGATCATAATGAGGAGATTGGGTCTGGCTCTCGTCCTTGCGTGCCTGGCCGCGGGCGCGGCGGGGGCGCAATCGTTCGACATTACGCAGGTGGCGCCGGGGGTGTATGCGGCGATCGGGCGGGCCGGGGTGGCCTCGAATGGCGCGTTCATCGTCAACCAGGACGATGTGCTGGTGGTGGACACGCACTACCGTCCGTCGTGGGCCCGCGACCTGATTGCGGAAATCAAGAAGGTCACCGACAAGCCGGTGCGTTACGTGGTCAACACCCACTGGCACAACGACCACACCCAGGGCAACCAGGCCTACGTCGCCGCCTTTGGCCCCAACGTGGAGTATCTGGCCCAGCACACCGCGCGGGAAGACCTGATCCACAAGGGCATCCCCAGCGTGAAGGAGTCGCTCGAACGCGGAGCGCCGGACACCATCGCGCGCATCGAGAAGATGCTCTCCAGCGGGATGGATCAGCAAAACCGGCCGCTAACCGACGAGCGGCGCGCCCAGTTGCAAACGCAGTTGGCCAGCCAGAAGGCCTACCTCGAGGAACTGAAGATTATCCAGATTACGTTACCCACGCTGACCTTCGAGCGCAGCCTGGTGCTGCACCAGAAGGCCGGTGACGGCAGCGAACGGCAGATCCACGTGTACCACTTCGGCCGGGGCCACACCCGCGGCGACGTGGTGGTGTACCTGCCCAAGGAAAAGGTGGTCGTTACCGGCGACCTGCTCACCGGCGGCATCCCGTTCGCGCGCGACGCTTACCCCTACGAGTGGGTGGGTACGCTCGAGAGCATCCACCGGCTGGACTTCGCCCAGGTGATCCCCGGGCACGGCGGGGTGCAGCCGAACAAGCAGCGGCTGGAGTTCCTGATCGAGCTGCTGAAGGAGGTGGTCGCCTATGTGAAAGAAGCCGCAGCCAGGGGCCAAGGGCCGGAGCAAATCCAGAAGGACATTGACCTGGCCAAGCACGACGCCAACTTCCCCAACCTGAGGCAGTCGCTCACCCTACTGATTGCCCGGACCCACGCCCAGGCCACCGGCAAGCTGCCGGACTAGGGCGCGGGCAAGACCTCGCGGCCTGTCTGCGGGGTAGCCGCCGGGAGGGGTGGTAGCAAACCCGCCGCTCCCAAACGACGGTCTCGCGCCGCCTGCGCTCCGCTGACTAACCCCTCGGCGAATCCTTCACGGGACAGACCTGGAGGTCTGTCCTACCAGACAGAAACGGCGTCCCGGTTGGGACGCCGCTCCTGTGGTACCCCGGGAACTCCCGGAGAGAAAAAAAGATGTAGGGGCGGGTTTACCCCGCCCGGGCCTCAGTGCTTGCCCTCCATCTCGCCATGGGCGAGCACGTTCAAGATCATCAGGTCGGCGCTGGTAAATAGCCAGCGCTCCGCCTGCTGGCCGGCGGCCTCCGCGGCGCGGGAAATGAAACCGAGGTGCTTGTTGCGGGCAATGGTGTGCAGCGATTCCAGGCAAATGCCGGTCAGACGAGCGACCTCGTCCTCGGTGAAGAGCTTCTGGCTGGAGCGAATCACCACCATCGTTTCCGCCTCTCCCTCAGATGCCAGTCCTATCCTCAGGGATGCCGCATTTCTCTTGCAATAGTCGTTCCGTTTGGAGTTTCGTATGACTTCATGACTAGTACGCGACGGGGCCGCTAAAAAACCGCGATAAATCGCGGTGAATTGCAGATGCGGGTGTTGGCCGTACCAGAACGAGGCCATGGCCGGCAGTGCAAGGGCTTGCCTATTTTTGAAAGGAACTTACGATTTCGCGGATTTGCCTGGTGTGCCGAACCTCGTGGTGGCCCAGCAGCCACATCCATTGCTCCAGGCTAAGGTAGCCCAGGAACGGGTGCATCCAGCGATGAGCGTTCCCGGACCCGGCTTTTTCCTCCAGCAGCGCCAGGGTGGCCTGGCGGCAGGCGCGATGGCGTTCGAGGGTCTGGGCCTTGCCGCACAGCAGCGCGGGGTCCAGGGGGATGGGGGTCTGGCGCTGGAAGACGCGCCAGGCCACCACAAAGGTGGGCACGTGCAAGCGCTGCCAGGGCTTCAGCGGGCGGGGCTGGCGGCCCAGCACTTTGCGCGCAGCTTGCTGCACGGTGGATTCCACCATGGTGAGGTGCGCCACCACCTCGGCGGCCGACCAGCGGCCGCTCGCGGGCGCTTGGCGCCACTTCTCCGCAGACACCCCACCCAGCGCGTCCTCCAATCCGGCGCGCGTCCGGGCCAGGTGCTCTCGGATCCGCTGCGCGTTCATTTCCTTGTCCCGCAGGGGCCGGTCTTCAGACCGGCCCGCGCCTGGCTGAACCGGGGGTACCAAACCGGCTGAACCGGGCGGGTCTAAAGACCCGCCCCTACGCCGTCTCAATGGCGTGGGCTACGCGCAGCACCTGAGCCTCCCCGAAGTGCGGCCCGAAGATTTGCAGACCCACGGGCAGGCCCTCGGGCGTCGTGCCGCAAGGGACGGAGATGCCCGGCACGCCGGCCAGCGACCCGGTCACCGTGTAAATGTCCGCCAGGTACATTTGCAGCGGGTCCGCGGTGCGCTCGCCCAGGCGGAAGGCGGGGACGGGGGAGGTAGGGGTGACGACGACGTCGCATTTCGTGAACGCCTCGAGGAAGTCGCGGGCCACCAGCGCCCGCACCTTTTGCGCCTTCAGGTAGTAGGCGTGGTAGTAGCCGGCCGAGAGCGCGTAGGCGCCCAACATGATGCGGCGCTTGACCTCGGGGCCGAAGCCGGCCCCGCGGGTCTTTTTATACATGCCGCGCAAGTCGCTGCCGTCCACGCGCAGGCCGTAGCGCACTCCGTCGTAGCGCGCCAGGTTGGAGCTGGCTTCGGCGGTGGCCACGATGTAGTAGGTGGCGATGGCGTAGCCGGTGTGGGGCATGCGCAGTTCCACCGGCTGGCAGCCCAGGCGCTTCAGCGCCTCGATGCCCGCTTCCACGCGCTGCCGCACTGCCGGGTCCATGCCCTCGGCAAAGTACTCCTTGGCGATGCCGATGCGCATCCCGCTCACCGGCTTGCTGGCTTCGGCAGCGTAGTCCGGTACGGCCACGTTGGCCGAGGTGGAGTCGAGCGGGTCGCGCCCGGCGATGACGCCCAGCACGGCGGCTACGTCGGCCACCGTAGTGGCGAAGGGGCCGATGCGGTCGAGCGACGAGGCGAACGCGATCAGCCCGTACCGCGACACCCGCCCGTAGGTCGGCATCATCGCGGGGATGCCGCACAGCGCCCCCGGCTGGCGAATGGAACCGCCGGTGTCCGTGCCGAAGGCTGCCACGGCCAGTCCAGCCGCCACCGCCGCCGCCGACCCGCCGCTCGAGCCGCCGGGCACCCGGTCGAGGGCCACGGGGTTGCGCACCGGGCCGTAAGCGGAGTTCTCGTTCGAGCTGCCCATGGCGAACTCGTCGCAATTGGTCTTGCCCAGGACGATGGCCCCGGCCTGCTCGATGCGCTCGACGGCCGTGGCGTCATACGCCGGGACGTGGTTCTCCAGGATGCGGGAGCCGCACGTGGTGCGCACCCCGCGCGTGCTGATCACGTCTTTCACCGCGAAGGGCACGCCCGCGAGCGGCGGCAGCGGTTTGCCCTCAGCCACCAGGCGGTCAATCCCGTCGGCTTGGGCGTTGGCGCGCTCCGGGCAAAGCGCAAGGAAGGCGTTCAGCTCCGGGTTGCGCTGGGCGATGCGGGAGTAGAACTGCTGGGTCAGCTCGCGCGCCGAGACGCGCTTGCCCTCCAGCGCCTCCCGCACCCCCCGAATTGTCCACTCCCCGTTTTTCACTCCCAATCCCCACTCCTAACTCGGCACTCTTCACGACTCCCGCTCGATTACCTTGGGCACGCGAAAATACGGCTTGCTTGGGTCGGGCGCGCCCTTGAGAACCGCTTCGGCAATCTCCGCGCCCGGCGGTCCCGGCGTGTCCTCGCGCAATGCCGGGTTCTCCTGACCTCCTGACCTCTCGACCTCCTGACCTCGTACGCCGGCAGGCGTGCCTCCGGCCATGGGCTCCACCCTGGCCGTGTCCAGCTCGTTCAGCTTCTCGATGTACGTCAGGATGGAGTCGAGCTGAGCCCGGTAGGTCTCCACCTCGGCCTCGGTCAGCTCCAGGTGGGCCAGTTCCGCCACACGCAACACGTCATCGCGCGAGAGTTTCATGGGAGTCGAGTCTGCGATTTTAGCACGAGGCTCAGAAACCACGGATGAACACGGATAAACACGGGTTTTTCTTACCTAGCTGTCCGCATCCGTGTTCATCCGTGGTTAAGAGACGCCGTTAAGGCCGAGGTCGGCAGCGATGGAGCGCATGGCGGCGACGCAGAGGGCGATGTGCTCGTCGAGCGGGAGGCCCAGCTCTTCGGCGCCCTTGGTGACGTCAGCGCGGTTGACGCCGCGGGCGAAGGCCTTGTCCTTGAGCTTCTTTTTCACAGAGGCGACCTCCACTTCGTGGATGCTCTTGCTGGGCTTGATGAGGGCGCAAGCGGTGAGGAAGCCGGCCAGCTCGTCGCAGGCGAAGAGCGTGCGCTCGAGCGCGGACTGCCGCGGCACGCCGGTGTAATCGGCGTGCGACAGGATGGCGCGGATCAACTCCTCGGGGTAGCCGCGCTGGCGCAGGATCTTCGAGCCTTGGCAGGGATGCTCCTCGGTGGGGTGGTGGGCGTCGTTGGGCCAGCGCTCATAGTCGAAGTCGTGCAGCAGCGCGGTGACGCCCCACAGTTCCTCATCGGCGCCATTCTTGCGGGCGTACGCGCGCACGCAGGCCTCCACGGCCAGAGCGTGCTTGCGCAGGCTTTCGCTCTGGGTGTACTCGCACAGCAGCTTCCAGGCCTCTTCGCGGCTGACCATTCGGGCCCCTCCGAAGCAAGAGAGAATACCTGATGGGGCGTGACGCTGCACGAGCCAACCTGGCCTTTGATCCGGTGAATCGATGATTTCACGATTGGTCCGCGCGCGCAGGCAGGCTCCGCAAAGCTTCTGGACGGGAACAAATCAGGAAACTCTTCCTTTATACTAGTGCGCTCATGGCCGCCATCACATTCGGCACCGACGGCTGGCGCGGGGTCATCGCCGAGGACTACACCTTCGCCAACGTGCGCAAGGTGACGCAGGCCATCGCGCGCTACGTGGTGCGATGCGAGCAGCCGCAGGCCGGGGTGCTGGTGGGCTACGACACGCGCTACGGTTCGGAGCGCTTCGCTCGCGCCGCGGCGGAAGTGATCTCCTCGACGGGCACGCCGGTGTGGCTGGCGGACGCGCCGTGCCCCTCGCCGGCCATTTCGCTGCTGGTGAAGCTGCGCAAGGCCGCGGGCGGCGTGATGATCACCGCCAGTCACAACCCGTACCGGTGGAACGGGATCAAGTTCAAGGCCAGCTACGGCAGCTCAGCGTCGCCGGCCATCGTGGCGCAGATCGAGGAAGAGCTGGCCGTGGTACTGAACGGGGGCTCACCGCCGCTGCCGCCGCGCCCGGAGTTGATCCACTCGCTCGACGCGCGCGCGCCTTACCTGGAAGCGCTGGAGAAGCTGGTGGACTGGGACCGGCTGCGCGCGGCGAAGTTCCGCCTGGTGGTGGACCCCATGCACGGCGCGGCGCAGGGCCTGCTGCGCGAGGTCCTCGGGCGGCAGGGCGTGGCCTGCGACGAGATCCGCGGCACGCGCGACCCGATGTTCGGCGGCGTCAACCCCGAGCCCATCGAGCCGCACGTCGAGGCGCTGCGCCAGGCCGTGGTGCGCGGCGGCTACGACGCGGGGCTGTGCGCCGACGGGGACGGCGACCGCATCGCGGCGATGGACCGCCACGGCGTGTTCGTCACGCCGCATCAAATCTTCTCCATCCTGCTGTGGCACCTGGCGGGCGCGCGCGGCCTCCCAGGCGACGTGGCCAAGACCTTCTCCGCCACCAAGATGATCGACAAGATCGCGGCGAAGCACGGCCGCCGGCTCTACGAGACGCCCATCGGCTTCAAGTACATTTGCGAGCTGATGCTGGAGCGCGACATCCTGCTGGGCGGCGAAGAGAGCGGGGGCATCGGCGCCAGCTTCCACCTGCCGGAGCGCGACGCCACGGTGATGTCCCTGCTGCTCGCGGAGGTCATGGCCTGGCACGGGAAGCGCCTGGACGAACTGGTGGAGCTGCTGCACGCGGAGTTCGGCGAGCACCACTACGGCCGCGTGGACCTGGGGCTGCGCCCCGGGCAGAAAGAAAAAGTCATCGCCTGGCTGAGCGGCTCCCAAATGGATCGCCTGCTCGACTGGCCCATCACGAAAAAAGAAGACCTCGACGGGGTGAAGGCGTATCTTGGTGACGCGGGCTGGGTGATGGTGCGCGCCTCGGGCACCGAGAATATGTTGCGCATCTACGCGGAGACCACGCGCCCGGATACCACCCAGCGCGCGCTCGACGCCGTGGCCGCCGCCGTACAGAAACTGTAGGGGCCGGCTCAAGGCGGCCTCCACAGATGAGAGCAAGCACCGGGGATCAATGAAACGACGCCTCTACACGCTGGATGTCTTCACCGACTCGCCGTTCACCGGCTGCCCGCTGGCCGTCATCACCGACGGGGACGGCCTCTCCGCCGCGTTGATGCAGGATATCGCCCGCGAAATGAACTTGAGCGAGACCGTCTTCGTCCAGAAGCCTACCGCGGCCAGCGCGCTGGCCCGGCTGCGCATCTTCACTACCACGCAGGAGCTGCCCCTGGCCGGGCATCCCGTGGTGGGGGCCTGGTTCCTGCTGGCTGAATTGGGCGTGGTGCCCGCGCGCGACGGCCTGGTGCGCATCATGCAGCAGACCGGGGCCGGCGTCCTGCCGGTGGAGATCGAGTTCCAGAAGGGTCGCCCCTGCCGCGTGACTATGACCCAGAAGCCCGCTGAGTTTCGCGCCCCGCGGGTGACCCGGGCCGCGCTGGCACGCGGCCTGGGCCTGAAGCCCGCCGATTTCGATCCCCGCCTGCCGATCGAAGCGGTGTACACCGGCATCTTCAACCTGATGGTGCCGCTGCGCCGCCGCTCCACCCTGGCGAAAATCGAGCCCCAGGTGCAGGAGTTGCGCCGCGTGATCCGCGACAAGGCGGTGATGGCCTACTGCTTCGCCCTGGGCCCGGAAGGGAAGGCCTTCGCGCGCGGCATGCTGCCGTGGGAAATCGGCGAAGACCCGGCCACCGGTTCCGCGGCCGGTTCCCTGGGCGCTTACCTGGTGCGGCACAACCGGCTGGGCGCCGCGCGCCCGCTGCATATCCTCCAGGGTTACGAAATGGGACGGCCCGGCCACATCCACGTGCGCGTGCTCATCGAGCGAGGCCAGTTGGTCCCCCGCGTCAGCGGCTCCGCGGTGCGCATCCTCGAAGGCGAAATCAACGCCTGAAAAAGACGGAAAAGGGAAACTGGAGAAGGGGAAAGGGAAATGGCCCCGCGCGAAACCTCCGCGCGTGCAGCCTAGCAGCTTGTTGAAAAACGCTCTTGACTGTCATCCCGAGCGAAGCGAGGGATCTGCATCTTGCAGGAAATCCCAGGAAATGCAGATGCCTCGCCGCCTGCGGCGGCTCGGAATGACAAGCGTCGAGGTTCAACAAGCTGCTAGGAGCCCTTTTCCGTTTTCCCTTTTCCGTTTTCCGGTTTTGCTTTGGCCACCGCGTCGAGGATGCCGTTGAGAAAGGGCACGGAGTCTTCGGCGGAGTATTTCTTGGCCAGCTCGAGGGCTTCGTTGATGGCTACCTTGGGCGGCGTGTCCACCGGCCCGGTGAGTTCGAAGATAGCCAGGCGCAGGATGGCGCGGTCAATGGCGGCCATGCGCTCGATGCGCCAGTTTTTGGCGTGCTGGGAGATAAGCTTATCGAGCGCGGCGCAATCGTGCACCGCGCCTTCGAGCAACTGATGGGCGAAATCGCGCGTGGACTTCTCCGCGCGCGCCTGCTTCCAGAACTTGGCTTCGATTGCCGCGGGCTTCTGCCGGTTCAAATCCCACTGGAAGAGCATCTGGAGGGCGAACTCGCGGGCTTTGCGGCGCAGCGCCATGCTACTTGCGCCTCGTCTTCCTCGAACGGGCGGCGCGGCCCGCGGGCCGTCGCACGACCAACCCGCTGGCGGCCGCAGTTGCGGAGGCGGGCCGGGCTGCTGAGCCGGCCGCCCCGGGGCCGCGCAGCTTGCGCAAAAGATTGGCCATCTCCACCGCGGCCAGGCCGGCCTCGAAGCCCTTGTTGCCGCCCTTCAGGCCGGCGCGGTCAATGGCCTGCTCGAGCGTGTCGCAGGTAAGCAGGCAAAACGCCATGGGCACGCCCGTATCCATCTGCGCGAGCTGGATGCCGCGCGCCGCTTCGCTGCACACGTAATCGTAGTGCGACGTCTCGCCGCGCAGCACGCACCCGATGCAAATCACCGCGTCGTAGCGCCCGGTCTGCGCCAGCTTCTTCGCGGCAATGGGGATCTCGAACGAACCCGGGACGCGCACCACGTCAATCTGGCCGCTCGTTGCGCCCGTCTGCTCCAGCGCTTGGACCGCGCCCGCCAGCAGCCGCTCGGTGATGAAGCTGTTGAAACGGCTGACGACGATGCCGAAACGCAACCCCGCGGCGCTCAGCTCGCCCTGCACCCCCCTCGGCATCTTCGCGCCGGTCACCATGTGCTGCGCGTTTCCTCCACTTCCTTCACTTCCCTTTGAACTGCGCGGGCCGCTTTTCGAGGAAGGCCTGCGTGCCTTCGCGCATGTCTTCCGTGGCGCAGCACAAGCCGAAGAGCGTGGCCTCAAGGAACAGGCCTTCCTCCTGCGGCATTTCCACGCCGCGCTCGATGGCCTCGAAGGCGTACTTCACGGCCAGCGGGGCCTTCTCGATGATCTTCTTCGCGAGGCCCTCGCACGTGGGCAGCAGCTCGGCGGGCTCGACCACGCGGTTGACCAGGCCGATGCGCGCGGCCTCTTCCGCGGTGATCATCTCGCCGGTGAGGCACAACTCGTGCGCCACGCCTTTGCCGCACAGGCGCGCCAGCCGCTGCGACCCGCCGTAGCCGGGGATGATGCCGAGCTTCACTTCGGGCTGGCCGAGCCTGGCCGTCCGCGAAGCCACGCGCATCGAGCAGCACAGGATCAACTCGCAGCCGCCGCCCAGCGCGAAGCCGTTGATCGCGGCGATGCTGGGCTTGCCCATGGTCTCGAGCTTGCGCAGCACGCTCTGGCCCCACAGCGAAAACTCCTTGCCGTTTACGGGCGTTTGCACAGCCAGCTCGTTGATGTCGGCGCCGGCGACGAAGGCCTTTTCGCCCGCCCCGGTGAGGATGAGCACGCGCACGGCGTCGTCGGCGCGCGCGTCGTCGAGCGCGGCGCCCAGTTCCTCCACGGTCTTGCGGTTGAGGGCGTTCAGCTTGTCAGGCCGGTTGAAGGTGATGTAAGCGATGCCGTCGCGCTTCTCATATTTGATGTTGTCGTAGGCCATGCTTGCTCCAGGAGGCTTGCCACAGAGCCACAGAGAGCCCAGAGCATATCAATTCTCTTGCCTCTGTGCGGCTCTGTGCCCCGGTAGCTGGATTTGTGTCAGACCAATTTCATCGGCTTCGGGTTCTTCGGGTCGGAGTAATCGTAGAAGCCGCGGCCGGCCTTGCGTCCGTTCCAGCCGGCCAGCACCATGCGCTTGAGCAGCGGCGGCGGCGCAAAGCGCTTCTCCTTGAACTCGTCGAACATGATGTTGGCGATGTAATAGGTGGTGTCCAGGCCCACAAAGTCGAGCAGCGTGAGCGGCCCCATGGGGTGGCCGCAGCCGAGCTTCATGGAATTGTCGATGTCCTCGATGGAGCCGACGCCTTCTTCGATCGCGCGGATGGCGTCCAGGATGTACGGCACCAGCAGCCGGTTGACGATGAACCCGGTGCGGTCGCTGGTGCGCACCGGCGTCTTGCCCAGCTTGCGCCCGAACTCCACCATTTCGTCGAACACCGCGGGGTCAGTGGCGATGGTGCGGATCACTTCCACCAGCTTCATCACCGGCACGGGGTTGAAGAAGTGCAGCCCGAGGAAGCGGTCGGGCCGCGCGGTGAAGGTGGCCATCTCGGTGATGGAGAGGGAAGAGGTATTGCTGGCGAAGATGGCGGTCTTGGGGCAGATCTTGTCGAGCGCGGCCCACAGCTCTTTCTTGGCCGGAAGCTGCTCGATGATGGCTTCGATGATCAGGTCGCAGTCGCGCAACTCGTTCACGTCGGTGACGCCGCGCAGCCGCCCACGCGCCGCGTCAGCCTCGGCCTGCGGCAGCGAGCCTTTCTCCACCAGGCGGGCCAGGTTTTTCTCGATGCCGCTGAGGCCCTTCTTCACCAGTTCATCGTTGACTTCGCGCACGGTGACGGTGAAGCCCGACTGCGCGCACACCTGCGCAATCCCCGAGCCCATCAGCCCACAGCCCACCACACCCACCTTCTGAATGGCCATCCACTCCTCCGCAGGATTGTTGATGGCGCGATTGGGTGATTGTGCGATTGCTGGCGGCCCATGTCTCCAGGCAGTCACCCAAACACCCAATCACCCCATCACACAATTTCGATCTGACGCGCCGCACGTGAAGGCGCACACACCGCGCTCACGCCGCGGATTCAACGATCATGGCGATGCCCTGGCCGCCACCGATGCAGGCGGTGGCCAGTCCGTAGCGTGCGCTGCGGCGGCGTAGCTCGTAGAGCAGCGTCAGCACCAGACGCGTGCCGGTGGCGCCCAGCGGGTGGCCGAGGGCGATGGCCCCGCCGTTGACGTTGGTCTTGTCGCGGTTGAGGCCGAGCGCTTTCTCGACGGCGATGTATTGCGCGGCAAAGGCTTCGTTCACTTCGATCAGGTCCATCTGCTCGAGCGTCAGCCCGGCGCGTTGCAAAGCCTGCTGCGTGGCGGGCGCCGGGCCGATGCCCATAATGCGCGGCTCGACGCCGGCGACGCCCCACGCGACGATGCGGCCCATGGGCTTCCAGCCGCGGTCGCGCGCCGTTTTCTCGCGGGCGACCACCACCGCGGCGGCGCCGTCCACGATGCCGCTGGCGTTGCCCGCGGTGACCACGCCGTCCTTGCGAAACGCCGCTGGCAGCGTTCGCAACGTCTCCATCGTGGTTTCCGGCCGGCGATGGTCGTCTTCGGTGAAGGGCGCGACCTTTTTCCCGCTCTTCACTTCCACCGGCGTCAACTCGTCTTTCATGCGGCAGGCCTTGTAAGCGGCCTCGGCGAGCTGCTGGCTGCGCAGGGCGTACTGGTCGCACTCGGCGCGCGTGACTTTGTGCTCAGCGGCCAGGTTCTCGGCCGTGTCGGACATGGTGCAGCCGCAGTAGGTGTCGGTGAGCCCGCTGACCAGTGAATCTTCCAGCTTGCCCTCGCCCAGGCGGAAGCCGGTGCGCCCGCCGCGGATGACGTGCGGGGCCTGGGTCATGTTCTCCATGCCGCCGGCGAGCACCAGCGAAGCTTCGCCCAGCAGCAGGCGCTGCGCGGCCTGGGCGATGGCTTCCACCCCCGAGCCGCACAGGCGGTTGACGGTGACGGCGGGGGTCTCGATCTTCAGCCCGGCCTTGAGCGCCACGTGCCGCGCGCCGTAGAGCGCGTCGGCGCTGGTCTGCATCACGTTGCCGAAGACGGCATGGTCGAACTCCGCCGGGTCTGCGCCGGAGCGGCGCACGGCTTCGCGCGCGGCAATTGCGCCCAGCTCATTCGCGGAAATGTCCTTGAACGCGCCGGCGTAGCGCGCCATCGGCGTGCGCGCCCCGGCAACGATAACTACGTCAGTCGGAAACATTGCACTCCTCGAATTGGAAAACGGAAGAGGGTGAACCTCTGAATCACAGAAGCGCCTCAGGGCCATTTTTCTTTTTCCGCTTTCCCTTTTCCGCCCTTACGGCGCGACGATCACGTCGCCGCCCTGCTTGCGCGCGTCGTCCAGGCAGAACTGCACCCGGTTGATCAAATCGGTGACCACGTCTTCGTTGTCGTAGTCGGCGCGGGCCGCAGCTTCCACGGCCGCCGCGCTCACCTTGAGCGGGTTCGGAGACCACGACGGCTTTACGCCCGTGCCGACCTTGCGCAACTTGTCGGCCAGCATGCGCGCGGGGGCGATGGCCGTATTGGGCAGCACGAAGGCCAGGGCCCACGCGGTGTACTTCACCACTACGTCGCTCGACCGCAGGCCCGCTTGCAGGGCCACGCCCCACTGCTCCATGTATTTCTCGATGGTGGCTTCCCCCTGCTGGCGCAGCAGGTCGGGGCCCCCGTCCATTTGCAAGATGATGAGCGAGAGGGGGGTCGAATCGAGCTTGGCGCGGTTGGTCTCCGCCAGCAGGCAGTCCTGATACGAGCCGGGGCCGAGGATGCCGGTCTTGGTATCGGCGGCGCCCAGGGTGCGCATCAGCGAGCGCAGCTTGGTGTGGTTGACGCAGAGCAGGATCTGGTCGCCGACGGCTTGCAGGAAGTAGCTCTCGTTGGGTTTCCAGTCGCGGCTGGGCGCGCTGCCGACCACCAGCATGCCCGCTACGGCCTGCGATTCCTTGTCCACGAGCTGCACGCCTAGCGCGGTCTCCAGCCCCATTTCGCTCAACACCGGCACGCTGCCGCCGCGCAACTGGATGCCGCCCAGCGCGTCGGGCGTGGCGCGGGTCAATTGGCCCAGGAGCTTCACAATCTGCGGGCCGCCGGAGGGTTGCACGCCCGGTTGCACGTACTCGGAAGCCATCTGCGGGGGCTGCCCCGGCGGGCCCACCACCACGATGGAGCGCGTCACGTTCAGGTACTTGCCGATTTCGCTCACGCCGGTGGAGAGCACCAGCTTGGGCGTGGTCTGGCGGTACACGGCGCGGGTGATCTCAGAAATCTTCGAGAGGTCGCCGATGGTCTCCTGGCTGAAGACGCCCGACTGGCTGGGCGCAGCGGGCGCCGGCGCGGTCACGGCCGCGGGAGCGGGAGCAGGCGCGCTGGACGCGCCGGCGGGCTTGGGCCGGTTGGCGGGCCACCAGTTGGCCTGGCCGTAGAGGTTGCGCAGCCGCTCGTTGCGCTCTTCTTCGCCGGGGAAGGCTTCGGCGATTTTCTTCAGCCACTCGATGGCCTTCGCGGGCAGCGAGTACTGGAGAAAAATCTCGGCCTGCACCAGCATGTCCTCGAGGGCGTGACGAGCGCGCGCGCCATCGGCGGGCAGGTCCGCGGACGGGCTGGAGACTTCCGGGGCCACCGGCGCGGGCTGGCCGCTGACGGCCACAGCCTTGGCCATGCGCGTGCTGATGCTGCGGACGTACTCCTGGTCCACTTTGCCGTGCAGCTTCCGCAGGCGGTCCTGGTTGTGGAAATCATAGGGGTCAATGTCCACCAGGCGGTCCAGGGCTTCGCAGGCGCCCTTGACGTCGCCCGCCTCCTGGTGCAGGTCGAAGAGCCGCTCGAGCACGTTGAAGTACTTTGAGTCGCGGTTGAGCTCGTTGAAGACGCGCCCGGAGAACTCCATCAGCGGGAGCGACTTGGGGTAAGCGGCCACCAGCTTGTCGGTCTCATCGAGGAACTCGTTCTGCTTCTTGGCGGCGAACATGCGGTTCTTCACCGCTTCGAGCACCTGGATGCCTTTGTCGGCCTGGTTGTGCCGGATGGCGTGTCCGGCCAGATCGAAGAACTTGCTGAGGTTGTCGGTGCGTCCCGCGTACACCTGCTCGAACACCATGGTGGCCCGCTCGATTTGCCCGGAGTTCATCAGCGCGCTGCCGAAAGTCTCCTGGAAGGGCGCATCGGTGGAGGCCGCGGCGTGCGGCTCGAGAATCTCGACGCCCTTCGGCGACTGTCCGGCGCCGATGAGCGCCTGCGCGTACACCAGGCACACCCCGCGGTCGGCGGCGTTCAGCGCGTATGCGCGTTCCAGGTATTGCAGCGCCTGGGGCCCCTTGCCCTCCGCCTGCGCGAGCTGCCCGGCGCGCAGGAAGCCGCGCGAGGCCACGTCCAGCTTGCCCAGTTTCTCGCCTACCTCGGCGAGCTTGAGCTGGCGTTCCGGGTTGTCCGGGTCGAGCTGCGCGATCTTGTCCCAGCAGGCCAGCGCTTCGCCCTGGTTGCCCTTGGCCAGGAAGGCGTTGGCGGCCTGGTCGTAGTATTCGATGGCTTCGGCGGGCTTGTTCTGGCGCTGGAGCAGCAGCGCGTAGCGCGCCTGGCGCTCCGGCGGCATCGGATGCGTCTTGAGGAAGCGCGTGAAAACGGCGGAGGCCTTGGCGGAATCTTTGGCGTCGGCCAGCCGGTCGAAGATCAGGCCGTAATACTGCGAGGCCTTCTCCGCCTGGCCCATGCGCGTGTACAGGTCGCCCAGGGCCTGGATGGCTTCCTGGTTGGAAGGGAACTCCGCGAGGATGGCCTCGTACTCCCCGGCGGCCTCGGGCAGTTTGTTCTTTTCGAGGTACTTCTTGGCTCGCTCGATGGTTTTGACGACGTCGACAGCCATGGCTCTCTAGTAGCACAGGCTTCAGCCTGTGCGGTTCTGCGTATCCAGCGCTTGCAACACGGCCTTCCGGCCCGCGCTCTCGGCGACAGGCCGGCCAGAAGGCCGCCGCTACATGCCAGACGGCGCACGGCCGCAACCCCAGCAAGGCGCATCTCCAGCGCGGAAACCTCATACTATATAACGACCCCGGCGGCAACCCAAAGCGGGCCGCCGGCCGGCGCGCCCAGGCCGCTGGCTGATTCCACGCAAGTATGACAAAATGAATGGCGCGCCACGTCAGGTCTCTCACCGAGCGCACAGCACCGCGAAGCGGCCGCGCGGACGCCGGACGGGCAATCGAAAAAAATGGATCCCCGCTTCATCCGCAATTTCTGCATCATTGCGCACATTGACCACGGCAAGTCCACGCTGGCCGACCGGCTGCTGGAGCGCACCGGCGCGCTGAGCCGGCGGGAGATGTCCGCGCAGGTGCTGGACTCGATGGACCTGGAGCGCGAGCGCGGCATCACCATCAAGGCCAAGAGCATCCGGCTGCACTACACCGCGCGCGACGGACAGACCTACCAGCTCAACTTGATTGACACGCCGGGCCACGTGGACTTCTCCTACGAAGTTTCCCGCGCGCTGAGCGCGTGCGAAGGCGCGCTGCTGGTGGTGGACGCCAGCCAGGGGGTGGAGGCGCAGACGGTGGCCAATGCGTTTCTCGCCGCGGGCCACAACCTGGCCATCCTTCCGGTGATCAACAAGATCGACCTGCCTGCGGCGCAGCCCGACTACGTGAAAGAACAAATCGAGAATGTGCTGGCCATCCCCGCGGCCGACGCGCTGCTGATCAGCGCCAAAAGCGGCCTGGGCGTCGAGGAAGTGCTGGAAGGGGTGGTGGCGCGCGTGCCGCCGCCGCGGGGTGCGAGCGAGGCGCCGCTCCAGGCGCTTATCTACGACTCCTGGTTCGATGTGTACCGCGGCGCCGTGGTGCTGGTGCGCGTGATGGAAGGGCGCATGGCGCGGCGCACCAAAATCCGCCTGTGCTCGAACAATGAAGAGTACGAGGTGGAAGAGCTGGGCGTGTTGACGCCGCACGCGCTGGCGCTCGAGGAGCTGGCGGCGGGCGAAGCCGGGTTCGTGGTGGCCAACATCAAGCGCCTGGCCGACGCGCGCGTGGGCGACACCATCGTCGAAGCCGCGCGCCCCGCTCCGGCGCTCCCCGGCTTCGAAGCCATCAAGCCCATGGTCTTCGCCGGGCTGTACCCGGTGCTGGCTGACCAGTACGAGCCGCTGCGCGACGCGCTCGAGAAACTCCAGCTCAATGACGCAGCTTTCTTCTACGAGCCGGAGAACTCCGTAGCGCTGGGCTTCGGGTTTCGCTGCGGCTTCCTGGGGCTGCTGCACATGGAAATTGTGCAGGAGCGGCTGGAGCGCGAGTTCGGGCTCAACCTGATCACCACGGCGCCCTCGGTGCGCTACCGCATCACCACGGTCACCGGGGAAACCGAAGAGGTGGACAGCCCCACCAAGTTCCCGCCGCCCTCCTCCATCGCCGGGATCGAGGAGCCCATCATCACGGCCATGGTCATCACCTCCGACGAATCGGTGGGCGGCATCCTCAGCCTGTGCCAGGAGAAGCGCGGCGAGCAGAAGAAGTTCGAGTACCTCTCGCCCACGCGCGTGATGCTCACCTATGAGCTGCCGCTGAACGAAATCGTGCTGGACTTCTACGACCGGCTGAAGAGCGTCTCGCGCGGCTACGCGTCGCTCGATTACCACCTGGCGGGCTACCGCGAGTCCGACCTGGTGAAGCTGGACGTGCTGGTGGCCGGCGAGCCGGTGGACGCGCTCTCGCTGATTTGCCACAAGGAGCTGGCTTTCGAGCGCGGGCGCGAGCTGGTGACCCGCCTGCGCAAGCTCATCCCGCGCCAGCAGTTCGAGGTGCCCTTGCAGGCGGCCATCGGCAGCCGCGTCATCGCCCGCGAAACCATCGCTCCCATCCGGAAAAACGTCCTGGCCAAGTGCTACGGCGGCGATATCACCCGCAAGCGCAAGCTCCTCGAACGCCAGAAAGAGGGCAAGAAGCGCATGAAGCGCGTGGGCCGCGTGGACATCCCCCAGGAAGCCTTCCTCGCCGTATTGAAGGTCGGCGAATCCGCGGAATGACTTGCTTTTGCAAGCTGATTGACTAGACTTGCTCAGGGAGCATGAAATGGGTAACGGGCCGCGTTTCATCACCGATGAAAAGGGGCAGCGCATTGCCGTTGTTCTGGACATCGCCCAATACGAGAGGATGCTGGAGGAGTTGGAAGACCAGGAGGACGTGCGGGCCTACGACGCCGCAATGGCCCTTGGAGAAACACCCATCCCCTATGTTCCCCTTGGCGAGCGATTGAAGCGGCAGCCAAAGTGAATTGCGCGGTACTCATTCTGCCGCACGCAGACCGTGACCTTCTCAGTCTCCCCGAGAAAGAGCGCGAGCGAGTGGACGCCGCAATCCTTGCATTGGGGGCCAACCCCCGGCCCTTCGGGTACAAAAAACTTAAGGATAGAAACGCACACCGGATTCGTGTGGGAGTTTTTCGGGTCATTTACAAAATCGATGATCTGACGCGGCAGGTTCTGGTCATCAAGGTTGTGCACAGGAAGGAGGCGTACCGTTAGTCTCTTGCTTCTGTCACGGCCTTCCGTTATCGTCTGCCCGCCGAGATTCCATTCGAGGTGATGCGATGAAAGAAACCAACGTGATTGCCGCCATCCTGACCGTGGCGTTTTACACCGGGCGCGGCGGCGCCATGGGTTTGCCGCAAATCTTAGCCACTTACACCGAGCTGAAGGACATGCTGGGAGAGCAAGGCAAGGGCAAGAAGAAAAGGAAGTAGAGGAGGTAAAGGAAGCAGAGGAAGTAGAGGAAAAGACCGTGACGCTGGGGGCGGTCGTTTCCTAGCAGCTTGTTGAAAAACGCTCTGGACTGTCATCCCGAGCGAAGCGGGGGGTCTGCATCTTGCAGGAAATCCCAGGAAATGCAGATTCCCCGGCGCCTGCGGCGGCTCGGAATGACAACCTTCGGGGTTTTCAACAAGCTGCCAGACTTCCTTTGCGTCCTTTTGCTTCCTCTCCTCCCCCCTTCCTTTACCTCCTCCCCTTCCCTCACTTCACTCTTTTCGTTTCACTTCGGCGCCCAGTTTGCCGCGCGCGAGCTGCACGCTGATTTCGCTGCCCACGTCCACCTGAGCCGGATCGCGCAGCACGGCGCCGCCCGCGTCGTAGGCGATGGCGTAGCCGCGTTCGAGGACGCGGAGCGGGCTGCGTTCGTCGAGTTGCAGCGCAATTTTCTCGAGCCGGCGGCGCTTCGCAACCAGGGCGCGCTCCATGCGCGAACGCAGCTCGCTGGCGCGCTGTTCGGCGCGGGCGCGCAGCGCGGCGATGCGCGCGCGCAAATCGAAGGAGGCCACTCGCGCGTGGGCCGTTGAGAAGCGCCGCCGCGCCAAATCGAGCCGGCCCTTGAGCAACTCGCCCAGGCGCGCGGCGCGCTCATCGAGCCGCAACCGGCCCTGGCGCAGCAGGTCGCGGGGGCGCTCGAAGGCGCGCGCCCCGCGCAGGTCCTGCACGCGGCGCTGCCACACCAGCAGGCGGTAGCGCGCCTGCTGCGCGAGCTGCTGCTCGAACCGCGCCAGGTGCTGGTCGAACTCCTGCCGCGTGCGCACCACGATCTCTGCGGCGTTCGACGGCGTGGACGCGCGCACGTCGGCCACGAAGTCGGCGATGGTGAAGTCGGTCTCGTGCCCCACGCCGCTGATCACCGGGATCAGCGACGCGGCAATGGCCCGCGCCACGCTCTCTTCGTTGAAGGCCCACAGGTCCTCGAGCGAGCCGCCGCCGCGCGCCAGGATGAGCACGTCGGCGAGTTGCTTGCGGTTGAGCAAAAGCAAGGCCTCCACCAGGTCCTGGGCCGCGCCGTCGCCCTGCACGCGCACCGGCACGACCAGGACCTGCACGCCCGGGAAACGGTTGCGCAGGATGCGGATCACGTCGCGCACCGCCGCGCCCGCCGGGGACGTCACCACGGCCACGCGCCGCGGCAACGCCGGCAGGGGCTTCTTGCGCGCCGGGTCGAAGAGTCCTTCCGCTTCGAGGCGGTTCTTCAGTTGCTCGAAGGCCAGTTGCAGCGCGCCCAGGCCGCGGGGCTCGGCGTGCTCGACGTAAATCTGCAAATCGCCACGCTGCTCATAAAGGCCGAGCGTGCCCCGCACGGTCATGTGCAGCCCGTCTTCCGGCTTGAACTTCAGCAGGCGGAGCTGGTTGCGGAAACACACGCAGCGGATTTGCGCCGCGTCGTCTTTCAGCGTGAAATACAGGTGGCCTGACTGCGCCTCGCGGCAGTTCGAGACTTCGCCCTCCACCCACACGCCGCGGAACTCGCGCTCGGCCAGCTCGCGCACCCGCGCGTTCAGCTCGCTCACGCTCCATACGCGCCGCTCCGGTGCCAGGTTGAGAGAAAACTGCGTCATTGTTGTTAGGCTGTCATTCCGAGCCCCACGAAGTGGGGAGAGGAATCTGCACTTGCCTTTGTCCCACTGAAGTGCAGATCCCTCGTCCGCGCAAGGCGGACTCGCGATGACACACTTCTTTGAATCATCGCTTCAGCGTTCCTAGGAGCCACAAAACTGCCGACAACACAATGCTCAACACTAAACACGTCACCACGGGAAAGTAGAAACTGGCATTCTTCCCCTGCCAGGCGATGTCGCCGGGGAGGCGGCCGAGGCGAAACGGCAGCTTCGACCCGAGCGTCAGCAGCGCGCCCACCACCACCAGCACCCCGCCCAGCAGAAGCAGCATCCGCCCCATTTCGCGCAACGGTTCCACGCTGGGATTCTACCGATGCTTTGCTGTGCTGTGTAGGGGCGGGTCTTTAGACCCGCCCGGATTCGTTTATGTCCCTTGGAACCGGGCTCCTGTCGATGGGGAACCGGGCCGGTCTAAAGACCGGCCCCTACCCGGAGCGGGACGCTGAGGCCGCCGGGGCAAAACCACCGGCGAGGACGCCGGTGTTACAGCAGCTTGTGGCCGGCGAAGAAGTAGCTGATTTCGAAAGCGGCGGTTTCCGGGGCGTCGGAGCCGTGGGTGCAGTTGTTCTGGATGCTCGTGCCCAGGTCGCGGCGGATAGTGCCGGGCGCGGCTTTGGCCGGGTCGGTGGCGCCCATGGTGTCGCGCCACTTGGCGATGGCGCCGTCGGCTTCGAGCACCATGACCAAGGCCTTGCCGGAGCTCATGAACTCGGTCAGGTCTTTGAAGAAGGGGCGTTCACGGTGTACCGCGTAAAAGCCTTCGGCCTCGCCCTTCGAAAGGCGCATGGATTTGATGGCCACAATCTTGAAGCCGGCCTGGTGGATGCGCGAGAGGATCTCGCCCTGCAAACCGCGCGCTACGGCGTCCGGTTTGATGATTGCAAAAGTGCGTTCCATGGCCATTCGAGTGTTTGTCTCCGTTGAATGAGATGCAGAAGCAAGATATGCCGGGTATCGGCGCGCGACCCGCGCCGGACCCGGCGCTACATTATCAGGGCAGCCGCCATGGTCACGCCGATGTCCGCCGGGCTGGCGACCGTGCGGATGCCCGCGGCCTGCATGGCTTCGTATTTGCTCTTCGCGGTGCCCTGCCCGCCGCTGATGATGGCGCCGGCGTGGCCCATGCGCCGGCCGGGAGGCGCGGTCTGCCCGGCGATGAAGCCCACCACCGGCTTGCGCACGTGCTCCTTGATGTACGCCGCGGCGATTTCTTCCGCGTTGCCGCCGATTTCGCCGATCATGACGATGCCGCGCGTTTCCGTGTCGGCGTTGAAGAGCGTGATGGCGTCGAGGAACGTGGTGCCGATGATCGGGTCGCCGCCGATGCCGATGCACGTGGATTGCCCGATGCCCAGCGCGGTCAGTTGCGCCACCGCTTCATAGGTGAGCGTGCCGCTGCGGCTGACCACGCCGACGCCGCCTTCTTTGTGAATGTGGCCCGGCATAATGCCGATTTTGCAGCGTCCCGGCGAAATGACGCCCGGGCAATTCGGGCCGATCAGGCGCGCCGGCGAACGGCGCAGCACGGCGTTCACGCGCACCATATCGAGCGTGGGGATGCCTTCGGTGATGCACACCACCAGCGGCAGGCCGGCGTCAATGCCTTCGAGGATGGCGTCAGCGGCAAAGGGCGGGGGGACGAAAATGGCGGCGGCGTTGGCGCCGGTTTCGCGCACGGCATCGGCCACGGTGTGGAACACCGGCCGGTCGAGGTGCTTGGTGCCGCCCTTGCCCGGCGTGACGCCCGCCACCACCTGCGTGCCGTACTCGATCATCTGCGTGGCGTGGAACGTGCCCTCGCGGCCGGTGAAGCCCTGAACAACCACCTGGGTATTCTTGTCAACCAGTACGCTCATGATGAAGTAGAGGAAGTAGAGGAGGTAAAGGAAGTAGAGGATCACCCCTCACTCAAACTTCCGCCATTCCTTCCAAAGGTTGTGCAGCATCATTCCCAGTTTTGAATACTCCGCCTTCAAGGCGTTGCATCTTTGTCTCTCAGCGATTCCTTCGTCCGCCGAAAGGCTTAGCCAGTGTCTGGCTTCGGCCGATTCGCCTGTCGCAATCATTAGGTGCCGCTTGAATTCCGCCGGCGAATGCCGTTTGGCCCATCCTTCAACAATGTTCGCAGCCACGGAGCGCGCGCAGTCACGAAGCTGTCTGCCGATTTCGTACTGCTCCTGCTTGGGAAACGTCTTCGTCAGCTTCGAAACCTCCAAGGCCAGGCGGTAGGCCTGCTGATACACCAGCAGGTCCTCATAGTGCTTTACCGGTCCACGCCGCGAGGTCTTTTCCTTTACTTCCTCTACCTCCTCTACCTCCTCTACTTCCTTCATCGCTCGATCACGCCTTTCCGGCCAGCGCCACGATCTTCTCGGCGCCGTCCTTCATGCCGGCGGCCACGGTGAAGTTGAAGCCTGATTCTTTGAGGATGCGGTGGCCCTCCTGCTGGTTGGTGCCTTCCATGCGCACCACGATGGGCACCTGGATGTGCAGGTCGCGCGCGGCGGTGACCACACCGGTGGCCAGCACGTCGCAGCGCAGGATGCCCCCGAAAATGTTGATGAACACGCCGCGGACGTTCTTATCGCTGAGCAGGATTTTGAAGGCGTTCTTCACCTGTTCGGCCGAAGCGCCGCCGCCCACGTCGAGGAAGTTCGCCGGGCTGCCGCCCGAGAGCTTGATGATGTCCATGGTGGCCATGGCCAGGCCCGCTCCGTTGACCATGCAGCCCACGGTGCCGTCGAGCTTGATGTAGTTGAGGCTGAACTTGGAGGCCTCCACTTCGAGCGGGTCTTCCTCGTCGAAATCGCGCAGGTCCTTGAAGTCCTTGTGGCGGTAGAGCGCGTTGTCGTCGAAGTTGACCTTGGCGTCGAGCGCGATCAGCTTGCCCTCGCCGGTGACCACACACGGGTTGATTTCGAGCAGCGAGCAGTCCGCGTCCACGAACGCGCGGTACAGCGCCACGAAAAACGGTACGGCTGCGGAGGCCGCATCGCCGGTCAGCCCGATGCCGAACGCCAGCTTGCGCGCCTGGTACGGTTGCAAGCCCACGGCAGGGTCAATCTGCTCCCGCAGGATGGCCTTGGGGTCCTTCGCGGCGACTTCTTCGATGTCCATCCCGCCCGCGGCGCTGGCCATGAACACCACCTTGCCCGTGGCGCGGTCCACCAGCAGGCCCAGGTACAGCTCCTTCTTGATGTCCAGCCCTTCTTCAATCAGCAGACGGCCCACCACGCGCCCCTCGGGGCCGGTCTGGTGCGTCACCAGCTTCATGCCCAGGATTTCGCTGGCGCGCTGCTCGGTCTCGTCGAGCGAGCGCGCGATTTTCACCCCGCCGCCCTTGCCGCGCCCCCCGGCGTGGATTTGCGCCTTCACCACCACCACCGGGGCGCCCAGCCGCTGCGCGGCCGCGCGCGCCTCGCCCTTGTTGAACACCACTTCGCCGCGCGGCACCGGCACGCTGTACCGCGCCAGAATGGCCTTGCCCTGATATTCGTGGATTTTCATGTGCGCTCAGATTCCATGTAGCGCCGGGCTTCAGCCCGGCAGTCTTGGAGAACTCCTGCGCGGCGAAAGCCGGGCGCTGCATGATGTTAAGATTTCCACTCCGGCGAAACGCGCAGTTTACTCTCTTTCGGGAGTTGGCGGCAAGGCGGGGAAAGCTCACCGCAGAGGACGCAGAAGTTCGCAGCGTAACGCCGAGCATTAAGGGAAACGAAAGGACTCCGCGTACTCTGCGTCCCGCTGCGCCCGCTGCGGTGAGTCTTTGAAATGAACTCTCTAGTCCAAATCATCGAGGCGAAAAGGGACCTGGCGCGCGGCGAAGCGGAAAGCGCGATGGAAGAGATTCTCTCCGGCCGCGCGAGCGAAGAGCACATCCTCGCGCTCTTGCGCGGGCTGCGCGAGAAGGGCGTCACGGTCGAAGAGCTGGTGGGCTTCGCCACAACTATGCGCCGCCACGCCGCGCGCATCTTCCCGCCGGGGCACGCGGCGGAGAGCTGGACGCTGGTGGACACCTGCGGCACGGGCGGCGACTCCACCGGCACGTTCAACATTTCCACGTGCGCGGCGTTCGTGGTGGCCGGCGCGGGCGTGCGCGTGGCCAAGCACGGCAACCGCAGCATCAGCTCGAAGTGCGGCTCGGCGGACGTGCTGGAAGCGCTGGGCGCGCGCCTCGACGCCACACCTGAACGCGTGGCGCAGAGCATCGAACAGGTGGGCATCGGCTTCCTTTTCGCGCCCGCGATGCACACGGCCATGCGCCACGCCATGCCGGCGCGGCGCGCGCTGGGCGGCCGCACGGTGTTCAACCTGCTGGGCCCGCTCACCAATCCCGCCGGCGCGCGCGCGCAGGTGCTGGGAGTGTACGAGCGCGGCGCAGTGGACTTGCTGGCCCGCGCGCTCGCGGAACTGGGCGCCGAGCGCGCGTTCGTGGTGCACGGCGCGGATGGGCTGGACGAGATTTCGCTGAGCGGCGAAACCCACGTGGCCGAGGTGCGTAGCGGCTCGGTGCGCGCGTACACCGTCACGCCCGAGGACTTCGGTTTGCAGCGCGCCCCGCTCGCCGCGCTCGCCGGCGGCGACGCCCAGCACAACGCCGCCATCATCCGCGGCATACTGGAAGGCGAGCCCGGCCCCCGCCGCGACATTGTGCTGGCCAACGCCGCCGCCGCCCTGGTCGCCGCCGGCGCCGCCCTAAATGTCTTTGAAGGGACACACGTCGCCGCCCAAGCCATAGACTCTGGCGCTGCACTTGGGAAGGCAACGTTGTTGGTCAACCATACTGTGGAAGGTTGAAAGGCAAAGCTTATGGAACACGGGATCATCTCATTGAGGAAATCATATGGATTCGTGAAGGCAAATCATGAGATTCCACGGGGTGATTTTGCCAAATGGAAGGAGTTCAGAGGTGTCTGTGATTCTCTGGTCCGGGCAGTTCCTGAGAAGCAGGGCTTCTACTTATGGGGCTTCTATGATCAGCGCGGACTCTGGAGGAATATCTACGTCGGAAAAGCCGGGTTTAGCAAGAGCGGGGACCTGAAGGCTCGAATATCAGAAGAACTGAGAGATGAGCGCTGTTTCCTGTGGAGGACCCTGCGCTCTGAAGCAGGCTTGCTGAAATCGGGAAGGCGGCTTTATCCCCGTCAGTGGAAACGGTACGAAGCTCACTGGAAACGATCCCTTAAGAAGGCCGGGACCTCTCATATTGTCTGGGTTGCAACAGGACTCAAGCCAAGAGCCGTGAAAAGAGTCGAGGCGGACCTGATCGAAGTCTTGAACCCTCGGGCTAATGTACAACGACCGGCTCCTCCATCAACGATTCAGAGTGACACGTCTGACATTCTTGCACTTATGCGCCAGAGCATCCACAGGAACAGAAAGGGAAAGTACCGCTTGCCCTCGGGTTTCGTTCCCAATGATTGAAAACCGGAGGCTGCATTTTGGGGACGGCGCTGTGGTACTATCACAGTCCCTCTACTGCACCTACACTAGGAGGAAAATATGACCCCCGAGCAAACTACTTTCCTGAGAGATTTTTTTGTGCAAGCGCTTGAAACGGAAGCCAAGACTACGCGTCGCGCGCTGGAAGCGGTGCCTGCCAAAGGCAGCGATTACCGGCCGGACCCCAAGTCGCGCACCGGCTTGGAGCTGGCCTGGCACATCGCCGCATCCGATGCCTGGTTCCTGGAGGGCATCCTGACCGGCGGCTTCGATCCCACGAAGGACACGAGCGCCAAGGTGCCGCCGGAGGTTAAGTCTGGCGCCGATGCCGCGGCGTTCTACGACAAAAACTACATCCCCAGGATCGCCGAGTTGCGCAAGTTGAGCGGGGAACAGCTCGCCAAGGTGACCGACTTCTTCGGCGCGTTCCAGTTCCCGATGGTGGTGTACGTCTCCTGGCTCAACAGCCACACCATCCATCATCGCGGGCAACTCTGCGCCTACCTGCGGGCCATGGGCGCGAAGGTGCCCAACATCTACGGCGGCTCGGCGGATGAGCCGTTCGAGATGGCCGCGCAGGCGTAGCGAACCAGACGGAGGTAGAGGAGGTAGAGGAAGTAAAAGAGGTAGAGGACAACCCCTCTACGGGGCTTTCCTTTACTTCCTTTGCCTCCTCTACTTCCTCTACCTCCCTTATTCTTGACGGTTCAGGGCTTGCACGCAGAGCCAGAACGACGCCAGGGTGAAGGCTACGAACCCGGCGCTTTCCCAGGCCACGGTGGCGGGCGAACCCATGCCGACGGTGGCGTAACGCATCACGTCCACATGCCAGGTGATGGGGTTGATGTACGAGGCGTAGCGGAACCACGCCGGCAGCGGCTCCACCGGATAAAAGATGGAGCTGGCGAAGAGAAACACGAAGTAAAAAATGGACGTGACGCTGTTGAAGACGTCGTTGCGCTTGGTGATGAGCGCGAAAATCGAATAGAACGCCGACCAGCCGATGGTGCCCACCACCATCGCCGGCAGGAGCAGGGCCACCAGGTCCCCGCGGATGGGCACGTCCACCACAGCGACGGCCAGCCACACGGTGAGCAGCGCCTGCATCACGGCCACAGCCACGTTGAAGAGAAACTTCCCCAGCAAGTAGTCCACGCGGCTCATCGGATAGGTGAGCATCTCGTAGAAGATGCCGTTGTCGCGGTCCATGAAAAACGTCCACGAGGTGTTGGCAGCCACGCCGAAGCTGGCCATCCCCAGCACGCCCGCCAGGAAGAACGAGTTGTAGCTGACGCTCCCGGCGGCGAAGGGCATGCCCAGGGCTTCGGTCATGCCCACGCCGAACACCAGCAGGTAGGCCAGCGGGTGGAAGATGTCCCAAAACAGCAGCGTGAAGTTGGTGGCGCGGATGCGCGTTTCGCGGTACAGCACGGCGGATAAGGCCGACATGGTTCCTCCCAAGGTTCTCGGTGCAAGGTGCTGGGTGCTAGGCGACAACGGAAACTGGAAAACGGAAAAGAGAAAAGGGGAAGAAACCCCGCGCAAGATCCTGGCCTTCCCCTAGCACCGAGCACCCAGCACCTAGAACTTCCCTCACTTCTGCATCAGCTCGACGAAAATATCTTCGAGGCTGGCGCCGCCGATTTCGACGCGCAGCACGCGGCCGCGGCGGGAAAGGACGGTGACAATCTCCAGAACCTGGGTATCGTTGCCGCGCAGGGCCAGCTCGACAGTGTTCTGCCGGACTTTGCGGCGCAGGGTGTTGAGCGCCTCAAGCTCGCCTTCGATGCCCGCGGGCAGCTCCTCGAACGTCATGGTCACCTCGTAGACGCCTTCACTGAGCAGCTTGAGGGCATGCAGGTCGCCGCGGGCCACCTGGCGGCCCTTGTTGATGATGAGGATGTCGTCGCAGAGCTCTTCGGCCTCGCTCAGGATTTGCGTGGTCAGGATGATGGTGCGGCCGCGCGCGGCCTCCCGCCGCAGGCCGGCCATCACTTCGCGCTTCAGCAACGGGTCCATGCCGGTGGAGAACTCGTCCATGAAGACCACGGGCGTCTGCACCATGAAAGCCTTGGCCACTTGCACGCGGCGGCGGAAACCGCCGCTCAGGTCCATCACTTTTTTGCCGGCCTCCTCGTGGAGCTTGAAGAGGTCCATGACGCGGTCGGCGCGTTGCAGGGCGTCCGGGCGCGAGAGGTTGTGGAACCGGGCGAAAGTGAGCAGGTTGTCGCGCGCGCTGAGAAACATCTCGGCGGCGGTCTCCTGGATGACCACGGAGATGCTGCGGCGCACGTCGAGCGGCTCCGAGACGATGTCGTGGCCCAGGACCCGCGCCGTGCCGGCCGTGGGCGCGATCAGCGTGGTCAGCATCTTGAGCGTGGTAGTCTTGCCCGCGCCGTTGGGCCCCAGCAGGCCGAAGATCTCGCCGCGGGGCACGGCGAACGAGAGGCCGTCCACCGCGCGCACTCCGGCGCCGTTGCGCGGCTTGAACACCTTCACCAGGTTTTCCACTTCCAGGGCAAATTCAGGCATAGGTCACGTCCATTGGATTCCTCGCGCGCCGGCGGGGGTTCGTTCCGCCCGCGCCGGATGTAGGGGCGGGTCTTTAGACCCGCCGGCCGTCAAATTAGGTCCGCCCGCCATCACTTCCCTTCGCAAAGCCCGCATTTTCTGGCCGGGCCAGAGACCGGCCCCTGCACGGCGCGCCGCAGAATTCCGCGGCGGATGAAAAAGGCCCGGCAACCGGGACGAGACACCTATAATGCTGGGTTCGAGGAGGCGCCCGCGCCAGTTACTTGCGCGGCCGGATGGTGAGAGGAGCTCTCATGAAACTGCACCGTTTCCTGTTCGGTTGGGTAGTGTACGGGGCTGCCGCGCTGGTGTCAATCAGTTTCGCAGGGGCGCAGCTTGCCGCGCCCCGGTGGCTGCCATCCGCGATCGCCGCCAGTCAAACACAAGGGGGCGTTCCAGGGCACGCCAACGCCGGGCCATCGGGAGCGCAGCAAGCAGCGCCCCTCCAGAGCGCGGCGGCGGCCAGGGCGCGCGATTACGCGGCGGCCAACCAGCACAGGATTGTGCGGGAGCTCAACGACCTGCTGGCCATCCCGAATATCGCCACCGACCTGCCTAACATCACCCGCAACGCGGAAAAGTTGAAGGCCATGCTGGAGGCGCGGGGGGTGCGCGTGCGCTTTCTGCCCATCGAGGGGCGCGGCCCGGTGGTGTATGGGGAGCTGCCCGCGCCCGGGGCCACGCGCACTATCATTTTCTATTGTCACTACGACGGGCAGCCCACGGATGCCGCGCGTTGGACCGGCACCAAGCCCTTCGAGCCTGCGCTGCGCACGGCCGCCCTCGAAGCCGGGGGGCAGCTCATCCCGTTCCCGCCGCCGGGCACGGCGTATCAGGACGACTGGCGCATCTACGCGCGGTCGGCCTCCGACGACAAATCGCCCATCGTGGCCATCCTGGCCGCGCTCGACGCGCTGCGCGCCGCCAAGATCCCGCAGAGCATCCACGTGAAGTTCCTGCTCGATGGCGAGGAAGAAGCCGGCTCGCCTAATCTCGAGCGCGTGTTGCAAGAGCACCGCGAATTGCTCAAGGCCGACGCGCTGCTGATGGCCGACGGCCCGGTGCACCAGTCCGGACGGCGGCAGCTCACCTTCGGCAACCGCGGCGTGGTGGACTTCGACATCACCGTGTACGGCCCCTCGCGCCCGCTGCACAGCGGCCACTACGGCAACTGGGCGCCCAACCCGGGCATGATGCTGGCGCAACTGCTGGCTTCGATGAAAGACGCCGAGGGGCGCGTGCTGGTCGAGGGCTTTTACGACGACGTGGCCGCGCTCACCGGCACGGAGAAGCGCGCGCTCGACGAGATGCCGCACAACGACGCCGACTTGACGCGCGAGCTGGGCCTGGCGCGCACCGAAGGCGGCGGGAAGCGCCTGGTGGAATTGCTCAGCCTGCCGTCGCTGAACATCCGCGGCCTTCGCAGCGGATTCGTGGGCGGGCAGTCGCAAAACATTATTTCCACGGAGGCGGAGGCTTCGATTGACTGCCGGCTGGTGAAAAACGTCACGCCGGAGAAAACTTTCGAGCGGCTGGTGGCGCACATCCGCAAGCAGGGCTACTACGTGACCAACCGTCCACCCACGCCGGAAGAACGGCTGAAGCATCCGCGCATCGCCATGGTCACCAGCGACGGCGGGTACGTGGCCGCGCGCACGCCCTTGGATTTACCCGTGGCCCAGGCGGTGGCGCGCGCCGTCGAAGGCGCTTTCGGCACGGTGGTGAAGATGCCCACCACCGGCGGGTCAGCGCCCATGTTCATCTTCGAGAAGGTCAATCTGCCGGTGATCGGCGTGCCCATGGTCAACCACGACAACAAGCAGCACAGCGAGGACGAAAACCTGCGCCTCGGCAATCTGTGGCGCGGCATCGAACTCTACGCCGTGCTCCTCGCCGACCTGAAGTGGTAGGTAGCACAGGCTATCAGCCTGTTTGCTCTTGCTCCGTGCGGCTGCTCGATTGAGTCAGCGACAAAAGTGCGCTACATTTGCACTCAGTGAGGTGGTGTTGTGCGCCAAGTGATGGTTTATCGCGGGGAGGACGGGTACTGGGTGGTGGAATGTCCCAGCCTGCCCGGGTGCATCAGCCAGGGAAAAACCCGCGAAGAAGCGGTCGCCAACATCCGCGAAGCCATCCGCCTCTACATTCAGACCCTCGAAGAAGACAACCTGCCAGTCCCTCCCGAGAACTCTGAAGCTGAGATCGTCAAGGTATGACCAAACTGCCAGTGGTTTCAGGCCGGGAGGGCATCAGGGTCTTGCAGCGCGCGGGCTTCTATGTGAGACGCCAGGAGAGCAGCCACATAATCCTGCGACGTGATTCTCCCTTTGCTCAAGTCACCGTGCCCGATCACAAAGAGCTTGACCGTGGCACCCTGCGTGGCATCCTCCGTCAGGCGGGAATCTCGGTCGAGGAGTTCGTCTCGCTGATGAATTAGGCTGCCAGGAAATAAGACCCGCCGAGGAGCTACAAGGAAACGAAGTTGCGCAAGAGTTGCATACCCGTATCGGTGAGGACCGATTCGGGGTGGAATTGCACGCCTTCGAGGGGCGCGCCGCCCAGGCGGCGCGCGGCGGCGCGGCTCAACCGCAAACCCATAATGACGCCGCCCGAGCCGCGGCGCGCGCCGGGGGCGTCGGCTTCGGCGGAGACTTCCAGCTCGCGGGGGAGCGAGCGGCGCTCGACGATGAGCGAGTGATAGCGGGTGGCGGTGAAGGGCTGCGGCAGGCCGCGGAACATGGTGCGGCCGTCGTGACGGATCTCGCTGGTCTTGCCGTGCATCAGCTTCTTGGCGCGCACCACGCGGCCGCCCAGCGCCGCGCCGATGGCCTGGTGCCCCAGGCACACGCCGAGAATCGGGATTTTTCCCGCGAAGCGCCGCACCAGCGGGACACTGATGCCGGCCTCGCGCGGCGTGCACGGCCCCGGTGAAATCACGATGGCTTCCGGCTTGATGGCCGCCACTTCATCCAAAGTGATCTGGTCGTTGCGCCGCACCACCGGCGGCGCACCCAACTGGCCGAGGCACTGGGCCAGGTTGTAAGTGAAGCTGTCGTAGTTGTCCAGCAGCAGAATCATTGAAAGCCATATGAAACCACGGATGAACACGGAAGAGACCCGATTGTTGAGTGTGTGGCTCCGTGTTTCTCCGTGTTCATCCGTGTCCTTCCGAAAACTGTCCTTTGGCCACGGCTCGTAAGGCAGCCAGCAGCGCGCCGGCCTTATTCACCGTTTCCTCGTATTCGCGTTGCGGCTTCGAGTCCGCCACGATGCCGCCGCCGGCCTGCACGTAGGCGGCGCCGCCCTTCGACACCAGGGTGCGGATGGCGATGCACGAGTCAAGATTGCCGCTGAAATCCAGGTACAGGATCGCACCCGCATAGATGCCGCGCCGCGTGGGCTCCAGCGCGTCGATGATTTCCATGGCGCGCACTTTGGGCGCGCCGCTCACCGTGCCCGCGGGGAAGCAGGCGGCGAGGGCGTCGAAGCAGTCCACGCCCGCGCGCAGGCGTCCCCGCAGCGAGGAGACCAGGTGCATCACGTGGGAGTAGCGCTCGACGAACATGAGCTTCTCCACCTGAACGGTGCCGTAGTCGCACACGCGGCCCAGGTCGTTGCGGCCCAGGTCCACCAGCATGATGTGCTCGGCGCGCTCCTTGGGATCGGCGAGCAGCTCCGCTTCCAGGCGCTGGTCTTGGCGCTCGTCGCGGCCGCGCGGGCGCGTCCCGGCAATGGGCCGGTACGCGGCGTCGCGCCCCTGCACCTTCACCAGCATCTCCGGGGAGCTGCCCACCACGCTCACGTCGCCGAGGCGCAGGAAGTACATGTAGGGCGACGGGTTGAGCACGCGCAGCGCGCGGTACACCGCAAAGGCGTCCGGCGCGGGCCGCGCGGCGAAGCGCTGGCTGATCACCGCCTGAAAGATGTCCCCGGCGCGGATGTAGTTCTTCGTCTTGCGGACAGCAGCGAGGTAATCCCCCTTGCGGAAGTTCGAAGCTACGCGCAGCGCCCGTCCCTTCCGCGCGCGCGGCTGTTTCGGCATCGGGGCTTCGAGTCTTCGGCGGGTGCGGGCGATCTCTCGCGCGGCGGCGTCGTACTTGGCCCGCAGGGAGCCGGGCCCTTCGGCTCGCACGTTGCGGATGATCCATACGCGGTGCTGGACGCGGTCGAAAGCGACCAAGCCGTCATAGAACATCAGCACAGCATCGTCCAGCCCCAGGTCGTCGCGCCCCTGCGCCGGGATGCGCTCGGTGAGCCGCACCATGTCGTACGCGAAGTAGCCGATGGCCCCGCCCACCAGCGGCGGCAACCCCGAGATGCGCACGGGACGGAACCGCCGCAGGCGCGCGCGCAGCAGTTGCATCGGTGAGGTGGGGGAGGTGGGCGAAGTGGGGGAGGTGGAGGAAGCAGAGGAGGCAAAGGAAGTTGAGGAAAAACCTTCAGCTACAAACCGCGCCCCGCCGAATCCTCTACCTCCTCTACCTCCTTTACCTCCTGTGCCTCCTTCACCGCCCTCACCTCCCCCTCTTCCTTCACTTCGCTCACTTCCCCCTTCCTCGAAAACGCTCTTCCCGTCGCGGTAGCGAAAGACCTCCAGCGGATCCGCGCCCAGGAAGGTGTACCGTGCGATGCGCTCCCCGCCCTCGACGCTCTCCAACAGGAAGGAGTACGGGGCGTGGCGCGCCAGTTTCATCCACGCCGCCACGGGCGTCAGCAGGTCGGAGGAAATCGTCTGGTACACGGGGACCAGGTTGCCGCGCCGCGCCAGCTTGCAAAACGCTTGGTAGTTGGGTTGCACCATCGTCTTAAGCGAAGTGGGGAAGTAAGGAAGTAGGGAAGTCAGGAAAGGCAAGCAAACAGCCGGGTCTCTCCCTTCTTACTTCGTTACGTCCTTACTTCCCTACTTCCCTCTTTTCCTTCACTTCCTCCACTTCCTTCACTTCTCTTCACCCAGCGCCTTCAGCACCGCTGTCCGCATCTGCTTATCCGGGGCGCGCAGGCCGGTCCAGATTTCGAACTGGGCCATGCCCTGCGCCAGGAACATCTCGATGCCGCCGACGGTTTCCAAGCCGCACTGCTCGGCGATGCGGAGCAGTTTCGTTTTCACGGGGCGGTAGATCAGGTCGAACACCAGGCGGCAATTCAGTTCGCCGGCTTCGAGCGGCGACGCGTCCGCGTGCGGGTGCATGCCCACGGGCGTGGCGTTGACGATGGCGTCGAAAAACTCCGCGCGCAGGCGCCGCCGCGAGACCACCTCGCCACCCACGGCGCGAGCCAGCGTCCGCGCCTGCTGCTCTCGGCGCGCACAAATGCCCACGACGGCGCCCTCCTGCGCCAGGGCGAAGGCCACCGCGCGCGCCGCGCCGCCCGCCCCGTAGAGGAGCACGCGGCTGCCGCGCAGCCGCACGCGCTTTTGCAGCGCGCGCAGCACGCCCACGTAGTCGGTGTTGTACCCGTAGAGCCGCCCGCGGCCGCGCACCACGACGGTGTTCACCGCGCCGATGGCTTCGGCCAGCGGGTCGCAATCATGAAGATGCTTCAAGATGGCCTGCTTGAAGGGCAGGGTGACGCTGAAGCCGGCGATCTCCAGCGGCTCGATGGCGCTGAGGAAGTCCGGGAGCTTGCGCGTGAGGAACGGCAGGTACACGTCGTTGAGCCCGCGCGCGATGAACCCGGCGTTGTGCAGCACCGGGCCCAGCGACTGGCTTACCGGGTGGCCCACCAGGCCGTACACCCGCGAGCGCCGGTCGAGCTGGTCCGCGCGGTAGCGCAATTTCATTTCTTCCAGGGTCACTTGCCCGGGCGCGGTTTTTTCCCGCACGGAGGCGTACGCCAGCGCGCTGCCGTGCCGCAGGGCCAGCACCCGGGCGGGCAGGCCCGCTTCGCCCATGGGCACAGCGATCACGTTGCGCCGCCCGCGGCACAGCTCCAGCACCCGCAGCGAATCGGCGATGGAGTGGCAGTGCACAGCGATCTTAATGGCGTCGCCGCCGCGCCGTTCCAGCCGCCGGACCAGCGCCGGCAGGTCCGGCGGGGTCCGCTCGAAGTCGTGCAAAGAGACCAGCAGGCGCCGCTTGCCGATGGCCAGGCGCACCGTGCTCACATCGAAAGGGTCGAAGCTCTCGGTTTCCACATCGCACCACTGGCAGCGCCGCGCCGCGGCGCCCAGCGCGCGGAGCTGGTCGCTTACCGATCCGGCCAGCCGGCCGCCCGCGCCGGTCCTGCGCGCCGTGCCGATGCACAGGCCGCGCCACTCGCCCAACAGGGGCCCGAGCTGGCCGCGCTTGTCGCGATCCCCTGGCTTGCCCGGCGCCAGCCAGTCCAGGCGCAGCTCCACCGTGCCGGTGAGCTTGGCCGCCTCCCGTAATTGCTGCCGCATGGCTTCGAGAGTCGCCGCCGCAATCACGCCGCAAATGCGCTCTTTGCCGAACAGGCTCATCGTCTTCACCGCATCCGGCCGGCCTTCAGGCTCAGCCGTCGCAACCCGCACCGGCGCCGGCCAGTCCGCAGACCGCCGCGCCAAGCCGCGCTGGGGCGCTACAGTAGCACAGACTCCGGGCCCGTCCGGCAGACTTGCGCCCCGGCGCGGCTAGCAACGCCGACGGCACGCCCCCCGACCCTGTGGAGATTGTCATGAAAAAGCCGTGCCTCGGTGGCGGTGGCTGGTTGTGTTCGAGCAACCTTCGACCGCAAAGGAGGCCCGGCATGATGTACATCGGAGTAGGTGTTCATCTGCAAGTTTGTTACATGACGGTGTTGGACGCAAGCGGCGCGATTGCGGGGGCCTGCTCCCGCTTTGTTTGCAATTCGAGCCGCCGCAGCAATTCCTTCGGGAGCCCGGGCGCTTGAGTTCCACGCGCCTTTGCGGCTAACACTGAGGCGGCTAAAGGATCGGCCGCTTCTTGTGCCATTCGGTGGCGCCCTGGTAGGCGACGGTCAATTCCACGCACGTCTCATCGCGCATGGCGTCGCCCACGAACTGGATGCCCATGGGCAGGCTGGTCTCTTTGGCGAAGCCGCACGGCACGCTCACCGCGGGGAGCCCGGCGAGGTTGCTGGCTGCGATCAGCGCTTGGCGGTTTCCCGCGCCTGCGCCTCCGCCCGCCGGTGGAGTGGTCGCGGGCCGCTCCGCGGGACGATCGCCAGGTGGCCGCTCGCCCGCCGGCCGCGCCGGGGGCGGCCCGCCCCCGATGTCCGCGTCAATCTTGGACGCGGTGTTGTTCCGGCTGGGGGCCACCAGCGCGTCCACCGTCGCAAACATCTTGCCCACTGCCGGGAGTATCTCCGCGCGGATGCGCATAGCGTCCAGGTAGTCGGTGGCCGGCAACTCCAGCGCGGCGATCAAGCCAATCTTCTGCCGGTCGTCCAACAATTCCTGTATCTTCCCGCTCTCGATCAGCGGACGGAAGATCGTGGCGCCCTCGCCGTTGATCATCGCCCCGGAGACGGCGCCGTAGGGAAAGTCCGGCAACTCCGCCGGAATCAGCGCAGCGCCCAGCCCCCGCAGCGCTTCGAGCGCCGCCTCGTACGCGGCCTTCACTTCCGCATTCGCCGCCGAGAAGTTGGGCATGAAGTAGCCGAGGCGCTTGCCCGCCAGCGGGGTCTTGCCCTTGCCGCCGCCGAAGAGCCGGCCCGGGGCGCGCAGCGTGCGGCCCACGGCCGACCCGCGCCGCGGGTAATCGCTCGCTTCGAGCGACGAAGCATCCGCCGGGTCGTGCCCGGCAATCGCTTCCATCACCAGGCTGCAATCCGCCGCGCTGCGGCACATCGGCCCGAGCTTGTCCATGGTCCACGAAAGGGCCATGGCGCCGGCGCGGCTCACGCGGCCATACGTCGGCCGCAGCCCGCTCACGCCGGAGTAGGCGCACGGCGTGATGATCGAGCCTTGCGTCTCCGAGCCAATCGCAAACCCCACCAGCGCCGCTGGCACCGCCGCGCCCGGCCCGCTCGAGCTCCCGCCCGCCCAGTAATCCGTGTTGAACGGGCAGCGCGAAGGCCCTTGCAGCGACGCCGCCGCGTTCGAATACCCGCCGCCGCCCGCCAGCTCGATCATCGCCAGCTTGGCGATGAGGATGGCGCCCGCCTCGCGCAGCTTGCGGATCACCGTGGCGTCGAAGTCGAACACCTGGTCCTTGAACGGCGGCGCGCCCCACGTGGTCGGCGTGCCTTTCGTCGCCAGCAGATCCTTGGCCCCGTAGGGAATCCCGTGCAGCGGCCCCCGATACTTCCCGCGGCTGATTTCCTTTTCCGCGGCGCGGGCCTCTGCCATCGCCTGGTCGCGCATCAGCGTGGCGATCGCGCCCAACTGGGGCCCGATGCGTTCCAGCCGCGCCAGGTATGAGTCCGTCAGCTCCACCGGCGAGACCTTCTTCGCCTTGATCTGCGGCCCCAACTCCTCCACGGTCATGTAGAGAACATCGTCGCCCAGCATGGCTGCCCTCCTCACAAAGTCCCAAAAACGGAAGTTCGAAAAAAGGGAAAAGAGAAAAGAGAACACGGCCATTTCTCTTTTCCAGGTCCCTTTCCGTTTCATTCCTCCGCTTTCATCTGCTCTTATCTGCGTTCATCTGCGTTCGTCTTTTCCCGACTCCTTACCTCCTTGCTTCCTGCTCTTCGCTTGGAAGACAAACGCCGGCTCATCCGCATACTTGAACTTGTAGTTGCGCAGGGCCGCGCGCCCGCGGGCCCCGCGCTCGATCGCCTGCCGCACCTGTTCCTCCTGCTCCTTGCTCATGCCGTACTTCGGCTTGGCGTCGCTCGCCGCAGGCTCCTGCGCCGGCTGCTGCGCCGCGGGCATTTGCAGGGGCTGGTCTTTAGACCGGCCCGCTTCACGCGCAGGCTCGACCGCAACGGCGCCGGCCGTTGCCGCCACCGCCGCGCTGCCCATCACCGTCGCGAATCTTCTTCTGCTGATTTTCTTGCTCATGGTTTCACCTCGCCGCGTGCCGCGCAGCATATCCCACCTTTTTCCCGCGCGAAAGGGCGTACCAGACCTTCCGCGATCGCCGAGCGCAAGGGTTGGGGTGGTGGGTAGCGCGCTCCCTGGGGCGCGGCGGGCACTCGGGGCGCAACCGGCGCATATTCAGCCGGTTAGGGAGGCCGGCGGAGCGCAGCGCATTTCAACAGCGCCCTGTGGATTTCACATCGCTGGGCGGTTGACTTTTCTTCACCGTTTCCCTATAATCTCCGTTTGTTGTTACCTCTTTGCTGGACAAGGAGGCTGGCTCTTTGACAACTGGGTGACACATGCCAGAATCCGTTCGATGATTTGAGTATCGAGCGACTAAAAGTTCGCCTGAAAATCTGGCCCGTATCCCGCGAGGGATGCGGGTTTTGCATTTTCTGGCACCAGTTTCAAACGAGAGTTTGATCCTGGCTCAGAGCGAACGCTGGCGGCGTGCTTAACACATGCAAGTCGAGTGGAGGCAGTTCCTGTAGCAATACAGGAATTGCGCCACGGCGCACGGGTGCGTAACAGGTGGGCAACCTGCCCTTCGGTGGGGAATAACCCCGCGAAAGCGGGGCTAATACCGCATAACATCCGGCGGCCTTCGGGCTGCCGGTTCAAATCCGCAAGGAGCCGGAGGAGGGGCCCGCCCCCGATTAGCTTGTTGGTGAGGTAACGGCTCACCAAGGCGATGATCGGTAGCTGGTCTGAGAGGATGGCCAGCCACACTGGAACTGAGACACGGTCCAGACTCCTACGGGAGGCAGCAGTGGGGAATCTTGCGCAATGGGCGAAAGCCTGACGCAGCGACGCCGCGTGGGGGACGAAGCTTCTCGGAGTGTAAACCCCTTTCGACCCGGACGAAACGCCCCGCAAGGGGAATTGACGGTACGGGGAGAAGAAGCCCCGGCTAACTACGTGCCAGCAGCCGCGGTAAGACGTAGGGGGCCAGCGTTGCTCGGAATTACTGGGCGTAAAGGGTTCGTAGGCGGTGCGGCAAGTGGGGAGTGAAATCTCCAGGCTCAACCTGGAGGCTGCTTTCCAAACTGCTGTGCTCGAGTGTGGGAGAGGCGAGTGGAATTGCAGGTGTAGCGGTGAAATGCGTAGATATCTGCAGGAACACCCGAGGCGAAAGCGGCTCGCTGGACCACAACTGACGCTGAGGAACGAAAGCTAGGGGAGCAAACAGGATTAGATACCCTGGTAGTCCTAGCCCTAAACGATCAGGTCTTGAGGTGGGCGCCGTCCGGTGTCCGTCTCGCAGCCAACGCGATAAGACCTGCGCCTGGGGAGTACGGTCGCAAGACTGAAACTCAAAGGAATTGACGGGGGCCCGCACAAGCGGTGGAACATGTGGTTCAATTCGACGCAACGCGAAGAACCTTACCTGGGCTTGAACTGCTGGTGACCAGCCGTAGAAATATGGCCTTCCCGCAAGGGACACCAGTAGAGGTGCTGCATGGCTGTCGTCAGCTCGTGCCGTGAGGTGTTGGGTTAAGTCCCGCAACGAGCGCAACCCTTGCACTTTGTTGCTCGCCGTAAGGCAGCACTCGAAGTGGACTGCCTCGGACAACGGGGAGGAAGGTGGGGATGACGTCAAGTCAGCATGGCCTTTATGTCCAGGGCTACACACGTGTTACAATGCGCGGCACAGACTGTTGCCAACCCGCAAGGGGGAGCTAATCGGACAAAACCGCGCTCAGTTCGGATTGCCGTCTGCAACTCGACGGCATGAAGCCGGAATCGCTAGTAATGGCGTATCAGAACGACGCCGTGAATACGTTCCCGGGCCTTGTACACACCGCCCGTCACATCACGAAAGTGAGCTGTACTAGAAGTCGCCGCGCTAACCGCAAGGAGGCAGGCGCCCAAGGTATGACTCATGATTGGGGTGAAGTCGTAACAAGGTAGCCGTAGGAGAACCTGCGGCTGGATCACCTCCTTTCTAACAAACGCGGCATTTACCCTCGGTGGCTCCGACTCGTCGGACCACCAAGGCCGTCCCGCTCAACTTCGCGGGACAAAATGCCCACCCCAGTAAGCCTCTCACGGGGCCCTGGGTTTGCCCTGAGGTTCACTCCGACTTGTCGGAGCGACCCAAGGGTCTCCCGGAAGTTGCTCCCATGTGTCGGAGCAGCCCTCCGGGCGCTCTGTACTCACTCGTTCGGATTCTGGCAAGCGTCACCCAGTCTGTCTTAGAGCCACAGACACAAAAGCCTCGCGCTCCTGGCGAGGCTTTTGCCTTTTCTAGCCCCTACACCCTAACCCCTAGCCCCTGCCTTTAAGGACGGATTCTGGCAAGCGTCACCCGGAGCAAAGAGTCAAAGTCAAAGCCCGCGTCACGATACGCGGGCTTTTTCCTTTTCTAGCTGACCGGCGGGCACCCTGAGCGAAGTCGAATGGGCGAAAACTCAGAGGCCCGCTCGGGAGGGTGGGCTTTTTTTGTACCGCCGGCTTCCAGCCGGCCCCTCTTTATCGAAAAGCAAGAGCGGCCATCAACAAACAGCAGTCTTGTCATGGAGTGGCTGGGAGTCAGCGAGAAAAACAGACGGGCCGGCTGGAAGCCGGCGGTACAAAAAAGCCATGCCGATCGAAGCCCGAGCGCTCCGATCCGTTGCCGAAGCACTTCTTCTTCCGTTCTCCCGTTTCACGACGGGGGATCGCGGGACTAGATTCCAAACCGTTCCCCAACATCTTTTGCAGCAACCGTTCACTCTCGAAAGCCAACTTCTCCCAATTGCTGGCGAACTCATTCCAGACTTCAATTTCGCTTTGCGCGCCGTGTGTTGCGCCCGCGATGTTCCTTTTCTTGAGAGTGGGATCGAGTCGGGCAAAATTGGCGAGTTTCCATGACAAGGCCGACGGTGTCCGGCCAATCGCCTTTGCTAATTGGATTACGCTTGGGTTTCGGTTGTGTATTCGCCCGAATGGTATTCGGCAATAGCGGTTGAATGCAACAATCAGTTCTTCCCGTGTCCATTCTCGACGACGCGCAAGGTTCATAGGGATCTCGTGGTTGCGGAACCCCGGCCTAAGTCTATCAGCCTTGAAACTCTGGGGTCACGTCACCCTTACCGCCTATCTGTCTATCTCCCGCTGACAGCGGGCACGCCTCAATGGTACAAACTGCCTTCCTTCTAATGGCCGTAGGAGCAGGCCGGAAGCCGGCGGTTCAAGAAAATGCCTACCGGATCACGATCCCGTGGTTACCTGCCGCATCTCGAGGGGGAGAATCCAACTTACTTTGTGACTTTTCGGCTCGCCGATTCGCTCCCTCGTGAATTGGTGGCGCAACTGGCTCAGGAGCGAGAGGTTTTGGAAAGAGCCCGCCGAGCAGCCACTGACGCTCCTGCCGACCGCATTCGGCAAGAAAAGCTCCGCGCGCTGCTCCGCAAGGCCGAACGCTTCCTCGACGGCGGTTTAGGGGCGTGTCACATGCGCGACCCGCGGATCGCGGCGATCGTGGCCGATGCCCTTCGTCATTTTCAGGGAGAGCGCTATCGCCTGCTGGCCTGGTGCGTGATGCCCAACCATGTTCATGTGGTGTTTTCACCGCTTGGCCAGAACGCACTTGCCAGCATCGTGCATTCGTGGAAGTCGTTTTCTGCGCAGGCGGCCAACCGTCTGCTCCGTCGCTCGGGCCCGTTCTGGCAGCGCGAGTACTTCGACCACTTGGTCCGCGACGAAGTCTCGCTGGCGAGAATCCTCCGCTACGTCGGGCAGAATCCTTCCACGGCTGACCTCCGCGATTGGCCTTGGGTCGGCGGTGATTCCGTACCGCCGGCTTCCAGCCGGCCCCGGTAGGAACTGGGACACCTGAGCTGCAGCCAAATCTGCGGCCCAGTCACCCCCTTTTGTCATCCTCCGCAGTGCCGCCAAGCGGAAGCGCAACTCGCTGGCTCGGAGGAGTGCAGTGGCGAGTGGTTAGTTTCGGGCAAGCAACCTTCTCAAGGCGGCCAGCCGGGTGCGCAACTCGCTGGCGCGGAGCACGCCTTGAACGAAGAGCAAGCGCCAAAAAGACAGTGGTCAGTGATCAGTGGTCAGTGGTCAGCGAAAGAAAGTGACTGGTGACGAGCGGCTGGTGGTGGTCAGTGATCAGCGTGTCGTTGAAGCCGCCTCAAGGCACAAATCCTTGACCTGAGCTCGCTGGCGCGGAGTATGCCAGCGTTGCTGGAACTGGTCGGCGGGGCGGTCGGCCTTCATCAGGTTGCCAAAGGAAATGAGGTTACGGCTTAGGGTGAAGGGGGCCAGCGACACGCCACTGACTGCCGACCGCTGAACGCCGACCACTGACTGCTGACCGCTGACTGCTGACCACTGAACGCCGACCACTGACCACTGGCACGGGTTTCCCCTTGACTGCCTGCGCTCGCTCTGTTATCATTTTGAAATGCCGCACGGAGCGGCATAGCAGTTATGTGTCCCGCCGGACACAACACGCTTGTTCTGCGTTCTGCGTTCCCCGGTTCTAAGTCTCCCCGTTACTCCTGTACAAACAGTGTGCAATGTTTTGATACTATCGTGCAACCCTTTGCCTTGCATACGCTTACAGGAAGTAACAAAATTATACTAAATCGCATCCACCCTGTATTCAGCGGTTTGCACCACCCTACCAAGGGGGGTACCCCATACTTCCCCTCGCGCTGGTCGCCCCAGCCCATTGCAACTCAGTTACCCCCATCAGCCCCGCGAAACTCTCCGATTCGGCAGCAGGGACGCCTATCTCCTTGCCCAGCAACACTTCGTCTGCTTCCCCAATCAACTGCCATCGAATCACAATCTTCCCATTCGATGTGTTTTTTTTTTCCGCAGGGGCTCTGGCGTCGAGGAGCAATCACCCCGATCACCAAATCGCGCAATCCGCGCAGTCACGAGGTCACCAGTCACACTGGTCCGCGTTTACGGCGCACGTCAACACCTACACCCTTGGCCGTTGCGGGGGTGGAAACGAGGCCGGGCGGCGAGAAGGGAGGAACCTTGCAACAGCAGGAAGGTTTTGCTAGGCTAGCCGCGATTCGGGGTTTGCAGAGTCCTTCGTGTGTTCGTCTGGAAGCGATGCACTTGTAACAGAGCCGGCCAACCCGCCGAGGGTGAGGGACATACGTGCAGGTGGACGTCGCGGGACGCACCGATGTGGGCCGCGTCCGAGGGAACAACGAGGATAGCTTCAAGCTGGTGCCGGAGCTGAACCTCTTTGTTCTTTCGGACGGGATGGGCGGCGAGGCCCACGGGGAAGTGGCCAGCAGCATGGCCGTGGAAGGCATCGTCGCGCACTGCCTGGAAGGGGTATATAACAAAGACCTGCCGCTGGCGGGCAATGCCCAGCCCGACCTGACCCCCCGCACCAACCGCCTGATCAGCGCCATCCGCCTGGCCAACAAGCAGATTTACGAAGCGGCGCAGCGCGACCCCAACCAGAAAGGCATGGGCGCCACGGTGGTGTCCATCTGGCTGGACGGCCACCGCCTGTGCGTGGCCCATGTGGGCGACAGCCGGGCCTACCTGATGCGCGGCACCGACCTGCAACAGATCACCGATGACCATTCGCTGGTGGCCGAGCAGGTCCGCCGCGGCATCCTGACCAAGGAACAGGCCGCCCAGAGCAAGATGCAGAGCGTGCTCCTGCGCGCCCTGGGCATTGACGAGGAAGTGGAGGTGGACGCCAGCGAGCACCTGCTGATGGACGGCGACAGCATCCTGCTGTGCTCCGACGGGCTGGACCGCATGGTGCTGGACGAAGAAATCGCCGCCACCCTGCTCACCAGCCATAGTGCACAAGACGCAGCACAGCGCTTGATTCAAATGGCTTTGGAGAACGGCGGCGAGGATAATGTTACCGTGGTGCTGTTGCGCGTCGTGCATACGGAAGACGGGTTCCTGCTCCGGCTCTGGAAGTGGCTGAACGGTCCGTTGGAGCCAACCTCTGAGGGAGGGAAGTAACATGCCGAAGCTGATTTTGAAGTTCGAGGAAAGCACGCTGAAAGAAGTGGCCATCGGCGCCCACCCGGTGACCATCGGCCGCGGCCCGGACAACGACATTCACATTGACAACCTGGCGGTCTCCACCCACCACGCCAAGGTGTACCTGGACGCGGGCCGGGTGATCATCGAGGACCTCAACAGCCTCAACGGCACGTTCATGAACAACCAGCGCATCACCAAGTCCTTCCTCAAGATGGGCGATAAGGTGCTCATCGGCAAGCACCACCTGCTCCTCGACGATACGCTGGGCGAGGAAGCCCCCGCCGGTCCGGCCGCTCCCAAGGTGGCTGCGCCCAAGATTTCCGAAACCGTGGTGCTGGACACCAAGTCCCGCAAGGAATTGCTGGCGCAGGCGCTGGCCGCGCAACAGGCCGCCCAGGCCGGCGGCGCCGCTCCCGCCGCGGCGGCGCCCGCAGCTCCGGCGCGCGCCTCCGGAACCATGGTGCAGGCGCCCCAGCAGGCCCGGCCGAAGACCGCGTTTCTGGTGGTGGTCTCCGGGAATACGGACGCGCGCGAGTACGCGCTGACCGGCAAGCTGATCATCATTGGCAAGTCGGATATGGCCACCATCAAGCTCAAGGGTTGGTTCAAGCCCAAGATGGCGGCGCAAATCACCAAGAAGGAAGACGGCTTCTACATCGGCAAGGCCGACAAGACCCCCAACGTTAACGGCTCGCCCATCGGGGGCCCCACCAAGCTGAACGAAGGCGACATCATCGACATCGCCGGCGTGAAGATGAACTTCATCCTGAAGGAATAGACCCGGGGCGCCGGCCGGTGGCGGCTTAGCCGGGTTGCAGAAGAACCCGCTGGGGGGACATTCCGACCGAAGCGAGGAATCCGCGTTTCGCTCGTTTCCCCAGGAAAATGCAGATTCCTCGGGCCGCTTCGCGGGCCTCGGAATGACGCGAAGGAGTTCCTGGGCAGTTGTTAGAGCTGCCGGAACTGCACCTCGATGAGCACGCGCGTGGCCGCGGGCCGACCGTCGGGGCCGAGCGCCGGCTTGAAGCGTCACCGGCGCACCGTCTCAAGCGCCCGCTGGTCCATGCCCAGCCCCATGCCGCGCACCAGCGTGAGATTGGTAGCCTCGCCTTTCGCGCTCACCACCACGCGAATCAGCACGGCGCCCTGATACTTCTGCTTGATGGCTTCGTCGGTGAAGGGCGGATTGGGGCAGTACAGGCAGATGGGCATGGTGTGACCGCGCTCGCCGCTGGGGAAGCCGCTACCATCGTCGTCCCCATAGGCGCCCCCTCTTCCTCGACCAACTCCCCATATACCCTCCCGGCCTGCGCCGTTGGGCCCGGCGGGCCCGTAGATGTCCGATAGGGTCTTGCCGTTGGGGTCGCCCCACACCGGCACATTCGGGTTGGGAAAGACCAGGTCCGGCGGTCGTTCCACTGCGGGCTGCACTTGCAGCCGCGCCCGCGGGTTCAGGATCGGCATAATCGGTGTTACCGGCAACGCCGCGAAACGGATTTGCCCGCGCGTGGGTTCTCCCGGCCTGTCAGTGCCGCCCCCGCCTCCCCCCTTCTTGGGAAAGGGGTTCTTCAGCGGTCCCGCCAGCGGCGTGCCAAAAAACGGCGGCAGCGGTTTGGGCGGAACCAGATTCAGGAAAGGAATGGCCAATGGCGTGACCAGGAGAAAAATCACGCCGACGTGAAGGGAAACAGAGAGGAACTGGGCTCGCGGGAAGAACTCGTCCCGCACGCGAACTTCATTCAGCATAGTGTCCTTTGCAGGGGTAACAGGATGGCTGAAAAAACCGGCGCGAGGGTCATTCCAGCGGAGCGAGGAATCTGCACTTCTCCCAAAACCAAAGGAAAATGCAGCTTGCTCGGCCCGCTGCGCGGGCCTCGAATGACACGATGGAGTTTTTGAGGAGCCAGTTCAGGGGGAACAGCAGTTGGGTGTCCTAATTCGAGAGGCGTTGGTTGCCTGAAATCAGGACACTACCCAGGAGCTTAGTGCAGGCGGAAAACGACTTCGACGGTATTCCAGGCGGCCACGGGCTTGCCGTTGGGACCCACGGAGGGACGGAAGCGCCAGATGCGCACCTTCTCCACGGCCTTATCATCCAGCCCCAGGCCCACGCCCTTGACGACGGTGATGTTGGTGGCCCGTCCGTCGGCGGTCACCAGCACGCGCAGGAGCACGGCGCCCTGATACTTGGCCTTATATCCTTCGTCGCTGTAGTCGGGCCGGGGGCAATACAGGCACTGGGCGTAGCCCACGCCGCCAGCCCCGGCATTGAAAACGCCGCCGCCGGCGCCGCCGCCCGAGCCTTCGCCGAACCCAGCGCCGTGGCCGGAGCCGATGCCGCCGCCCGAGCCGGAGCCGATGCCGCTGCCGGAGCCGGGCCCGCTCGAGCCGGTCAGCCCGGCGGCCAGCGGATCGCCCCAGTTGGGCAGGTTCGAGCTGGGCAGGCGGATCTCCGGCGGGCCGAAGAGCGTGGGCTCCACCTGCAAGGTCGCATCGGGATTGCGCCGCACCACCGCGGGTGGAGCCAGTTGCTGGTTCATCGAGAAGCGCGGGGCCCGGCCCTTGGACGCGGGCACGTTCGAGCGTTCGCCGCCGCCGCCGCCGCCTAGCGCTTTCTTCGCGGCGGCCTGCTTGGGGACGTACGGGGCGATGTCTGTGGCGGTCAGCTCGATGCGCCGCGCCTGCACCGTGGCGGTCATCTCCATGACGCCCGGCGCCAGCAGCAAGGCGATGATCAGGCAGTGCGCGGCAAAGGAAAGGAGCTGGGTGCGCTCTATCTGCGGGTTCTGGCTCCAGATGCTCTTCACCGGGATGGGCTTGCTGGTGAGCTTCAGCGGCGGCAGCTTGGGCGGGGCGACCGTGTCGCGGATGTTCTCCCAGAAGAGCACATACCACGGCTTGACCTCGACGATCATGCGCCCGTCGGTGGGGCGCCGCGCGCCCGCGGGGACCGAGGCCAGCGCGTCTTTCAAGTTGTCCAGGAATCCGGCGCCGAACTGGCCTTCGCGGAAAAGCTTGGCGTTGTCGCAGCCCCGTGGCAGCTTCTGGGGGCGTTCGGTCAGGTAGGACTTCAGGCGCGAGAAGAACCCGCCCGCCCAGGTCTCACTTTCCTGGAGCAGGAGGGGGGTCTTTTTCGGATTGAAGCTCTGCCCAGTCATGCAGGTGCGCTCCGCCCGGGCCCGGCTTGCGTAAACTTAGACGCAACTCCCTGTTGCGGGGATGCACGCCCTTAGGAGTGCCTCCCGCCGCGGCTGACAGAGCACCCGCAGCCATTGTAACATACGACGTTTGAGCCTTTGAGAGTGGTATCGAGAAGGCACCCAGGGACGCGGGCTTGGAGCGTCTCAGCTAACAGAACAGCTTACAGTCCACAGCTCACAGTCCACAGTCACCTGGTCGCATCGAGGGAACTGCAAGTGGTCGGTTTGGTTCCTGTCGGCTGTCCACTGTAAGGTGTCGGCTACGCAATGACGAGAATCCTTGACCTGAAGAGCACGTTGAACCTGCCCAAAACGGCCTTTTCCATGAAGGCCAGCCTGCCGGTGTCCGAGCCGCGGCAACTCGCGGAATGGGAAGAGCAGGGCCTGTACCGCCGCATCCTGGAGGCGCGTAAGGACGCCCCGCTCTACGTGATGCACGACGGCCCGCCGTACCCCACCGGGGAAATCCACATCGGCACGGCCGAGAACAAGATCCTCAAGGACCTGGTGGTGAAATCACGCACCATGCTGGGCCTCCGCGCGCCGTATGTCCCCGGATGGGATTGCCACGGCCTGCCCATCGAGACGAAGGTCGAAAAAGAACTGCCGGGGGGCAAGGGCAGCGTGCCGCCCGCGGAGTTCCGCCGCCGCTGCCGCGAATTCGCCGGGCGCTACGTGGATATCCACCGGCGCGAATTCAAGCGCCTGGGCATCTTCGGGCAATGGGACGACCCCTACCTGACGATGAGCAACCACTACGAAGCCACCATCGCGGATGCCTTCGTCACCTTTCTCGAGAAGGGCTACGTCCACAAAGGGCTCAAGCCCGTGTACTGGTGCGTGCACGATTCGACGGCGCTCGCGGAAGCCGAGGTGGAGTACAAGGAGGTGTCCAGTCCATCCATCTGGATTCGATTCCCGGTGACCGCGGATCCCGCCAGCGACCGGCTGGGCGAAGGTGTTGCCGCGGCGGCCTGGACCACCACGCCGTGGAGCCTGCCGGGCACCCTGGCCCTGGCGTTCCATCCCCACTATGAATACGTAGTAGCGGAAACATCAGCAGGGAAGCTCCTGCTCGCGGCAGGCCGCCTGGAGGCGGTCCTGCAAGACCTCGGCTTGCAGGCGGAGCGCACCCACGGCCCGTGGAAGGGCAAAGAGCTGGAGGGCATCCGCTTCCAGCACCCATTCCTCGATTGGAAGATTCCTGCGGTGCTCGCCGACCACGTCGCGCTCGACCGCGGCACCGGCGTGGTGACCACGGCGCCGGGCCACGGCGCGGAGGACTTCCACACGGGCCAGCGGTACGGCCTGCCAGCCCACGCGCCGGTGGACGATCAGGGACGGTTTACCGAGGGCCCCGGAGACTACAAGGGCAAAGCGGTGTTCGAGGCCAATCCGCCCATCATTGGGCTCCTTCAGCGCAACGGGGCTTTGCTGGGGCAGGCCAAGCTCACCCACAGTTACCCGCACTGCTGGCGCTGCCTGCGGCCGGTGATTTTCCGCGCCACGGAGCAGTGGTTCATCGAGCTGGACCGCGCGGGCGCCGACGGCCCGGTGCGGCAGCGCGCGCTCGAGGCCATCACGCGCGTCCGCTGGACGCCGGAGTGGGGCCAGGAACGCCTGCGCGAAATGGTGAGCGGCCGGCCGGACTGGTGCATCTCGCGCCAGCGCATGTGGGGCGTGCCCATCGTGGTGCTGCACTGCGCCCGATGCAAAGCGCGCCTTGAAGACATCGCCGCGCTGCGTCACGTGACGCGCACCTGGTTCGCGAAGGAAGGCGCGGACGCCTGGTTCTCGCGCCCCGCTACCGAACTGCTCCCGCCCGGCACCAAATGCAAGTGCGGCGCGGCCGACTGGGTCAAGGAGAACGACATCCTGGACGTATGGTTCGACTCCGGCTCGTCGCACCTGGCGGTGCTGCAAGACGCCGGCTTGAAGTGGCCGGCAGACATGTACCTCGAAGGGCCGGACCAGTTCCGCGGCTGGTTCCAGAGCTCGCTGCTGGTGGCCATCGGCGCCAAGGGGGGCGCGCCGTATGAGCACATCTTCGTCCATGGCTGGGCGCTCGACGATAAGAACGAGCCCATGTCCAAGTCGCGCGGCAACGCCATCTACCCGAAGGAAATCTGCGAGAAGTACGGCGCGGACATCCTGCGTCTGTGGGTGGCATCGCAGGACTACCACGCCGACGTCAGCATGGGCGAGCGCGTGCTCGCGCAGTTGAGCGAGAGCTACCGCAAAATCCGCAACACCTTCCGCTGGGTGCTGGGCAACCTGGACGAGTTCGACCCGGAGCGCCACGCCGTGGCCGACAGCGAACTGCTGGAGCTCGACCGCTGGATGCTCCACCGCGCGGCCGAGCTGGCGGCCCGCTGCCGCGAGCACTACGAGAAGTTCGAGTTCTACCGCGTCTTCCACGCCGTCCACGACTTCTGCGTGGTGGACCTGAGCGCGTTCTACTTCGACGTGCTCAAGGACCGCCTCTACACCTTCGCCAAGTACAACGCGAAGCGCCGCTCCGGGCAGACCGCGGTGTGGCGCATTGGGCACGCTCTGGTGCGCCTGCTCGCGCCTATCCTGGTCTTCACCGCCGAGGAGATCTGGAAGCACCTCCCGCGCCGTAAGGGCGACCCCGAATCCGTGCACATGGCTGTGTTCCCCGCCGCCGCCGAGGTCGGCGCGCCGCTGGATGACCGCAGCCTGCAAGACTGGGAACGGTTGCTCTTCCTGCGCCAGGCCGCCCTGAAGGAACTGGAAGAGAACCGCGCGGCCAGGGTCATCTCCGGGTCCCTGGAGGCCCGCGTCCTGGTTCGAAGCAATAGCGATGAACTTTCCGGAGTGCTCCGGCGCCACGCCGCCGACCTGCCCGCGCTGTTCATCGTGTCGAAAGTTGAATTGCAGAGCGACGGCGGCAAATCCTGCGGCACGGGCGACATCTCGGTGTCCCGCGCGGAGGGCGCCAAGTGCGAGCGGTGCTGGAATTATTCGGTGCAGGTGGGGAAGAACGCGGATTACCCGACGTGCTGCGAGCGCTGTGTCGCCGCGCTCAACGAAATCGCCACCTACCCGGAACACGCCACCGCGTAGGGGCGCAGCTTTGGAGTGCGGCGGCTTGCCGCCGCTTTCAGTCCGCGCTGGTGCGGCGCGGGTGCAACCACCAAAGAACGAGCTGCCCACGAGGTTGCGGCCCGGGAAAGCGGCGAAAAGCGGCGGCAAGCCGCCGCACTCCAAAGCTGCGATGGCTTCACGCGCACAACTACTCCTGCGCTTCACTTTGCCGGTGGCGCTTTTGGACCAGGCCACCAAGCTGTGCGTCGAATACCTCACGCCGGAAGACTGGGTGCATCGGGTGATACCCGGATTTTTCGACCTGGTGCACCGGCACAACCCCGGCGTGGCCTTCAGCTTGTTCGCCGACTGGGGCCTGTCCTGGCTGAAGTGGGCGCTGATTCTTTTCGCCTTCGCCGTCATCGGATGGATGTGGTGGCTGCTGGGCGGCGAGCGGAGCGCCGCCAATCCGATGGGGGCTATCACCGGGCGCGCGCGCGCGGGCATCGCCCTGATCCTGGGCGGCGCCTGCGGCAACCTGGCCGACCGCTTGTTGCACGGCAGCGTGATTGACTTCGCCGATTTCTACCTGGGCGCGCATCACTGGCCGGCCTTCAACGTGGCCGATTCGGCGATTACCATCGGCGGCGCGCTGGTGATTTGGGACTTGTTGTTGACCAGGCGGGGCGAGGAGGCGAAATGAAGAGGAACGAAGAACAGGGTAAGGCAAAGGGTAAGAGGTAAAGGCAGCAAGAAGGAGCGGATACCTTTTGCCTTTTTACTTTTGCCTTTCGCCTGCTATGCAAAGAAATGTATCCCGTGCTTTTCCAATTCGGCGGCATCACCGTACACAGCTACGGCGTGCTGGTGGCCGCGGGCATCCTGCTGGGCTTGTGGCTTTCGCGGCGGCGGGCCGCGCAGATGGGGTTGGAGGCCGACCGCGTCTGGAGCCTGGGCATCTACATGATCCTGGCGGGGCTGGCCGGGGCCAAGCTGTGGTACATGGCCGAAAGCGCCGGCTATTATCTCGAGAATCCAGCGCAGATTTTTTCCGTGAACACGCTCCAGGCGGCCGGCGTGTTCTACGGCGGTTTCCTCGGCGCGCTGATCACCGGAGTGCTGTACATGCGGTGGGCGGGACTGCCGGCGCTGCGCGTGCTCGACGCTTATTCCGCGCCGGTGGCCCTGGGCCATGCCATGGGACGGCTGGGGTGCTTCTCCGCGGGGTGCTGTTACGGCCGCATGACCGACGGGCCGCTGGGCGTCACGTTCCACAGCGAATACGCCGCCAGCGTCGTCGGGGTGCCGCTGGGGGCGCCGCTGCACCCCACGCAGCTCTACGAGGCCGCCGCGGAAATGGTGAACTTCGCCGTGCTGGTGTGGCTCGGGACCCGTCCCGCCGTGGCGGCGCGCCCGGGGCGGCTCTTTGCCGCCTACCTGGTGATTTACGGAATCATCCGCGGGGCCAACGAGTTTTTCCGCGGCGACCCCGGCCGCACCATGCTCCCCGGCGGTTTCTCGCTGATGCAGGCGGTTAGCGTTGGGCTGATCCTGGTGGGCGTCACGCTGTGGCTGCGCAGCGCGGCCCGTCCTAAGGCTGTAGCGCCGGGACGGGTCTAGTCCCGGCATTTCCGTTCCTCTCCGCGACAATCAATCCGTGCCGGGCCTCGCGCGCACATCGGTGCCGGGGCACAACCCGTCCCGGCGCTACACGGGGCCATGCCTTCAGTTGTCGTCGGTGCTGATTTGTCCCCGCAGCTCGCCGCCGGGGAAGAGGTTCGAGTGGATGTTCACGTAGGTATTGCCGCTGCGCAGGGCCTTGACGAACTCCGCGAACTCGCCCGGCGCGATGCCCTGCGCGTTCAAGCCGGCGCCTGCGCTGCCGGTGATGTCCGCGGCCATGATCGTGCCGGTCACCGTGCCGTTTTGCGGGCACGCGGGTTTAGTGCCGCCGCCGCACAGGAAGGTCATGATGCCCCCATTCGAGGACCGTGCCGCGAAGTGGATATGCGAGAACAGCACCGAGCCTTGCAGGTTGTTGAACTCCATCGTGTAGGTCAGGGTGGTCTCATCCGCGCTGAGCGTGGCGCGGAACTCCCCCAGCGCCGTGGTCGAAACGGACGGCACTTCCTGATACCCGGTAATGCGCGCGCGGAACGAATTGGGCGGCGCTGCGGTGGTTTGCACGGCCACGAAAGCCACCACCCCGGCCACTGCCACAGCCAGCAGAAAGAGCGTTCTTTTCATTGCGGACCTCTCGTTGGGTTGGAAGTTTCCCGCGTCGGTGGGCCAGCGCGGGGGGCGCCGCGTGCCGAGGCACACGTACACCCGCTCGTTCTGCTTGGGTTGGTCACCGGGGTGGAGGCCACGGTATGCCCGAGCCAGTGGAATGTCAAGGGTCCTTCCCCGGAAGCCGAAACGGGCGGGGTAAAGCCGCCCCTACACCGGCCGGGAGCAAACACGTACACTGTGCGCGGTGAAGAAGAACCTTCAGGTCGAAGCGGCGGAAGCCGGGGAGCGGCTGGACCGCTGGCTGGCGGCGCGGCTGCCGGAGCTGAGCCGCACGCGCGTTCAGGAGTTGATCGCTGAGGGGCACGTGCGAGTGGACGGCGCCGCGGTCCGCGCGGCGCACCGCGTGGCTGCCGGGGAACAGGTGGACGTGGACGCCGTGTCGCGGCCCGCGCCGGTGGTGGCAGCGGAGGATTTGCCGCTCGATGTGCTGTACGAGGATGGCGACCTCATCATGGTCAACAAGCCCGCGGGAATGGTCGTGCACGTGGGGGCGGGCGAGTCCGCGCGGCACGGCACGCTGGTCAACGCCCTGCTGCACCGCTATCAGACGCTCTCGGCGGGCGGCGCGGGCCCGGGCGGCGCGCTCCGGCCAGGTATCGTACACCGCCTGGACAAGGACACTTCCGGGGTGATCGTCATCGCCCGCAACGACGCGGCTCACCGCGCGCTGGCGGAACAGTTCGAATCGCGCCGCGTCGAGAAGACCTACGTCGCCCTGGTTCACGGCGCATTAAGGGGCGCCCGCGGCCGCATCGAACTGCCCATCGCCCGCGACCCGCGCCGCCGCACCCGCATGACGACCGGCGCGCGCTCCGGACGCGCCGCGCGCACGGATTGGCGGGTGCTGGCCCGCGTGGGCGGCCACGGCGGGGGCCGCGGCGGAAGCGGGTTCACGCTGGTGGCCGTGGCACTGTACACCGGGCGGACGCACCAGGTCCGGGTGCACTTCGCGGCGCTGGGCCACCCCGTCGCGGGCGACACGCTCTACGGGGCGCCGGCCGCGGCCCGCCTGGGAGCGGCCGCTCGGCCCGCCCTGGGACGCAACTTCCTGCACGCCGCGCGCATCCGACTCTGGCATCCCCGCACCGGCCGGCCCGTGGAGGCGCGCGCGCCGCTGCCGCCCGAATTGCGGAGTTACCTGGATGCTGTAGCCGGAGCCTGCGGGAGCGGCGAGCGGGCGATTGACGATGCTCTTCGCGAGTTCCTATAATTCTTCTGTGGACATGATGCGGCGCTTTCTTTCCATGGCGACGGTGTTCTTGCTGCTGGCGGCCGCGGCCGTGGCGGGTCAGGCGTCCACCGCGCCGCAGGACCGGCCCCCGGCGCAGAAGCCGCCTGTTGCGCAGCAACCCCCGCCCCCCGCAGGCCAGCAGCAACCCGACCTGGTGGTCACCACGGACCTGGTGCGCATGGTCTTCACGGTGATGACCCGCCGGCAGCGGCTGATCACCACTCTCCAGAAGGGCGACTTCAAGGTCACCGAGAACGGGCATCCCCAGGAGATTGTCTTCTTCGGCAAGGAAGTGGACCTGCCGCTGCGCGTCGGCGTCATCCTGGACACCTCCAACAGCATCCGCAGCCGCCTGCGCTTCGAGCAGGAGGCCGCCACCGACTTTGTCCACAACGTGATTCGCCGCCGAAAAGACCTGGCCTTCCTGATGACCTTCGACTCGGATACCGGGGTGGTGGAGGATTACACCGACGACGCCGGCAGCCTTTCCCAGGCCATCCAGCGGCAACGCGCCGGCGGCGGCACGGCCCTCTACGACGCGGTTTATTTTGCCTGCGCCGAGCGCCTGATGAGCCCGCCGCTGCCCAGGGCCGGCAACCCGGAAGTGCGCAAGGTCCTGGTGCTCATCTCCGACGGCGAGGATACCCACAGCAACCGCGCCCGCAGTGAAGCCATCGAAATCTGCCAGCGCGCCGAAGCCAGCATCTACGCCATCAGCACCAGCACCGACTGGCTGGCCGTCTCCGGCAACCGGCCCGAGAAGATCCACAAGAGCGACGGGGACAAAGTGCTCGAACAGATGGCCGATGAAACCGGCGGCCGGGCCTTCTTCCCCTACAAGACCGACGACCTGGCCGCCTCGTTCCAGGACATCGGCGTCGAGCTGCGCAGCCAGTATTCGCTGGCCTATGAGCCGCGCAACAAAATCAACGACGGTAAGTTCCGCCACGTCAAGATCGAAGTGCCCGCGCTCGACGGGCTCCGGGTCCGCTCCCGCAAGGGCTACTACCCCAACTTCGGCAAGTCCGCCAGCGCCGCCCCCGTGCCGCGGTAGTGTGGCCCTCCCGCCTACCTATTGCCCCTGGAGCGTAGGTTCGTTCGGGCTGGACACTCGGATGTCTTTGCGCTTGGTTTCAATCTTGATCCTGCCTGTGGAGGCGGAGGCGGGCAAATGGACGGACAAGACATATTGATTCTCGAGGTGGTGCCTCAATTCTCTGAATGCGGATGCAAACTCCTCCCGATTCATGATTCGCAAAACTCGGCCGCCGGTGGATTCGGCCGGCTCAACGTTGGCTCGGTGAACCCGCCGAGAGGTTCGGATTCCCGTGCGCGAACTGACGGGAACCTCCAGAATGTAGAGCAGCACGCCAATGTTGCGGAGGATCTTTTTTGCCGCCTCGCAAGCGCCTCGTACATCCCCCGGACTGGCGTTGTCGTCTCCGTCTGAAACGACCACCAACACGCGCCGACCTTCTCGCTTGTGTAAGCCTTGCTCTGTCGCAGCGATGATGGCGTCATAAAACGCAGAACTGCCACGCATCGGGTGGCTCAAGAGTTCCTTCGCCGAGACGCGGAGTTTGACAGGGTCGGAGTCGAAACCGCCCTGAACCCAAACGGCTTCGTAGGTTGCCCACGCTTGTCTCGAGCGCACACCAGGATCTCGGTTGCGACCGTATTGGAGTGTTGGCTCTCAAGCCCCTGGGCCCTCGGCGCAAGAGGTAAGGGGAGGCCAACGGCGCTCGCAATCGCAAGCAGGTGAATGAAGGCCGCAAGGCGAACCCCTGCCCTCATATGGGAATTGTACGCCGCGTGGTCTTTCCTTTCGAGGGGGCTTAGCCCTTGGGGGCGTAGTAGCCTTTGCGGGTGAGGACTTTGAAGCCGTTGTTCTTGACTTCGACCTTGACTTTGCGGAAGGCGCCGTCGCGCGCGGTGTTGGTCGAGTAGTAGCCCAGCGTGTACTGCAAGCGTAATTCCTCGGAGATTTGGTCGAAGGCGCGCTCCAGGTCGCGCGCGTTGCGCACTTCGATCACGCGCCCGCCGGTTTCTTCCGCCAGCTTCTTGGCCACGCCGAAATTGCCCTGGCCGAAGCCGAACCCGTGGCGGACGGAGATATAGACCACGTGCACCACCGTATCGGTGCGGTGCGCCGCTTCCAGCGCGTCCTGCAGTTTCACTTTGCTGCCCCAGTCCTCCGCGTCGGACAGCACCACCACGGCCTTGCGCCCGGTTTCCGCGGAGAGCTTTTCCTTGCAACTGAGCCAGATGGCGTCGTAGAGGGCCGTGCCTCGCGGGCCGGTGCTCACGGTGCCCGGCGTCACGATGCCTCCCGCGGCGTGGATGCGCGCCCGGCGGATGGCGCGTTCCAGCCGGTCCGGGTCGCTGGTGAAGTCGGCCAGCAGGTCCACGTCGGTGTCGAAGGTCATGATCATGGCCAGGTCTTTCGGCGCCAGCACGCGCCGGACGAAAGCCGAGGCGGCATCCTGCTCCGCGCCGAAGATGTCGCGCATGCTGCCGCTGGTATCCATGAGGATGCCCAGGGAAATGGGCTGGTGGGTTTCGGCGCGGAAGAACTCAACCTGCTGCTCTTTGCCGTCTTCGAAGACCTTGAAGTCACCTTTTTCGAGCTGGCTGACCACGCCGCGGTTCTTGTCGCGCACCGTGGCGTACAGGTTGACCAGCGAGACTTCCACTTTGATCTGCGCCACGGCCGCCCCCGGCAGCAGCGTGGCGGGCGTGAACACCAGGGCCGCGGCTGCGGCCAGGGCGGTCGTTTTCAGCAGAAGTTTTCCGGTCATTGATATAATCGCGGGCGCCTTTTCCCGCATCTTAGGATGCGGGCGCTCCGCCCGGAGATGGCTGCGCCGGGCCGGCGGGCTGCCTGGTCACGCGAACCCATGCCGGCGTCGAAAGTCGCGACCGCTTCCACGCTCACGCTGCTCAGCGCGGTGCTGCTGGCCGCGCAGCAGCCCGCGCCGCCACATCCCCCGGCCGGCTCGAAGACGCCCGGCGCGTCCCGAGCGCAGCAACCCTGGCCCGACGACGCGCGCGGGCGAATCCGGGTCCGCACCGAGCTGGTGGTGGTCCCGGTCACCGTAAAGGATTCGAGCGGCAACGCCGTGCTGGACCTGGCGCGCACCGACTTCCGCATCCTGGAGGACGGCGTCGAGCAGGAGATCGAGGTTTTCTCCTCGGACCCGTTTCCGCTCTCGGCGGTCCTGCTGATTGACAACAGCCTTGAACAGAAAGCGGCCGAGCAGGTGCAAAAGACCATGACCGCCGTGGCCGGCGGCCTGAGCGCCGCCGACGAAGCGGCCATCATGCTCTTCGACGAGCAGACCGCCGCGCCCTCGGAATGGTTCAACGACACCGACAAGCTCTACGACCAGTTGAAACGCACCGAGCTGGACGGGCAGTTCTCCGTCCGCGCCGGCGGCCCCATGACCAGCGGCCCGCGCATCAATGCCCAGCCCCAGGCCGGGGGCGTGCCGCCCTCGCCCGCGCGCAGCGGCCGCAGCTCCAAGCGCCTGGACGACGCCGTGTTCGCCGCGGCCATGCACCTGCGGCAGGCGCCGCGCGATCACCGCAAGATTGTCTTCCTGATCTCCGACGGCGCCAACTCCAAGGGGAACAAAGTCACCTTCGACGACGCTGTGCGCGCCCTGCTCTCGGCGGACATTTCCGTGTACGCCATCGGCGTGGGCGACGCCCACCTGAGCCGGGGCATCAACGCCCTGGCCCGCTACGCGCACTCCACCGGCGGGGACGTCTTCTACGCCGGCCGCCGCGGCAGCCTGGAAGGGCTCTACGCCCGCGTCACCGAGCAGGCGCGCAACCAGTACACCCTGGCCTACGCGCCCAACCGCGGGGGCCCCTCGCGCGACTTCCACGACATCGAAGTGCGCGTCCGGCGCCGCTCCGTCACCGTGCTGGCCCGCCAGGGCTACTACAGCCCCACTTTGTAAGCAGGAACCGGGACGGAATGTGGCTGCGCGCGCCGCCGGGAGCCAGCGCGCCGTTCATGCTCCCGGAATGACGTCGGCGCCCAGGTAGGGGCGGAACACTTCGGGGATGGCGATGCTGCCGTCGGCCCGCTGATAATTCTCCACCAGCGCCAGCCAGGTGCGCCCCACGGCCAGGCCGGAGCCGTTGAGCGTGTGGACGAACTCGCTCTTCTTGCCGCCCTCGGGCTTGTAGCGGATGCCGGCGCGGCGCGCCTGGAAAGCCTCGCAGTTCGAGCACGACGAAATCTCTTTGAACTCGCCCGACGACGGCAGCCACACTTCGATGTCGTACGTTTTGGCGGAGGCGAAGCCCATGTCGCCGGTGCACAGCAGCACCACGCGGTAGTGCAGGCCCAGCCGCTGGAGAATCTCCTCGGCGTGCTGCACCATTTTTTCATGCTCGTCGTAGCTCTGCTCCGGCCGGGTAAACTTGAACAGTTCCACCTTCTGGAACTGGTGCTGCCGCGTGATACCGCGGGTGTCCTTGCCGGCGGCGCCGGCCTCGCTGCGGAAGCAGGCGGTCCAAGCGCACACGCTGATGGGCAGGACCGCGGCGTCGAGCGTCTCGTCGCGGTGCAGGTTGGTCAGCTCGACTTCGGCGGTGGGCGTCAGCCAGTAGTCGGTGCCTTCGAGGCGGAACATGTCCGCAGCGAACTTCGGCAGTTGGCCCACGCCGGTCAGCGACGCCGTGTTCACGACGAACGGAGGCAAAATCTCCGTGTAGCCGTTCTTCGCGTGCGTGTCGAGCATGAAGCTGGCCAGCGCCCGCTCCAGCCGCGCCCCCAGGCCGCGATACACGGCAAAGCGCGCCCCGGTCATTTTCGCGGCCGCCGCCAAATCGAGGATGCCGGCGCGCTCGCCCACTTCCCAGTGCGGGCGCGGCGCGAAGCCGAACTTCGGCGGCGCGCCCCAGCGGCGCACCTCTTTGTTCTCTGCCGCGCAGTGGCCCACCGGCACGGATGCGTGGGGCAGATTCGGCACCGTGAGCATGAACTCCCGCGAGCGCGCGTCCAGCCCCGCGATGCGCTGGTCGGACTGCTTGATCTCATCCCCGACGCGCTTCATCTCCGCGATGAGCGCCGCCGCGTCCTGCCCGGCCTTTTTGAGCCGGGCGATCTCTTCGCTGGCCTTGTTGCGCTGCGCTTTCAGTTGCTCGACCGCGGTGATCAGCTTGCGCCGCTCGCTGTCGAGAGCCTGGAAGGCCTCCAGTTCGAGCATGATGCCGCGGTTCCGCGCCATGGCTGCGAACACCCCCAGGTGCTCCCGGAAAAAGTTCAGGTCATGCATAAGCCCGCAAGAATACACCAGTTCGGAACCAGCGAAGAACACAGATGGCGCGAACGGAACCGCCTGGGGTCAGAAGCTGATCTTCACGTCCTCGCGTTCGGCGGCGGTGGCCTGGAAGAGCGTGCGGTTCTGGTAGCCCAGGATGCGGGCCACGAACACGTCGGGGAGCTGGGCGATGCAGATGTTGTGGGTGTTGACGGCGTCGTTGTACAGCTCGCGGCGGTCGGCGATTTGCGTCTCGATGGTGGAGATGCGCCCCTGCAACTGCATGAAGTTGGTGTTGGCTTTCAGGTCGGGGTATTTCTCCGCCACCGCAAACAGGGACTTCAGCGCGCCGGCGGAAAGCTGGTTGGCCTCGAGTTTCTGGTCCACGCTCTTGGCGTTGAGCCAGGCGGTGCGCGCCTCGACCACTTTTTGCAGCGTGTCCGCTTCGTACTTCATGTAGCCCTTGCAGGTGTCCACCAACTTGGGCAATTCGTCGAAGCGCTGCTTCAGCAGCACGTCAATGTTGGCCCAGGCCTTGTCCACTTCGTTGCGGATGGAGACCAGGCTGTTGTACACGGTGACGAAATAGAGCACCAGCCCAATGCCGATGAAAATCAGAACGCCGAAGAAAATCACCGCCGCGCCCATTGGGCCTCCTGAGATTGCGCACCATATCACATTCGGGTTGACAGCCGACAGGTCACCGCCTAGCGGCGCCTAGCCGGGCGCTGCCATCCCGAGCGGAGCGAGGGATCTGCATTTCTCACAAAACCAAAGGAACATGCAGATTCCTCGCCGCCCTGCGCACACGGAATCACACCCGCAAGTTTCGCAGCACCCATGCTAGGGCCAGGGAGACGGTTAGCTGTGGGCTGCCGGCAGTGAGCTAGGGCGACGCAGCCGATGGGCGGCGGAGCGGCTGCCAGCTCCAATAGGTGAGGGAGCGCCACAGCCACTCGAAGGGGCCGAAGCGGAAGTGGCGCAGCCAGATGGGCGAATAGATAAGCTGCGCGGCCCACACGCCGAGCACGGTCAGGAGTTGCCCCACGCGCGACACGCTGCCGAAAAGCCCCAGCCCCGGCCCGTAGAAAATCGTGATGCAGATGAGCGTGTGCATCAGGTAGTTGGTGAAGGCCATTTGCCCCACGGCGCGCAGCGGCCGCAGCAGCCAGGGCGCCGCGCCGGTCTGGCACGCCAGCAGCAGGAAGCCGACGTACGAGGCGCTGAGCAGCAGGCTGCCCCAGTAGTTGAACTGCGGACCGAAGAAAAACGAGTAGGAAACGTCCCATCCCGCGGCTTGGTTCCGGTGCACGCCGTAGAGGATCAGCGGCAACCCCAGCACCGCTCCGCCGAGCCCCATGCCCAGGTAGAACCGGGCGGGCCGTTCCGCGCTCAGCACGCCGCTCTTGAACAGCGCCATGCCGATCAGCATCAGTCCGCCCGCGCGCCACAGGCCCCAGAACAGCGCGCCGAAGGTCTGGAACTCCAGGCTATGCGGCACGCGGTGCGACAACTGCCCGCTCCACGAGCCGCGATAGGCGGCCAGCTCCTCCTTCAGTTTTTCCTGCGTCGGGCGCCAGCCGTCGTTCTTCAGCTCGGCCGCCTCTTCCGGCGGCCAGTAGGGCAAAGAGAAACCCGCGGCCAGCATGACCGCTGAAGTCACGGCGATGACCGGCACGCCAATGGCGATCAGCGCGCGCGGCGAGAGCCGGCGCATCCACACCACGATCAGGGCGCACTGCGCGTAGAGCACCAGGATGTCGCCCCACCACAACAGGTAGGCGTGCAGCAGGCCGATCAGCAGCAGCCACATCGTGCGCCGGTAATGCAGCCGCACGGCGCGCGCGCCCTGCGCTTCCGCGCGCTGCGTGAACAGCACGATGCCCGCCCCGAAGAGCATCGAGAAAATGGTCATGAACTTCTGGTCGAAGAAGACGTGGCTGGCGAACCAGACCCGGTAGTTGGCGCCGGTCAGGTCCCCGTAGGAGGTGGGGTTGATGTACGCCACGAAGGGCATGGAGAAGGCCTGGATGTTCATCACCAGGATGCCCAGCAGGGCGAAGCCGCGGAGCACGTCGAGCGAGTCAACGCGCTCGCCCGCCGCTACCGGGCCGGGAGTGGCGGATAAAGTGGCCGATTCCGCTTCCATCGAACAGAACGCCTCCTGGCCGCAGGAAGAAACAGCAGCCGTTCAGGTGGCGAAGTTCACTTTCACGTCGGCGCGCTCGCCTTCCGCGGCCTTGAACAGGTCTTTCTTGCCGTAGCCCAGCAGGCGCGCCACGAACACATCGGGGATGATCTCGATGCGGATGTTGTAGGTATTGGTGTCGTTGTTGAAGGTGTCGCGGCGGCCGGTAATGTCCGTTTCAATCTGGCTGATGCGCCCCTGGATTTGCTGGAAGTTGGTGTTGGCCTTCAACTCCGGGTAATTCTCGGCGACGGCGAAGAGCGAACGCAGCGCGCCGCTGAGCAGGTTGTCAGCCAGCGCCTTCTCCGCCACCGAGCCGGCGTTCATCACCGCCGAGCGCAACTGCGTGATGCGCTCGAACACGCCCGATTCGTGCTTCATGTAGCCCTTGCAGGTGTCAATCAGCTTGGGCAGTTCGTCGTGGCGCTGTTTGAGCAGCACGTCAATATTGGACCAGGCCTTGTCGATGTTGTTGCGCAGGGTCACCAGGCCGTTGTACACGCCGATGAACCACAGCACCAGCCCCGCCACCACCGCCAGCAGAATCACCAGCGCGATCAGACCCAGCATGGCTCCTCCTTGGGAGTGCGGGAGCTTGCTCCCGCCCGCTCTTGGCGAAGCCTGCTTCGCCCGGCTCCGCGCGAACGCCGTCCGCTCTTCGAGTTGCAAGGGCCGGTCTTGAGACCGGCCCGAGCCGCGCATCCTTTCGGGCGGGTCTGAAGACCCGCCCCTACGGCGCTACCACATTTCCAACCGCACCAGCAGCCAACCGATGCACGCGAGGGTCAGCGCGGCCCCGCCGAAGACGTGCAGCCATACGCTGGTCCCCATCTTCGAGAGCAGTTCCTTCTCGCTGGCCTCGGCGATAACGTACCACGGATGGTGCTTGCCTTTGCGGATGAGGACGCGCTCGCGCTCGTCCTCCACGCCGCGCACTTCCTCGGCCGAACCCAGCACGTACACCTTGTCGCCGGGGCAAATGTTGCGCTCGGCAAAACGCATGGGCCCGCGCCAGGAAATGCCGCGCTTCGAGCAATAATCCATGAACAGGCCGGGAATGGCCGAGCCGGCCACTTTCGCTTCGTTGAGCCGCGAGAGCGTCAACCCCAGCAGCGCGCCCAGCCCGCGCTCAGTCGAATACTCGATTTCCACGGGGATGTCCAGTTCCGCGCCGGTGGGATCCACCTTGACGTTGCCGGTGTCGTCCTGCACACGGAAGATGACCGACTGCGTTTCTTCATGGACGGTGCGCCAGGAGCTGGATTTGCCGCGCTTCTCGTAGCGCTCGATCTTCACCTGCGAACAAAAGCAGGGGATGCGCCCGATCAGGCTCGGCTCTTTGATTTCGCCCGTGGCCGCGCCGGCCACCTCCACCAGGCCCATGGCCACCGACCGGCACTTGCTGGTGGGCGTGTTCTCGATCAGCCGCTTGTTGCGCAGCAGCTTGAACCCGCGAAAGAACGAGTAGATGCCGAAGCCCGCGCCCACCGCCGCGGCCAGCAGGTCATTGTCGTCGCCATTCAGGAGGAAGAAAAGGAACATGCTCGCGGCACTCGCCTGGGCGCAGCCGCGGCGCAGCATAGCATGGTTTTTTCTGGAAGGAATCGGCGAAATCTGCGTTAATCTGCGGAGGGAACTACATACAAAACTATCCTAGTTCATTTGAACAAGGTATCTGAGACGGTCCTGGCGACCTCATCTCCGACCGTCTTTCCCATGGCCTGCGCTCTCGCCGTATTGAAGCCTTCGTGGTAGGCGCAGACCGCGCACTTGTGACGCCCTTTGCCCGCCTGTGACTCTGGTAGGCCGTCAATGATGTCATTGGAGTCGTTGGTGATCTCGCAAAACTCCGGCGCGGTGCAGACGTCGCCGTCCGTGAAGCTGCCCACGCTCTGGATGGCGCCCTGGTTGGTGAAGCGCACCGCCGCCGTGGGCACGTTCTCCCACACTTGAAAGAGCGACTGCACGCGGCTGGCGGCCAGCGCGTTGGTCATCGTGCCCAGCGGCCCGCCGTCCACGCGATACGGCACCGGCTGCGTCACGTCCCACAGGATGGGCTGCCCGTCGGCGCCTTCGGTCGGCCTGCCCACGAAGAGCGGCCCGCCCGCGAAGAGCGCGTCCTCGCCGCCCCGCACCCACGCGCCCGCCAGCAGACCGAAGAGAACGAACAGGGGCCGCGGGTTCACGCGGCCGCTGCGCTTGCGCCAGCGCGCGGCACGAATCCCGGGCGGAGGCGCGTCTTCATTGCTTGCCCCCTGCCAGTTGGCGCACCAGCCCGGTGAGCAATTGCCGTTCGCTAGGGCCGCTGCGGTGCAGCGCGGCGAGCTGCGACAGCTCAGCGGAAAGCGCCAAGCCCTTTCGCGCGGCGCGTTGCGGGACGTCGCGCAGCAGCCCGGTGTTGCCGTGGCCGTTGAGAGCGTACTCAATGCCGTCGTTATCGCGCAGGATGCGGAAGCGCCCCTGCTCGAGCCCGGCGGGAGCGGAAAGGCCGTTGGCCTTGGGCGCGGTGAGCAGCAGCAGCAAGTGCCGGCCCTTGCGGTAACCCGCGGCGTCTCGGCGGTCGCGCGCGTCCCAGACATACTGGCGGAAGGTGTAGGTTTCGCCCGCGGCGCCCTTGAGCGACTCCTCGACGCGCAACTGCACCACCACGGTGCGCACTTTGAGCTGCGGGTGCGGCTCCGTCCCATGGAGTGGTTACCACTTCCATAGCACCTTGCCGCGTGCCCCGCAAGCGGATTCTCGCCCTGCAACAAACCGCGGCACCCATGCGTACTGGAACCGAGGGGCGAGGTTTGCCCGCCGGGCAGCGTTCCGGCAGAATTAGGAAGCCCCGCATGGACCTGGGCGGCGCGTGCCGCCCCAGAAAGAAGAGGACCGAATGAAGAATCGAATCGCAATGCAGCTGATCCTGGCGTTGGCCCTGCCGGCCGTGGCCGCGGCCCAGGCGCCCGCGGCGGAGAAGCTGCCGTCGGCCGACGAGATCATCGCCAAGAACATCGAAGCCCACGGGGGCATGGCCAAGCTGAAGGCCTTCAAGACCGTGCGCATGACCGGGAAAATGACCGTGGGGCCGGGGCTGGAAATCCCCGTGGTCATTGAGGCCAAGCGGCCCAACCTGTCGCGCTTGGAAGGCACGTTCCAGGGCATGACCTTCGTGCAGGCCTACGACGGCAAGGGTGGCTGGCAGATTATGCCCTTCCAGGGCATCCGTGAGCCCGCGCCCATGTCTCCCGAGGAGTCCAAGGACGCGGAGGAACAGAGTGATATTGACGGCCCGCTGGTGGACTACAAGGAAAAGGGCCACAGCGTGGAAGTGGCCGGCAAAGAGAGCGTCGAGGGCGCGCCGTGCTACAAGCTGAAGGTCACGCTGAAGAACGGCGACATCCGCTATTTCTTCATCGACATTGACTCCGGCCTGGAAATCCGCACCGAGGGCAAGCGCAAGATCCAGGGCAACGAGATGGAGGTGGAGTCTTCGATCGGCGACTACAAGGAAGTGGCCGGCGTGATGCTGGCCCACTCGTTCGACAGCGGCGTGAAGGGCTCGCCCAACCGGCAAAAGCTGGTGGTGGACACGGTGGAAGTCAACGCGGAGATTGCCGACGAGCGCTTCAAGATGCCGCCGCCCGCGCCCAAGCCCGCGGAGAAGCCGGCCGAGAAGCCGCCCCTGTTGTAGCCCGCTTGCGGCTGTTGGTTTGGCAGCCCCGCGCAACAGCCAAATCGTGGCCCGCGGGACCCGCCCGAGGGCCTGATCACGAAACTGCACTTCACGCATCGGTGAGGGAGGAAGCAATCATGGCCCGGACTCAGTCTGGTGTAGGCGGGTGGCGCGCGTTCGCGGCGCTGGTGGCGATCTTGGCCTGGGGCGCGGCGAGCGCCCCTGCATTGGCGCAGGCGGCGCAAGCGCAGGCTGCACCCGCCGACGTGAAGGTTGACGCCGACACCTTCGAGGGCTTGAGCATCCGCAACATCGGCCCAGCCACCATGAGCGGCCGCATCGCCGCGCTCGACGCGCACCTGGGCGAGAAACTCACCGTCTGGGCCGGCGCGGCCAGCGGCGGCGTGTGGAAGTCCACCAACGGCGGGGTCACCTTCAAGCCGGTGTTCGACAAGCACGCGCAGTCTATCGGCGCCCTTGCCGTGGACCCCACCAAGCCCGACACGGTGTGGGCGGGCACCGGCGAATCCTGGACGCGCAACAGCGTCTCGCTGGGCAACGGCGTGTACAAGACCACCGACGGCGGCGACAGCTGGCAGCAGATGGGCCTGGCCGACTCCGAGCACATCGCGCGCATCGTCATTCATCCGCGCGATTCCAACGTGGTGATGGTCTGCGCCCTGGGGCATCTGTGGAGCGCCGGCGGCGAACGGGGCGTCTTCCGCACCAAGGATGGCGGCAAGACGTGGGAGAACGTCCTCCTCGTGGATGCGGACACCGGTTGCTCCGACATCGCGCTCGACCCCCAGGACCCCGCACACGTTTACGCCGGCATGTGGCAGGTGCGCCGCCAGCCGTGGACGTTCAACTCTGGCGGGCTGGGCAGCGGCCTCTACAAATCCGCCGACGGCGGGCTAACCTGGAAGAAAACGCACAGCGGCCTCCACCCGGGACCTTACGGCCGCATCGCCGTTTCCGTTTCTCCCGCGCGCCCCAGCGTGGTCTATGCCGTGGTGGAAGCGAAGAAGACCGCGCTCTACCGCTCCGACGACCTAGGCGAGACCTGGAAGGAGATGAACACCTCGCAGTCGGTCGCCGGCCGGCCGTTCTATTTCGCCTACGTGGTGGCCGACCCCCTGGACTTCAACCGCGTGTACAAGCCCGACTTCAACCTGGCGCTGAGCAACGACGGCGGCAAAACGTTCAGCACGCTGGCCGGCGCTTATCACGGAGACACCCACGCGCTGTGGATCAACCCGAAGAACAACAACCACCTGATCCTGGGCACCGACGGCGGGGTGTACATCTCTTACGATCGCGGGCTGCAATGGCGCATGGTGGGCACGCTTCCCGTGTCGCAGTTCTATCACGTCAGCTACGACCTGGACGTGCCCTACAACGTGTACGGCGGCCTCCAGGACAACGGCACGTGGATGGGCCCCTCGCGCCGCCAGGGCGGCATCGGCAACCGCCACTGGCGCGTCCTGGGCATGGGCGACGGCTTCTGGGCCCTGGTGGACCCCACCAATCCGGACATTGTGTACGTCGAGTTCCAGGGCGGCCGCATGCTGCGCGTGCGCCGCTCCACCGGCGAAACCAAGTCCATCATGCCGTGGCCGCGCGAAGGCGAGCCCAAGCTGCGCTTCAACTGGAACACGCCCATGCACCTCAGCCGAACCAACGCCGGCACGCTCTACTACGGCTCGCAGTTCCTGTTGCGGTCGCGCGACCGCGGCGAATCCTGGGAGCGCATCTCGGGCGACCTGACCACCAACGACCCCGAGAAGCAGAAGCAGCACGAATCCGGCGGCCTGACCCTGGATAACTCCACCGCGGAGAATCACTGCACCATTTTCACCATCAGCGAGTCGCCGAAGAACGCCTCGGTGATCTGGGCCGGCACCGACGACGGCAATGTGCAGATCACCCGCGACGGCGGCAAGACCTGGACCAACGTCGTCAAGAACATCCCCGGCCTGCCCGCCCATACCTGGGTCTCCACCCTCGAAGCCAGCCACTACGAGGAGGGCGCGGCCTACGCCACCTTCGATGGCCACGCCACCGGCGATAGGAAGACCTACGTCTATCGCACCCGCGACTTCGGCAAGACCTGGCAGTCGCTAGCCACTGCCGACCTGCGCGGCTACGCCCACGTGGTCCGCGAAGACACCGTGAACCCCAGCCTGCTCTACCTGGGCACGGAGTCCGGGTTCTTCCTCTCGCTCGACGCCGGGGCCAACTGGGCGCCCTTTGCCTCTTCCTTCCCGCAGGTTTCGGTGCGCGACATCGCCATCCACCCGCGCGAGCACGACCTGATCCTGGCCACCCACGGCCGCGGCGTCTGGATCCTGGACGACCTCACCCCGCTCCGCAAACTCACCCGCGAGGCGCTCAATTCCGAAGTGGCCTTCCTGCCCTCGCGCCCTGCCATTCAGGTGATTCCGTCGTCGGAGCAGCGCTTTGACGCCGACGACCAGTTCAACGCGCCCTCGCCCGAGGGCAGCGCCTGGATCACGTACTACTTGAAGCGCCGGCACATCTTCGGCGACTTGCGTCTCGAGGTGTACGACCAGAGGGGCGCGCGGATGTACACCAGCACCGGCGGGCGCCGCCGCGGGCTGAACCGCTTCGAGTGGCCCATGCGCCTCAGGGGACCCAAGGCGCCCCCGGCCACCACGCTGAGCGGCACTTCGTTCTTCGCTTTCCAGGGGCCGCTGGCGCCGGAAGGTACTTACACAGTGAAGATGATCAAGGGGAAGGACGCCTACACCTCCACGGTCACCCTGGGGCCCGATCCGCGCAGCGAGCACTCCGGCGCCGACCGTGAAGCCTCGCGCGCCGCCGCGCACAAGCTCTACAACATGCTCGAGCGGCTCACGTACACAGTGGAAGCCATGGTGGACCTGCGCGACCAGGCCGGCAAAGCAGCCGCCGCGGCGGCTCCCGCCGCGGATTCCGCCAAGCCCGCCGCTAAGTCCGGCGGCGCGCAGCCTGCGGCCGCCGACGCCGCCCTGCGCAAGCGCATCGAAGCCCTCAGCGATTGGCTCGAGAAGCACCGCGCCACGCTGGTCAGCACGCGCGCCGGCGCCGTCACCGGCGAAGAGCGCCTGCGCGAATGGCTCATTGACTTGTATGGCTCGGTCAACGCCTACCAGGGCAAGCCCACCGAATCGCAGCTCATCCGCTCCGCGGCCCTCGAGAAGCAGCTCGAGGCCGCCGAGGAGCAGTTCCTGTCGCTGGCCTCCGCCGAGCTGGCCGCCCTCAACCCGCTCCTCGAGAAAAAGAAGCTCGCGCCCCTTAAGGTCCTCTCCCTCGACGACTGGCGGGCCAAACAAAAGTAGGGGCGGCTTTACGCCGCCCTCTGCGCCCTTAAGGTCCTCTCCCTCGACGACTGGCGGGCCAAAGCAAAAGTAGGGGCGGCTTTGCGCCGCCCCTTCTCGCCCCGCCCGCTTGGCCCCTTTCGTACCGCGGGCTTCCACCCGGCATCCTGCTGGCGCTGCTCGTTCATTCAGAGCCGCCCGCGGCCGGACGAAACACTCGTGTCACTGACCACGGGCGACTGCTTTCGGCGTATTCTTGGGGCGCTTGTTCCCAGGGGAGGCGCCATGACTCGATCATTGTTCCTTGCCGTTCTCGCTTTAGGGTGCGCGGCGCCAGGGTGGTCGCAAGGCCGCGACGAAGCACGCGACGCTCGCGGCCAGCAAGTCCAAGAGGTGGGCCACCTGCGCGGGACCTCTCAAACTCTCCAACCTGCAAACTCTCCAACTGCCCCTCCGTCAAACTCTCCAACTCCGCGGCGGCCAGTGAGCACCTACTCGATTGTGGCGCGGGACCCGGCCACGGGCGAACTGGGCGTGGCGGTGCAATCGCACTGGTTCTCGGTGGGCTCGAACGTGGCCTGGGCCGAGGCGGGCGTGGGCGCGGTGGCCACGCAATCCTTCATTGATCCCAGCTACGGCGCGAAGGGCCTGGCGCTGATGCGCAGCGGCATCGCCGCGCCGGCCGCGTTGCGCGAGCTGGTGGCCGCCGACGAGGGCCGCGACGTCCGCCAGGTGGCCATGATTGACGCGCAGGGCCGCGTGGCCGCCCACACCGGGACGAAGTGCATCCACGCCGCGGGCCAGCAGGTGGGCGCGCACTACTCCGTGCAAGCCAACCTGATGGAGAAAGCCACCGTGTGGCCGGCCATGGCCAGGGCGTTCGAGACCGCGCCGGGCGACCTGACCGAGAAACTGCTGGCCGCGCTCGAAGCGGCCGAGCGAGAAGGCGGCGACATCCGCGGGCGCCAGTCCGCGGCCATCGTGGTGGTGAAGGCCAGGTCCACAGGCAAGCCGTGGTCGGATTGGGTGGTGAATCTGCGCATCGAGGACCACCCGCAGCCGCTCCGGGAATTGCGCCGCTTGGTGGGCCTAGCCCGCGCTTACAACCACATGAACGCCGGCGACCTGTGCGCGGAGAAAAAGGACTGGGCCTGCGCCGAGCGCGAGTACGGCGCCGCGGAAAAGCTCATGCCCCAACAAATGGAGGCGGTCTTCTGGCACGCAGTGGGAACGGTGACTGCCGGGCGCGTGGAGGAAGCGCTGCCGCTGTTCCGCAAGGTGTTCGCGCGCGAGCCCAAGTGGGCCGAACTGGTGGGACGCTTGCCCGCCTCCGACCTGCTCCCCAACGACCCCGCGCTGATCGCCCGCATCCAGCGGCAGCGCGCCGCGCCCGCCAAACGCCAGCCAAAAAGCATGTAGCCGGAGAGGAACGCTATCTCGGCAGCGAGTCAAGAGGCCGCAAAACGGTAGGGGCGGGTCTTCAGACCCGCCCGCGCTGTTGCTCGCTATTGCATGAGGCGCTACAGCGTGCCCTCAGTGGCCGCACGGTCGAGCGGGCGGGTCTGAAGACCCGCCCCAGCAGGTTCGCAACGAGTTCCAGGGAACAACAGAAAAAACAAGACCCCTTGCAGGTGGTCATGCCGAGCGAAGCGAGGCATCTGCATTTTGCCAGGTGTCAAAGAAAATGCAGATTCCTCGCCGCCTGTGGCGGCTCGGAATGACAGCCTTCGGGGTTTTTCAACAAGCTTGTTAGAACGGAATGGGCGGATCGGAGGGCCCGGCCGGGCCGTTGAGGTTGAAGCGGATCACATTGGACTGGTCCATGTAGAAACGCTTCAGTCCGGTGATGCCGGGAGTGATGGGGTTGGCATTCAGCGTGAAGGACTCGGGCTGGCCGTCGCTGTTCGCATCGGTGGCTACGTAAGTGAAGGTGTAGCCATTGCGCGTGCCGGAAGCCAGCACCGCGTCAATCAAGTCCGCGGCGGAGGCGCTGGGCGACGTGCCGCCGCCCGGGGGCCCCAGCGACACCAGGTCCGGGGAAAGACCCTGCTGGTAGGAGGTCTGGTAGCTCACCTGCGCGGAGCTGATGGCGCGCATGGCCGAGGCTACGGCGGATTCGTTGGCCTGGCGCCGGCCCGAGATCAAGTTGGGGATGGCGATGGCCGCGATCACCAGGATGATGGCGATGACGATCAGCAGCTCAACCAGCGAGAATCCAGCGCGAGTCCCGCGTCCGATGGCCAGTGAGGCCGCGCTTGCCCCATGCATCCGCATTACGCCTCCTCCAGGACTGAGTGGCAGGATGATACCACCTTCGCCGCGTGTGGCGCAGGCGTGGAAGCTTGCTGACGCAGCGGAAAGAGAGACGCGGCCTCGGGGAGGGGTTCTCGGGGTGGCTGTTCGCGGCGACCGTCAGCGGCGGCGCGCGGCTCGCGCCAGCGCTTCGACCTGGCGCAGATGGTTGATGTCGTGGCCGGCGATCATGGCCACGATGGTGGCCACGGGTTCCTTGCCGCGCTCGGCGTGCATCCCGTAGTTCCGCCACTGTTTTCTGGGGACCGATTTGAGCAGCCGGAGGTTCTTTTCGCGCAGCACGCGGAAATCCGCGATGGACTGGGCGGGGCGCTGCGCATTGTAGTTCGCCGCGGCCGCCCACTTGTCCTGGTCAAACGCCTGCAACGGGATGCCGTTCACGCTGAGCACCTGCCGCAAGCGGAAGCCGATGCCGATCTCCGTGTCTGCCAGGTGCGCCAGGATCTCCGCGATGGACCACTTCCCCGGGGCGGGCCGCCGCCGGAGCTGCGCGGGCGTCAGGCCGCGGATGGTAAACGCCAGCTTGCGGGCGGCGCCGGCCTGCACCTGGAGCGGGCTCTTCCCCGCGCTGTTGTTCAACATGCGCTGCCGGTACTGCTTGGGTGTTTCTTTCATGGTCTGTCCTTGTCGTCCTCGCGTGTTCGCGTTTCAGGACCTCTTGCGCGCCGCTTCCATCGTTTCCCAAACGGCGTCGGGCAGGTCGGCCAAGTCGTTGAACTCGCCCGCGCCGCGCAGCCACAAGGCGCCGTCAATCACTACGCACTCGCCGTTGACATACTCCGACTGGCCGCTGACGAGGTAAACGGCCAAATTGGCAAGCTCGGCGTGCCGCCCGAAGCGCTTCATGGGGATGGCGGCCCGGGCGCGCTCCTCGTACTCCTTAGACGGCATCAGCCGCGAGAATGCGCCTTCCGTGGGGAAGGGCCCCGGGGCGATGGCGTTGAAGCGGATGTGGTAGCGCGCCCACTCGACGGCCAGCGACCGCGTCATGGCCAGCACCCCGGCCTTGGCGCACGCGGAAGGAACTACGAAGCCGCTGCCCGTCTCGGCGTAGGTGGTGACGATGTTGAGCACGGTCCCCGGCTTGCCCGTGGCGATCCAGCGCTGCGCCAGCGCCTGCGTGCAGTGGAATGTCCCCTGGAGCACAATGCCTACCACGGCGTTGAATGCGTTGGGCGAGAGCTTCTCGGTGCGCGCGATGAAGTTGCCGGCGGCGTTGTTCACCAGCGTGTCCACTTCGCCCAGCTCGCGCCGCGCCACCCCGATCATCGTGTCCACCGCGGCGAAGTCGCGCACGTCGCACGTGGCGAAGCCCGCCGCGCCGCCCTTGCTGCGGATGTCGCTGCAGGTCTGCTTCAGCGGCTCCTCCCGCCGCCCGCACAGGAACACGCGCGCGCCCAGTTCGGCGAACCGCAGCGCCATCGAACGGCCCAGGCCTGTGCCGCCGCCGGTAATCAGGATCACCCGCCCCGCCAGCAAATCGCTCTGGTACATTCGCCGCCTCCCACGAAGCGCTTAATGAAACCACAGATGACCACGGAGGAACACGGAGAAAAGGCGGCTTGAGGCCTTGGCCGGTTCGCGATAAGGTGAGGCCGATGAAGCGCCCTGCGGGCGTCACCGTCAGCGCTGCCCTGCTCATTCTGGGCGCGGTCCTGTGCGTGGCCATCGGCGGCGTGATGGCGGTGACCTTCCATCAGGACCCTCCCCCGGAATTGCGCGGCACGTCCATTCCCAGGATCTATCTGGCTCTCCTGGTGGGTGGATTTTTCCTGGCCCTGGCGGTGTGGGCCACGCTGACCGCCGCCGGCCTGTTGCTCCTGAAGCCCTGGAGCCGCACCTCCACACTCATCTACGCGGGCGTCCTGGTGTTTTTCCAGAGCGGCGGGCTGCTCCTGGTGCTGTTCACGATCCTGGCACAGCCGGGCTTCGACGCGCGCCGGGAGGCCGGATTGCTCGCCGGCTTGGTCCTCTTCTACGGAGTGCAAATCCTCACCGGCATCGCCTGGCTCATCTACTTTAGACGCCCGTCCGTGAAGGGAGCCTTCCTTGCTTCCGAGCCTGCGGCTGCCAACCCGTGCCCGTTGAGCATCACCGTCATCGCCTGGCACCTGGTGGCCTTCGGGGGGATTTCCGTGTTGATGGCCATTCCTTCGTGGCCCAACTGGCTCCTCGGGCTGGAGCTGCGGGGATGGGCGGCCAGAATCCTCTATCTCTTTTGGGGAGTCGCGGGGCTGAAAGCGGGCTCTGGCCTGTTGCGCCGGCAGGCGGCCGCGCTGAATCAATCGCTGGCCTACGTTTACGCGGCCTCGCTCAACACGCTGGCGTGTTTCCCGGCCTTGCTGCAAAACACGCGGGAGTCATTTCCACAGGCTGGGAATCCGGCAGCCTTTCCAACCGGCAGTTCCCCGTGGATATGGGCAGCCGCAGCGGTCGTTCTGCTGACGTGCGCCACCCCACTGTGGTACCTGCACACTCGCAAAGCACCATACCTCGCCGCTGCCGGGGCGACTCCTCCCAAGTAAGCTGACTCCCTTGACCGGTGAGCTCACTGGCCCCGCGGCAGGACGCCGATGCGCACGGCGGAGGGCATGGAGCGCGAGCGATAGACGCGCTGGGTGGTCTTCGAGAAGTCGGCTTCGGTGGCTTCGTAGATATTCATGAACTTGCCGGGGTTGATGTCGATCCACGGGAACCATGTGGAGTGGAGCTGCACCATGATGCGGTGGCCGCGGCGGAAGGTGTGGAAGGTGTCGTATACCTCGAACTCCACCTTGGTGGGCTTGCCGGGCGCGAAGGGCTCGGGTTTCTCGAGGGAGTTGCGGAACTTGCCGCGCATTACTTCGCCGCGCACCAGTTGCTGGTAGCCGCCCAGGGTGTTGTTGGTCGAGCCTCGTTCATCCGGGAAATGATCGGGGTACACGTCAATGAGCTTGACGATGAAGTCCTGGTCGGTGCCCGTCGTGGAAACGTGCAGGCTGGGCCAGATGGGGCCGGCGACGGTCAGGTCCTCTTCGAGCGGGTCGGTCACGTAGGTGAGCACATCGGGGCGGCGGGCGGCGTGGCGCTGGTCGTCCACCATGTAACGCACGGCCATGCCCGAAGCAATGCCCGGGGTGAGCGGCACGGGCTTCTGCGGGTCGCTGACGTACTCGTCGTAGGTGGCATCGGCCGTCTCCGCCGGCGGATCGAAGGAGAGCCTGCCGCCGGGGCGCAGGTAGAGCGACTTCTGCGCGACGCCGCGGGGCGGCCAGGAGTCGAAGCGGCGCCACTGGTTGGCGCCGGTCTCGAACACGTAGGCCTCCGGCAGGTCCATCGCGCCCTTGTCCTTGAGGTAGTAGTTGAAGAAGGCCAGCTCGATCGTTTCGCGGTAAAACTCTGCGGTATTGGCGTCGAAGCGCACGTCGCCGAGCAGGTCGCCCTTCTGCCCGCCCCAGCCGCCGTGGATCCACGGGCCCATGACCAGCAAATTGGTGGCGCCGGGGCTTTGCTTTTCGGTGGCGCGATACACCTCGAGCGCGCCGAACAGGTTCTCCGCGTCGAACCAGCCGCCCACGGTCATCACTGCGGGCTTGATGTTCTTCAGGTGCGGGCGGATGTTGCGCGCCTTCCACCAGTCGTCGCGGGTGTCGCGCTTCATCATTTCGTCCCAGAAGGGCATGGAGTGCTTGAAGTATTTCTCGCTGGCGTTGCGCAGCGGGCCCAGGCGCAGGTAGAAGTCGTAACCGTCGTTGGTACCGCGGTCGAAGGGCGCGCACGGCGACACGGTAGTGGGCTTGGTGAAAACGCAGCCCGCGCCAGAGAACCACCCGAAGGCGTGAGCCAGCAGGAACGCGCCGTTGTGGCGCCAGTCGTCGGAGGCGAACCAGTCGGCGACCGGGGCCTGCGGCGAAACGGCCTTGAGCGCCGGATGCGCGTCAATCATCCCCGCCGCGGCGTAGAACCCGGGATAGGAGATGCCCCACATGCCCACGCGCCCGTTATGACCGGGGACGTTCTTGAGCAGCCACTCGATGGTGTCGTAGGTGTCGGTGGCCTCGTCTATATCCGCGGGGCCGCTCTTGGCCGCCCTGTGCGGACGGACGTGCTCGAAGACGCCTTCGCTCATCCAGCGCCCGCGCACGTCCTGGCGCACCAGGATGTAGCCCTCCTTGAAAAAGTTGAGCCAGGTTCCGCCCGGGTCCATATAGTGGTCGGCGCCGTAAGGCCGAAGGGAATAGGGCGTGCGATTCAAAAGCAAGGCGTACTTCCGCGAAGAGTCTTTGGGCGCGTACACCTGGGTGAACAGGCGCACGCCGTCGCGCATGGGGATGTAGAACTCGCGCTTGGTGTAATTCGCCTTGACGTAGTCCAGCCCCGGCGTTTCCGCGGGGGCTTGCGCGGAAGGGCCGCCGGACAGCGCCAGAACGGCAGCGGCGGATCGAAGAACAGGGTGTATCCGCATGTTTCCTCCCGGACGCCGGAATGGCGAAGGCTTGCCCCCAAAGGGGCCGGTCGCAGAATACTCAAAGTCCGTCTTCACTTGCGCACCGTGGGGTACTGGATGCCGAGCTGCTCAAGATAGGTCTTATACTTCGCCGGGTCGTAGTAGAACTTCTTCAGTTGCGGCGCGAACTTCTCCATTTTTTCTTTATTCATTTCAACCGGCGGCTGGTCGCTCGGAGCGATAAACGGCGCGTACTTCATCTCTTTCGTCTGCAGGTCACGGAAGTAGTCCCAGGCCTGCCTCACCAGCTCCGGCGTCAACAGGAAGTCCAGCGCGGTCATGGCCATGACTTTCGCGCCGGCGGTGGAGCCCTTGTGGGCAATGGGCGTGGCCATGGCCACGGCGTTGGCCCAGTTGTGGCCGGGCAGGTTGGGGATGTTGGCCGGGTAGCGCAGGTAGATCATGGGGGCGTTCCAGGAGATGTCGCCCACGTCGTCGGAGCCGCCGCCGCGCGGGTCGCGGGGGGCTTCGAGCGGGGTCACCTTGGTTTTCAGACCTTCCACGGTCGCGCTGATTTCTTTCTGCAAGGAGCGGGCCAGGGTGTGGTCCGCTTCGCTCCACTGCGGCATGCCCACGGCCTCGATGTTTTTCTGCGCCGTTTCAGCCACGACTTTGTTGAAGTGGTTCGGCCAGGCCGAGCCCACCAGACGGCGGTTGACGGTGGTGTCGGTCATCATCGCCGCGGCGTCGGCCATGGTGTTGCCCAGCTCGTAGAGCTCCAGGATGCGCTTGTAGTCCAGCTCGCGGAAGTAGTACCAGACGGAGGCCTCCGACGGCACCACGTTGGGCTGTTCCCCGCCGTTGGTGATCACGTAATGCGAGCGGTGCTGGGTGCGCAGGTGCTCGCGGCGGTAGTTCCAGCCGGCGTTCATCAGCTCCACGGCGTCCAGCGCGCTGCGCCCGCTCCAAGGCGCCCCTGCGGAGTGCGCGGTGCGCCCGTGGAAGAAATACTGCACGGAGACCAGACCGCTGTTGTTCACCGGCTGGCCGTAGTTCACCGCAAACTCGTTGTCCACGTGGCTGCCCAGCACAATGTCCGCGTCCCGGAACAAACCCTCGCGGACGAAAAACGCTTTGGTAGCCACCAGTTCCTCGGCCACGCCGGGCACCAGCTTCAGCGTGCCGGCGATACGGTGCTTCTCCATCAGTTTCTTCAGCACGAAGGCCGCGGTCACATTGACGGCCATTCCGGAGTTGTGACCCTCGCCGTGCCCCGGCGCCCCTTCCACCATCGGAGCGTGATAGGCCACGCCGGGCTTCTGCGAAGCCAGGGGGATGCAGTCAATGTCGGTGATGAACGCGATTACCGGCTTGCCGGAGCCCCAAGTGGCCGTCCAGGCCGTGGGCATGCCGGCGACGCCGCGTTCGACCCGGAAGCCGTTCTTCTCGAGCACGCCGGTGAGGTAACGCGACGTTTCGTACTCCTGGAAGCCCAGCTCGGCGAAGCTGAAGACCTGGTCCACCATCTGCTGCGTGAACGTGGCCAGCCGGTCCACTTCCGCGACGGCTTCTTTCTTGAGCTGGTCGAGCGGCGGGCGCTGCGGCGGCGCCGGCACGGCGGGCACGGCCATGGTCAGGGTCAGGTACAGCGAGAGTGTCGTGCGCGTGCAACGGTTCATGTCACGCCTCCTGGGATTCGCGGCGCAATTTATCCGAAGTAGGCGAACGCTTCAAGCGAAAGCAGGACTCACAGAGGTTGAGTGGGCCGTTGACCTATTGAGTTCCCAGCAGCCGGTCGGCGTGGACTTTGGCCAAGAACTCAACGGTGCGCCGCTCGAATCCGGCAGGATCGCGGCCCAGTGCTTCCGTGTGACGGGCCTTGGGAACCACCCACATTGCCTTGGGCCCTTGAGCTGCGGCCATGATGCGGTGCCCATGACGGCGGGGCGTGCGCCAGTCCTTTTCTCCGTAGATGAGAAAAATGGGGAAGGGGCGCTTGGCCACGGCCTGTTCGGGTGAGACCTCTTGGGGGTTGAAGCCGCCTTCTTTCTCGACGGCGCTGGCGGTCAAGCTGACCAGGGGCCGCAGCAGGAATCGGCCCAGCCACGATCCCATCCCGAGGCTCATGTAGTCGTAGCCCACTTCGCGGAAGTTGGCAAAAGACGCTTCAGCCACTACGCCGTGTATGCGCGGCTCCTCCGCCGCGGCTTGCAGCAGGATGGCTGCGCCCATGGACTCGCCCAGGGCGAAGAGGCAGTGGATGTGCTCCGAAGCGAACAGAGCATCGGCCACCGGCTTGGCGTCGTGACGTTCCAGCCAGCCATAGGTGGCCATGTCGCCTTCGCTGGCGCCGTGGGCGCGGGCATCCATCAGCACGACACCATAGCCGTGGCGCAACAGGGCCTGGCCATGGCCCAGCACGCCGCCGCGGTTGTCCGCTACGCCGTGGAGCAGCAACACCCAGTCACCATTTGGCTCGCGGGGCCGGATTTTCCACCCGCGCAGCAGCACGCCATCCCGGGAGCGCACCTCGATGTCTTCCAGCGATCCGCCATGGCGGGCCGCCGCAGAACGGCCTGCTTCGTGGAGCGCCGGCGTCACCGGTTTGCGCGGCGGATGCAGGACGCCCGTTCGTTTTTTCTTCGTGGTGTTTTCAGACGCGGAGGGGTTTCCCTGCGGATGCGCCGTTGCCGCTAGCGCCAGGGCCAGAAAGATCAGCGGGACCGTCCGCGCGCCAATCCAATGGCCGGGGGACGCGACCACGGGGCTGGCGTTGCCCCTCGGAGCGCCCTTGCAGCCTTTGCAGCGCCGCCGGCGCACAGCGGGCTCGACGCTGGGTTGAGTCAATGGCGGCACGAGCCGATTTAAGCAACGCCCACCGCGGCTAGCAAGCGGTAAGCCTCGACACGGGAGGGTTGTCGCGGTTTGCCGAGGCGGGCCGGGATTCTTGTTGTGGGCCCGTGCCGGTCCTGGAAGCGCGAGAGGCGACGGTGCGTCTAAGCAGGCAGGCAGCGGAGGGACTGCCGCTTTCTCAACTCGGAATCCAACAAGGAGACGACCATGCGAAGCAAAGGGGTGTTGCTGGCAGCGGCGGCGCTGGCGCTGGGGTGCGCGGCGGCCGCGGGGCAGAGACAGCAGGCGCCGCCGACTTATGAGAGCGCGCTGTTGCGGCAGTGGAAGGGCGTTCACAGCAAGATCCTGGACATGGCCCGGGACTTTCCCGCGGACAAGTTCGACTCGCGCCCCCACAAGGACGCGCGCAGCTTCTTCGAAGAAGTGCGCCACGTGACCATCGGGTTGGAGATGTCCACGGCCATCCTGAAGGGCCAGCAGTTTGATTACGGGGCGCGGGACAAGGCCGACGCGGGCAAGCCCCAGACCCGCGAATCGCTGGTGGGGGAGTTGGAAGCGGCCATCAAAGATTCCTACGAAGCCGTCGAGAAGTCCCCCAGCCCGCGGCTGCTCGGCTGGCTCGAGCACCAGGGCGAACACTACGGCAAGCTCACCGCCATCTACCGCATGAACAACCTGGCGCCACCGGCCTCGCGCCCCCGCAACTAACCTGGCAGGCCTGTGGTCCTCGGAAGTGGAGCGCAAAAGCAAAAGGGACGGCGGATTCCGCCGTCCCTTTTTCGTTTGCCGCGCCTTTCCGCGCTGGGCGGAAGCCGCGCGCGTCAGTTGCGGGCGGCGGTTTTCTCCGCGGTTTTTTCGGCGGGCTTGATGGTGAACTCCGCCGCCGGGGTGATGGTCTGCTTGGCGTGGTTATCGGTGACGGTGATTTCCAGCTTGTACTTGCCGGGGGCGAACTGGTCCAGGTTGATGAGCTTCTCGAGGGTCACCTGTTCGCCGCTCTGGGCCATTTGCTCGGTGGTCTCCGTGAACTTGGCCACTTCTTCCTTGTTCTTGGTGATGCGGTACTCGATGGACGCGGAAGCCTTGAGGGAAGTCTCGTCGATCTTCAGGTTGTACACCTGGAGATAGACGCCCAGGCGGTCGGCCGGGGTGAAGGAAGCGCCCAGGCGCGGGCGCACCTTGGAAGCGCCGAGCACGAACTGGCCCAGGCCGATCTGCCGGGCCGGGACGCGCTCGATCACATCGGCCAGGATCAGCGTGCTCGAAGCGAGCGTAGCTTCCTCGTAGCGCGGCACGCGGAGCGCGGTGTTCACCGTGCCCACGTTGCTGCTGTTCACATCCTTGATGACCACGTCCAGCCGGTAGAGGCCGGGGCGCAGGGGCACGGCCTTCTGGTAGATGGAGCTGCCGCGCAGGTGGTCGCGGAAGAGCGACTCGGGCACGTCGCGGGCGATCACGTCCTCGAAGGTCTGCACGGTGCGGCCGCCGAGGGTGGTGATGCGCGCGTAGAGGTTCATCACCGCGGAGTGCACGCCATCCTTGTTCTGGAAAGTGAGCTGGCGGTTGGGGATCTGCACGGTGATGGGCACCAGCACGGAGTCGCCGGTGACGCGCAGGAAGTCGAAGCGGTAGTCGAACTGGATCTGGTCGCGCACGATGCGCGAGGTCACCAGTGCTTCCAGGTCTTTGTACTTGGTGGTGGCCGGCGGGCGCTGTACCTTGTAAAAGACTTCCATGCGGTCGAAGACGTTCATGCGCGCGGGCAAGCCGCCGCCCATGGGGGCGGGCAGGCGCGTGCCGTCGGTGCGGGTAAAGCGGTCCACCTTGGAGGAGAGGCCCATGGCCTCCATTTCGCTCAAGCCCGCGCCGGGGACATGGAGCAGGGCGTCCTTTTCCGAGGGGTCCATGGTCATGCGGTATTCGCCGCTGCCGCTCACGTCCACGAACTCGAGAATGATGTCGGTGCCGATGTCTTCCAGGTAGCGGTAGCGCCACTTCTCAAAGGGGAAGGTGGAAGTCTGCCCGCCGCCTTCCTCCCAGGGACGGTTGTAAGAGCCGCCGGAGGGGTGCGACTCGACCTCGTCCGGCGGGCCCCAGATGATGTAGATGCGGCCGCGGTCGGTCTTCCATCCCGGGATGCCGCTGGCGAAGCGCTCGTTGGCGTAGGCGATGCGGCGGTAGTGCTCTTCCTTGGTCTCGTTCTCCAGGGTGTCCGGCGTGGGGTCGCGGCGCAGCCAGAACTGCTCGATGAACTGTTCGCGTTCTTCGTTGGTGCTCAGGCGGAGGAAAGCGGTGCGCTCTTCGTCGGTGATGATGTAGATGACTTCGTCTTTCATCCACTTCTTATAGACGTTATCCAGCTCCTGCCTCAGCTTCTGCTGCTGTTCTTTCCTGGCCTTTTCCTGCTTCCTGGCCTTTTCCTGTTCCTTCTTGTCCGGTTCCTGGGCGCGGAGCGTCCCCGAACCGGTCAGCCCCGGCCCGGCCAGCAGCCCGCCGCACAGCATCACCGCCACCCATTGCCGCCACGGTTTCATAAGACACCCCTTCCCCACTTCGGACACTACAATTCTAGCCTCGGGGTCTGGGCACGGTCAACCACCGATGAAGCGAAACCGGCCCCCGCGGCTTGCTCCATCAGAAGCGCGGGCGCGGGCGGGGGTTGCCCCTGCTCTGACGCCAAATACGGTCTAGCCGGAGCCGCCCAGGAAGCGCCGGCTCTGTGACCCTGACCACAGAACCAGGGCCGGGATTCCCACCGCCAGTTCGCGCACTCGCTTAACCAGTGCCAGCGCCAGCACCGTCTCCGCGGGGAGGCCCACCAGGGCTCCCACCAGGACGATGCCGCCTTCCTGGACGCCCACTCCTCCCGGCACCACGAAGGCCCCGCTGCGCACCGCCGAACTCAGGCTCTCCAGCACCAGGGCGACCGGCAGCCCCGCCGGCGCGCCCATGAAGTGCAAGGCCAGCCAGGTCTCCCCGGTTTGCAGCAGCCATGCCAGCAGCCGCCAGGTGAAGCAAGCCGCCAGGGCGCGGCGCTGCCTGTAAATCTCCGCCGTGCGCGCTTCGATCGCGGTGATGCCGCCGGCCAGCGCGGCCCACCCGGGGCCACGGCCGGCGGCGGTGCGGCGCGCGAATGCACCCAGCCAGCCGGAGCGAGCTGCCAGAAAGGTGGTGGTCATGGCCGCTGCTGCGACGATGACGCCGGCCAGCCAGCCGCGGATTCCACCGCCGGCGGCGGGCGAAGGCCCCAGCCAGGGAATCAGCAGCGCAAAGCCAATCCCGGTAAAGACCAGTTGCGAAGCCAGTCCCAGGGCGATATCCACGACCACGGTGGCGCCCGCGGCCGCCCCGCCCACAGGTGACTGGGCGTGGCCCGCGTTCATTCGCGCGGCGATTTGGGCCCGCGCCAGGTCCCCGCCCAGATGCGCCACGGGCAGCAGCGAGTTCACCGCCTCGCCAATCCAGCGCGCGCGCAGCAGAGGCAGCAGCGCGGGCCGCGCTTCCGCGGCAAAGAGCGCGCGCCAGCCCAGCCCGTGGGCGGCAATGGTCAAGAAGCGATACAGGCTCACCCACAGCAGGCCCCATCCCGCCGCCGCGGCGCCCGCGGCGATTTCTGCCGCGCCGAAATACGCCAGCAGCGCGACAAACAGGGTCAGCCCGGCCAGCAGCGCGACAATGGTGAGCAGTCTCACGGGCAGCGCAGAAAGAATGTAACCCGGTTGTAAGCGGAAGCAGCGCGGCAAAACAGCAGGGTGTGCCCGGCGCGGCAAGGAACTAGCGGGGCGGTGCGACGCGGACGGCGAGGCCGTCGCGCAACACGGTATCGCCGGGGATGGCCACGCGCTCGCCTTCGCGCAGCCCCTGGAGCACCTCGTACTGCGTGGCCCCGGCGATGCCCACCTGGACGTCGCGGCGGCGCACGGTGGAGCCCTCCAGGACAAAGACGTAACGCAGCGCCCCCTGCGCGCCCACCGCGGCGCGGGGCACCACCAGCGCGTCCGCGCGCTCGCGCACGCGGATGACCACGTTAACGTTGGTATTGGGCAGCAACTGCAGCCTCTCGTTCTCCACCGAGCAGAGCACTTCGCCCACGCTGCGGTTGCCGCGGGGCACCACGGCTTTGGGGACGTTCTCGGTGCGGCCGCGCCAGGTCAGGCCCGGCTGGGCGTCCCAGGTGATTTCCACCGGCTGTTCTTTCGCCAGCGACCCCAGCTCCGGTTCGTCCACAAAGGCGCGCACCTGCACCCGCGAGAGATCGCCCACCTCGGCCAGCAGGTCGCCCACGCGGACGTAATGCCCGGCGCGCACCGGGAGGGCGTAGAGGGTGCCGCCGGCCGGAGCGGTCACGCGGGCGGAACGCAGGTGTTCCTCGGCGGCCGCCAGGGCCGCGCGGGCGCGATCCACCTCCAGCAAGCCGCGCTCCACGTCCAGGCGGGCCTGGCGGGCCAGTTCGTCCTTGCGCTGGCGCAGAACGCGCAGGTCGTTTTCCGCGCGCTCCAGCGTACTCTTGGCCAGGTCGCGCTCCGCGAGGGTGGCCGCCTGCTTGGCCAGCAGGCGCTCGATAGCCTCGAACTCCTTCCGCAGCCGCGCCGCTTCCGCTTCCGCCTTGCGCAGGTCGGCCTCGAGCTGGGCCACTTCCACCGGGTGGCCGCCGGAGCGGCCCGCGCGCAACAACTCCTGCGCGGCCAGCAACTCGCGGCGCAGACGCGCCACTTCCGCGGCGGCTTCCTCGTCGTCCAGGCGCAGGATGGCGTCGCCCGCGCGCACCGCCTGCCCCTCCACCGCGCTCACGCTGCGCACAAACGCGGGGATCTGCGCGCGGATCACATGCGGCACAATGGGCTCCACTTTTCCGTTGCTGATAATGGTGGCCTGGAGCCGGGCGCGCTCCACCACGGCCGCGGCTACCTCCGGAGCGGGCTCGCGGCTGGCCAGTCCGGCCAGCAGCACGGCCAGCACCAATGCGCCCACCACCGCCCAGCCCAGCCATTTTTTCTGCGTGTCATTCATGGCTTCCGGTTCATTCTAGCAGACGCATCGGCACCCGACTACGCCGGGCGCGCCGGGGCCGCCCAGTCCCCTGCAACCTCGATGCTATACTCCGAGCTTCGGGATGCCAGTCGTATTCGTCATCGGCCGGGATTGGACGGTGCGCGCCGGCGTGCGCGCGGAGCTGCTCGAAGCCGGCGTGGACGCGCTGGGGTTCGAGACCCTGGAAGACGCCGACGCCGCAGCCAGGCCGCCGGACGCGGTCCTGGTGGACGCATCCTCGGCAGACATTTCCCACCCCGCCTTGCGCCGGTGGGCCGGCCACGCCGCGGTGCTGGCGGTCACCTCCGGCGTTACCGGCGAGGCCATGCCGGACTTCGCGCAGGCGCTGCGGCGACCCGTGCGCATCGCAGAAATCGTGACCGCGGTGCGTCCAATCCTGCGGGGCCACGCCGCCTGACCATGTCCACGCCCCCTGAGATCCGGCCCAGCACCGTGGAAACGCCCGCCGCGCCGCAGCCGCGCGTGCCGTTCGACCTGTTCCTTTCGCCCCAGCGCGGCTGGTTCCGTGCGCTGCGCCATCCCAACTTCCGGCTGTTCTGGACGGGCAACTTCGTATCCAACATCGGCTCGTGGATGCAGAACGTGGCCCAGGGCTGGCTGGTGTACCAGTTGACGGATTCGCCGCTGTGGCTGGGCTTGGTGGGGTTCGCCCAGCAGGTGCCGTCGCTGGTTTTTTCTTTGCCGGGCGGGCTGCTGGCCGACCGCGTGAGCCGCCGCAGGGTCCTGCTCACCACGCAGACGCTGATGATGCTCATCGCCGTGACGCTGGCGGCGCTGGTGACTTTCCGCGTGGTCACCGTCGAGCACATCCTGCTGCTGGCGTTCCTGGCCGGCACGGTCATGGCGCTCAATGCGCCCAACCACCAGGCCGCGGTGCGCGACCTGGTGCAGGCGGAAGACACCCTGAACGCCATCGCGCTGAACTCCATTCAGTTCAACTTCTCCCGCGTGCTGGGGCCCAGCGTGGCCGGGTTCATCATCGCCGCCGCGGGGGTGGCCGCGTGCTTCTACCTGAACGCGCTCAGTTACGTGGCGCTGCTCTTGGTGCTGGCGCGGGTGCAGTTTCCGCCGCACCAGGAGCAGGAAGCCCATTCGCTGAGCTCGGCGGTGGCCGAATCGTTCCGCTACATCTGGGTGGAGCGGCACATCCTCATACTGATTTCGCTGGTGGCGCTGGTGAGCACGTTCGGCCTGCCGTACCTGGTGATGATGCCGGCGTTCGCGCGCGACGTGCTGCACGTGGGCGCGCGCGGCTACGGCTACCTGGTGGCCTGCGCCGGACTGGGCGCGCTGGGGGGAGGCATCTGGCTGGCGCGGCGCGAGTCGCACCACCGGCGCGGCCCGGTGGTGCTGACGGCGGCCCTGCTGTTTTTCACTGCGGTGCTGGCGTTCAGCCTGTCGGGCCACGCCGTGCTCTCCGGGGCGCTGCTGGCCGTGGTGGGCGCCTCGCTGGTCAACTGCGTGGCCACCGTCAACAGCCTGGTGCAGACCATCGTGCCTGATCGCATCCGCGGGCGCATCCTCAGCCTGCACACTATGGCCTTCCTCGGGTTCACGCCGCTGGGCAGCCTGCTGGTGGGCGCGCTGGCGGAGCGCTCGTCGCCCCCGATGGCCCTGGCGCTTTCAAGCGGCTTCGCCCTGGCGCTCACCGCGGTAATCGCCTTCGCCGCACCGGCCATTCGCCGCCTACAGTAGGTCGCCGAGCCGTGAAGGAGTCGTTTTTGGGGGAACACCGATGAACACAGGTAGGCACGAATGAAACAGAATGGCGCAAGGGTGCTTCCCGAAACGGGCAGCAGCGATTCTCCTGCTCTCTCTCCTAACGCCACTTTTTTCCCGGTTCATCCGTGCGGATCCGTGTTCCTCCGTGTTCCAGGAAATGTTGAGCCAAATGCCGCTTTCCTTCAGGTCCGCTCCTTTGCTAGAATCCGCGCATGAGCGAAGTCCCCGGAGCGCACGCGGAAGCTGCCCCGCCCAAGTCCGGCGAAAAGCCCAAGCCGGTGATCCACCGCGTGTGCATCCAGTGCAACGGCATGTTCCGGGTGACCGCGGACAACTTCGACGCCAAGCAGTGCCCCAAATGTCACAAAGGCTAGGCCGCCGGTTGTCTGCCGGGCCCGGCGGCCCATTGACGCGCGCACGGCACTTTGCCATCATCGGTGAAACGCGGGTTCGGGGAGAAGCGCATCGGCCTGAGGATTTCGATACTGGCGTCGGGCAGTTCGGGCAACGCCACGTTGCTCGAAACCGAGCGCACCCGTCTCCTGGTGGACGCCGGACTCGGCAAGAAAGAGACGCTGCGCCGCCTGGAAGCCCTGGGCCTGGCCTGTGACCGGCTCGACGGCGTGCTGATCACCCACGAACACACCGACCACTGCGGCGGCCTGCCGCAGATGGCCCGCCAGTGGAAGGCGCCGGTCTATTTCACCGAGGAGACGCACCACGCCATCCGCTGCCAGTTGCCGGAGAAGACCGCGCGGCGGCTGGACCGTGTCGAGCACATCCGCCCCGGCCAGCGCTTCGCCATCGGCGACATCGAAGTGCACGCTTTCCACATCCCGCACGACGCGGTGGACCCCATTGGCTTCACCTTCCGCGCCAATGGCTCGAAGGCCGCGCTGGTCACCGACCTAGGCTACCTGCCGGAGATGGTCAAGCAGGACCTGCGCGATTGCGACTGCCTGATCCTCGAATCCAACCACGACCTGGACATGCTCAAGGTGGGACCCTACCCCTGGCACCTCAAGCAGCGCGTGATGAGCCGCACCGGGCACCTCTCGAACCACGCCGTGGGCGAGTTCCTGGCTGACCCCCAGGGCTTCGACGCCCAGCCCCGCTTCCTGGTGCTGGCGCACCTCTCGGAAACCAACAACAACCCCGACGTGGCCCGGCTGACCGCCGAAGAAGCCCTGGCCCGCCGCCCCGCAGAACACCCCTTCACCGGCCGGCTCCTGCTGGCCTCCCAGCACGTCCCGCTCGGCCCGCTGCAAGTGTGAACGGCCGCCTGCCCGCCAAGCGAGCGCCAGACGAAACGGCGAGAATGAAAGGAGGCCGGGCAGGCGCAATCCGCTGCATGGATTCGCGGTTTTTCCGCGTCTATGGGAGCATAGGGCCGTGTTCAGGAAGAATCCTTGGCGATTGCGAGTCCCCTGGTGGCGTGTTGCCGGGGCCTTGTGCGTCCTGTTGCCGGGCGCGCCCGCGCCGGCCGCTCAGGGGAACGCTGGCGGGACGGCAGCGGGATCGAAGCCGCCTTCGGAAGTGACCGTGCCGCGCGTGCCCCGCCCGCCCAGGCTGGAAGACTTCCTGGGCATGGCCCCTTCCCAGGAGATGGCCGGGCGCATGGCCCGCGTCGAGGGCTTCGTGCAGTCGCGGCCCACCGACGGCGGGCCGGCCAGCCAGCGCACGGAAGCCTACCTGGGCTACGACCAGGTCCACTTCTACGTCGTCTTCGTCTGCCACGACTCCGAGCCGCACAAAATCCGCGCCCGCCTGGTGGCCCGCGAGCAGTTCGTCAGCAACCGCGGCGAGGGCATCGACGACCTGGTGAGCATCAGCCTGGACACCTTTGGCGACCAGCGCCGCGGCTACACCTTCCAGATCAGCCCGCTGGGCATCCAGTGGGACGCGCTGATCACCGACAGCGGCAGTTTCGACGTCACCTATGACACCCTGTGGCACTCCCAGGGCAAAGTCACCGAGTCCGGATACGTGGTTTGGGTGGCCCTGCCCTTCAAGAGCCTGCGTTTCGCCTCCGACGCGCAACAGAACTGGGGCATCCTGCTCAACCGCGACATCCCCCGCAGCAACGAAGCCGTCTTCTGGCCGCAATTCACTTCGCGCATCTCCGGCTACATCAACCAGGCCGCGCCGTTGCGCGGGCTGGAGAACATTTCGCCGGGGCGCAATCTCCAGTTCATTCCTTACGGGGCGTTCCGGTCGTTCCGCGCGCTGGATCTGCGCGACCCGTTGGCGCCGGCGTTCCGCAACGAGCGCGCGGAGTTCGACGGCGGCCTGGACGCCAAAGTGGTCGTGAAAGACAGCCTGGTGCTGGACGTCACGCTGAACCCGGACTTCAGCCAGGTGGAATCCGACGAACCGCAACTGGTGGTCAGCGAGCGCTTCGAAGTCTTCTTCCCCGAGAAACGGCCCTTCTTCATCGAGAACGCCGGCTACTTCCGCACCCCCAACAATCTGCTGTTCACCCGGCGCATCGCCGACCCGCAGTTCGGCGCGCGACTCACCGGGAAGCTGGGCCGCACCGCCGTGGGCGCGCTGCTGGTGGACGACCAGGCGCCGGGACGGCGCGTCCCGCGCGGCCATCCGCAGGAGGACCAGCGCGCGCTGTTCGGTATTTTGCGCGTGAACCGCGACATCCTCAGCCGCTCCAGCGTGGGCATGGTCTTCACCAACCGCTCCTTCGACGGCGGGTACAACCGCGTCGGCGGCCTGGACGCCCGCTTCCAGATCAACGACAACTGGTCCGCCAACATGCAGGCGGCGGCCAGCTCCACCCGCTCGCCCGCCGGGGCCTACCTGGCCGGGCCCGCCTACGACTTTGAAGTCCGCCGCGACGGCCGCCAATTCGAGTTTGAATTCGAGTTCTTCGACCGCAGCCCCGGCTTCCGCACCGAGCCGGGCTTCCTCCCGCGCACCGACATCCGCCAGTTCGAGCACACCGCGAGCTACCGGTTCCGCCCGGAAGGCCGCTACCTGATCTCCTGGGGGCCCAGCGCCGGTTTCAGCCACGTCTGGAATCACGCCGGCACGCAACTCAACTGGGAAGCCGATTTCGAGGTCACCGCCGAGCTGATCGGCCAGACCTTCCTCACGTTTCTCTTCAATCCGGAAATGGAGAAGTTTACGCCGCTGGATTTTCCGGCGCTCGCGCAGGACCGGGCTTATCACCGGCACAACAGCGCCGTCTTCTGGAATACCAACTACTGGCGGCAGGTGGGGTTCAGCGGGGAGTTTGTGTGGGGCCAGCGCGTTAATCTGGATCCCGTCGCGGGCACGGCGCCGGAAAAAGTGAACCGCACGCAGGCCGATCTGACCGTGACCCTGCGCCCGCTGAACCAGCTCAAGATTGACAATTCTTATCTGCTCTTCCGGCTGGTGCACCCGGCCAACGGCCTGTCGCTCATCAACAACCACATCATCCGCTCGAAGTGGAACTGGCAGTTCACCCGCGAGCTTTCTCTGCGCCTGATCTTCCAGTACGACGCGCTGCTGGCCAACCAGGTCAACACCTCGCTCGAAACCACCAAGAACTTCAACGCTGACTTGCTCATCACCTACCTGCTGAACCCCGGCACGGCGCTCTATGTGGGTTACAACTCGAACCTGCAAAATGCAGACATCTTGCCCTGCGCGCCCGCATCCGGCTGCGCCACCCAACTGCGGCGCGCCAGCTACTTCATCAACGACGCCAAGGGCCTCTTCGTGAAGTTCTCGTACCTGTTCCGCTTCTAGCCCGCAATGCAAGACAGGCGTCCGGGTTGGTCTGGGCGGGCTAGTATTGGCGAAGGTCCTTGAGGATCTGGCCGAGCGCCCGGCGAAAATCTTCGGGAAAGTAAATTGTGAACGTGCGGGGCGAGAGCGGCTTGAGGAGCTGTTCGAGCTGGTCGGGGCCGTAATGCCAGGGGTTGGACGTTCGGGCGGCCCAGGAGAATTGCCGGAGAAAATAGACGCGGCAAGCGCCACAGGCCTCGGCGGGGACAGGGGTCAGGTCGGCGCCGCCCTCAAAATGAAGCGCGGAACTGACAACGATAAGAATCCGCAGCGGCTCCACGGCCGCGACGGAAGCGCCATTTCCGCTGGAAGCCGGGGATCGGTCCGGGGAAATTCGGTTCCGCAGTTTGTTCAGAGCGGCGTGGCGAAAGAAAGCGGGGGCTTCCTTGCTGCCTTGCAGGGCCTGGATGCTGATGGTGGCGGGATCAACGTCTTCGAGCACCGTCCGCAACCCGGTCCAGTCCAGGCTGCGTACATTTTCCTGCTCGAAGAGAAGCTTCCGGCGCGAGATGTCCAGCACGGTGACATGCAGCGTGCCGTTGTCCAGGTCCATCTGGGAAAGGACCTTCAGCGCGCTGACCGCATAGTTCCGGCTCGAGGGGCTGGCGCCCTCCGTCCCGGTAGCGACCGCAATGACCTCGATGCGCAGCGGGCGTTTCGTAACCACGGGCCACGCCGGGCGCGAGGTGATGCGCGGCTGATAGAGGGCGTCCAGACCGCTCTCGGGGGGCGCCGCCTCCACCCGCGGGAGATTCGCGTCTGAGCCGGCCAGGGGATCGTTGCGCAGGGGCCGGACCCGCAATCGGCGGGTCGCAAAGCTGTGTTCCTGGCTGGCGTCGTCGTAGAGGAACACCGCTACGTGGTAATCCCCCGGCTGAATGTAGAACCTCAACATGAGGCTCAATGCAGCTGTTTGGGGAAGCTGCTTATCGAGCAGCGCGCCAACGACATTGTGGCCCAGCCACTGGCCTTGCTCGTCCCGGATGCGCGCTCCCAGATAGATGTTGCGGCCCGGCTCGAGACCGGCCAGGTGCTTGCCGGGGATGGTGGCATGTACGGCAAAGCCGATGCGCTGCTCCGGGCGCAGCCTGGGTTGCGAGAGTTCCAGCCGCCAGGGGATCTCTTTGCGGTTGCCTTCCGCCAGCCAGCGCTCGAAGGGAACGCTTAGGTTGCTTACCGGCGCCGGCTTGACCGCAAACTGCGCGTAGGCGGGCGCCGCCGCAAGACCGGCCAACAGGGCGACTCCCAGTTGAATTCGGGAGGACAAATAAGCCTCGATGGATTGGACGAAGGTTGCGAAAGTTTGCTTCGCTTCGCCCGCCTTCAATGATGTGTCGCTGGTCAATGGGGCGCGCGCCACGCGGGGTGCGCGGAGGAAGGCCGCGGGGATGGAGCAGTCATTCGTACCGCAGGGCGACACTTGCTGCGCCAGACAAAGGGCGACCCACCGGGTCGCCCCTACGGGACAGGGCCGCGACGAGCCGGGCTTCGGCGGACAGGCAGGAATGCCTGTCCTACTCGTGGCGCAGGGCGGCGAGCGGGTCCACGCCGGAGGCGCGGCGCGCGGGCAAGTAGCTGGCCGCGAGCGCGACGGCTGCCAGGAGCGCAGCGGAAAGCGCCAGCGTCACTGGGTCATGCGGTTCCAGGCCATAGAGCAGGGTGCTTGTCGCCCTCCCCGCGGCGAGCGCCAGCCCCATGCCCACCAGCAGGCCAATCGCCAGCAGCCCCGCGGATTCACGCAGGATCATGCGCAGCACAGCGGCGCGCCCGGCGCCCAGCGCCATGCGGATGCCGATCTCGTGCGTCCGGCGCGCCACCGCGTACGACAGCACGCCGTAAAGCCCGATGCTGGCCAGGGCCGCGGCCAGCGCCCCGAAAAATCCGGTGAGCGTGGCCATGAGCTGCTCCTGCACCAGCGATTGGCGGATGGAAGTCTTCAGGCTGGTCACCGTAAAAGCCGTGGCCGGGTCCATTTCCGTGACCGCGCGCTTCACCGCGGGCGCGAGTGCGGAAGTGGAGAGCGAAGAGCGAATCACCAACGTGTCTCCGGGGCCGAAGGAGGGCGCCTGGCGGGCGGGAAAATATCCGATGGGACCGAACTCCGTGCGCAGGTCTTCGTACTTGGCGTCGCGCACCAGCCCGGCAATCTGATATAGCGGCCGCTCCCCAGCGGCCCCTTCGATCCGGAAAGTCCTTCCCACCGGGTTCGCGCCATCGAAGAACTTCCGGGCGAAGGATTCGTTGACCACGGCCACGGCGGGCGCGCCGGGGACGTCGCCGGCGCCGAAGTCGCGACCGGCTACCAGCGGGATGCGCATCGTCTCGAAGAAGCCCGGGCTGACGCGATCAAAATTAACCACGGCCTTGCGTTCGCCTCCCGGCGCGTCCACCAGCACGTTGTCGTTCCAGGAGTTGCCGCCCAGAGGGACGTAGCTGGAGGCGGCCACGGCGTCCACGCCGGGCGTAGAACGCAAGCGGTCGAATAGTTCGTCGAGGCGCGCCTGGCGCTGCTCGCGGGGAACACGGAACATCACGTCCAGTTGCAGGACGCCGTCCTGCTGGAAGCCGGCGTCCAGCGTCATCAGGTTTTGCAGCGTGCGGCCGAAGAGCAGCGCTCCCGCCAGCAGCATCAGCGAAAGGGCCACCTGCGAGACCACCAGCGCTCGGCGCAGGCTGAAGCGCTCGCGCGTCTCCGTGGAGCCGCGCCCGCCCGCGTTCATGGCGGCGGCCAGCGGCGCGCGCGTGGCCCGCAGCGCCGGCGCCAGGCCGAACAGAATGCACGTCAGCACAGCCAGCCCGCCCGTGAACGCCACCATCCTCCAGTCGGTTTCCAGTTGCAGGAAGCGCGGGTTGTTCTCCAAGCTAATCAACGCGACGATGCCGCGGCTCATGGCCCGAGCCAGCCACGCCCCGGCCACCGCCCCCAGCGCCGCCAGCAGCAGGCTCTCGGTGAGCATCTGCCGCACCAACCGCCCTCGCGAAGCGCCCAGCGCCAGCCGCACGGCGATTTCGCGTTCCCGCGCGCTGGCCCGGGCCAGCATCAGGTTGGCCAGGTTGGCGCAGGTAATCAGCAGCAGCACTCCCGTCGCGGAGAGCAGCACCCAAAGAGGCGTGGTGTAGGCGGAGCGCAGGCCGGAGACTCCGTTCGCGGCGGGCACAGCGCCAAGCCGTAGCGCCAGGTAGTTCTTGACGTCTTCGGGGGTGTAGCCCGGGTTTACCGTCTCCTGATAGAGCGCGGGGGAAATGGCGGTGAGTTGAGCGGTGGCGCGCTCGATGGTCCAACCGGGTTTGAGCCGGCCGATGGCCGCCAGCCACCAGCCGTCCAAGCGGTCCAGGCGCTTGAAGGTCGGGTTGACCAGTTCATCGGCGCAAATCGGGATGGCCACGCTGTACTGCCGGCCCACTTCCACGCCGAAGAAACTCTGCGGCGTGACTCCGATGATTTCGAGCGGCCGCTGGTTGAGCCGGATAGGGCGGCCCACCACGCCGGGGTCGCCGCCGTACTCGCGCTGCCAGAAGGCGTAGCTGAGCACCACGCCCGGCGCGGGGCAACCGCGCTGGTCGTCGCCGGCGTGAAAGAGGCGGCCCAGCAGCGGGCGCACCCCCAGCACCTGGAAGAAGTCGCCGCTCACCCACAGCGAGTTGCTGGCAAAGCGTTGTTCGCCGCCGGCGGAAAGCCGCAGGTTGCCGGTGAACCACGCGGCCGTGGAAGAGAACCCTTCTTGCCGCTCGCGGATGCGCGTCCACATGGGATAGGTCATCTCCGCGCGGCGGCCGTCAAAATTGCCGGTGCGCGGCTTGCGCACCACGTTGCGGATCTCGGCCAGTTCCTGCGGGGCCTGCACCGGCAGCGAACGCAGCAACACAGCATTGAGCAGTTCGAAGATGGCGGTGTTGGCGCCGATGCCCAGCGCCAGCGTCAACACGGCCACGGCCAGGAAGCCAGGGCTCTGCGCCAGAGAACGCAGGCCATAGCGAATGTCCATCCAGAGATCGCCCATGATGTTTCCCCTTCCCGGCCGCAGCCACGGCGGCGGGTCTTCGCGGCGCAGCGGCTCAGGCAGGCGCCCGGCCAGCGGCCGCCGCGCCACGCGGATGTCGCGCGCCAGCTCGGCCCAGCGCGGGAACTGCGCCTGCGCGCGGGCCGTGGCGTCTTCGTCGCCGGCGCCTGCGCGCCGCGCTTCGGCGTAACAGCTTTCGAGCTGCTGCGCCAACTCCTCCACAATTCCGGCTTCGCGCGCCCCGCCCAGTCCCGTGGCGGGCAAGTGTTCGCGGACGTATCGTCGCCAGTCCATGTATTCACCGCACCTGTAGTAGGGGCGGGTTTACCCTGCCCGCGCGTGTGTGGGCGGGCTCGCGCCGCCCCCGCGCGATTCAAAGCGCCAATCGGGCGGCGTAAAGCCGCCCCTACCATCGCAGATTTGCCGGGACGAACCCCGTCCCGGCGCTACAATTTGATCCACCAATCGCCGAAATCACGAAATCACCAAATCACAAGATTCTTCCGTCACGCTTCACTCCACTGCGTCACCCGGTTCAGCGCGCGGACAAACTCGAGCCAGCTCTTGCGCTGCGCGGCCAGCACGCGCCGGCCCTGCGCCGTCAGCCGGTAGAAACGCCGGCGGCGCTGCCCCGGCTTCTCAATCCAGCGGCCTTCGATCCAGCCGCGCTCCTCCAGGCGGTAGAGCATGGGGTAGAGCGAGGCTACCTGGAACTCGATGACGCCGCGGGAGCGCTCCTCGATGAGCTTGGAGAGGTCGTAGCCGTGGCGGGGCCGCTCCTCGAGCAGGGTCAGCAGCAGCAGCTCCGCGGTGCCGCGCTTCACTTCCCGGTCCAGGGTCAGCGTGGGGTCCATATGTTGTCCGACTATATATAGACGCGCGCCCTGTGTAAAGGTTAGGAAGGCATTTTTGATTGAAGATTGACGATTGTGGATTGCCCCCTGGGAAATGGGGTTGCTGAGAGCACTTTCAGCGGTGAACGCTAAATGTTAACAGCTTGTTGACAAAGTGCTTGTGACTGTCATCCCGAGCGAAGCGAGGGATCTGCATTTTGCAGAAAATGCCGGGAAATGCAGATTCCTCGCCGCCTTCGGCGGCTCGGAATGACAACCATCGGGGTTTTTCCAACAAGCTGTTAAAGGGTAAGCGTTCTTTAGTGCGAGATTGCAGCGGCCAAGTCCAGGGGTTCCCAGGCGGACATTCGGAAAGCCAAACAACCCCATTCCCGCAGAACGTTTCAACGTTCAACCTTTAACGTTTACCGTTCACTCGTGCCGCAGAGCTATCAAAGGATCCACGCGGGCGGCGCGGCGCGCGGGGACGTAACAGGCCAGGGCGGCCACGGCGGTGAGGCCGAGGGCGACGGCGGCGAACGTGGCCGGGTCGGTGGGCTGCACGCCGAAGAGCTGGCCCGCGATGTACCGCGTCAACGCCAGCGCGCCCGCAATCCCCAGCACCACGCCGCCGAGCGCCAGGGTCAGGCCCTGGCGCAGCACCAGCCCCAGCACTTCGATCGGCTGCGCGCCCAGCGCCATGCGGATGCCGATCTCTCCCGTGCGCTGCGAGACGGCGTAACCCATCACGCCGTAGATACCCACCGCCGCCAGCGCCAGCGCCAGCCCCGCGAACGTCCCGATCAGCACCAGCGTGAAGCGGTTGCCGGAGACGGTTTCCGCCAGCACTTCGTTCATGGTGCGCACGCCGGCCACGGCCATTTCCGGGTCGAGCGCCTGCACTTCCTTGCGCAGCGCGGCCGCCACGCCGGCACGGTCGCCCTGGATGCGCAGGGCCACGCTGAGGTAGGCCCAGGGGGCCTGTTCGAATGGCGCGTAGGCTTCGAGCGTGTCGCGGATCAGGCCGTCGGTCTTGACGTCGCCGACCACGCCGACGATTTCGCGCATCACGCCTTCGCCGTCGAACAGGTTGAAGCGCTTGCCGAGGGGGTCTTCGTTGGGCCAGAAGCGCTTGGCCATGGCTTCGTTGACGACGGCGACCAGCGGCGCGCCCTGGGCGTCGCGTTCCGTGAACACGCGGCCCTTCTTGAGCGGAATGCCCATGGCCTGGAAGTAGCCGGCGTTCACCACGTGCTGGCCAACGAGCACGCGCTCTTCGCCCGTCGCCGTGGGGCGGCCCTCGATGGTGGGGTAGCCGTTGGTGTCCTGCCCTTCGAGCGGCAGATCGTTGGCCAGGGCCACGCCGGTGACCCCGGGAATCCCTTCCAGCCGCGGAATGAGTTGCCGCACAAACGCCGTGCTCGTCCCGGGGTTCGAGTACTTGCTGGCGGCGAAGGAAATCTGCGCGGTGAGCAGCGAATCCGTGTTGAAGCCGGGGTTGACGTCGAGCATCGCCGCGAAACTGCGGCCCAGCAGGCCCGCGCCGGTGAGCAGCACGAGCGAGAGGGCCACCTCAGCCACCACCAGCACGCGGCTCAGCACGTGGCGCCGCGCGCCCGAGCCTCCGCGCCCTCCCTCCTTCAGCACTTCGCCCAGGTTCCAGCGCGCCGCCTGCACCGCCGGCGCCAGGCCGAAGAGCAGCCCGGTTACGACCGATACGCCCAGCGTGAAGAGCAGCACCGCGCTATCGAGGTGGATGGCCGAGACGCGCGGCAGGTTCCCCGGCGGCGAAGCCACCAGCGCCTGCACGCTCCACCACGCCAGCAGCACGCCCAGCGCGCCGCCGGCCAGCGCCAGCACCACGCTTTCCGTGAGCATCTGCCGCAGCACGCGCAGGCGCGAAGCCCCCAGCGCAGCGCGGACGGCGATTTCGCGCTGCCGCGAAGTGGCCCGCGCCAGCAGCAGGTTGGCGATATTGACGCAGGCGATCAGCAGCACAAAGCCCACCGCCCCGGCCAGGATTTGCAACGTGGGGCGGATATAGCCCACCGCGTACTCGTGGTAAGGAATCACGGTCACGCCGTGGTGCTGCGGGTACTGCTTCTTCAGATTGGCGATCACCGCGTCCATGTCCGCTTGCGCCTGCTGGGGAGTCACGCCGGGCTTCAGCCGCGCGAAAGCCGGCATGTAGTGCATCCCGCGATTGGTCAGGGGGTCGGCGGAGGAGTTGGGGAAGACCTCGGGCACGCGGTTGCGCGGGTTGAGCCAGATGCGCGTGCTTCTGGAAAGAGCAAAATCAGCAGGCAGGACACCGACGATGGTCACCGGCTGGCCGTTCAGCGTAATCGAGCGGCCCAGCACGCCGCCGTCGCCGCCAAACTGCTGCTGCCAGTAGCCGTATGCGAGCACGGCCGCGCGCGGGGCGCCCGCAAGGCCGTCGTCAGGGCCGAAGCCGCGGCCCAGTATGGTGCGCGTGCCCAGCAGGGTGAAGAAGTTGGTGGTCACCACGCCGACGCGCACCTGCTCGGCGGGGCCGTAGCCGGTGAGCGTGAAGTCCATCATGCGGATGCCGGCGATTTGTTCGAACGAGCGGCTCTGCGCCTGGTAGTCGAGATACTCGGGCGCGGAGAAGGGACACGTGGCGCACTCCGCCTGCACGTCGTAGAGCCACACCAACTGCTCCGGCTCGTAGTACGGCATGGGGCGCAGCAGCACCCCGCGGATCACGCTGAAGATGGCCGTGTTCGCGCCGATGCCCAGCGCCAGAGTGGCGATGGCCACCAGCGTGAACGCGGGGTTCTTGCGCAGCCCGCGCAAGCCGTAGCGAATGTCCTGAAGAAGTGTCCCCACGCCCCACCCCCTGAATGGTTGGACTGAACCGGACAGACCAAGGTCATTTCTCAGATGCGCCCTGCTTCGGGCCCCACTGCGCGCCGCTCACGGTGACCGGGCCGTTGACTGTGGAGAGCCGCACCACGGGCGGGCCGCCGAACTCGATGCGGTTAGGCCGCTCCCAGGTGCGCACGGCCTGGCGGCACTGCGGCGCGGTGCATTGGACCGGCGAGTGGCGGGAGACGTCCACCAACACGCCCGACTGGTAATCCCGCGGCACTTCGAGGTGGATGGGGCCATTTTGCGTGCTGGCTTCGATCCCGCCGGATTGCCAGCGCGTGCCGCTCAACTCCACGTGCAGCGGGCCGTTTTGCAGGCGCACGGTGAACTTGCCTTCGGCGCCGGAGATGTGCACCGGGCCGTTTTCCGCGCGCACTTCCACTTCGCCGGAGGTGTCTTCGAGGGACACGGGGCCGTTGTGCGCCTCCACCGTCACCCGGCCGTTCACGCCGCGGACTTCGAGCGGCCCATTCCACCCGCGCAGGTCCACCGCGGCGCCGCGCGGGGCGCGCACGATCAGAAAGCCCACCCAGTCGCGCTCTTCGGGTCCGGAGACGGAGGCGCGGCCGTCGCGCGCGTTCAGCGCCAGCTTGCGCAGCAGCGTTTCCGCTTCGGCGCGGGTGTCGCCCGTGGCGAAGAAGCAGCCCACAACTTCATACTCCGCGCGCGACCCGCCGAGGACGTAAGCCCCGCCGTTGCGCGAGGCTTCCACGGCCAGGGCGCGGCCCGCCGTGACCGGCAACGTGGCCGCCTGCTCGGCGCGCACCACGTCGTTGTAGCCCCAGCGGCGGTCGCCGAAGCTCACGCGCAGGTCGCTGCAATTGCTCACCTGGCCACTGTTGGTCGAGACATTGCGGCTGCGCTGGCGCCATTTGTGCTGCGCGGCCGCGGTCAGGGCCACGGTGGCCGAGAGTCCAAGAGCGCACGCGGCGATTTGAAGTTTCTTCATGGTTGGGCTCCTTCCAACTCTTAAGCGGGCAACACGCGGCGCCCCTACTGCTTGAGAACTTCTTCGAAGAAGGCCAGCGCGCGGGGGTCATTCGACTGGCCCAGCCAGAACATGGCCTGCTTGCGCACCACGGGGTTCTTATTCGTCCGGGCCACCTGGATGAGCATGGGCACGCCCTGGTCCTTGGGAAGCTGCGAAAGGGCGAAGACGGCTTTTTTCTTGATATCCGTTTCCGGGTCCTTCTCGATGGCCTCGGTGATGGTCTCGACGGCGCGCTTGCCGGCCTTCTGCCCGAGCCAGAAGAGCGCCTGGCCGCGCACCTTGGTGCTGCGGTCGTTCTTGGCGGTGGCAATCATGGAGTCGAGCGCGGCGGGGACTTTGCTGACACTGAGGCCGAAGACGGCCTGCTCGCGGACCTTGTCGCTGGGGTCCTCGCGCAACATGCGCTGGAGCGCGCGGAAGCCGCGCTCGCCGCGCGCCGAGCCGAACCAGAAAGCCACGTGGCGCCGCAGCGCTTCGGGGTGGTCCGGGGCGGCGAAGCGTTCGAGTTCGGTGTCCGCCGCGGGGTCCTTGTGCAGGGCGATGGCGGAGACGGCCTGCTTGCCGATGCGGCGCTCTTCGTCCCCGTCGCTGGAATTAGCGAACTGCTCGGCGCGCACCAGCGAGCTGAGCAAGGCCACGCTCTGCGCCGGGTTCACGTCCGTGAGCCAGGTGACCGGCAGGCCGCCGGCGTCAATCTCGCAGTCCTGCGAAAAGGTGCGGATCTTGGTGAGCGCGTGGTTCTCCGCGCGGAACATCACGATGAAGAAATCGTTCTCGAGGCGCACCCTGCCGTCGCTGATGGCGCCGCTGACGAACCCGCCCTCCGGCCGGTTGTCCAGCCGGCAGCGCCCGCAACAGTTGGTGTTGCCGTCGTTCCAGTTGCTCCAGCAGCACATCTGGTGCTTGCCATCGGCGACGGGCACGACGTAGCCCAGCCACCCGGGAGCGATTTGCGCGGCGACCACGGCGCGGTACTCCCGGTCCAGGCCCGCGGCCGCGCTGCGCGTGGCCAGCTTGGCGTTGACGATGCGCGCTTGTTGCGCGGAAGCCGCCGGCGCAAGCAGCACGATGGAAGCCAGCGCGGCCCAAAAGTAATTGCGCCTCATTTCCGCCTCCAAATGACTGGTGCCAGGTTCTGGGTGCTAGGTTCTAGGTCGCTGTTAGTCGTCGGCTGTCAGCCATCAGCTATCAGCCGCCAACGGACAGCTATCATCCAAAATGTAGGCTCTTTGGTTCTGAGTTCTGAGTTCCCAGCACCTAGCACCCAGCCCCTACTTATTCAACAGTTCCACCAGAAAATCCGTCGCTTCCTTCGAGCGCATCTGCGACAGCCGCGAGACGGCGTACTTCTTCAGCTCCGGGTCCTTTTCCGCGCGGGCCACGGTGACCAGGGCTTTGGCGTTTTCCTGCCGCGCCAGCGAGCGCAGCGCCTCCTTGCGCACCTCCACGTCGCTCTCCGAGCCGTACAGCGCCACCAGCGTCTCGCCCACCTGCGTCGAGTCCAGGATGCTCATCTGCTTCACGGCTTCCCGGCGCATTTTGGGGTCCTTGTCGGTGCGGGCCACTTGCGCGAGCTTCTCCTGGTCCTCGGCTACGGCCAGCGCGCGGAGGATCTGCGCCTTCACGTCAAAGTTCTGCTCCGCGTCGAAGAGCTGCCGCAGCGCGTTCTGCGCCTCCTGCGCGCCCAGGTGCCGGATGGCGTAGATGCGCAGCTCCTGATCGGGCTCGGTGCGGGCCAGCGCTTCCAGGCGAGCGGTGTCGTCCGCCGAGTGCAGGCTGCGGATGACCACCTTCTTCACTTCGATATCCTTCGAGCCCGCGTAAATGTCCGCGAGGATTTTGCGGGTGCCCTCGCCTTCCATGCGGCCGAGGTAGCGCAGGGCCTTCAGTTGCAGCTCGCGGTCGGCGCCGTCGCGGGCCACCGTCGCCACCACCTCGCGGGCGCGCGTGGTCTCATAGCTGGCGAGCACGGAGAGGGCTTTGTCCTTCAGCTTCATCGAAGCGGAGCTCTTCAACATCCGCTCCAGCATGGGGATGGCCTCTTCCGGCGTGTTGTTGCGCAGGCTGTTCAGCGCGTACAGCTTCAGCTCTTCGTCGTCCACAGACTGCGTCGGCGCGGCTGCCTTTGCGGGCGCCTGCGCCCAGCCCGGCAGCGCACCCAGGGTGATTGCCACGAGAGCCGCCATCCACAAACGTTGTGTTTTCATCGCTCCCTCCCTTGAGCCTTACTGCGGGTTTTCAGGAGGTCAGGAAGTCAGGAGGTCAAGAGGTCAGGCAAAGAGCTCCACTTTGTTCCCCAGGCCCTCTTGACCTCCTGACCTCGCGACTTCTTGACCTCCCTAAGAGCCCGCTCACTTATTCAACAGTTCCATTAGAAACGCCGTCGCTTCCTTGTTGTTCATCAGCGAGAGCCAGTGCACCGCGGACTTCTTCAGCTCCGGGTCGCTTTCTTTGCGCGCCAGGTCAACGATCACGCGCGCGTTGTTTTGCAGGAACAGCGCGTTGAGCACCTGCTTGCGCACCTCGCGGTCCGGGTCGCTGGCGTAGATGGCCGCCAGCGCGTCGCCGCCCCGCCCGGTCAGGCCGATGCTGTGGATGGCGGCCTTGCGCAGCTCGGAGTTCTTCTCCGTGCGGGCGATTTCAATCAGCCGCTCGGTGTTGCCGCCGACGAACATGGCGTTGAGGATGCGCTTCTTCAGGTCAATCGAAGTTTCCGTGCCGTAAAGCTGCCACAGCTCGTTGTGCGCGCCCATCACCCCAAGCTGGTTGATGGCGAAGCTGCGCAGCTCGGGGTTGCTCTCGCCCTTGGCGGCGGCGAACAGCCGGTCTTTCTCGCCGCTGATCATCCAGCCGTTGATGATGGTGCGCTTCACGCCCACGTCGGTGGACGAGGCGTACACCTCGGCCAGCACCGCGCGGCCTTCGCGCCCGCCGTGCAGCGCGATGTAGTTCAGCGCCCTGCGCTGCAAATCGGGGTTGCTTTGGCCGCGGGCGATTTGGGCGATGGCTTCGCGCGCCCGCGCGGAATTGTGCTGCGCCAGCACAAACAGCGCGCGCTGCTTCAGCTTGGGCGAGGCCCCGCCCTTGAGCATCTTCTCGATAATGGGGATGGCCTCGTCCGCGTTCATGTTCATCAGGCCGTTGAGCGCGGCGAGCTTCAGTTCTTCGTCGGCCAAATCCGCGGGGTTCACGGTCTGCCCGCCCTGCTGCTTGATCTCCAGCTCCAGGGCCTTGGCGTCGCCCAGCCAGCGGCTCTGCGGATAGGCCTTGGCCAGTTGCGCCAGCGTGGTGACGGCTTCGCTGGGCCGCCCCGCCTTGCGCTGTGCGTAGGCCTTCCAGTACATGGCCCCGTCGGCGCGCGGGCTATTGGCGTTGATCACCCGGTCGAAGCGCTCGATGGCGCGGTCCCAGCGGCCTTCCTCGATGGCCTCGGCGCCTTCCTCATACAGTTCGTCAATGCGCTGTTTGCGCTCTTCTTCGCGCTGCTTCCGCTCTTCCTCGCGCTGCTTGGCTTCTTCTTCGCGCTGCTTTCTGTCCTCGTCGCGCGACTGCCGTGGACCGCCCTCCAGCAGCTCAAAGGCGTTCCCCAGCCGCCCCAGCGGGGCGAGGTTCATGTCCAGCGCCAGCGGCGGCAGCGCCAGCGAATACTCCCGCAGCCGCTCATAGGTGCGCGCATCCCGGAGCAGCGCGTCCAGACCGGGGGGCGGCAAGGCCAGCAACGGCAGCCTCCCGAGCCGCATCGGCATGGGCGGCAGATCCATCAAAGGCAGCCATTCCCCGAGCATCGGGAAATCAGCACGCGAAGGGAGCTCGCCAAGCAAAGGCAGGTCCGCCGGTGAAGGCAACTCAGCCAGCGAAGGCAGATCAGGCACCAGGGCCAATTCCGGGAGTTCGGGCGCCAGCAGTCCGAGCGGGGTCACCGGAGGAAGCGGGACGTGGCGCGGCGGCCGGGCCTTGCGCGCCGGCGGCGGCACGGCTGCGGCGGGCGGCGCGGGCGGTTCCTGCGCGGACACCACCGGCGTGAGCAACAGCGCTCCGGCCAGCGCAGCGGCGCCGGCCCCGGCCCAGCGAATCAGTGTTTTCGTGCTTGCGTCTTTCATCTCTTCTCCTGTTCCGACCACTGCACGAACTTTGTGTGGCAACGGGCGACCCGTCGGGTCACCCCCTACGACTGCGAACCCGGCGCGGGCAGCGGCTGCCGCCCCTGCTTGCGCATCTGCGAGCCCACCACGCGCACCTTGAAGAGGATGCCGCGGGCCTCGATGCGCTTTTGCAACCGCGCCAGTTCCGCGCCGGAAATGTCCGACGGGCTGCGGGCAATCTCCAGAAGCACGCGTTCCAGTTCTTCGAGCAGAGCCGCGGTGCTGGCGTCGCCTTCGCGCGTGGCCGTCTGGCGGAACAGCCGGTTGGACTCCACCAGGTCTTCCGCGCGCTGCTGCTCGAGCAAGATGTTCACCTGACGCGCATCGGCGGGCGCGTTGGCCAGCTCCGCCAGGATCATCTGGGAGCGCTCCAGGTGGTCCCCCACGGCCACGATCAGGATGCGTTCGCGCACCTGCGCCGCGGGCACGCCGGTCCCGCCGGCCACATCCACGCCGCGTGGCTGCCACAAGCGGCCCGCCAGGAACGCGGCCACCAGCAGCACGGCCATCGCTCCGGCCCAGGCCAGGCGTTGCGGCTGGAGCCATCCCTGCCAGTCGAATCCGAACCACCCTCGGGAAGCGTTGCGGTCGTCCAGCCGCGGGGCCAGCCGGCGCCACACCTCCGCGCCGTAGTTCTCGCCGCGCTCGGGGACACGAGCGCCCTCCACCGAGGCCAGAACGCGTCCGATGGCTTCCAGTTGCGCGCGGCAGTGTTCGCACTCGGCCACGTGCTGCTCCGCTCCCGCCGGCGCTTCCGCGTCCCGGTAGTAGTGCAGCGTCAGCTCTTCTTCCGTCAAATGGTTCATCGCGGTCACTCCCAAGCTTGGTTTCAGGAGCTGGGTGCTAGGCGCGGTTCGTGTCAACTGATAGCTGTCAGCTCTCAGCTTTCAGCTCTCAGCTTCCCAATCAACCTAACAGCTCATTCCAAGCTCCCTGTCCTGCGCTCCGAGTTCATGGTTCTGCGTTCATAGTTCTGAGTCCCAGCACCCAGCCCCTAACACCCAGCACCAAGCACCTGGCGCCTACCGGCCGGCGGCGTGGCCGCGCGCATCCACCAGCGGCGCAAGCGCGGTGCGCAGCTTCTGCACGGCGCGGAAAATGGAGTTCTTGGTGGCGCTGGCGCGCAGTCCCAGGATCTTGCCGATCTCTTCGATGGAGCGGCCCTCGTAATGGCGCAGGGTGAACGCGGTGCGCTCCATTTCGCTCAGCGCGGCCAGTTCGCGCGATACGCGGCGGCGCACCTCCGTGCTCAGCGCCAGCCGCTCCGGGGAAGCGTCCACCGCGGGCAGCGCTTCGAGCGGGTCCGGCGCCTCCGGCGCCGCGGCCGGCTCTTCGCGCCCCTCGACGTGCCGCTTGCGCGCGCGCACGAAATCGAGCGAGCAGTTCACACCGATGCGGTACACCCAGGTGCCGAAGTTGGCCCGCTCCTCGAACTTGTCCAGTGAGCGATAGGCCCGCAGGAAGGTGTCCTGCACCACTTCCTCGGCGTCGTGTTCGTTCCCGGTCATGCGAAAGGCCAGGCGGAACAGGGCATGGCTGTGCCGCTCTACCAGCACGCGAAAGGCGTCCCGGTCGCCGGCCCGCGCCTGCGCCACTGCCGCTGCATCCCCTTCCATCCGCATCATTGGACTGGAATCATCGCTCAGCGGTTAGGTTTGGGAAAGGGCGCAAGGGAGTGAGTGGTGGAGAGTTAGAAGTGGGGAGCGGGGAGTGGGAAGTGAAGGAAGTGAGGGAGTGGGGGGAAAGTGAAGGAGATGAAGGAGGTGAGGGATTGAGGGGAAGTCGAGGAGGTAGAGGAAGTACAGGAGGTAAAGGAAATAGAGGAAGTAGAGGATGAAGAAGTTGAGGATGAAAAGGAACCGAGGCTCCAACATGGTGCGCCGCGACAAGTCTCAAAGGGGTTAGTCCTCTACTTCCTTTACCTCCTCTACTTCCTTTGCTTCCTTAACTTCCTCTACCTCCCTTCGCCTCCCCCACCTCCCTTACTTCCTCCACTTCCCCCTTCCCACCCCTAACTACCCACTCGGCGATTCTTCCTGCCGGGTCAGCGTCTCGAAGAACAAGTCGTGGAGCCGCCGGGTGCGGCCGGTCTCGAGCGGGGCGTCGCGCACGATTTCCAGCCGCGCCTCGAAAAGGTTCTCCGGGGTGAGCGCCTTGCCGGGGGCCACGGTGATTTGCGCCAGGTCTGCGCCGCGGTTGGCTTGCGGGGTGAACTCGCGCAGGCCCTTGCACTGCCAGCAAACGCCCGCCTTGTTGATGAGCGCGCACAGGCCTTCGTAGTGAGCGGTCATGGTGGCGCGCGCCGCGGACAAGCGATGGCGAAACACGGGCTCGCTCAGCCTCAGGATGCGCGCGGCCTCCTCGGCTGTGAAGCCCAGCACCTCGCGCAGCATCAGCGCGGCCTGCTCCTCCGGCTCGAGGGTGCGGGCCACGCAGGCGAAACACGCGGTGATGTGCTCGCGCGTCTCGAACACCAGGTCCGGGTGGGCCAGCGTCGCGACAACCTGCTCGAGCGCCGCCGGATCGGCGTGCGCGGCCTTTTCCCCCTCGAGCTGCGCCTCCACGCGCCAACGCTTCTTTGCGCGCAGGTGGTCCAGGCACAGGTGCGTGGCGATGCCGAAAAGCCAGCTCTTGAACCGCGCTTCGCGGCGGAACTGCGGCAGGCGCTCCAGCACGCGCACGAATACTTCCTGGAGCAGGTCCTCGGCGTCCTGCCGGTGCGTCACCATGCGGTAGATGTAAGCGAACAGCGGCCTGCGCCACGGCTCGGTCAGCTCGGCGAAAGCCGTCTCGTCCCCGCCCAGCGCCCGCTCCACCAGACGCCCTTCCTGATCGAGCGGTACTTCGGTTGTAGGCATCAGCACCATGGCCGAAGAGCAAAGCTCACCGCAGAGTACGCAGAGTGTAGGGGCGGGTCCTTAAACCCGCCCGTGCTCAACATCAACCTCGCCGCCCACATTCAACCCCACCTGCGGATGAATGGATCCCCTCAACCGTTCTCTGCGTTCTCTGCGCCTTCTGCGGTGAGTCTTTCCGGTGCAGGCTACTGCCGCACCAGGGACTGCGCAAGCTGCACGCGGTTGCCGAACGGGTCTTGAAACGTGGACAGGCGCACGATGCCGGAGATTTCTTCCACCGGGCCGTCGAACTTCACGCCGCGCCCGATGAGTTCCCGGCGCGCCCGGTCCAGGTCGTCCACGCTGAGCACCACGGTGGCCCCGGCCGTCGCAGGCACGTCCGGCCGCGGCGCCGCCAAGCCGATGGCCGCCGCGCCCTTGGCGTGGCTGAACTCCGCCCAGCCCGGCATTTCGAACATGGGCTTCAGCCCCAGTACCTCGCCGTAGAACTCCTTGGCCTTGTCCACGTCGCCAACGTTGTACCATGCCAGCATCACTTCGAGTTTCATGGCCACCCTCCTTGTCGACCGTTCACCGGCTATGACGAAGCAGGTGCGCAGGGCCGCTAACCCGCAGATGCGCAAGGGAATAGGGCACGGCCCGGCGTTGGATGAGCGCAGCCGCCTATTCCCCGGTGCGGAGGAAGCGCAGGATGCGCTGGAAGGTGGGATCGGCGGCGTTGGTCATCTTTTCCAGCGCGGACATGTGTGTGCGATCGGGCAGCACCTCGAACTTCACGCGCGTGGCGCCTGCTCGGCGGGCCGCCTCCACGAACACCTCGGCTGTCGCCAGGATGGGCGGATGAACCTGTTCGTCTTCGGCGATGAGGATCAGCATCGGCGCCATGTGGCCCGCCCACGTGGGCTAGTGGCCACGACTTCTTGTACTCCCGGTCGGTTCCCGCAACACCGCCAACGCCTCCGTTGCTAACTCCCGCCTCCGTAGCCCAGCGCCCGGCAACTTAGAGAGGACAGACCTGGAGGTCTGGGCCTACACGGCTTCCAGAATCCGGGCGATGGCCGCGGACACCTGCACCCAGTTGCGCTTCTCCTCTTCCAGCCGGCGGCGGCCCGCGCGCGTCAGCGAATAGAATTTGGCGCGGCGGTTGTTCTCCGATTCGCTCCACTCGGAGGCGATCCACCCGCGCTGCTCCAGCCGGTGCAGCGCCGGATAGAGCGACCCCTGGTTGACCTGGAACACGTCGCGGGACACCTGCTGGATGCGCTGGCCAATGCCGAAGCCGTGCTGCGGCCTCAGCGCCAGCGTCTTCAGGATGAGCAGATCCAGGGTGCCTGGCAGCAGTTCGGTTTTCGCGTCGGCCATATACTCTCCTAGACGTTCGACAGGAGGAAAGGTTAGGCCCCTCCCTGTAGATTGTCAACAGGTGACCCGTCATCCCGAGCGCGGCGAGGGTTCTGTGTTTTCGTCGCAGGACCCGGGAAGGACGCGCGTTGGATAGGCCGGGCGCCTACCGCAGCATCCGCGCGGCCAGTTCCTTGAGGATTTTAGCCGCGGCCATGGCGGTGATGCCCAGCGGGTCGCGCGAAGGGTTGAACTCCACAATGTCCGCGCTCACCACGGGCGCGTCCAGCGATTGGATCAGCGCCAGGGCCTCCCGCGTGCTCATCCCGCCGGGCTCGTGGTGCGAGACGCCCGGCGCAAACGCCGGGTCGAGCGCGTCCAGGTCGAAGGAAATGTGCACCGGGCCGTCGAACCGCAGTCGCGGTGCGTTGTGGAGCCGGCGCATCTCGACGAGTTCCACTCCCCAGAGCCGCGCCTGGGCGAGTTGCTGTCCGTTCATGGTGCGGATCCCGACCTGCACCAGCCGCGTGGCCAGCTTCTCTTCCGAGATGCGCGCAAAGGGGCAGGCGTGCGAGAAACGGTTGCCCTGGAACTCGTCGTAGAGGTCCGGGTGCGCGTCGAAGTGCAGGATGTTCAGCGGGCCATGCTTCCCGGCCACCGCGCGGACCACCGGCAGGGTGACGGAGTGGTCGCCGCCCAGCACCAGCGGACGCAAGCCCCGCTCCAGGCACCTGGCGACCGCCGCTTCCATGGCCGCAAAATCGGCGTGGCCCGTTTGGTTACTCACCGCCACGTCGCCAGCATCCGTGATGACTCCCGGCGCGCCCAGGTCCACGCCCGACTCGGTCCACAAATTGGTCGAGTTGGAACGAAGCGCCGCGCGAATCGCCCACGGGGCCTCGGCCGGGCCGCGCAAGTGCGACGAGTTCGCATCGAACGGCAGCCCAATCAGCGCGACTCGCCCCGCGCCTCTTTTGTCGCCTGTCATGGCGACTCATGCTAACAGGCGACCCGTTCCAAGTCAGTTGAACGGCCGGATGGCCGCCGTCGCCCATTCGCCGGTAAATCGCGAAATCACGAAATCATCAAATCACGAAATGGCCCAATGGCGCGATGGCTCAATCCCCTTCACTCGTGCCGCAGAGCCACCAGCGGATCGCGTGGGCGTGTTCGCGCCGGCTAAGGACCGGCCTGTTTTGTTCAGCGCCTTAGCATGGGCGGAGGTTCTGTTGACGTTGGACCGTGGTGATTTCGGGGCGCTGTTGGGCGGCTCGTTCTACGATCTGCTCATCCTTACACCTGGAATGTTCCTGAAGCGTGAGCGGACTGCGGGTCGGTCTTAGTACCGCAACAACCGTTGGTCTTGACGCCGAGGACTGCAAGAACAAGGCAGGCCGGAACCCGGCCTTACGCGGGCCGGCGATCGCGCGGTCTGCGCGGCGGGGTGCGCGGGCGCGCCGAGTAGGACGAGAGGTTGCGGATTTCGATGCCGCCGTTTTGGTTGACCAGGCGCAGTTCACAGCCGCCCGCGCCGATCTTCGAATCAATGGCCACGCTGGAAACCCCGCCGCCGCCGAGCTGCGTCCCGGGGGTCAGGGTCAGCGGGAAGTCGCTGTTGATCCGCCCGAACGAAGTGCTGGCGTGCACGTCGTAGTTGGCGTTCTCCGGCAGGTAGATGCGCAGCGGCGAGAAGCCGGTGCGTAGCGCCACGCGGCGGCAGGTGCGCCCGTCGCCGCCGGTCAGCGCCACGGTCACCGAGCCATTGTTGTTCTGCACGTCCACCGCGCCGCCAATCCCCTCGAGTTGCACGCCGCCGAACGAGGTGCGCACGCTGGCCGCGCCGGTGACGTCTCCGGCGAAGATTCCGCCGTTCGAGTTCTCCACGGTCAGCGCGCCGTTGATATCGGTGGCGCGCACCTGCCCGAAGCTGGTCTTCACGAACGTGTCGCCGCCGATGTCGCTGAGCGTGATGCTGCCGTTGCCGCCGGTGACCCGCGCGCCTTTGCCGATGTCGCTGGCCTCGATGCTGCCGAAGGAGGCGCTGAGCGTAACTTCCCCGGTGACGTCGGCGACCTGCAACCGGCCGTTCGAGGCGCTGATGTCCGCGTTGCCGGTGATGTTCTCCGCGTCCACGTTGCCGAAGCTCGACTTGAGCGCCGCGCCGCCCTTCAAGTCCCGCGCGGTGATGCGCCCGTTGGAGTTCTGCACGTCGGCCAGGCCGGCCACGTCCAGCACTTCCGTGCCACCGAAGGAATTGACGATATTGGCCGCGCCGCCCACTGTTTCCACGCGCACCTCGCCGTTGCTGTTGCGGATGCTCAGGTTGCGCGAAACGCGCAGCGCGGTGGTTCTGCCAAAGCGGTTGCGGATGGTCAGCGCGCCCTCCACGCGCGTCGCCGCGATGTTGCCGTTGGCCCCGGTCAGGTCCACGTCGCCGGCGTTGCCGGTCACGGTAATCGCGCCAAACGAGTTTTCCACGCGCTGCGCCCCGCGGGTGTCTTCCAGCGTCACCGCGCCGTGCCCATTGACCACCTGCGCGCCGCCGGCCATCCCGCGCACGGCCACACTGCCGAAGTTGTTGCGCAGGTCCAGCGGCGCCGCTTCGGGAACGGTCAGGTTGTACTCGACGGAGAAGGAAAAGTTGCCCCGCCGGCGGTTCATCAGGTGCTCGGGGTATTCGGTGCGGAAGCACACTCCGGTGGAGTTCTCCTCGACGCGGATTTCGATCTGGTTGATGAACTCCTCGGCGTCCGCGCGGTTGCTGGCCGAAGCTTTCATGTCCACGCGCAACCGCGTTTCGTGCGCCGTGTGCGCGGTCACCGTAAGGCTGCCGAAGGAGTGCCGCGCGCAGACCCGCTGCCCCGCCTTCCATGCCACATTCTTTGAGAACTCGCGCCTCACCTCTTCGCGCTGGTCGTGTTCGCCCGCGTAGGGGCCGGTCTTCAGCCCGGCCCGCTCCGTCGCCGGCGTGGCCCATGCCCCCAGGGGCAACAGGGCCGCCAGCGCCACCGCACATACCGTCGCGGCGCTGCCTGCCGCGCCCCGCTTCCTTGCAGGGCCTTTGGTTTCGAACGTGAAACGCACTCTCACCTTGCCTCCTGGAGCAACTGCTGCAACGTCTCCTGCTTGTCCTGGTACAGCGAGAGCAATTCCCGCCGCAGATGCGCGTTGAACCGGTTGCGCTCCGCCTGCGCCCGCAGCTCGGCAATGGCCGAGTCCAGCACCAGCAGCTTCTCGCGGTAATTGGAGACCAGCGGGGTGGACTGCGCCAGGCGCGGCTCGGCCTGCTGGGCCAGCCGGTCAATGGCCTTCATGTACGCGGCTTCGGCGCGTTCCACTTCACGAAGCGTCTCGTCCTGGATGAGGCGTTGCTGCTCATTGATTACGATAGGGGCCGGGCCCGGAGCGGGCGTAACGCTCGTGTTCATCGCCATCCACGTCGCGCCCGCGGAAATCGCCAGCAACAAGGCCGCCGCCACCGCCCGCTGCCAGTGCAGGCTCAACGGGAACATCACCACGCGTTTCGCTTCCGCCGCGCGCATCTCCGCGCCCAGCGCCCGCTCAATCCGCGGCCACAGCGCCGGCGACTCCCATTCGCGCCGCAGTCCGGGCGCGGCCGCGGTGATTTCCCGCTCCAGGCGCAGTTGCCCGGCGCAGGCCGCGCACCCGCGGGCGTGCTCTTCGAGCGCGGCCAGCTCCGCGGGCGCTTGCCGCTCCAGAATCTCGTCGAACTGCTTGCAGCTTACGTTCATGGTCTCGCTTCCCTCCGCGCGGCGGGCAGGTGCGCCAGCAGGCGCCGCAACTCGCGCTTGGCTTCGAACAGGCGGTTCTTCGACGCGCCTTCGGAGATGCCCAGCATCCCGGCGATCTCCGCGTGACTGAACCCTTCCACTTCGTACAACACAAAGACCGAGCGGTACGTTTCGCTCAACCCGGCCACGGCCCGCTCCAGCGCCATGCGCAACGGGTGGTTGGCCGCAGGCGCCGGCGGCTGCTTTTCTTCCTCACCGGGCTCGGTTTCCGGCGCGGGCTCCTCCAGGCGGCGCAGCCCGCGGCGGCGCATGTCGTAGCAGGCATTGACCACGATGCGGTACACCCAGGTGGAAAAGGCCGACTGCCCGCGGAAGTTGCGCAGCCCCCGGTGGATTTTCAGGAAGGCGTCCTGCACCGCGTCTTCCGCGTCGGTGGTGTTGCCCAGCAAGTTGAGCGCGATGCTCTTCATGCGCGGTCCGTGCGTGGTGTACAGCCGCTCGTACGCCTCCAGCCTGCCCGCTCGGCAGGCCTCCAGCACCGCGGCCTCCGTTTCCAGCGGGGGCGCCGGCATGGTCACGGACGTGTGCGGGCGATCCAGTGCGATCTCCTTGGCAAAGGGATGAACGCCCAGCACATTCTCTCCGAACACTGCCGTTCCCGTTGGCCTTTCTTTCACCCTGAGGCTCACTCGCTGAAAGCGGGTGACCGAAGGAGCCTTTCGTTGGTTAAGACGATGGCCGTGGGGGAAACGTCAGCGTAGGGGCGGCTTCACGCCGCCCGCTTCGAAGGGCGCTGGGGCTGGATTCCACGATGGTGTGATTGAGTGATCGGGTGATTGAGTGATTGCCCCGCCTCGTGCAGCAAGGGGGGCTCACCCAATCACGCAATCACCCAATCGCTCAAACCCTATTGGCGCGCGGCGATGGATTCCAGCATCGCGCGCAGCTCACTCTCCGCGAGCCAGCGGCCGCGTACCAGGACGCCGGTGCGGCGCGCGGCGTTGCCCACGTCGCGCAATGGGTCGCCCTCGACCAGCAGCAGGTCCGCGCGCGCGCCCACCGCCACCGTGCCGAATTCGCCGGGCCGCCCGAGAAACTCGGCGGGGTTCGCGGTGGCTGCACGCAGCGCTTCGTACGGCGTCAGGCCCGCCTCGACCAGCAACTTCAACTCGTCGTGCATCGAAAAACCCGGCACCACCCCTGGGATGGGCGCATCTGTGCCCGCCAGCAGGCGCACCCCCGCGGCGCGAAACGCCGCCGTCAGTTTGCTCAGCAGGTTCAGCCGCCAGGTCATGTGCTCCGCTATTTCCGGCGTGTAGTTGCGGTCGTACCGGTTGCGGCCCGGCTGCCAGTCTTCGGCCACCCGCCCGGGAACAAACCTGACCTCGGGCCGCGCCAGCACCGGCGCCAGGTCCTTGCCCTGCTCGACGATCATCTTGTAAGCCACCAGGTTGGGAACTACCCATGAACCCGACTTGGCCGTGGCGGCGGCCAGCTCCGGGATGCGCTTCTCCGCGCCGGCCAGGAACCGCTGCCGTGTTTCGTGATCCGCCTGTTGCATCCCCGGCGGCGCGTTGAAGAAGAAGTAGGCGTAGATGAACTCTTCGCCGTGGGCCACCGCGTCCATGCGCTCCTCGAACATGGGCTCGACGCCGAGGTTGCGCGGCGCGTGGCCGATCACCTTGATTTTTTCCCGCCGCGCCACGGTGAAAAGCCGCCGGAAGGCCTCGCGCGAGAAATCCCCGTGCGTCTTGATCAGGTCGTAGCCCGCGCGCTTCTGCTCCACCACCAAGCGCTCGACCTCTTCCGCTTGCGGCTGCCAGCGCGGCGCGTCGGAGATGTACGGCCCGCTGGTGTAGATGGCGGGACCGAGCACTTCACCGCGCGCCACGTGCTCGCGCAGGTCCAGGATGCTGCGCGTGCCGTAGAGATTCAGGATGGACGTGACGCCGTTGGCCACCAGGATTTGCAGGAGCTGGCGGTCCGTTCCATCGCTGGCTTGCAGGTGGAAGTGCGCGTCGGTCAGGCCGGGCAGCAGGAACTTGCCCGCGCCGTCAATGCGCTGCGCGCCGTCGGGTACTCGGACGCGGTCCGCCGGGCCGATTTCCGCGATGCGCCCGTCGCGCACCACCACGGTCTGCCCCGGCAGGAGCCGCTCGCGGTCCATGGGGACCACGGTGACGTTGATGAACGCCACCGGCCCTGGCTTCTCCGCGGGAATGGTGAAGCTCGTCTCCGCCGCGGGCGCCCCGGCGCGCATCCCTCCCGCGAAATAGAGAAACATCACCGGCAGCGAAGCCACGCCCGCCACCACCAGGATCAGCAGCGCGCCCGCGCGGATATGCCAGCGGTAGCGGCGCAGCGCGCCGCCGGTTTGCGCCCGCGGTTTGTCCATCGTGCTCATCGGATTTCTGATTTCACGATTCCAAGATTTCGTGATTTCGTGATTTGGCGATTTGCAGTTGAATCCGCATTCGTTGCAAGAGCAGTCTCAGACAGGCCGAAATCACGAAATGGCGAAATCACAAAATCACGAAATGGCCCAATGACCCAATTCCCTCACTCGTGCCGCAGCACCACCAGCGGGTCCACGCGCACCGCCCGCCGCGACGGCCACAAACACCCCGCCAGGGCCGCCGCTCCCAGCACCACCGCGCTCACCGCATAGAAAACGAATTCGCTGGCCGGGAGCCCCTGGAGTTGCGATGCCACCAGCGGCAAGCGCGCCAGCGCCGCCGTGGCCGCCAGGCCGAGCCCCATGCCCAGCGCTACCGCCTTCATACCCTGGCCGATGACCAGCCCGCGGATGTCCTTGCTGCCAGCGCCGAGGGCCATGCGCACGCCGATTTCGCGCAGCCTCCGGCTCACCGCGTAGGAGTTGGCGCCATAGACTCCCAGCGCGGCCAGCCCCAGGGTAATCAACGCGAACAACCCGGTCAGCGTGGTGGTGAAGCGCAAGTGTGACAAATCCTCCGACAGGATCGCGGTCAGCGGGCCTGCGCCCCAGATGGCCAGTTCTCGATCGAGCGACCAAACGGCCTGCTCCACCGCGGGCCGGATTTCTTCCGGCCTCCGCGCCGAGAGCACCAGCAACGAAGCGAACGGCGTGGGCGCTTGCGCGATGGGACGGTAGAGGATCAGCGCGCCGGCGTTGTCCAGCGGATGGCGCACGTCTTCGGCGATGCCCACCACGGTCAGCCACGGCGGATCGCCCTGCGAGGTCCTGATCCGGATGCGCCGTCCGACGGCATCGCCGCCGGGCCAGTGTTTTTCGGCGACGGACCGGCTCAGGATGGCCGCGCCCGGCGCGCCCTGCCCGTCCCCGGAATGGAAACTGCGTCCGGAGAGCAACGCGATCCCCAGTTTGCGAAAGTAATCCGGGCTGACCAGCCGCACGTTGGCCGTGGCCGCGTCGGACGGCGCCGCCTCGGGCCGGCCTTCGATGTCGAAAGGGCCGCCCAAGGCCCGCACCGGTGGGAGCAGGCCGCTGGCCAGCGCGGCAGATTCCACGCCGGGAACCGCGGATACTCGCTCGAGGACTCGCTCATAGAACGCCGCCCGCTGGGCATCCCCGGGATACCGCACCCGGCTCAGCGAAAGGCCCACGCGCAGCACCCCCTCGGTGCGGAACCCGGGTGAGGCCCGGCTGACTTCCGAGAAAGTGTTGAACAGAAGCATGGCCAGCGAGAGCGCCACGACGCAGAAGCCCACTTGCCACGCCACCAGCCCGTTCCGTAGCCGGCCCGAGTCGCCTCCGGCCACGGCGCCTCCGGCCTTCAATGCCTCCGCCGGACCGCAGCGCATGGCGCGCCACGCGGGCAGCAATCCCACCAGGAGTCCTGTGGCCACGGCTAATCCCGCGGTAAGCAGCACCAGCGGAAGGTCCACCCCCACCCCGGCAACTCCGCCGGGCAGCCGGCGCTGCAATTCGCCGGGGAGAATGGCCACCAGCGCGCCGCGGGTCCACGCCACCAGCCAGAGCGCCAGTCCCGCGCCCAGCAACGTGACCAGCAGGCTCTCGATCAGCACCAGCCGAACCAGCGCGCCGACGGGCGCTCCCAGCGCCACGCGAATGGCGTACTCGCGCCGCCGCCCCATGCCCCGCGCCAGCAACATATTGGTGACGTTGGCGCCGGTCACCACCAGCACCACGGACACCATCAGCCCCAGCAGCCGCATGGCCGGCCGAAAATAGGTCAGGTAGTTCTCCTGCACGCGTTCCAGGCGCGCGCCCCAGCCGGCATGGGTCCGCGGATGAACGGCGGCGAAGCGGCTGGCCACCGCGGTCATTTCATCCTGCGCCTGCTGGAGGGTCACGCCGCGGCGCGGCCGGGCGATGACGTCGTATCCGCGATTTCCCCGGTCGGCCAGCACGGCAGGGTCCCAGCTCAACGGCACAAACACATCCAGCGCGTCCAGGAAAAACCAGAAGCCCTCCGGCAACACGCCGATGACCGTGTACGGCCGGTCATTCAACACCACGGTGCGGCCCAGGGCGTCCGTGCGGCCCCCGAACTGCCGCTGCCACAACCGGTGACTCACCACCACCACATGGCTGCTCCCCGCAGTTTCTTCCTCCGGCAGAAACGTCCGCCCGTGCGCCGCGCGAACCCCCAGCACCGAGAAAAGATTCGCGGAGACGGCTGCTCCGGTGAGGTTCTCGGGGCGTTCCAGTCCCCCCAGGTCGAAGCCCAGGAAATCGTAGGCGGCCATTTGCGAGAACGAAGCGCTCTCCCGCCGCCAGTCCAGGAAATTGGCCGCCGACGTTGTGCTGCGCCGCCCCTGCGGCGTCACCTCCCAGATCCAGACCAGCTCCTCGGGCTGCTCAAACGGCAACGGCCGCAGCAATACGCCGCCCATGGCGCTGAAGAGCATCGTGGTCGGACCCAGGCCCAGCGCCAGTGTCAGCACGGCTACCGCGGCAAAGCCGGGATTGTTCGCCACCGTCCGCAGCGCGTATCGCGCGTCCTGCATCAGGCTCCCCATGCTCCTCCTATTGAGTCATTTCGCCGTTTCGCTATCGAGCCAGTGGGCCGTTTCCCCATCGGGCCATTGACCGTTGAACTCACGCCTCAAAACGATTTCGTGATTTGCGCGAATCCACGCGGGACGGTTGCGCAGCATTCTTCTCCCCAAATCACCAAATCACGAGAATGGCTCGATGGCCCAATGCCTCAATTCTCGTCCCTCGCCACTCCTCACTGGTACCGCAGCGCCACCATCGGGTCCACGCGGGAGGCCCGCCGCGCCGGCAAGTAGCTGGCCGCGGCGGCCACCGCGGCGAGCAACGTGGCCACGCCCGCGAACACCAGCGGGTCGGTCGGGTTCACCCCATAGAGCAGCGCCGCCAGGAAGCGCGTCAGCGCCAGCGACCCCGCCAGGCCTACCGCGATGCCGATACCTACCAGCTTCATCCCTTGTCCCACCACCAGCGCCAGCACGTCGCTGCGCGCCGCGCCCAGGGCCATGCGGATGCCGATTTCGCGCGTGCGCTGCGCCACAGACCACGCCACCACGCCGTACAGCCCGAGCACCGCCAGCAGCAGCGCCAGCGCCCCACAGAGCAGCGAAAGCGTCGCGGCCATGCGCGCCGGCAGGAACGCCACGCCCAGGTGCTGCACCCCGGTGCGCGCGAAGAATCCCGGCAGTTCCGGATCGATGGCGCGCAATTCGTTCTGCACCGCGCCGATCATTGGCCCGGGGTCGCCCGCGGCGCGCACCACCAGGGTGCGTTGCGCCGCGAAGTGCTGCGCGTAGGGCAGGTACATGTGCGGCTCGGGCTCTTCGCCGAGCGACCGGTACTTCACGTCGCGGGCCACGCCCACCACCTCCACCCATTGGCCGCTCGAGACCATCTGGTCCGCGGCGGTCAGGCTGCCCGGCGCCAGGCGGAAGCGCTGCCCGACGGGGTCGCGCCCCGGCCAGTACCGCCCCGCGAAGGTCTGATTGATGATGGCCACGCCCGGCGCTGCTCCCGCGTCCGTTTCGCGGAAGTCGCGCCCGCTTACCAGGGGAATTCGCAGGGCCTCGAAGTAACCGACGCCGATGCGGTTCATCGAGATTTGCAGCGGCCCGCGCTCCGGAGGTTGCTCCTGCCCGGGAATCTCGACGCCGAACCGCGGCGTGGCCAGGTCCGCCGGCATCAGGTTGACCAACGTGGCCCGTTCCACCCCGGGCAGCGACTCCACGCGGCGCACCAGGTCGCGGTAGTACTGCGTCACGCGCTCTTCGCTCCAGTTCTTCCCGCTGGCGTCCAGATCCATGGCCAGCACGCGCCCCGGCTCGAAGCCCAGCGGAATGCTGCCGGCGTTGCGCAAGCTGCGCAGGAAAAGCCCCGCGCCAATCAACAGCACCAGCGAAAGCGCCACCTGCGCCACCAGGAACGCGCTCCTCGCGCTCGAACGCCCGCCCGCCACCGTTGTGGATTCCTCCTTCACCGCCGCCAGCACGCCCGGCCGCGTGCTTTGCCGCGCGGGAAGCACGCCCAGCAGCAGCCCCGCCGCCACGGCCGCCAGCGCCGTCGCCAGGTACACGCGGACGTCGGGGCTGAAGTCCAGGCGGATGGGAATGGTCGCGGGCAGGGGGTTGTAGTTCGAGAGCCAGTCGCCGGCCCACGCCGCCAGCACCAATCCCGCGGCGCCGCCCAGCAGCGCCACCAGCAGGCTCTCGCAGTACAGTTGACGCATCAGCCGCCAGCGGCCCGCGCCCAGGGCCATGCGCACGGCCATCTCGCGCCGCCGCTCAGTCGCGCGCGCCAGCAGGAAGTTGGCCAGGTTGGCGCACGCCGTCAGCAGCACCAGCGCCCCCAGACCCATCATCACCCCGAGGAACGCCGCCACCGGGGTCCGCAACCGGCTGTCGAAGAAGCGCGCCGGTTCCACCAGCATCGTTTCCCGCCGCGGGATTTGCGGGTACTCCCCGGCCAACCGCGCGGCGATGGCGCCCAGGTCGGCCTGGGCCTGCGCCGTGGCCACGCCGGGCTTGCGCCGCCCAATCAGACTCACCCGCGGCGAGGCGCGGTCCTCCACCCACTGCGCGCCCACCAGTGTCGCCGATTGCCGCAGCGGCACCCACACGTCCATGAACACGCCCGCGGAATCGGCGGAAAACTCTTCCGGAGCGATGCCGATCACCGTGAAGCCCTGCCCGTTCAGCAGAATGGTCGTACCCAGCGTCTCCGGCCTGCCGCCGAAGCGGCGCTGCCAGAACCGGTGCCCCAGCACCACCACGCGGCCCGCGCCCGGATGGTCTTCATCGGAGCGGAAGAACCTCCCCAGCGCCGGGCGCAGCTTGAGCACGTCGAAGTAGTTCCCGCTGACGATCTCGCCCAGCAGCAGCTCGGTTTGCCCGCCCGCGGTCATAGCCATGCCTTCGGTGCTGGTGGCGGCCAGCCCGGCCAGGGTCTGGTTGAAGTCGCGGTAGTCCCGGTAGTCGGGGTAGGAGATCGAGCCGCGCCGCCGCCCGTCTGTCTGCTGCGCGTACACGCGCACCAGTTCGTCCGCCTCCGGCGCCACGATGGGCCGCAGCAGCAGCGCATTCGCGATGCCGAAAATGGCCCCGTTCGCGCCGATCCCCAGCCCCAGCGTCAGGGCCGCCACCGCGGTGAACGCGGGGTTCTTCGTCAGCATCCGTATCGCGTATTTCAGGTCCTGCATCAGGCCGCTCATCATTGGCATCCTTCTTGAGTCATTGAGCCATCGGGCCATTGAGCCATTTTTTTGATTTCGTGGTTTCGCCATTCGTCGATTTTGCGATTTTGTGATTCCGTGATTTGGGCGGAAGCAAAGACCGCTGTGCAACCCTTGCCCAGCCTGGACGGCACATCACGAAATCGCGAAATCACGAAATTCCCCCAATGGCCCAATGGCGAAATGGCCCAATGGCTCAAATTCTCGTCACTCATCACTCGTCACTCGTATCTCAGCGCCGCCATCGGA
>Ga0187892_10000080_pt1 | contig 216200 bp, 153 predicted proteins | sample MA1701073metaG_FD_139345 | JGI IMG/M metagenome (GOLD analysis project Ga0187892, IMG submission 139345) | Bio-ooze microbial communities from a basaltic lava cave in the Kipuka Kanohina Cave System on the Island of Hawaii, USA - MA170107-3 metaG ... | reverse complement strand
TCCGCAGAAGCACCCATCACGAGACGTCGGTCTCTCGTCCGGAACTTCGATGAGCACCTCGCCCGCCTCCGTGCATGCCGTGGCCATCAAGCAGGCCCCGGTTGAGCCTTATGCCGGGCCCCGAATGGCACTCTCATGGCTCGTCCCTCGCACCGCCCGGTTGCGTTACGCCGTCATTCCCTCGCGGATCATCCGCGTGAGCTCGATGAGCTGCTTCTCGGAGATCCGCTTCTCCCGCGCCGTCCGCAGGAAGTCCGCCATCGCCTTCGGCTGGTCGAGGATGATGCCCGGCAGCTCGGGATCGACCTTGCCGGCCTGAGCAAGCAGCTCGTCGGCGTTCACGCCGAGAAGCTCGGCCATCCGCTTGATCTTGTCCGACCCGGGCGGATCGAACTCGCCCGTCTCCACCTTGCTCAGGAAGGTCGCGCTGATCCCGGCCGCGAGCGCGAACTGCCGCAACGAGAACTTCGGATCGAGCCGCTTCTTCGCCTCGCGCAGCTCGCGAATTCGCCTACCGAATGCTGGATTGCCCGCCACGTTTCCCCCTTGTCCGGTCGCGTCCGCTTGAGGACGCGCGTGAATTGTTGAGGGAACTCTAAACGGCGGGTCCGACAATCCGGAGCGCTGGAAGTGCGCGCGGGACGCTTCAACTCATGGCGGGAATTGGGCTAGAAAATTCTCGGAGGCTCAAGGAGAACAATGGTGAGACCGAAACGACGCGCACGACGAGCGGCCGCCCGACGGACCGCCAGAGTGGGCGATCCGCCGAGCCCCGCATTTCTACGCTGCCGCGCCGATGCCCGCCGCGCGCAACGTCGCCTCGTCGAGCCCGCCTTCGCAGCAGCCCGCGAGCTTGCCGTTGATGGCGACGGCCGGAACTCGCTTCACGCCATAGCTCTTCGCTTTCGCCTGGGCAGCCTTGTCGGTCTTCATGTCGAGGACCGTGAGCTCGCAGCTCGGGCAGAGCAGGCTCCGAACGAGCTTGAGCGCGTCCTCACAGCAGGGGCAGCCGGCCGTGAAGAACTCAATCTTTCGCTTCGTCGTCATTGTCGTCATTCTCTCCTTCCAGACACTCCAAGATCGGACACTCACGAGAGGACGCATCACGCGTGCAGGTCTTGAGGAGCGTTTCGAGCGCGCCCGCCATGGCGCGGAGGCTCTCGATCCGTCCCTCGATGTCGCGGAGCTTCGCCTTCGTCCGTGAACGCACGTCGGCGCAGCTCGCGCGGCGGTCCCCTCGAAGCCGGAGAAGATCCTCGATCTCCTCGAGGGTGAAGCCGAGCTCCTGAGCGCGCTTCACGAATCGAACGACCCGAACCGTCTCGGGCCCGTACTCGCGATACCCCGACGCGCGGCGGTCGGGTTTCCTGAGAATCCCGCGCCGCTCGTAATACCGGAGCGTCTGCGCGTTCACGCCTGCTCTGGCCGCAACCTCACCGATCCGCATGAGCTGTCCTCTCGTGCGGCCATGATAACCTTACTCCTAAGTGCAAGGTTCAAGGAGATTCTTCAAGGAAGATGATGCGTTGGATAAGTCCTGGGACCGACAACGCCTGCGACGATCGCTTCGCGCTTTCAAGAACTCAGGCCGATCTCGCGAGCGCGCTGCGCGCCGTCAACTCGCGCCAAAGCCTCCGCTGGGCGGACCAATCCACGACCGACGCTATCGGGCGAACGTCCCGCTCGCCCATGGGATCGCGGCCCCGCAGCGTGCGTGGGAGATCGAGGATCGCCTCCTGGATGTCGGGCGCGAGGTGCAGCAGGTTCATGATCTGGGTCATGCGCGGGCGAGTGACGCCGGCGAGGCGCGCGAGGTCGGCGTAATCCGCGACCTCGCCTGCCGAGACGAGATTCCGGAACCGATGGGCCAGCGCGAGGAGGCGCGCCACGCGCGGGACGGAGCCCGGGAGAGTGGGCTCGGAGACGGGCGGCTCGCCCTGGCGTAGCCGCCGCCGCCCGCGCGCTGCATTGCTGTAGTGGACCTTGCACGCGAACCTCCACTCGGCGCCCGGGGCGCCGTCGTGCTCCGGCTTCATCGCTTGGCCTCCCGGTTGACGGCGAGTTCCTGGGCGAGAGCCTTGATTCCCGTCGGCCGGAACGTGAAGGGCGCAATCCCGAAATGTGGGTCATCCAAGTCATGCGCAGTCATGCCGCACGAGTCCGTTCCCTCGGTAGCAACCGCCGCAAGCCCGCGGCAGCGGCGGGCGCGAAGACATGATCCTCGAGCTCGCGCCAGCGACCCGACTTGAGCTGTGCGCGGAGCGCGAGCATGCGCTCGGCGTTGTCGACCTCCCAGAAGATGCCCGGTCCCTTGAGGCGGAGGTTGACGATGCGCCGGATCGCGCTCTCGACGACGCCGGTGCCGATCGGCAGGCCGCGGGCGCGGAAGTCGGCAAAGCGCATGGACTCCTTGCGAGAGCGGAAGTGGTCGATGGCCTTCTCGACGGCGGGCGAGCGGCGGCCGATCCTGAGCGCCTCGCCGGCCTCGATCACCCTCTCGATACGGCCGGCCTTCAGGTGTCGCTTGACCCGCGCGATCCAGTACTGGCGGCGTTTCGCGCTCCAATTGACGCAGAGACTTGCGAGGTCGGTGAGGTGCTCGCGGGCGTGATAGAAGTCGATGATGCGCGTGACACGCGCGGGATCGATGCCGATCGCCTCGACGAACGCGTCGACGCGGTCCCAGATGTTCGGCGAGCCATCGCCGGCGATGACCAGCTCGCGGGCCTCGCCGGCGCCCCGACGAGCGCACTCTGCGGCGACGATGCGGAACGCGTCGTCCCAGGACTCGAAGGTGCCCTCGTAGAAGGGCTCGCGCGTCGTCTTCTTGCCGTGCTCGTCGAACTCATAAAGGGCGAGGACCTTCGGCTCGCGCCACGGAGTCGCGAACCCGCGGCGCCGCGTCTTGCGCCGCCGCCGGCCACGCTTGCCCGAGACGCGCGTGCGCGTCCGACCGCCATCGAAGACGGCCGCCACTCGCTTCCCGGCGAGTTCGCCTCGGCCGCCGTCCTCGCCGCGCTCAAACGCCTCGACGAATGCGTCCCGCACCCGGAGCGCGCGCTCGCCCACGTGCTCGCTCACGCGACGGATGGTCTTCACGTCGAGTTCGAGCCCACGCGCGGCGAGGCCATCCTCCGCCTCGCGAAAGGACGCCAGGGCGGCGGGCTGGCGAGCGACCTCGGCGGCGAGCGCCGGGGAGGTGCGCTCGACGAACCCGAGATGGTCAAGGACAGGATACGCGCCGCTCCCTCCCGCGCCGCGTCTCGTGCGCCTCGCCGGGCGAGCGGGCGCGACATAGGGCGTCAGGACTGTCGCTTGGGAGCCGCCGAGAAGCCGCACCGCGACCGGCCGGACGCCGTTCTCGCGAAGCCGGAGCCCACGCGCGGCCTCGGCGCCCCGCGCAGCTTCCGTTGCGCCGAACTTCCTCTTCCTGCTGCGCGCGGCGGATCAGCATCGCCTTGATCTCGTCGCCCACCTTCCCGACGAACGCGGACACGAGCCGCTCCGCCTCCCGGAGTGCACCCGCCGCCTTCGGTACGCCGACCTCGTCACGAGCGCCACCGCCGCCTTCGCCGCGCGCTCGAAGATCGCCTTGATCGGCGCGGTCCATCCGCCGATCGACTCAGGATTCGGCGCCGTTCCGCCGATCTCATCATTCACGGGCACCCTGCCTTCTCCGCCGTGTCTTTGGCTGGCACCAATGACTTCGGCAGAATGCAGGGTGCCTCTTCAGTTTATGGGCCCGGCGCGCGCTTCCGGCGCAGCCCCACTAATCAGGATTGCGCCCTACCCCCCCTATCCCTATCCCTACCCCTACCCCTACCCCTGCCCTCGCCCCGGCCCCGGCCCCGCCCCCGCCCCCGCCCCTGCCCGCCGTCCCCGAAGCGCCCGCGAACCGCGTCGCCCGGCCTGCTCGCTTCCGACCCGGGGGCGCGTCTTTCCCTTCAAGAAATGAACGTCTCCGTGTACAATGGCCGTCCACCCCGTTTTCGGAGAGAACATTGGCAAGCGACAGCAATTGCCCGTTCGCGAGCGGGACCCGCGCACGAACGAACCGGGACTGGTGGCCGAACCAGCTGAACCTGCACGTTCTGCACCGGCACTCCGCCCTGTCGAACCCGATGGGCGAGGCGTTCGACTACGCCAGGGAGTTCGAGAGCCTCGACCTGAACGCCGTCATCCAGGACCTCCACGCCTTGATGACGGACTCGCAGGACTGGTGGCCGGCCGACTACGGCCACTACGGGCCGCTCTTCATCCGGATGGCGTGGCACAGCGCCGGCACGTACCGCATCGGCGACGGCCGGGGCGGCGCCGGCGCCGGGCAGCAACGCTTCGCGCCGCTCGGCAGCTGGCCGGACAACGCGAACCTCGACAAGGCGCGCCGGCTGCTCTGGCCGATCAAGAAGAAGTACGGCCGGAAGATCTCCTGGGCCGATCTCATGATCCTCGCGGGAAACGTCGCCCTCGAGTCGATGGGCTTCAAGACGTTCGGCTTCGCCGGCGGGCGAGAGGATACCTGGGAGCCCGAGGAGGACATCTTCTGGGGCCCGGAGGGCAAGTGGCTGGCGGACGAGCGCTACTCGGGCGAGCGGGACCTGCAGAATCCTCTCGCCGCCGTCCAGATGGGTCTCATCTACGTGAACCCGGAAGGGCCGAACGGCAACCCGGACCCGCTCGCGGCCGCCAAGGACATCCGCGAGACGTTCCGCCGCATGGCGATGAACGACGAGGAGACGGTCGCCCTGATCGCGGGCGGTCACACCTTCGGCAAGACCCACGGCGCGGGCGATGCGACGCTGGTGGGCCCCGAGCCGGAGGCCGCCGGCATCGAGGAGCAGGGGCTCGGCTGGAAGAGCAAGCACCGCACGGGCAAGGGGGCGGACGCGATCACGAGCGGCCTCGAGGTCGTCTGGACCCGGACGCCGACGAAGTGGAGCAACAGCTACTTCGCGAACCTGTTCGGCTACGAGTGGGAGCTGACCAGGAGCCCGGCCGGCGCGCATCAGTGGCGACCGAAGAACGGGGAAGGCGCCGGGACGGTGCCGGATGCGCACGACCCGTCGAAGCGTCACGCGCCATCCATGCTGACCACGGACCTCGCCCTGCGGTTCGACCCTGCGTACGAGAAGATCTCGAGGCGGTTCTTCGAGGACCCGGGCCAGCTCGCAGACGCCTTTGCCCGGGCCTGGTTCAAGCTGACCCACCGCGACATGGGCCCGATCGGGCGCTATCTCGGCCCGCTCGTGCCGAAGGAGGCGCTCCTCTGGCAGGACCCGATCCCCGCCGTGGATCATCCGCTCATCGGGGATGAGGACGCTGCAGCCCTGAAGGCGAGGATCCTCGAGTCGGGCCTGTCCGTCTCCGACCTCGTCTCGACGGCCTGGGCGTCGGCGTCGACGTTCCGCGGCTCCGACAAGCGCGGCGGAGCGAACGGGGGGCGCATCCGGCTCGCGCCCCAAAAGGACTGGGACGTCCACCAGCCGGCTCGGCTGGCGAAGGTGCTCCGGACGCTCGCCGCGATCCAGGAGGAGTTCAACGCGTCGCAGTCCGGCGGCAAGAGGGTCTCTCTTGCCGACCTGATCGTCCTCGGCGGGAGCGCCGGCATCGAGAAGGCCGCGAGGGATGCCGGGCACGACGACGTGCAGGTCCCCTTCGCGCCGGGGCGCATGGACGCGTCGCAGGAGCAGACCGACATCGACGCTTTCGCGCCGCTCGAGCCGATCGCCGACGGGTTCCGCAACTACCTCCGCGGCAAGCAGCGCCCGTCGCCCGAGGAGCTGCTCGTGGATCGGGCCCAGCTGCTGACCCTGACGGCCCCCGAGATGACGGTCCTCGTCGGCGGCTTGCGCGTCCTCGGCGCGAACGCCGGGAGCTCGACGCACGGCGTCTTCACCCGGCGGCCCGGGGCGCTGACGAACGACTTCTTCGTCAACCTGCTCGACATGGGCATCGAGTGGCAGCCGTCCGCCGGCTCGGAGGGCGTGTACGAGGGGCGCGACCGGAAGACGAACGAGGTCCGGTGGACCGGCACCCGTGTCGACCTGATCTTCGGCTCGCACTCCCAGCTGCGCGCCCTCGCGGAAGTCTACGCGTGCGCGGACTCGAAGGACAAGTTCGTGGGAGACTTCGTGGCCGCGTGGACCAAGGTGATGAACCTCGATCGCTTCGACGTTCCCTGATCTCGGCTGGGGACCTCAGGCCGCGGCTCGCCCCTCGAGGTCCCCGGGACTCCGCTCCGTCGGCAGGGGGTCCACGCCCATCGTCCGACCTCGGGATCGCCGGGCGACGTGAACGGGCGCGTGCGTCACGGCGCGGCTCTCATCCTCGAGCTCGCGTGAGGGCGGCCGCGCATCACTCGAGAACGTGCGTGACCCTGTCCGCCGTCTGGAGGGAGGCGCCCTCCTTCAGGTAGGTCACGCGACACGTCGACATGTCGGGCTTCACCACCTCGACGAGCACCCGGCCCAAGTACTCGGCGCCCCGGTAGACGACGAACGTCATCCCCTTCACGACCTTGTCGTCCCGGCCGACCGAGATCCTGGCGATCCCTTCCTCGCTCATGGAGACGAGCAAGGCGTCGATCCTCTCGCGCGTGTCGCGCTCGCCCGTGTTCGGATCGTCGTCCGTCCGCCGGAGCGCCTCCTCGAGGGCCTCTGCGGTCGCGAGCATCGCCGCGTCAGCAGCGGCGACGATCCTCTTGCCCAGCCTCACGAGGGGAATCCACGAGCGGCGCTGCTCGATCCATCGCCCGTCGATGCGCGCCTGCTCGTCGGCGTCTGGCCGAGACTTGAAGGGAAGCTTGGCCGAAGGGGCCGCGACCTCGAGGAGCGCGGCGTAATGCTCCGCAACCTCTCCCGGCCGCTTCCGGAGGAGGAGGGCGCGAAGCATCGACCTGAGACGCTCGTCGCCCTCCTTGAGTGCGAGCGAGCGCTCCTCGAAGGCCCCGGCGCGCACGGCGTCGAGCTTCGCGAGGCGCTTCTCGGTGGCGAGACCCGGCTCGAGCCCCTCGGGGGGCGAGCTCAGGAGGCAGTAGGCGAACTCCTGGGCGAGGACGAACCTCGGCGCGAGCTCGGCGGGATCGGGCGACTTCGCTCCGGCTTCGAGCTCCCCGAGGATCTCCTCGAGCAAGGAGGTCGGATCCGTCGAGGGAGCCGGCGGCGTCGCCGGAGGAGCCGGAGCAGGCTGACGGAGCGCCCGCACGTCGGCCTCGAGCGCATCCTCGATGACCGCGTAGCGCGCTGCCTGCTCCGCCGAGAGGATGAGCCGCGTCCGCTTCCGCGAGCCCGCTTCGGCCTCGGAGGTCGCGCGCTGGATCTCGTCGAGTCGATCGAGGAGCCCGACGTCCGCCGGCCCCGCGAGCTTCTCGAGCACCGCGGCCCGCTCCTCCGCGAGGGTCACGACGGCCCGGTCGCGCGTCTCGAGGCTCATGCAGAGCTTGCGGATGACTCCCTCCTCCTCGACGATCGACGCGAGGCGCGTCGCCCGAAGCGCACGGACGCGCTCCGCGAGATCCGCGTCCTCGGCCCTCGCCGTCCCGGCGAGGACGAGCGACGCCACGACGAGCCACGGAGCACGCATCGCAACCCCCTCCAAGTTCGAGCCCGCCCTCGCGGGCCCCGGCGTCGAGCCGCTCCCTGGAGCCTCTCGTCGAACGTGTCCGACGCTGCCCGTGGCAGTGGCAGCAGGAAGCTGGATCGGCCCTGGGGGCGTTTCTAACGCCGTGTGGCGCGGACGTCAACGGAAGGCGGTGGGTGGTGTGGTCCGGCTCGTCGCCGTCGAGGCGGGGGAGAAGCCTCGCTCTCCGCGGCCACGAGGGGCGGGTGTCCGGCGTCGCGTCAAGCCCGGCATCGTTCGCTCAATCGGAGCGCCGTTCGCCCAGGAGCCAGCCGGCCGTCAACGTCATCGCGGTCCCGAGGACCACGAGCCAGCTCCAGCCGAGCGGGATGACCTTCCTCTCCGAGAGGATCAGGAGCGCCAGCATGGCGACCGCGGAAGCCACCATTCCGACGACGTTTCCCCGGTTGGACCTTCTCTTCGTCAGGAGCCCCAGGACGAAGACCCCGAGCAGGGAGCCGTAGGTCACGCCGCCGATCTTGAACGCGAGCCAGAGGATCCTCTCGAAGTGGCTGAAACCGTAAGCGATCGCGGCGAGCACGGCGCCGAACGCGACCACGCTGATCCGCGAGACGCGCAGGTAGTGGGAGTCGGCCGCGGCCTTGCGGATGAGGGGCCTGTAGATGTCGGTCACGAAGGAGGTGGAGAGCGAGCCGAGGGGCGAATCGATGCTCGCCATGACGATCGCGGACAGCAGCAGGCCGCGCATGAACGCGGGCATCACCTGGCCGATGAAGTGGGGAAAGATCTTGTCCGGCTGGGCGGGGAGCGCGAGGCTCGGGTTCCGTTCGTAGAAGGCGAAGAGAGAGGCGCCGATGCCGAGGTAGATCGAGAGGACCAGGAGGCTCCCGACCGTCGTCAGCAGCATGGTCTTCTGGCTCTTCGAACGGGTCTCGACGGTCAGGAGCCTCTGCATCAGCTCCTGGTCCGTGCCGAGGGCCGCCAGCGACCCGAAGAGCCCGTTCAGGACGGCGATCCAGATGATGTTGGGACCCGCCAGCATCCGCTTCACGAACTCCGGGACGCCGAGCTCCGCCAGGCTCGGCCCCCAGTTCAGGACCTGCAGCCTGCCGGCCTCGTGCGCGACCCGGTGGATCTCGACGAGGCCGCCGTCCATCCGGGACGCGATGAACGCGATCGTGACGAGGCCGCCGACGATGAAGGTCAGCGCCTGCACGACGTTCGTCCAGACCACCGCCTTGATGCCGCCCCACGAGATGTAAATCATGCTCACGACGGAGAAGAGGATGATCGTCGGGATGATGTGCCAGCCGACGAGGACGCTCACCGCGAGGCAGGCCGCCATCAGCCGGACCCCGGAGGCCAGCAGCCGCGTGATGAAGAACAGGACCGAGGCGCAGTACTGCGTCTCGGGGCCGAAGCGGTGGCGCAGGAACTCGTAGATCGAGGTGCAGTCGTAGCGGTAGAACGCGGGAATGAAGATGAACGCGATCGCGAGCCGCGCCGCGAAGGACCCCACGAAGAACTGCAGGTACTCCCAGTTCTCCAGGTAGGCCGTGGCCGGAACCGAGATGATGGTGACCGCGCTGATCTCCGTCGCGACGAACGACAGGCAGGCGGCCCACCAGGGCACCTGCCTGCCGCCGAGGAAGAAGTCGGACGTGGAACGCTCCTCGCGGCCGAGAAAGATCCCGACGGACACGGACAGCGAGAGCAGGGCCGCCAGCAGGCCGTAGTCCGGCCAGGTGAGGTTCGTTTCGCCGGTGAACCAGCTCGTGAGCTCCATGGTCCGCGGTCACCCTCCGGGCGCGAGCGCGCGCGCATTCTAGCATGACCGCGCTCGCCGATGCGGCCATCGCCTCGATCGGCGTCGACAACGGCGGGACCTCCCTCCGGATCAAGGCGGTGGACCGGCGCGGTCGGCTCGTCTTCGCGCGCAGCGATCCGGCGCCGTCCGTCCCGAAGCTCGCGGCGTTCCTGCGCCGGACCTTCCGGGCGCACTCCCTCCGGCCGGCCCCCGTCCTGGTCCTGGGCTCGAGGGGCGTGTGGCTCGCCTTGGAGCGCGACTCCCTGAGAAGGAGACTGCGGGGCCTCGCCCTCGAGGTCATCGTCCTCTCCGATGTCGAGCTCGCGCACGGCCTCTTCTTCCGCGGGGGGCCCGGCATCCTGCTGATCGCCGGCACCGGCTCCATCGCCTACGGCCGGCACGCGGGGGTCATCGCCCGCGCGGGCGGGCTGGGACCGCGCACGGGCGACGAGGGGTCCGGCTACTGGATCGGGAGAGAGCTCCTGAAGACGACGGGCGGATCGCCGTTCGCAAGAAGCACCGCCGCCGTCGCGGCGCTTGCCCCCCGGGTCCTGCGGGACGCCGGGAGAAAGGACCCGGTCGCGTCGAGGATCGTGAAGAAGGCCGCGCGTCACCTCGCCGACCTCGCTCTCGACGTCGCCCGGCGACTCCGCGCGACGCGCGCCCTCCCGGTCGCCCTGCACGGAGGCCTCTTCCGGAGCGACCACCTCCGGAGGCGCTGCGTCTCGAATCTGCGCGAGGGGCTCCCCGGAGTCCGGGTCAGAGCCGCGCCCTCGGGGCAAGACGCGGCCCTTCGCGCCGCGCTCATGGGCCTGGATGGAAGCTGGAAGAGATACCGGGACCCGGCCGTTCCACGGCGGTGAAGAGCGCCCCAGGGGGTGTAACACCGGGAGCGCCCGGCTCGGACGCGACTTCGCCGCCCACCCCGCAGGGGGCCGGATCCGCCGGTGCGACGCTACCCGACGCCGGCGCAGAAGCGATGGGGTGGGCGAGCTGGACCGGCACCCGAAGATGCCGGTAGAATGAGGCACGCGATCCAGGTTCCCGTTTCGTCCGGTCGCGGTGCCGCCGCAGGCCGTCGACCCTCCGCGCACCGGTCTGCCACGGAGGCGCTTCCATGAGCGGCACCGGCTTCTCCGGGCGCGGCAAGGACGCGTCGAGCGGGGACGCTCGACCGCCCCTCGACCTCTCGATCGGCGGCCAGCGTACCGGCGCGACGTCGCAGGCCGGCGCGCCTTCGCCGTCCCCCGACATCCGATCGGACCTCGACCTCTCCGTCGGGGCCCTTCGAACCGGCGGCGCTCCGGCCGACGAGGCCGCGCTCGGCCTTCCGCCCGGCACCGTCCTCAAGGACCGCTACGAGGTCCGCGCCCTCCTCGGCGCCGGCGGCATGGGCGCGGTCTACCGCGCGCACGACCGCGAGCGCGGCGTCGACGTCGCGCTCAAGGTGATGCTCCCATCGCTGCTCGTGGGCGGGGCAGGCGGTCGGCGCCGTCGTCCCGGCGGCCCTGTCCCGTCCGCGAAGCGACCGTCCGACGCAGCCCGAGGGCGAGCGCCCCGAGCAGGACGAGGAGCAGGACCGCCGGGTCCGTGTCGCCCGCGGGCGATACGCCGCAGCCCCCGCCGCCCGGCCCGTCGTCGTCGGTCACGACGACGACCGCCTCGGCGGGCGAGCCGAGCGCGACGGCGCCGGGGCTCCCGCCCGCCGCCGTCGGCCGGCCGAGGATCACGGCCAGCCCCTCGGGCCCCTCGCGCTCGCGGTCGTCGACGACGTGGATCGTCACCAGCCGCCGGCTCTCGCCGTCGGCGAAGACGACGGGCCCCGCGAGCGCGACGTAGTCGGGCCCCGCGGTCGCCGCCCGATCGGCCGTCGCCACGTCGACCGAGACCTCGCCCGCGAGGCTGCCCTCGCGGACGAGCCCGAGTAAGACGGCCCCCTCGCTCTCGCCGACGCGGTAGATGGCGCGCTCGAAGCGCACCGCCGCGGACGCGCGCACCCGGACCTCGACCGCCGGCGTCGCCTCGCCGAACCAGGCCACGCCCTCGCGCACGAGCCGCCAGGCGAGGATGTGGCGGCCGGGCGTCGCCGGCGCCGTCAGCTCGGCGACGAAGGTCCTGCGCCCGCCCGGAGCGATCCGGTCGGCCGCCGCGAGGGGGAGCCGGCTCTCGCCGAAGACGCGGTTGTCCTGCGGGTCCTGCGTCCCGAGCCGGTAGGCGTCCGCCCGGGTCCACGCGGTGCTGCCCGCGTTCTCGAACGTCGCCTCGAACCGGAACCGCTCGCCCGGGTCGAGCTCGACCTGCGCCGGATCGCGCGCGCCCGCCACCGTCTGGCCGACGAAACGGCTCGCGTCCAGCTCGGGCACGACGATCGCGACGCCCCCCGGGCTGGCGCCGCCGAACCAGCCGGCGGCGCCGCGCCGCGACTGCCAGCGCAGCACGTAGGTGCCCGCCAGGCCCGGCGCCACGAGGGTCGCGGCGTAGGTCTTGCTCGCCCCCGGCGCGATCGCGTCGGCCGGGTCGAGCTCGATGCGCGAGGCGCCGAAGCGCGCGTGGTCGTCGGGCATGCGCGTCGCGACGTGATGGCCGGCGGCCGCCGTCCAGGTCGCGCTTCCCGTGTTCTCGAACGTGACGGCGTAGTCGAAGCGCGCGCCCGGGGCGACGGCGACCGGGCCGCCGGCCGGGTCGCGGACGCCGTTCACCGTCTGCGTCACGAAGCGCGCGCCGTCGGACGTGGCCGGAGGGGAGGCCGGCGGCGCCGGGGACGCGCCCCCGCCCGCGAGGTGGACGATGCCCGCGTGCACGCCGTCGGCGCCGTGGCCCTCGCGGCAGAGGAAGAGCGCCTGCGGGTCGCTCGCGTGCGGCCGGGCGGCGGCGGCCACGGGGGACGCGTTCTGGTCGGAGATGAGGATCGGCTGCCCGAGCGCGCCCGTCGCCGGGTCCACCTCGACCGCCTGCGCGCTCACGTTCACGAACCAGCTCGCGAGGAGCTTGCCCGTCGACGCGTTGAACGCGATCGGGCCGGGCACGTCCCAGCCCGGCGCGCCCGTCTCCGCGATCTTGAACCGGCGCGCGACGGCGCCGGCGGGGTCGATCAGGGCCGCATCGACGTCCGCCTGGTGGGTGCGCGGGCGGTTCCACTGCTCGTAGGTGACGAGCCAGCGGTCGGCGCCGGCGGCGTAGCCGACCCGCGGGTTCTGCTGGTTCTCGAAGCCGACGTCGATGTCGAAGCGCGGCCCGGTGCTCGCGCCGTCGCCGCTCACGAAGCGGCCGTAGACGTTCGCCTGCTGCGCCTGGGGCGCGAAGTCCTTCGTGAACACCACGAGCGTGCGGTCGCTGTCGGCGCCGTAGGCGGCCCTCCCCGAGAACGCGCCTTGCTCGACGATGCGCTGCGGGCCGAGCAGCGGCTGCGCGGCGCCCGGGTCGCCGTCGATCGCCTGGAGGCGCACCGTGCGCGTTCGCCAGCTCGTCCACACGAGAAGGTAGCGGCGGCTGCGCGCGCAGCGGACGAGGTCGAGCTCGACCCCGCCGTCGGGATGCGCGGCCACGACGAACGGGGCCCCGAGCGGCCGGCCGCCGCCGTCGAGGAAGCGGGCGTAGATGGGCTGCGGGTCGTCGAGCCGCCAGGCGGTGAGGTAGACGTCGCGGTCGGGGTCGTGCGCCGCGACGACGTCCCAGTAGACGTGGCCGGTCGCGTCGTTGAGCCGCGTCTCGGGCCCGACGACCCCCGCCGGCGAGAGGACGAGGGCGAACGCGTCGCCTCCCGGGTAGGTGAGGAGGTACTCGTCGCGCACCGGGTTGAACGTCGCGCCCATCATGAGCTGCAGCCCGGCGGGATCGCGTACGCGCCCGGGCGCGAGCTCGAACGCGCGGGCCGCGGGGACCGCGGGGATCGCCGCGACCAGGCCCAGCACGACGCCGGCCATCGCGAGGACACCACGCCCGCGTGCACGCATGTCGGCTCCCTCCGGCGAGAAAATGAACGTGAGCGACGGCGATCGGGGCCCGGCCCGCACGCGCCGACCGCCCGTCGGCCGTATAGCCCCGCGGCGGGCGCGTCGTGCGGATGGGCGACGATTTACGTCCCGATGACATCGCTCGCGTCGGGAGAGCGCTCGAAGGCGTAGCCCCGGCGATGATGCACGCCGTCAGCGCGGGGCCGCACCGCCCGGCGTCGGGGTGGCGGCGGCGGGCGCGGGCTTCTGCGCCTCGCCGCCGGGCGCGGCCAGGGGAGCGGCGCCGGCCGACGGGTCCTCGAGGACGACCCAGCGACCCTTGTCGATCGAGGCGATCTCGTGGGGCTCGAGGACCACCTGGCGCGTGCAACCGCCGACGAGAGCCGCCCCGAGGACGAACGCGATCCCGATTCCGAGCCGCTTCACGGCCGCCTCCTTTCCGTCCCGGCGGGCGCCTCGGCCGCCGTCACGCTCGCTTCGAGCGTCGGGTCACGGTCGAGGAGCTCCGAGATCGACCGCACGAGCTCGCTCATGAGCCGCTGCGTCGCGTCCCGAAGGGACTCGTCGAAGTCACCGTCGCTCATCGGGGCGGCGGCGAAGTAGAGCAGGTTGGCGGATGAGGGGGAGATGCCCTTCACGTACACGATCCGCTCGGCCCTCCTTCCGCTCGGCAGGGTCGCGATCAGGCGGACGTGAACGTCGGTCTCGACGTTCGACGTGTAGTAGCCCACGACGGCCTCGCCGAACAGCTTCACGAGCTCCCCCTCGATCCTGACGGCCCCGGATACCTGCGATGCGAGGTCGCCGGTGAGGACGGTGAATCCCGAGGCCTGAAGGCCCGCGATGAGACGCTCCTCGACCCAGGCCGCCGGGTTTCCCGCGCAACGCACGGACGCCGTCTCGATCCCGTACCCGTTCTTCTTCATGCCGACCCGGTCGGCGATCGCACGCTTGTCCGAGAAGGGGCCGACCACGGCGATCGGCCGGCCCTTGCCCTCGAAGACCCGCGCCGACCCGCCCGTTCTCGGGAGCTGGACCTCGTGGTCGGTGAAGGCGCACCCCCAGAGGACGAAGGGCGACAACAGGAGCAGGAGCCGCGCGGCTCTGGTCATGGCCGTCTCTCCTCGTTTCCCCGCCGCCGGGGTCGGGACCTCTTCCATGGCGGTCCCGCTCCGCCCCGGCCGCCGGCTTCCGGGAAGCAAACGCGAGGCCGCGCCTGGTGTCCCGCAAACCCGCGCCGCCACGCGAGCCCGGGCCGGTCGCGTGACGCTCGCGCCCGACGGGTGTCGGTGGGAGCAGACGTGGAGGGGGCCTCCGGCTCGGGCCCGGGAGCCCTACGGCTGCACCATGCCGATCCCGAGCTCCGCCGCCGTCTTGTTGCCGTTCTCGCCGATCGCGAGCACCTCGACCTTGGCCTCCCGGCCGGCGACGAGAACCCCCGCCGGCACCGTGAACTCCGTCGCGCCGGCCGGGAGGTCGACGCTCAGGATCAGCTGAGGGTCGACGTCGAGCGGGTCCGTCTGATCGACGATGACCTGGAGCTTCTCGATGTCGGCCCCACCCATGAGGGCGCCGCCGCCGGGCAGGATCGGGTCGAGGGTCCACTGGATCGTGAGCGGGCCGGAAGCGCTCACGCTGTCCGGCGGCGGCGTCGTGTCGATGACGGGCATGCTCGGCATCTGGTGGTCCAGGTCGAACCGGCCGACGAGCCTGCGGCCGCCGACGGTCAGGCCGTCGAACGTGTAGGTGCCCTCCGGGAACAGGGCGAGGAAGTCCCGCGGGGGCAGCACGGAGAAGGGCGGCTCGGCGCTCTCGGTGAACACCTCCGTGCTGCCGATCCGGCTCAGGGTCCCGCCGTTGGTGACGCTGAAGATCACGACCCCGTTCGGGGCGACGATCGTCATCCGGGTCCAGCCCTCGCCGTCGAACAGGCTGTGGATGCCGAGGTCCTCGTCCGTCGCGTTCAGCTCGAGGAAGACGGTCGCCTGGCTCAGGTCCACCGTCGCCTGCGGCGGAAGGGCCGCCGGTCTCCCCCCGGAGCTCGAGTCCGCGCACGCCGCAAGCGCCGCGCAGCCGAACGCGGCGAACGCACCGATCCATCCCGTCCTGCCCATCGGAGTCCGTCTCATGTTCCACCTCCTCCGGCCCGCATCCTCGGGCCTTCGATCTTCAGGATGCCGGTCGGAGGGCGGCGTGGATTACGCGACCGTTACCCGGTTCCCCGATCTCTCCGGAGGGACCCGGCCCGCCCGCGGTCTGGTGAGATCGCGCGCGGGCGTGCTATAGTGCGGTCGCCCTGCCCCTCCCGACAACGCGCGGAGCCGACCGATGCTTCTTCTCAACCCGACGAAGGACAGACCCGCCCACGCCGACGACCGGTTCAACGAGATCGTCCGCCGGACGATCGACTTCTTCGAGGGCAGGGGGAAGCGGAGGCTGAAGGAGGACGACCGGGAGCGGACGTGGTACGCCGACTTCCTCGAGTTCCAGAAGCGGGAGAAGGTCTTCGCGACCCTGCTCACGCCGCCCGAGTACGGGGATGGCACGTCGCGCTGGGACACGTCGCAGATCGCGGCGTACAGCGAGGTCCTGGCGTTCTACGGCCTCTGCTACTGGTACACCTGGCAGGTCACGATCCTCGGCCTCGGGCCGATCTGGCAGAGCGAGAACGAGGCGATGAAGCGGCGCGCGGGCGCGCTCCTGCTGGACGGCGGGATCTTCGCCTTCGGGCTCTCGGAGAAGGAGCACGGGGCGGACATCTACGCGACGGAGATGGCGCTCGCGCCGCAGGCGGACGGGAGCTTCCGGGCGAGGGGCTCGAAGTACTACATCGGCAACGGGAACGAGGCGGCGCTCGTCTCGACGCTCGGCAAGCTCACGGACAGCGGCGAGTTCGTCTTCTTCGCCGTCTCGACGAAGCACCCGAGCTACCGCTTCGTCAAGAACACGGTCAACAGCCAGTCCTGCGTCGCCTGCTTCTCGCTCGAGGACTATCCGGTGCCGGCGACCGACCTCCTCGAGCGCGGCCAGAAGGCCTGGGATGCCGCGCTCAACACGGTCAACATCGGCAAGTACAACCTGGGCTGGGGCGCGATCGGGATGAGCACGCACGCCTTCTACGAGGCCGTGCACCACGCCGCGCACCGTCGCCTGTACGGCCACGCCGTCACCGACTTCCCGCACGTGCGGCAGCTCCTCGTCGACGCCTGGGCGCGCCTCGTCGCGATGAAGCTCTTCGCGCTCCGCGCCGCCGACTACATGCGCACGGCGTCGCTCGAGGACCGCCGCTATCTCCTCTACAACCCGATCGTCAAGATGAAGGTGACGACCGAGGGCGAGAGGGTCGTGAACCGTCTCTGGGACGTGATCGCGGCGAAGGGGTTCGAGAAGGACACGATCTTCGAGATGGTCGCCCGCGACATCCGCGCGCTGCCGAAGCTCGAGGGCACGGTCCACGTGAACACGGCGCTCATCGTCAAGTTCATGGCCGGCTACTTCATGAACCAGGCCGAGCTGCCCGCCGTCCCGAAGCGCGCCGACGCGGCGCACGACGCCTTCCTCTTCCGCCAGGGGCCGGCGAAGGGGCTCGGCGCCATCCGCTTCCACGACTACCACCTCGCCTACGGGAGCGTGGACGGGCCCAACGCCCGCCTCTTCCTCGAGCAGGTCGAGGCCTTCCGGACCTTCGGCCTGACGGCGACGCCGGATGCGCAGCAGCAGAAGGACATCGACTTCCTGCTCACGGTCGGCGAGCTGTTCACGCTCGTCGCGTACGGGCAGCTCATCATCGAGAGCGCGCGGATCCACGAGGTCGAGGGCGACGTCCTGGAGCAGATCTTCGACTTCCTCGTCCGCGACTTCTCCGCCTGCGCGCTCGAGCTCTACTCGAAGCCGAGCAGCACGCCGGCGCAGCAGGAGCTCTGCCTCGGGATGATCCGCCGCCCCGCGGCCGCGCCCGAGCGGTTCGGCCGGATCTGGAGCCGCCACGTGATCTCGCAGCAGGACGCGTACGAGATGAAGGAGTAGCGCGCGCGCGGCGCGCCGCTCTCTCCCGGTCCTCCCGGGCCGCCGGCGACGCGGGCCGAAGCCCCCCCTCAGCGCGGGAGCGGGACCTCCTCGACCTTGGAGTACCGGCGCCCGGGCGCGGCGTGGTGGCTGACGGCGACGATCGCGGTCTCGTCGGCCCCGCGCCAGCCGAGCGCCTCGAGCGCGGCGCGCGCGATGGCGGCGTGGTCCTCGTCGTCCCACCGGTAGTCGACGAGCACCGGGTAGACGCCGAGGAGCTGGAGGTAGCGCGCCGTCGCCGGCACGTTGGTGGCGACGACGAGGGGCTTCCTCGGCCGCTCGCGGCACACCTGGCGAGCGACCTTGCCGAAGTCGCTGATGGCGACGAGGCAGCGGACGCGGGCCGCGCTCTCGGCCCAGGCGACGGCGGCCTTCTCGCGGCCGAACTCGCCGGTCGCGGCCGCGGCGCGCTCGGGCGGGCGCCCGTCGCGGGCCGCCTCGAGCCGCTCGCGGTCGACCTCCCTCGACACCGCCCGGATCGCGGCGGCCACCTCGCGCGGGTGGCGGCCGACCGCGAACTCCTCGGAGCCCATGATCGCGTCCGAGCCCGAGCCGAGGAGGAGGTAGACCTCGTCCACCTCGGCCCGGCTCGGCACGTCGCGGTCGACCATGCTCGACAGGGTCTGCGTCGCGGTCACGACCGGGATGCCGAGGGCGTTGCCGGCGCGGATGAGGCGGGACGTGATGCGCGGCAGCTCCCACGGGTTGCGGAGCTCCGCCCAGAGGTCGCCGCGCGCGACCATGAGCGCGTCGGAGACGGCGGCGATGTCGTCGATCGCCTCGACGGCTTGCCGCGTCTCGATCTTGGCCATGATCCGGACGTCGGGCCGGCGCCGCTCCCGCAGGAACGCGCGCAGCTCGGCCACGTCCTCGGGCCCGCGCACGAACGAGAGCGCGACCATGTCGACCGCGTCCTCCTCGAGCAGCGCGGCGAGATCGCGCCGGTCGCGGTCGCTGAGGGCGGGGAGCGGCACGTCGGTCTCGGGGAGGTTGAGGCCGCGCTTCTTCAGCCGCCCGCCGCGCCGCACGACGCAGCGCACGTCGGTCGCCCCCTCGACGCGCAGGACCTCGAGCCGCATGCGGCCCTCGTCGAGGACGACCGGCTGCCCCGGACGCACGAGCCGCGCAAGCTCGGCGAGGGCCGACGGGAGGACGTCGGGGCCCGCCTCCGTCCCCTCGCGGGTCGTGAGCGTCACCTCGGCGCCTTCGCGGAGCGCGACGCCTTCGCGCGGCAGCTTGCCGAGCTTCACGCGCGGACCGACGCAGTCGAGCAGGATGCCGATCGCGTCGCCCCTGCGCTCGCGGATCCTGCGGACGAGCCGGCGATAGTCGCCGTATGTCTGCGGCTCGACGAAGGCGAGGTTCAGCCGGATCGTGCCGAAGCCGACGATGTCCTCGAGGTCGGCGTACCCCGGGGAGTCCGGGGCGCCGATCGTCGCGACGATCCGGCCGGTGGGCGCGTCGGGATCGCAGACGGCGCGGGCCCGGAAGCGCCGCGCCTCCGGCGCCTTCGGCTCACCCGCCGCGCCGCCGCTGGCCTCGATCGTGGGTCCGCTCATGCTCTCCTCGCCCGGCCTCCTCGATCTCTCCATGGGGGCATGCGACCGTGGGTGCCACCACCCCCGGCCAAAGGTCCACGAGGTCCACGCGCGTGAAGACGTCGCGCGCGCGCCAGGCCTCCGCCGCCCCTCGCTCGCGCGGGTCGAGCGCGGCCAGCCAGGCGGTCCAGCTCCCGCGCGCGGAGCGCATGGCCTCGAGGGCGGGACCGGGAGGCAGCGGCTCCCGCACCAGGGCGTCCGGGAGGGTGCCCTCCGCCAGCCCTCGACAGAAGGCGTCGAAGTTGCCCTGCAGGGTCTCGAGCGCCTGGAGGCGGTAGGCCCGCGGGTCCGACGTCCCCTTCGGGGCGAGGTCGACGCCGCCCAGGGCCGCCCGCCGCTCGATCCGCTCCAGGTTCAACCGGAGGTCGTGGCTCTCGAAGACCAGCGCCGCGACGTGATAGCCCGCCCGGCGCGCCTCGTGCATGAAGGGCACGCGCGCGAGCGTGAGGTTGGTCACGTCGAGCACCACCGATCGGCGCGCCGCGAGCTCGGCCTCGAGGGCGGCGGCGATGAGCGCCGGGACCTGCGCCCGCAGCTCGGGGCAGAAGACCTGCCCCGGGTCGCCCGGATCGGCCGGGCGCTCGCGCCCGCCGGCGACGATCGTCCGGCCGGCCGCCCGCAGCGCCTCGAGGTGCTTCACCCGCAGGTCGTCGGCGCCGATCGCCGCGAACCCGCGGCGGGTGGCGGCTCGGGTCCAGGTCGACTTGCCCGAGCCCGAGATCCCGACCGGCACGACGAGCCACGGGTCGCCGGAGCCGGCGAGGGCCGCGAAGTAGTCGTCGGGGGTCTGGCCGCGGCGGGTCCGCGCGTCCCACAGGGCGCGGAGGACACGGTCCACCGCCTCCCGCTCGCCCGCGACGAAGCGCGCCTCGATCCGGCCCAGGGCGGCGTGGCGGTAGTCGAGCCGTTCCCCCGAAAGGGGGCGCAGGCACCCGCCGGCCTCCGCCAGCAGGACCTCGGCGGCACAGGTGTCCCAGGGCCCGCAGAGGCCGGCGCTGTTCAGGTAGAGGTCGAAGTCGCCACGGGCGATGGCCGCCGCCTTGAGCCCCACCGAGCCCATCGGCGTCGCCGGCCCCGCGCCCGTGCGCCGCCTGACCTGGTCGGCGAGCGGATCGGGCCGGCTCCGGGAGCCGAGCCAGCGCGGCGCCCGGTCCGCGGCCGGGGCGGCGCAGCGCAGCGGAGCGCGCCGCCCGTCGGCGTCCTCGCGAGAGGCGCCCGCGCCGCGCGCGGCCAGGTACGTCGTGCCGCTCGCGGCGTGGTGGACGACCCCGAGCGCCGGAGCCCCATCGATCAGCAGGCCGATGACGACGCTCCACTCGTCGCCGCCCTGGACGAACTCGTGCGTGCCGTCGATCGGGTCGACGAGCCAGAGGCGCGCGCCCGCACGGCCCGCCCCGCCCGCCGACTCCTCCCCGAGCACGAGGTCGGCCGGGAAGGCCGCGCCGAGGCCGGCGACGAGGAGGGCGTTCAGGTCGCGGTCGGCGTTGCTCACGAAGCTGCCGTCCCCCTTGCGGTCGACGGCCAGCCCCTCCCGCTGCAGCCGGCGGGCACGCGCCCCGGCCTCGCGGGCGAGGCGGCGCGCGACGTCCAGCTCGCGAACCAGCGGCGCTTCGGTTCCGTCCGTCATGCGGTTTCCCCCGGCCGGTGTCCCACGGCACGGTGATTCTACCGGCCGGGACCTGGAACGCGTCACGCCGGGTCTCATGCCGTGCGGGCGGCGACCGCGTCCGCGCGGACCTGGACGGCACGGCTCGAGACGGGCTTTGTGCGCCGGGTGCTCGCGTGCGAAGATGGACTCGAGTGGGAGCCGAGGGTCCCGGGTCGACCGATCGAGCAACGCGGAGGGTGCCGATCCGCCGCTGGAGGTCAGGCGTGCACCAGGCCCGGCCTTCAGGCGCCGCGGCTTCTGCAGGTCAGCCCGTGTCCGCTCGACCCGCACGTTCAGGTCGCCGGGTACGTGAGAGCGAGGCTCGCCCCGACCGACGACTCGCGGCGGCTCGCATCCCGTCGCCGCCGGCTCGTGAGCCCGTCGTCGCGAGGCGCCTCGGGCCGACGTGAGCGAGGACACGCGCAGATGACCCCGGCGCCCTGGCGGCTCGAGCTCCTCGGCTGGCTCCGGGCCGAGCGAGCGGGCGTGGTCGTGTCCCGGTTCCGCACGCGCAAGGTCGCGGCCCTCCTCGGCTGGCTCGCGCACCACCGCGACCGCTCGCACGCGCGCGAGGCCCTGATCGAGATGCTCTGGCCGGGGGCGGAGCCGGCGCGCGGGCGGAACAACCTGAGCCAGGCGCTCTCGGCCCTCCGGCACGACCTCTCGGGTCCGGGCGCCGGCGGCGGCGCAGCGGTCCTCGAGGCGGACCGGACGAGCGTCCGGCTCGCTCCGGCCGCGTTCACGACGGACGTCGCGGACCTCGAGGCGGCGGCCCGGGCGGCCGGGCGGGCGGCGCCCGGCGCGGCGGAGCGGCTCGCGGCCCTCGAGCGCGTCCTCTCCCTCTACCGCGGCGAGCTCCTGCCGGGCTTCTACGAGCCATGGGTGCTGGTCGAGCGCGAACGGCTCCGCGACGCGTTCCTGCGGGCCGCGCTCGACCTCATGAGCGAGCACGAGCGGCGCGGCGCGGACGAGGCGGCGATCGAGGTGGGCCGGCGCGCGCTCGGGGCCTGCCCCGAGCACGAGGAGGTCCGCCGGCGGCTCGCCCGGCTCGAGGCCGCGCCCGCGCCCGCCCCGCCGGAGAGCTTCGCGGTCGAGCCCTCGCGCTTCTTCGGGCGCGAGGCCGAGGTCGCGTGGATCGGGAAGGCGCTCCGCGCCGGCGCGCGGCTGCTGACGATCACCGGCCCGGCGGGGACGGGGAAGACGCGGCTCGCCATCGAGGCGGTGAGGCGGCTCGCCGGACCGCTCGGCGCCCAGGCGCGCTTCGTCGGGCTCGCCGACCTCTCGGATGCGCGCCTCATCCCCGAGGCGATCCTCGACGCCGTCGGCCCGAGGACCGAGCGCGGGGACGCGCTCGAGCTCGCCGCCGAGGCCCTCGGCGACGGGCGGTTCCTCCTCGTCCTCGACAACTTCGAGCGGCTCGTCGACGGCGGCGCGCCGCTCATCGCCCGCCTCCTCCGCCTGGCGCCCGATGTCGCCTGCGTGGTCACGTCGCAGCGGCGCCTCGGGCTCGCCTTCGAGCGCGAGCTGGCGCTCGGTCCGCTCCCGGACGAGGAGAGCGTGCGCCTCTTCGCCGACCGGTCCCGGGCGATGCAGCCCGACTTCGAGGTGACCGAGGCGAACGCGCCGGCGATCGCCGAGATCTGCGCCCGGCTCGAGCGGATCCCGCTCGCCCTCGAGCTCGCCGCCGGTCGCGCCCACCTCCTGTCGGCGGCGCAGATGCTCGAGCGGCTCGGGACGGCCGGCGGACGCGGGCGGCGCCTCGAGCTCCTCGCCGGACGCCGCCGCCCCGGAGCTCCGGCCCGCCACGCGACGATGCGCGCCGCCCTCGACTGGAGCTTCGACCTCCTCTCCCGCGCCCAGCGCACTCTCTTCACCCGCCTGTCCGTGTTCCGCGGCGGGTTCACGGCCGAGGCGGCCGAGGCGGTCGCGGGTCCGGCGGCGACGCTCGACCGGCTGGCCGAGCTTCGCGAGTGCTCGCTCCTCCACTCGCGCGGCGGCGGCCCGGAGGTCCGCTTCCGCTTTCTCGAGACCGTGCGCGAGTACGCGGCGGACCGGCTGGCGCCGCGCGACCGGAGCCGGCTCCAGCGGCGCCACGCCGAGCGGTGCCTGGACCTCGCGGAGCGCGCCGGGTCGGAGCCGCCCGGCGCGGAAGGGGCGGCGCTCGCGCGGCTCGGCGCCGAGCCGGAGAACCTCCGCGCGGCCCTCGACTTCGCGGCGTCGGCGCCGGGGCGCTCTGCGGCGGCGCTCGGCCTCCGGCTCGCCGCGGCGCTCCTTCCCTTCTGGTACGGGCGCGGGCACTTCGCCGAGGGGCGCCGGCGGATCGAGGCGCTCCTCGCGCGGGCGGGCGGGCGGGCCCCCGGCCCGATCCGCTCGAAGGCGCTCGGGGTCGCGGGCGCGCTCGCCTGGGCCGAGGGCGAGTACCCGGAAGCGCGCCGGCACTTCGAGTCGAGCCTCGCCCTCCGGCGCCGGCTCGGCGATCGCCGCGGCGCCGCGCACGCGCTCAACAACCTCGGGCTCGTCGCCTGGGCGCAGGGCGAGCTCGAGCGGGCGGGGCGCCTGCTCGAGGAGGCCCTCGCCATGGAGCGAGAGGCCGGCGATCCGCGGCGCGCGGCCCACGTGGCGGCGAACCTCGGCCTCATCCTCCGCGAGCGCGGCGACCTCGCCAAGGCGCGGGCGCTCTTCGAGGAGCAGCTCGAGACGAGCCGGACGCTCGGCGAGCGGCTCGAGGCGGCGACCGCGCTCATGAACCTCGCCCAGGCGGCCCGCGACGAGGGCGACCTGGCCGGCGCCGGGGCTCGTCTCACCGAGGCGCTCGCGATCTACCGGGCGACCGGCGACCGGCGCGGCGCCGCCTACGCCTCGCTCGAGCTCGCGCTCCTCGCCGGCCTGCCCGGGCTGCCCGGCCTGCCCGGCGGGCCCGGAGGCGCCCCGCCCCGGGCGGCCATCGAGGAGAGCCTCCGCACGTTCCGGGAGCTCGGCGAGCGGCAGGGGACGGCGCTCGCCCTGCGCGCGCTCGCGGACGCCCGGCGCCGGGCGGGAGACGCGGCGGCGGCGCGCCCTCTCTGCCGGGAGAGCCTGGAGATCGCGCGGCGGCTCGGCGACCGACCCGGCCTCCTCTCGGGCCTCGGGTCGCTCGCGGCCATCGAGCGGGCCGAGGGCCGCCCGCGGCGGGCCGCGCACCTGCTCGGCGCGGCCGCCGCGCTCCGCGACCGGATCGGCGCGCCGCTGCCGCCGGTCGAGCGCGCGGACCACGCCGCCGAGATGGCCCGTCTCCGCGAGGCGCTCGGCGAGCGCGCGCTCGCCGCCGCGGTCGACGCCGGCCGGGCGCTCTCGTGGGAGGAGGCGGCCGCCGAGGCGCTCGGGGAGCGGATCTCCGGGACTCGAGCGCGCTGACGCGCCGCCGTTTCACGGTTCGTAAAGGGCCCGCCGCTACAAGTGCCGGATGCAAAAGGAGGCAGCATGCGAGCACTTGCGGCGATCACGACCCTCTCGCTCGTGGCCTTGCTCCCCGTGGCGGCGGCGGCCCAGGACGCGCCGCGCATCGAGCGCGTCGAGCCCTTCGAGATCGCGCCCGGCGGCCAGCTCGAGGTCTTCGGCAGCGGCTTCTCGATCGACCCCGCCCGGAACGGCGTCGTCGTCGCGGGCCGCGCCGCGACCGTCCGTCAGGCCGCGCCCGACCGCCTGCTGGTCACCGTCCCGCCCGGGACGTGGACCGGCGCCGTGCGCGTGACGGTCGCCGGCGCGCAGTCGAACGCCCAGGTCGTCCGCGTCGCGCGGAGCCGCGGGAACGTCGCGCTCGCGGGCACTCCGGCGGCGGGCGACAAGGCGGGCCGGCCGTCCCGGCCGGGACCGCTCCTCGAGAAGGCGCTCGCCTACGACCAGGTCTACCGCCTCCGCCACTCGCCCGACGGCCTCACCGTCGACGCGCTCCTCGACGCGTCGCTCACGACGGTCGCCGAGTACACGAACGAGGGCGACGCCGCCCTCTGGACGGGCACGTACGTGGCCGCCCAGGCGTTCCGCCACGCGACGACGGGCGAGGCCGAGGCGCTCGCGAACGCGCGCCGCGGGCTCGACGCGCTCCGCGCCCTGACCGAGATCACGGGCGTGCGCGGGCTCTTTGGCCGCAACTTCTTCCGCGCCACGACCCAGCCCTACCCGGGCCCGGGCGAGATCCACGACGGGACGGGCCCCTTCGCCGGCTACCGCTGGCGCGGCAACGTCTCGCGCGACCAGTACACCGGGCTCATCTTCGGCTACGCGGTCGCGTGGGACCGGATCGCCGATCCCGCCGTCCGCGCGCAGTGCGCGGCGGACCTCGCCGCCATGGCCGACCACCTGATCGCGAACGGCCACCGGATCGTCGACGTCGACGGGCAGCCGACGACGCACGGCGATGTCGGCACCTCCTTCCTCGGCCTGCGCGTGACGAACCCGGTGCACGCGCTCATCGTGCTCTCGGGGCTCAAGGCGGCGGCCGTCTCGAACCCGGGCGACCCGAGGTACGCGCAGGCCTACGCCGACGCCGCGCGCCGGTACGCGAACCTCATCCCGTCCGCGCTCGTCCTCGACTTCGGCCCGCGGACGAAGTGGTACAACTTCAACCTCGCCTTCCAGCCGCTCTACACGCTCCTGCGCTTCGAGACGGACCCGGCCCTGCGCGCGCGCTACGAGGACGCTCTCCGCCGCCTCTTCGCCGGCCCCTCCGCCTCGGCCCCGGTGCGCGACCAGTTCAACAGCTTCTTCGCCTTCATCCACGCGGCCCGCGCGCCCGGCCGGCACGGCGGCGCCGACTGGATCTCCGTCCACGAGGGGATCTGGTCGCTCCAGCTCTTCGACCCCCCGCCCCACCGGCACCGCGGCGTCGACGGCTCGCGCTCCGTCCGCCCGGACCGGATCGCGCAGGCGCTCTTCGGCGTGGACCAGGCGAGGGACCCCGTGCCCGTCCACCTCCGGCCCCGCAGCGACTTCCTCTGGCAGCGGAGCCCCTTCGCCTACCGCAGCCCGGAGGACCTGCGCGTCGAGTACCCCGGCGTGGACTACCTCGTCGCGTACTGGATGGGCCGGTATCACGGGTACGTGGCGGCCGACATGTAGCGCCGGCCGCGCCTGGAGATTCGTGCGCGAGCGTGCGTTTCGGCGTCGGTTCGCTTACCCTGCCCTTCCCGGCTACGTTGCCGGAGGTGAACCGCATGAAACGCACGCTCGCGGTCTTGCTCCCGCTGTCGCTCCTGCTCCTCCTCGCGGCCCCGGGCGCCGCCCGCGCGCAGGTCGAGGGCGGGGCCGCCGACCCCATGCGCCTCGAGCGCATCGGCGCGCGGCCGCGGCTCCTGATCGGCCTCGGACGCTGCCTCGGCGACGAGGTCGCGCGGCTCGCCGTCCTCGGCCCGTACGAGGTCCGCGGCGCCGGGGGCGCCCTGCTCGCGCGCGGCGACGGGCTCCCCTCGAGCGAGGTGCGCGCGGGCGGTGCAAGCGGCGCGAAGGGCGTCGCCATCGGCGGGCGCGCCTTTGCGGAGAGCCCGGTGACGGTCGTCCCGGGGCGCGACGGCACCATCGAGATCGAGTACACCCGCGACCAGCGCGACCGCCCGATCGCGGAGCCGCACCGCGTCCGCTACCACGGGGCGCTCCTCGTCCACGCGCTCGACGGGCGAAGGCTCGCCCTCGTGAACGAGGTCGACCTCGAGGACTACCTGAAGGGCGTCGTCGGGAAGGAGATGAGCTTCTCGGAGGGCGCGGCGGCGCTCGAGGCGCAGGTCATCGCCGCCCGCACCTACGCGATCCACGAGCAGCGCCTCGGGCGGCTGCGGCGCCTCACGGGCCTGCCGTTCGACCTCTACGACGACGAGCGCTCGCAGGTCTACGGCGGCACGGAGCGGGAGACGGAGCTCGCGACCCGGCTCGTCGACGCGACCCGAGGCCGGATCGTCGCGTACGAGGGGCGGCTCGTCCGGACGTTCTACGCCGCCGCGTGCGGCGGCGCGACCGAGCCCGCCTGGGAGGTGCTGGGCGACGAGGCCGAGGAGATGCCGCCGCTCGGGGGGCGGACCTGCGAGTACTGCGTGCGCCGCCCCCAGGTCTACCGCTGGAAGGAGCCGGCGGTCTTCACCAAGGCGGAGATCGCGGCCCGGTGCCTGCCGCCCGCGCGCCGGGGCGAGAAGGTGAGGTCGGTCGCGGTCTCGAAGACGCTCCCGGGCGGCCACGCCCTCGAGGTGACGATCGCGCTCGAGGGCTCCGCCGAGGTCGTGCGTCTCCACGCGAACGACGGGTTCCGGCGGCCGCTCGCCGCGTTCAAGCTCCGGAGCACGCTCTTCGACCGGATCGAGGACCGCGGCGACACGATCGCGATCTTCGGGCGGGGCTACGGCCACGGCGCGGGGATGTGCCAGACGGGCGCCTACGAGATGGCCGCGGACGGGAAGTCGGCGGCCGAGATCCTCGAGTACTACTTCCCCGGGGCGAAGGTCCGGAGCCTTCCGGGACGGTAGCGGACGGGACCGTCCCGTCCCTCCGTCCGCCGCCGCCCGAGCCTCCGCGCGCGCCGCGCGCTATACTGCTGAGACCGTGACGACCCCCGGCGCGCGATCTCCGGCCGACCTCCTGCGCGACCTCCTCGCGAGGCGCATCCTCATCCTCGACGGGGCGATGGGGACGATGATCCAGCGCCGCGGCCTGGGGGAGGCGGACTTCCGGGGCGATCGGTTCCGGGACCACCCGCACGACCTCAAGGGGAACGGCGATGTCCTGGCGCTCACGCGACCGGATGTCGTGTCCGCGATCCACGGGGAGTACCTGGCGGCGGGCGCGGACATCATCGAGACGGACACGTTCACGGCGACGGCGATCGCCCAGGCCGACTACGGCCTCGAGCCGGTCGTCTTCGAGATGAACGTGGCGGCGGCGCGGCTCGCGAAGGCGGCGGCGGCCGAGTGGACGGCGCGGACGCCCGGGAAGCCGCGGCTCGTCGCCGGGTCGATGGGGCCGACGAACCGGACGCTCTCGATCTCGCCGGACGTGAACGACCCGGCAAGGCGCGCGGTCGCGTTCGACGACGTGCGGCGCGCGTACGAGGAGCAGGCGCGCGGCCTCGTCGAGGGCGGCGTCGACCTGCTCCTGCTCGAGACGATCTTCGACACGCTGAACGCGAAGGCCGGGATCGTCGCGATCGAGAACGTCTTCGAGGAGAAGGGCGTCCGGCTGCCGCTCATCATCTCCGTCACGATCACGGACCGGAGCGGCCGGACGCTCTCGGGCCAGACGCTCGACGCCTTCTACATCTCGATCCGCCACGCGAAGCCCCTGGCCGTGGGGATCAACTGCGCCCTCGGGGCGCGCGAGATGCGGCCGTTCCTGGCGGAGCTCGCGCGCCTCGCGGAGGAGCCCGTGAGCGCTTACCCGAACGCGGGCCTGCCGAACGCGTTCGGCCGGTACGACGAGCGGCCGGAGGAGACGGCGGCGCTCTGCCGCGACTTCGCGGCCAGCGGCTTCGTCAACATCGTCGGCGGCTGCTGCGGGACGACGCCGGACCACATCGCGGCGATCGCGCGGGCCGTCGAGGGCCTCGCGCCGCGGCCGCTCCCGGCGCCGCGCGCCGGCGACTCGCGCTTCACGCGCTTCTCCGGCCTCGAGGCCCTGACGATCCGCCCCGACTCGGCCTTCCAGATGATCGGCGAGCGGACGAACGTCACCGGCTCGGCCCGGTTCGCCCGCCTGATCAAGGCCGGCAGCTACGCGGAGGCGGCAAGGGTCGCCGTCGACCAGGTGCGGGGCGGGGCGAACCTGCTCGACGTCAACATGGACGAGGGCCTGCTCGACTCCGAGCGGGCGATGACGACGTTCCTCGACTACATCGCGACCGAGCCCGAGATCGCGCGCGTCCCGATCGTCGTCGACAGCTCGAAGTGGTCGGTGCTCGAAGCCGGCCTCAAGTGCGTCCAGGGCAAGGGCGTCGTCAACTCGATCAGCCTGAAGGAGGGCGAGGAGGACTTCCTCGCCAAGGCGCGGCGGGTAAGGCGCTACGGGGCGGGCGTCGTCGTCATGGCGTTCGACGAGCGCGGCCAGGCGGACACGAAGGAGCGGAAGGTCGAGATCTGCGAGCGCGCGTACCGGCTGCTCGTCGAGCGGGCGGGCTTCGAGCCGGAGGACATCATCCTCGACCCCAACATCCTCGCGATCGCGACCGGCCTCGAGGAGCACGACCGCTACGCGCTCGACTTCATCGAGGCGACGCGCGTCATCAAGCGCACCTGCCCCGGCGCCAAGGTGAGCGGCGGCGTGAGCAACCTGTCGTTCGCCTTCCGCGGCAACGACCTCGTGCGCGAGGCCATGCACTCGGCCTTCCTCTACCACGCGATCCGGGCCGGCATGGACATGGGGATCGTCAACGCCGGGCAGCTCGCCGTCTACGAGGACATCCCGCCCGAGCTGCGCGAGCGCGTCGAGGACGTGATCTTCGCCCGGCGGCCGGACGCGACCGAGCGGCTCGTGCAGCTCGCCGAGACCGTGAAGGGCGGAGGGAAGAAGCGGGAGGCCGACCTCGCCTGGCGCGAGGCCCCGGTCGAGAAGCGGCTCGAGCACGCGCTCGTCCACGGCGTCGTCGACTGGATCGAGCCGGACGTGGAGGAGGCACGGCGGAAGTACGCGCGGCCGCTCGACATCATCGAGGGGCCGCTCATGGACGGCATGAAGGTCGTCGGCGACCTCTTCGGCTCGGGGCGCATGTTCCTGCCGCAGGTCGTGAAGAGCGCGCGGGCCATGAAGAAGGCGGTCGCCTACCTCGAGCCCTTCATGGAGGCGGAGAAGGCGGCGGCCGCGGCCGCGGGGGGCGCGGGGGGCGCGGGCAGGAGCGCACAGGGCCGGATCGTCATGGCGACCGTCAAGGGCGACGTCCACGACATCGGCAAGAACATCGTGGGCGTGGTCCTCGGCTGCAACAGCTACGAGGTCATCGACCTCGGCGTGATGGTCCCGGCGGCGAGGGTCCTCGACACGGCGGTCGAGCGCGGGGCCGACATGGTCGGCCTCTCCGGCCTGATCACGCCCTCGCTGGACGAGATGGCGTACGTCGCGCGCGAGATGGAGCGGCGCGGCCTTAGGCTCCCCCTGCTCATCGGCGGCGCGACGACGAGCCGGCAGCACACGGCCGTCAAGATCGCGCCCGAGTACGGCGGCCCGGTCGTCCACGTGCTCGACGCCTCGCGCGTCGTCGACGTCGTCTCGAGCCTCGCGGGCGAGCGCCGGGCGGCCTTCGACGCCTCGAACCGCGCCGAGCAGGAGTCGCTCCGGGAGAGGTACGAGGCGCGCCGGGAGAAGCCGCTGCTCCCCTACGAGCGGGCGCTCGCGAACCGCCTCCGCGTCGACTGGACGGCGCAGCCGCCCGCCCCGGCGCCGCGGTTCCTCGGGCGGCGGCTCCTGGATCTCCCGCTCGGCGAGGTCGCGCGGTTCATCGACTGGACCTACCTCTTCTCGGCCTGGGAGCTGAAGGGCCGCTTCCCGGGCATCCTCGACCACCCGCAGTACGGGAAGGCGGCCCGCGACCTCTACGGGCACGCGCGGTCGCTCCTCGAGCGCATCCTCGAGGGCGGGCTCATCGCCGGGAAGGCGGCCTACGGCTTCTGGCCGGCGGCCGCGGAGGGCGACGACATCGTCCTCTACGAAGACGACGCCCGCCGCGAGGTCCTCGCCCGCCTCCCCATGCTGCGCCAGCAGGAGGTCCAGCCCGACGCGCGCCCGAACCTCTGCCTCGCGGACTTCGTCGCGCCGCGCGACGCGGGCGTCCCCGACCACCTCGGCCTCTTCGCCGTCACGGCCGGCCTCGGGGCCGACGACCTCGTCCGCCGCTACGAGGCGGACCACGACGACTACCACGCCATCCTGGTCAAGGCCCTCGCCGACCGCCTCGCCGAAGCCTCCGCCGCCTGGCTTCACGCCCGGGCGCGCGAGGAGTGGGGCCACGGCGACGAGGCGGCCTCAAAGGACGACATCCTCGCCGAGAAGCACCGCGGGATCCGCCCCGCCTACGGCTATCCGGCCTGCCCCGACCACGGCGGCAAGTTCCCGCTCTTCGCCATCCTCGAGGCCGCCGAGCAGGGCATGACCCTCACCGAGCACGCCGCCATGCTCCCGGCCGCGAGCGTGAGCGGCCTCTACTTCTCCCATCCCGAGGCCCGGTACTTCACCGTCGGACGCATCGGCCGCGACCAGGCCGAGTCCTACGCCCGGCGCAAGGGCATGGACCTGGACGCGGTGGAGCGCTGGCTCGGGCCGAACCTCGCCTACGAGCCGTCGCGGCCGGGACCATGACGAGCGGACGCGTCCGGCCGGGGCGCGCCCCCGCGCTCGCGCTCGCCGTCGCGCGGGGCCTACCTCCGCGGCGCCAGGGCGCGGCGCCTCAGGAAGCAGCCGCCGGGGCGGGCCCGCGAACGCCCGGAGCCGGTCCGCTCCCGGCTCGCCGCGGCCTCCCTCTCAGCGCATCTTGAGGACGAAGGGCGGGACCACAGCCGCCCCTGCGGATCCCGACCGATGGCGACCATGTGCGACGGCTCGTGGAGCTGCACCTGGGCGTGCTCGCCCGGACGGAGCGCGCGGGCCACCCGCGGGGGCGGGGCCCGGCTCCGCCGGCGCCGCGCGCGCGTCCATGTCCTCCGGCAGCGGCAGCGGAAGCGGACGGAACCCGCCGGGACCGGACAGGCCGCTCATGGTCTTCTCGCTCCGGCGCAGGGCGGCCCCGCGACCGGACGCGGCGGGTCACCGTGCCCCGGCGAGCCTATCGTGGAAGGCCGGGGAACGCCACCGGCCCCCGGCCCTCGACGCCCGCGTCCCTCCCGACGGCCTTCACGCCAGCGGATCGCGCGCCTCGGACTCGAAGCGGAAGCGGACGCGGGCGACGCGAAAGCAGAAGGGCTCCGCGTCTCCGACGACCGCCGCCGCGGCGCGCGAGACGACGCGGCCCTCGAGAGGCTCGCACGCCTCGACGAGGACGTCGAGCCGCGGACCCGGCGTCCGGCGGCGTTCCCCGACCGCGGGCGCGTCACGTGCGCGGGGTGGGGGTTCGCGGGAGGGTGAGGCTCTCGAGGACGCGATCCAGCGGCCGCGGCACCCGGGCGAGATCCAGGGCGTCGACGAGCAGGGACGCGAACCGGGCCTTCCGGCCGGAGTGGCTGCCGATGAAGCGCTTGAGCTGGTCCTCGTCCTTGCGACCGCGCCACGCGGACTGCTTCTGCAAGGTGCGGAAGGACTCGAGGTCGCCCTCGGCCTCGATGACCCGGAGCACGGTCGCCGCCCCGAGAGAGCGGATCAGCTCATCCTCCAGGTCCCGCACGCACACGTGGAAACCCAGGCGTTCCATGTCGGCGCGGGTGCCGGGGGATCCGAGGCCGGCCCGCTCGAGGCCTCGCCGGAAGTCGCCTTCCTCGCCGGCATCGCAGAGGCCCGCGAGCCGGAGGTCCAGCCCCCGCGGGCCGAAGCGGTCGAGGAAGCTCCCGATGTTCTTCGAGCCGCCGATCGGCACGACGGCGATGCCCTCGGCCGCGAGGCTCCGGTTGCGGCGCCGAGCCAGGGTCTCGATGGCGAGCCGGTCGCTCACCCCTTCCACGAGCACCACGGCCCGGGCGAAGGGGGCGTCGCCCGCCGGCCGGGCCCCCCCGTCGCGAGTCGTCTCCATGCCCGTCAAGGTATCGCGCCCGGCGTCGTCCGGACAGCCCGTCCTGCGCCTGCGCGCGGCATGTGGCTCATCGGCCGCTCCGCACCCGCCCGCCCGCCCGCCGGAAGGGACGCGGAGCCGGGGGGCGGGGCCGGACGAGATCTTCAGCCGTCGGGGGCGCCGGCGGGTGCGCCTGCCGGCGTTCGCGGCGGCTCCTCCTTGGCCGGGCGGCTCGGCAGGACGATCAGGGTCTCGTCCGCCCCGAGCGGCCGTCCGGGGTCGGGCGGCGTGATCAGCTCGCCCGCCGCGGTCTCGATGGCGATGACCTCGCAGGCGTAGCGGCGGCGGAAGTCGGCCTCGCGGAGGGAGCGGCCGGCGGCCTCGCCGGGGACGGGCAGGCGCTGGACCGTGCGCCGGCGGGTCGCCGGGAGACCGACGAGGAGGGACTCGAGCTCCTGCTCCTGGGCGATCGCGCGCAGGCCCGCGTGCTCGCGGATGAGGTGGTCGCGCTCCGTCTCGGCCCGGCGCTGCAACGCCCCGAGGATCGTCGCCCGGTCGAGCACGCCCAGGAACTCGGCGCCGTCCTCCCCCACGACCGGCAGGACGTCGACCTTGTGCGCGAGGAAGAGCTTGAGCGTCCCGAGCAGGTCGTCGTCGGCGCGCACGACCCGCGGCGAGCGGGTCATGACGTCGGCCGCGACCGCCGGCGCCTGCGGGTCGCAAAGCTCGACCGCCCGGGCGATGTCGCCGGTCGAGATGAGGCCTTGCAGCCGCCCGCCCTCGACCACCGCGAACGTCGGGCGCGTCCCGGGCGCGAGGGCCGCGACCAGCTCGGGCAGCGACGCCCCCGGGGCCACGACGTGCGGCCAGGAGCGGTCGGCGAGGTCGCCCACCTTCCAGGCCGAGAGCCGTTTCACGATCGCCTCCCCCGCGTGCGCCGGCGACTCGGCGGCGCTCGCGAGCTGCTCCTCGTTCAGCCCGAACCGCCCGCCCAGGCGGTAGGCGACGGCGCTCACGAGCATGAGCGGGACGATGAGCCCGTAGCTGCCCGTCATCTCCGTGACCATGACGATCGACGCGAGCGGCGCCCGGAGCGAGGCGGCGAGCACGCCCGCCATGCCCACCGGCACGAGGGCCTGGCGGAGCCCCTCCGGGATCGTCCCCGGGAGCGCCGCCTCGAGGAGCGCCCCGAGGGCCGCTCCCGTCGCCCCGCCGATGAAGACGGCCGGGCCGATCATCCCGCCGGCGTTGCCGGTGCCGACCGTGCAACCCGTCGCCAGGCACTTGGCGGCGACGACGAGCCCGAAGAGCGCCGCCCACCCGAGCCAGGTGTGGCGCGCGCCGGCGTGGAAGAGCGTCCCGTCGAGCGCCCCCTGGACGAACTGGTAGCGCGCGTCCATCACCTGGGGCACGACCAGGGCGATGGCGCCGACGAGGAGCCCGCCGGCCGCCGGCGCGAGCCAGCGCGGAAGCCGCGCCCGGCGTGCGAGCGCGGTCACCGACCGGAGCGACGCCCGGAGCAGGAAGGCGGCGCCGGCGCAGACGACCCCGAGGAGCGCGTAGGCGAGGAGCTCGAGCGGGTGGGCGAACGCGAGCCCGCCCGTCCCCCGGAGCAGGGGCTCGTCGTAGCCGAGGAGCCCCGTGAACGTCGCGTAGGCGACGACCGAGACGACGATCCCCGGGAAGAGCGAGTCGCTCTCGAACCCGGGCTGCCGGTACGGGATCTCGGCCGCGAAGAGCGCCCCGCCGAGCGGCGTCCGGAAGATCGCCCCGACGCCGCCCGCGCACCCGGCGAGGAGGAAGAGCCGCCGCTCCCGCGCCGTCGGGCGGAAGAGCCCGACGAACGCCGACCCGAGGGCCGCCCCGAGGCCGGCGATGGGCCCCTCGGGGCCGACCGAGCCGCCGCAGGCGATGACGGCGACGCTCGCGAGCGCGAAGACCGCCGCCGGCACGAGCGCGAGGCGCCCGTCCTCGTGGTGGAAGGCGCGGATCACGGCCTCCGTGCTCCGGCGCTCGCCCTGCGGCCGGAAGACCCCGAGGAGCACGCCCGAGACGACCCCGCCGAGGACGGGGAAGAGGAGGAGGGCGGCGGGTCGGAAGAGGTGGGGGCCGCCCGGGTCCCCGTACCGGCCCACGAGGCGCGGGACCGCCAGGTCGAGGCCGCCCTCGAGCGCGGCCGCCGCGAGCCCGGCGAGCAGCCCGACGGCGACGCTCAACGCCACCGTCCGCGAGCCGCGCGTCAGCCGGTCGAGGGCCGTCATTCGGGAGAGGATAGCCGTCCCCGGCCGTCGGCGGCAACACGAAGGGGCGCCGGGCGGAGCGGGCCCGGACCTCGACCCCAGGATCTCTAGCCCGCGATCCGCACGTCGAGCGCGTGCTTCGTCTTCGAGAGGATCCGCGTCTTGTAGCCCCAGGTGGCGGGCGGATGGCTCTTCTTGATCCCGGCGACATCGGGCGTCGAGTTCGTGAGGACGAGCTCGACCTTGCGTCCCGCGTCGGCGGCGGCCTCGATGATCCACTCGAGGGTCGCGCGGTCGGGGTTGCCGTGCTTGCCGTTGGCCGAGATGACGTAGGTGTCGGCCGTCACGCGCTCGAAGAACCGGCGCGTGGCGTTGCGGTCGCTGCCGTGGTGCGGGACCTTGAAGACGTCGACGTGGAGGCGGCCGTCCGCGTCGAGGTGACCGCCCGCCTCGAGGGCCTGGAGCAGGTGGTCGCCGCGCGCGTCGCCCGTGAGGAGGAGCGACCTCGCGCCGGCGCGGACGAGGAGCTGGATGCTGCTCAGGTTCGGGATGCTCTTGTCGGCCATGGCCGCGACCTCGACCCGGCCGTCCTCGATCAGGCGCTCCTGGCGGTCGAGCCACTCGAGCCACTCGCGCCGCAGCTCGGCCAGGTTCTGGGGCGTCGGCCCCACGACCTGGACCTCGATCCCGTCGAGCGCGAGCGGGGCGCGTCCGGGCGCGAAGACGAGCGGCTCGCCGCCGAAGTGCCCGTTCAGGGGCAGGTCGAGGAGCCGCGCCTCGAGCGCGAGCCGGCTCCCGTGCGCGATCCCGAGGACCGTGGCGGCGGCCGTCGACATGGACGCGCCGCTCGCCCCGAGCGCCTGGACGATCCCCGAGACGCGGCTCTCGATCGCGCCTCCCTCCCCTTCCCCCTCCGTGCGGTTGAACTCGTTGTGCCAGAGGGCGTCCACGGCGACGACCGGCGCCTGGCCCGCATCGCGCTGCGCCCGCAGCTCGGCGAGGAGGTCGAGCAGGCCGTTCGCGTGGTCCGTGTCGACGTGGCTCAGCACCGCGATGTCGATCCGCCCGCCGCGCGCCGCGATCCGCTCCAGCTCGCCGCGGAGGTGGCCCCCGTAGATCCCGGACGGACCCCCGTCCACCAGCATGTGGCGCGGGCTTGCCGGATCGCCGTGCGCGACGATGAGGCAGTCTCCCTCCTCGGCCTGGACCACCCGTAGCTTGAGCACGCGCGCCTCCTCCCCCCCCTCGCCCCTCGCCCCTCGGCCCCTCGCCCCTCGCCCCTCGCCCCTCGCCCCTCGGCCCCTCGCCCCTCGCCCGCCCCCGCCTCTCTCCCCGCCGGACCTCAGCTCCGGACGAGGCCGGAGCCGAGGGCGCCCGTCACGACCAGGGCGAAGCTCTGGTTCGTCTTCGGGAACGGCAGGTTCGACGCGATGACGTCGACCGTGTAGGCCCCGGCCTCGGGCGCGGCGATGCGGACGATCTCCACGTTGTTCGTCGTGTCCGTGTGCTTCAGGGCGAACGGGCTCCCCTCGTTGCCCCACCACTTCCTCGCCCCGGACGGCGAGCGCACGATGAGGTTCAGGTCGTTCTGGAGCCCGCTCGCCGGGGGGTCCGTGTACGCCATGCAGACGCGAAGCTCGGTTCCGGCCGCCGCCGTCACCTGGAAGCGGTACTTCTGGCCGGTCGAGCGGAAGAGGAGGGCGCCCGGGTCCTGCCAGGCATCGACGAACTCGAGCCGCAGCGGACCCGTCCCGTCCGGGATCGTCGTCGGCAGGTGCACGCAGCCGAAGCCCTGGTGGACGTTGGGCGGGCGGCCGTGGTCGGCGATCGCGTCCTCCCCGCCGAGCCAGCGCGTCCCGTTCACGAGGGTCGCCTTGATCAGGGACGCGCTCGGGGCAGCGTGCCGGCGCACCTTGCGGTAGTACTCGCGCACGAGCGTCGCGCAGCCCGCGACCACGGGCGCCGCCATGCTCGTCCCGCCCATGTAGGCGTACCGCTCGGCCGTGCCCGGGACGATCCCCCAGTACTTCCAGAGCGGCGCCGTGCTCGACTTGCACGAGGCGATGTCCGTCCCCGGCGCCACGAGGTCGGGCTTGATCCGCCGGTCCTCGCAGGGCCCCCGGCTGCTGAAGCCCGCGAGGGACTCGGGCGCGCCCGAGACGCGCTCGCCCGCGACCGCCCCGTCCGGGAACTTGAGGCTCCACACCGTCCCGTAGGTCCGCTGCGCGTACCCGCCCTCGGTCCGGTCGCTGCGACTGGCCCCGACCACGATCGCGTTCTTGCTCGTCCCCGGGGCCCCGAGCGACAGCCACTCGATCGAGCCCTGCGGCGTGTGGCGGTCGGCGTCCGGCGGGTCGACCGTCGTGCCGTGGTTGCCCGCGGCGAAGACGATCGCCATGTCCCGCTTCTCGTTCACGAACTCGTCCACCTCGCGCGAGTTGAAGGTGTAGCGGGCCCGGACGTCCGCGCCCCAGCTGTCGTTGTGGACGCGCGCGCCCTGCTCGTAGGCGGTCGCGAACAGGCGCTTGAGCTCGAGCGGGATCCCGCCGAGCCGGCCGCCCGCGTCGAGGAGCGACTGGACGTAGAGCCGCGCCCGCGGCGCGACCCCGCGGTAGGCGCCGTTCGAGGCCGCGCCGCTCCCGAGCAGCGTCCCCGCGACGTGGGTCCCGTGGCCGTCGGGGTCGCTCGTGTCGCCCGGGCCCGGGCGGCCGAGCGCCTCACGCCCGTGGATGCGGCCGGCGAAGTCCTCGTGCCCGTCGTCGACCCCCGTGTCGGCGACGGCGACGATCTCCCCTTCGCCCTCGAGGACGAGGGGCGGCGACTCCGAGGCGAACGTCGGCCGGCCGCCGACGAGCGCGCGCGCGCGGTCGTTGTAGGTCTCCGCCGGGACGTGCTCCTCGACCTGGTCCACGCCCGGGTGGTCCCGGGCGCGCTCGGCCACGTCCTCGGTCGCGGCGATGCGGAGCCGGATGTCGCCCGCCGCCAGGACCTCGGCGCCCTCCTGCACGAGCCAGGTCTGCACGGCCTCGCGATCGGCGGGCGACAGGACCCGGACGTCGAACGCCGGCCGCTCCGCCGGCGCCAGGGCCGCGAGCTCGACGGCGCCGGGCGCGGCGCGGGCGATGCGCACGGGCCCCGGCCGGGCCTCGCTCGGGTGGTACGGGCGCAGCTCGCGCACGAAGGGCAGGGAACGGACGGCATCCGCCCGCGACCCGTCCGCGAGCCGGACCTTGTAGCGGTCGTGGGGAAGCCGCTCGAGGAGGTCGACGCCCGCCGCCTCGAGCTCCCGCTGCCAGGCCGGGAGCACGGGGCCGGCGACGCCCAGCACCTGGACGGCGGACGGGGCCCACCCCGCCGGTCCCGCCGGCCCGGCCGCGAAGGCCGTCGCGAGCTCGATGCCGCCGCCCGCGACGGCGCGCGGGGCGGGCGGCGGCGGGGCCTCCTCGATCTCGCGCACGGGCAACCCCAGCCCCTCGAGGTCGGGGAGGCGGGCCTCCTCGATCGTCCCCACGACGAAGGACTCGGTCGCGTCCACGTCGGAGAGGAGCGACGCGGCCTGGATGCGCTCCGGCTCGCTCAGGAAGTGGACCACGACGCGCCGACCGGCCATGCTTTCCCCCCCGGGACGATAGCGCCCCTGGAACCGGCCATCAAGAGGAACGCCTGCGGTCCGCCGGGGCGCGCTCGGACGGACGCCCTAAGCAGAGGTCGGCAAGGGAGGACGGGTATGCGGGCGCCGCCCCGCGACCGGCGAATTGCCGGCCGCCGGACGCCGTGGTATGGTCGCGCCCGGGCCCTCTTCGTCGGACGGCGGACATGACCGTCGCTCTCGAGAAGTCGATCGTGCGGGTGCTCGACGGCGCGGGCCGGACGGCCGGCACGGGGTTCCTCGTCTCGCGCGACGGGCTGATCGTCACCTGCTCGCACGTCGTCCTGCCCCGGGAGGCGCAGGAGAGGGGCGAGCCCGTCCCGGCCGAGCGCCAGGTCGTGCTCTTCGCGACCCAGGAGCGCCGGGCGGCGCGCGTCGATGCCACCGCCTGGCGGCCGGTCGCGGAAGGGGACGTCGCCTTCCTCCGGCTTCAGGGCGAGCCGCCGGCGCAGGCCGAGCCGCTCCCGATGGGCTCGTCGCTCGGGACCCAGGGCCACCCCTTCGAGACCTTCGGTTTTCCGTCGGTCAACATCGACGGGGGCCTCTCGGGCGAGGGGCGCATCCTCGGCCAGCCGCTCCTTGCCGGCCGCCGCGTGCTCCAGCTCTCGAGCCCGCAGGTCACCCCCGGCTTCAGCGGGGCGCCGGTCGTCGACGCCCTCGCGGGCCGCGCGGTCGGCATGGTGAGCTCCATCGCCCCGCCCGACCGCTTCGCCCGGCAGGCGACGACCGCCTTCGCCGTCCGCACCGAGGACCTCCGGGGGATCTGCGCCGAGCTCGTCGTCTCGGACACCCGTCCGTACCGGGGTCTCGAGCCGTTCACCGAGGACGACGCCGGGCTGTTCTTCGGGCGCGAGAACGCCGGCGAGCGACTCGTGGCGCGCCTGCGCGAGAACCCCCGGTTCGTCGCCGTGCTCGGGCCGTCGGGGTCGGGGAAGTCCTCGCTCGTGCGGGCACGGCTGGTGCCGGCGCTGCTCGCGGGCGAGGTCGCATCCGTGGACCCGGCCGACGACGACGTCGCCATCGTCCGGCCGGCCGATCCGGCCTTCGCGAGCCTCCTGCGCCGCGACGCGACCCCGGGCGGCCCGCCGGCCTGGACCGTGGGCTGGAACGCCGCTCATCCGGCCGGAGAGCGGTTCGTCCTCGTCATCGACCAGTTCGAGGAGCTGTTTCACACGGGCACGCCGGCCTTCCGGGACGAGTGCCTGAGCGTGCTCGTCCAGCTCCTCGAGTCGGACCTGCGCCTGACGGTGATCCTGGTCCTGTGGGACGCGTTCGCGACGCGGCTCGCGAAGAGCGCCCCCGCCCTCCTGGGCTGGGTCGAGAAGGCGCGCGAGGACATCCCGCCGTTCCTTTCCCGGGCCGAGCTCCTCGAGATCGTCGAGAGGCCCGCCGCGAAGGTCGGTCTAAGGTTCGAGGCCGGCCTCGCGGACCGGATCGTGGGCGATGCCTCGGTGCGCGGGGAGGCCTACGCCTGGGTCACCGTCCTGCCGCTCCTCGAGTTCACGCTCGGAAGGCTCTGGGAGCGGCGGGCCGACGGCGTCCTGACCCACGATGCCTACGAGGCCATAGGCGGAGTGACCGGCGCGCTCGCCCACTGGGCGCACGATGCCTACCAGGCTCTCGCACCCCAGGACCGCGAGCTGGCGCGGCGCATGCTCCTCGAGCTGGTGCAGATCGGCGACCCGGCGCTCGAGATCCCGAAGGCGAGGCGGCGTCGAGCGGTGCTGGAGCTCGCCGGCGGCACCGGTGGGGACGACGCCCCGCGCGGCGTCCTGCGAGCTCTCGTCCGGTCGCGCCTCCTCCTGCCCGCGACGACGGCCGGGGGCGACGAGGCCGTCGAGATCGTCCACGACGCCCTCCTGCACGAGTGGAAGGAGCTCGGCGACTGGATCGGCGCCGACTGGCCGTTCCTCAGCTGGCGCCAGGGAACGGAGCGGCGGGCGGGAGCGTTCGTCGCCTCGCGCGGCGGCCTCGACGGCCCGGCGCGGAGGGATGACCCGCTCCTCCTGCGCGGAGCCGAGCTGGGCGAGGCGGAGCGCTGGCTACGCGAGCGTCGGCCCGATCTCGGCCCCGAGGTCGGGCTCTTCATCGAGGAGAGCATCGAGGCGCGCGAACGCGACGCCGCCGCGCGCCGGCGCCTCCGTCGCCTCACGCAGGTCCTCCTCGTCCTCGCGCTCGTCGCCCTCGCGTTCGCGGCGTGGCAGTGGCGGCAGGCGACGCGCCAGCGCGACCTCGCCCGATCGCGGCACCTCGCCGCCCAGGCGCTCGCGCGGATGAACGACCGCTACGACCTCGCCCTCCTCCTCGCCGTGGAGGCCTACCGGATCGTGCCCACGACCGAGGCCAAGGGCAGCCTGCTCGAGGTCCTGCTCCACCGCCCGAGGCTCGAACGCATGCTGCACGGCCATCACGGGGAGGTGTACGCGGTGGCATGGAGCCCGGATGGCGCGCTCCTGGCGTCGGGGGCCCAGGACGCGCGCGTCGGTCTCTGGGACGCGGCCGGCGGAGGCCAGCGGGTGCGGTGGCTGGAAGGGCACGACCACATCGTCCGGAGCGTCGCCTTCAGCCCGGACGGGAGGCGGCTCGCTTCCGGGGGCCACGACCGGAAGGTGATCGTCTGGGACGTGGCCACGGGGAAGGCGGCCGGCGAACCGCTCGCCCAGCCCGACAGGGTCGAGGTCGTGAGGTTCCACCCGGACGGCGCCCGGCTCGCCGTGCTTCTGGCCAATTCCCAGGTCGTCCTCTGGGAGACCGTGAGCCGCCGCTCGAAGACAGTGGAGCTCGGAACGGGGCTCAAGCTGAACGATCTGGCGTTCAGCCCGGATGGCCGGCTGCTGGCGATCGCTCACTCGGAGGGGCTGGCCGTCTGGAACCTCGAGGCGGACGCGGGCCCGGTCGCCGTCGGCCCCGCCGCGTGGATCGCCGCCGTCGCCTTCACGCCGGATGGGAAGAAGCTGGCGGTCGGGCAGGCGAACGGGGAGGTCGCGCTCCGGGACGTGGGCGAACGGGAGCCATCGTCGACTCTCGTGCCGCCTCGCCGGGGCCAGGGCGCGGTTCGGGACCTCGCCTTCGCCCGGGGCGGCCGGCCGCTCGTGTCGATCGGACCGGACGGCATCTCCCTCCATCCTCACTGGGACGGCAAGGGCGACCTCGGCATCGCCTTCTTCCAGCCGTACCTGCATCACGCTCTCGACGATGCCGGCGACGCGAACGAGGTCGCCGTGCATCCCGATGGACGCCTCATCGCGACGGCGCACGCGGACTCGATCATCCGGATCTTCGACCCGTGGATCTCGAGCCGCGTCGAGCGACGCCTCGAGCCCCAGGCCGGCGCCGTCTCGTCCCTCGCCTTCGCGCCGAAGAGCGGGCTCGTCGCGGTGGGGTGGGCCGCCCCGAAGGTGACCCGCGTCTTCGAGGTCGAGACCGGGAAGAGGCTGACGGAGCTGATCCCCGAGGAGTCGCCGGCGGGGAGGCCGCCGCCGCAAGGTCCGCGGATCGGCGCCCCGCTGACGAACGACTACGACGCGCTCGTGTGGACCCTCGAGGGCGGGAGCGCCTCACCCACGTCACTCGCCTTCGACCTCGCCGGCGAGCGCCTCGTCGTCGGGCGTCTCGACGGCGCCGTCCAGCTCTGGGACGGCCGCTCGGGACGGGCGATGACGCCGCCGCTGGCCGCGCACGAGCACGCCGTGCGGTCCATCGCCTTCAGTCCCTTAGGCGACGTGTTCGCCTCCGGCTCGCTGACCGGCACGATCGTCGTCCACGACGCGGGCACGGGCCGCCGGCGAAGCGCCCTCCGTGACGGCCATCGCGATTCCGTGCGAGGCCTGGCGTTCCACCGGGACGGCGCGCGCCTGTTCTCGGGCGGCGGCGATGGCCGGGTCCTCGCGTGGACGATCGACACGGGCACCCATCGGGTGCTCTACAAGCCGCAAGCTCGCCTCCCCGCGATCTGGCTCGGACTGCGCGAGGACGGCGACGAGGTGGTGACGCTCGACTCCCGCGGGACGACGACCATCCTGGACGGCTCCTCCGGCGATCCCGTCGAGGTCCGCGAGCGCCGCGAGCTGCGCGCAGCCTTCTGCCTCGCCGCGGATCCGGGCCTCCGCCTCGTCGCGGCGGGTCACCCGGACGGTCTCATCCGGCTCCACGACTGGGCCACCAACCGCCCGATCGGCGCGGCGCTCCGGCTCGCGCCGTCCTCCCCTCGGGCGACCGCCTCCCTCGGAGACGACCGCAACGCCATCACGTCCATCGCGCTCAGCCAGGACGGCCGCTGGCTCGCGGCCGGAGACCGCACCGGAAGGGCCTCGATCTGGAACGTGGACCCCGCCTCCTGGCGCGACCGCGCGACCCGCGTCGCCAACCGGGACCTCACGGACGAGGAGCGCGCGGAGTACCTCGGGGACTGACGGTCGCCGTGGATGAGGGTGGGCGGACCCAGACTTGACTGGGGACACCGGCCTTTTTCAGGGGCGCGAGAGGCCCGCACATAGGCCATTTGCGCCTCTGTGATGGAGCAGGGCGGACGAGACCATTGGAGATACGACGACGGTCATCACAGTTTCATCACCGTCGCGCCGGCCCAACCCTCCTCGGGGATCGACGCGACGCGTAGGCGATCACGCTCGTGTCGAGGACCACGAGCCTCAGAGTTCATGACATCGCTTATGTCACGAACTCTGAGAACTCGCCCGGAACCGGCGCAACCTCGAACTGAGCGAGCGCGAGATCGTCCTCGCCTGGGAAGGCGAGTCGGTCGCGGTCTATCACAAGCGCGAGAGGAGCGAGCTGAGGAGACAGGTGGGGCGTCTCCTCCAGGCGCTGCACATGGCGCGCGAAGAAAATCCGGACCGCTTGGGCTTCCTGACGAAGGAGCAGCTCGCGAAGCCGCTGGGCTTGTCGATGTCCGAGTAACGGAGCCATCCCGGGCTGTGCGACGGTCGCATACGGCGGGCCGTGGCGGACCTGAACGCCGTCCTCGAGAAGCTCGCGATCCCGAAGGTACCGGCCTGCGACCGGCGCAGGGGCTACCGGCTCTCTCCCGAGACGGGTCCGATCCGCCTCGGGTAGCGTGGTCTCCCCTCCGGCCTCATGGATCACGCGCTCACGAACTCACAGTCGGCGACGGCGCCGCGACCGCCCCCGCCCGAGGCCGTCTCGCGCGTGAGATCGCCTTCGCGCGTTTGATACCCCGGGTCATTGCGGGAATGCTGACTTCCGGCGCTCACGGAGCGCGCGGAGGTCCGCGTGGGAGACGTCGAACCGAGGGTCGAAGAGGCGCGCGACGAGCTCGCCAGGCCGCGCGACTCCCTCGCCCGGCTCGCCCGGGCCGCCGAGGCCCTCGTCGGACTCGGCGAACGGGTGATCAAGCGCCGCGAGGCTCCTCCCACGTCCGAGCCCGTGCGCCCCCGGCTCCTCTCGCTTCAGGGCGTCGCCGCCTACACCGGCTACAGCGTCGACCAGATCCTCAAGAAGACCCGGTCCGGCGAGTTCCCCCTCCCGCTCCGACCCTTCGGTGAGGGCTCGGACCCGCGGTGGGACGTGCGTCGCGTCGACCAGTGGATCGACGCGATGGCCCGCGGCAACGACGAGGCGCTCGAGATCGCCACCCGGGTCTTCCGGCGCGGCCGAGCGCGCCCGTGAGGCGGGATGCGCGGCGAGCCCCGAACGGGCGGGCGCGGGGCGGACGTGCGCGGCGAGATCGTCTCACCCATTCCGGTCGCGGGCCAGAAGTCGCTCGAGCTCCACGCGGCTCACGGCCTCCTGGGGTATCCGCGCGCCCCGCGCGAGCGTCTCCGCCACGCGGGCACGGAGAGGGCCATCGTCGAAGAACCGGCTCAGCGCCTCGGCCCGGCGCGGGTCGAGCGGCTCGACCGGCGTCGCCCTCCGCGCAAGCAGCACATCGTAGGCGGAGGCCCACGGCACGACCGCGACGCGGGGTGCGAGGGCCCGGCGAACGTTCAGCGCGATCATCAGCCCTTCCGGGTCGAGATCGCCGAAGTAGATGAGCCTCCGCACCTGCGGCAGGCGCGCCGGGAGCGACTCGCACGTTCGGACGAACTGGTTCCCGCTCCCGAAGATCACCGCGGCCGGGGTCGTCATGCCCTGCGGACGGGTCGCCACGGTGCGCACGACCGAGTCGTACGTCGCGAGGTTCTCGAGGGCGATTGCGTCCGCCGCTGACGGGTCGAACCCCTTCATGACGAACGGCTCCATGACGCGGTAGCACCGCAGGTCGTCGGCGGAGAGGCCGCCCTCGACGCAGAATCGCGACCCGAGGAGCACCTCGAGGCGCTTCTCATCGCCGAAGATCTCGTACGAGCGCTCCCGCACCGGCAACGGCGCCGCGCCGTGAGCGGCGGACTTGAGCCAGTCGTCGAGGGCATCGAGGCCGGCCGGAAGGCGGACGCCCGGACCGATCCGAGCGACGGCGGCGGCGATCGTCGGGTGCCAGACGCGCTTCGCGCCGGTCGCCCGGGCGGGCCCGGGACGCACCGGCCGCACCCAGACCGGGAGCGGAGGCTCCCGCTCCCGCGCCCACAGCTTCCGGTTCGCCGGCGATGGCAGCCGGATCGCGCCGGCGGCGGCCGCTCGCTCGAGCGCGGAAGCGAGGTCCCTGCGCCGGTCGGGATCGCCCGGCGGCGGCCGGCTCTCCTCGAAGAGCCTCCACACTCGCTCGATCGGGATCGTGCCCTGCGCCTCTGCGGCGAGCGCGCGGTCGAACGCGCCGTAGGCCTCCGACGACGCCGTTGCCGTCACGGCGTCCGCCCCTCGTCGGACCGCACGGGCGAGACCCCGAGCGGCAGGACCTCGTCCCGCGCGAAGAGCACCGCCGCGAGCGTGCGGCCGTCGGCCTGGTCCTCGACCCGATCGACGATGACCCGCTGCTGCGCGGGATTGCGGAGCGTGATCAGGCGCTCGAAGCGCTCGAGCGCCGAGAGGTCGGCGACGCCCGTCGCCGCGACGTACTGGATGCCGAAGGCCGCGGCGACCCGACACTGCGCCTCGACGAAGTCGAACTTGCTCGCCTTGCCGGTCGGGTTGTCGAGGAGCGCGAGGCTCACCCGGCGCGCGCCGGCCCGCCGCTCGCGGTTCGTGACGACGCGCGCGAGGAGGCAGTAGAGGATGAAGGCGCCCGTGAGCCCCTCGCCGCCCGAGTCCTTCGAGAGCTGCTGGATCGGCCGGCGCCGGAACTCGTCGAACCGGTGCGCCTTCGGGATCGAGGCGGACGGCTCTCCGAGCATCGACGCCTCGAGGGCTGCCGGGAAGAGCTCGCGCGGGCCCGGGAGCGGATCGCGCGCGGCGCGGTCCGCAATCCACCGCTTCAGCGCCTCGACGCGAGTCGCGTGCTCCGCGACCGGGATGTCGAGCTTCAGGAACTGCTTCCCGCTCCACGCGTCGAGCCCGGCGGGGAGCACCGAGAGCCGCTCGAGATCGCGCAGGCGCTCATGGAGCTTCCCGACCTCGTCCGAGAGCCCGGTCGCGATCATGTCCTGGTCCTTGGCGAGCGCGGCGAGCTTCGCGCCCAGGCTCTCGAGCTGGTCGTCGAGCAGGCGAAGATCCATCTCGGCGCGCTCGGCGAGGCCGACGAGCCGCGCCCGGTCACGCTCCGCTCCTTCACGACCGGGCGCCACCTGGATCTCCGCCGCGCGGCGGACGAAGTCCGCGTCGGACTTCTCGGCCGCCGCCACGGCCTCCTGGGCCGCCTGCAAGCGGCCCTGTTGCCCGGCGGCGAGAGCGTTTCGCCTCGTCTGGATGGCGCCGCGAAGCTTGCGCAGCTCCCGGCGCAAGGGCTCGAGCTGGCTCGCCGGGTCGAGGATGACCTGGCAGTTCGCATCTCCGCGAACGATCCCCTCGATCGCCGCCGCGTCGCGGCCGAAGTCCTCGAGCCTCTGCAATTGCCAGGCCTCGCCGGCCTCCGAGACCAGGTCGCGCCAGGACTTCTCGAGCGAGCGCGCCGCACGGGCACCCTCCTCGGCGCGCCTCGACGCGACCGTCGCTTCCTCGTGGGCCCGCTCGAGCGCGACGCGGCGCTCGGGCGCTGCGGCGAGAGAAGCGCGCAGCTGCTCGAGGTCGAGAGTGGCGAGCGCCGGCGCGAGCGCCCGCGCCGCCGCCGCCGGGCGCGGCGCGAGGCGGCCGAGGGCATCCTCCTCCCCACGCGCCGCCTTCCGCGCACGCTCGACGTCCGCTTCGCGGCGACCGTGCTCGGCCTTCTGCTCGTCGCGAGACCGCGCGGCCGCCTCCTCGGCCTCGGTTGCCCCCGCTTCGTCGAGCAACGGGTCGAGCTCGCGCATGACCGTCGCGGCATCGCCCCGCGCGATCCGGTCGAGGTCGGCCCGGTGCCGCTTCGACTCCTCGATCGCCGCCTCGAGCTTGGCTCTAAGCTCGGCGTCGCCGCCGCGAACCTGCCGGTCGAGCGCCTCCCACTCCGCGTGGGCCGTCGAAGCGTCCTCCCTTGCGAGCGGCGCCGGCCTGGCCTCGCTCCGGCTCACGCTTCCCGCGTACCCGGCAAGGTCCGCCTCGACGGAGTGCAGCTCCCGTTCCGCGGCCAGTCTTTCGTCCCGAGCTTCCGCGATGGCCTGTCGGTCGGCCTTCTCCGCGACATCGAGATGGTCGCGCGCGGCCGTGGCCTCCGCCCTCTCCGCAAGCAGCCTCGAGATCCGCTCGGGGCCCTCCTCGTACGCCTCCCCGTGTCTCTCGATCCAATCCTCGACCCGCTCGGCAAGGGCGCCGCTTCGCCGCTCGCCCTCGGTCACGGTGGCGATCCGGGCTCCGAGGTCCGCCGCCTTGCGCTCCTCGCGCGCGGCCTCGTCCCTCGCGGCCGAGAACTCCCCTTGCGCCGCGCGGAGAGCGTCGTCGAGGCGCCGGATCTCCGCCGCCGCGGCCTCGTGAGCCGGGAGCCCGTGAGCGGCCAGCGTCGCCTCGACCATCGTCCGGAGGATCGCGAGCTCCTGATGTCGCGCCATCAGGTCTCGCTCGCGCCCGGTCGCGTCGACGAGCTCGGCGCGCCGGATCTCGAGAACTCGCTCGCGAACGTCGTCGCGAACGTGCGGCCCGAGGCCAATGATCGCTCGCGCGCGGGCGCCCGCCGGCGCGTCGGCCGGCCGTGTGGCCTTGAGGTCGGCCGCCGCGAAGACCGGCACGGGGACATCGAGGCGAAGCTCGAGATCTCCCGCGGCTCGCGCGAGGCGCTCCGCCTCCTCGGGCTTCGAGACGACCACGGCGTGAACGAAGCCCGGCTCCGCCGCGATGGCGGCCTCGGCCGCGGCCCCGAACGAGGCCCTGAGGTAGGGAAGCGCGGGCTCCGCCGCACCGCCCCCGCGCTCGAGGACGCGCCGCTGGTCCGGGGATGGCGGGAGCGCCTCGGCCGCCTCGAGATGCCGGACCGTCTCGGCGAGGCGTGCCCGAAGGGTCGCCGCTTCCGACGCTCGCAACGTCGCGTCGCGCTCGGCGGTCAGGACCAGCTCGCGGAGGCGGTCGCCATCGCCGGGAAGCGCGTGCGACGGCTCGATTCCTGGAACTTCCCCCGCCCGCAGGCGCTGCACGGTCACGGCACAGGCCTGACGGTGTGCAGCCAGACGGTCCTCGGCGGCCTTGCGCTCGCCCGCGAGACGCGCGATCGTGTCCGCGGAGCCTTTCGCCCGCTCCTTCGCCGCCGCGCTGGCCAGGAGAGCGCGGCCCTTCGCCTCCTCGAGGTCTGCGCGCTCGCTCGCGAGGCGCGCCGCCTCGGAGCGATGCCGCTCCAGGGCCGCCTTTGCAGCCTCGCCCGTCCCGACGGCGCCGCTGGCGTGCAGGGTCGCGAACGCCCCCTCCGCGGCCTCGAGCGCGCGCCTCTCGTTCTCCGCCTCGGCCTCGAGCGCGCCGAGCCGGGTCGTGAGAGCGCGGACCTCCCTCTCGCGCATCGTGCAAGCCGATTCGAGCGAGCCCTCACGCGCCCTCGCGACCGAGATCCGGTCCGACAGCGCCTCGCACTTCTCCTTGGCCAGAGCGGCGAGCGCGAGGGCGAGCGCGTCGCGGCGGGCGATGACGTCCGCGAGGCCTTCCGTCCGGGCCTCGATCGCCGCCCGGAGCGCCTTCATGCGGCTCTCCGCAGCACGGAGCCGGACGGCGGGGAGGAGGGCCCTGGCGCGGCGATAGGTCGCGGTGGCGACTTCCACCGCCTTCTTCGCGGTCATCTCGGCCGCCTCGGCGGCGCGAAGCTCCGCCTTTGCGACCGCAAGGGAGAGGGCCCGCTCTTCGCCCTTCGCCCGATCGACCGCCTCCTCCGCGGCGTGGACCTGCTCCACCGCCCTTCCCCTCTCCTCCTCCACGGCGGTGCGGGCACGCTCCACTTCGGGAAGCGCGCCGGCAACGCCCACCTCGAGGGCCCGGAGGTCGCGGGCGGCGTCCTTGAAGGCCGAGAGCGCGGCGCGGTACTCGGCCTCGCGGTCGGCGAGCGCGACCCAGAGCGGTCGCACGCGCGCGATCTCGTCGCGCGTCCGCACCTGGCCGGCCTGCGCGCGGAACGAAGCGGCGAAGCTCCGAAGCTGGGCGTGGAAGGGCTCGACGATCTCGTCCGCGGGCGCGAGGAGGCGCGACGCGTGGGCGACGAACTCGCGCGACGAGGAGAAGGTGAGCGCCTCGGCGACGCCGCCCTCCTCGAGGTTCATCCGCGCGAGGAGCCGGCCGATCTCCGGCGAGATCCCGACCGACTGCAGCTCGCGGAGCCAGCGTCCGGGCTCGTTCCCGGGCACCGGCTCGACGTCCCACTCGGGGTGCGCGTGGCGCAGCTCCCGCGCGCGCCTGAGGAGGGCATCGACGCTCATCGCGCTGCGCCCGTCGCGCCGCCGGACATCGCGCGGGAGGAGCTGACCGAGAGAGAGCGCATCGGCCGCGTCCACGCCGGGGGGAAGGATCGCACGGACGAAGCCCTTCCGGGCTGCCCCGCGAGCGCCGCCTTCCGCTTCGGCCGAGGGGAAGCGCTCGAGCGCCATGAGCGTGACGATCGTCTTGGGCTTCCCCGCCGTGGGCTCGTCCGGAAGCCACTCGGCCAGGACGACGCCTGTTTCGTCGGGGCGGACATAGTCCGACTCGAGCCTGGGCTCGCCGCGATCGGTCTTGCCGAGGCGAGCGACCTTGGGGTTGAGGAGGAGGAGCACGAGCGCGATCAGGCTCGTCTTGCCGCCGCCGTTCTCGAGGAAGAGAACCGTGTGCCTGAGCCGCTCGTCCTCGCCCACGAGCTCGAGGTCGAGCGGGTCGAAGCGGGCGTCGGAGCAACCCACGGAACCGAGACGCAGGCGCTTCAGGATCGGCACGGCTCTTACTCCTTCCCGGAACGCGCGAGCCCGACCGGACGCATGAGATCGAGGAGCCCGCGCACCGAGCTGCGCTCGAGGAGATAGCGGACGTGCGGCCTCAACGCCGTCGTCGCCCGGAAGACCTTCCGGCCGCTCCCCGGGTCGATGGGCCGGATGAGGCGCATCTCGGCGAGCGCGCCCAGAACCGAGCCCACGATCCCCGCGAGGCTCGCGGCGGCCTCGCGCCCCGTCGCCGTCGGCACGGACGCCTGGACCTCGCGCACGAGCGCGAAGGCCCGAGCGATCGAGCGTTCGGCCTCGGGCGTCTCCGGCGATGGCGATGCTCGCTCGCCGGCAACCGCGGCCGCTCGCGTGATGAGGATGTCGACCACGTCCTCGACCGAGAGCTCCCGCCCGGGGTCGTCGCCGGCGAGCGCCTCCTCCGTCGGGAAGAGCTCGGCGATCGTCGCGATGAGCGCGAGGACCGCGAGCTGGCGACGGCGCGCGTCGTTCTTCACGTTGTCCGGGAGGAGGTCCTCGACCCTTGGCGTGAACGGGGTGCCGTCCTCCGCCGTGAGGATCACGTCCCCATGCTCGGTGACGTCGTAGAGCGCGAGCCCGAGACCCCGGGCGACGGCGGCCGCCAGCCGCCGGAACGCCTCGTCCGCGCGGTACCGCGAGAGGGCCAGCGGGCGCTCGTCCGAGAAGTGCGCGTGGTCGCCCGGGAACCCGAGGGCCACGAGCCGGGCGGCGAGCTCGACATCCTGGAGCTCAAGTGGCATGGGTGGCCTCCAGGGGCTGCTCGCGCCTGGGCGTGGCCCACGGCCGCGCCTCCCGGACCCCGACCGCGACGAGCGACACATCGTCGTACTCGACCCCGGAGATGCGCAACCGCGAGCCGCCTGCGGAGAGGCGGAACCCCTCGGTCGTCTCGACCTCCGAGGGCAGGCGCTTCAGCCACTCGTGGATGACGAGCGCGAGGGCGACCGCCAGGGCCGCGTCTTCGCCCGCCTCCGCGACCAGCTCGGACAGGCGCACGCCGCGGGGTGCCCGGGCGACGGCGTCACGAACGCGCCGCCGCGCTTCCTCGAGCGGAAGGTCGGGGCGAGGGAGGCGCCGTGCAGGCACGTCATCCTCGCTCCGATCGATGGCGCGAGGGGCGGGCGACTCGGCGAAGGCGGCTGCGACGAACCGACCGAGGTCCGGGAGACGCGGGTGGCCCGGCGGCGCGAGCCGGCGAAGGAGCGGCGGACCCACTTCGAGCAGGGCGGGCGCCTGGCCCCGAAGCGTCGGCAGCAGCAGGTCCTCGAGCGGATCGCACCACGTCCCCGGCGCGACCCGCGCGGCGAATGCCCGGGCGCGCGCCTCCTCGTGCTCGATCGGGGCGCGCGCGATCGCGTCGGTGAGCCTGGCGTAGATCTCGGCACACTGCTCGAGCTCACGGTCGATCGTCGTGAGCGCGTCTTCCACCTCGCGCAACGTCGTGTTGAACCGGATCTCGTCCGCGAGCGACCGGAGCTCGCGCTCCCGGCGGCGTCGCTCGTCCACGTGCAGGCGCGCCCGATCGAGAACGGGTGCGATCCTCCTGGCGTACCCGGTCGCGAGCGGCTGGCGCCGCGCCTCGACGATCAGGCGGCGGATCTGGGCCGCGTACCCGGCCGCGACGCGCCGGCCCTGCTCGGCCGTGCGGCGGGCGACGTCGTAGCGCCCGTTGCGGAGCTGCCGCTCGAGGAGGGCCTCGAGCACCTCGCCCATCTCCTCGAGGTCGAAGTCGAGCATCCGGACCGAGAAGATCACGGCCTCCTGCCGCGCCCGAAGGACGCGCCGGCCGTCCTCCACCGCCTCCTCGAGGAGGAGGAAGGGCCACTCGCAGCTCGTCGGCGCCGGTCCCGGGACGAGGTGCCGATGAACGTACGCGCAGTTCGGCGACTCGACGATGTCCTCGACGCGCCGGTGGCGATTGAGGAGGATGTCGAGGGCCTCACGGGCGATCCGGGCCGCGAACGCGGCGTCCGGCAACCGCCCGGCGGCTTCGTCCATCTGGACCACGAACGGCGCGAGGTCGGCCACGACCTCCTCCACCGTGGTCGCGTCCCCGAGCCCGTAGCCGTCGACGACGCGGTCGATCGCCTCCATGAGGAGGCCCTCGAGGTCGAGCCGCCTCAGGTCTCGTCCGCCGGCGAGCCCGCGCCGCTCGAGCGAGTCCCGGAGGAAGCTCGCCGCCGAACGGATCGGCTCGAAGAGCGCGAACGCTCGTGACCGGGCGACCCAGTCGCCTTGTGGCTCCGGGGTCGAGGCGACGGCGGCCATGAGCTCCCGGAATCGGTCGGCGGGGAGCGAGCGCCGGAGCGTTTCCTTCAGCGTCGGATCCATGCGCATGGCGATAGTACAACGGGGGTCCGACATGGATTCTGACAACCGGAACTCCGGCTTCGAGGAACTCCTTGAAGACGTCACGGACGGTGCGGTCGCCGGCGAGGATCACGCGGGGGCCGCGGGCGAGGCGGTTCTCGATGTTGTTAGGGGAGTGGGCGTTTCCGTAAGTCCTTCGAAGATAAGGATGGGCGGACCCAGGCTTGAACTGGGGACACCGGTACTTTCAGTGGGTTGGAGAGGCCCGCCAATGGGCCATTGGCGGGCGTCTGTGATGGAGCACAGCCGACGAGATCATTGGAGATACGACGACGGTCATCACAGTTTCATCACAGCGGCCTCGGGTCGGGGACGCCCTGAGCGTTGACGACCCGACTGCCGGGTGCTCGACCCCCCTCCGAGCGGCGCCTATACTGTGAGGTATGCGCAGGACCGGCGGCGCCCCACTCTCGACACCGGCCGTGCCGATCCCGATGGACGCGGTCGCGGCCTTCTGCCGGCGCCATCATGTCCGACGGCTCTCGCTCTTCGGCTCCGTGCTTCGCACGGACTTCACGCCCGAGAGCGACGTGGACGTCCTCATCGAGTTCGAGCCCGGGCGCACGCCCGGGCTGTCCTTCTTCTCCCTCGCCGAGGAGCTCTCCAGGATCCTCGGTCGTCGGGTCGACTGCACGACGCCGGGGGGCCTGAGCCGGCACATCCGCGACCGTGTCCTGGCCGAGGCCCGCATCATCCATGCCGCTGCCGGATGAGCTCCGGCTCAAGCACATGCTGGACGCGACGCGCCTCGCGCTCGAGCACGTCGCCGGCAAGTCCCGCCAGGATCTCGATGCCTCCCAGCTCCTCGTCGCGGCACTGACCCACTGGATCCAGGTGATCGGCGAAGCCGCGCGGAACGTCTCCGCGGAGACGCGCGACCGGGCGCCTCGCATTCCATGGAACCAGATCGTCGGCGCGAGCACGTGATCGTTCACGAGTACTTCCAGGTCGACCTGGACGTGCTCTGGCAGATCGTCACGGTCGACCTCCCCCCGCTCGTCGGCGCGATCGAGGACTTGCTCGCGCCGCCGGCTTCCCCCGCTTCGTGAACCGAACGAGAGAGGGTGGGCGGACCCAGACTTGAACTGGGGACACCGGCATTTTCAGGGGCGCGAGAGGCCCGCAAATAGGCCATTTGCGGGCCTCTGTGATGGAGCAGACCGGACGAGATCATTGCAGATACGACGAGGGTCATCACAGTTTCATCACAGTCGCGCCAGCCCAACCCTCCTCGGGGATCGACGCGACGCGTAGGCGATCACGCTCGTGTCGAAGACCACGAGCCTACGGCCGTCCTTCGTTCACCCACACTTCCAGGCGCTCAAGCGGATTCTCGATCGTCGTCCAGCGTCTACGCGCGTTCGCGAGAACAAGTCCGACGCGGTCCCGCGCGTACAGGCGACGAACGGCCTCCTTCACTCCTCCTCGACCGAGCGTCCCCGCGCGGCGGCGGATCGTCGTACCGCCTCGAGCAGATCGTCCGGAATGTCGTGGATCGTGATCGACGCCATGCTGGGCCCCCCCGTCGAGTCCGCCGTCAGGCTTCACGAACCAGCACTGCCTCCTGGATCGCACGACGCCAGGGATCCAGCAGGCTACTGACCGGCCTGGCGACGAGGTCGTCGATCGAGCACCATCGGCTCGCCCGGCGGAGGGCCCAGTCCACGCGGTCGTCGCGAACCGCCCCTCCCGCGGACGGGTCGGCCTCCGTCGCCGGCGGCAGCCTTCCACCCTCGAAGAACAAGCGGATCAGGCCCAGGTCGCCGTCTCGATGGGCCGCGGTCGCCCGCGACTCGAGGAGCCGCCGAAGGCCCGGGTCACCACGCGACAGCCACGCCTCCACGGCCCGATCGAACTCTCCGATCGTGGGGAGCGCAAGCTGCCGCCAGCACTTGTCGGCGACCGTCCGCTCGTCGATCCCGCGTCGTTCCGCGACCCGCTGCGTCGCCTGGCGACGGGCGGCGGATGGCGTCTCCCCGCGCTTCACGGCTTCGCGGACCTCATCGAGGACCTCGAGGACATGCCGGATCCGAAGGCTCGCGTCCGCTGCGTCCTCCGGCGTGATGGGCTCGGTGGTCATGAGGGGCGCTGGCTCCGGCAGGGCCATCGACTTCCGGCAAGAGCCTACCTGGGCTCGGGCGAGATCGCAACGACATCGGGCGTTCTTCGTCGGACGCCCCGTAGGTCCTCGGTGAGCGCGACCGGGCTGCGCTCGCGCGACGCCGACGCTATGATGCCTCCTATCATGACCGCAAAGCCCAAGCCCGAGCGTGGCCCGAAGGCGAGATCCGACTGCCGTCGCCGGAGGGTAGCGCTCACGCGGGCCGAGCGCGCTTCGATCGCGCGGCTCGAGAAGGCCGGTCTGGTCGTCTCCGGTCCGGACGCCGGCAAGCCTCTCGACGACGACGATGAGCTGCTGAAGCCCGGCCCCGCGTGTCCCGGCGCCGTCGAGGCGCTGATCGAGGATCGGCGCTCGGGGTTGTGAGGTTCTGGGATTCCTCCGCCCTCCTGCCGCTCATCGTCGAGGAGGATCGAAGCCGCTCCTGCCGCGACCTCCTTCGCGCCGACCCGGAGGTCTTCGCCTGGACCTTCGGTCCGCTCGAGGTGCTCGGCGGCTGCTGCCGGAAGCGACGCGAGGGAACGCTCGACGAGGCCGGCCTGGTCGCCGCCCGCCGCCGGCTCGAGCAAGCTGCGCGGCGCTGGCGTCGTGTCGCGGACTCGGCTCCGGTCCGCGAGGCGGCCGAGCGAGCGCTTCTCACGCACGACGTCAAAACGGCCGCCGCGCTCCAGCTCGCGGCCGCGCTCGTCTGGAGCGAAGGAAAGCCGCGCGGGCGTCAGTTCGTCGGTGCAGATGATCGCCTTCTCGCCGCCGCCTCCGCCGAAGGGTTCACGACGATCCGACCTGCCTGAACATGGGCTTGAGGACTCGGGGCGAAGCAGGGGCCCCGGTTCGGCTTGACGCGGGAATCGGACGCAAACCGCGTCTCGCGAGAGCCTACCTCGGCTCAGAGCCTGTGAATCTCAGATTCACAGGCTCTGAGCCGGTCTTCGTCTTCGGGGGGCTCCGCCCCCCGATCCCCCCGCCGCGGAGCGCGCGGCAAGGATTTGGCTTCGGCTTCCGCGCGCTCCGCTCAGGTGAGTCGAGAACGACATCGGGCGTTCGCAGCGTTCGCGACATCGGGCCATGTCCTCACGCGGTCCGTCGCGACTCGGTCCCTCCGCTGCCCCGCACGCGCCCGATCGCTGCCTCGATGGCTTCGGCGATCCGGCTTCCCAGGCGCTTGAACCCGAGCTCGGTCGCGACCTCGCGGACGAGCGCGTCCTGGGGCCGGAGCCTCCCGTCGGAGACGATCCAGCGGACGACCTCGTCCAGCTCACGGTCGCTGTAGTCGGCGATCGCGTCGCGTTCTCGAACGTTCGGCCGGGGCCCGCGCCTGGGCAGCTGCGCGAACAAGGGCGCGGACGAGGGATCTCGTTCCGCTTCGGAGGGGCGGGGCGGGGGCGGTGGTGCGGGTACCGGCAGGGGTGGCCGCGCCGCCGCTTCGGCCTTGGCGCGGTCGGCGCGGGCGACAGCCTCCTGATAGGCGTCGAGCGCCCGGGCGATCTCGTCCTCGCGCCGGTGGAACCAGTCCGATGACCAGATCCGGTGGAAGCGCCAGCCGAGGGCCTCGAGGTGCTGCTGCCGCAGACGATCGCGGTCGCGCGCGGTCGGGGCCGAGTGATAGGAGGCGCCGTCGCACTCGATCGCGAGAACGAACCGCCCCGGCTCGCTCGGGTGCGCGGCGGCGAAGTCGATGCGATATCGGGAGACGCCCCACTGGGCGATGAGCGGGATCCCGCGAGCCTTAAGAGCATCCTGGATGTCGGCCTCGAAGGGGTTGAGGGGCACGGACACCTTCGCCCCGTCGCCGAGGCTCTGACACCCGCCGGCCGCGTACTGCAGGAGCAGGCGCAGGAGCCGCGTGCCCTCGGAAGTGCAGCGCTCGGGGTCCATGTCCTCGGCGCCGAAGGAGGACACGATGGTCATGTGCTCGCGCGCGCGCGTGATCGCGACGTTGAGCCGCCGCTCGCCGCCCTTGCCGAGGAGCGGCCCGAACCGGAAGGGGAGCCGCCCTGCCCGGTCCTTCCCGTATCCGATGCTGAGGATGATCGCGTCGCGCTCGTCGCCCTGAACGCGCTCGAGGTTCTTGACGAAGAAGCGCTCGTCCGCGCCGGTGTCGAAGAACGGCGCGAGATCGGGCCGGTCGCGCAGGACCCGGTCGAGCTCGGCCTCGATGCGCCGCGCGTGCTTCAAGCCCATGGCGATCACGCCGAGCGACTGGCCCGGCTCGCGCTCCGCGTGCTCGAGGACCAGCTCGACCACGCGCCGCACCTCCGCCGACACGCTGTCCGTGTCCTCGTCCCTGCCCGGCTCCTGGGAAACAGGCACGTGCGCGACGGGCGCCGCCCGCCCGGAGCCGGGAAGCGTGATCAGGCTGCCGCCGTAGATGTGGTGGTTCGAGAAGGCGACGAGCCGCTCGTCCCGGCTCCGGTAGTGCCAGCTCAGCGGCCAGGGGGTGAGGAAGGCCGTCATCTGGTCGAGCAGGCTCTCGAAGCCGGCCGTCGCGCCCGGACCGTCCTCGCCCTCCTCGTCCTCCTCGTCGTCGCCGCCGACGAAGAACGTGGTGGGCGGAAGCTGGCGCCGGTCCCCGGCGACCACGACCTTGCGACCGCGCAGGATCGCGGGGACGGCGTCCTCGGGGAGCACCTGGCTCGCCTCGTCGAAGAGGACGTACTCGAAGTACCGCCGGTCGGCCGGCAGGAGCTGGCTCACCGAGAGCGGGCTCGCCATCCAGCACGGACACAGCGCCGGCAGGACGTTCGGGGCCTGCGCCAGGAGCTTGCGGAGCGGAAGGTGGCGGGTCGCCTTCTCGGACTCGCGACGGACGAGCGCCGCTTCCTCCGGGTAGGCTTCCATCGCCTGGACCACGCGCTCGGCGTGCGCGCGCCGCACGCGCTCGACCGCGACTCGGATGCGCTGCCGATCGAGGGCGACGAACTCGGCCACGGTCTTGTCGTGCGTCCGGCCGTTGAAGGCCGCCAGGTCGGATTCCCCCTTGAGCGCGTGCTCGAGGCAGGACGAGAGCCAGGCATGGTCGAGCATCTCGGGCCAGATGTCCGGCGGCCGGCCGCCCTTGCGGAGCTCGGCCACGAGCGACCCGCACGCGGCCCGGTCGAGCTCGCGCTCGATCTCCCGGATCCGCGGCAGGCGGCGCGCCGTGCTGGCCTCGTCCTCGAGCTGCGTCAACACGGCGCGGAGATCGTCGAAGGGGCGCTCCACGAGCCCGGCCGCATCGATGGCTTTCTCGAGCACGTGGAGATCCTGAAGCACCTCGGCGTGCGCCGTGCGCAGGTCCTCGAGCGCCTGGGCCTTGCGGGGAGTCGCCCCCTCGCCTGCATGGCGGCGCCAGAGCTCGAGGAACCCGACGATCTTCCATAAGTCGGCGACGATCTGGACGACGGACCGGCGCGGGTTGCGACAGAGCGCGCGGGCCCGGCGCCGCGCCGCCCGGAAGCGAGCGCTCGTGAGGAGCGCGAACCAGGAAGACACACGGCCGCGCTCGGCCGGGGCGAGGTCTTCCAGCATCTCATCGAGGTCCGCCTCGTAGACGTCGGGCGTGTACTCGGCGAAGTGCCCGACGACGACGCGGAGGAGCTTCAGCGTCTGACCCGCGACCGCGGCGACGCTGTCCGGGATCGGGAGCCCGCTCTCCTCGCACGCCCGGCGCGCCTCCGCTTCGAGCCGCGGCAGACGCTCGTGCAGCAGGCGCGCGACGGTGTCGAGGGCCCTCTCGACGTCGTCCCCCGTGAGGAGCGGCGCGTTCGTCCACGGTGACGGGTCCGACCCGAGGAAGAGCCCCGCGTGGCCGCCGGCCTCCACGAGAAGCTCCCGGATGCGGGCGACGCGCGCCGGGTCCAACGGCTCGAGGGCCCCGCCCCGCCAGCGGATCGACGTCCGCGCCGCGACCGGCGCCGCCTGAAGGAGCTGGCTCTTGAGCTCGAAGATGCTGCGGCCCGAGGGCGGCCGCTTCGTGTGCAGCGCGCGGACGTGGTCGACGAGCCGGTCCCGCCGCCGGCTGAACTCGCGGTGGATCTCGGCGACCGGCGGAGCGAGCACCGTGTGCACGTGCTCCAGGGCGACGCGCAGGCCCTTCGCCACGTCACGCCGCGAGACGTCGGCCTTGTGGAAGTCGAGGATGAGGTGTCCGAGCCCGAGCTGGTCGAGGCGCCTCTTCACGACCTCCAGCGCGGCACGCTTCTCGGCGACGAAGAGGATGCTCTTTCCCTCGGCGGCGAGCGTCGCGATCAGGTTGGCGATCGTCTGGCTCTTTCCGGTCCCCGGCGGCCCGTGGATCACGCCGCTTCGCCCCGCGCGCACGGCCTCGATCACGCACTGCTGGCTCGAGTCGGCGTCGAGGACCAGGAACTCGCTGTCCGGCGGGATCCGGTCGAGCCCGCGCGGCTCGGGCGGCGGCCCGCCCGAGAGCGTCGCGCGCCGGGCCTCGGGGTCGCCGACGAGGGCGGCGATGAGGTCGTGGCCCGCCAGGGCCGCCTCGTTCTCGAGGTCGCGGATCATGGCGAGCCTCTGGAACGAGAAGTTGGCGATGACGGCCTGCCCGCGGGCGATCTCGAAGCCATCGACGCCCTGGGCCGCGCGCTCGATCGCATCGAAGACGGCGCCCGGCAGCCTCTCCACGACGTCGAGAGGAAGCGCCTCCGGATCGAGCTCGCACCCGAGGCCCGAAAGGGCGTGGACGAGGTGGTCGTTGACGTGGACGTCGCCGTCCGGGGCCCGCCGCAGGACGAGGTTCCGGTTCTCTCGACCCCGGCTCTCCACGGTGAGGGGCAGAAGGAGCACGGGCGCCTGCGGGGCGCGTCCGTCGTCCCGGCCCCTCCACGTCGCCATTCCGATCGCAAGGAAGAGGGTCTCGAGGCCCTTCTCCTCCTCGTTGGTCAGGGCCTGACGGCGGATGGCCTCGAGGTTGGCGGCCGCCTGGACCTCCTGCGGCGCCGGGAAGAGTCGGCGGAGCGGAACTCCCTCTCCGCGGAGGAGGTCCGCCACGGTCTCGGGCGACGCCCCGTCGAGCTCGAGGGTCCCGCGCTTCAGCGGTCGGTAGTAGAGGAGCGGGTTGCGGCGCGACTCGTCGCGCAGGCGCCGCACCCAGGTCTCGCGTTCGCGGCGAATCCGCGCGAGCCGTTCGGGCGTGCCCTCGTCGTGGTTGCGGACAGTCTTCATGCGGCGTTGTTTCCTGCTCCGGCGCCCGCTCTCTTCACGGCTGCGGCCCCGTCTCAGGGAGAACGCCGCGACGGCCGCCGCTTTGACACGTGGCCCTCGGCGGTCGTCGCGATCGGCAGCTCAAGCTGTCAAACCGATGGCGCCGGGCGCGTTATCCTGTTTCCAGGGGTAGCAACGCCCAGCGCGACAGGAGCGCCACTTGGAAGCGAACGATCGAACGGGGACGGGGCCGGGAGCGACGACGGCGGCACGGGAGGCCTGCGAGCCGATCGCGCGCGTCGTCGGCGCCGCCCGAGTCGGGTGGAGCCGCCGCCACGACGGGCTCGAGCTCTTCGGGATCGAGACGGGGCGTCGCGACGAGTCGAGCGCCATGCTCCTCTCGGAGGCGCTCGACCAGGGTCTCGCCGACGCGGAGGAGATCGCGGGCGGGCAGGTCCCGCGGCTCATGCTGCGCAATCGGTGCTTGCGCGACGTGCTCGTCCTCGACGGCGACCTCCTGTGCGGCGGGCGCCAGGACCGGGTCGCGAACGCGACCGTCCTCGTGAAGGGCCAGACCGAGGCCGTCATCCCCGTGAGCTGCGTCGAGCAGGGGCGCTGGGCCGGCGGCCTCGGGTCGCACGCGTTCCGCGCGAGCCCTTCGAAGACGCCGACCTCGCTCCAGCGGCGCAAGGCGGAGTCCACGGCCCGCATCGTTCTCGCGGGCGCCGGGGCTGCAGCCGCCCTCCCCGCGCCCGACCAGCGCGAGGTCTGGAACTCGGTCGCGGGCTACCACGCCGACCTTCGCTCGCGCTCGAAGACCGGCGCCATCACTCACGCCTACGCCGCCTGCGGCGACGAGGTCGCGGACTACGTGCGGGCTTTCGACGGCGTCGCCCGCGAAGGCGCCGCCGACGGCGTCGTCGCCGCCCTGCACGGACGGGTACTCGCCCTCGACCTCGTCGAGTCGCCGGGCTTGCTGCGCCGCCTCCTGCCGCGCATCGTGCGCGGTCACGCGCTCGAGGCGCTCGCCGCGCGCCGGACCTGTCCCCCGAGGCGCGGGTCTCCCGAGCGTCCTCCACGCAGCCCTCGTCCTGCGGTCGGCCGCTGGCTGCGCACGGTCGCCGGCATCCGGACCGACGCCGTCCGCGTCGGACCGTCCGCGGGAGGCCACGGCCTCGACGTGCGCCTCGTCGGGCGGCGGATCGTCGGGTCCGCGCTCGTCTGCGACGGCCGGCTCGTGGCGCTCACGGCGTTCCGGGTGTCGAGGCCTGAGGGCGCACCTTACCGGGCCAAATCAACGGTAGTGTAGTAACCAGGCCAGCAGACGGGATATGATCCTAAGGAGAACCGCAATCCCCTCGCGCGTACACCGAGGGGTTGAGTGTCAGCTCGGCCCGGGACCCAGCAAGGCGAAGAACGCGTGAAAGCCCCCACTCCCGGGCAGCTGTCAAGTCCTGGAACCCAGCGTCGTCGCATCGCTTAGGAAACCGAGTGTTCGATCCCTACGCCATCCATCCCATCGAGCGGCGCTACCTGGCCGAAGACCTCGTCCGCCTGCGGCGCGCCGACGAGCAGGCCCGCACGGCGGCCTCGCAGCGCCAGGGGCGCATCGACCCGAACCCCCACCAGATCGACGCGGTCATCTTCGCGCTGCGGCGGATCGCCGAGGGGGGCTGCATCCTCGCGGATGAGGTCGGCCTCGGGAAGACGATCGAGGCCGGGCTCGTCATGGCCCAGCTCCGGGCCGAGGGAGCGCGCCGCATCCTCGTGATCGTCCCGAAGCCGCTGCTCGGGCAGTGGCAGAGCGAGCTGCGGTCGCTCTTCGGGATCGAGGCGCGCGAGGGTCGGGCGCCCGAGACGCTCGCGGGCGACGGCGTCTTCCTCACCGGGCGCGAGTTCGCGGGGAGCGAGCGCGGGGCGGGGATGCTCGGCGCGGCCGAGCGCTTCGACCTCGCCGTGATCGACGAGGCGCACGAGATCTTCGCCGGGATCTACAAGCGGTACACCCGGGAGGGCGAGCTCCGCGACGGCGCGGACGAGGCGCGCACGGCGGCGCGCGTCCGCGCCTTCCTCGGGACGACGCCCGTGCTGCTCCTCACGGCGACGCCGATCCAGAACTCGCTCGCCGAGCTCTGGGGGCTCGTCCAGTACGTGGAGCCGACGGGGAGCCTGCTGGGCGACCTCGGCACGTTCCGCGACCTCTTCTGCTCGGGCGACGACCGCCGCCTCCTCGACGGCCAGGAGCACGAGCTGCGCCGGCGCATGGCGACGGTCCTCCGCCGCACGCTCAGGCGCCAGGCGCAGGACTTCCTCGAGACGCCGTTCGTCGACCGCCGCTGCTCCGTCTTCCAGTACGACATGAGCCCCGAGGAGAAGGCGCTCTACGACGACGTGACGGCGTACCTCCTCGAGCCCGGGATCCACGGGTTCGCGGGCAACCAGCGGCGCCTGCTGCTCATCGGCTTCCACCGCCGCATGGCGTCGTCGGTATGCGCGTTGGCCGCGAGCCTCGAGCGCGTGGCCGAGCGGCTGCGCGACATGCTCGCCGGCCGCGGCGACGAGGAGGGCGGCGAGGGGCGCGCGGTCGTCTCGGCCTTCGCGCGTGACCTCGAGGAGGACGAGGACGACCTCGCCGCGGACGCGGGCGTCCGGGATGGCGAGGCCGGCAAGGAGCGGCCCGCGGGCCCGGGCGACACCCGGCGCCCCCCCGACCCGGTGCGTGTCCGGGCGGAGCTCGCGCGCGTCGAGGGCTTCGTGGCCCGCGCACACGCGCTTCCGGGCGACAGCAAGGCGCGCTGCCTCGTCGACGCGGTCCGGCTCGTCGAGGAGCGCGGCCGCAAGGGCACGGGAAGCGGCAAGGCGGCGATCTTCACCGAGTCGCTCGCGACTCAGGCCTACCTCCACGACCTTCTGCTCGGGGCGGGCCTCGCGCCGGGCGACATCACGCTCTTCCGCGGCGAGAACGACACGCCGCGCGCCCGCGAGGCGCTCGAACGCTGGGAGGCGGAGGGCGGGGCCGAACTCCCCGCCTATCAGCGGCCGAGCCGCGAGGTCGCGCTCCGGATCGCGCTCGTCCACGAGTTCCGCACGCGGTCGCGCGTCCTGATCTCGACCGAGGCCGGGGCGAAGGGCCTGAACCTCCAGTTCTGCGACACGGTGATCAACTACGACCTGCCCTGGAACCCGCAGCGGATCGAGCAGCGCATCGGCCGCTGCCACCGCTACGGGCAGAAGCGCGACGTGACGGTGATCAACTTCCTCGCCCGCGACAACGAGGCGCTAAAGCTCACGTTCGAGATCCTCTCGCGCAAGCTCGACCTGTTCGGGCGCGTCCTCGACGCCTCCGACGCCGTCCTCCACGAGCCGGGGACGCAGGCGCCCGAGACGATCGCGTCGACGCTCGCGCCGGCGTTCGAGGCGAGCCTGCGCAAGATCTACGAGCGGGCGCGCACGCTCGACGACATCGTCGCCGACCTCCGCGAGCTCCGCGAGCGCATGGGTCGGACGCGCGAGGAGAGCGAGGACCGCTGGCGCAGCACGGCGAGCGTCATCGAGGCCCGCTTCGACGCCGACGTGCGCCGCGTCTTCCGGCGCCTGCAGGAGGAGCTGCCGCAGGCGCTCGCCGGCTTCGACCGCGACGTCCTGCGCCTCGTCACGGGCTACCTCCGGGCGATCGACGCGTCGTTCGATCTCCGGGAGGAGAAGGAGCGGGTCGTGCTCGATGTCCGGCCGTGCCCGCGCCTGCCGCCCGCCGTTGCGGAGGGCGGGCGCTTCGCGGTCGGCAGCGCACGCGGGCGCGACGACGCCGACCCGCTCCACGTCGGTCACCCGCTGGTGCAGGGGGCGGTCGCCGAAGCGCGGGCGGCGACGGCGGCGCCCGCCCGCGCGGTCCTGCGGCTCGGGCCGGGGGCGTCCGGCGCCCTCCACGCGCGGCGAGGTCGCCGCGGACGGCTCGCGGTCGCCAAGGTCGCCTACGATGGCCTGGAGCCCGTCGAGCGCCTGCTCGTCGTGGCGCTCCTCGAGGGCGAGGGCGCGCCGCTCCCGCCCGAGCAGGCGCGCGCGCTCCTCGACCTCGTCGCCACGGACGCGCCGGCGTTCTCGCCGCCCGTCGGCGTCGACGCGGCGGCGCTCGACGAGGCGATCTCCGAGGCCGTCTTCCTCGACCAGGCCGAGGTGGAGCCCGTCGAGCACGAGCGCTTCGAGCAGGCACTCGCGCAGGTCGAGCGCTCGATCGATGACCGTGCCCGCGTCCTCGAGCGGCGGCGCGATGCGCTCGACCGGCGGCTCGACGCAGCTCGGGAGCGGCGCGACGCGGCGCTCGGGGCGGACGCGCGCGACGCGGGAACACGTGAGGTCGCGCGGATAGAGCAGGATCTCGACGAGCTTGAGGCGCAGATCGACCGGCTCCAGGCGCGCGACGACGAGAAGTACCGCGCGCTGAGGGACGATCTGCACCGCCGCCGCTACGCGCCGCCGCGCGTCGCGCGCATCGTCGAGGCGGAGTTCGAGCTCTCATGAGCACGCGAGACGGGGCGTCTGCGAGCGAGGGACGGGAGGCCGAGGACGTGGCGCTGAAGCTGCTGCACACCGCCGACTGGCATCTGGGGCGCCGTTTCCCCTCCTTCCCGCCCCAGGACCAGCTGACGCTCATGCGCGCCCGGCTCGAGGCCGTCGAGCGTATCGTCGAGTGCGCCGAGCGCACCGGAGTCGACGCCGTCCTCTGCGCCGGCGATCTCTTCGACGACCCCTGCCCGGACCCCCAGTGGTCGGAGGGCCTCGCCCAGGCGCTCCGGCGCGGCCGCCCCGAGCGTCCAATCGTCCTCCTCCCAGGCAACCACGACCCGCTGCAGCCGGGATCGGTGTACGAGCCAGGCCACCGCTTCCGGCGCTCTCTCCCGCCGCACGTCCACGTCGTCGACCGCGACGACTTCACCCTGCCGCTCGGCGGCGAAAAGGCCGTCGTCGTCGCCGCGCCCTGCCGCTCGCGGGCGGGCGAGAAGGACCTGGCGCTCGCGCTCCCGGCGCGCGCGCCCGGCGACGAGCGGATCCGCATCGGGCTCGTCCACGGCGCGACCTTCGACGTGCCGGGTCACGAGACGAACTTCCCGGTCGCCCGCGACGCCGCGGCGCGCCGCGCGCTCGACTACCTCGCGCTCGGGGACACGCACGGCTTCCGCGAGGTCGCTCCGGGCGGCGGGCCGCCCACCGTGTATCCCGGGGCCCCCGAGCCGACGGCCTTCGACGAGACGGAGGCTGGCCACGTGGCGATCGTCTTCTTCCCGGGCGGTCCCGGCGGGCGCCGCCGTCCCTACGTGCAGAAGCAGCGGGTCGGGCGCTGGCGCTGGCGCGAGGTCCCCTGCCCCGACATGGCCGCGCTCCGCGGGCTGCGCGACGGCGAGGACGCGCGGCACCACGTGGTCCGCCTCGTCCTCGACCTCGCCGTCTCGCTCGCCGAGCGGGACGAGGTCGAGCGCATCCTCGGCGAGCTGCGCGGGACCGAGGCGACGCACGGGCGGGTCGGCATCCTGCTCTGCGACCGCGCCGGGCTGCGGCTCCGGCCGGACGCGGGCCCCGAGTCCTTTCCCGAGACGCTGCCGGCGCCGATCCGCGAGGCGGCGCAGCGCCTCGAGCGGCTCGCGGTCGAGGGCGAAGACGCCGAGCGCCCGAAGGCCGAGCGCGCGCTCTACCACCTCTACAAGCTCGTGCGCGAGGGCGCCTGACGCATGCAGATCCTTCGCCTCTCCGTCGCGGGCTTCGCCGGGATCGACCGGGCCGAGATCGAGCTCGGGCCGGGGCTGAACGTCCTCTACGGGCCGAACGACACGGGCAAGTCGACGCTCGCCGAGGCGATCGCGGCGGCGCTCCTGCTGTCGCCGACGGCCGCCCTGGGCGAGGGCTTCGTGCCCTGGGACCAGGGCGAGCGCGTCCCGTCCGTGAGCCTCGTCTTCCGGACCGAGCCGCGCAAGGTCTGGCGGGTGACGAAGACCTTCCACCCCTCGCGGGGGACCGCGAGGCTCGAGCTCTCGCACGACGCCGAGACGTTCACCCAGGAGCACACCGGCCGGCGCGTCGACGACGAGGTCCGCAAGCTCCTCGCCTGGGGCATCCCCGGGCCCGGCGGCGCGGGCGGGCCGCGCGGCATGCCGGAGAGCTTCCTCGCGACCGCGCTGCTCGCGCGCCAGGGCGACGTCGACGAGGTCCTGCGCGCGAGCCTCGAAGCGGACCGCGACCCGTCGGGCAAGGAGCGGATCGTGCGGGCGCTCCAGGCGCTCGCCCAGCACCCGCTCGTCGCCCGCTGCCTGCGCGCGGCGCAGCAGAAGGTGGACGAGGCCTTCACGTCGACCGGGCGCACGCGCCGCGGGAAAGGCGCGCCGCTCGCGGTTCTCCAGGACGACGTGCGCCAGGCCGAGGACGCCATCGACGAGTGCCGCCGGCTGGCCGAGGAGTCTGCGGGCGCGCGCCGGAGCGTCGTGAACCTGACCGAGGAGCGGCTGCGTCGGCTCGCCAGGCGGCAACAGCGCGAGGAGGACGTCCGCGCCCTGGAGGCCCTGCGCGCCGCAGCCGAGGCGCGAGCGGACGCCGAGGCGTGCCGCGACGCGGCCCGGACGGAGCTCGCGCGCGTCGATGGCGTCGTCCGGGCCGTCGGCGAGGCGGAGGGCGCGCTCGCCGCGGCCGGGGAGGCGCTCGCGGCGCGCGAGTCCGCCGTGGCCGCCGCCCAGACGGACGTGACGGCCGCCGACGGCGCGCTCGGGACCGCCCGGGAGCGGCTGCGCGACCTCGCGTCCGAGGCGGGCGCGCAGCGGCTGGCGGCGCGGCGGAACGCGCTCGAGGCGGAGCGGCTCGCGGCCGAGGGCAGGGAGCGCGAGGCGGCGGCCCGGCGGGAGCGGGCGGACGCGGCGGCGAAGCTCGTCAGCCGGACGAAGGAGATCGAGAAGGCCGTCGCGGACGCCGCGACCGCGCTCCGCGCGCAAGGCGAGCGCGCACAGGCCGCGGGAGAGCGCGAGCGGCGCGCCCGCGAGGCGCTCGACGAGGCGCGCGGGCTCGTCGCTCTCGTGGCGCTCCGCGAGGCCGAGGCCGCTCTTCGCAAGGCCGAGACCGACGCGGGCGAGGCGGAACGCCTGCGGAAGGAGTCCGAGGCGAAGCGCGCCGAGGCCGCGGCGATCGAGGCCGAGCTCGCCGCGCGCCCGCTTCCGGACAGGAAGGCGCTCGAGGCGCTCCGGACTCTCGACCAGGACCTGCGCGTCGCCGCCGGAAAGCTCGAGGTCGGCCTCGCCGTCGAGGTCCGGGCGAAGCGCGCGCTGGACCTCGGCGTCGCCCGCGACGGCGGGGCGGTCGAGCCGCATGCGCTTGCGCCCGCGAGCCCCGGCGTGTTCGAGGCGAAGCGCGAGGTGCGTCTCGACCTCGACGTCGCCGAGGTCCTCGTCCGGGGCGGCGATGCCGCCGCGCGCACGAGGGAGCAGGACCTGCGCGAGCGCTTCCGGCGCGAGGCGGAGCCCGTGCTGAAGGCCGCCGGCGCGAAGGACGTCCGGGCGCTCGAGCGGCTCTGCGAGGCGGCCGCGACGCGCGCCACGGAGGCCCGCGAGCGGCGCGGGGAGGCCGACGGCCTGGCCCGGCAGGCGCGCGCGCTCGGCGACGTCGGCGCCGCCGTCGAGACGCGCCGGCGGGCCGTCGAGGCCGCGACGGAGGCCCTCGGCGGGCGGGAGCGGGGGTTGCTCGAGGCGAGCGCGGCGGCGCACGGCGAGCGGCTGGCGGCAGCGGTCCCCCGTCTCGTGCGCCAGGAGGAGGACGCCCTCGAGCGGGCCACGAAGGAGCGCGGGCGGCTCGACGTCGAGATCGCCCGGGCCCGGGCAACCGCGGACGGGCAGGCGGCGGAGCTGGAGCGCGTGCGGACCGAGCTGGCGTCGGCCGTGGCGGCTCTCGGCTCGGGCGACGCCGGCGCCGCGAGGGCGGCGGCCGGCGAAGCCCGCGACGCGGCCAGGGCCGACAAGGAGCGCCTCGCGACGGAGATCCGCAAGCTTCAAGATGACGCGACCGCCTCGACGTCGGAGGCGGAGGCGGCCGTGCGCGCGGCCGAGGCGGCGCTCGCGCGCGCGCACGAGGCGCTCGCGAAGGCCCGGAGGGAGCGCGAGGACACGCTCGCGCAGAAGGGCAAGCTCGAGGGCCAGCTCGCCGAGCGGCGCCGCGCCGCCGCGACCGAGGACCCGGAGGCCGCGCGGCGGGTGGTGGCCGAGGCGGAGTCCGCCCTCGGCGCCGCACCCGCGCCCGAGCGAACGCCGGCGGATGGGGAGATGGACGCGGCCTGCGAAGCCCTCCGGGAAGCCCAGCAGGCCGTCGCGGAGGTCGAGCGCGATCTCAACCAGGCCGAGGGCGCGCTCTCGCAGGTCGGCGGCGCCGTCGCGGAGGAGCGTCACGAGCAGGCGAAGCTCCAGCTCGAGGCGGCGCACGGCGCCCTGCGCGACAAGGAGGCGGACTATGCGGCCTGGCAGCTCCTCGCCGCGACGCTGCGCGACGTCGAGCGCGCCCAGGCGACGCACCTCGGCCGCCTCTTAGCCGAGCCCATCGCCCGGAGCTTCCGCGAGCTCACGGCCGACCGCTACGACGGCCTCGCGCTCGGCCCGCACCTCGACGCCGCCGGCATCGTCGCCGCCGGCGCCGAGCGCCCGATCGACCGGCTCTCCGTCGGCACGCGCGAGCAGCTCGCGACGCTCTTCCGCCTCGCGCTCGCCAGGCAGGTGGGATCGGCGCTCCTCCTCGACGACCAGCTCGTCCAGAGCGACGAGCGCCGCATGGCCTGGTTCGCCCGCCTCCTCCGCGAGGCCGCGCCGCCGATCCAGGTCCTCGTCCTCACCTGCCGTTCCGCCGACTACCTCGCCCCGGCCGAGCACGCGCCCGCGACCGGCGCCTGCTTCGCCGACAGCGACGACGGCCGCGTCCGCGCGATCGACCTCGCGCGCGTGGTCGTCCGCGCCGTCGCGCCGCGCGCCGCCCCGGACCTCACCCCGACGGCGACCGCGCCGGGCGGCGACTGACCCGGCTTCGGGTCTAGAAGTCGACGACCTCGCGCCGGTAGAGGACCTTCCCGGTCGGCCCGTCGTCCGGGAGCGCGGCGGCGTAGAGGATCGTGTCGGCGCCTTCCTCGATGGCGTCGGGCGCGTTCGACCCGCCCATCTCCGTCCGGACCCACCCCGGGTCGACGGCGTTCACGAGGATGCCCGTCCCCTCGAGCTCGGCGGCGAGGTTGGCCGTCAGGGCGTTCAGCGCGGCCTTGGAGATCCGGTAGGCGGGGTAGCCGCCGCTCATGCCGTCGGCGAGCAGCCCGAGGCCGCTCGTGACGTTGACGATCCGGCCGCGCCGGGCGCGCGCGAGCAGCGGGAGGAAGCGCTGGATCGCGAGCAGCGGCCCGCGCAGGTTGACGCGGATCGTGCGCTCGAACACGTCGAGCGGCACGGTCGCGGTCGTCGCGCCGTCGTCCTCGAGGATCGCCGCGTTGTTCACGAGGATGTCAAGGCGCCCGTGCGCGTCCTGCACGCGCCGCGCGGCGGCCTCGACGGACGCGTCGTCCGCCACGTCGATCGCCAGGGCTTCGGCCCGCCCGCACGCACGCCGGATGCCGTCGACCACGGGGCCGGCGTCGCTCGCGGGCCGGTGACCCACGAGCACGTGCGCCCCGTGCCGCGCGAGCCCGCGCGCGACCTCGGCGCCGATGCCGCGATTCGCCCCCGTCACGAGCGCGATCTTGCCGTCGAGATCCATGTTCGACCCTCCTTCCCCAGCCCCCGATCGTAACCGACGCCGGCGCGCGCCTGTCAAAGCCGTACGCGTCGCGGCGTCATGGGAGTGCCGGACATCATGTGCGAGACGATCGGCGCGCTCCTCATCGTCGGCTTCCTCATCTGGGCCCTCGCCCAGGCGGGCCGGTCCATGACGCCGGCAACCCCGCCGGCGCCGCCCCCGCCGTCCCCGCCGCCGCCTCCACCGCCTCCGTCCGCGCCTGCGCCTTCCCGGCGCCGCGCCGCCGGCGCGCGGCGCGGCGCCGAGTGGTGGATCGACCGCGCGAGCGTCGCGAGCGGGGACTTCACGCGCAAGCGCGATCCCATCTCCGGCGCGAGGTTCTCGCCCGGCGAGACGGTGTGGACGCACTCGTGCGAGGCGGTCTACAAGCCCGAGAGCTACCAGCTCCTCCTCGCCGAGAACGCCGGCCGGTGCGGGTGCTGCGCGGATCCCGGGACGTGGACGCGGGCGACGGTGCCCGCGGCCCGCGCCCCGGCCTCGCCTCCGCCTCCGCCTCCGGCCCCGGCGCCTGCCCCGGCCCCGCGCCGGACGCCACGGCCGCCACCCTCCTGGCCCACGACGAGCGACGGCGCGCTCCTCGTCGGCGTCGCCGACGCGCGGCGGCACTTCGGGCGGGTCGTCCAGCTCGTGGCGCCGGTCCTCGAGGTGCGGCGCGCGGCGAAGGGGACCGTCGCGCTCCTCTTCGAGACCGGGACCTACACCGCGGCGCTCAAGGCCGTGATCTTCGGGCGCGACGTCGCGCGGTTCCGGGGGGTCGGCCTCGCCCGGATGGAGGGGCGGACGGTGACGGTCCGCGGTCTCCTCCAGCGGCACCCGATCTTCGGACCGCAGGTGATCCTGAGCGACCCGGCGTGCATTTCGTGTCAAGCAGGCGGAGGTGACGGCGTTCGATGAGTGTGCGAACGATCGAGACCTTCGAGGCGGGCGCGGGCGCGGGCGCGGACGGCCGGTTCGACCGGCAGGCGCGGATCGAGGGCTGGGACCAGGGGCGGCTCGCGGGCGCGCCCGTCCTCGTCGTCGGAGCGGGGGCGATCGGGAACGAGGCCCTGAAGCTGCTCGCGCTCGTGGGCGTGGGGCGGGTGACGGTCGTCGACTCGGACCGGATCGAGACCTCGAACCTCTCGCGGACCGTGCTGTTCCGGGACGGCGACGTGGGCGCATGGAAGGCGGAGGTCGCGGCGCGGCGCGCGGCCGAGATCGCGCCGGGGCTGCGGGTCGAGGCGATCGTCGGGGACGTCGAGCACGACCTCGGGCTCGGGCGGGTGCGCGCGGCCGACGCCGTCCTCGGGTGCGTGGACAACCTGCACGCGCGCGTGGCCATGAACCGCGCCTGCCTGCGGGCGGGGAAGCCGTGGGTGAACGCGGCGATCGGGCCGCGGGCGGCCGAGGTCGCGGTCTTCGCGGGCGACGGCGAGGGGCCGTGCTACGAGTGCGGGCTCGGCGAGGCGGCGTGGCGGCGGTTCCGGCGGCGTTTCTCGTGCGCCGACGGCCTCAGGCGCGCGGCGCGGGAGGGCCGCGTCGCGACGGTGGCGACCCTCGCGTCGATCGCGGCCGCCCTCCAGGTCGAGGCGCTGCTCGTGCTGCTTCACGGGGCGGGGCGGGGCTCGCCGCTCTGCGGCGTCGGGCCGGGCGAGCGCGCGTTCCTGTCGATCGCGCCGCCGCTCGGGCTGAGGAAGCTCGCGCTCGCGCGCGATCCGGCGTGCACGGCGCACGAGCGCTGGGATGGCGAGGCGCGGGCGATCGCGGCGTCGGCGCGCGAGGCGACGGCGGACGATCTCATGGCGGCGGTCGGCGGCGACCGCGTCGAGCTCGACTGGGACCTCGTCACGGGGCTCCGCTGCGAGGCCTGCGGCGAGGCCGAGGAGCGGCTCGGGCCGAAGGGCCGGCTCCTCGCGGTCGAGGCGGCCTGCCCGCGCTGCCGGGCCGGGCGGCGCGCCGAGACCGTGAGCGGCGTGCGGCGCGGCGAGGCGCTCGCGCGCGTTCCCCTCGCGCGGCTGGGCGTGCCGGAGCGGGCGGTCCTCAGGGTGGGCGCGGGCGCGCGGATCGAGCTCGTCGAGCTCACGGGAAGCGGAACCGGAAGCGGTAGCGGGAGCGGAACCGGAAGCGGTGGTAGCGGAGGTGCTGGCGGATGAGCGCGGACACGCTGGTCGTCGTCTTGCGAACGCACGATTCGACCCGGGTCGCGGACGTCGCCCTGCCGGGCGACATGACGGTGCAGGAGCTCGTGCAGAGCTCGGTCGAGCGCTGGAAGCTCCCGGCGGACCGGGACTACACGCTCGAGTGCGAGCGGCTCGGGCGGCAGATCCTGCCCCGCGACACGCTCGCGGCCGCGGGCGTCCAGGCGGGGGACGAGCTCGTCCTCTATCCGCTGCTCGAGGCCGGCCGTGGCTGACCCACGCCTCGTCCGTCTCGAGACGGACGCCGAGGGCCTGCGCCGCCTCGCCCGGGAGAGCGGCGGCGCGATCGCGATCGAGGCGGCCGAGGGCGTGCCGCCGCGCCGCTACGTCCTCACGATCCGGTGCCCGGGCGTCGCCGAGCTCGTCGGCGACAAGCCGCGGATCGCGAGCGAGCACCAGGTCGAGGTCGCGCTCGGGGTCCGCTACCCGCTCGAGCCGCCCGTGGCACGCTTCCTGACGCCGATCTTCCACCCCCACGTCTTCACGGACGGCCGCGTCTGCCTCGGGCACCGGACGGGCCTGGCCGAGCGGCTCGAGGACCTCGTCGTCCGGCTCGGGCGGCTCATCCAGTACGACCCCGAGATGATCGACGAGAACAGCCCGGCGAACCGCGCGGCGCTCGCGTTCTTGAAGAGCCGCGGGACCGCGCTCCCCTTCGGGCGCGTGACGTTCCGGGCGGCGGGCGCGAAGCGGCCCGCCGGGCCCGTGCGCTGGAGCGACCGGAGCTGAGGGCCCAGGCCGAGGTCGAGGCGGAGGCGGACCATGAGCCCGATCATCTCGTGGACCGAGAAGCCCGTCGCCGAGGACGTCCCGGCGGTCGTCGACCGCCCCGCCTTCGAGCGGGCGCGCGACATCCCGCCGCGCGTCGGCGACCGGGGCGACGTCGCCGTCTACGTCGCTCGCGGCGCGTACGAGGCGGTGCTGCGTCACGGGCGGTCGAGCCGGCTCGAGCAGGGCGGCATCCTCCTCGGGCGCGCCTACGGGATCGCGGGCGAGCCGGGCCGTTACGCGGTCGAGGTCCTGCGGGCGATCGCGGCCGGCGGGGCGGCGAGCACGTCGATCTCCTTCCGCTTCGGGCGGGAGACGTGGACCGGCCTCCGCACCGGCTGGCGGAGCGAGGCGCCCGACCTCCAGCTCGTCGGCTGGTATCACACGCACCCCGACCTCGGCGCCTTCTTCTCGGGGACCGACCGCGCGACGCAGCGCGACTTCTTCGCGCGCCCCTGGCACGTCGGCCTCGTCGTCGACCCCGTGCGCGACGAGCAGGCGTGGTTCGCCGGCCCGCACTCGCACCCCGTGCGCTTCCATCCCGTCTTCGAGGAGCCGGCGCTCGCGACCGCCGCCGCGGCGGGGCTCGCGCTCGGCGCCCCGCTCGCCGTCCGGCGCGTGAGGCGCGACGGCCGGCTCGCGCTCGCGAACGGCCTCGCGGTGCGCCTCGCGGGCGTCGCGTTCCCGCCCGCGAACGCCCGCCCCAAGCCGATCCGCCGCCTGGCCTGCCAGGCGCGCCTCGCCCTCTGGCGGGCGGTCGCGCGCGGACGCTGCCGGCTCGCGGGCGACCCGCCGGACGGCGCCGCCGTCCACATCTTCCTGCCGGACGGCCGCCTCCTGGCAGAGCGTCTCCTCGCCTGCGGCCTCGCCCGCCTCGACTCCGCCACGGCGGCCCCGTGCCTCGCCCGTCTCGAGGCGGTCCAGCACCTCGCGAGTTGCCGCGGGATCGGCGTCTGGCGGACGAAGACGCGCTTCTACCTCGACGCGCACCGGAGGCGGCTCCTCGCGGCCGCCCCCACGGCAACGGAGGCCTGACGGATCGTGGCCGACGCTTCGATCTTCACGCTCGCCCCCGGCGCGGAGGTGGGCGACTGGCGCATCCTCTGTCACCTCGGCGCGGGCGGCTTCGGCGACGTCTGGCTCGCCGACCACCGCGACGGCCGCCGCGCGGCCCTCAAGGTCCCGCGCGACCCCTCCGCCGCACCTCGCCTCGCCGCCCAGGCGGCGCTCCAGTCCGCGCTCGACGCGCCCGAGATCGTCCCCGTCCTCGCGGCCGACCTCGACGCCGTCCCGCCGCACGTCGCCTACGAGTACGTCGAAGCCGGCACGCTCGCCGAGCGCCTCCCCCTCCCGCTAGCCGACGCCCTCCCCGCGCTCGCCGCCGTCGCCCGCGCCCTCGCCCACGCGCATGCGCGCGGCGTCCTCCACCTCGACCTCAAGCCGTCGAACATCCTCGTCCACCTCGACGGCCGCGTCCGCGTCACGGACTTCGGCGCCCGCGCCCCGGCGCCCGCCCCCGGCGTCGACGTCTCGACCGGCCTCGACTCGGCGGCCCCTGCCGCCGCCGCCGCCACCCTCGCCTACACCGCCCCGGAGCAGCGCCGCCCGGGCCTCCCGGTCGACGCCCGGGCGGACGTCTACGCCTTCGGCCTCGTCCTCTTCGAGACGCTCACCGGCCGCCTCCCGACCGGCCACGAGCGCCCGCGCGAGGCGTCCCCGGGCCTCCCGGCCGCCGTCGACGCCCTCCACGCGCGCTGCTGCGCCCCGCTCGCGCGCCGCCCGCGGGACGCATCGGCCCTGCTCCCGGCGCTGCGCGCTCTCCGACTCGGCTGGCGCGACCGCTCGCGCGTCCGCCGCTGGCGGGACCGGCCCGGCTCCTGAGCGGTGTGAGGCGCCGGCCGTTGCGGCGGTCCAGCGCTTGTGCTACAAGATAGCACATGATCACGATCGGCGTCCGCGAGCTGAGGCAGCATGCGACGCGGTACCTCCGGGCAGTCGAGGCCGGCGAGACGGTCCGGGTCACCGCGCGCGGCCGGCCGGTCGCGCTCCTCGTGCCCGTGCCCGCCGACAGCGGCCTGGCCGCGCTCGAGGCCCGGGGTCTCCTGACCGAGGCGCAGGGCGACATCCTGGACCTCGGCCCGGGGCTTCGGCCGGTCGAGGGCCGTCCGCTCCCGAGCGAGCGACTGGCCCGGGCCCGCCGCCACGAGCGCTGATTGGCCGTCTACCTCGACTCCTCGGCGCTCGTCAAGCTCGTCGTCGAGGAACCGGAGTCGCCGTCGCTGCGGCGCTACCTGCGTCGCAGGCTGCCGCGCGTGTCGAGCGCGATCGCGCGCGTCGAGCTGCTGCGGGCCGTTCGCGAGGACGGCGCCCAGGCCTGCTCGCGCGCCGAGCGTCTCCTCGCCGGCCTTCGCCTGGTGAGGCTCGACGACGATCTCCTCCACGAGGCGGCGCGCCTCGATCCGCGCGTCCTGCGAAGCCTCGATGCCATTCACCTCTCCTGCGCGCGCAGGCTCGGCCGCGACCTCGAGTCGCTCGTCACGTACGACGCGCGCATGCGGCAGGCGGCCTTGCTCCTGAGGATCCCCGTCGAGTCGCCCGGGCCTCGGCACTGAAGCGCGCGTCGCCGGTGCATGGGAGGGCCCGTCCGGCAACACAGCACGCCGTAGCCGTGGAGGGCGCGAGGGCCTTCCGCGCTGGCTTCGAGCCGGCGCCCCGAGCTTGGTGCGGTCGCCCTTCGCGAGGCACTCCGCGATCTTCGCGGGATCGCCCGAGCGGGCGGCTCACGCCCGTCAACCAGGCGATGCGCGGGGCGGGCGTCATCATGAGCTGCCGGCCCTGCCGGTTCAGGGTGAGCGTCCACTCGACACTACCGATCACGCTCTTCTGCGACGGGCCGCCTCGCGCTGGTAACAGGCGTTGCAGCCCGGAAGCTCACCGGCCGGTCCGCCGCTGCTCGAGCAGCTCGTCGAGGACTCCGGCCTCGGGGCCGCCGGGTCCGGGCGCGAGCTCGCGCGGAAGCGGTCCCCCCTTGCCCAGCCGGATCAGGCCGCGCCGGGCCAGGGACTGGAGGAGGGCCTCCTCGTCGTCGCCCGCCATCGAGGGCTCGACCGACACGAGGTCCGCCACGGGCGTGTCGCGATCGAGGATGCGCACGCGCCCGCCGCGCCGCACGTAATGCAAGAGACGCGCGAGGTTGTTCCTGGCCTCGCTGATCCTGACCTGACGATCTTCATGAAGCTATCCTGGCCTTCTCCTGCAGGCCTGCCAAGCTCCCTGATCCGCAGGTCCGCGTCTCATACCGACCTCGAGCCCTCATGCGCCGCGTTCACGCCTGCTCGGTCACGCGCATCCGGCCGTGCGGGCGGCGCGGGTGCGGCGCGCGCCTGCCGCGGCTCGGGAAGGTCGGCTCCGTCACCCCCGGCGCGTCCGGAGGAACGTCGCGATCCGCGGCTCCGTCCGCGGCGTGCCGAGGTAGACACCCCGCTGGCCCGTGGGCACGAGCACGCCGGCGCGGAGCCATCTCTGCATGATCGCGTGCGGGATGCCGCGGGCGGCGAGGTCCTTCGCGGCGATGGCCGGTGCCTGCGCCGCCCGCGCCCTCGGCGCGCCCGGCTTCTTCGCGGGCTTCTTCTTCCGGGCGGGCGCCTCCTCCGCGGGCTCCTTCCGCGCGCGCGGCTTCCGGGTGGGCGGCTCCTTCGCGGGCGCCTTGCTCTCGCGAGGCGTGCCCGGCGCGGGCGCGGCCGCCGGCGCGGGCGCGGGCGCGGGCGCGGGCCCCGCCTCGATCTCGATCCCGAAGATCGCCGACAGGTCGGCGCCCGCGAGCGCCCCGCCGCTCGCGGGGGCGGGGGCCTCGAGCGGCGGCGGCTCGGAGGCCGCGCCGGCGACGAGGTCCAGGTGGTCCACCTGGCGGAGGGTGAAGAGCAGCTCCGGCCTCTCGTCGAGGCGCGCGCCGACGCCGTAGAGCACGGCGGCCACGTGCTTGCAGAGGGTCGCGTAGTCCGGGCAGGAGCACTGCATCCGGATCTCCCGCGGCGCCGGAAAAAGGCCGCCCTCCTTGCGTGTCATGAGCTCCATGACGCCGCCCGAGAGGCGACCCTGGAGCAGCTCGACGAGCGAGTCGATCTTGCCCGCGCACTCGCCGCGGAGGCGCTTCCAGGCGGCGGGAGCGACCGCCGCGATCTCGATCTCGACGTCGTAGAGAGAGGAGCCGCTGACGAGGGCGACGACCTTGCCGGCCTCGATCGCGAGGTCGAGGACCGAGCCGTTCCGCACGTAGCTCCGCCCGCGCGGGAGGCGGTTCGAGAAGTCGCTGTACGCCTCGAGATTCTGGCACCAGGCCTGGCCCCAGAACGTGCGCGCGATCGTCCGCCCCTCGATCCTTACGGGCGAGGTCTCGCGGCCCGCCTTCGCGAGGTCGGCCGCGCGCTTCGCGGCCTCGTGACGGCGCGCGTCCACGGTGACACGCGGAGCGAAGAAGTCGTAGAAGCGATCGTAGGAACCGGAGCCGTACCTGCGGCGGTGTCGCGCCATCCCCCCTCCTTGGTTCGCGCCGGACCTGGGCCCGGGTCATCCCTCTTCCAGGGCCGCGTGGATGTCGAGCGAGACGAGCTTCAGCAGCTCGTCGTTCCCGAGCTCCGTGAGCACGGCCTCGCCGCCGCCCTCGACGACCTGCGCGGCGAGGTCCTTCTTCGCCTCGATGAGCGCGTCGACCTTCTCCTCGACCGTCCCGCGGCAGACGAACTTGTGGACGAGCACGTTCCGCCGCTGCCCGATCCGGAAGGCGCGGTCGGTCGCCTGGGCCTCGACGGCGGGGTTCCACCAGCGGTCGAAGTGGATCACGTGCGCGGCCGCCGTCAGGTTGAGCCCGGTGCCGCCCGCCTTGAGCGAGAGCACGAAGAAGGGCGGCCCGGCGTCCTGCTGGAAGCGCTCGACCAGGCCCATGCGCTCCTTCACGGGCGTGCCGCCGTGGAGGACGAGCCCCGGGCGCCCGAAGACCGAGGCGAGGAAGCCGGCGAGCGGCTCTACCGGCTCGCGGAACTGCGTGAAGACGAGGGCCTTCTCCTGGCGCGCGGCGATCGGCTCGCAGAGCTCGCGGAGCCGCGCGAACTTGCCGCTCTCGTCGGGCTCGTAGCGCGCCTCGCCGAGCCACTGCGCCGGGTGGTTGCAGATCTGCTTCAGCCGCAGCAGGTACGCGAGGATGATGCCGCGGCGCTCGATGCCGCCGCCGTCGCGCCGCTCGAGCTCGCGGGCGAGCGCCTCGACCGCCTGCTGGTAGAGCGCCGCCTGCTTCCTCGTGAGCGCGCAGAACGCCCGCACCTCGGTCTTCTCCGGCAGGTCGGCGATGATCGACCGGTCGGTCTTCAAGCGCCGGAGGATGTACGGGCGGACGAGGGCCCTGAGCGGCGCGTACGGGCTCGGCGCGTCGGACGCGGCGAGCCGCTTCACGAACCCCGAGAAGACTTTGGCCGAGCCGAGCAGGCCCGGGCAGAGGAAGTCGAAGAGCGACCAGAGGTCGCCGAGCCGGTTCTCGACCGGCGTCCCGGTGAGCGCCAGGCGGGCGCGCGCCCTTAGCGCCTTCGCGGCCCGCGTCTGGCGCGCGCCCGGGTTCTTGATCGCCTGCGCCTCGTCGAGGATGGCGAGGTCCCAGTCGGTCCCCGCGAGCCACGCGTAGCGGTGGAGCGCGCCGTAGCTCGTGAGGACGACGTCCACGTCCGCGAGCCGCCCCGGATCCGGCTTCGCGAGCGCGGCGCTCGGGTTCACCGACGGGTGGGCGATGAAGAGGCGGAGGCCCGGCGCGAACCGCTCCGCCTCGGCCCGCCAGTTCGCGATCAGCGACGCCGGCACGACGACGATGTGCGGCCCGGAGCGGCGGCGTCCGCCGGCCGCGCTCCGCTTGAGGACGAGCAGGAGGGCGAGCACCTGGATCGTCTTGCCGAGGCCCATGTCGTCGGCGAGGCAGCCGCCGAGCCCGAGGCGCGTCACGGTGTGCAGCCAGGCGAGGCCCGCCTGCTGGTAGGGGCGCAGCGACGCCCCGGCGAGGTCCGGGCCCGGATCGGCCGCGGCCGAAGCGGCGGGGCTCCGGAGCTCCGCGAGCGCCGCCGCGAGCCCGGAGCCGGCGACGACGCGCGTCCACCCGGCGACGCCGGCCGCCGCCGGGGCGCCGCCCGAGCCGCCGCCCCGGTCGTCCTTCTCGAGCGAGGCCCCGGCGAGCAGGCGCATCCCCTCCGCGAACGGGATCCCGTCGCGCTTCGCCGCCCGCTCGACGGCGCTCCAGTGGGCGAGCACCGCTTCGAGCCGCTCGCGGTCGATCTCGACCCAGCGCCCGCGGATCGGCACGAGGCCGTCGGTCGAGGCGCGCAGCCGCGCCCAGTCTTCCGGCGCGAGCGCCTCCCCCTCGAGCGTCACCTCGACCCGGAAGTCGAGCACGGCCTCCGCGCCGAGGCCGGCCGGCACGCGCTCGCCGACCGTCACCTGGACCTCGGGCCGCGGCCCGCGCCGCGCCCGCCACCAGTCGGGGACGCGCACGACGACGCCGCTCGACTCGAGGAGCGGGACCTCGCGGAGGAAGCGGTGCGCCTCGCGCGGCGACCAGGCGAGCGGCCGGAAGACCTGGCCCGAGTCGACGAGCTCGCGCACGAGCGCGCTCCTCTCCGCGACCCGCTTCACGGGCAGGAGGAGCGAGAGGAGGGCGCTCCGGTTCCGCTCGCCCGCGTACTCCGTGAGCGCGCGGCCGAGCGGGAGGTGCTGCACCTTCGCGGCGCTCGAGAGGCGCGTCGTGTAGGTCGCGAGGAACGCGAAGGGCGCGTCCGGGTCGCGCTTGTTCTCGGCGAGGTGGAAGCACACGCGGCCCACGAGGTTCCAGAGCGGGCTCCGCGCCTGCAGGTACGCCTGGACCGGGCCCTCGAAGTCGCCGAGATCCGCGCGCAGGGCGGCCTCGAGCTCCTCCCAGAGTCGCTCGAGCGCCTCCGCGGACAGGTACTCCGCGCCCTTCATGGGCGGGGCGGCGCGCGCGAACGCGTCGAGGTCCTCGCCGTCCCGCGGGACGCGGACATCGCCGCGCCGCTCCTCCAGGTCCGGCACCCGGCAGAGCCGCGTCACGAAGAGACGCGCGAGATCGCGGAAGAAGGCGACGCTCGGGGGGAGGTCCGTCTCCACCAAGGCGAGGCCGAGGTGGAGGACCCCGTGGCCCGCGCCCCGCGCGAACGCCCGCTCGATCCGCTCCGCCGCGTCGAGCGGGAGCGGGCGGCCCTCGCCGGCCGCGTCCCGCTCGAGCCGGACGGCGCCGCGCGGCGTCACCGCCAGGGCGAGCGTCGGACCGGGGAGCGTGCCGGTCGCGGCCCCCCCGCCGACTTCCGCTGGAACGACGTCGTCGCTCGCGCTCAACTCGAGGTCGCCTCCGCCGGGTGCGATTCGTTCGCCGGAGGATTCTACCCGAGGGGTCCGACATCGCCTTCCAGCAGGTCGCCCCGCGCACGCGGACGACGGGCCTCGCGCCCGCGGCTCCGGTCGCTCCAGGGGCGCGAGCGGTTCGGAGCGTCCCGCCCGCGCCGGATCTCGTCCTCGGCGATGATGACGCACCGGCGCGAGCTCTCCGACCGCTTGCCGGCGCGGATCCTCGTGGAGAAGCGGGCGGAGAGGTCGGGGGTGGCGGTCGAGACGCGATGGCTTCTTTGACCCGTCGAGTGCGCCGGTGATACACTTCGGGCGTGACGGCGCACGATGGCTACATCCGGGCCTTCCGCGAGCGCGCCGCGCGCGAGCGCGAGGCCATCCTCGAGTCGCGCCGCCGGGCCGGCGAGGCGGCCGAGCGTGCCGTTCGCGCGGTCATCGAGGAGTTCCACCCCGCGCGAGTACTCCTGATCGGCTCGCTGCCGCGCGGCACGTTCCGACCCGGATCCGACATCGACCTCGCCGTCGAGGGGCTCTCGGCCGGGCAGTGCGAGGCCGCCGAGCGCAGCGCCCGCGAGGCGGCCGGCCTTCCGGTAGACGTCCGCCGGCTCGAGTCCATGGACCCCGGGTGGCGCGCCCATCACCTGCGCTTCGCCGGATCGTGCATGAGCGCGGCTGACCCGCAGGCGCCGCTCGTCGCCCAGCTCCGCGACGAGCTCCGCCTCGCGCGCGAGGCGCTCGCGCGCCTGGCGACCGAAGGAGCGGCGGAAGCCGGCCGCCACGGCGAGCAAGCGCCCTCGACCGTGACCGTGCACGGCTGCGGCGCGATCGTGCACGCCTTCTACACGGCCCTCGAGCGCTTCCTCCAGGCGGCCGCGCGCGACTTCAACTCCGAGCCTCCCCAGGGTCCCGACTGGCACCGTCGCCTTCTCATCGCCGCCTCCTCGGAGCGCCCCGGGCGCCGGCCCCCCATCCTCGCGCCGGAGACGGCCGCGGCCCTCGATCGCTATCTCCGGTTCCGCCACCTGTTCCGCAACCTCTACGTGTTCGACCTCGACTGGAGCGAGCTGCTCCCCCTGCTGCGCCGGCTCCCCGAGGTGCACTCGCTCGTCGACCGCGACCTCGCGCGCTTCGACGGGTTCCTCGCCGCCCTGACGACCCCGCCCGACTGACGGGCTCTGAAAAAGGTCGTCTCTCGAGGCGGCTCAGGGTCCATATCGCGTCCGGCGGCTCTCCCCTTTCGGACTCCTTGCTGCGCTCGCGGTCTCGATTACGTCTCGGGCCGAGACTCGCGTCAGCCGGTGCAGCGTTCGCCGATCCACTCACGGAGGACGGCACAAGCATCCTCGAGCGAGATTCGGTCACCCCAGAACATCGGCGCGATCGCGCCGTGAGCCGCGCGGATCGCGTCGGCGCGCGGACCCGGAGCGAGGTTGAACGCCACGTCGTCCTTCCTCGGGAGCGAAGCGATCTGCTTCTGCGCAACCATCTCCTTTGCCAGAGCCTGCACGTCGGCATAGCCCTCCAGCCGTGCGAGTCCCCCCTCCGCGCGGACGATCCGAGCTGCATCTTCGAAGTGGCGGACGAACGTGGCGGGCGCGACACCGTCTTTCGGAACCCTTCTCGACAGGGCGTCGATGTTCTCGAGCAGTGTCACCAGCGGGTGAACACAGCGGAGGGAGCGGGGACGATTGTCGTCGAAGTCCTCGAGCTGGTTCTGGCGAGCGAGCTCTTCGTGAACGAACGAGGAGAGGTCACGCTCGACGAACGGCGTGACCCGTGCGATGCCGACTTCGAGCATGACGAAGGGACAGAGCCCGCCGAGCTCATCGAGATGCCGTCCTGCGTAGACGACCTGAATGTTCGCGCTGCGCCAGAGTTCGTCCTCGAGGGTTCGGTCGATGGAGACCTCGGCGCCTGGCACGGTGATCTTCGAGGCAAGCGCCTCGAAGTAGGATCTCCGAGCGGCGACGGCCCTGGTACCGTCGCTCTTCCAGCTCGCGACCAGGGGGAGATCCAGGACCCGGCCGGCCTCGATCTTGAGATCCAGGTCCTCCGAAAAGCGTTCGATCAGGCCGAAGCCCTTCGAGAGGGACGTACCTCCCTTGAACCAAAGATCGAAGCCCGTGTTCTGTAAGGCCCACAGCGTGTGCGTGACCCAGTAGTCCTTCTCGACGAGACCACGGGTGAGCCGCCGGGCCGTGGCGACGATCTGGAGCAGATCGCCGAACTCGGCGTCGTCGTGTACGAAACTCAAGGAGGAGTCGCGGCAAGCGCCGAGGCAACCGAGGCCTGGGTGCTCTTCGTCCCATACCGGGAGACGATCTCACGAAGCCGATCCCGGTCGAACCTTCCAGCCGCGAGCGCGCGTCCGAGTGTGGTCGTGAGGTCGGAGGTCGAGACGCCGGCCTGCTCGGCGTTCTCCATGAGATCGACGACGAACCACTCCGCGGGCGGCTGCACGGGAAAGGCGACACGCCGGAGCATGAAGCGTCGACCCCCGAGTTCGAAGGTCCCGGACCGCTTCGTGTTGTAGACGAGCGGCACGGCAAAGAGCCCGGTCGAGCCAAGGCCAAGGGCGTTCCAGCGCTCCGGACCGGTCAGGACGAAGGGGCCGCCGTCGAGAAACGCGCGCAGGATCTCCTCGTCCGCAGGCGGAACTGTTCCGAAGCGGCCGCGCTTGGGGTAGGTGAAGAGACCGTGCCCCAGGCGAACGAGCCCCTTCGCGAGCAAGCGCTTCGCAAGCCGCGGCGCATTGGCCGTCCAAGCAGCGAAGTCGCGCGTCCGATAGACGCGACCTGGCTCAAGAGTTGGGTGGGTGGGCGCCGTCATGACCGTATCACATCTTCCGAAAAAATCGTACACCGGTGCGGCCCGCAGTGCAAGGGTGGTGTGCGCTGCCGGCCTCAAGATCGAACGCCTCCAGATCCGCGAGGCGGTCCGCCCGGGCCGCGCCGACTCGTTCGAGGGGTGGACGGTGTCTGGCCATGATCTCGACCTTCAGGCCGAAGGAGGTCGCTCGTCCCGTGAACCAGCGGCTGTCGACCGAGAACCCATGCTCGACCTTGGGAGATAAGGGTGGGCGGACCCAGACTTGAACTGGGGACACCGTCTCCGGAGCCCAGATCCTCCCCGCGTAGCGCTGTAACGCAGCCGCGGCGGGCACACCGAACGTGGCGGGGCCGAGGAGGGCATAGGCGAAGACGTTCGTGTCGAAGACCACGAGCTACGGGCGTCCTTCGTCCACCCATGCCTCCAGGCGTTCGGGTGGAATCTCGGTCGTCGTCCAGCGGCTCCGGGCATTCGCGAGGACAAGTCCGACCCGGTCTCGTGCGTACAAGCGGCGAACGGCTTCCTTCAGCTCCTCCTCGACCGAGCGACCCCGTGCGCCAGCAGATCGTCGTACCGCCTCGAGCAGATCGTCCGGAATGTCGTGGATCGTAATCGACGCCATGCAGGGCCTCCTCCGTGGAGTCTATGTTGACGGACCGTCACATCGCAAGTCTCCGCGCGAGGTTCGGCCTGGTCGACCGGCTCCCCGGCACGGCTCTTGGCCATCGGACCGGCGCGCGCACGGCACCGCGATCGATGTCGTCCGCGCCCGCGATGAGGGTCCGGAGCCGCGGAAGGAGCGTACCCGTCTGCGGAGTCAGCAGGATCATGGGGTCGCCAGGCCTCCCTCGACCTGCCGGAATCGAAGCTGCTGATCGTAGGTCCAGACGCTCGCGCTGCAGGCCCGAGCGGAGAGGATGAGCTTGCGGTCCACGTCCCCGGCCACGATGGCGCCTCGAACCGCTTCGCGTCCGGGGCGCTCCGTCTTGAGCCACTCGACGTACCGGCCGATCTGACCCACGACCGCGTCCGAGGGGCGCCCCTTCTTGAGCTCGAACACCCACCACTCGCGGGCGGATGGGCGATAGCCGAGAAGGTCGATGGCGCTGACGGGCGTGATAAGCTGCCGGCCGTGATAGCCGTGGACCTCGCGGGAACAGAGGGCGATGCCCATGTCCTTCGAGAACGGCGTGGACCGCCAGCGGCGCCATAGGAACTCCTCGACCTCGCGCTCCAGAAGTTCGGCCTTCGCGCCGACGACGCGCCTTCCGCCTGCGTCTCGGGTCGAGTCCGCGTCGGATGGGATCGCCAGCAGCGCGACGAACTTCTCGATCGCGCCCGGCGGCAGATAGCAGGCGAGCGCGTGGAGCACGCGCAGGCGCGCCTGCCCGGACGCGGCGAGCGCCTCGAAGACCCCCGGCTTGAAGCGCGCGCAGGCGACGCTCCGCAGCAGGTCAACCGCCTTCGCCCCGAGGGCGCGAGCGGTCCCGAGCGACCCGCGCGCCCCGGCCCTCGGGACGAGGTCCCAGATGCCGTCGTTCTCCAGATGGCGGAACGGCAGGCGAATGTCGGCCCGGTAGGGCCACTCGGGATAGAGCTTCCGGAGAAGCTGGTCGAAGAACGCCTTCAGCCCGCCGTCCAGCAGGATCCGACCATCGGCGATCTCCCCCTTCTCGATCTGCGCGATGACGGCGGCCAGGAGGAGCGGCTTGTACGGCTTCGCGGGGCCGCGCGCCCGATCGCGGCGGAGGGACTCGACCCGGCGCAGGAACTCGTCCAGGGTCACGCCGGAGGTTCTCCACGTTCGTCGCCGTCAGGCTTCACGAAACCCGCACTGCCTCCTGGATCGCGCGACGCCAGGGATCCAGCAGGGTGCTGACCGGCCTGGCGACGAGGTCGTCGATCGAACACGATCCGCTCGCCCGCCGGAGCGTCCACTCCACGCGGTCGACGTGGACCACCACCCGGCCCGCCCGCGCGCGGTTCCAGACGAGCGGCTCCTCGACGGCTGCGATCGCCAGCGCCCGCCGGCATTCGCCGCGGACCAGGCGGCGGAGGTGGGCAAGCAGCCGCACGAGCGGGACCTCGCGGGGATCGTCGGCCCGGAGCGCGAGCGTGGTCTCGGCGACGTCGAGGATCGCCAGGGGAACGTAGGCGGGGCCGCGGAAGCCGCCCGCGTCGTCGAGGATGGGCGGATCGAGGAGCGCCCGGGCGGCGACGTCGAGCTCGAGCCACCAGTAGCGCGGGCGGCGACCGGCGGCGCCGTCGCCGAAGCGCGCGCGGGCCGCCACCACGCTGCCTTCGACTTCCCGCCATCCCGCGATCGGCAGGAGATGGCGGATGCGGCCCGGCTGCTCCGCGACCGCCGCCTCGTAGAGGGCGAGGTGCGTCGGCTTCCGTCGATCGGGGCGAAGCCGGTCCGACGGGACGTGATACCAGCCCTCGGCGATGACCTGCTCCGCCTGGCGGTCGCCGTGCGGCGTCGGCCCGATGAGAACGGTACCCGCGCGCGCCGGCGGAACGAGCGACGGGTAGCCGGGCCCCTGGCGGTGCAGGGCCACGTCGCTCGCCAGCACGCGGCGGGCGAGCCACAGGCGGAGGAGGTCTTCTGCGCCGGGAAGGAGCGGGATCGCGCCGATCCCGATCGTCTCGAGCGATCGCCAGGCCGGGTCGCCGCGCACGAACGCCCCCGGATCGGGATGCGGGAAGAGGATCGCGCCCCCGTAGGCCCAGCGCTCTGGTGGCTCGTCGTGCGCCGGGAACGAGAGAAGCGCATCCCGGTAGCGATGGATCGCGTTCAGCGCGTCCGGCACGGGCCGCGCCTGCCCGCCAGGCCCGAGCGACAGGCGGTACTTCGCGTCGAGGATGAAGGCGAACGCCTCCTCGCCGACCGCCCCCTCGGGGGCGCGGGGTCGCGCGCGCCGGACGCTGAGGATCAGGTCGGGCCGCGCCTCGGCGAGGCCGAGCTCGGGATCCGCCGGGATCGTGCGCTGATAGCCGAGCGTCACGCGCCCCCGGTCAAACCGGACCTCGTGGCCGGCGCCCGACGCCGGAAGCCCGCCGCGACCGGCCGCGAGCAGGCTGCCCTCGCCCGGACCGAGCAGATCGCCGAGCAGGGTCTCGACCCGCGCCGCCGCCCAGAGCTCGTAGACGCGGTCGAGGTCCGCGAGCTCGAAGCGGATGTCGCCGGCGAGCAGCGAGAACGCGAGCAGGGTCGTGCGGTGCCGCTCGAGGACGCGGCGATAGGCGGGGGCGCGCTGCACGACCAGGTCCGGCAGCTCCGACCGCCGCGAGGCCTCCGCGAGGAACGGGAGGCGACGGGCGCAGTCGATTCGACGCAGCCAGCCGTCGGTCCGAGCCTGAAGCTGTGCGTCGCGCCACCGGACGTTCTCGCGCCCGGCCGCCTTCACCTGCCGGAGCAGGAACGTCCCCGCCTCGAGCACGTGCCGGACGAAGCGGTTGGCGGCCGTGTCGAAGTGGCTGCGCGGGCGCTCCTCGGGGAGGCGTGGCGGGAGCCGGATGGCGCCGGGGCCGAGGCAAACGGTCCGGCCGGCGGCCCGGCGGATCGCGCGCCGGGTCGTCGTGTGCGGGCGCCGCAGGCGCTCGATCGGACGGGAGACGGCCGTGCGCCCGAGGACGTGGTGCGGCTGCTTCGCGACCACGTGGACCGCCGCCAGCAAGTCGTCGACGCACGTCTCGAACAGGCCGAACCGCTCGACGAGGCTGCGCGGTCGGCCCGGCGGCTCGGCGCGGCGGCCGATCCACGTTGGCCGGAGGAGCTCGAGGATGCGATCCGCGTAGCGCCCGCCCAGGTCCGCGAGCATGGTCTCGAAGTCGCGGCGATAGTCGAGCTTGTACGGGAAGACCTCGAGCGTCAGGGTCACGAGCCGGGCGCCCTCGCGGCGGAAGGCAAGCGTCAGGAAGCCCACGCGTCCCGACAGGTCCACGGCGCCGGCAAGGGCTCGCCCTCTTCCCGTCGCGTCCACGATCGCCGTGCGAATCGCCGGGTCGCGGTGCTCGACGTCGAGGTGTCCCGCCCGGCCATCCAGCGTCTCGAGCGCGACGTGGAGGCGATCGTCCTCGAACAGGTACGGCGCCAGGGAGAGCGCACACGAGCGCGCGACGCCTGGCTCCTGGCCATCCGGCAAGGTGACCCGGACGGGCGTCGTGCCCTCGACGGCGAAAACGGCGAGGTCGCGCAGGTGGCGCTCGCCGTCGTCCGCCCCCTTCGGCCGGACCCGCGATGCCCACCGGAGGACGAGGACCCAGCGCCCGGCCGCATCCTCCACGCAGGCCGTTCGCTGTATCCCGGGGGCCGTCACGTCGGGCCCCCGTCAGGCCCAGAACGCCGTGAAGCCGGACGTGTCGAGCCGCGTCCGCATGCGCTCGAGCTTGCCGGCCGACTGCGTGAGGCCGTTCTCGGTCGCGATGGCGGCGAGCGCCTCGAGCCCCGCTCGCATCTCGTCGCCACCCTGAAGCCGCGGGAGGATCTTGTGGTGAAACGCGAGGTCGAGGGCGACGGGTTCGGAGAGCAGCTCCTCGCGCCGGTTCCAGTACAGGTAGCGCAGCATCTCGTCGCGGGCGCGCCAGGCCACCTGCATGCTCGTGGCGCGAAGCGCCTCGTTCGCCCGCCCGAGCAAGCCATTCAGGCGCGGTAGCAGGTCGGGGAATTCCGCCGCGATCTCCCCGGGCGAGAGCGGCGGCGACGCGAGGTCGGACGCGCGCACGGCGAGCGGCGGCGCCGGCTCGCGGCGCGGCGGCGTCGACGCGGAGAGATCCACGTCGGCGAACTCCATGCAGAACGCCCGGTCGAGGACCTTGCGCGAGAACGGGTGCGTGGTCTCGTCCATGTTGACGGTGCCCACGACCGCCGCGTTGGCGGGGAAGCCGAGCGCTCCGCCCTCCCGCACGAGCAGCCGGACGAGGCGCTCGGCGAGACCCTCGTGCGTCCGGAGCTTCCGGGTGGGATCGAGCCTCAGCATCGGCTCCGTCCGGATGGCACCCGTCGCATCGCGCTCGCGCGTCTCCAGGACCGAGAGCAGGTCCGCAAAGGGGTTCATCCGACAAGAGCGTACCTCGAGTCATGAAGCCCGAGGATCTTCAGGCGGAAGAACTCGTCGTCGCGGTAGCCATACGCCATGCGCTTGAGGACCTTGATCTTGTTGTTCACGCCCTCAAGTGGGCCGCTTGAGATGCGGTGGTCGAAGTAGGCGAGGATGCCCTCCTCATGGTGCGTGAGCGTGTTCGCCAGTCGCTTGAGCTCGCGGACACCGCTCGAGGCGGCTTCGGCGATGCATTCCCGGAGGGCCTTCTTGCCGCTTCGCCGGCTCTTCTGCTCCCAGATCAGGCGGAGCTTCTCTTTGAGGTAGTACGCCTTGTTGAGCGGCTCGTTCAGGGCGAGCGCCTCCTTGAGCCGCTCCTTGCTCCCCGGCTTCTTCTGCTCGTACTTGTCGAGCGTCTCCGGGCTCATGAGAAGCAGGTAGCGGACGCCTTTCATGAACTTCCGCTGCGCCTTCTCCGTGTCGCGAACGTGAGCGCGGCGGAGTTCGTCGATGTGCTGGTTGACGAGCTTGACGACGTGGAAGCGGTCGAAGACGACGGGCGTGCCCGGCGCGAAGTCGCGGACGGCGGCGAGGTAGGCGCTCGACATGTCCATGGCGATCGCGCTGAGCTTGACACGCGCGCGCCCAAGCCGCTTGAAGAAGGGCTCGACCGCCTCGGCGCCCTTGCCGTTTCCGACATGGAGAACATGACCGGAGTCGAGGTCCAAGACGATGGTCCGGTAGACGTGCCCCTTCCGCGTGGCGATCTCGTCGATGGCGATGCGCCTCACCCCCTTGAGGGGAGGCGGATCGAACCGCGCCTTCAAGTACCGCTTCTCCATCTCCTTGACGGTATCCCACGAGAGGCCAAGGTGACGGGCCACGTCCTGGATCGTCATCATGCGGCAGAGGCTGACCGCGTAGCGTTCGAGCGCCCGCGTGTGCCGGCGCTCGCCGTCGACGAGCTCGCAGACCTCGAATCGGAGCGCGCCGCAGTCGCGGTCGTGGCAGAGCAGCCGATGCACGGGCACCTCAAGGAAGACCGGCCGCCCACCTACCGGTACGGTCCGAACGGTCCGCCAGTGGACGCCTTTCAAGGTCACGTGGATGCCCTGGCAGCGGCTGCAGCGCAGCTTGTTCCGCGGCCGTTCGAGCGTCCACAAGAGGTCGCCCCCTCGGTTCTCGAACCGGCTGTGCCGGTAGCCCGACACGCCGAACGCGTGGTAGAGTATCTGCGTCGACACCCCCGCCCTCCTATCCTTCCAGATCTGGCAATCCAGAAGGTTAGTGGTTGGGGTGTCGGCACTTCAACGCCTCAGGTACTCATTTCCCCGATGAGCCCGCAAAGTAGTGCTCGACGCGGGCGAGGTTCATCTCGTCGAGCAGGAGCAACCGGGGCCGCTCCGGCTCCTCGCGCGCGGCGACCAGGAACTCGACGAGCCGGCCGGGCACGAAGCGCTCCTCGAGATCCGGGTACCCGAGCAGGTCGCCGGGATCGTTCCAGTCGGGGCGCACGGCGACGAGGTCGCAAGCGAACCCGCAGGCGCGGGCGAACTGCCGGGCGAGCGCCGTCTTGCCGGTGCCGGAGATCCCCGTCAGCAGGACGAACGGCTTCGCGCGAAGGCAGAGGTAGAAGTCGGCGACGTCCTCGCGCCGGAAGAGGAACCCGCTCGCGACCAGCGCCGCATGGGCGTGGTCGACGAGGTCGCGCCCGCGAAGCGAGGCCCGGGGCCCGCTTGCGGTCCGCACCGCGCGCAGGGCTGCCAACCGGTCGTCGCGACCCGCCCCGCCCGTGGACGGGTCGGCATCCGTCACCGGCGGCAGGCTCCCGCCGTCGAAGAAGGAGCCGATCAGGCTCAGGTCGCCGTCCCGGTGGGCTGCCGTCGCGCGCGACTCGAGCAACCGCCGCAGCCCGGGGTCGTCGCGCGCGAGCCACGCCTCGACGAGGCGATCGAACTCGCCGATCGAGGGGAGCGCGAGCTGCCGCCAGCACTTGTCGGCGACCGTCCTCTCGTCGATCCCCCGCCGCTCCGCGACGCTCAGCGTGGCCTTGCGACGGGCCACGGACAACGTCTCGCCGCGCTTCACTGCCTCGCGGACCTCCTCGAGGACCTCGAGGACGTGGCGGATCCGGAGGCTCGCGCCCGCTGCGTCCGCAGCGTCTTCGGGCGGGGTGGGCTCGCTGGTCATGAGGTCGCCGGCTCCCGTGACGCGACCGCGTCCCGCGAGAGCCTACCTCGACTCGGGCGACATCGCAACGACATCGGGCGTTTCCCGTCGGACGTCTTCGTACGTCCTCCTTGGCGCTCGCACGACGCCGGCGCTATGATGCCACCGATCATGACCGCGAAGCCCAAGCCCGAGCGCGGCCCAAAGACGCCAGCTGACCGCCGTCCCCAGAGGGCGGCGCTCACGCGGGCCGAGCGCGCCTCGATCGCCCGCCTCGAGAAGGCCGGTCTGATCATCTCCGGTCCGGACGCCGGCAAGCCCCTCGACGACGACGATGAGCTGCTGAAGCCCGGCCCCGCGTGTCCCGGCGCCGTCGAGGCGCTGATCGCGGATCGGCGCTCGGGCTTGTGAGGTTCTGGGACTCCTCCGCCCTTCTGCCGCTCATCGTCGAGGAGGAGCGAAGCCGCTCCTGCCGCGACCTCTTCCGCGCCGACCCCGAGGTCTTTGCCTGGACGTTCGCCCCGCTCGAGGTCCTCGGCGGCTGCTGCCGGAAGCGACGCGAGGGAACGCTCGATGAGGCCGGCCTGGCCGCCGCCCGGCGCCGGCTCGAGCGGGCTGCGCGCCGCTGGCGCCGTGTCGCGGACTCGCCTCCGGTGCGCGAGGCGGCCGAGCGAGCGCTTCTCACGCACGACGTCAAGACCGCCGACGCGCTCCAGCTCGCGGCGGCGCTCGTCTGGAGCGAGGGAAAGCCGCGCGGGCGGCAGTTCGTCGGCGCAGATGATCGCCTTCTCGCCGCCGCCCGCCGCGGAAGGATTCACGACGATCCGACCCGCCTGAACATGGGCTTGCCTTCTTCTCCGGGAGGGACCGGGCGACGCAGCGCGACTTCTTCACGCGCCCATGGCGCGTAGAAGACGATCTTCTACCTCGACACGCACCGGAGGCGGCTCCTCGTGGCCGCCCTCACGGCAACGGAGGACTGACGGATCGTGGCCGGCGCTTCGACCTTCGCGGTCGCCCCGCTCGTGCGCCGCGGCCTCGATCATCCGCTCCAGGTCGCGGTCGCTCCGGCCGCAGAACCGCCCTCGCCGTCGAGGAAGGCCTCTCCGATCTCCCCCGCCGCCCCGCGCCCGGGATCTCTTCAAGTTCGTGGCGCCGGGCGCGTTCCCAGAGGGGCTCACTCCACGTTGTCCGCGAAGCCGCCCGGGCGCTTGACGTACCGCCCGGCCGCCGATACAAACGCGCCCGGCATGTTGCGGACCTCGCGATTCCTCGCCCTTCTGCTCGGGCTCGGGCTCGGCGCGGTCGCGCCCGAAGCCGACGCCGACGAGCACCGCCCCCGAATCGTCCACAGGAACGACCTGCCCGGACACCTCCTGCCCGGCCGGGACTTCCTCTCGCCCGGCGAGCCGGAGCCGGTCATGGGCGGGGCGGCGGCGATCGCCGCCTTCACCGTCGCCGAGAGGGCGCGCGGCAAGGCCGCCGGCGAGGGCTTCCTGCTCCTCGACGCCGGCGACTTCTACGACGGCGCGACCGAGGGCGACGCGACGCAGGCCCGCGCGATCGTCGAGGTTATGCGCCTCATGGGCTATGCGGCCGCCGCCCCCGGCAACCACGGGCTCGCCGACGGCGTCGCCGGGCTCGAGTCGCTCGCCGAAAGGGCGCCGTCCCCGATCCTCGCCTGCAACGTCGACGAGGAGGTCGTGGTCGCGGAGCCGGGCGAGGACGGTGGCGCCATCGCCCGCTTCGTCTCTCGCTGTCCCGCTGTCGCGAGCCCCTCTTGACACGACCGCTCTCTACGAAGTCGGCTGCATCCGTCTCGGCGGCGCTGCGCCACGTCCGGGACGCCGAGGCGCTGCTGGCGGGCAGCGTGGGTGTCGCGCCTTCGCCGGATCAGGCATACCACCTCGCCGGCTTCGGGCCCGAGTGCGCCCGCAAGGCGACGCTCTCTCAGCGCTGGGCCGATCCCGCGATCGGCCACCGCTTCGATGACGAGCGGGCGCTCGATCTGCTCATTGCGCTCGACCCGCACGCCCACCGCTATCGTCCGCTCCGATGGAACGTACGGTATCCTGAGCTCTCAGCGTGGAACCCGAACTGCCGATACGACAAGACCGGGACGACCACGCTCGGACGAGCGACGTCGTTCATCCGGCAGGCGCGCGACGCGGTGACCGAGGTAGTGCGTGATCTCTGGACCGATGGACGACTCGAGTCGGAGGCCCTGCGATGACGTTCGATGACGTCATCCCCGCGACTCTCCGCGTCTGCGAAGCGCACCCTGGCTTCGACCAGCTCGCGCGAGCGTGCCTCGTGCGCGATCTTCAGGGCCAGGTCCGTCTCGTGCTCGAGCCGAGACCGGACGTCGCGTTCACACTCGACCTCCCGGCGCTCGCGGTAGCGCTCGCCGCCGAACTTGGCGGGTACTTCGCTCGGCCGCTCCTCTGCACTCAGACGGGCAGCGCGGAGGAACGCCGTCTTGCCGGCGCTGTCCTCGCCCAGATCGCGGGCAGGCCGGAGAGGTGGCCGGCGTCCTGGCCGCACGAGTACGTGATCCCCATCGCAGGCACACACAGGACGAAGAGCGGCATCTGGCTTGGACTGGCCCGCTACCTCTCGAAGGAGGTCTGGCTCACCAGCCGCGACACGGCGCCACCGTGGCCGAAGCATGCGAGGACGCCACCCATCGTCGCGTTCTACTCCTTCAAGGGTGGCGTCGGGCGTTCGACCCTCGCGGGTTGCGTGGCGCGCCGCCTCGTGGATGAAGGCCAGCGCGTCGTCCTCATCGATCTCGATCTCGAGGCACCGGGTGCGGGCACGCTCTTCAAGGTGCAGACCGAACGCGGCGTCATCGACTTCATCCTCGACCATCTGGCGACGGGCAACGCCACTGTCGATCGTTGCCACGCCGCGGCGGAAGCGCTCGGCACGCTCTACGCACCGTCCGTCGATGTCGTACCGGCCGCCGCATCGCTCGACTGGCGGTTCCTCGAGAAGCTCGCCCGCCTCGACTACGCCGGCTGGGGGCCGGGCGCCGACGAGGAGAGCCCGGTGGCGAAGGCCATCCGGGACCTCCTCATCGCGGTAAAGGACGAGCTCAAGCCCGACACCATCCTCATCGACAGCCGATCGGGGCTTCATGACCTCGGGGGCCTGTCGCTACACGCGCTGGCGCACGTCGATGTCCTCCTGGCGCGGAACAGCCCGCAGGATCTCGCCGGGCTGCGGCTCGCGCTCCAGGCTCTCGCCCGCCGAAAGGGCGGCCCCGAGAACCTCGACTGCGTGATCGTCCATAGCCTCGCGCCGCTGCCGCCAGATCAGGATCCGGGCAAGAGCGAGCGGGCGGGATTCCGCGAAGCCGTCTATGACCTCTTCCGCGAGGTCGTGTACCGCGAGGAGGACCAGGACCTGCCTGGTGTGGACGTGGACACGGCGTCGCACTATCCCCGAGTCTTCCCGCGGTTCGGAGACCTCGATCGCCTCCACACGATGGCGGACGTCCCCGAGAACGTGTTCGAGGACGCGGAGCTGGGCGAGATCGTGGCGCGGATCCGAGACCTGTATCCCTCCGACGAGGAGGGCGACGAAGAGCCAGGCGCGGAGGCCGGCGGGGCGCCGCGACCAAACGCATGAGCTACATGGAGCCGGAGGAACGCCGGGCGCTTCTCGAAGAGCTGAGCGAGCTCCAGAGCTCGGCGGACACCTACGGCGACGAGGTCGCCCGCTTCTTCCTGCCGTTGCCGCTCCATGGCCGCGCGCTCGACGAACGGACGTTCATCGTCCGCGGCGAGCGTGGGGCCGGCAAGACCGCGCTCTTCCAGTTCTTGACCCGCCGGGGAATGGATCGAGCGCTCCTGCAGCGGTTGTTCCCCAGGGTCAGGATCCCCGATGCGGTCTGGGTCGAGGGCTTCTCCGAGGGACCGGCCCACCCGAGCGTTCAGGCCCTCGATGCGTTCGGCAAGGACGCCGACGACGAGGGGCTGCGCGCGCTCTGGACCATCCACCTTGTCGGGGTCCTGGCGACTTCGCTCGCGGACGACGCGCCTGAGGAGCCCGAGCGGCTCTCCGTCTGGCGCTCGCACCTCCATGAGCCGTCTCTATGGCTCGAGGAGCTGCGTCCAGGTCTCGGCGGCGTCCTCGGCTGGCTCGACGAGGTCGAGCGGCGGCTCGCGGCGAGGGGCAAGTCGTGTCTCATCACCTACGATCACCTCGATCGTATCGGGCTGCACCAGGGGAGCTCGCTTCGTGAGCGGTACGCCGGGACGCTCCTCTCGCTCTGGCAATCGCTCACGAGCCGCTATCGCCGCATCTGCCCGAAGGTGTTCCTCCGGGAGGACCTCTTCGCCGCGAGCCAGCGGGCGTTCACCGATGCGAGCAAGCTCGAGGCGCGGAGCGTGGCTCTCTTGTGGGATCAGGAGTCACTCTACCGACTCCTGATCCGGCACATGGCCGGCAGCGAGCGCCTGCGAGGCTGGCTCCAGCGCGGCGGCAACGGGGTGCCGCTGCGCGAGGATCCGGTGCTGGGCTGGTTGCCGCCCGAAGCGCTGCCCGAGACCGGGCGCCCTTCCGTGAGCGGGTTCGCGAAGCACCTGGCCGGCGAGTCCATGGGTGAGGGCGTGAAGAAGGGGCGCTCCTACCGCTGGATCCTGAACCACTTGCAGGACGCCCACGTCCGCGTCGTCCCCCGATCGCTCCTGAACCTGATCGGGATCGCCGCTCGCGAGGCGCTGGAGCGCGGCCCTGCCGGCCAGCACGACCGACTCCTCGACCCGACCGAGCTCGCGATCGCCCTCGACGAGACGTCGCGACGTCGGGTGAAGGAGCTCGAGGAGGAGCATCCGGTGGTGCGGCGGCTGAGGAACCTGAGCGGCCTCGTGCTCATGCTCGATCGCGATGTCGTCGAAGAGCGCCTCGCTCAGCACGCGCCAGGCGAGGACGGTGGTTTCGGTGACGATGGTCGCCGGGTCACGGAGGAGCTGATCGGCATCGGTGTCCTCCGCGTGCGCCCCGACGGGCGCATCGACGTCCCCGACCTCTACCGCTACGGTTTCGACATCAAGCGCAAGGGCGGCGTTCGCCGACCGGTATAGGCACGTTCACGATCGGTGGCAGTGGCGACCAGAGGGGGCTGACGCCCCCTCTGGACTCCTCCACGGTCTCGCGCCGGCGACGACGGCGCTCGGCGCCGGAAGTAGACGACCCTCCGCGTGCGAGAAGACCTCCTCTACTACGGGGCGCCCCCGAGCCCGGCGCGTCGGGCCTGGGCTCTGCGAGCGCCGCGCCGCTCGCGGGGGCGGGGGCCTCGAGCGGCGGCGGCTCGGAGGCCGCGACGACGACGAGGTCCAGGTGGTCCACCTGGCGGAGCGTGAAGAGCAGCTCCGGCCTCTCGTCGAGGCGCGCGCCGACACGGCGTGGGCCGCTCGCTTCGCTCGCTGAGCACGAGCACGAACGGGGATCTGTTGGGTCGATGACGCTCTCCCCCTTTCGGACGCCCGTCGCCGAGCGCGCGGTGCCGGGCATCGCGGATCGCGCCGCCGCGTCCGATCGACCCCATGTAGGCCCAGTCGTCCTGGCCTGGGCACTCGCGCCGGGGAGGTAGGTGAGGCGGTGGAAGGCCCCACGCTGCCGGCATCGCCGGGAACCGCGACCTGCGTCCCAGGAACCTCTTCGACGTCTGCCCACTCGATCAGGTCCGGGGCGGGGCGCGGCGAGTAGTGGCCGGGGACGATAGACTATGGAATTGCGCTCGTCGCCGTCGCACCGAGGTAGGCGGACACGAACTGCCTAGTCCTTGCTGAGATGTGCGGCTCTTCGGTGACGAGGGACTTGAGCGAATCAAACTCGCTGTTGAACACGAGTGAGCCCCTGGCGTTTCGTGCGAGCACGCCGTGCTCGAACGCGATCCGAAGGAGGTCGTCGCGGTCGCCGAGCTGCTCGGGCGACCACCGTGCCTGCTGAACGGTCTGCTCTCGACGACTGCGTTGGCGGCGGAACATGAGAACGAACTTTCTCAGCGCATCTCCCCTCAGCGTGTCGGCGAGCACGGGCAGCACTGCCGCTGCGCGGCCGCGATAGGGAGTCCAGGGGTGGCCGACGCCTGGCCAATCGACGCGGAAGCGATCGGTCTCGGGCCCCCAGACGCGGAGCTTGAGATTCGAACCGGTGGACGAGTACGCCGTGGCGGCGAGGCTCACGCTCCTGGTTCGATCGACGGCAACGTCGTCGCAGCCGATCACGAGTTCTCCGCATCGGACTTCGACTGCTGGACCCAGGGCGAAGCGTTGATCCGGAAGTCCCACGCGGACCGTACAGCCGACGTCGATGTCAGCCTCGCAGAGACGCCGCCAGAAGTGAACACCCGCTCCGGTGTCGAGGAGTTGTAGCTCGGGTACCGAGTCCTGTTCGTCGCTGACGATGATGCTCGCCGCGATGCCGTCGTCGGTAGCGATCAGGGACGTCTCGACCTTCCGGTTCCGTGACAGGAACGATTCGTAGACGATTCCGAAGTCCTGTCCGTCGAGCGTCGGCGTCGATTGATCCAGCAAGCTGATCACGAACTCTGCGAAGAGCGGCGAGGGAAGGAACAGTTCCTCTCTACTCCGCATGACGGCACGGACTGCGTCCGCCATCCGTTCGTCCGCACGAGTTACACCCCACGCATAGGCGAACTCGCGGAACACCACGTTCGCGAAACGTCGGCCGGAGAGGAACGGATGTTGCGGCAGAATCGTGCTGAGCGTGTCCTCGTACTCGCTGGCCATCGATGACTGGAGGGACTTCGGCGCTGCCCCGCTGGGCTGCCGCAGGGCATGCCCAAGAACCCTCGCGCACTGCTCGTCCGACTGGTAGAGCGAATCCCACTGCGCCCACTTCAGGTCTGCGGCCTTGGCACCGAGGCGCTCGCGGGCGGCCTTGGCGACCTTCTTCTGCTCGCGCACCTGGAGTTGCCCGACGATGTCGGCGAGGAACTGCCAAGGGTTTCGTGCAGCCGCCGCTTGCTTCCGCAGTTCTTCGAGGAGCGCGGCGTAGTTGCCGACGTAGAGGTACTCGGCTACCGCCTCCAACACCGGTGCGTACCCGAGGAAGTCTCGGACGCGACGGTCCTGCCAGGCGGCGTTGGGGGCGACGTCGAACAGGTCGTAGACGACCCGGAACACTTCTGCGCGAACGTCTGAGAACGGTTTCCGTTGACCGCGGTGTGTCGCCGGAACGCTATCGCGCTCGTGGAGCGCATCAAGTCGCCTGTCGATGAACGAGATCGCCTGCGGTTCCTCGAAGTAGTCGATCCGGAGGCGCGCGACTGGCACATCTGCGTCTTCTAGCGTGAGATAGACCCAGTCAGCTGTGTCGGTTCGGGCGAGAAGCACGAGCGTGGGCTTGGCGCGAGGTTCGTGGAACGCGGTCGCGATGTCCGCGAGGAACGCGTCGAAGTTCTGGCTGCCTGCTCGTACCTGCGCCTCGTCCAGCGCATCGAGGATGAAGAGGAACTCGCCGGTCTTGAGGCGCTTCAGCACCCCCGTCGCCTTTAGGTCGTACGCCTCGAGGATCTTGCCGGAGAAGGTCCCGCTACCGACGTTGATCGCCGAGAGGTCCCACAGAACCGCGCCCGTCTGTCGCGCGAGTTCCCCGGCCAGCGTGCTCTTGCCGACGGCCCCGGGTGCGGTAAGCAGGAGAACCGAGCTACGTCCTTGCTCGATCGGGGTCTCCACGTTGAGTCCCGGTTCGACGAACGACCGATTCACGCTCTCGACGTACGAGAGCCCCGCGGGCAGCTTCTCCGGCTTGAACTTCTCGTCGCCGCGAGGCAGTGCGGCAACGAGATCGCGAAAGTCCATTGTGCTCACCAGACCAGTATCCCGAGAAGAGCGATACGAGGATAGGATTTCAACTTCCGCCTTCTCCCGAACTCTGGATTCGTCGGGCGCATACTCGCGATTCAGGACCGCGACCAACTTCCAAAGGAATCGCGCGAGAACGTCTGCTTTCGTGCGAACGCATATGGTACGGGCGAGGCGGCGGCTACGTCAAGCCTCCCACGTCGTTCCCGCCGGCGCGGTCGGGGGCCGCTCGGACGCGCCGCACGCTCGCTTCACCTCGCCCCGCCGGGTGAGGTCGAGGCAATCCTCTCGATGACGTTCGCACCCGCCGCTCCCTACGTCGCTGCCGAGCGAGGGGGAGACGAGACGCCTCTTTGCCGAGACTGTCGCGCACCTCAAGCGTGCGACGCAGCTCGTGGCGGGCCGCCCCGCGATGCTCGGCTACCTCGGCCTCGTTCTTCGGCGGTGGCACCTGCACGACCTCGCGGCGGATCGCGCGGAGCTTCTCGACGGCGCGAGCAGCGGATCCGAGGCCGTCGTCTACGACCTGAGCATCGGCGGCCTGGTCGGCAGTTCCCGTTCCCGCTGACGATGTCATCTGAGCGAGAGGATACTGATCTGATAGTCGACGAGGGCCTCGAGCCGGCGAACGAAACCAACTTGCGGGGAGGTCGGAGTCGGGGCGACTCGGAGCTTCGCCGTTTCGCCGAGGCACGCGGGTTCGACCTCCTGCCGCCCTACGTCGACAACGGCGGCTCAGGGGCAAACGAGAGCCGGCCGGCTGGCCCGGCCGCTCGAGCGCGCTCACATGCTGCCGAGCCATCCCGACGCGGGCCGACCACCGTGCGTCCGGAGCCAGAGTCATCCACGTACATCTACCTCGTCCGTCGGCAGCAGCCAGGCATCGCAAATGGAACTGGGTCAGGCCTCTGCGGACGACGAAGACGTGATCGGCCATGCGGTTTTGCCCTCCAGCTGCGGTCCAGAGACCAGGCGATGCGCCAGAGCGGACGAGGCGCCGCGCGGGGCACGCGCCGCTGCGGCCAGGTCCTCGAGCGAGCACGGACGGACGACGACCAGCGCGCGGCGCGCGGCGGGCGACGTCGGGTCGAGGACCTCGATCTCCTCCTCCCGCGCGTCACGTGACACGGTCGCGTAGAGGAGGGTCGCGCGCGCGAGGCCGGTGCCGAGCGCGTAGATCGCGAGCTGGTACAGCATGTCGCGCGGGAGCGAGTGCACGGCGAGGTCGCGGTACTTCGCGTCGAGGATCGCGGCCGGGCGGCGGCCGCGGAGGACGACGATGTCGGGGCGCGGCGCGGGTGCGGGACGGCCGCGCGGGTTCTTGCCGGGCACGAAGCGGAAGACGGAGCCGAGGCGCGACTCTCCCTCGACCTCGTGGTCCGGGAGGTTCTCGGCGAGGAGGCGGGTGAGGACGAGCTGGAAGAGGCGGTTCATGTCGAAGAGGAGGCCCTGGAGACGCAGGGGAGTCGCGTCTTCGCGGTCGGGCTCGAGGGCGAGGCCGTGGGACTCGGCCAGGAGCCGCACGAGTTCGAGGGCCGGCTCGTAGGCACCAGTGAGGCGCGAGCGCGCCCGGGTCAGGGCGGCGAAGGCGGAGGCGTCGAGCGGGATCGGCTGGACGATCTCGGCAAGCTGGGCCGCGAGGCGGCGCGCGAGCAGCGCCAGCTCGCGGTCGGCGGTGAGCCGCGCGCCGAGGCGAAGGCCGGCGAGGAGGACGCGGTTCGGGAGCGTGTCCTCGTGGCGGACGTGGTGGATGCACGGGAGGACGGCCGCGGTCGGGAGGCCTCGGCGCGCGATGCCGTCGATGTCGATGCGGCCGCGGGGCGAGGCGAGGTCCTCCGCGCGGCGCAGGTAGGCGCGATGCGGGCCACGGGCGAGGATCTCCTCGGCCTCGGCGACGAGCTGGGCGACGAGGAGGTCGGGCCAGGCGAGCGGCGCCGTGGCGTAGGCGGCGTGGCGGTGGAGGTGCAGGTCGCGCAGGCGGAAGCCGTAGCGAACGAGATCGAGGAACGGCGCGCCCGCGATCTTCGGCAGGATCGTGATCTCGAGGTCACCGAGGCGAATGCGACCGACGAACGAGGTCGCGCGCAGGTGCAGCCCGTGGCGCATCTCCTGGATCTCGAGCCGTCCCGAGGCGGTGAGCTGCTCGGCGAGGGCGCGGGCGGCCGGGTCGTCGCCCAGGTCACGCCCCGCGAGCGCCGGGCAGTCCGCGGGCGTGCGCTCCTCCCACTCGGCCAGGGTGACGCGCAGGACGCCGGCGGTCACGGGTTATCTCCCTTCCGCTTCCTCGTCCAGAGTCGGGACCGGCGCGGCCGCCTCGATCACGACGGGCGACGCGTCCGCGGAAAGCTCCTCGCCGGCACCGTCCTCCGCCTCGCCGTCCTCGGCTTCGTCCGCAGCGACCGCGTGCGTCGAGGTCGCCAGCTCGGGATCGAGCGCGAGGAGCGCGTTCACGAGCTCGGCGCCCTGGTCGGGTGCGAACAGCTCGTCGAAGACCCGCTGCGCCTTCGTATCGACGATCCGCGGGCCGAGGATCTCCGCGAGCGTCGCGTAGTCCTCGTAGCAGTGCTCCTCGAGGAGCGGGATCACGTCCTCGCGCAACACGCGCGCGAACCTCGAGACGTCCCGGATCGCCTTGTCCCCCTCCATGAAGTAAGCGTGCCCTATCTGCAAGTTTCGGGCGTCGCGGCGGACGCGCTGGCAGATCCGGGCGTTCAACCGCCGCAGCCAGTCACCCAGCGGCAGGCCGCCTACCCTGGACTCGTCGAGCAGCTCGGGCTCGGGCATGAGCTCGACGAACCCGAAGCGCCGGCGCAGGGCGACGTCGAGCAGCGCAATCGACCGGTCCGCCGTGTTCATGGTCCCGATGACGAGCACGTTCGCCGGCACGCGGAATGCCGCCCCCGACACGGGCAGCGTGATGTCCTTGTCCCGCTTGTCCCGCTCGAGCGACGTGAGCAGCTCCCCGAAGATCCGCGGGACGTCGCCGCGGTTGATCTCGTCGATGACGAGGAAGAAGCTGCGGTCCCGACGACCGTCCGCGTCCCGGCACAACGTCTTGAACAGGCCGTCGCGCCGGACGAAGGTCATGGTCCCGCTGGCCGCCGCCTCGGGACGGTACCCTTCGAGGAAGTCCTCGTACCCGTAGCCCGGGTGGAAGCTCACGACCTGGACGCGCTTGCCCGGGCCACGAATCGCGGCCTGCTGCTCGGCGCTCAGGCCTTCGAACTCGACCCCGTGCTCCTCGTGCGCCGCCAGATCGCACGCGGTCCGGAGGGCCCAGTAGGTCTTCCCGGTGCCGGGCGGGCCGTACAGGATCGCCTGGCCCTTGCGCTCGAGGGCGGCCTGGACGCGGCCGGCGACGTGCTTCAGGCGGGGAACCGGGCGTGGACCGGGTTGGGGTCCGGGCTCCGGGCCGACCGGCTCGGGCTCGGGTGGAAGCGGCGGCCTCACGACCTCCGGTGATCCGAGCACGCGACGCCGGACCTCGATCAGGTTCTCGGCCCGGGCCACCTTGTCGAAGAGCCCGCCGACGCCCTCGGGGATCGGCAGGCGGAAGGGCTCGACCTCTTGCCACTTCACCGCCCGCCGGTGGGCGAGGGCATGGCGCTCCTCGAACTCGTAGTCGCCTTCGATCCGCCCGAGCGCCACGATCTGGCCGCTTGCGAGGACGAGGACCTGATCGCCCACCCTCGCGACCCGGAAGGAGCGAAGCTCCGTCGCGCGCCGGCCCTGGGCCCGTGCCTCCAGGTGTGGGTACGCGGCGGCGACCGCGGCGCGCACCGAGTCCTTCATCCCTGCTGTCGGGAGCTTCGAGATGTCACCCAGCGTTAGGCCGGGGAACCCGAGCATGCCCTCCTTGAACCACGTGGCGCGAGTGTCTCCCGCGCTCGCGAGATCGGTGATCCAGAACCCGCGGTGCGGACCATGGTGGTGGTTCAAGGTCAGCGCGACGTGGTTCAGCAGCATGTCGAGCTGTCGCGCCAGACCCACGAATCGCCCCGCGCAGACGAACCGTCCGGGGAGCTGCGGAGGGAGCTGGAGAAGGTGGATGAGATGCCAGTCCTGCCAGTTGCGCACGTGAAAGGGATCGAGCTTGTCCGGAAAGAGAAGCGTGAAGTACTTGTGGCCCCACGCCGAGTCGCTGAGGTCGGGCGCGGCCGCCTCCATCTCGCTCTGCAGCCGCTCGTAGTCGGCGTCCGTCGCGCTCGGAGGCAACCGCTCGAGGAGCGCCGTCCCCCGCACGATCTGAGTGCGGTGCTGGCGGGCCCGCCCGATCGCCTCGTCGACCGTGAGCTCGCGCGGCTTGCGCGTGTACCCCGCGATCCAGGCGCCGTCTTCCGCGCGCCGGTAGATGCCGAACTTGAGCGCGCTCCCGCCGCCCACGCCGCCGAAGGGGCGGGTGGAGAAGTCGTCCTCGTCCTTGAACTCGAGCCAGTAGACAAGGCTATCCTTCGTCTTGTGGCCGTGCATGGCGTCCAGGAGCGCCTCGCCGTCGAGGCGGTTCAAGGCGTCCGGGCCGAACTTCTCGCGGAAGCGGGCGAGGTAGGCGTCGAGCTTGTCGTGCGGAACGAGCTTCCCGTCCGCCTGGAGGCGATCGCGCGTCGCGAGGAGCGCCTTCGCGATCTCGGGGGCGATGACGTGGCTCACTTGACGGGCACCTCCGTCGGCAGGACCTCGATCAGCTCGGCCGAGACGGCGATCTCGTCCTCGGCGATGCCCTCGAGCACGATGGGCTTCGCGTCCGCGTTCAGCGGCTCGAGGACGACGCGCGCGTGACGCCAGCCGCCTGCGCCGTCCGAGACCTTCTCGGAGCGCCAGCGCTTGACGGTGTAGCTCGCGCCGGTCTCGGGGTCGGCGATCGAGCGGTGCTCGGCGAGGACGATGCGGCCGTCGCGGCTCCCCTCGACCGGCCCGCGGAAGAGGCACCAGGCCCGCTCGGGGATCCGGGGAAGCATCGACGTCCCCACGACCTCGGCCACGAACATGCCCCGCGCGAGCTTCCGCGCGGTCGGCGGCTCGACCCAGCCCTCGGTCTCGACGCGCTGCGGGTCCACGAACCCGCCCGCCGCTGCCCGGACGGAGTAGAGAGGGACGAGCTTCGTGTACTTCTCGTCCTCGGCCGGGCTCTCGACGAACCGGAACGGCGGCCGGCGCGCCACTCGCGCCGGCGCCGCCGCGCGCGGCGGGTGCGCGACGCGCGCGTCCGCGGGCGGCGGGTCGAGCCGTGTCGCGTACGGGACGCCGGTCTCGATCGCGCGCTGCATGGCATCGTAGATCTCGAGGATCACGCGCTTCGTGCGGTACTCGCCGTGGGCCGCCTCGTCGTTGCGCTTGACGATCGGGAAGGTCTCCATGACGTAGTCGACGTCGTCCCGCGGAAGGCCGTAGAGGTGGAAGAAGGCGGCGTCGAGCTCGCAGCGGAGGAGGAAGCGCCGGCCCTCGTCCCACCGGTACGGCGGACCGTCGTAGCCGCAGTCGCGGGCGAAGGGCTCGAGGTCCCAGGCAGTGTAGGTGAGCTCTAGGACTCGGGGTAGGATCCAGTCGGTGAGGCACTCGCAGGGGACCCAGGAAGCTCGGGCTTTCCCGGCTGAGGGACGGAGAACTGGAAGCTGCTTTGCGATTCCGTTTGTCAGGTGTGTGCCACCGTTCAGCTGTCGGCAAACGTAATCGAGTGTGAAGGCGTTTAGATTGGACAATAGCACGCATGCTTCGCGGGCGCTCGCATTCAGCGCGACAAGAACTCGCAGAGTGTAGGCAACGCCCAAGCGAGGGAGAAGTGTAGCTATCACGGTGCGCTCGTCTGTGCTTCGGCAAATGTCACGCCATGCCAGTAGCCAGCCGTGCGACCAGCCCGCTATCCTCCGGTCAAGGATCGTAGCCTGAGTCCAGTATCGAAACGTCGGCCCGAATGAGGCATCGGCCAGGAGCGCATCGGGACTCTGCGGCAGTGCCGTGGACTCCGATGCCGCACGCTGGGCAGCGTAGTCTGCGAACCGGTGGTTGTACTGATGGATCAGTTTTGCCTCGTAGACGGCTCTCAGTCGCCGCGTATCGAGAGCTGGGTCTACTCGTGAGTCGAGTAACTCGCCGGTCGCTGTGTCATTGGTGACGTGGTAGAGACCTTGCCGGATATCCACACCCCAAGGACTGTCTACGGTCGGCACCTCTCGCACGAGAACGGGAACACGAGAGTAGATTGCTTTGGTGATCTCCGCGTCGCGCTTCGATCGAAAGGTTGGGCACGTGTGCGTGTTTGGACTGAGGATCGCAAAGTCCTCAGCTGCCAACTGGAAATGCCGCCCCTCGTCAACGAGGTGTCCAACGTGCCTTGCAAAGAAAAGGAAATCCGCCGCCTGCACCGGTCGCTCCTTGCCGGTGAGTGTCAGGAGGCAAAACTTGTATCGTGCATGACCAATGCGAGCGAACAGCCCCTCGCCCGTCTGAAAGTCGTACAGACTTTCGAGCTGTTGACCGTGGACGAGCGAACCGAAGAAGCCCTTTGTGGTGTCGTCGGTGGCGATGCCACTGGGTACAAGGCACCCCACTCGTCCGCACAGTGTGATTAGGCTTCGGTTTAGCTCTGCAAAGATGGCGTACGTGTTGATGTCACCACGTCCGCAGAGTGGATACCTCCCTGTCTCGCGCAGAAGACGTGCTTCCGCATCTGCTCGGCGCAGAGCCTCCGTCCAGTCACCAAACAGCTCTGGAGCACTTCCCTTTAGCGCGGCGATTGCACTCTTGCGGGCTGCTGCGTTCTTAGAACTCGCTACGTCCGGGCGTCGCGACGCGAAGAACTCCTGCTCTTCTATCTTGACGCGCTCCCACGGCGGATTCCCGAGCACCACGTCGAACCCACCGCTCCAGCCCGTCTCCTCATTCTCCGGCTTCTCCCCCTTCCCCCCGGTCCCTCCCCCCTTCCCCTTCCCCGCCCCCTGCCCCAGCCCCTCCCCCTCCCCCGGCACCCGGAACACCTGCGGAAACGCCAGGTGCCAATGAAAGAACCGGTACCCCTCCTCCCCCGCGACCCGCTCGACTTCCCTCGCGGTCGCCGGCAACGCCACCGCGCCTTCCCTCTCCAGGATCCGCAACCGCTCGTGCGTGACGGCCGCGTCCTCCATCTCCCCCGGCACCTTCCGCCACACGAACGCGGCGCACCACGCATCCGCCGCCAGCTTCGCTCGCTGATACTCCGGCGACCCGCGCAGCCGCTCGAACCCAGCCGCCTTCTCCTTCACCCCCGCAAGATCCTCGTCCCCTCCCCTCTCCACCGCCTCGGCCGCGGCCCTCAGCGCCGCTAGCGCCTCGGCCTGGCCGGTCCGCGCGAAGAGCATCTTCTGGCGCGTCTTGCGCTCCTCGCGGTTCTGCCTCTTCAGGCGCTTCGCGACGTCCTTGTCGTCTCCCTCCAGCGGCGCGAACGCCTCGTCGCGGAGGCCCTTCGCGAGCAGCGCGGGCGTCGTCCCGAGGAGCGAGTTGCCGACCTGGAGGTGCGCGTCGAGGAACGAGAGGGGTCGGCCGGGGTCGACGGCCTCGAGCCAGAGGCTGACCTTGCAGAGCTCGAGCGCCATGGGGTTCAGGTCAACGCCGAAGATGCAGCGGCCGACCACGTCGCGGAGCGCGCGGCGATAGGCCTCGGGGCTCGGCTCGTCGTCGCCCGAGCGCACGAGCGCGAGGCGGCGCGCGATCCGGTGCGCCGCGGCGACGAGGAAGTGGCCGCTGCCGCAGGCCGGGTCGCAGACCCTCGTGTCGAGGATCGCGGCCTCGGGGTCGGGGGCGGCCATCTTCTCGTCGAGGACGGGCTCGAGGGCGGAATCGAGGAGGCAGTCGACGAGGGATGTGGGCGTGTAGTAGCTCCCCGTCGTCTTGCGCTCGTTGCCGGCCACGATCGCGAGCTCGAACGCGCCCGCCTGGCGCTCGATCCGCGGACGCAGCTCGAGGAGCGACTCGTAGACGCTTCCGAGCTCGTCCGCCCCGACCTCGGCCCAGCTCACGGGACGGCGGACCCCGCCGTCCTCGATCTCGACGAGGGCGCGGACGGCGGCGAGGAGGTCCTCGTTGGAGAGCTCGAGGCCGCGGAGGGCCGGGACTGCGCTCTCGTGCCAGAGGAAGCTGCCGAGCGCGGGCAGACCGAGGGCCGCGCACCCGTCGTGGAGGCGCTCGAGGACGAGCGCGAGCCGTCGCCAGAGATCGCCATGCGGACCGCCGCGGCGGCGCTGGGCGAAGTCGCGGAGGTGGGTCGTCGCGTACCAGTCGGCGTAGCGGGCGCGGGCGGCCGCGTCGGCACGCGGGTCGAGGAGGACGCCGCGGTCCTCCGTCACGAAGACGAAGATCAGGCGATAGACGAGGCGGAGGAGCTGGCGGTAGTAGTCGATCTCGGTGAGCGCTCCGTCCGCGAGCGCCCGCTGGAGGCGCGCGTTGGCGCGGTGCCGGAGGAAGCCCGAGCCGAGGCGCTCGATCGCCCGCTGGACGCCGTCGCGCAGGCGGTCGCGGGCGCGGACGCCCTCCTCGCGGGCACGCTCGAACCACTGCTCGAGGAAGCAGGCGGCGTCCGCCTCGCGGCGCACCCGGCTCTCGTGGCCGACGAGCCAGAGAACGCGGAACTCGCTGAACAGCTCGTCCTCGAAGACCTGCTCGAGGTCGAACTCGAGATAGGCCTGGCGCGTGATGCTCCGGTTGTCGCGGAGGACCCGCAGGACGAGGCCGTTCGAGAGGAACGCCCAGTCGTGCGCGTCGGATCGATTGAGAAGATCCTGAACGAGCCCGTGCGGCGTCGTGCGCGCGGCGCCCTTCACCGCCTCGGTGCGCGTGTCGAGCGGGACGCGCGCGCCGAGGAGGTGGACGGGCGTGCGCGTCGGCTCGTGGAGATGCGAGACGGGGAAGGCGCGCCCGTCGGCCGGGATCGCCTCCTTCAAGCCCGTGAGCCGCCCGTAGCCCAGCTCCTGGAAGAGGGGCAGAAGCCAGCGCTCGCGCGTGACCCGGGTCGCCGGGGTCCCGGCCGGCTCGCGCGCGAGCGCGTCGCGGAAGGCCGCCCACGCCCCGAGGAGCCGGCTCCAGGCGCGGTTCACGACCTCGCCCTCGCGCTCGTGCGCGAGGATGCCGTAGTCGGCGTCGCGGACACCCGGGAGGCGCGCCTCGCGCGCTGCGATCCGCTGGAGGAGGTCGTGCGGGAGGAGCCCGCCCTCGCTGCGGATGGCGACGAAAGGGGAGCGGCCGGCGCGGCGGCTCACGGCTTCGACTCCGCGGGCCCTTCGACTCCGGGCCCGCTGTCGCGGGCCCTCCGCTCAGGGCGAACGGAGGGATCGTCAGGGCGAACGGAGCGATCGTCAGGGCGAACGGAGGGATCGTGAGGGTGAGCGGTGGAATCCGGGAGATAGACGAAGATACCGAGCACGTCCGCCGGGAGGTGCGGCTCGACGCGAAGCGCGCGGACCGCCTGGCGCGCGGCCCTTCGCACGCGCCGGTGGGCCTCGAGCAGCTCGTCGCCGCGGCGGCGGACGGCCTCGTCGAGCGCCGGGCGCAGGTCGGCGAAGCGGGAGAGCACGCGCTCGAGCTGGTCGCGGGCGACATCCGTGCTCGTGTTCGCGTCGGGGGCGGCGGCGAGGAGCGGCTCGAGGTCCGCCGCGTCGAGCCACTCGGCGGCTCCCGGCGCCCCTCGGAAGCCGACGAGCATCTGGTCCTCGGCGAGGACCTTGCGCTCGGGCCCCGAGGCGGCGCCATCCCGGGCCGGGGTCACGATGTGAAAGCGGAGCCGCAGGAGCAGGAGCGTCGTCCGCTTCGCGACCGCGCGCGTGCGCACGACGCCGGAGCGGCGCGCCGGGCCGCCCTCGAGCTGCGGGTCGAGGGCGGTCTCGAGCACGTGCGCCGCCAGGCCGGCGATGACCGCGTGCGTGCGCGTGAGGAGCGTCACGCCGCGGCCAAGGGCGCGCTGCTCGAACGCGGCCTTGAAGGGGCGCTCGGCCTGGATCGCATCGCGGACCGCGAGCGGGGCGCCGGCGGGGTCGATGGCGACGGGAGCCGGTCGCGTCGGGCGCAGGTCGGCGATGGTCCCGCCGAGCGCCGGCAGCGCATCGCGCACGAAACGCTCGATCGTCTTGTCGTCGCCGATCGCGCGGCGCGTGGCGTCGAGCTCGGCCTGAACCTCGGCGAGGTCGATCGGGCGCTGCGCGTAGATCGTCCGGCTCCGCTTGTGGCGCTCGGCGGCGGCGGTCCAGACCGTGTCGACCTCGGCCTTGTACGCCTCGGCGAAGGGGAAGCGCATCTGCTCCGCCTCCTCCTTCTTCCCGCGCAGGATCAGGCCCTCGAGGATCGCCTGGACGACGGCGTCGTTGTCGAGCGGGATGGGGACCGTGACGCCGAGGAGATCGCGGATCGCGTTGTGCTTGCGGACGAGCACCTCGATCACGATCCCGTCCACGGGGTTGTCCTTGCCGTAATACGTGAGCGCGCGCACGCGCTCGCTCCGCTGGTTGAAGCGGTCCACGCGCCCCTCGCGCTGCTCGTGGCGCGTCGGGTTCCAGCAGAGGTCGTAGTGGACGACCGCGTCGAAGACGTGCTGGAGGTTGATCCCCTCCGAGAGGCAGTCCGTGCAGACGAGGACGCGCGGGCGCTCCTCGTCGAGGGCGAGGATCGCCGCCTCGCGCTCCTCCGGCGCGCTCCGCCCGGTGACGCACGCGACCTGGACCTTGTCGCCCTTGCCGATCTCCGTGCGGAGCGCGGCCGCGACGTACTCGGCCGTCGCGATGAAGCGGCAGAAGACGATCGGGGCGAAGCCGTCCTTGAGGAGACCGCGGACCAGCTCCGTCGCCTTCGCGAGCTTGCGGTCCTTCTCGCCCGTGAGCTTCCGCGCCTCGGCGGCGAGCGCGCGCAGCCGGCGCTGCTCCGTAGTGCCCGTGCCCGTGCCCGTGCCCGCGTCGGGGTCGCCCTCGCCGGTGTCCCCCTCCTCGGTCACGCTCCCCGGGACGACGTCCGTCCCCTCGGCCCCCTCGTCGGCCTGGTCGAGCACGACGCGCCGGCCGACGGCGTCGGCCTCCTCGACCGTGTCCGTGTCGAGGCTCGCGGCCCGGCTCGTGAGCGTCGCGACCGCCGCCTCGGGGCTCGACGAGATCGAGCGGAGAAGCGCGAGCGCCGACCACCAGCGGACGCGGCGCCGCCGCTCGTCGCCGCCCCGGGCGCCGGCCGGGTCCCCCACCTGCTCCTTGCACCACGCGAGCGCCTTCTCGAGGAAGAGCCGGTACTCGGGGTGCAGCCTGTAGGTCACCTCGGCGACGTCGCGCTGCGGGAACGGCGTCTCGACACCGAGGAACGCCTCCAGGTCGGCGCGCCGCCGCTGCACGAGGTGCCGGGCAAGGACCTCGCGGTGCCTGCGGTTCGCCTCCCCGGTCAGGTCGTCCGGCATCGCGGCGAACGCCGGGTCGAGGAGGGCGAGCAGCGACCGGAAGTCCTGCTCGTTCCCGGAGTGAGGCGTCGCCGTGACGAGGATCACGTGCCGGTCGGGCGCGGCCGCGACCTTCTCGAGCAGCGCGTGACGCAGCTGCGCGGCCCGCCCGGCGCCGCTCGCCGCGCAGCCGTGCGCCTCGTCGACGATGACGAGCTCGGGGCACGTGCGCAGGAACTCGAGGCGGCGCCGCTCCATCTTGATGAAGTCCATCGAGATGACCGTGTGCGGGTGCCGCTCGAACAGCGACTCGCCGGCCGCGCAGGCGCGCTCGAGGCGCGCGGCCGTGCCGGCGAGGACGAGGGTCGCGTCGATGTGGAACTGGTCGCGGAGCGCGCGCTGCCACTGCTCGGCCAGGTGCGGCGGGCAGAGGACCGCGAGGCGTTCGACCTCGCCGCGGTCGAGCAGCTCGCGCGCGATGAGGCACGCCTCGACGGTCTTGCCGCAGCCGACGTCGTCCGCGATGAGCAGGCGCACGCGGTCGAGCCTTAGCGCCATGAGGAGCGGGACGAGCTGGTAGGGACGCGGCTCGACGGCGATGCGCGCGAGCGACCGGAACGGACCCGCACCCGAGCGGAACCCGAGGCGCACGGCCTCGCGGAGCAGGCGGCCGGACACGTGGCTGCCGAGGTCGCGCGCCGGGTCGGGGAGCGCGAACTCCGCCGGCTCGATCGGCTCGAGGGGCCGGTAGATCCCGGTCACCTCGTCGTCGGTCCCGCCGAGCGGGCGCAGGACGTAGAGGTCCTCCGCCGGGCGCGACTCGGGGAGGACGATCCACTCGCGGCCGCGGGCCTTGACGAGGGAGCCGGTCGCGAAGATCGGCGTCGCGGTCATGCCCTGGCCCCCTCCTCCTCCCGCGTCGCGGTCGCATCCGCGAACACGTCCGCCGGCAGGTCCGCCAGGAACGGGCTCGGCTCGCCCGACCACGTGATGCAGAGCTCGTCGCGCGCCCGCGTCATGGCGACGTGCAGCAGGTGCCGCTCGCGCGCGAGCACGTCCTCGCGGTCCTGCGGGTCGGGAGCGGCGCGCAGGGCCGGCGGGCTCGGGAGCGCGGCGGCCGAGGCGTCGAGCACGAGGACGGCCCGGAACTCGAGACCCTTCGCCCGGAAGAGCGTCCCGAGCGCGACGCCGTCTCGGGCCTCGACCGTCTCGTCGGCGAGTCGGCGCGTCGGGATGCCCGCCGTCTCGAGGGCCGCGGACACCGCGTCGAGGCGGCGGCCGCCCGCGCGCAGGAACACGGCGATCGAGGCCGGCGCGATCCCGGCGTCCCTCCAGCCGCGGATCGTGCGGACCGCGTGCTCGAGCTCGGCCGCGGGCGTCGGGAACGCGGCCCGCCGCGGCCGCGGCCCGCGCAGCAGGCTGCGCGTCGCCTGACGGCGCTCGGCGCCGCCGTCGAGGTCGTCCTGCTCCGCGCCGAGGACGCGATCGGCGGCGCGGCGGATCTGCTCGGTCGTGCGGTAGTTCACGCGGAGCGTGTGCGAGCGCCCGCGGACGGCGATCCCGCAAGCGCCCAGGTTCACGCGGCTCGCGTAGATCCGCTGCGAGGCATCGCCGACGAGCATGAGGAGCCCGGGGTCGGCGGCCGCGAGCGCGCGCACGAAGCGGAGCGCCGGCGGGCGCAGGTCCTGGACCTCGTCGACCACGACGGCGTCGAACGGGCTCGCGACGCGCCCCGACGTCACGAGCGCCTCGGCCCGGCGGCACAGCCCCGGGAAGTCGATGAGGTCGCGCCGCGCGAGGTCGGCCATGACCGCGTCGAAGACGGCCCACAGCGCCCGGCGCTCGCGCACGGAGATCGGGCGCCCGCGCCCGGTACGGCGCGCCGAGCGGTACTCCTCCCACGCCCCGATCCCCTGGGCCTGGACGACGTTCGTCCACTCGGCGCGCACGAAGGCCGGGTCGGCCGCCGCGCCGCCCTGGCTCGCGCCCTCGGGAGGCCGCGCGAGGACCCGGTCGAGCGCATCGCGAATCTCGTCGTCCGTCGCCGGGCGCAGGCGCGGCTCGACCTGGCGGACGATCGCGAGCGCCTGCTTGTCGACGGTCGAGACCGTGATGCGCGCGCGCTCCTGGGCGTCGGGACCGCAGAGGCGGTCGAGCTGGCGCTCGATGGTCCGGCAGAGCGTGGTCACGTAGGACGTGAGGAGGACGCGACGCCCGCGCCGCGCCAGGTGCCGCGCGCGATGGAGGGCGACGACGGTCTTGCCCGTGCCCGCCCCGCCCGCGACCTTGACCGGCCCGCGGAACTCGCCCTCGACGAGGGCGCGCTGCGACGGGTGAAGAAACGCGATCCAGCGCTCGTGCGGGGCCTCGAGGGCGGCGCGCAGCTCGGCCTCGTCGTCGGCGACGTAGGCGTAGAAGCGGCGCCGCTCGTCGGACCGAGGCGCGGCGGCGGCGCCCGCCGACACCACCGGCAGCGGCGGCGTGACGATCTCGCCTTGCGAGAGGTCGATCAGGCGCTCGGCCACGTCAGGTGGAAGACGCCCGCAGATCGTGAGGAGCTGGTCCTCCGTGCGTACCGCGCGCAGGGCCGGGAGCCAGGTCTCGGGGAGACCGAGGCTCACGAGGTAGGCGTCGGCGTGGGCGGCGAACAGCGCCGGTGCTTGCGGCGCGACCGGGGGCTCGAGCGCGTGCGCGACCTCGGTGACGGACTCGACCGCCTCGACGACCTGGAGGATCCCCGTGGCGGAGTGGCGGCCGATGGTGCGGCGGGACGCCCAGTCGTACGCGGCGTCGTGGTGGTCCACGTGCAGGACGGAGACCGCGTCGCCCTCCATGTGAAGGATCGCGCGGAGGTCGCCGGAGACGCGCGCCGCCCAGATGCCGGGCGAGCGGGCGCCGCGCACGCGCTCGAGGCTGAGCGAGGGGTGGCTCGGGTCGCGGTAGAGCTTGCCTATGAGGTCGACGATGCGCCCCTTCTCCGAGGCGGCCAGGCGCTCGGCGCGCGCGAAGACCGTGTCGGCGACCTGGACGATCGGCATGGCGCGTCAGCTCCCCGGCGTCGAGGTGGCGGGCGTGGTCGAGAGCGCCTGGAGAACCGCGACCGCCGCCTCCGGGGCGACGCCGACGCGCACGCCCGTCTCGCCGCGCTCGGCGAGCGCCGCGACGAGCGAGGCGGCGGTCTCGTCGGCGTCGTCGACGAGGTGGACGGTCCGCTCGCCGCGCGTCGCGGCGGCGACCGTCGTCCCGACCACGCGGCCGTCGCGGTCCACGTCCGCCCCGCCGTCGACCGACACGCCCGGCGTCGCGGCGAGGCGCGCGAGGAGCGCGTGAAAGCGCGGCTCGAAGAGCTCGAGGTCGAGGGGTGCGGCCGAGGCCGGGCGCGGCTCGCCGAAGACGCCCCGGTACCGGGCGAAGAGCGACGGCCACGCCGACTCGTCCGGGCCGAAGCGCACAGCCGTGACCCCGTCGTCCGAGAGCCGCTCTTCGGCGTCGGGGTCGAGCGGCGCGTCGACGAAGACGGCAAGGCCCTCGCGCCGGTAGAGGAAGTCGGCGCGCACGCCGGCGACGGCGACGTCCGCGTCGGACGGGCGGCGCAGGCCGAGGCGCTCGAGGGCGGCGAGAAAGCGACCGGCGCCCGGGGCGGGGCGCGGCCCGGGATCCGGCTCAGGGTCGCCGTCGGGGCCCGGAGGCTGATGCGCTCTGCGGGTCGAGCCGCCGGCGCCCGAGTCAACCGTTGACTCGACGACCCCGCGCCGCCAGCGTGCGAGCAGGTCGCGGATGCTGAGGCGGTCGAGCTGGCGGTGGTCGCGCTGGTTGAAGTAGGAGAGCAGGCAGTCGTAGCAGGCCGCCTCGCAGCGCTCGGCGGCGCGCGGGCCGTGGTCGCGGTCGGCGAGCGAGTCCGGGTCGAAGTGGCAGAGGTCGAGCGCGAGGCGCGCGACCTCGGCGAGCGTGCGGTGCTCGCGCGGGTCGACGAGGCGGCGGAGCGCGCCCGCGCCGCCCTCGGCGGCCTCGTAGAAGAGGATCAGCCGGCGGTCGCCCTCGTCCGGGAGCGGCTCGGCGGCGAGCTCGTTGTCCTCGAGCTGGAAGTGGACCTGGATCGCGGCCTTCAGGGCGGCCTGGAGCGACGCCATGACGCCCTCGGGCAGCGCCTCGGCCGGCTCGAGGAGCAGGCAGTTCCGGTGGTCCTGGACGAACGGGATCACGCGGGCCGTGCGGCTCGAGGGCTGCTCGTCGCGGCGCGCGGACGGGGCCGGGCGCGCGGCGCCGTTCGGGGGCGCGTCGTCCGCGGCGGCGGCGGCGTCGTCATCGTCGTCGTCGCCCGGGTCGCGGACCCAGTGGCCGCGCTCGAGGTCGAGGACGTATCCGCGCCGCTCCTGGTGCTGGCGCCGCCGCTCGCCCAGGTTCAGGCGCCAGATCGCGGCCGCGTGCCCGTAGTGGAAGCGCGCGAGCGGCTCGCCGCGCTCGTCGCGGAGGACGGCCTCGCGCACGAGCCGCACGCCGTCGCGCTCGGCGAAGCGGACGCCCGTGCGGACCTCGTAGCCCAGGCGCAGGCGCTCCTCCTCGTCGGAGTTGATCCGGTCGCGGCGGCGGGTCGCCACGTTCTGCATGAGGAACAGGTTCCCGACCGGAAGCGGAAGCGCGACGTGGCAGCGCTCGCACAGGTCGGGCGCGGGGTCGTCCGAGAGCGGGTGCAGGTAGCCGCAGGCCGTGCACTGGGCGGCGCTCCGCGTGAAGCTCCGCTCCTCGCCCTCGACGGGGAGGATCACCTTCGAGATCTGGTAGCGCGACCCTTCGTGATAGATGAAGCTCCGCGGGCCGAACTCCGTGATCGCGAGGAAGCGCGGGCGCGAGAGGAAGCTCGGCAAGCCCTTTGTCTGGCGCCGGGCGGGCAGGTACGCGGACAGCGGGAGGCGCGGGAAGCTGTAGCCCGGGAGGAAGCCCTCGCTCGCGAAGTAGCGATACGAGTAGAAGTCGCTGTTCGGCGAGCCCTCGCGGTCGAGGAGGAGGTCGAGCTGCGACACGGCCTCGGCGCGCAGGCGCTCGGCGCCCTTGCGGGCGTTCGCGTCGCGCGACGGGTCGAGGATGATCCGCTGCTGGCGGCGGGCCTGCTCGAGGGCCGCGAGGTAGAGGCCGCGCCAGCGCGCGCACGCCTCCTCGAAGCTCGCGGGGATCCGGTCGAGCACGGCGCGCAGCCAGGCGTCGACGTCGACGGGGCCGTCCGCCGAGGACTCGAGCAGCTCCTGCACGGCGGCGCCGAGCGCCTCGCGGGCGCGGCGGAGCGCGTTCTCGCGGCCGGCGAGGTCGTGGAGCTTCTCGGCAATGCGCGGGCGCACGGCGAGCGTGGGCGTGTCGGTGTCCACGTCGAGGACGTCGGCGAGCGACGACTGGAGGTCGAGGCCGACCTCGCTCGCCCAGATCGCGTGGACGTGCGCGCGGGCCAGGTCCTCGTTCGCGAGGTCGAGGCGCGGCGGCGCGACGGAGCCGGCGACCATGCGGGACGGGCGGCGGAAGAAGTACTGGTCGTGCGGGCTGCCGGACGAGCAGTAGGCGTAGACGAGGGCGGGCTGGCCGCCGCGGCCGGCGCGGCCGCTTCGCTGCGCGTAGTTGGCCGGCGTCGGCGGGACGTTGCGGAGGTTGACGACGTTCAGCTCGGCGATGTCGACGCCGAGCTCCATCGTCGGCGAGCAGAAGAGGACGGGGAGCGCGCCCGCGCGGAAGCGGTCCTCGCGCTCCTGGCGGACGTCCGCCGGGACCTGGGCCGTGTGCTCGCGGCCCTCGAGGCCGGATAGGTCCGTGGTCCGGCCCTGGTAGAGCCCGACGAAGAAGGGGTTCGTCCGCAGCCCCGTCGCGGGCTCGTTCGGGACGCGCACGGGGTCGTGGAAGGCGCGCTGCCCGTCGCCGGCACGCCAGATGATCGCCGAGGCGTTGAGCTGGTATCCGGGCGGTTCGTCCGGGCGGGCGCCGGGAAGGCGCGCGTGGCCGAGGATGTCGGGAACGCGGAGGACCTCGAGCAGCTCGCCGATCATGCGGCGCGCGTCGTCCGCCTTGGGCGCGGCGTCGCGGCCCGGGAAGGTCGTCGTGCGGCAGAGATAGCGGGCGAAGCCGCCGCGCTCGGAGAGGTAGACGGCGAGCGGCGTCGGGGCGCGGCGCTCGAATGCGGTCGGCGGGAAGGCGATGCAGCTCCGCTCGAGGCGCGCCTCCGGCTCGACCGCCCAGGGCTCCTTCAGGTACTGGTCCGAGAGGCTCTTCAGGCGCTCGTGCTGCTCCGGCTCGAGCGCGTCGACGCGGATCACCAGCTCGCGGCGCAGGTGGTCGAGGAGGACGCGGCAGGCCGCTTCGCGCTGCTCGGGCGTCGCGCCCGCCAGGGCGGGGTGGAGGCCGCGCCAGGCGGGCTCGTCGCGGACGAGGTCGCCGAGCGAGACGTAGTCGATGTGGAGGAGGCCAGACTGCTCGAGGTTCGGCGACGTGACGCGCCAGCCGCGCCGCAGGTCGCGGTAGAGGTAATGCGCGAGGACGAGCCGGAGCGCCCGGCGCGTGTCGTCGAGCGCCGCGTAACGGACGTCGGGCTTCTGCGCGTAGACCTCGAGCGGGAGCGCGAGCGCGGCGAAGGCGCGCGTGGCGAGCTCGTCGTGGCGGAGGCCGTCCGGGCCGGCGTCGCGCGCGGCGCGGTAGAGGGCCGCGCGGATGAGGCTCACCTCGATGAAGTCGTTGAAGTGGCCGGCCTGGAGCGACGCGTCCTGGCGATTGTCGGTGAAGGAGAGGAGCTTCTGCGCGGCGCGGTCGAGACCCGAGCCGGCGCGCAGCTCGCGAAGCGCCGACATCGAGAGGACGGTCGTCGCCGAGCTGCGGCCCTCCGACCCGAGCGTCGCGAGCTTGCCGAAGTCCGACCGCTGGTACGCCTGGTAGTCCACGCGGCAGCGGAGGCAGAGGAGGAACGGCGCGCGAAACCAGCGGGCGTCGAGGGCGGCGGCCGCGCTGCGATCCTCGCAGCCGGACGGGGAGACGAGGGCGCGGCGCGGCAGCCGGTCGCGGCGGGCGTCGCGGATGCGCACGCGGTCGCCGTCGGTCTCGAGCCAGCTCTCCGGGAGGCGCTGCCGGAGCGCGTCGAGGTCGTCCTCGGCGGGCCACGGCTCGAGCGTGTCGACGAAGAGGAAGCCGGCCTCGCCCTCGGGTGTGTGGCGGCGATCGGACAGCTCGCGCGGGAGGTACTCGACCCCGCCCGCGCCGTCCTCGTGACGGCGGACGACGTAGTACTCCTGCCCGCACTCGCGGCAGAAGGCGAGCGGGAGGAGGACCTTCTGCCGCTCGCTGCCGGGGGCGAACTGCTGGGCCTGGAGCGTCACGTGACGCACGTCCTCCGGCTCGAGCGTCGCGTAGACGGACTCGCCCTTCGAGATGAACTGGTGCAGGCGGAAGGCGAAGGCGGGCCGGTCGGCGGCGTCCCGGAGACGGTAACCCGCGAGGAGCGCCGCGCGAAGCGCCACCTCGCACGGCTCGACGGGGAGGCCGGTCGCGGCGGCGAGGGACTCGGCGGCGCCGTCCGGGCCGCGGAGCGGGCGCGGCTCGGTGCGGATCAGGCGGCCATCCTCCTCGCGCAGCCCGAGGGTCGACTCGATCCACGAGGAGAGCGGGTCGCGGCGCAGCTCGTCGAGGTCCCGCCACCCGGGCGGCGGCGAGGTCTCGAGGCGCGCGCGCAGCGCCGGGCCGGCCTCGGGCCGGAAGAGCGGCGTCGTGCGGCGGAGCGTCTCGCCGATCACGCGCTCGGGGCGCACCGGCGCGCCGAAGAGGCGGGTCGCGACGGCCGCCACCTCGGCGCGCGCCTCACGCCACGTCCCCTCGCTCGGGCGCAGCGTGGCGGACGTGCCGACGTGAATGACGTCGGTCGCCTGGCAGGCCTCGCGCACGCGGCGCACGAGCATCGCGACGTCGGCGCCCTGGCGGCCGCGGTACGTGTGAAGCTCGTCGAGCACCAGGAACCGGAGCCCGGCCGCGGCCGCGATCAGCGCGCGCTCGATCGGCCGCGTGAGCAGCAGCTCCAGCATGACGTAGTTCGTGAGCAGGATGTCGGGCGGTCGGGCGATGACCTCGTCGCGCTCCTCCCGCTTCTCCTGCCCCGTGTAGCGCCGGAACGTGACCGACTGCCGGCCCTCGCCGTACCCGTGGCGCAGGAACTTCCCGAGCTCGCCCTCCTGGCTGTTCGCGAGGGCGTTCATGGGGTAGACGACGATCGCCTGGATCCCGCGCCCGCTCCCGCGCCGCAGCACGTGGTCGACGATCGGGACCAGGTACGCGAGGCTCTTCCCCGACCCCGTCCCCGTCGTGAGGACGTAGTTCTCCCCCGCGCGCGCCGCCTCGATGCTCTCGACCTGGTGCCGGTGCAGCCGCAGCAGCCCTTGATCGACCTCGGGTCGCGGCTTGCGCCGGAAGATCCGCAGGCACTCCTCGTGGAGAACGCCGCGCCCGACGAGCGATTCGAGCGCCTCCCCGGGCTCGAAGGCCGGGTTGAGCTGGATCAGCGGCTCGGGCCAGAGCGCCCCGCGGTCGAGCTGCCCGTTGACCTCCGCCGCGATCCGCTCGTCCCGGATCGTGATGAAGCTGCGGACGTACTGCGCGTACTCCGCGATCAGCCGGTTCCGCAGGTCGAACACATCCATGCGCCGGTCTCGCCTCCGAGCCCGTCGCGACTATACCCCGGGGCTGCACGGATCCGCAATCCGGGCGGCTATCGGACAGTCCTAAGGAGAACTTCGGACTGTGGTGAGCACCGCAGATACGGTGGATTGACCCGCTCGGCACCGAGGCGGTATCCTTCAGGGGGTCCTGCCAAGTCCTGCTGCGCCCCAGCGGTTTCACAGGGGAGGCGCGGAATGCCGGTCAGAGCGGATATGGCGAAAGACCCGGGCCCACGGCTCCTCGAGGTGCGCCAGGCGCTGGAGGCGGTCACAGCGCTCGTGCGTCTTGCGCGAGAGCGCGCCGTCGGTCCCCGGGAGCCAGACGCACGGCAAGCGGTCGAGGCAGTCCGCTCGCTGGCGGCCGCAGTCCAGAAACACCGACCCGTTGAAATCGACCGCCTGAGGAAGGAGGTCCAGGACCGATTCGTGAAGCCCATCGATCCGTTCGAGTTGCCGACGAATCCGTTGCGCGCCGTTCGCGTCGCGGACGACGAGCCCTCGTGGACGCGCTGGCTCGGTACGTGTCTCGATCCCCGCCTCGCAGGCGCTGCGGCGCGCGTGCTCTTCCGGGCGCTGGCGAGCGAGGCCGCGCAGTCGGCCGAGGAACGCGACAGGAGCCCGAGTGATGTCCCCAACGTGAGGCTCCTGACGGCGGAGGGCTGGCGCACGCTCGCCATGCAAGCTCCGGTCTGCGCCTCGATCGAGGTCCTCGGGCACGGTCAGGAGGCCGTCGATCTGCTCGTCCAGTGTGAGGACACCATCGTCCTCATCGAGAACAAGCTCTTCTCGCACCTCTCGACCGATGATCAACTGGAACGATACGCCGAGCACATCGCTGCCCCGCGTGCCGGGAACAGAAGGGCCGGGCTCATCCTGCTGACCGCGCGCGACCATCCGCGCGTCGCCCGAGGATGGGACAAGGTGTCGTATCGCGACCTCGCCCTCTCGCTCAGGCGCCTTGAGCGCGATGGCGAGTGGCCCGCTCCAGCATGCCTCTGGCCGCGCTGGTTGATCGTCGAGACGCTCGCGGCGATCGAGGGCGACATCCTCGGCGTGCGGATGCCCGATCCCGAGGCCGATCCCGTGACGCAGCTCGAGTGCCTGCGGTCCGTCCACGACCTCGTCACATTCACAGGAGGCTGACTCATGCGCAGAGGGAAGAGCGAGATCCGGTGGTTCCGGGAGATCGGAATGGAGTATGCGCGCCACTACCGGGACATCGAACAGGCAAAGGAAGCCTTCGAGACGGAGCGCTGCGCGGTCCTCGACACGCTGGAAGAACACTTCGAGACCGAGACGAAGGCGCAGGGGCTGAAGATCACGGATCGCCAACCGGCATCCCGGAACCGCAAGGAGACCTATTATCGCTGGTTCGGCCTGGCCCCGGCCGGGTACACGGACGAGACGGGTCGCGACGCCGGCGCGGCCTTCTGGGTGGAGAGGATCGAGGACGACGAGCTCTCCGCCGGACTTCACGCCTCCGTCGAGTTTTACATGACGGTGCGTCAATGCGACCAGCTCGGGCTCCAGGATGAACCGCGAGGCGGGAAGAATGAGAGAGAGCGATGGCGTTGGGGCGCTGACGACGGTTGCCTCTGGCGGCTCGTGACGTCGATTCCGATCCAGCCCGCCGAAGCGGAGCCCATCGACAAGCTCAGGGCCTTGCCGGGCGATCTCTGCCGCGCCTTCGTGCAAGCCGATCGGGACGTGACGCAGCTCTGGCGGAAGGCCAATGGCAAGAGGTAGTCGCTCATGAGCGAGACCGTGGCCGAGGCGGCCTTCCGGCGCACGCTCGATTGGCTACGCGAGCACTTCGGGGAGTTTCGGTTCTTCGTCGAGCGGGATCTCGTCTGGACGCTCCAGCAGCGGCTCGGGACCGAGCTGGGCGCGGCCGGCGCCGGGTCCGCGTCTTCAACGACTTCCCGGTGCAACGCGGGCCGCGTCGCGGGATCTGCGCCGATCTTGCCGTCGTGGACGCGGCCGGGAACGCCTTGCTCGCCGCCGAGGTCAAGTTCGCGCCGGCTCACGCCCGCGGCAAGCCGGGCGGCGACAACAACGCCGTCGAGCGCGCTCTCCGCCTGGTCGCGGTCGGAAGGAATCATGCGGACATCACCCTTATGTGGACTGCGGCGTGAGACAGCCGGCTCGCCGAGGCGGGACGCGTTGGCGGCCGATGGTCAAGTCGGCATAACGATGGACGTCCACGAACTCGGCGACGACCGCGAGCCCGCGCCGCGCGGCATACTCGCGCAGCACGTCAAGCTGCATCTGCGGGCTCTGGCCCCAGAGCGTCGAGACCCGGGCGTAGATCGCGGCGCGTGCACCCATGCGCTATCGATGATCGGCACGAGCAGCACCGAGGTACAGCTCCGATCCGGCGCCACCGGACGCTTACTCTGCTGCCGACGAAGCGGTTGGCGGCTGTGGAGGCGTCGTCTTCGGCCTGCCTCCCTCCACCGGACCGGCATCGGTCCGAGCCGGGTACTTCGCACTGCCGTTGCCGGTAGGGCGCGGTGTCGCGGACCCGCTGTCGTCTCGGGGCCCCTCGACCCCTGCGCCACTTGCCCGGCGTGGCTTGTCCGCGCTGCAGGCCGGAAGGGTATGCCGTTGCTCCGGCCGTGTTAGGCTCTTGAGGTCGGATTAGCGCGCCGCAGGAAATCGCGCTCGCGCAGATAGAGAGAGGAGACGGCGTGCCACCCTCCGTGTGGACGGACAGCTTCGGCCTCCCGCTCGTCCAGGACGGCACGGGGTTCCGAGACGGCGAACCCGTCCGTGCAGTCATCGCCGAGATCGCCCTCGATGCGCGAGATCCAATCGCCGCCCTCCTCGATCACATCGATGGGGTTCGCGACGAGGAGGCGACGGCACGTCTGATCGCGGACGTCGCCGGCGACCCGATCGTCATCGACTGGCTCACCGGGCTCACGGAGGCGCAACTCGGGCCGACGATCGAGCGACTCTCGCCAGAAGCACCGGTTGCCACCGTCGGCGAGGATCTGCGCGTAGCCACGTCGCCAGTACGGGGAGAGACGGTCGGCGTGCTTCGGGGGCTTCTCGGCTGCATCTCCGACCGGCGCCGGAGCAAGACCGGCACGCCTCCCCTCTCTCTTGCCCCCCCTGCAACGCCACCTCAGGTCTTCGAGCAGAGGGTGGACGCCTATCTTGACACGTGCGGCGAGGCCACACGGCGTGTACGCGCGTTTTTCGACGGCTGGCGCGCACAGGAGCCTCGACTCGGAGAGCACCTCGGCGCTTGGACCTCGTTCCTACGGGCGCTGCGAAACTGCATCGTCCTCGCCCTGCGACGTGGCACTCCCCACTTCCACGAGCACTCGTTCGTCGAAGACGCGGCACGCGCGCTACGGACCCTCATTGAGCAGGGGTACAACCTCTGGGCCAACGTCTCCCGGAAGCTCGGCCTCGCCGCGCGATTCTCGGAAGCCAATGAGAAGCAGCACGGGCGGGGTTGCCGCCTAAGCGCCGGGAGCGCATTTCGCATGCGGAGGCCGCCGCCCGGAACGATCGAGCATGCTGTCGCACCCGCGCTGAAGGACGCGACGAGCGAGCTGGCGCGAATGGAGGCCATCGTCGCGGAGTGCCGGGACTGGCTGAACCGGCTCGGGGTTCATGGAAGCGGTCGAGACCTGGATGATACCTGGTCGCCGAGCGATAGGGACATCTGCGATCGCGTCTGCCGGGAGCTACTCCCTCCCCTTGGAGCGGTGACGACCCCGCTGCGTGCTGCCGACTTGGTTTCCACGCTCTTTGTGCCCGTTGCTCTCCGGTTGTACTCGCAGACGGTCACCCGATGAGCCTGCGAAATCTGCTTCGGCGCATCCTGTGTCCGGCGGGAGTAGCCCGACCACCCGCCGCACTGGCCCATGCGCTGACCAGTCGCGCCGGCGAGCCGCCAGAGACCTTCCTCGCGAGGCCCCCACTACTCGAGCCTGCAGCAGCACCGGACTCTGATGGGCTTGGCCCGTGGTTGCAGGCGTTTCATCTGGGACAGCAGGCCGTCCTCCACCTCCTTGGAACGGATGCCTTCCTACGAGCACGAGCACTTGCTCAAGGTCCGCAAGCTGCGGGCGCCGTCCCAGCTCTTCACGCTGGCGTGCTCGGGGAGAAGGGCGTCGCGTTCGTCCTCGGCTTCGTCGATGCGCTCGAGGCACTCCGGATCGCGGTGGGGCTGGCGGGAGCGGCGGACTCAACCACGACAGCCCTCTTGGCCTCTCCCGTGCGCTTCTTCCTTGACGATCCGGTAAGCGATCCTGTCCGCGATCGCGTCGTCTTCGACCTCTTCACTCGCCGTCCGTGGCTCGATGGCCGTGCCAGTGAGGCCCACCTCCGCTTCCCATTCGGCGTGGAGCTCGCGGCCGCGGCCCCGTCCGCCCTGGACTTGATGTGGGTGGTTGGCGGCGCTGCCGAGCAGCGAGTAGATGTCGAGTCCCGCCTGCGAGCCCACACAGGCCGACTCACGCCCGGCACTGTGCTCCTGGCTGCCGACGCACGCCGGGTTCCACGGACCCTTCCTACAACGGGGGAACCCGGTCCTGAGGGCCGGCCCCCGTCCTTTGTGGACGAAGGCGTCGCGGCCGCCGCCCTCTACCGCTTCTTCGGGTTCACTTCCTTTCGCGATGGCCAGGACCGTCTCCTCGGACTCACTCTCGCACGCCAGAGCTGCCTCGGCGTCCTGCCGACCGGAGCCGGAAAGTCCGTCTGCTTCATGCTACCCGCCCTCATCGCGCACGGTGTGACCCTCGTCGTCACGCCGCTCAAGGCCTTGGCGCGAGACCACTTGATGAACCTCGAGCGGGCGGGGTTTCTGTGCGCGAAGAAGATCGACAGCGCTGTTCCGCTCGACGAGCAAGAGAGGATCAGGAAGCGCTGCGCACGCGGGGACCTCAAGCTCCTCTTCGTGACACCGGAGCGCTTTCTCAGCAGGACCTTCATCGACTTCCTCCGCATGATACGGCACACCGTACCCGTGGCGGCGTTCGCGATCGACGAAGCCCACTGTGTCTCGGAGTGGGGCCACGACTTTCGACCGGCCTATCTGGGGTTGCGTCCGCGCTTCCGAGAGCTTGCTCCCGATGCACCGATCTACGCCTTCACGGCCACGGCCTCGAAGCACGTGCGCGATGACGTGCTCGCTCTGCTCGAGTTGACCCAGGACCAGCTCGCGCTCCCACGCACGCTTGACCGTCCCGAGCTCTCATTCTCGGTCGCGCCAACGGGAGCGGGCAGCGATCCGATTGCGGCATTCAAGGCCAAGCTCGAAGATGCCGTTCCGCTCGTCGTGGGGAGTGGGCCGGGGCAGTGGGTGGCGTACACACCGCTTGCGCACACCGCGAAGCTGCACCCGGTGGGGCGTCGGCTCGAGAGCGCCCCGGCGGCCGCGGACGTGCTGCGTGAGAAGTTCGCTTCCGTGAGCGCCTACACGGGGAGCATGGACCCGAACGCGCAAGAGCTAATCCATCGGGGCTTCAAGGACGGAAAGATCGAGATCCTCGTCGCAACGAAGGCGTTCGGCATGGGAATTGACGTTCCGAGCATCCGGATAGTCGCTCACACCGGGCTCACGGCTTCGGTCGAGCAGTACTACCAGGAGGCCGGACGAGCAGGACGTGACGGGCGACGCGCGCACGCCATGTTGCACGTGGTCCCGAGGCCGCGAGCCTGTCAGAGCGCGTATCCCGCAGGGTCCACCGTTCCACCTTGTGCTGCTCTCCCCTACTTCGAGTGTGTGCCTCCCTTCAAGGCGTCTCTCGGAGAAAATCGCCTCTGTAGCTTCGGGCTGCAGATCAACCTCTTGTCTCAGAGCCGACGTGGGCCGCTTGTGGACCTGTATCTTCTCGTTGCCGTCGCCGTCGAGGCGCTTCGATCCGGCGGGACTCTCTCGCTCGTGAAGCTCAAGCAACACCTCGCCAAGAAACTGGCGAACTGGGCGGGCACACCGCGCACATGGATCGGGGAGCGGGAGAAGGTTCTTGGGCAGAAGGAGCCTCGCGTTGGCGACCTCGTCCGGTCCGTCCGCGATCAATGCGGGTTCGCCGCGCTCGAGTCGCGCTGGTCGACACTCGCTACCAGAAGCCTCACGAGCGTGCCCAAGGTCAAAGGCGCGCAGCACGTCCTTGACTTCGACGCGACCGAGGTAACTCGGCTGCTCCTGACCCTCCGTCGTCTCGGCCTCCTGGGCGACTTCTTTCCCAAGTTCATCGTTGCCGACGGCGATGGCCTGCCGGCCTTCAATCTGACCGAGTTCGAGCTCGTCGCGGCAGCGGCAGTGCCCGTAGTCGCCGTGACCGACCTGCGCGCCGCGGGGCTGCTACCCACGGACGAGCGAGCACGCCGCGAGCCCGCTCCCTCCGATGCGCTTGCCCTCGAGATCGCGCGCGAGATCGAGCGCTTCACGCGCTCCGGCGACGCCGCTCAGAATCCCGCGCGACTCGGCCTTCTCGTAACGGGGTTGCACGTCGCCGCCCAGTACCGCCTGTATCTTCGCTCGCGGCTGGAGATGCTTCGGAACATCGAGTCGTATGCGCAGACGCAGGAGTGCCGCAAGCGATTCCTTCTCGGATACTTCGAAGGATTTCCCTATGCAGGCTCGTGCTGCCGCTGCGACGCCTGCGGCTACGAAGGCGTGCCGACATTCCGGTCCGATCTGGACGAACTGGCGCGCGCAACAGCCGAACTCGACGGAATCGTGGCGGAAGCCGAGATCGGTCCCGATCTCGTTCGTGCCGTGAACCGCCTCGTAGCCCTGCGTGCCGGCGCTGAGACTCGCGGACGCCTCTCGCGCCAGATCGAGGAGGCACCGAACCGGATCGCCGCGGAGGTGGCGCGTGCTCTTCTCGAGGCACGCCTGTGGGCTGGACGTCCGGAGACGCGGGCCACCTTCCAGGTGCAGAACCGTCAGGACCTTGACCGATTGCTCGGCGATTGCGAGGCTCGCCAGGACCACGCGAGTGTCGACCTGCTCCTCTCCGAGCGGCTACGCTGGTATCCTGATACCGATGCAGCGTGGCGGCGCGCGCGGGCACAAGCGCTTCTCGCTGGAGGGTTGGGGTCGGCAAGCCGCCGGCTTTCGCACCTGACAGCGGCAAGCGACGAGCGCCTGCGCGCCCTTGCCACGGCGCTCTGGCTCGACCTGTTCGTTGACGAATGTGGGCGACGGTGGCCGATGATTGAAGAGCGTAAGGACTGAGCCTTCCCATGGCCAAGAGGGCGCGGCCACCTCACTCGAGCGACTCCACGTCCGAGGGCACTCCATTGGCCGGAGACTCCAACTCGCCTGGGGTGGGCGCCGTGTCGCTTCCAGGGCTCGAAGAGACCATCCAGGCCGTCCACACGATCCTCGATCTCTCACGGCGTCGACTGGACGTGCTGAACGGCTGGACAGAAGTCCAGCGGCAAGAGGCCGTCGTCCGGGGCGAGGTGAAAGAACTTGCCAGCCAGATCGATGCGCTCCGCTCAACCGTCACGAAGCTGGGCGACCAGGTCATGGGCGCCGGGCGCAAGATCGTGGAGCTGGAAGAGGCCCAGAACGTGGTCCGCAAGGCCCATGAGACCGGCATCGCCGCACTCCGCCGCGAGGCGGAGACAGCCACGGCTTCAGCGATCGAACGCATTGCCGCGGCCGTCAGGGAGTTGCTCTCGACCGGAGAGCGAGAGGGGGGCGATCGGCTCGAGGCACTCGTCAGGAAGCTCGAAACCACCATCGTCGAGGAATGCGAGCGCCTGCGAGCGGCGCTCAAGGACGAGCTCGAGGACGCTCGAAAGCGACTGCGCGTCGACCGAGAGAGAGTCGAGCAGGAGTTGCGTGCGGAGCTGGAGCGAGTTCGGGACGAGCATGGACGTCATCTTCGTGAGCTCGAGGCCGAGCGCCGGCGAGCGGACCAGGCGATCGAAGATCGGTTGAGGCAGAACGCCCGTGAAGTTGGCGAGCGCGCAGTGGCGCAGGAGAACGCCATGCGCGCCGAACTCGAGCAGATCCGGGCTGATCTTGACGCCTGGCGCTCGCGAAGCTGGCCTCGAAGAGTGCTTGGCCTGGGACCAGGCAAGACGTAGCGATCAGGCAGGTGCGACCGCGGTAATGCATGCGCCTCGAGGCGCATTCGAGTCTGGCGGAACGCGTTGAGGTCCGAACGGCTCCGCCCCCGGGGATGGGGATCAGCGCGGCCCTCGTCAGTATGGGAAGAAGCGGGCGACGTGGGTCGCCGCGTCCTCCTGGCGAGCCGGGGCGGCGCGCTCGAGGTGGCCGACGACGGCGGGCTCGATCTCGCGGATCCCGACGAGGCTCGAAGCGGCCGCCGCGCCATCGCCGTCGGCGAGGGCGGCGTCGAGATCGACGAGGGCGAGCGCGCGGACGGCCTTCTCCCCGGACGTGCCCGGGAGGTCCGTGCGCGCGCGGAGGGCGGCGAGGACGACGGCGGCCTCGGACTCGCGGGCGAGTGCGCGCAGGGCGCGGATGCGGAAGCGGTCGGCGGAGCAGCGGAGGTGCTCGTCCGTGAGGGGTGCACCGAGGGGCTCGAGGAACGGGAGCGCCTCTGCGAACCGGCCGAGGGCGACGAGCGCGCGGCCGCGGGCGAGGGCCAGGTAGGGGCCGGAGGCGACCTCGGGAGCGCCGGCGAGCGCGACGGACTCGATCGCCTCCTCGGCGGTCGCGAAGGCCTGCGAGGAGTGGAGATCTCCCGCGAGCCGGACCTGCAGGCAAAGGGCGTGGGAAGCAGAGGCGGCGAGGCGGCGCTCGACGAAGCCACGGACTGCCTCGGCCGCCAGGCAGAGGGCGTCGTCGGGGCGGCCGGTCACGGCGAGGAGGCGCGCGAGGGCGCCCAGGATCGCGAGGTGGCCCTCGAAGGCGTCGAGGCCGCGAACGAGGTGGGCGCGGGCCAGGGTCTCTGCGGCATCGGCGTCGGCGGCGGTCGGGGCGGCGTCGGCCGCTTGCTGGACGGCGTGGGCGATCGCCTCGAGGCGCCGGGGCTGGGGAAGCCGGGCGAGCCAGCGCGGTGAGGGGAGGCGGAACCCGCCCTCGTTGCCCGCGTGGCGGAGGGCGACGGCGCGCGCAAAGTCGAGGTCGGACCGCGCATCCTCGTCGAGATCGGGCCACTCATCCAGGGCGATCCGCGCCGCCTCGGCGACGGGACGCCACTCGTGGACGGCTTCGCGCGGGCCGAGGGCCAGGTGGAAGAAGGCCCGCACGGGGTCGCCGCGGCCGCGGGCGCGGGCGTCACGGCCCAGGCGGACGAGGGCGGCGGTCGGGTCGGGGATCACGTGGGTGAACGCCTCGCCGACCGTCCGGCAGGGGACGACGTCGAGGCCCAGGTCGCGCGCGACCGCGACGCTCGCGTCGTCCTGCCCGTTCGCGACCAGGAGGCGTCGGATGCGCGGGCAGTAGCGGGCCACGACCTCGGCCTTGGCTTCGAGGCCTCTGACGGGGCCGAGCGAGCCGTCCGGGCGGATCGCCGCCGAGGCGACGAGGTCCGCGGGCAAGGACGTCTCGAGGACCTCCGACGCGAGGCCGAGGAAGAGCGCGAGCCCGAAGGACTCACCGTCGAGCTGCCGCTCGAGGCCGGGAAGCGCTGACGGGCGGGCCAGCGTCGCGAGCCGGCGCGCAAGCGGCCGGCGGCTATGGGCGGCCGCGACCGAGTTCCAGATCGCGGGCGTCGTCGCCGGCAGGAGCGCGCGGGCGATGTCCCACGCGGCGAGGGCCTCCTGGCCGAGGCCCACGACGTCCGGCGCGGGAGCCGCCGCGCCGGCCCCACGGTCGATCCACCAGAGCGAGGCCCCGGGCACGGGACCGGCGAGGCATCGCATCGCGGGTCGAGTGTGCGCATCGCACCAGGTTGACCGCGCGTTCGGGCCCGCGTCCCGGACGGCAGCGAGGAGGACCGCGCCCGCGCCCGGCTCGGGTGGGTCGGAGAGCTCGGACGCGCAGCGCGCGCGCTCCATGGCGGGCTCGTCGTCCGCCGGCGGCCAGGCCCAGGGACCCGCGCGCAACAGGCGTCGGAGCAACGCCCGGTCGAGCGCGTCCAGATCGTCGATCTCGAGGAGCGGGTGCACGGTCGGCTCAACTCCACCGGACCGGCCGGACCCACCACCCCTCGGGGCTCGTCCGCGCGGCACGCCAGAGGCGCTCGTCATCGGCGAGGCCTCCCGGGCGCGGAACCGCGCGGATGAAGACGGCGCCGCGCTCGTCGAGCGCCTCGAGTGCGCGATCGAGCGTCTCGCCGGCGCCCGCGCCCGCCGCGCGCAGCAGGATCCGCACGCCCTCGAGGTCGTCGCGGTCGTGAAGCACCGCGCGAAGCACGGCGGCGAAGCCCGGATCGTCCGGGTCGGGGGTGCCGCTCAGGTCGTCGAGCCTCCCGGAGAGAAGGGCGGCGCTCGCGAGCGCATGCCGCTCGACGGTTGCGCGCGCGCCGTCCGGGAGGGCGCGCGCCCAGGCCCGCTCGCGGTCGGCCTCGGGATCGGGACGGCCGGCGAGGAGGGCCTCGAGCGCCGCCCGCCGCTCGTCGCTCGTCTCCTCCCGCTCGCGCAGGCGCGCGAGCGCGCCGACCGCCGCCGCCTCGGCAAGCGGTCCCCCCTCGGCCAGGAGCTCGCGCACGAGGGCGGCGATCCAGGCGTCGCCCGCGGCCGCGGCCGCGTCGGCCCACTCGCGGGCAGGCGACGAGACCTCGGCGTCCTCCGGCAAGACGAGGGGCCGGGCGATGGGAGCAACGTCCAGCCCGTCCCCTCCCGCGCCAGCGACGATGAAGAACCCCTCGTCCCGGTCGGCGGCGAGCGCCGCCGTCAGGCCTGCGCGGGCGACATCCACGAGGGCCCCTCCCCCCTCGATCGCGAGCACGCCCGATCCCGTCTCCGTCCAGAGGCGCACCGGCCCCGACGGAGCGTTTACCTTGAAGATCGACGGCCTTCCGGCCAGGGCCGCGAGCCGGAACCCGGCGGGCACCTCCGGATCGTCGCGCGGCACGAGCGACTCCTCGCCGCGCTCGAGCCGGTCGAAGATGTCCTGAAGCGTCGGGACGGCGGTCGCGACGTCCCCGCGCGCGACGGGCTCCTCGGGCGGCGCCGCGAGCCGGCGCACGGGGCCGGCCACGAGATGGCCGAGCCCGAGCGCGGCAAGTTTCCTGGCAATGGTCGCTGGGTCCATGGGTGGTCCTCTCCCTCCGCCCAGGGAACGCGCCCGGCCGGGGTCTACTGACGCCGGTTCAGATAAAATTCCACGAACCCCCGCAACGCCTCCGCGAGGTCGGCGGAGATCTCGCCCCCGCGCTCGAGCTCGGCCGTCGCCTCGAGCAGCCGCGTCCGCGCCCGCTCGTGCCGCTTGTAGAGCGCCTGGCGCGCGCGCGCAAGCCCCGCCGCCCCGCCCCTCTCGTCCGCCGCGCCCGTTCCGCCTGTCCCGCCCTCCCCCGGCGCCGCCCGGCTGCGCACGAGCGCCTCGAACGTGGTGTCGTCGGCCGCGAGCGCGATCAGGTCGGCCACGTCCTCCGCGAAGGCCGAGCGGTAGCGTGCGTGCAGGCCGTCCGTCGCCCACGGCACGACGCGGCCGTGAAGGGCGGCGAGAGCCTCCTCGCGGGCGATGCCGGCGAGCCACGGCTCGATCTCGGGCTCCGGCGCCGGGATCGCCGGCCCCGGCCCGTCCTCGTCGTCCCCCGCGGGCACGCCCGGAAGACCGACCACGCGCCGGCGCGGCCGCCCGGACATCGGATCCGGGGACGCCGCGCCAGGCTCCGCCCCCGCGACGTCCGCGGGCGCAGCGCCCGCACCGCGGCCGATCCGCCGCCCCTTGATCCGGCGGCGGAACTCGCCGATCACGTTGTTCTCGAGGCCCTGGATGAGGTACCCGCGGACCTGGCTCTCCGTCCCGAGCTCCGGCCGGCGCGAGCCGCTCTTCAGGAGCCGCTTCAGCGTCTCGGCGATCGCGTCCTCGACCTCCTCGGCCGTCGCCCCGGCCGCCGCGCAGCGCTTGAGAGCGACCCTCTTCCCCTCGGTCGAGAGGAACTCGAGGACGACGCGCGCCGCGGCCGCCCGCCGCGCGTTGCCCGCCTCGTCGCCCGGCACGTGAGGCTCGAGCGCCGCGAAGGCCTCGACGAGCCCGAGCTTCATGCCCGCACCTCGCTCCCGCGGAGCGAAGCGGCCCAGCGCTCGGCCTGCTCCCGCGCCCAGGGGCGGATGCCCTCGGCGACAAGCGGCGCGCGGTCGGGGGCCGGACCCTCCCGGCGCCGCGCCTGGTCCAGGAACGCCCGGGCCACGCCGGTCGCCGCCGGGTGCGGCAGCGCCTCGAGCCCGGGCCGCCCCGAGGCGAACGGGAACGGGACCTCGCCGCCGAGCTCGACCAGGATGCGCTCGAGCGGACGGAACCGCGGCAGGTAGCGCCGGGCCACGTTGGCCGCGTAGTCGGCCACGACCAGGGCCGGGTGGACGCGCTCGTCGAAGCGCGGCGTCCCCGCGGGGTTCAGGCGGACGGTCGCGCCGTCCCGCACGATCGTGCGCGTCCCGGTCGTCGCCCCGGCCGCCGCCTCCGCCACATGGCGGGCATGCAGCATCGACGCCCGCCGCTGCCCGGCGAGGTCCCGCACTTCGAGGCGCCGGACAAGGGCGTGGATGTCCACCTGGTGCCGGCCGCCCTGCCGCAGCAGGGCGTCGGCCACGCGCTGGAGGATCGTTTCGAGCAGCTTCAGGTACCGATCCGCGCGCGCCGGGTCGTCCTCGGCCGGCCAGGCGTCGCCACGCCGCGCCTCGCCCACGGCGAAGGCGAGCAGCCCCGGCGACACCCCGGTCGCGCCGCTCGCCCCGCTCGCGCGCTCCTCGGCGGCGAGGCCGGCGAGCACCCGCTCGATCGCGGCCCGCGTCGCCTCGGCCCGCCTGAGGAGGGCGCCGGAGGCCGCCGGATCGGCCGCCGCCAGCGCCCGGTCGAGCGGACGGAGGTCCCCGGGACGAGGCTCGCTTCCGGCCCGCAGCAGGGCGAGGGCCGCCTCGAGCGCGTCGGGCTCGCGCGCACGCCAGGCCGCGATCGCGGCGGCGTCGGTCGCCGACAGACCGTCGGGCCGCTCGTTCGCCGCGCGGTACCGCCACAAGGCGTACATGGCCGGCCGGCGCGTGAGCCAGGCGTGGATCGGCCACGGAACGTCCGGCGCCGCGCGCCCGAGCCCTTCCCGCAAGCGGGCGGCGAGGTCGGCGTGCCGCTCCTGGTCGACGAGGAAGCCCGCCAGCACGGGGTCCTCGGCCGGCGAAGCCGGATCGCCAGATTCGTCGATGTAGAGCGACCAGCGTGGCATCCCCGCTCCCCCAGGGGCGATGCACTCGTTGCGGCGGCCCCGCCATCTCCGGCAAGTCCGAGCCAGGTGTCAAGGTTTTTTCGCGAGCTCCAGACGGAACGACCGAGAGCATTCTTCCGCCGGGAAAGGGCGATGGGCTCTACGGAAGCTCTCGGTCGTGCCAGGACATCGGCCGGGCGCCGGGCACCGCCGCCGGTCGGATGCGCCTTAGGGCTTCCTTGAGCCCCGCCCCGTCCCGGATGCGACCCTCGAGCGGGCCGCAACAGCGGGCGTGGAGGTCGTCCAGCGCGGACGGCAGCCCGGGCACGATGTGGGACGGGCGCTCGCCGCCGGCCGGCAGGCGGCCGGTCAGCGTCTCGAAGAGGACGACGCCGAACGAGAAGACGTCGGCGCGCGGATCGAGCGGGCCGACGGCGCGCTGCTCGGGGCTCATGTACTCGAGCGTGCCGAGCGGGTCTCCGGTCGCCAGGCCGGGCGGCACCCCGAGACCCGACGCGGCGAGGCACACGGGATAGGCGAGGCCGAAGTCGGTCACGTGGGCCCGGCCGCGCGGGTCGAGCAAGACGTTCGCGGGCTTGAGGTCGAGGTGAAGGACCCCGCGCCCGTGCGCATGCGCGAGGGCCGCCGCCACGTCCCCGAGGACGACGAGCGCGGCCCCGAGCGCGAGCGGCAGGTGAGCGGCGAGGCTCGGGCCATCGATGATCTCGTAAGCGACGAACGGCGGGTGCCGGTCGAGGTCGAGGCCGAGGACCCGCACGATCTCGGGCGCGTCGAGCCGCGCCTGAAGGACGCCGTCGCGCCGCAGCTGCTCGAGGGCCCGGGCGGCGCGCGGGACCTTGACGGCGGCGCGGCGGCCGGGCAGCCAGCGGTGCCGCGCGAGCCAGACCTCGCCGAACGCGCCCGCCCCGAGCGGCCGGATGAGCCGGTACTCGCCCAGATCGCGACCCGCGGCGAGGCGCAGCTCGCCGCGCGCCGATTCGGATGGGGCTCCCGCGGCGCCGCTCACGGCCCCGCGACTCCGGCGACCCCGGCCAGCCGAAAGCGTCGGCCCCAGACGCCGGCCCGCGCGATCCGGGCGGCGCGCTCGGCCTCGGCCAGGGCCGTCGAGAACGGGTGCGCCTCGTCCGCGACGAGGCACGCCAGGCCGGCGCGCAGGATCGACGCGGCGACCGGGCGCCCGTCGAGGACGACGTGCACGGCCCCGGCCGGAAGGCGCAGCAGCTCGCAGGTCCGCCCGACGAGCGCGCGGGCGAGCCGGCGGCGCGCGGCGCGCTCGAGGCGGCGAACCGGCTTGGGCCGGCAGACGCCGGCGCGGAGCCTGACGCCCGCGAGACGCGCCCAGGAGCCGTCCGCGAGGCGCAGGCGCCCGCCGTCTCCCACGGCCCGGATCCGCGCCCACGTGCGGGTGGAGAGCGTCGGGTCCGTCGGCCGGTCGACCGGGCTCGTCGCGAGCGCCCGGCTCGCCGGTGCGAGCGACTCGCCCTGGCGCGCGAGCGGCCCGCCGTAGCGCCGGACCGACCGCACCGGCCGCGACTCCGCCCCGGCGAACCAGGCCTCGGTGCCGCGGACGGGGTCCACGACGAGGCCGAGCAGCCACGGCCGGGCGAAGAAATCGAGCTGCGTCGCGCGATCCGTGCCCGAGAAGAAGACGCCGAGGTCGGGGTGCGTGTGGTACCAGCCGACGAGGTCGAGGCCGGGCGCCGTCTCGAGCCAGCGCGCGCGCAGGGCGGCCCACGTCTCGGGGCCGAAGCGGAAGAAGGTTTCCGTGCTGCGGGCGGCCGGAGCCGGGAGCGCGCGGGCGACGTCGACGACGTCGCGCGTCGTGCCGTCGACCGGCGGCGCGGCCGGGTCGCGGTACGCGCGCCCGAGGAGGATCCCTCCCTGCTCGAGCCGGCTCGCGCGACCGTGCGCGAAGACCGCCGCCATCGCGTCCGCGGCGACGAGGACCGCGACCGGATCGCCGGCTCGCGGCGCGGCGACCCCGAGCGCGAGAGAGAGATCCTCCGGTCTCATGGGCGCGGGCACGGTCTCCGCCGGCTCGCGCTCCCGCCACTCGATGCCGCCCGTCGCCGGCCCCGCGCCCGCGCTCGCAGGCCCCGCCGCGGCGCCGCTCATCGCCGCTCCTTCCAGACCAGCGCCGGCGCAGCGGGCGCGGGCCGCTCGCGCTCGCGCCGGAAGGTCTCGCGGCCGAACGGGAGCGTCGTGCGGATCGCCTGGAAGTAGGCGAGCGCCGTCCAGTTCGCCGGGCTCTTCGGGTCGATGAGCGCGGGGTCGTACTGGATGAGGCCGCCGATCCGCACGACGAGGTCCTCGAGCCGCTCGCTCAGCCCCGTCTTCGTCCCGAGGCAGATGCGGCCGTCCGGGTGGACGTGCGGGTTGAAGATCGGCGTGACGAACCGGGCCTCGGGCGGCCGCAGCGGGTACTCGGCGCCGGCCACGATCTCGATCGTGTGGGCCTCGACGACCTGGCACGGCGCGAAGGGGCCGCGGCAGCGCAGCCGCACCCGGTGGCGGGTGGGAGGCGTCCCCTCGGCCTCGAGGACCTCCACCGTCCCGCCGCTCTCGCGGGCGAGCTTGACGAGGCCGGCGTGGTCGTTCGCGAGCCGCTCCCGGCGCGGATCGTTCGCGTTCACGAGCGCCCCCCGCCCGCCTCGAGCAGCGGGTAGACGACGACCTCGTCGCCCGTCTGAACGCCCGCGGCGCCGAGCGGCTCGCGCGGCGGGAGCTGGCGGTGCAGCCGCTCGCAGACGATCGCGTACTCGCGGTCCGACAGGAGCTTCCAGCGCTCCGTGCAGGTCTCGATGAGCTGCTGCGTGGTCATGTCGGAGGGGACGGTGACGTCGGCCACGCGGCTCGAGTCGTGCGTCCTGAGGACGAGCTCGAGGGAGTTGTGCACCATGGCTCGCGGTTCTCCGTGGGTTGCGCGTTTGCGCGTTGGGCGTTGCGGGAGCGCCCGTGCCCCCTCACGAGAGGGAACGCCGGTCCTCGTCGCCCTCTGACACCTCGGGGGCGAGCTCGACGAAGATGTCCTCCGCGCCCGCCGCGGCCCCCGCCGTCCGGAGGCGGAGGATGTCGCGGTCGGGCACGCCGAGCCGCCCGAGCGGCAGCCGTGCGAGCTCGCCGTCGATCCCGACCTCCTGGACACACTCGACGGTGCGATCGGCGCGGCACGAAGGGCACAGGCCCTCGACACGCGTGAGCCGTCCGCGCGGGACGAGCGGCGCCTCGGTGGTCCGGCACGCCGCGCAGGCGAGCCGCACGACGAGGTCGAAGCCGAGCGCGAGCGCGGCGACGCGCGCGCCCGCCTGCGTGCGCTCTCGCTCCAGATGCGCCGCCACATCGGCGAGCGAGGCGCGCCGCGACAGCGGGCTCACGACCGGGTCCGGCCACGGCTCGTGCGCGAAGCAGTCCGGCACGCGCGCGATGGCGCGTCGCGCGAGAAGGAGCGGCTCGAGCGAGAAGAAGAGGCGCTCGCCGGGCGAGAGGCCGAAGAGCGGGGAGCCCGGGCAAGCGCCGCCCCCGCGCGTGTGGAGAAGCGCGAGCAGCGCCTCCACCTGGAGCGCCGCGGCGAGCGACGCCACGGTCGAGACCGTCGCCACCTTCCCCTCGGCCGCGGCGCGCACGAGCCCCTCGCCGCACGAGTAGCGCCGCCGGTAGCGCTGCCAGGCCCGCTCCCCGAGCGCGCACTCGTAGCACGCCCCGCCCGGGACGAAGGCCGCGACCTCGAGGGCGCGCGCGTCGATCGCCGCGTCGATCCACGGCCGGCGCGCGCGCTGAGCCGCCCGGTTGAGAGCGACGCGCGCGTGCAGGTTGTCGAGGCACCCGAGGATCGCGTCGGCCTCGCGAACCCGCCCGAGGCCGATGTCGCGCTCGACGTCGCCGGCGATCGCCTCCACGCGGGCGCCGGGCGCGAGCTCGCGGACGCGCTCGGCCGCAACCTCCGCCTTCGGGCGACCCACATCGTCCTCGCGGAAGAGGACCGTCCGCGCGAGGTTCGAGTGCTCGATCCGGTCCATGTCGACGATCGTGATCCGGCCGATCCCGAGGAGCGCGAGCAGCTTCGCCGCCTCGTTGCCGATCGCGCCGGCCCCCGCGACGAGGACGTGCGCGCGCTCGAGCCGCGCCTGGTCCCAGCCGGCCACGCGCCGCTGCCGGTCGAAGCGATCGGCCGCCGCCGCCCCGCCGCCGGCCGCCCCGAGCGTCCACGCCTCGCGCACCCGTCCGTTGGCGCCGTCTCTCATCGGGCCGGTCTCCTGTCGATGCAGGCCGGGTCGTGGACGAGGATCTGCGGGCCCCACTTCGGATGGTCCTGGAGGAGCCCGCGGATGCCGATCGTTCCGCCCTCGAGCGTCTCGAACTCGATCCCGGCGGCGCGGAAGAGTGGAACGTGGCGATCGAAGATGACCGCCTTGAAGCCCGCGAACCGGTCACCCGGCTCGAACTGGAGGAACACGTGACCGCCCCAGCTCTTCTGGACCCGCACGACCCGGCCGACGAAGTAGACAGCGCGACCGAAGTGCTGGCGCAGAGCGTCGAGCGTCACGCGCGGGAGCGGCGCGGGCGAGGCGCCATCCACGGATGGCGCGGGGGTGGGGGCGGGCGCCCGGACCGGGGCGGGGGCGTGGGCGGGCGCCGGCACACGCGCCCGGCTCCAGCCGCCCGCCTGCGCGCAGACCCCGCAGCGACCGCCGCCCGCCTTCAGGAGCAGCTCGTAGCTCGCCTCGTGGAAGGCCGCCTCGCAGCCGTGGATCCAGACGATCTCCCCGGGGGCAAACGGCGCCTGCGTGAGCGGGTCGCGAACGCGGGCGAGGTCCACCGCGGGTCGCGGCCCCGGCCGGTCGATCCAGGCGAGGGGCGACGCCCGTCCCGCGGAGAGCCCGCCGGGGCCGGTCCAAAGGGCAGGGCTCGAGCTCGCCGTGGTCGCGCTCATGCTTTCGAAGGAGGCAACGTCTCCGGAGCCGGGCGTTTGACATCGTAAGGCCACGGGAGCATAGATCGTCCTCATGGCCGCTGACGCGCCCCCGCCTCGCGCCGACGCCGACCCGTCCGTCGTCGACAACCTCGTCCGCGCCCTCAAGGCCGCCACCTGGGAAGGCGACCAGGTCGCCGTACTCCGGACGCTCGGCGCGTGCTTCCGGGCGCGGAAGGCGTTCAACGCCGCGCGCCGGCGGCTGCGCTCGCCGCGGCCGGCCGTCGCCCGCGAGGCCGCCCTCACGCTCGGGCGCCTCGGGCTTGCGGGTGCGGTCCCGCACCTCGTCCGGGTCGCCCGTGACCTCGCCCACCCGGCGAGGTGCGAGGCCGTCGGCAGCCTCGGGACGCTCGGGCGGCGCGAGACTCTGAACTTCCTCGCGGGGCTTGCCCTCGACGCGCGCGACCGCGCCGTGGCCGCCGCCGCGGCGACGGCCCTCGGCGACCTGCTGGTCGCCGAGTCGGCCGCGCCGCTCGCGCGCGTGCTCGTGCAGCGGGCCGGCGAGGACGACGTCGTCGCGGCCGCCGTGGAGGCGTGGGGCCGCGTCGCGCGTCCGACTCTCGTGCCCGAGCTGCCCGCCTCCGTGCTGGGATCGCCCTCGGAGGCGATCCGCCGCGCGGCCCGGCTCGCCGAGGAGCGCCTCGTCGTGGTCGCCGCGCTCCTGAGCCCGGACGACGTCGAGCGCGCGGTGGACCAGGTCCTCGATGCCTACGCGCTCGACCGCCTGCCGGAGGTCCGTCTCGCGCGGAACCTCCGGCGCTTCGCGCCCGAGCGCCTGCTACGAGCCGTGGAGCGCTGCATCGACCAGGCGGCCGGCGACAGCGCGCGCCTCATCCGGATCTGTCGCCTGCTGCGCGTCTACGAGAGCGCGGCCGGACTCCCCGCCCTCGAGCGCATCCTGAGCGGAGCGGCGACCGACGCCCTGCACGAGGAGGCGGCCGCAGCGATCGCCGGGATCGGCGGCGACGAGGCGCTGCTGATGCTGCGGCGGGCGCTCGGCTCGCCGGAGCTGCGGGAGACGAGGCGGCTCGCGCTCATCGACGCGCTCGGGGAGCTTCATCGGCCCGGGGCCCTGGACGTGCTCGTGGAGGAGCTCGTGGGCGGGACGGAGCCGTCCCGGGCGGTCGCCCATGCCGCCTGCCGGTCGCTCTGCAGCCTGCTCAGCGCCGCCGAGGGGTCCGCGCAGTCCACTGTCGCTCGTCTCGTCGCGAAGGCGCGCCCGGGGCTTGCCCAGAACATCGCGTGGCTCCTGGGCGAGCTCCGGCTCGGCGGATTCGAGCCGTCGCTCGCCCGGGCGCTTGCGGCGGGGCCGAGGGACGGGAACAACTGGGCGGCCTGGGCGCTCGGCGAGGTCGGGACGGACGCGGCCGTCTCGGCGCTCCTCGAGGCGCTCGCGCAAGCGCGACCGGACTCGAAGCACGGGCAAGGCATCATCATGGCCCTCGGCAAGGCGCTCGCGGTCGAGCGCGACCGGCCCGCCGCCCGGACCGCGCTCCTCGACCTGCTGGGACGGGAGAGCGACGAGGCGACCGTCCGCACGCTCCTCTGGGCCCTCGTGGACGCGCGCTGCATCCCGCCCCCGGCGCTGCTCCTGCCGGGACTTCGCGGCGAAGCATCCGGCGCCACTCGCCAGCCCGCTCTCGAGCTCCTGCGCCACGCCGACCCCGACGGGGCCCGGGCGGAGGCCCGTCGGGCCCGTGCCGCGGGCGACGCCGGCCTGCGGAGCACGTCCCTGCGCATCCTCTGCGACCTCGGCGACCCGGCCGACCTCCTTCGGATCGCCGAAGACATGGCCGCGGGCGACGTCGCGCCGGAGGCTACGGGGCGCAGGTTCGCCGAGGTCGCGGCCGCCTTTCGCCGGGGCCTCGCCCACGAGACGGTACGGTGGACGATCGGGATCGAGGGGATGGGCGCCCGGCTCGACCCGGCGGACGTCGCCGGAGGCGAGGCGCTCGCGCAGCTGCGCGCGGAGGCGCGGCTGCTGCTGCACGCCGGCGGCGCGGCGCGCGGGCGCGCGAGCGCGACCCTCGCGGCCGAGTACGGTCCCCTCTGGGCGGAGCTCGGAGTCGAGATGCAGGCGAACCTCGTGACCGCGGCGGCGGTCGCGGCGCCAGTCGCGGAGGGCGGCCACGGAGAGGCCGACACGGGGATCGCGCTCCTCGCCCGGGCTGCCGAGTGCGCCGTCCAGGACCGACTGGGCGGGCTCGTCCACCGCGCCCTGGTCGAGCGAGGGCTCCCGGAGCGGCTCCGCGAGGCGCGCACCGACTCCTCCGGCGCCGCGCTCGCGGAGCGGGCGGCGAACGCATGTGCAGCGGCCGGCCTGCACCTGAAGCGGAGCCAGGTGAGCCAGGTCCTGAACGAGCTCGCGCCGGCGGAAGACCTGCGCGAAACGGTCCCGCTCTCCGGGCTCAGGCGGTGGGCCGTCCTCCTCGCGCTCGCCGGATCGGGCTTCGAGGTCGCTGGGCGCTCCTTCGCGGAATGGCTCGCGTTCGGCGTGGACGCCGCCGCCCTGGCCCCGCTGCTCGGCCGGCTGCGCGAGCTGAACGCCTGGCGCAACGACGTGATCCACGCCTCCCACGGCTGGCGCAGCCAGCGGCGCGATGTGGCGCGCGCCGGCGAGACGTGCCGCCTGTTCCTCGATCTCGTCCTGCGACGAGTGCGACCGGCGGTCGCCGAGACGGCGCCGGGAGGCGCCGCGCTCGGCGTTCCAGGTCCTGGCGATGCCCGGAAGGATCCTGCGGCCGACGATCCCCGGACTCCGTGACAGGACGGACCGCGCCCCACGAAGCCTCCGGCGACCATACTCCGGGTGGCCCGACCACCCGCTGTCAGCATAGCGCCCTCCCGCGCGTCCCCCTGTGCGGACGGCCGCGACGAAGACGATCCGGGCGTTCTCGGCCCGGCGTCTTGCGCGGCCAGGCGCAGGAGACGGGACCATGGATCGCACGGATCACTTCCGCCAGCGGGCTTCCCAGCGGGGGCTCCGCGTCAACGTCCTCAGCTTCGTGCTGACACACGGCACCCTGGTCAACCGGGCGGGCGCGCGCTTCCTCACGCTTCTCCGGCGCGAGGTCCCTGCCGGCATGGACCACGAGCTCGTCGAGCGCGCGCTCGGCTGGGTCGTCGTCCTCTCCCCGGACGGCTCGCCGCTGACCTGCTACCGGCGGCGCCACGCCTACCGGTACCTCCGGCGGAAGCGGGGGCTCGACCTGCGGGGGCGGCTCGCCAGGTGGGGCGCCCACGGGGGCAAGGGCCGCCAATGAGGTTGCAAGGTGGCCGCCGCCGTCCGAGAGAAGCGGCCGCTCCTCCGCGTGCGCACTCCTCCCGGCGACCGGCAAGACCTGCATCACCCGGCAGGATCCTGGCAACCTGTCCGCCGCGGAATCGGCGGGGGCGCCCAGGTCGGCAAGACCTCCCCCAAGCGCAGCGCCGCGAGAGCATGACGCTCCCGCTCGTTCTGGCGCTCGAGCTCGGCGCCGACCTCGGGGTCCGTGACCCCTGGTTTGTCTCACTCCGACCTACAAGGGCCGCGGCTTGCTTGCCTCACGATGAGAACGCGGGTGATCGCGGTCTCGTGACGGAGGTCCATGCGCTCCTGTCGGAGCCCGCTGGACCCGGCGAAGAACGAGAAGCACGACCGTGCTTGTCAGGCGGTGGCGGCGCCGTGCGTTTGTTGTCATAGTGGCCGTAAGCCGGGGACAACAACCAAGCAGGCGAAACATCATGCCGTTCGACGAGCCACAGCTCGCCGCGCTCCGTGGAGAGCTCGAGCCTTCCGCGAACAGCGCGCGCGACCTCGCGCTCACGGCCCAGACGCCCTGCCTACGCCGGCGGGCGCTCGCGATCGTCGGCGCCAATCCGGACTCCGCCGCCGCCGTGATCGGTGCCGAGTCGGTCCACTACGGCCAGAGCCCCTTCGCCATCCAGATCGGCGAGCGTTTCGAGCGAGCGCTGACGAGGGACGAGTTCGAGCGCCTGATCGAAGGGCTGCGAGAGCAGCTCGGCTTTCCCGGCGACGGCATCCAGGTCGTGGACCTCGACCGGGAGATCCCGTTCCGGTTCTCGGGCGCCCGGAAACGAGGGACCGAGGTCGACGTCGCCCGGCGCCGGCGCGAGCGCACGGACTCCATGTTGGTGGCCATCCTCTCGGGCCGGGACGACGCCCCCGCGATCGTGCGCCACCCTCGCCTGACTCTCGCCGTCACCGACTCGGTCCGGGACGTCGAGCCCGACCTGCTCGTGGCGTGGCCCGGACGCGGGCTCCCCCGCCTGGGCGAGATCAAGAGCTACGTGGATCTCCGTCACCGGACCGATCTGTCCGACCTCGCGAAGACACGCCAGCAGCTCGCCGTCTACTTCCTCGCCCTCGAGCGGGCCGTCGAGCGTCTCGCGGTCGAGGGGCGGCTGGCCGACGGCGCGGCGGCCCTCGCGTCCCTTCGCGCGGAGTGGCCCGGGGACGCCGGGACGAGGCGGCCGACAATCCGGGCCGTGACGGTGCTCCGCCGCCCGCAGTCCATGCGACCGGTCGTCGGGATCGAGGATGTTCGACGCGACGTGGAGCTCGTGCAGCGCGGCCTCACCCGCACGCCCGCCACGCTCGTCGAGATCCTGCAGGGCCTCCCGAAGGGGACGCGGACGCTCGACACGACGACCACGATCCGCGCCCTGCCGACGAGCTACGAGCCCGCCTGGTGCTTGGGGAACTGCCCCATGGCCGGGGCCTGCCGCGACGAGGCGCATCGCCGGAACGACCCGGCGTTCTTCGGCAAGATGACGCGGGCGGTGCTGGCGGCCGCGGGCGATCTGGACACGGCGCACGCACTCGCGTGCGGCACCCGGTCGCCGGGTGAGGATCCCGCCCTGCGCGCGTTCGCCGAGCGCATGCGCGCGCTTCGCCTGCGGATCGATGCCGCCCGGGTGGCGGCCGGCCTCCCCGGAGCCGCGGGGCCCGTCGTGTCATGAGCGGCCTGAGCCCCGAGGCCCTGGCGCTCCTTCAGGCGGAGGCCCACTTCCGGGCCGCCGTCCCCGCGACGGCGAAGCGCCACCTCCGGATCTCCAGGAAGCCGCTCGTCATCGTCCCGCTCGGCCTGGCCGGTGAGGATGGCGCCGTTCTCGCCCTGGGGATGGGTCGCACACGCGAGGACCTCGAGCTGCTCGTGTGCCCGGAGCCGCGCAAGTGGAACCTCCAGACCCGGCTCCTCCGGGACTTCTCCTCGCGACTACTCCGGTACCTCGATCGCCGGGCGGCCGACCGGGAGCCCGCCGAGGTCGCCCCCGGCTGGACGAAGGACGTCGCGCGGCGAGCGCCGCAGATCGTCGCCCCGACGCCGGCCGCCGCCACCCTCCTCCAGCGCGTCGCGGAGCGCATGGTCTGGCAGCGCGTCGACGTGGGTCGGCCCGCGGATCCGGACATGCTGCGGGCGGGCGGCTGGCTCTGGTTCTTCGGCGAGCGACACGAGCTCGTGGAGAGCGACAGTCTCCTCCTCGTGGCCACCGACGCTCAGCTCTTGCACTTCGTGCCGCCGATCAGCACGGCCGAAGCCGCCCACCTGCTCGCTCTCAACGCGGCGCTCGCCCCGCCGCCCGGCTCTTCCGCCGTGGCCGCCGCGCGTGCCGTCGAACACCTCACAGGCTCCACGCTCACGACCCCCGAGCACGACAACCGCGTGCTCCAGCCGGCGATCGAGGCCTTCAACGAGGCGAGTCGGGAGGGCGCGAGCCGTGCGGCCCTCCGTCCCCTGGGCGCCGCGATCGAGACGGCCGTGCGACCCGCGGTCGAGGCCCTCTATGCGGCCTGTCACGACGCGCTCGACCGCCTCCGCGCCCTCGAGCCGATTCCCCCCGTCCGGTCGGGCGGTCGGAGGACCATCGCCGAGCGCCACGCGTTCACGCGGCACGCCGACTTCCTGGCCAGGGACCCGCGCTTCGCGCGCGCCGACTCGCTTCGCCGCGGGCTCTTCCTCGTCGAGGACGCCGTGACGGAGCAGGTCCGCGTCCTCCGCGAGGCGCGCTGGCATGACCCTCTCGCCCGGGCCGTCGCGTCCATGACGGGAGACGCGCTCGATGGGAAGGTCCGCGCGGTCCGGGAGACCACGGTCCAGCTGCAGCGGCGGGTACAAAGACTGGAGCTCGAGGTCGAGACCCCGGGACCGTGGCGACCCGTCGCCGGAGGGCAGTACGAGCTCGTCTGGACGGAGACCGGGTTCGTGTTTGCCGTGACCCACGTCAGGCCCACTCCGGGCGGCGCGTCGACGCGCATCACGCTTCGCTCGACCGACCGCGTGCGCGACGCGCTGGCCGTGCTCCCGCAGGGCCTGCGCACGGGAAGCGATGTCGCCTTCGTCCTCTTCCAGCGCGAGTTCCCGGGTCTGGCGCTGCCGGACGACGAGCCCTGGATGCTCGCCGGCCCGTCGTCGTGACGTGACAGCACCGTCCGGTGGAGGTTGCAGGTGCCCGATAGCGCTCTCCTCGCCCGGGCCGACGAGGTCTCTCGCCGGGTGGTAAAGGCCTCCGTGGAGGATGGGCGGCCGCTCCTCCGCGTGCGGGCGCCGCCCGGTGCCGGCAAGACCCGTCTCACACGGCAGGTCATGCAGGCGGCGATCGACGCGAACCTGCCGACGCTCGTCGTCGTGCAGACCAACGCCCAGGCGATCGACCTGGTGCGGGGCATGGCCACGCTTCTCGCGACCGCAGGCCACCGCGGCCGCTTCGGCTACTGGCCCTCGCAGGAGGCATGCCAGGAGTACGCCTCCGAGATCGACCCGCTCCGGACTCACCCGAACGTCGTCGTGTGCCGCTCGACGGCCGAGGCCCGGAGCGGGCCCGACGTCCTGGTCGCCGTCGCGCGGAAGTGGGCCTGGCACGCGTGCGCCCGGATCCCGGACCAGCTGCTGGAGCGGGACTTCGACCTCGGCGTCATCGACGAGGCGTACCAGATGCAGACGGGCGAGCTCCTTCGCTTCGGGGCTCGCGCCGACCGCCTGCTCATGATCGGCGACCCGGGCCAGCTCGAGCCGTTCACCACGATCGAGACCGCCCGCTGGACCGGCCTCGATGCGTCGGCGGTCGCCCCCGCGCCTCGCTCCGTCGAGGCCCGCCGCGGTCACGAGATCCAGGGGTTCGACCTGCCCGCCTCTCTCCGGCTCGACACGCGCGCGGTCCGCGTCGTTCAGGCTTGCTTCTACCCGAACCTCTCGTTCGACGCCGTTGCCCTGGACGGCGACCGTACGCTCACTCTTTCGAGACCCGGTGCGGGCCGCCGCGGCCCCGCCGACCGAGACATCGACGCGGTTCTCGACCGCGCGGCGTCCACGGGCTGGGGGCTCCTCGAACTCCCCCGGGCCGTGACGGTCCGGGACGACCCGGAGGTCGCCGCCGCGATTGCCGCCGTCGTTCATCGCCTGCTCGAGCGCGAGCCGCGCGTGCGCCGGGACTATCCGGCGGAGCTGCGGCACGGTGCGCCCCTGCGGCCGGACCAGATCGCCGTCGGGACGGCGCACCGCGATCAACGGGCGAGGGTGCGCGAAGCGATCGATGCCCTCGGTCCCCAGTACCAGGCGGTCGTGGTCGACACGGCGAACCGGATCCAGGGTCGCGAGTTCGACGTGACGATCGTTTGGCATCCCCTCACCGGGCGCGTCGACGCGACGGCCTTCCACCTCGACACCGGCCGCCTCTGCGTCCTGGCCTCGCGCCATCGCCATGCGTGCATCCTGGTCACACGCCACGGCCTCCGCGACCTGCTCGAGGAGCACCTGCCCTCTGGCCTGCGCCCGCGACGAGCCACCGAAGATCGCGAGCACGACGGCTGGGAGGCGCACCGACGGATGCTCGAGATGCTCGCCGTCCACAGCATTCCGTAGCGCCCGCTGCAGTCCTTCCGGGTCGCATCTCATCTCATCTCACGAGATCACGAGTTCACGAACCGCCCGTCCACCTCGCCGGCGCCGCGCGGGCGTCCGACGAACTCGTGAAATCGCTCCACGGCATTCGTCCATAGGCCGGAAGAGGGCCAGGATGGGTTGGACTTCACGAGGCGATAGGGCCTACGAGTTCAATCTATAGGAGGAACGACCTTGAGGTCGAACACGGGGTCAGGCGGCGAGGAGTTCAAGCACAAGCCCAAGAGCAAGCCGACGGGGTTCTACGTGATCTGCCCGGGCAGCGGCGTCCGGGGCAGCAACCACGAGATCCCGATCCTCATCAGCCGGAAGGGGGCGCTCTTTGCGCGATGCGCGTACTGCGATGTCAGACTGTTCTTGTATGGTGAGTTCTGGGAGGGCCATGGCCTCCGGAAGGGCCAGGTGAACCCGCTTGGAGGCCCCTCCCCGGGTATTCCGTATCAGTACGCCCCCGTGCAGCCAAGGCGGCCCAAGCCCCCGAAGCGGCCGGGGTACGGTCCGCCGGGTTACGGCCCGTGGCCGGGTGCGAGGTAGGCTATGGCGAACCCCGATCTCTTCGACCAGGCGTCCAGGATCACCCGCTTCCTCGAGCGGATGGCCCGGTGGAAGCGGCCGGCGACGGGGATCGGGGTCGATCGATACTGGAGGCTCACGCGAGCGCGCTTCGAGCGCGCATCGGGTCTCTGGGCGCGGGCGGACGAAGCGCACCGCAGGCGGGTGCTGACGGCCCTGGCGGATGCCCACCGTCGGTTCCCGCGCCCGCCGTCCTACCCCTACAGCGCGGGCTTCGTCCGCTTCCTGGCAGACGTCGCCCGGAGCGACGTCTCCGACGAACTCGCTCTCGACGCCTTCGAGGCCATGCGGGCCTATCTCGCTCGGGACCTGCGGAATCTCCTGACCTACCTCGATAACCTCGACGTCCCCATCATACGCATGCTCGTGCGTGTGAGGGATGCGGCGCGCGCCGCGGGCCGTCCGACGCTCGCCCTCGAGGCAAACGAGTTCCTCTTTTGCGGCGACCACTGGCTGGCGGCGGCCGCTGCGAAAGTCGAGCTTCTCGTCGAGATCGACAGGCGGGAGAGCGCGCAGAAGTTCGCCGATGACGCCGTTCAGCTCCTCGAGACACAGGGGAAGTACGAGGACTTGGAGACACTCCACCCGGTACTTCAGAGGGCGCTCGGAAAGCCGCGTGCGGGAGAGGCTGCCACGAGTGGGCGGCCCCCGGAGCCGACCGAACTCGCCCGGCGTCGGCGCAACCTCGAACTGAGCGAGCGCGAGATCGTCCTCGCCTGGGAAGGCGAATCGGTCACGGTCTATCACAAGCGCGAGAGGAGCGAGCTCAGGAAACAGGTGGGCCGTCTCCTCCAGGCGCTGCACATGGCGCGCGAAGAGGATCCCGACCGCTTGGGCTTCCTGACGAAGGAGCAGCTCGCGAAGCCGCTGGGCTTGTCGATGTCCGAGTATCGGAGCCATCCCGGGCTGTGCGACGGTCGCATACGGCGGGCCGTGGCGGACCTGAACGCCGTCCTCGAGAAGCTCGCGATCCCGAAGGTACCGGCCTGCGACCGGCGCAGGGGTTACCGGCTCTCTCCCGAGACGGGTCCGATCCGCCTCGGGTAGCGTGGTCTCCCGTCCGACTTCATGGATCACGCGCTCACGAGCTCACAGTCGGCGGCGGCGCCGCGACCGCCCCCGCCCGAGGCCGTCTCGCGCGTGAGATCGCCTTCGCGCGTTTGAGACCCCGGGTCATTGCGGGAATGCTCACTTCCGGCGCTCGCGGAGCGCGCGGAGGTCCGCGTGGGAGACGTCGAACCGAGGGTCGAAGAGGCGCGCGACGAGCTCGCCAAGCCGCGCGACTCCCTCGCCCGGCTCGCCCGGGCCGCCGAGGCCCTCGTCGGACTCGGCGAACGCGTGATCAAGCGCCGCGAGGCTCCTCCCACGTCCGAGCCCGTGCGCCCACGGCTCCTCTCGCTTCAGGGCGTCGCAGCCTACACCGGCTACAGCGTCGACCAGATCCTCAAGAAGACCCGGTCCGGCGAGTTCCCCCTCCCGCTCCGACCCTTCGGTGAGGGCTCGGACCCGCGCTGGGACGTGCGTCGCGTCGACCAGTGGATCGACGCGATGGCCCGCGGCAACGACGAGGCGCTCGAGATCGCCACCCGGGTCTTCCGGCGCGGCCGAGCGCGCCCGTGAGGCGGGCTGCGCGGCGAGCCCCGAACGGGCGGGCGCGGGGCGGACGTGCGCGGCGGGATCGCGTCACCCATCTCGGTCGCGGGGCAGACGTCGCTCGAGCTCCACGCGGCTCACGGCTTCCTGGGGTGTCCTCGACGCGCCTGTGGCGATTGAGGAGGATGTCGAGGGCCTGACGGGCGATCCGCGCCGCGAACGTGGCGTCCGGCGCCCGCCCGGCGGCTTCGTCCATCTGGAGCACGAAAGGCGCGAGGTCGGCCACGACTTCCTCCACCGTGGTCGCGTCCCCGAGCCCGTAGCCGTCGACGACGCGGTCGATCGCCTCCATGAGGAGACCCTCGAGGTCGAGCCGCCTCAGGTCTCGCCCGCCGGCGAGCCCGCGCCGTTCCAGCGAGTCCCGGAGGAAGGTCGCCGCCGAACGGATGGGCTCGAAGAGCGCGAACGCGCGTGACCGGGCGACCCAGTCGCCTGTGGCTCCGGGGTCGAGGCGACGGCGGCCATGAGCTCCCGGAATCGGTCGGCGGGGAGCGAGCGCCGGAGCGTTTCGTAGAGCTTCGGATCCATGCGTATGGCGATAGTACATCGGGGGTCCGACATGGACTCTGACAGCGGGAGTCCACGCGCCGGGGAGAGAGGGGGTCGCCCGCGCCTGCCTGGCGTTGCGGCCCGAGAAGGTTTCGGCCTGCGGTCAGGCGAGCTTCTTCAGGACCTTCCGCAGCGTGTCGAGCTCGAAGTGGGTGTAATGCGCCGACATGCTCACGGTCTTGTGGCCCGTGAGCCGCATGGCCAGGATCGGGTTCCGCGCGATCTCCTGGATGCGCGTGTTGAACGTGTGCCGGAGGAGATGGAAGCCGACGTTCGCGAAGCGCGCGTGCGCCCGCTTGAAGTGGTCGAAGGCGAGGTGCATCGAGTTCCGGCCGTGCTCGCCGTCGGCGGTTCCGAAGACGTACGGGCCGGCGAGAACTATGCGCCGCCGCAGGATCTGCTCGACCTCGGGGTGCATCGGCTCGAGCCGCGGCCCCTTGTTCGCCGCCGAGCGCACGTAGTAGACGAGGTCCTCGAGGTCGACATCCTCCTTCCGGAGGTCGGCGATCTCGCCCAGGCGCAGCCCCGAGTACCAGGCCATGTGAAGGGCGTCGTGGAGGAGCCGACGCACGTAGCGCTGGCGATCGGTGAGCCTCTTCGTCTTCGCGCCCTCGACGGGTTCGTCGATCAGCGCGCGGCAGAGGGCCTCGAACTCCGGCCTCGAGACGATCGAGCGCGGGGCCGGCCGGACGCTGAAGGCGTCGACCTTCATGGCCGGGTTGGCCGAGGCGTAGTCGCGCTTGATCGCCCAGTTGAAGAAGACCGCGAGGAGGGTGCGTTCGCCGTTGAGCGTCACGGGGCCGACGCCCTCGGCCTTTCGCGCTTGCAGGTAGCGCTCGATGTGGGCGGCCTGGATCGCGCCGATCTTGGCGTCGACCGGGAAGAGGCGCTCGAGGTGCCGCCAGCGCTTCTGGTAGCCCTTGTACGTCGCGGCCTCGCGGCGCTCCTTCTTGTCCTCGAGGAACTCCTTGAAGACGTCGCGGACGGTGCGGTCGCCGGCGAGGATCACGCGGTGGCCGCGGGCGAGGCGGTTCTCGATGTCGCGCTTGATGATCTCGGCCTGCCGCCGATCCCGGGTCTCGAGGCTGACGCGGTTGAGCGTCCCGGGCGGGTCGTAGTACTGGAGCCAGAGGACGCGGCCGCGGCGGACGATCGTCGCCATGGGAACACCTCGTGGGCGCTCCTCACAGCATAGCGCGTGCCGACGAATTCATCACATTTTTCATCACAATTTCGGGGATGTTAGGGGAGCGGGTGTTTCCCTAAGTCCTTGGAAGATAAGGGTGGGCGGACCCAGACTTGAACTGGGGACACCGGCATTTTCAGTGCCGTGCTCTACCAACTGAGCTATCCGCCCACGGACGACTTCGGAGGGAACCGCGATTATAGACGGGAAGCCGCGGCTGTCAAGCTTTGCGGGATCTCGGCGGCGAGGGCGTCGGCGCGGTCGCGCTCGATCTGGGCGACGAGGGCGGGGACGGAGGGGAAGCGGCGCTCGTCGCGGAGCTTGCGGAGGAAGCGCACCTTGAGGGTGCGGCCGTAGAGGTCGCCCGAGAAGCCGAGGATGTGGACCTCGATGACCTCGCGCGGCGGGCCGTCGAAGGTCGGACGGACGCCGACGTTGACGAGGGCGCGGTGGACGGCGCAAGCGAGCGGGACGAGGGCGAGGTAGACGCCGCGCGGGGGGCGGACGTCGTGGAGGGGCTCGAGGTTGGCGGTCGGGAAGCCGATGGAGCGGCCGCGGCCGTCGCCCGGGACGACGCGCCCGAGAAGGGCGGGCGGGCGGCCGAGCATGCGGGCGGCGTCGTCGAGACGGCCCTCCGAGATCGCGCGCCGGATGGCCGTGCTCGAGACGTGCTCGGCGCCGCCCGGGGCGGCCTCGTCGGGCAGGAGGGGGACGGCGCGCAGCCGGAACCCGTACCGGGGCTTCTCGCGCTCGAGGAAGGCGACGTTGCCCTCGCGCCCGCGCCCGAAGTGGCTGTCGGCCCCGAGGACGACGGCGCGGGCGCCGATCCGCCCGACGATGACGTCGCGCACGAAGGCCTCGGCGGTCACGTCGGCCAGGCGCTCGTCGAAGTGAAGGACGATCGTCGCGTCGATGCCGGCCCGCTCGAACAGCTCGAGCCGGTGCTCGAGGCTCGTCAAGAGCGGCGGCGGCGCGCCCGTGAGGACGCCGCGCGGGTGCGTGTCGAAGGTGATGACGACGGACTCGCCGCCCTCGCGCGCCGCCTCCTCGCGCAGCGCCTGGAGCACGGCCTGGTGCCCGCGGTGGACGCCGTCGAAGACGCCGATCGTGACCGCCGGGTCGCGGAACGCCGCCTGCGTCACGCCTTCGAGCCCGCGGTAGGTGCGCATGGCGGCGGACGCGCTCAGGATGACGCGCCGTTGCCGGGGCCGCGGGCGCCGCCGGCGCGACGCTGCTCCTCGTAGCGGGCCTTCAGGTCCTTGAGCTTGCCCGCGACGACGGCCCGCTCGGCCTCGCTCATCTTGTCGATGATGAGGATGCCGTCCAGGTGGTCGATCTCGTGCTGCATCACCCGGGCGGGAAAGTCGCCCGCCTCGAAGCGGACATCCTCGCCCTCGACCGAGAAGGCCTCGACCTCGATCGACGTCGCCCGCTCGATCTTGCCCTGCACGTCGGGGATCGACAGACAGCCCTCGATGCCGATCACCCGGCCCGTCTTTCCGAGGATCCGCGGGTTGACGAGGATCCGCTCGTCCTCGGGCTTGCCGGTCGGGTTCATGACGAAGAGGCGCCGGCCGACGCCGACCTGCGGCGCCGCCAGGCCCACGCCCTTCTTCTCGTACATGAGCGCCAGCATGTCGCGGGCGAGGTCGCGCAGCTCGTCGTCGATGACCTCGACGGGCGCCGCGCGCCGCCTGAGGACCGGGTCCGGATAGTACACGATCTCGCGGCCCATGAGGGTCGCCATTATAGCAGCGACGGCCGCGCCGGCGCCAGTTTCCTTGACACGGCGGGCGGGCGGACGGTAGAATGCGCCCTTTTCCCGGCAGAGGGTGAAGGGAGCGCCGGCCTGCGAGCGGAGCGCTCGAGGGTGGAGCGCCTCGAAGAGGTGACATGTCCAAGCTGTACGACAAGGCCGCCGAGGCGGTAAAGAAGCGCAACTACGACTACGCGATCGAGCTCTTCCTCCAGGAGCTCACGCTCGAGCCGAACAACGTCGACGCCCGCCGCGCCCTCCGCGCCGCCGAGATCAAGAAGTACCAGGAGCTCGGCGGCGTCCCGACCGGCGGCGCGACCTACGTGAAGGGCCTCGGCTCGATGTTCCAGGCGTTCCTCTACAAGGTCACGAAGAACTGGGAGAAGGAGATGATCGCCTGCGAGCGCTTCCTCTCGGGCGCGCCGAAGAACGCGACGTTCCTCGGCATGCTCGGCGACGCGGCGCGCGCGGCCGGTCACATCGACACGGCCATCCTCGCCTTCGAGGAGCTGCGCGAGGCGGACCACGCGAGCCCGCGCGCGCTCCGCTCCCTCGGCCAGCTCTACCGCGAGAAGGGCGACATCGCCCGGTCCATGCACTACTACGAGGCGCTGCGCAAGCAGCTCCCGAACGATCCCGAGGCGGCCAAGGCCGTGCGCGACCTCGCCGCCGCCGGGGCGACGAAGCTGGCGGAGGAGAAGCAGGCCGCCGGCGACGGCACCTACCGCGACCTCATGAAGGACGAGGACCACGCCTCGCGCCTCGAGAAGCAGAGCAAGCGCATCCGCACCGAGAGCGACATGGACGACGCGATCGCGCGGGCCAGGGCCGACCTCCAGAAGACGCCGCACGACGTGAAGCTCCTGAAGGTCCTCGGCGACCTCTTCCTGAAGAAGAAGGACTACGGCGCCGCCATCGAGGCGTACGAGGAGGCGCTCAAGAAGAAGCCGAACGACGTGACGATCTCCGAGGCCATGGGCGACCTCAAGATGCGTCGCTACGACGAGCAGGTCGCGGAGCTCACGGCCCAGGCGAAGAAGGGCGACGCCGACGCCAAGGGCCAGCTCAAGGCCCTGAAGGACGAGCGCAACGACTTCTGCATCGAGGAGCTCACGAGGCGCGTGAAGGCGCACCCGACCGAGCTCGCGCTCCGCTTCCAGCTCGGCCAGTTCCTCTACAAGGGCGACCGCCTGGACGAGGCGATCGCCGAGCTCCAGAAGGCCGTCTCCGACCCGCGGCGGAAGCAGCAGGCCCAGCTCCTTCTCGGCAAGTGCTTCGCGCGCAAGAAGATGCCCGAGCTCGCGATCAAGGAGCTCGAGAAGGCGCGCCACGGCATGAGCGGCATGGACGAGACGGGCAAGGAGATCACGTACGAGCTCGCCCTCCTCTACGAGGCCGCCGGCCAGCGCGCCAAGGCGGCGGAGGAGTTCGAGCGGATCATCGAGGTCGACATCAACTACAAGGATGCGATGAAGCGGATGGAGGCCCTCAAGTCCTCCGCCGCCTAGCCACGGTCACCGTCACCGCAGAGCGAGGAGAGCCCTTAACCCCATGCCTCATTCCATCTCGGCGAAGAAGCGCGTCCGCCAGAACGAGAAGCGACGCGACCGCAACAAGGCCGTCCGCAGCGAGACCAAGACCTGGGTGAAGAAGGTCCGGACCTCGGCCGCGTCGAAGGACGCCACCGGCGCCCGCCAGGCCGCCATGGTCGCGATCCGCAAGATCGACAAGGCCGCGAAGAAGGGCGTCATCAAGCGGAACGCCGCCGCCCGCAAGAAGTCCCGCCTCGCGAAGCTCCTGAACAAGCTCCCGGGTGCGAACCCGACGGGGCCGAAGGCCTCCCCGACGGCGTAGGCCGCCCCTCTTCCGGCACGCCCGCGCAGAGATGCACGCCCGGCGTGCATCCGGGCCCCTTCCGGCGTCGCCAGGGCCTCGGATGCACGCGCCGCGCGCATCCGGGGAGGAGCCATGCGCTGCACCGTCTGCGGGGCGCGACGGGCGCCGTTCGTCGTCCGCGACGAGGGCGGGGCCCGCGCCTTCTGCGCCGACCACGCGCCGGCTATGCGCGGCGACGACGAGACGCGCGCCGGCGCGATCGAGGCGGCCCTCGCCCGGGGCGGGGAGCGGACGGCCGGGCGCCTCTTCGACCTCGCGCTCGCGCGCCTGCGGGCGGGCCGGCCCGCCGAGGCCGAGGCGCTCGTCCTCGAGGTCCTGAGGACCGAGCCGCGACGGGCGGCGGCGCTCGCGCTCCTCGCCCGCGTCCGCGAGCGCCGGGGCGACGCGGCCGGCGCCCTCGAGGCCGCGCGCCTCGCGGTCGCGGCCGCGCCTCGCGACTCGGGCGCGCACGCGACCCTCGGCCGGCACCTCGCGATCGCCGGCGACCTCGACGGCGCCCGGGCCGCCTTCCTCGCCGGGTTCGAGGCCGACCCCCTCGACTTCGAGTGCGGCCGGCGCGCGGCCGCGCTCCTGCTGGCCGCCCGGCGCCCGGCGGAAGCGCTCGCCCTCGCGCGCCGCTACCTCGAGCACGCCCGCGTCCACGGCGCCGACGCGATCCCGACGGCCGGCGCCCCGCCGCCCGCGACCGCCGCCGACTTCCCGTCGGCCCTCGACTTCATCGAGGCCGAGATCGCCGCCCGGATCACCCCGCGCCTCGACGTCTCGGTCGCGCGCGGGCGCTTCGAGGCCCACCTCCTCGCCGGCGACGCCCTCCTCGCCCTCGAGCGACGCCCGGAGGCGGCCCGCCACTACGCCGACGCGGTCGCCCTCGCGGCCGCGCCCGGCCCCGCCCGGGCCGCCGACGAGGAGGACGCCCGCGCCCACGTCCGCCTCGCCGCCCTCGAGCTCGAGGCCGGGCGCGCCGGCGACGCCCTTCCCCTCCTCGAGACCGCGCGCGCCCGCGACCAGGACGACGCCGACGCCTGCTGCCTCCTCGCCCTCGCCTGCCGCGCCCTCGGCCGCGACGCCGACGCCGCCCGCGCCCTCGCGGACTACGAGCGGCTCGCCGGGATCGCCGGAGTCGAGCCGTCGACGGGAGCCGGCGACGGCGTATAATGGCGACGCGTGCGCCGTTAGCTCAGCGGACAGAGCTGCGGACTTCGGATCCGCGGGTCGGGGGTTCGAATCCTCCACGGCGCACCCCCTTCGCCGGCAGGCGCACCGACACCGTCGTCCCCGCCCCGAGCCGGCTCTCGATCTCGAGCCGGCCCCCGTGGCGCTCGACGATCTCGCGGCAGATGGCGAGGCCGAGGCCGAGCCCCGGGAAGTGCCGGTCGGACACGTTCGACGCCCGGAAGTAGCGCTCGGCGAGCCTCGGCAGCTCGGCGGGCGGGACCCCGATGCCGCCGTCGCGCACGGTGAGGGTGTGGTCGCGCCCGTCCGTGGCGAGCGCGACCTCGATCGGCCCGCCGTCCGGCGAGTACTTGACCGCGTTCTCGATCAGGTTCGAGACCACCTGCTCGAGGCGCCCGCGGTCGCCGGCCATCGGGAGCGGCCCGGCCGAGTCGAGGAGGACGATCGCGTGGCGCGCCCCGGGCGCGCCCCCGACCGCCAGGGCGTGGAAGCGGACGGTCTCGCGGACGGCGTCGCCCAGGTCGAGGTCGGCGAGCTCGAGCTCGAGGCCGCGCCCCGCCTCGAGCCGCGCGCTGTCGCCGATGTCGCGGACGAGCTTCCCGAAGCGGTCCACCTGGGCGTCGAGACGGCGCAGGATGTCGCGGTCGATCGTCCCGCCGCCGGCCTGCTTGCGGCGCATGGCGCCGATGTAGGCCTTGAGCGACGTGAGCGGCGTCCGGAGCTCGTGGGCGACCATCGAGAGGTAGGCCGACCGCGCCCCGTTCGCCGCCTGGGCCTGGAGGCGGGCCTCCCGCTCGCTCGCGAGCTCCCGCGCCTGCTCCTCCGCCCGCTTCCGGGCCGTGATGTCCCGCGTCACCTTGGTGAACCCGATGAGGGCGCCGGTCCCGTCGCGGAGGGCCGTGATGACGACGTTCGCGAAGAACCGCATCCCGTCCTTCCGCAGGCGCCAGCCATCCTCCTCGAAGCGGCCCTCGGCCGCCGCCAACCGCAGCGCGCGCTCGGGCTTCCCGGCCGCGACCTCCTCGGCCGGGTAGAAGACGGAGAAATGGCGACCCAGGATCTCCTCGGCCCGGTAGCCCTTGATGCGCTCCCCCCCGAGGTTCCAGCTCGCGATGCGTCCCTCCGGGTCGAGCATGAAGATCGCGTAGTCGGAGACCGCGGCGACGAGCAACCGGAACCGCTCCTCGCTCCGCCGCAGGTCCTCCTCCATGCGCCGGCGCTCGGTGATGTCGCGCGTGACCTTCGCGAAGCCGCGGAGCCGCCCCGACTCGTCGCGCAGGGCCGTGATCGAGACGCCGGCGATGAAGCGCGTCCCGTCCTTGCGGACGCGCTCGCCCTCGTCCTCGAACCCGCCGATCGACGACGCGATCTTGAGCCCGCGCTCGGGCTTGCCAGCCGCCACGTCCTCAGGCGAGTAGAAGACCGAGAAGTGGCGCCCGATGATCTCCTCGGGGGCGTACCCCTTGATGCGCTCGGCGCCCAGGTTCCAGCTCAGGATCCGGCCCCCGGGATCGAGCATGAAGATCGCGTGGTCGGGGACGCTCTCGACGAGCCGGCGGAAGACGTCCTCGGGCGGCGGAGCCCCGCCCCGGCCCGGCGACTCCGCGGCGGGGTCCACGGGCGACGGCATCGTCCTATCCGGCGCCTCCGCCGCGCGCGGGCCCGCCGCCCGCGTCCTCCCCCCGGCACAGGGCGCGGCCGATCTTGGCCTCGAGCTCGTCGACGTCGAAGGGCTTGGCCACGAACTCGAGCCCGTGCTCCGACGACACGCGCCGCCTGAGGTCGCCGAAGGCGGACACGACGACGGCGGGGATCCGGATCCCGCGGACGTCGAGGGCCGCCAGCAGCCCCGGACCGTCCATGGCCGGCATCATGAGGTCGAGGACCATGACGTCGATGCCGTCGTCCTCGATGAGGCGCAGGGCCTCGCCCCCGTCCCGCGCCACGACCACGTCGTAGCGATCCTCGAACAACGCCCTGAGCCCCAGCCGGATGTCGGGGTCGTCGTCGACGACGAGAAGACGTTTCATCGCTGCGTGCCCCGGCTGGCCCATCAGTCTATCCATCCCGATTCTGACGGACCACGAACCGCAGCCCCGACCGGAGGTCCAGGCGACCTCCGGGCGCTCGCGCGCGGCGCCCCACCGGGTCTGCCGGTCGGCGGCCAGCCCGCTCGGGACAAGGACTTCCGTTTACTTCATGTCCTCCGGCCGGATCTCGTCCACCGAGACCTCGAGGCCGCCGCCCGCCGACACCTTGACGCCCGGCCGCAGAGGCGACGTCCCGAGCGTGAGCCCCTCGGGCGAGCGGACGATGGCCGCCGTCCCCGAGCCGAGCTGCGGCAGGCCCTGGGACAGGCCCACGGGCAGGCGCTCGCGGACGAGGGCGTAGGCCTGCTCCGGGCTGTTCGACGGCCGCGTGACGAGGACGGCGGCCGGGCCGGCGGCGCCCTGGACGACGCGGACCTCGAGGTCGAGGGCGCTCGCGATCCGGAGCCGCGCCTCGCCTCGCACCGGCGTCCGGACGCCGGGCTTCAAGCGCATGCCGCTCGACGTCGTGCCGCCCTGGGTCTGGAGATCGGTCATGTACGCGCCCGTGGCGTCGGCCTCGAGCCGGATGTGGCTGCCCGAGATCTTGCGGGAGGCCTCGTCGCCCCCGAAGCCGCGCACGCGCAGGCACACGTCGTTGTCGGACTTGTCGATCCCGTTGCGGCCGAGCTTCAGGTCCTCGCCGCCGTAGGCGAAGAGGGTGAGCGCGCCCTTGGGGCCGCGGAGCGAGAGCTTGAACCGCACCGGCCGGGCGCCCTCCGGCGCGCGGACGCCGTCGGCCGAGCTGAGCGTCGCCTCGCCCCCGACGGCGGCCCCGGCGGCGTCCGGCCGGGCGGCCGCCGCCGGCGGCTCGAGCGCCATCGCCCTCGAGAGCGCCTCGCGCACGGCCTCGCGCCCGTCGCCGGGAAGGCCCGCCATGAGCGGGGCCAGCCGGTCGAGGACGGCGCGCGGCGACGCCGGTCGCTGCTCGCGCTTCTTCGCCAGCAGGTCCCGGACGAGGGCCGCGACCTCGGGCCGCACGTCGCGCCTGGCCGCGAGATCGGGGGGCGGCGCCTTGAGCTGCATCTCGAGGACGTCGAGCACGGCCGGGGCCGTGAAGGGCGGAGCGCCGGCGAGCCACTCGTGGAGCAGGATGCCGAGCCCGTAGAGGTCGGCGCGGATGTCGATGTCGAGGCGCCCCTCGACCTGCTCGGGCGACGCGTAGAAGGGCGAGCCGACGAAGTCGCCGGCCGTCGTGAAGCGCGTGCCCTGGCCCTCGGCCCCGCGGGCGACGCCGAAGTCGCCGAGCTTGGCGGTGCCGTCGGCCGCGAGGAGGACGTTCTCGGGCTTGAGGTCGCGGTGCACGAGCCCGCGCTCGTGGAGGTGGGCGAGGGCCTCGAGGACGTCCCGCGCGAGCCCGAGCGCGCAGGCCTCCGGGAGCGGGCCCAGGAGCTTGACGAGGCGGCCGGTGTTCCCGCCCTGGAGCAGCTCGGTCGCGAGGAAGAGGCGCCCGGCGACGGTCACCCCCGACTCGAACGTCCGCACGAGGTGCGGGTGCTCGAGCGACCGGGCGATCCCCGTCTCGCGCTGGAAGCGCCGGAGCCGCTCCTGGTCCTTCGCCGTCGCCTCCTTGAGGAGCTTCAGGGCGACGAGGCGGCCGCTGCCGTCGCGGGCGCGGTAGACGGTCGCGGTCGCGCCGTCGCCGAGGACGTCCAGGTACTGGAAGGTCTTGGCTGCGCTCATTCCCCTCCCCCTTCCCCCTTCGGCGCCGGTTCGGCGGTCACTCCGTCCAGCGCATCCGCGAGCGCGCGGTCCGCCGCCGCGCCCTCGGGGTCGTCGATCGCCTCGCGGCACGCCGCCCGGAGCCGTCGCGCCTCCGCGTCCACCGGGTCGAGCCGGAGCGCCCGCCCGAGGTCGCCGAGGGCCGCGTCGGGCGAGCCCTGCGCGAGCCGCTGGCGCGCCCGCTCCCGCAGCACGGCGGCCTGGCGGTCGCGCCGGGCGAGGGCCCGATCCTCGGGGCTCGCGACCCCGCGGGCGGCGGCGACGCGCGCCTCGAGGACGCGGGCGGCCTCGGCCGCCTCGGACCCCGCCCCGGCGCCGAGGCGCCCGAGCAGCCGCTCGACCTCGTCGTAGGCGCCGCGCTCGAAGGCGGCGAGGGCCGCCTCCGGTAGGGCCTCGGGCGGGGGCTCGCGCCCCACGGCCTTCACGTCGGCGCGGTCCGGCAGGACGGCGCGGATCGCGGCGATGTCGGCGGCCGCTCGCTCCCGGTCGCCGCGGGCGGCCAGGATCTCGGCCCGCTCGAGGTAGGCGTCGAGCACGCCGGTGAGCCCGATCTGGAGCGACATCTCGCCGAGCGCAAGACCCAGGTCCTCGAGGGCGCCGTGAAGGTCGCCCGCCGCGCGCCGGGCCCGCGCCCGCCCCTGGAGGGCCTCGCCCATGAACGTGACGTACGGACCGACGGCGTTCGCCACGGCGAGATCCGCGAGCCGCCGCGCGCGCTCGACCTCGCCGGCCCGCAGGGCGGCGCGCCCGACCCGGTCGAGGACGAGCGGGTGGGTCGGCCCGCGCTCGTACGCCTCGAGGAGCGACACGCCCGCCTCGTCGAGGCGACCGAGCGCGATCCGCGCGTCGGACACGCGCGCGCGGTACTCGACGTCCTCCGGCCAGAGCTCGGCCGCCCGCAAGAAGTCCTTCTCGGCGGCCTCGTGGTCGCCGAGCGCCATCCGCGCCAGGCCGCGGCGGTAGGCGAGCAGGTCCGAGTCGGCCTGCTTCTCGAACGCCCGCGTCGCCAGGGCCACGCAGTCGGCGTAGCGCCGCTCGAACAGGGCCACCGTCGCCGCCGATTGCAGCCCGAAGAAGCCCTGAGGGTCGAGGGCCGCGGCCTGGCGGTGGTCGGCGCGGGCCGCCTCGATGTCGCCCACGAGCTCGCGCGCGTAGCCCCGCTGGAAGTGGCCGCGGGCGCCCTGCCCGAGATCGATGGCCCGGTCGAGGGCCCGGATGGCCTCGCGCCTGAGCGCGACGGCCTCGTCCGGGTTGTCGCCGGCGACCTCGTCCGCGAGGTCGAGCGCCTGGATGGAGACCTGGTAGTAGCCGGCGCCCCAGTCCGGGTCGAGGGCGACGGCCCGCCGGTAGGTCTCGAGCTTCGTCCGCCTCGTCTCGTTGCCCTCGAGCCAGCCGACGACCTCGTTCGCGGCGTTGCGCCGCAGGATGGCGCGCACGGCCGTGACGGCGAGCCCGCCGGCCACGAGGGCGGCGACGACCGCCGCCGCCGCGAACCCGATCAGGACCTTGCGGCGCCGCGCGTCGCGCAGGCGCTCGTCCTTGAGGGCGGCGATGCGCTCGCGCGTGGGCTTCACGTCGGGGTGGTCGACGGGCAGCTCGTCCAGGTGGGCCTCGGCGAGGGCGAGGTCGCCGGCGCGGAGCGCGTGGTCGGCGAAGAGGGCGTGCGCGCGGACGAGGCCCTCGCGGGCGCGCGCGTTCCCGGCCCAGAGCTTGAGCGCCTGCTCGAAGCTCGCGACCGCGGTCGCGAGGCGGCCGTAGACGGCGCTCGCCGGCTGGCCTCCGCCGCGGCCCCCGGGGGGCGCGGCGGCGGAGGCCCCCGCCGCGCGCACGGTCTCGTCGAGGGCGTCGCCGGCGGCCTTCGCGAGCTCGACCGACGCCTCGTGGTCGAAGTGGGCGTCGAGCGCATCGGCGAACTCCCTCGCCGACGCGTACCGGCGCTCGGGCTCGGGGTGGAGCGCCTTCATCGCGATCGCCGCCAGGTCCTCGGCGATCTGGCGGGTCGGCGCGCGCGCCTGGGGCGGCTCGACCCGCCCCTCCTTGGCCGCGAGCAGCACCTCGATCAGCTTCGTCCCCTTGTGGGGCGGCGTCCCGGTGAGGACCTCGTAGAGGATCCCGCCGATCAGGTAGACGTCCGTCCACGGGCCGAGCTGGTCGTCGCGGCTACGGGCCATCTCGGGGGCGAGGAAGACCGGCGTGCCGACGACGGTCCCGGGCGGGCCGACCTCGTCGGCGCTCGGTCGCCGCGCCAGGTCGTAGGCGAGCCCCCAGTCCATGACCAGGACCTCGCCGTACTCGCCGATCATGATGTTCTCGGGCTTCAGGTCCCGGTGGATGACGTTCTGGCTGTGGGCGAAGCCGACGGCCTCGCAGACGCGCTTCAGCACCTCGAGGTGCGTGCGCTGGGTCATGCGCGAGGCGCGCGCCCTGTCCTCCGGGGTCCGCGGGGCGATCAGCCGGTCCCAGCCCACGCCCTTCACGAGCTTCATGGCGAGGTAGGCGCGCCCGATCGGGTCGATGCCGAATCCGTAGACGGGCGGGATCCCGGGGTGCTCGAGGCGGCCCATGACCCGGGCCTCGGAGGCGAACTTCGCGGCCGCCGCCGTCGCCGTGAGCTGCGGGAGGAGGGCCTTCAGGGCGACGGCCCGCTCGAGGCCGCGCTGCTCGGCCAGGTAGACGACGCCCATGCCGCCGCGGCCGAGCTCGTTCAGGAGGGCGAAGTCGCTCGCCGGACCGTGATGCCCGTCGCCGTGCCCGGTCTCCTCCCCGGGCGTGGCCGTCGGGTCGACGATCTCGATCGCCCCGCCGTCGCCCCCGCCGCCGGCGTCCGCATCGTCGCCCGAGAGCGTGCCCTTGAACGGGGCAGCCGGGGCCGGGGGCGCGTCCTCGCCCGAGAGCGTGCCCTTGAACGGGACCGCGTCCTCGCCCGAGAGCGTGCCCTTGAACGGCGCGTCTCCGGGGATCTCGGCCGGCAGGCTCGAGAGCGTCGCGCGGACGCCCTCGCCGCCCGGCCCGAGGATCGCGCCGGTGCCCACCTCTTCCAGCGAAGCCGGGGATGTCCCGCTCACGGCCGCCCCCCAGATGCCCTCCGAGCCAGGCGCAGTATATCAGGCGAGCCGGGCGACGGGGATCGGGGAGACGCTGGAGTCCCGAGCCCGTGCATGCCGCCGCCTACCGCGGGAACGGCAGCTTGTCGAGCGGGTTGTCGGGGAGCTTGTCCGGGATGGGCACCGGCACGGGCACCTTGCCGCCGAGCTTCTTCGCCGCCTCCTCCTCGGCCCGCCGGCGCGCGCGCTCGATCTGCTCCTTTGCGCGGCGCTCGGCCTCCTGCTGGGCCTCGTCGAGGATCTTCTCGCCCATGGCGCGGAGGGCCTGGACGACGAGGTTCTTCAGGCTCGAGCCGAGGTCGACGGCCGGGTCGTAGACGGGGCCGTAGACCCTGAGGTCGCGGAGGTCGAGCGTCCCGACCTGGGTGAGGCCGCGCGCGAGCTGGTCGGACGTGAGGCCGAGCGAGGTGAGAGGCTGGCCCGGGCGGCGGGCGGCCGCCTCGATCGAGTCGAGGCGCAGGATCGGGCGCGTGTCGATCGCGAAGCCGTCGATGGCGACGGGGATGTCGACGTCGACCGTCGTCTTCTTGGCGAACGTCACCGGGATCGTGCTCTTGAAGAGGGCGTCGAGGGACGCGGCCGAGAGCAGGCCCTTCAGGCGGACGTCGGACGCGCCGCCCGCGCGGCGCAGGTCGAGCGTGCCCGAGAGGGCGACCGAGCGGTCCTCGATGGTCCCCTCGAGGTTCCCGCGGATCGGCTCCGCGTGGACGGACGGGGCGTTCGAGACCTCGGCCACGCGCAGCTTGCCGCGCTCGACCTTGACGGGCTTGGCGTCGCGGTTCGCGCGGTCCTCGAGGAGGATCTCGCAGTCCTCGGCGACGATCTCGCGGACGACGACGGAGGCCCGGTCCTCGAAGAGCCAGGACGCCCGCGCGTAGGGGTCGCCGACCGGGGGCGGGCCCGGGGCGCGCCGCTCCTCCTCGCGGCGGCGCTTCCGCCACTCCTCGAGCTCGCGGAGGCGCTCCATCCAGCGCTGGAACTGGTCGACCCAGTCCGTCTCCGCGGCCTTCTTCCGGGCCTTCTCGTGCCAGTCCTCCCAGCGGCTCTTCTCCTCCTTCGGCGGCTCGCCCGGCATCCCGGGCGGGCCGGGCGGCCCCGCGCCCTCGCCGCCCGCTCCCGGCGCGTGCTCGATGTTGAGGGTGCCGTCCTCGTTGCGGACGATGTGGGCCTTCGCCTTCGTGAGGCGCAGCCGGTCGACGACGACCCGCCCGCGGAGCGCCTCGCCGAGGTCGAGGGACGCCTCGGCCTCCTCCGCCTGGAAGAGCACGCGCGAGGGGTCCTTCGGGTCCTTCGCCTCGACCCCGTGGAGCGTGAGGCGGCCCGCGAACGGGCTGAACGATGCGGACGCGACCGTCACCTTCGCCCCGACGCCGCGCTCGAGGCCTCGCTCCGCCGCGCGCCGCGCGATCGGGCCGACGCCCGCGAAGAGGAAGGCGAGGAGGAGAAGGGCGCCGCCGGCCATGAGCTTCCAGCGGACGACGCCGGGCAGCGCGGGCGCGGAAGCGGGCGCTGGGTCGGGATCGGGGGCGGGGGCCGGGGCGGGGGCCGGGGCGGGGGCCGGGGCGGGAGCGTCCTCGCTCATGTCATGGACGTCCCCACGAAGACGAAGCGCAGGGCCTTCACGAACCAGAAGCCCATGATCGTCCGCACGAAGCGCGACTGCTCGGCGTGCGGCTGGATCTGGGCCCGGAACCAGATGACGAACCGGCGGATCGGGATGAAGAGGACGATCGTCAGCGCGAGGGCGACCACGAAGCCGCCCATGACGACATAACGGTCGAAGCCGAGCAGGGCGACGACCGGCGCGCGCAGCACCCTCTCGAGGAGCGGCCGGGCGAAGGTCGCGTCCTCGAGCAGCCAGCGCCCGACGTGCCAGCAGCCCTTGTGGAGCCCGAGCGCGTAGAGCGGCTTCAGGAGGGTGGCCGAGAGCATGAGCAGCCACACGCTCGCCCGGGTGAAGAGGAGGAGCGAGAGCAGGACCCAGGTGAGCGGCGCGCTGAACGGCAGGAGGGCGATGAAGAAGCCGAGGCAGAGGCCGTAGGCGAGCTGGGAGGGCGAGGTGCCGCCCGCGAGCGTGCGGTAGATCCAGCGCGTGAGCTTGAGGATGGCGATCATGTGAGCTCCGGACCCCGGGGCCCCCAAGATACGAAGCGACGGCGGAAGGATCAAGGATCGAGGATCGAGGATCTCGGGTCGAGGGTCGAGGGTCGAGGGTCGAGGATCGAGGGTCGAGGATCGAGGATCGAGGATCGAGGATCGAGGGTCGAGGGTCGAGGGTCGAGGGTCCGGGGGAGCTCGCCGGATGCAGCCGACAGGTCTGCCCGCGCCGCGCCGCGCGCCGTCCCGGCCCGTTGACGACCGGGCCTCGCTCGTGATAGGAGCGTGGACCCGGCAACGAGGAGATGATCCCATGGTGAGAAGGGCCGGCGGAGTCGGCGGCGCCGAGCCGGCGCGGATCGGCGAGGCGGAGGTCGAGGCGGCGTCGAAGAAGGGCCGGGCGAAGGCCGAGGACGTGGCGTCGGCCCGGGCCTGAGGGAGACGATCGACCCTCGAAGGGCCGGGCGATGGACGCGAGCAAGAAGCTCGACCAGGCCGCGCTCCTGCGCAAGCTCGACGACCGGAAGACGGCGAGCCAGACGGCCGGCGGCGCTCGTCACGCTCGGAGACCGGGCGGCGACGACCCAGGCGAAGATCGAGGCGTTCGAGAAGCTCGAACGGATGGCGGCCGAGGACCCGGTCAGCACGGCCACTATCTCGACGCCATCAAGAGGGTCACCCCCGACCTGCTCGACAAGCTGCCCCCCGCCTTGCGGGAGAAGGTGGACGCGCTGCGGGCCGGCCTCCCGGACATCGAGGAGCTGAAGAAGGCGCGGGCCGAGTCGGAGCGGCAGCAGAAGACGGCCGAGGCCACGAGCAAGGCCGCGCGCGGCCAGAAGCTCTCATCCGAGGAGCAGAAGCTCCTCGATGCGGGCACCAAGGCGAAGGTCAAGTTCCCGGACGTGAGGAAGGACCCCGTCGGCTTCGTCAAGGCCTACGAGAAGGCGATGCTGAAGGGGGACGCGAAGACGAAGCAGGCGGCCTACGAGGCGATGCGGCAGGCGATCCGCGACTTTCCCGAGGCCGTGAAGGAGGGCCTGAACGAGCAGCCGATCCCGGACCTGATCCCGCAGGACCTGAAGGGCAAGCTCGCCGGGAAGAGCTGAAGCCGTGACGGCCGCCCGCGCGATCGGGGCCCTCGCGGCCGTGCCTGCGGGCCTTTACCGACGCTCGCGCCTCGAGCTCCGCCTCGGCTCGCCGATCCGGTCCGCGACCGTCATCCGCGCGCCGACCTTCGGATTCGAGGGCGATCGACGCGGCCCGTCGCCCGGATGCCCGCAGCCTCGCCGGCGCTCGCCGACACCTGTCGGCCGACGACGACGGCCGCGCGCCCGCCCGGGCCTTGCCACGCGCGCGTTTCGCCCGGAGAGCGCCGTGGTCCGCCGTTTGCTCTCCTGCCCGAGCGTGATCGCAACCAGCACGAACCCGGAAAGGAGAAGCCGACCATGAAGGCGAAGACGAAGGTCAAGGCGGGCGGCGGCGGAGTCCCCGGCGCGAAGTAAGGCTCGTCCAGCCGTAGCCCTCAAGAAGGGGGTCTCCGGAAAGGAGCGGGCAGTCGACGTCCGGACGCGGCGTCGACTGCCCGCTTCTTGCGCCCGCGGGCTTCCCTCCCTCGCTCGCTCGCCCCGCCCCGCCCCGCCCATGGCGTGCGTACCCGACCTCGAAGCGCTTCCCCGGACGAATACGCCCTCCTGCCCCGGAGAAAGGACGGGTGCCTGGCCGCGATCGCGAGGGTCAAGCTGAACGGGGCCAAGGAGTCGCGGTTTGCCCGATTCGTGGACGGGGCGTTCGGTGCGTCTCCGGCGGTGGAGGCTCACCGCTCTCTCACCGCTCCCTCGCCCGACGCCCCGCTTCCTTCCCCGCCTCCTTGCTCTCCTTCCGCTCCCCGAGCAGGAGCCGCCGCTCGAGGTGGGCCCGCTGCGCGGCGTAGAAGTCGCGCAGGAAGCGGAGCGGGTAGACGTCCCAGCGCTCGTGCGGCCAGCCGACCTTGGCCTTGATCTTGTCGCAGACGAGCTGGACGGTCCGCGGGTCGCGGTTCGGCTGCCGGAGCAGGTCCTCGAGGACCTGGAGCTCGTAGATCCCGTAGACGTCGAGCTGCTCGGGCGTGAACGTGTAGCCCGGGAAGTGGCCGTCGGCGGCGGCCGAGGCCGCGACGTCGCCCAGGTCCTCGAGCAGCGACGGCTTCGGGGCCGCGACGACGATCGTCCCGGCCGCGAGGTCGCCCGCCCGCAGGCGGTCCCGGTTGAGGAGCGGCAGGAGCGCGAACGCGAGCAGCCAGGCGCTCGCGATCGCGAGGAGCCAGCCCGGCGCCCCCGGCCACACCTGCTTCGGCGCCAGGAAGACGACGATCGGCAGGAAGAACTCGATCTCGCGAAGCAGGTTCCGGACGATGACGGCCTCGGAGGAGAGCATGCCGCCGCGGGCGTCCACGACCCGGATCCCGGACCGGCGCTTGCCGGGCGTCGCCCCGTTCCAGCGGATCTCGAAGAACGTGAAGTAGAACGCCCGGACGAGGAACCACCCGAGCAGGGCGAGCGCCAGCGCGAAGGCGGCCGCGTCGAGGCTCCCGAGCGCGAACGCGCCGATGAGGCCGGCGACGAAGATGGCGATCGACGCGAGCCCGATGAGGAGCAGGTCGAAGAGGAAGGCCGCCGCCCGGTCCCCGACCCCCGCCAGCGTGAGGCGCAGGGCCACGCCCTCGGGCGTGACGATCTCCTTCACGCGCCGGGGCGGCCCCGCCTTGGCGCCGCGGGCGGCGGCGACGCCGGCGGCGGAGAGGGGCGCGGCGGTCGAGGCCGGCGCGCTCACGGCGACGGCCCCGCCCCGCCCTTCCGCCCGGCGAGCCCGAAGTACGCGGCCCAGGCGACCGACGTGACGAGGACGACGGCGTAGCGCAGGGCGACGTCGTGCACGAGCTGGCGGAAGAGGCCCTCGATGAGCCCGGCGATGAAGAAGAGGCCCACGGCCCCGATGACGACGAGGCCCGCGTCGCGCCCACGCGCCGCCAGGTTCTCGAGCCGCCCGCGCCGCCCCGGGAAGACGAGGCTCTCGGCGACCGCGAAGCCGGCCCCGCCGCAGAGGATCACGGCCAGGATCTCCGTCACCCCGTGCGGCAGGACCCAGGCCCAGAACTCGAGCCCGAGCCCGCGCCCCTGGTAGAGCCCGCCGAAGGCCCCGAGCATGAGCCCGGTCGAGAGCAGCAGGACGAACGCCGGCAGCCCGGCCGCGAAGCCGAGCGCGAAGCAGAGCATCCCGACCTTCGAGTTGTGCTGGAAGAGGAACGTCGCGAAGGCCGTGAGCGCCGCGACCGGCGTCCCCTCGTCGTAGAGGACCGCCCGCAGGTCCTCGGTCGACGCCTCGGGCCCGCGCCCGCCCGCCAGGTCCGCCGACACGAACGACCCGAAGTAGGACGGGTCGTCGAGCGTCAGGGCCAGCCCGGCGATCGCCCCGAGGATGACGACGGCGGCGCTCGCGCCCACGTGCCACTTGAGCTTGCGGACGGTCGCCGGGAAGCGGACGAGGAGGAAGTCGGCGATCGTCTCGCGCAGGCGGCGCTTCGGCCCGTAGACGCAGAAGTAGGCGCGGGCCGCCAGCCCCTCCAGGTACTCGGCCACGTTCCGGTCGAGCGAGATCGAGCGGGCGACGCTCAGCGACGAGACCGTCGCCCGGTAGAGGGCCGGCAGGCGCGACAGCTCGGCCGCGGTCAGCGACTCGATCCCGCGCTTCTCGACCTTCTCGACGAGGCCGTCGAGCTCGCGCCAGGTCCGCTCGCGCTCGCGCCGGAACTCGACGCTCCGGAGCCGCACGCCCGCGACCTTCGCCATCGCCGCCGCCGTCGCCGGGGAGGTGTCCATCAGACGAGCTCCCGCCGCCGGATCTCGAGGTACCGGTTGAGGAGCGGCGTCGAGATCGCGCGCGGCGCCGCGTCGATGCAGTGGACGCCCGAGCGGATGAGGCGCTTCAGGACGAGGGCCCGCTCGCGCTCGAGGTCGGCGGCGACGACGGCCCGGTGGAGCAAGTCGAGCGTCGCCGGCTCGCCGCGCGCGACCGCCTGGAGCGACGGGTCGGCGAGGGCCACGAAGAGCACGAGGTGCCGGCGGGCCAGCCGGTCCATGTTCTCGACCATGAGCTCGGCCGTGACCGTGTCGACGAAGTCCGTGAAGACGACGACGAGCGACCGGCGCTTGAGGCGGGTCGAGAGGTCGGCGATCCCGAGCGTGTAGTTCGTCTCGGCGGTCGCGTACTCGAGGTCCGCCGTCCCGCTCCGGACCCGGTCGAAGGCGCGGACGCCGCCGACCGGGGCGACGAAGGCGCGCGGCTCCGCGTCGAAGGCGAAGAGGCCGACGCGGTCGCCCGTCCGGAGGCAGACGTAGGCGAGGACGAGGCCGCCGTTGATGGCGTGGTCGAGCTTGGGCAGGCCGTCGAGCGGCTCGCCCATGAGCCGGCCGGTGTCGAAGGCGAGGACGACCTGGTGGTTCCGCTCGGCCCGGAACTCGCGCACCATGAGCTTCACGTGGCGCGCCGTCGCCTTCCAGTCGATCGAGCGGGCGTCGAACCCCGGGACGAACTCGCGGAGCGAGTCGAACTCGGAGCCGTCCCCGAGGTAGCGCTCGACCTTGATCCCGGTCGCGTGCTCCTTCGTCCCGAAGAGCCTCAGGGCGGCGGCCCGCACGGCGCCGACGTCCGGGACGACCTCGACCTCGTGGTCGAGGGGGCGCGAGACGATGCGGACGACCAGGCCGAGCGGCCCGTAGACCCTGAGCCAGAGCGTGCGCACGGCCGCGAGGCCGCGGCGCCGGGGGACGAGCTTGAGGGACGCCTCGGCGCGCCCGCCCGCCGGCACGATGCGCTCGACCGTGGGCTGGGGCTCGAGCAGCGCCGGGTCGAGGTCGACGAGGGCCTGCAGCCGCGTCGGCCGCTCCCAAGACGGCGCGCCGAGCGACAGGACGAGCGCGCCCTCGTCGCCGGCGTAGATCTGCTTCGGGGCGCGGGTCTCGACCTCGAGGCGGCTCGCCGGCAGGGTCAGCAGGGCGTCGAGGCCGATGGCGATGAGCGCGCCGCCGACGACCGCGAGCCAGGCGGTCCAGAGGCGGGCGTCGACGAAGGCCGGGAGCAGCGCCACCGGCACCCCCGCCGCCAGCAGCCAGACCGTCCTGCGCGTCGGCTGGATCATGCTCGGCCGCTACCTCGGCGCCGCCACCTGAGCCACGATCTGCTTCAGGACGCCGTCCGTCGTCGTCCCCTCGATCTCCGCCCCGGGCGCGAGGATGACCCGGTGCCCGAGCGTCGGCTGGAGGAGCTTCTTCACGTCGTCCGGGATGACGTAGTCCCGCCCCGTCAGGGCCGCCAGCCCGCGCGCCGCCGTCGCCAGCATGTTCGCCGCTCGCGGCGAGGCCCCGCACGAGAGCGCCGGCGTCTCGCGGGTCGCCCGGATGAGGTCGACGACGTAGTCGACGACCTCGTCCGAGAGCCGGATCGACGACACCAGCTCGCGCGCCTCGCGGATCGCCGCCAGGTCGGCCAGCGCCTCGATCCCGAACTCCGCGAGCTTCGGCATCGACGACCGGTGCCCGTGGAGGGCGACCATCCGCCGCTCGTCCTCGCGCGTCGGGTAGTCGATCTTGACCTTGAAGAGGAAGCGGTCGAGCTGGGCCTCGGGCAGCGGGTACGTGCCCTCCTGCTCGATCGGGTTCTGGGTCGCGACGACCATGAACCCCGCCCCGAGGTCGTGCGTCGTCCCGTCGATCGTGACCGACCGCTCCTGCATGGCCTGGAGCAGCGCCGCCTGCGTCTTCGGCGGCGTCCGGTTGATCTCGTCGGCGAGCAGGACCTCGGTGAACACGGGCCCGCGCGTCAGCACGAACTGGTTCGTCTGGAAGTTGAAGATGTTCGTGCCGGTGACGTCGCCCGGCATGAGGTCGGGCGTGAACTGGATCCGCTTGAAGGCGAGCTTGAGCGTCGCCGCGAACGTCTGCGCGAGCAGCGTCTTCGCGGTCCCGGGCATGCCCTCGAGGAGGACGTGCCCCTCCGAGAGCAGGGCCACGAGCAGCAGGTTCACGGCCCGCTGCTGGCCGACGATCACGCGGCCGACCTGGGCGCGGACCTTCTCGCCGAGGTCAAGGATGGACTGCGCGTCCATGCAGGATCTCCCGTCTCCACCGGTGGATTCTCCGGGCGGCCGAGATGATGGCGTGGGCCCCGGCCGCGCCCGGCTCCGCGCCGGCGCGGCCGCGGCCCCGCGCCTGCGCCGCCGACGCGACCCGGACGTCGAGGTCGGCGAGGCGCGTCGGGACCCCGCGCGCCGCGCCGACCCGGTCGAGCCAGGCGCGGAGGTCCTTCGGGGCGAGGCCCTCGGGGGCGTGGAGCGCCTCGGCCGCCTCGCGCACGATCGTCCCGAGGTAGCGCGAGAGCGCGTGCCCCGAGTGGCCCGCGAACCGCAGCAGCGCGGCCGTGTTGTCGATGAGCTGCTCCTTCCCGGGCGCGACCGCGGCCGCGGCCGGCAGCGGGCTGCCGAAGCGACGCAGGCCCGCCCACAAAAGGGCGGCGGCCGCGAGCGCCGCCTGGATCACGGAGAGGACGAGCGGGAAGTCGAACAGCTCCTTCCAGATGCTCTGCTCGACCTCGTGGCCGTGGACGGTCTCGTCGAAGATGACGACCCCGTCGTCGCCGCGCAGGTCCTCGATCAGCTCGACGGCGAGGGCGGCGTTGTCGCCGTCCTCGAGCCCGTGCGTCGAGATGAGGTCGGGGTCGGCGAGGACGACGAGGCGCTGCGGGCCGCCGCGGTTGCGGAGCTCGGGCGCCGGGAGCTCGCCGACGACGACGCCGCCGTCGCCGCCCGGCGCCGCGACGATCGGGACCAGGTCGCCGCCGCGGTAGAGCTGGGCCCGCTCGAGCGTCGGCGCCGAGCGGAAGCGGCCCGTCGCGTACGCGATCCGCGGCGCGCCGGCCTCGCGGCGCCCGACCCCGCCCCCGATCCCGGCCTCGGCCAGGACGGCATCGGCGTCGCTCGCCGGGCGGAGGTCGGCGCTCTCGAGCCAGGTCTGGCGGGACGGATCGGGTGCGCCCTGCCGCTTGGGCAGGACGAGGAGGATGGCCCGGGCCTTCCCCTCGAGCAGGCCCGGGCGGCGCCGCAGCTCGTCGAGCTTCGGCTCGGCGACGACGACCACGGCCTTCGCGATCCGCCGGTCGAGCGCCGGCGTGCGGCTGACGACGACCGGGATGTCGAGCTCGCGGAGCAGTCGCACGAACGCCGCGTGCCCGAGCGCCGAGCGGCTGAAGCCGTCGGGCTCGGCCGAGACCACGGGCTCGATCTCGCGGCCGACGATCGAGAGCCCGATCCCGACCGCGAACGAGATGGCCATGCCCGCGACGAGCAGGATGGTCGCGCGGCGCCCGAACGGGCCGTCGCCGGCGCCGCCCCCGCCATCGCGCCGGCGCCGGGCCCGCTTCCCCGCTCCCCCCGGCCCTTCCGGCCCCTCGGGCTTCCCCTCTCCCGGCGCGAGAGGATCGGGGTGAGGGCTCATGCGATCGCCTTCAGGGTCCGGAACCGTTCGACGCAGCGCTCGTAATCGACGCGCCCGGGCTCCCGCCCGCCGAAGAGGCTCCGCTCGACCGCGTCCACGAGGCCCCCGAGCGCCACGCGCGGCGGCTCGTCGAGCCGCGCGCGGGCGGCGACCTCGCGGCTCGTGAGCGCCGGGTCGTCGGGCGCCCGCCGCGCGCGCAGCAGCTCCTCGAACGTCCGCAGGAGGAGGACGTGGATGGCCTCGCCGAAGCGGCCGGCGGCCGCGAGCGCCTCGGCGTCGTCGAGCGGCCGCTCGAGGTCGACCTTCGCGGCCGCCGAGGCGGCCGGATCCTCCCCCGTCGCGCCCGCCTTCGGGTCGCGCAGGCGCGGCTTGCGGTTCAGGATGGCGCGGGCGATGGCCACGATGAGGAGCACCGAGACGACGACGACCCCGACCCAGAACAGGCCCTTGGCGATGGCGACGGCCGCCCCGCCGGGGAGCGGGAGGCTCGGGGAGCGACTGCGACCGCCGTCCGCCGGGTCCGACTCGAAGCGCGAGCCGCCGCGCCCGCGCCGGGTGCGCGACGACCAGCGCTCGGCCCCGACCGGCCGGCCGTCGGGGCCGGCGCCCCCGCCGGCGCCCGCCTCGCCGCCCCGCCCGCCCTCGCTCTCGAGCTCGAGGTCGCGGCCGGCGCCGCCGCCCGGCAGGTCCTTCTGGTAGCGGGAGTCGGAGAGGACCGCGCGCGTCGCCTCGCGCACGCGCTCGGCCGGGAGGGGCGTCCCGGCGAGGACGATCAGGAAGACGACCGGGACGGCGCCTGCGATCACGCGAGGCATGGTAGCGGGCCGGGCGCCGATTGACAACCCGGTCGAGCCGCCGGTAGCCTCTCGCCATGAGCCTCGACTTCGGACCCGACCGCGGAGCCCAGCCCTACCCGCCCCCGCCCCCGCGGCCCTACGCGCCTCCGGCGCGGCGCGAGCCGTTCGGCGCCGGGCAGGTGCTCTCCGACACGATCTCCGTCTACGTGGCGAACCTCGTCCCCTTCACCGTCCTCACGGGGATCGTCCTCTCGCCCGCGATCGGGGCCACGGTCCTCTTCGCCGCCATGGCCCAGGGCTCCGAGGACACGGCCGTGGCGCTCGGCGAGGGGATCGGCGGCCTGCTCCGGATCGTCCTCCAGCCGCTCGCGACGGGCGCCGTCACGTACGGCGTCGTCCAGCAGGTGCGCGGACACCACCCGCCGCTCGGCGACTGCATCTCGGTCGGGCTCTCGCGGCTCCTGTCCGTCTTCGCCGTCGGCCTGCTCTCCGGGCTCATCATCGTCCTCGGGCTCTTCGCCTTCTGCATCCCCGGGCTCATCTTCATGGCCATGTACTACGTCGCCGTCCCGGCGGCCGTGATCGAGCAGCCGGGCGTCATGGCCTCCCTCCGGCGGAGCTCGGACCTGACCGACGGCTACCGCTGGTCGATCTTCGGGCTCGCGATCATCGTCGGGTTGCTCGGCGGGGCGGCGGGTGCGTTCGCCGAGATGCTCGGCGTCGCGGCCGGGCCCCTGATCGGCGCCATCCTCTCCGCCGTGGCCGAGTGCGTGGCGACCGCCTTCGGCGCGACCGCGGCCGCCGTCGCCTACTACCGGCTGCGCCTCACGAAGGAAGGCGTGGACGCCGACCAGCTGGCGCAGATCTTCGAGTAGTGCCGGACGACCTCGGCTCGCTCGCCGATCTCGACGCCGACGACTGGCGCGCCGCCTTCCGGCTGGCCGGCCACCCCCAGCCGGCCTGCCCGCACGTCCTCGGGCACGACGACCCCGACCACCCGTGCCGGCGCGGGCTCTCGAGCGCGCCCTTCGACCGCGGCTCGGTCGCGCGCGTGATCGCGCTCGCCGAGGGGCGCCCGCACGAGCGGCCCTGGATCGGCGTCTTCGAGCTCGCCGACGGCCGGTTCGCCGCCCTCCGCGCCTCGTGCTGCGGCGCCGGCTGGGAGTGCCACGTCGAGGGCGACTCCGCGGTCGCCCTCGACCTCGGAACGCTGCTCGCGCACGGGCTCTCGGCCGGCGAGCGCCGGCGCCTCGACCTGCCGGGCGCCGTCCGGCTCGCGGCCTCGTGCGCGGCGGCCGGCGCCCGCGTCGAGGTCCGCAAGCTCGCCGGGCCGACGCCGACCGTCGCCACGGCCGCCCTTACGCTCGGCGTCCCGGTCGAGGCGATCGTGAAGACGCTCGTCTACCGGACGAGGCGAGGCGACGTCGTCCTCGCGATCGCGGCCGGTCCGGTCCGGGTGAACGCGGCCGCCGTCGGCGAGCTCCTGGGCGGCCTCGGGAAGCTGCGCCTCGCCTCTCCGGGCGAGGTGCGGGCGGCGGTGGGCTACGACGCCGGCGCCGTCCCGCCCGTCGGCCACGACCCCGAGCCGCGGGCGGTCGCCGTCGACCGCGCCGTCCTCGAGCGCGAGCGCGTGTGGGGCGGCGGCGGCGAGGTCGACGCCATGGCGGCGCTCGCGCCGGCCGACATCGTCCGGCTCACCCGCGCCCGGGTGGGCGACATCCGGGCCGATCCCGTTTGACGTTCGGGCGGGGCTTGCGGTAGAAGGTGGACGGGCGCCCGTCTCCCCATGAGCGACAGCAGCGAAGCCCTCGCCCCGCGGCCCGCCGAAGACGAGTCGGCCGTCCTCCAGGCCATCGTCGAGGGGACGGTGCGCCACATCGGCGCCGACTTCTTCTCATCGCTCGTCACCCACCTGGCCCGCGCGGTCGACGCCCGCTTCGCCTTCGTCGCCGAGTTCGTCCCCGGCCGGGCGACCCTCGTCCGGACGCTCGCCTACCGGGCGCGCGACCGGATCGTCGACAACATCGAGTACGACGTCGCCGGCACGCCTTGCGAGGAGGTGATCGGCGGCAAGCTCTGCCGCCACGACGACGGCGTCTGGCGCAAGTTCCCGCGCGACGAGCCCCTCGTGGCGATGCGCATCGAGAGCTACCTCGGCGTGCCGCTCCTCGACCCCAAGGGCCAGACGCTCGGCCACCTGGCGGTCTTCGACGACCGGCCGATGGCGGCCGACCCGCGGCGCATGCACGTCTTCCGGATCTTCGCCGAGCGGGCGGCGGCGGAGCTCGAGCGCCTGCGCATGGACCGGATGCTGCGCGCCTCGGAGAAGCGGTTCCGCGACCTCTTCGACGAGGCGCCGATCGGCTACGTCTACGAGGACACCGAGACGCGCTTCGTCGGCGCCAACCGCGCGGCCATGCAGATGCTCGGCCTCAAGCCCGAGGAGGTGCCGGGCACGGTGGGGCTGTCGCTCGTCGCCCCGACGCAGGAGGCCCAGGAGCGCGTCCACCGGTCGCTCGCCGCCGAGCAGGCGGGGAAGGAGCTGCCCTTCATCGAGATCGAGCTCCGCCGCAAGGACGACGGCCGGCCGGTCTTCGTCCAGCGGTGGTCGCGGCCCGAGCCGGACGGCAAGCACACGCGGACGGTGATCATCGACATCACCGACCGGGTGCTGGCCGAGCGCGAGCGGGCGAACCTGAAGCAGCAGAACCTCTACCTCCAGGAGGAGATCAAGGCCGAGCGCAACTTCGAGGAGATCGTCGGCTCGTCGGCGGCCATGAAGAAGGTCTTCGAGCGGGTCCAGCGCGTGGCGGCGACCGACTCGACGGTCCTCATCTCGGGCGAGACGGGCACGGGCAAGGAGCTGATCGCCCGGGCGATCCACAGCACCTCGCGGCGCAAGGACCGCCCGCTCATCAAGCTCAACTGCGCGGCCCTCCCGACGGGGCTCGTCGAGAGCGAGCTGTTCGGCCACGAGAAGGGCGCGTTCACGGGCGCCGTCGAGCGGCGCATCGGCCGCTTCACGCTCGCGAACGGCGGCACGATCTTCCTCGACGAGATCGGGGAGATGCCGCCGGACGTCCAGGCCAAGGTGCTCCGCGTCCTCCAGGAGCAGGAGTTCGAGCCCGTCGGCTCGGCGAAGACGCTCAAGGTGGACGTCCGGGTGATCGCGGCCACGAACCGCGACCTGGCCCGGGCCGTGGCCGAGGGGTCGTTCCGGGCCGACCTCTACTACCGGCTCGCCGTCTTCCCGATCTCGCTCCCGCCGCTGCGAGAGCGGACCGAGGACATCCCGGCGCTCGTCTACTACTTCGTCGGCAAGTACGCGGCCAAGATCGGCCGGACGATCGAGCGGGTCGAGCCGCCGACGATCGACCAGCTCGCGGCCTACCCTTGGCCGGGCAACATCCGCGAGCTCGAGAACGTCGTCGAGCGGGCGATCATCCTCTCGCCCGGGACCACCCTCGAGGTCGAGCCCGACTTCCTGCGCGTCCCCGCCGGGGCCGGGACGCCGGCCGCGCCGACCGCGGCGGCCCGCCCGCCGTCCGGCGAGGCGGCGACCCTCGACGAGGCCCAGCGCCGGCAGATCCTCGCGACGCTCGAGCGCACCCGCTGGGTCATCGACGGCCCGAAGGGAGCCGCCCAGATCCTCGGCCTCCATCCGAACACGCTGCGGAGCCGCATGAAGAAGCTCGGGATCCGCCGCGACCACGACCACGACCACGACCACGACCCCTCGTGACGCCCACGACCGGCCGTGGCCGGCGCCGCCGGCCCGACCGCGCGCCCCTGCCGACCGTTCCCTGACTCGCCCAACGCTTTAGCCCCTCTCCGCGGCCCTTGCCGCCGCCCTGGCCCGACCCTTGCGATCGTGGTCGAGCGAGCGAGCCCGCGGAGACCGAGGACGGATCCTGGCCGCGCGCTCCGCTGCGGGGCGTTCGGGGGGGCGGAGCCCCCCGAGGACGAAGACGAGGGACGCATGCTCCGGATCGACGTGGACGAGCCGGCGAACGGGACCGCGACCCTGCGGGCGGAGGGCAAGCTGGTGGGCCCGTGGGTCGACGAGCTCGGGCGCGCGTGCGAGCAGGCCCTCGGGGCCGGCGCGCACGTGACGCTCGACCTCGCGCGGGCCTCGTTCGTGGACGCGCGCGGAAGCGCGCTGCTCCGCCGGCTCCGCGCCCGCGGGGTCACGTTGAAGGGCTGCAACGGGCTCGTCGGCGAGCTGCTGCGCGGGGGCGCCGCCCCCGAGGACGGGAGGGGGGATACCGTGGCGAACGCGATCGAGACGCCGGTGGCATCCGACGAGCAGATGCTCGTCGACGCGCTCAGGCGGGGGGACGAGGCGGCGTTCGCGACGCTCGTCGAGCGCCATCACGCCTCGATGGTCCGGGTGGCGGGCCTGTACGCGAGGAGCCGCGACGTCGCCGAGGAGGTCGCCCAGGAGACGTGGCTCGCCGTCTGCCAGGGCCTGGACCGCTTCGAGGGGCGCTCGTCGCTCAAGACGTGGCTCTTCCGGATCCTGACGAACCGCGCCCGGACGCGCGGCGCGCGCGAGGCGCGGTGCGTGCCCTTCTCGACCCTCGCCGGGCGCGCCTGCGAGGGCGACGACGATCCGGATGAGCTCGCCGTCGACCCGAGCCGCTTCCTCGGGCCGGACCATCCGCGCTGGCCGGGGCACTGGGCCACGCCCCCGAGGAGCTGGGGCGAGTCGCCGGAGACGCGGCTCGAGAACGCGGAGACGCGCGACGTCATCGCCGCCGCCATCGCCGCTCTTCCGCCGAGCCAGCGCGAGGTCATGACGCTCCGGGACATCGAGGGCCTGGGCTCGGAGGAGGTCTGCGGCCTGCTCGGGATCGCCGAGGGCAATCAGCGCGTCCTGCTGCACCGGGCGCGGTCGAAGGTGCGGGCGGCGCTGGAGAGGGTGTTCGGGGACGGCGGCGAGGGCGGCGAGTAGCCCACCCTTCATCCCTTCGACTTCCGATCTCGCGGGCGCTCCGCCGACCGCCCCGGCCACCCGGCCTCCCCGGGCCTCCCCTGCCCCTCCCCCGCCCACCCCGCCCCCCACCCCCCCACCCCACCCAACCCGTAACGATTCCCACTCCCACCGGACGAGCCCGCATGGTGTCGCAGGGTGGGACCGAACCCCGAGACCGGGACCAGGACCAGGACCAGGAACAGGACCAGGAACAGGAACAGGAACAGGAGGCACGCCTCATGTCCAGCACGCTGATCGCGCGGGCGAAGGGGATCTACGGGCGGGCGACGGCGCTCGCCGACCTCGTCCGCAGCCCTCTCCTCGCCGTCATCCGGATCCACTTCGGCTACCAGCTCTTCCTCGCCGGGAGCGGCAAGCTCGCCGACATCGCCGGCACGGCCGGGTTCTTCGCGAGCCTCGGGATCCCGGCGCCGACGCTCAACGCCTACCTCGCCAGCACGACCGAGGTCGTGGGCGGGCTGCTGCTCCTGGCCGGCCTCCTCGCCCGGCCGGCCGCCCTGGCCGTCGCCGGGACGATGGCGGTCGCCTACATCACCGCCCACGCCGAGGCGGTCCGGGAGATCGTCGCCAGCCCCGACGGCTTCACGAGCGCGGACCCGTTCCTCTTCCTCCTCACCGCCGTCCTCGTCCTCGCCTTCGGCCCCGGGGCGATCTCGCTCGACGCCCTGATCGGCCGGATCCTGGCCGCGCGCGAGCCGGGGGCGCGCGCCGAGCCGGGGGAGAGCGACATCGACGGCCGCCGCCTCCAGCGGGCCGCGGCCGCGCGCGCGTGAGGGAGGCCGCCATGCCCCCCCTCGGGCGAAGGCCGAAGCCGCGGACGATCCCGGGGGCGGCGCTCGCCGCCCTCGGGGCGGCCGCGCTCGCCGCTCCGGGCGCCGGCTGCGCGACGACGGTCGCGCACGCGCCCGACCTGCGCGCGATCTACGACGAGCCCGCCCAGAGGATCGGCGACCACCGCAACCCCGTGATCCTGATCCCGGGGATCCTGGGCTCGCGGCTCGTGGACGGCGGGAGCGGCCGCGTCGTCTGGGGCGCGTTCTCGGGCGACTACGCCGACCCCGAGGACGCCGAGGGGGCGAGGCTCTTCGCCCTGCCCATGAGGGAGGGCGCGCCGCTCGTCGCCCTCGAGGACGGCGTCCGCCCGGACGGCGTCCTGGCCGAGCTCAAGGTGGACCTCCTCGGCCTGCCGCTCGTCCTCCGCGCCTACTTCGACATCCTGCTGACGCTCGCCGTCGGCGACTACGCCGACTCGACCCTCGGGGAGTCCGGGGCGGTGGACTACAAGGGGCAGCACTACACCTGCTACCAGTTCGATTACGACTGGCGCCGCGACCTGGCCGAGAACGCGGCCCGACTCGCGCGCAAGGTCGACGAGGTGTCCACCCACGTCCAGCGCCGGCGCGGCACGGACGAGCCGGTCCAGGTGGACATCGTCGCCCACTCGATGGGCGGGCTCGTCGCCCGCTACTACCTCCGCTACGGCTCCCAGCCCCTGCCGGAGGATGGGTCGCTGCCCGAGCTCACGTGGAGCGGCGCGAGCCGCGTGGACCGGGTCATCATCGTCGGGACGCCGAACGCCGGCTCCGTCCTGGCCCTCTCGCAGCTCGTCGAGGGCGTCCGGTTCGCGCCCGTCCAGGGCTCCTTCGAGCGCACGCTCTGGGAGAGCCGCCCGCTCGTCATCGTCGCCGTCGTCGCGAGCGTCGGGATCGCGTTCGCGGCTCGCTCGACCACCTCTACCTCGCGGTCGGCATCGCGCTCGTGGCGGCGGCGCTCTACCTGAGCCACGGAAGGGGGCACGCGCCGGCGAAGACCGAGGCGGAGGCGCCGGCCGTTTCCCCGGGACCCGGTCAGGCGCGGAGCCGCGCCGCGTAACGGTCCGCCGGCCCGCGAGACCGAGGGAACGGCGGGCGGGACGCGCCCGCCGAGGAAGGAGGCAGCCATGGACCCCCGGGAGCTCGAGGCCGCGTACCGCAACCCGTCTCCGGAGGCGACGCTCGACCGCCTGATCCGCCGCTTCCGCCACGCCCTGAACGCGACGCGCGACGTCGACTCGGGCATGGCCGCCGTCAACGAGCTGCTCGAGCGGCCGCTCACCTACGTGGAGTTCGCGGCGACGGTCGCGAGGTAGCCCCGGCGCCGGGCAGGGTCCGGCCCCCGGATCGCCACCGGACCGGCCAGGGCATCGAATCCGTGGGTGATCGGTTGACGCGGCGGCCTTCCGACCCTTACTCTTATGCAGACGGTATGCCGAAAGGCCGGGGGAAAGGTCGGAAGAGGCTCGCGCCGCGGCCGCGGGCGAGCAGCGGCGCGCCCGCGCAGGCGCTCGTCCTGCTCGTCGCGGTCGCGCTGGCGTGCGTGGCGGCCATGGCGGGCGGCCGCGCCGCGGGGCGCGCGACCCAGGCGACGGCCTCATCCGCTAGCGCGCACCAGGGAGTCCCGGCCACGGAGGCCACGGAGGTCCTGGCGAGGGGCGCCGGCGCGGGACCGGCGGACGATGGTCTTCTTGACACGGAGAAGAACGGGAGAGCCCAGGGTTCACGGAGCGGCTCCGCGACATCGGAGACGCCGGGCGAGGAAGGAAGACCCTCTGCGCCCTCCGTGACCTCCGATCCCTTCTCCGTGTCCGGCAAGAAGCCGTCGCCGTCGTCGGCGACGCCCGGCAAGCGCGACTCCGATCGCGCGCGCGAGGCGGCCGCCCGCGCCCGGGAGGCCGAGGCGGCCGCCGAGAAGCCGCCGCCCGAGCCCCCCGCCTCCCTCTCCGGCCGGGTCGTGGACACGGACGGGGCGCCGATCGAGGGCGCGCGGCTCCGCCTCCAGGCCGGCCGCAAGGTCTGGAAGGAGGGGCGCACCGACCCCGAGGGGCGCTTCCGCCTGGACGACCTGCGCGGCGGCCGCTACCGCCTGACGGCCCGCGCGGGAGGGTTCCTGGACGGCACCCCGGGGTACCCGGTCGACCTCGCGCCGGGCGAGCGCCGCGATGGGGTCGAGATCGCGCTCAAGCCGGCCGGGATCGTCGCCGGCCGCGTGATCGACGAGATGGACGAACCCGTCGCCGGCGCCCGCGTCTCGATCCGGCGCGGCGGCGCGTTCGGGAACATCTCGACGAAGACGGGCGCGGACGGCGCGTTCCTGATCCAGGGCGCCCGCCCCGGCCGCAACACGCTCGTCGTCCAGGACGACCGCTACCTGCCCGCGAAGCCGCTGAACGTGACGGTCCCCGTCGTCGAGGGCGAGGGCGGGATCGCCGGCCGCGCCGACGGCATCGTCGTCCGCCTCGCGGCCGGCGGCATCGTCGAGGGCGCGACGCTCGGCGTCGAGGGCGCGCCGGTGCCGACGGTCGTCTCCCTCCAGGACGCCCGGGGGCGGCGCCTCCGGAACATGAAGGCCGACGCCGGCAGCTTCCACTTCCCGGGCCTCCCCGCCGGCCGCTACCAGATCGTCGCCATGCCCGCCGATCCCAAGGCGGCGGCGCGCGCCGCCGCGGACGGCGACGCCATCGGCGCGACCGCCGAGCTCGAGCTCGCGGCCGGCGAGCGGCGCCGCGCCGACCTCATCCTCGACCCGGGCGGCGAGATCGCCGGCGCCGTCGTGGACGCGGAGGGCCGCCCGGTGAAGGGCGCCCACATCAAGGCCTCGGCCCTCGGGTTCACGTTCGCGGGCGAGACGAGGACGGACGGCGAGGGCCGCTTCGAGGTCCGGGCGCTGCTCGACGGCACCTACCGCGTCCACCTCGAGCCGCCCGAGCTGTTCGTGCGCCCGGACCCGATCGACGTCGACGTCGTCGAGGGCGACGGCCCGCGCGACCTCGCGTTCGTCCTCGAGTCGGGGGCGCGCGTCGAGGGCCAGATCCTCCTGCCCAGCGGCTCGCCCGCGGGCGGGGCCTCGGTCGGCATCTACGACCGCCAGGGCCGTGGCTGGGGCTCGCTCGAGGCCGACCCGGCCGGCAAGTTCCGGATCGGACGCCTGCCGCCCGGCGACCTCGAGCTCTTCGCGCGCGCCGAGCGGAACGTCGTCCGCCTCCCGCTCCGGCTCTCGGCCGGCGAGACGCGCACCATGGACGTCCTCCTCGAGCCGGCGGCGCGCGTCGCCGGCACCGTCCTCGACGCGGCCGCCGCCCCCGCGGGCAACGCCCTCGTCGAGCTGATCGAGGAGCACGACGTCGGCAACCGCTCGGTCCGCTCGGGCGGGAACGGCGCGTACGCGCTCGTCGACGTCTATCCGGGGAACTACGTCCTGCGCGCACGGAAGGGCGGGCAGACGGCGGAGATCCCGCTCAGCGTCACGCCCGGGATGCAGATCCAGGGGATCGAGCTGCGCCTGCGCTGACGACGAACGAGAGAAGAGACGCCCAGAAGAGAAGAGAAGAGAAGAGAAGAGAAGAGGACACGGAGATCACGGAGACGTCGCCATCGGCCGCGTCTCCGTGATCTCCGTATCCTCGTGTCCGCCGTGTCCGGGGCTTCTCTCGCTCGGTTACTCGAGCTTCCCGATGTTGTCGAGGTCGACCACGCGGAAGTGGTCCTTCTCCCAGAGGAAGAGGGCCTCCGCGTTGTCGTGCTTGAGCCCGTAGAAGACCGAGTTCTCGACCTTGAGGGCCGTCGCGTAGCGCTTGAGCTTGTCGGCGCCGAAGACCTCCTCGCCCGAGCCCCACTTCCCCTTCTCGGCCAGGATGTCGACGCCCTTCGACGAGATCTCCTTCCGCTCGACGAGCTTCCCCGCCCCTTCCTTGAGCTTCTCGGGCGGCACGCCCGGGGGCCCGAGCAGGATCGTCAGCGCCTTGTCGAAGTCCTGCGCCTCGAGCGCCGCGGCCAGGTCCTTCAGGGCCTTGACCGCGGCCTCCTTGGTCGCGCCCTCGTCCGCCCGCGCCGGCGTCGCGGCCGTCGTCGCCCCGACGAGGAGCGCGGCCGCGAGCGCGGCGGCCGTCAGGATGGTCCGTCTCGTCATGTTCTTCCTCTCTCTCTCCGCCCGGCTCTCACCGAGCCTCACTTGCCACGCGGGTGGCTCTCCCACTTGGTCAGGATGAACGGGATCCGCGACGGGTTGCGGTTGTTCGCGCCGATGAAGACCCGGTCGCGCTCCTCCTTCCCGTCGATCCAGATCGCGAACGTGAAGTGCTCGCTGTTCGAGCGGAAGTCGAAGCCGTCGATCCCGCCCTCGGTCACCGTGTCGAAGACGAGCCGCTTCTCGGCGCCGTTCACGCGCGCCCAGTCGCGGCGGTCCTTGCGGACGAAGTCGACGTTCGTGAACTGGCCGTCCGGCGTGCCGACCCAGCCCGTGAAGTGGCGCTTCTTGCCGGCCGTCGTCCAGCGCAGGTGCCAGCCGTCGCCGTCGCGCCAGAGCGCGACCTTGAAGGCGTCGCCCCGCTCGAAGTCGGGCTTGCCCCAGGCGTTGATGTCCTCGTCCGGGCCGTCGCCGCGCGCCGGGCCGGCGCCGCCGCCCTTGCCGGGGGGATGGTCGGGGCCGGCGCCGGAGCCGGGGCCGGGGCCCTTCCCGGGACCGTCGCCGCGCGGGTGGCTCTCCCACTTCGTCAGGACGAAGGGGATCTTCGAGGGGTTGCGGTTGTTCTTGCCGATGAGGACGCGATCCGGCACCTCGCGCCCGTCGATCGTCACCTGGAACCGGAACTCGGTGCTGTGCGAGCGGAAGTCGAAGCCGTCGACTCCGCCCTTGACGCTGACGTCGAACGTGAGCCGCTTCTCGGCGGCGTTGATCCGGGCCCAGTCGCCGCGCTCCTTGCGGACGAAGGTCACGTCGGTGAAGTGCCCGTCCGGGGTCCCGATGAAGCCTGTGTACTGACGCTGCTTCCCGGCGGTCGTGAAGCGGATGTGCCAGCCGTCGTCGTCGCGCCAGATCGCGACCTTGGCCGCGTCGCCGCCCTCGAAGTCGGGCTTGCCCCAGGCGTTTATGTCCTCGTCGGCCCGGGCCTGCGCCGGCGCGGCGAGCAGCGCGACGAGCGCGCCCGCGAGCGCCGCTCCGCCCGCCATGAAGGTGCCGATGGTCTTCGCGTTCATCTCTGCGATCCTCCCTTTGGGTTCCCTTTCCCGGGTCTTCCCACCCCGGTCGCGAGATGAACGCCCATGCTAGCGATGCGGTTCCGAAAAGGGAAGCCGGTATTTTATTCAACCGGCGTGGACGACGGGCGCGCGCGCGTGCCCGCGCGGGTTGTAGCAGACCCCCGGAAGCCCCAGCATCTGCGGGACGACGCAGCGGTTGCAGCTCTCGCAGCGGAGCGGCTCGAAGGCCGGCGCCCCTTTCCCCTCGGCGCCGGCCGCCGCGGCCAGGAAGCGGCGCGCGAGGTCGGGCTCCGCGTAGAACGGGCGACCGATGCCGACGAGGTCGGCCTCGCCGCGGGCGAGGATCGCCGCCGCCTCGGCGGGCGTGCGGATGCCCCCGACGGCGAAGACGGGCAGCGAGACGGCGGCCTTGACGGCGGCGAAGACCGGCCGGTTCCAGACGGGCGAGAACGGGTAGCGACGGGCCGCGAGCCACATGGCGGCCGCCGTCCCGAGGAGGGCGACGCGCCCGCCCATGGCCCGCCCGAGCAGCCCGCGCAGGCGCGGGTTGCGGAACGACTCGCCCGGGAAGTCGCCGCGGCAGATGGCCGTGTTGGGGAGGGCGTCGGCGGCGACCGGCGTGAGCGCGGCGAAGCCGGCGCGCTCGGCCAGGCGGGCGACGGCCAGCCCCTCCTCGAGGGGGATCCCGCGCGCGAGCCAGGTCGCCTCCTCGACCGCCGCGTACTTGAGGAGGACGGGGTAGTCGCGGCCGGCCGCGCGCGCGATCGCCTCGCGGATCTCGACCAGGATGCGCGCCCTGCCCTCGATGTCCCCGCCGTAGCGGTCGCGGCGGCGGTTGTACGTCGCGCTCAGGAACTGGTGGAGGAGCTTCGCGTTCGAGGCCGCGAGCTGGACGCCGTCGTAGCCGGCCTCGCGCGCCCAGGCGGCGACCGCGCCGAAGCGGGCGACGAGGGCCGCGACCTCGTCCGTCGAGGGCACGTGGACGCCGCCGTGAAGGGGGCGGAGCCAGACCGGGAGCGGGCTCGGGGCGAGGGGCGGGGCGCGCCGCGCGCGCGCGTGCTCGCGGTGCCAGGCCTCGATCGAGAAGATGCCGCCGTGGCCGATCTGGAGGACGATCCGCGCGCCGGCCTCGTGGACGGCCTCCGTGACGGGCCGGAGGGCGAGGATCGTCGCCCGGTCGCGGACGGCGGTCATGCCCGGCGACGTCCGGCCCTCGGGCACGACGATCGTGTTGCCCTGGACGATGAGGCCGACGCCGGCGCGGGCGTTGGCGACGAAGTGGCGCGCGTACTCCGCCGCCGGGTCGGGCGCGCCGCCCGCGCCCTCGAGCACGGGCGCCCGGTAGAGGCGGTTCCGGAGGCGGATCGAGCCCACGGCGACGGGGTCGGCGATCCTCACGGTCATGGGAGCAGGTCCTCCGCGAGCGCATCGACGAGCGCTTCCAGGTGGCGGCGCCGGCGCGCGATGAACGCCGGCGCCTCGACATCGATCCCGAGCAGCCCCGAGACGAGCGGGGCGTAGAGGAAGGGCGCGATGGCCGCGCCGAAGAGCGAGAGGGCGGCGTCCTCGACCCCGGGGGGCGGCGGCGCCGCCGCCGCGAAGCGCGCCGCCGCGACGAGCGGGGCGAGCCCGGCCAAGACGGCGGCCAGCCCGCGCCGGTCGCGGTCGAGGAGCGCGCGCTGGATGAGCCGCGGGAGGTCGCGGTCGGCGGCCAGGTGGTCGAGGTACGCGGACACGACGGCGCGCGCCCGGCCGGCGAGGGTCGTCTCGGCGAGGAGCGCGCCCACGAGCCGCTCGCGCAGGCGCCCGAGCGCGACCTCCAGCACCTTCGCGTGGAGCCCCGCCTTGGACCCGAAGTGATAGCGGACGAGCGCCGGGTTCGCGCGCGCGCGGCGCGCGATCGTCCGGACGGACGCGCCGGCGAACCCGCGCCGCGCGAACTCGGCGCGGGCGGCCTCGAGGAGGGCGCGGGCGGTGGCGTCCCCTCTCGGTTGGCTGCGCGGCCGGGCCATGGGGACTAATTTATACGAGTGTGTAACATTTGCAAGAGAAAAGACACGGAGGCGACGTCCAGGCTCCCTGTCGTCCAGTCCGCTAGTCCGCCCGGGCTCTCTTGTTCGCGGGCCGCGAGCTGACGCGCTTCGCGTAGGCTTCGAGCTTCGGGAAGCCCTCGAGCATGCCGAGGAGGCGCGCGATCCCGACGAGCGACCCGACCATGACGTCGGCCGCGGTGAACTGCGCTCCCAGCAGGAACTCGCGGCCGTCGGCGAGCGCCCGCTCGAGCGCCGGCGCCTGGTCCTCGACGAAGTCGGCGCGCGACTTCTCGGCGAGCTCCTTCGAGCGCTCCTCCTCGGGCAGCATGACCGTGTGGACGACGCAGGTGATGATCGACCGGTCGAGCGTCACGGCCGCGAAGAACAGCCACTTGTAGTACTCGCCGCGCTCGCGCGTCCCGGGCGCGGGCGCGAGGCCCTTCGCCTCGAACCGGTCGGCGAGGTAGGCGCAGATCGCGCCCGACTCGAAGAGGACGAGGCCGTCGTCGTCGAGCGCCGGCACGGCCCCGAGCGGGTGCACGCTCGCCACGTACTCGGGCGTCGCGTCCCCGGGGTTCATGCGCACGAGCTCGTGCGGCACGCCCAGCTCCTCGAGCAGCCAGCGCGGCCGGTGCGATCGGGTCTGGGGCGCGTAGTAGAGCTTCAGCATGGCTTCACTCCCTCCTCCGTTCCGGGGGCGGCTATAATACCCGCTTCCAGGACGGAGGGCCGCCATGCTCCTCGAACGAGAGCTCCAGACGCTCACCCGCAGGGGTCTCGACCACTCGCTCCCGCCCATGCGCCTCTGGCACAAGGCGAAGAAGCTCGGCGTCTGGGACCCGCGCGACATCGACTTCCGGCGCGACATCGACGACTGGCGCCGGCTGGAGCCGCTCGAGCGCGAGGTCCTCCTGAACCTCTCCTCCCTCTTCCTCGGGGGCGAGGAGTCGGTGACGCTCGACCTCCTCCCGCTGATCCAGACGATCGCGGCCGAGGGCCGGCTCGAGGAGGAGATCTACCTCACCTCGTTCCTCTTCGAGGAGGCGAAGCACGTCGAGGCGTTCCGGCGCTTCCTCGACGAGGTCGCCGGCGCGGATGGCCTCGGGGCGGGCGACCTGCGCCGCTTCCTCTCGCCCTCCTACGAGCGGATCTTCTGCGACGAGCTGCCGCGCGCGCTCGGGCGCCTGGGGACGGACCGCTCGCCGGTCGCCCAGGCCGAGGCCTCGGCGACGTACAACATGATCGTCGAGGGCGTCCTGGCCGAGACGGGCTATCACGCCTACCACGCGACGCTCGCGCGCAACCGGATCCTGCCCGGCATGCAGCAGGTCGTCGCCTACCTGAAGCGCGACGAGTCGCGGCACCTCGCCTACGGCGTCTTCCTGCTCTCGCGCCTCGTCGCCGAGCACGGCGAGCCGGTCGCCGGGGCCATCGAGCGGCGCATGGCCGAGCTGCTCGAGCCGGCGCTCGGCACGATCACGGAGATGTTCGCGCGCTACGAGGTCCTGCCGTTCGGCCTCGCCGTCGACGAGTTCCTAGGCTTCGCGACCTCCCAGTTCGAGAAGCGCATGACGCGGATCCGCGCGGCGCGCGGGCGGACGGTCGCCGACGTGTGCGGCGACCGGCTCGCCGACGAGGAGGACGCGGGGCCGGGCGACGGGCGGGCCTCGTGATCTTCGCGCGCGGGATCCTCGACGGCCGCGTCGCCCTCGTCACGGGCGGCGGCACGGGGATCGGGCGCGCCATCGCCGAGGGCCTGGCCGCCGCCGGGGCGCGCGTGGCCGTCGCCAGCCGCAAGCCCGAGCACGTGGAGCCGGCCGCGCGCGAGATCGCCGCCCGGCACGGGGTCGCGACCCTCGCGGTCGAGGTCGACGTGCGCGACAGCGCGCGCGTCGAGGCCATGGTCGAGCGGACGGAGAGGGAGCTCGGCCCCGTCTCGATCCTCGTCAACAACGCCGCCGGCAACTTCTTCTGCCCGGCGCTCGCCCTCTCCGACAACGGCTGGGCGGCCGTCCGCGGGATCGACCTCGACGGGACCTTCTACTGCTCGCGGGCCGCCGGCCGCCGCATGGTCGAGCGGCGCTCGGGCCGCGTGATCAACATCACGGCGACGCTCCAGCGCCGCGGCTTCCCCGGCATGGTCCACGCGACCGCCGCCAAGGCCGGGATCGACGCCATGACGCGGACGCTCGCGGCCGAGTGGGCGCCGTTCAACGTGACGGTCAACGCCATCGCGCCCGGCCCGATCTTCACGGAGGGCGCGGCGAAGGCGTTCCAGCTCGGCGCCGAGGTCGCGGCCGAAGGCGCCGAGGGCGCGGGCGACCGCGCCTGGCGCTTCGTCCCGCTCGGCCGCTTCGGGCGCGCGGAGGAGGTCGCGAACGTCGCCGTCTTCCTCGCCTCCCCGGCGGGCGACTGGGTGACGGGCGCGATCTGGGCGATCGACGGCGGGGTCGACCTCGGCCGCTCGCCCCTCTCCGACTAGCCCGCAAGTGAGCATCTTTCGCTCACTTGAGGCCCCATCGACGTCGAGAAGGCCTCAGGTGAGCGTTTCTTGCTCACTTCCGGTCAGTTCGAGAAGACCGCCACGATGTTCGCCACGCGCCGCTCGCCGAGGTGGTCGGCGCGGCCGTTGTCGCTCGGGTGGTTGACGACGCCGTCGAAGGGCTGGCCGCGCACGACCATCGTCGTCGAGCCGCCCCCGTCGAGGTTCAGCGCCCGGTCGCAGCCGAGCTGGACGAGGAGGCGGGCGAGCTCGTCGAGCGTGACGCCGGCGCCGGCGGCCGTGCGGCCGTCGACGGCGACGAGGACGAGGAAGCCGCCGGGACGCGTGCCGACGGCCGTCCGCGGGTGGCGGTTCCCGAGCGAGGCGACCATGCCCTCGGCCGCCCGCGTCACGTCGGGGCGTCCGGCCGTCACCAGGTTGGGCCCGGCGCCGAGCGCCGAGCGCGCCGCCGGCCAGGGGTCGCCGCCCGGGATGCGCTCGATGAGGACGAGGCCGTTCGGCCCGAAGCCGACGGCCGAGCGCGGCGGCCGCGAGGTCGGGTTCGAGGCGAGGAGCCGGCCCTCGATCTTGAGGAGGCCCGTCGGGTTCGCGCTCCCGTCGAAGTAGCCCCCGTTCACGGCCGCGGCCGCGCCGGCGTCGCGCGCCAGCCGGCTCGTGACGCGGCCGCCCGCGCCGGCCGGCCTCGCGACGGGCCGGACCGTCACGCCCGGGTTGCGCAGGTCGACGTCGACGACGTTCACGGTCTGGGTCGACCCGAAGAGCCGGTCGAAGCGGCGCGTGCGCCACGTGACGCCGGGCGCGACCGGCCTGGCCGCGTAGACGTCGAACGTGTACCCGATGACCTCGAGCCCCGGCGCCGCCGCGCAGCCCGCGCCCGAGAAGCGCCCCGTCACGTGGACGGGGTGGTCGGCGACGGCGAGGTCGGCGTGGAGGCGCGTCGCCTCGGCCCCGGTGAGCGCGTAGGTCGTGCCGGCGCCGCCTGCGGCCGTCCAGTGGAGGCACGGGGTCGGCCCGGAGTGAACGGCGATCGCGCCCTCGGCATCGACGTCGGGCGGCGCGGCCGGCGCCGCCGGCGAGCCCGGGGCCGGGCCCGAGCCCGAGCCCGTGGCCGGCGGAGCGACGGCCGACCCGGGCGCGAAGCGCCCTCCCCCGCCGCTCCCGCTGCAGGCGACGGGCGCGACGGCCACGGCGAGGGCGAGCGCGAGCGCGAGGATCGCGGCGACGGGCGTGGTGGATCGCATAGACAACGATGTATCCACCGCCGGGCGGCGCCCGTGCATCGCACCCCGCGAACCGCCCCGGAGCGCCTACCCGACGTCGTCCCAGGCCAGCTCGTCCTGCCCGACGAGGCCGAGCCCGAGGTCGGTCAGGACCTTGCCCGCGAGCTCCGGGTCGTCGACGTGCAGCGCCACGATCGGCCGGCCGGCGACCCGCACGATCAACGCGTACACGTACTCGACCTTCACCTCGGCGGCGAGGAGCGCGGCGAGCACCCGCCGGATCCCGATCTCCGGGCGGTCCGGCCGGAGGGCGACCCCCAGCAGCTCGGACTCGAAGACCGGGACGCCCTGCTCGATGAGGGCCGTCATGGCCGGGGCGGGGCGGTTCACGATGAGGCGGACGACCGCATGGTCGGCGGCGTCGAGGATCGAGATCGCGCAGATCCGGACCGGCTGCTCGTCGAGCTTCGCGAGGATCCGCTGGAGCGCCCCGAGCCGGTTGGGGATGAAGAAGGAGAGCTGCTTCACGTGCTGCATGGGCGCCTCTTTCTGCCTCTTCCCTTTCGTCTCCCGCCCTGCCAACCTGAGGGAATCTTAGCGATCTGCCCGCGGGCGGTGAAGCGAGACGAGGGGGCGGACGTCGGAGAGGTCGATGGAACAAGCACCGGGAGGTAGCGGACACATGGCGAGCACGGGATGGCGACGGGAACGATCGCCCCGGGTCGCGGCGCTCGTGGCGGCCCTCTTGCTGGCGGCGGCGGGCGCCGGCGCGCTCGGGACGACGCAGTACCTGCGGGCCCAGGAAGCCGAGGCGGAGGGCGCCGCCGCCGCCGCCCGGGCCGTGCAGGCGGCCGAGCGCGCGCGCCGCGAGCGGGCGGAGGCCCGGGCGGCGCTCAAGGAGGACCTCGCCGCGAGCCTCGACCAGCTCGAGAGCTTCTCGCGGGCCTTCCGGGCGGTCGCCCGCCTCGTGAGCCCGTCGGTCGTCAACATCCGGGCGACGGGCGAGATCGCGGCGGCCGAGCTCGACTCCTTCCATCCTTCCTTCCCGCTCCCCTTCGGGGACGACGGCGGAGAGGCGCGGGGCGCGCGGCGGATCCCGCAGACCGGCGAAGGCTCGGGCGTCGTCTACTCCGCCGACGGCTACATCCTCACGAACCACCACGTCGTCCGCGGCGCCGACCGCATCGAGGTCCGCACCGCCGAGGGGCGCGAGCTGCCGGCGCGCGTCGTCGGCCTCGACCCGAAGACGGACCTGGCCGTGCTCCGCGTCGACGCGGTCGCGGCCGGCGACCTGCTCCCGGCCGAGCTCGGGCGCTCGAGCGAGGTCGCGGTCGGCGACTGGGTCGTCGCGATCGGCAGCCCCTTCGGCCTGAAGCAGACGGTGACGGCCGGCATCGTCAGCGGGATCGGCCGCGCCGGCGTCGGGATCAGCGACTACGAGGACTTCATCCAGACGGACGCGGCGATCAACCCCGGCAACTCGGGCGGCCCGCTCGTCGACCTGCGCGGGCGCGTGATCGCGATCAACACGGCGATCGCGAGCCGCACGGGCGGCTTCCAGGGCGTCGGCTTCGCGATCCCGATCGACATGGCGCGCGCCGTCGCCGACCAGCTCATCGCGGGCGGCCGCGTCCGTCGCGGCTGGCTCGGCGTCTCCATCCAGGCGATCGACTCCGACCGGGCGCGCCGCCTGGGCCTCCCCGACACGCGCGGGGCGCTCGTCGGCGGCGTGCTCGACGACGGCCCGGCGGCCGGCGCCGGCCTGCGCGCGGGCGACGTGATCCTCGCCGTCGACGGGGAGGCCGTCGACTCCCCGAACGCGCTCCGGAACCGCATCGCCGCGCGTCGCCCCGAGAGCGAGGTCGAGATCGCGATCCACCGCGACGGGGGCCGGAAGGAGATCGTCGTCCGGCTCGGCGAGCTGCCGGACGACGTGGCCGCGCGCGCGCGCCCGGAACGGCAACCCCCGCCCCGCCAGGGCGAGGGCTCGTCCGGCCCGGACCGGGACTAGGCTGCACGGGACACGACCTCGTCACGCGACACGCACGCGGCTACCGGCCCGGCGACTCGAAGAGCTGCGGGTACTCCGCGGTGACCCGCCGGCGCAGCGCCGGCAGCCGCAGGTGGAAGGCGACGCTTCCCGCCAGCAGCGCCGCCGCCCCGGTGAGGACGGCGGCCCGCGGCCCGAAGCGCTCGGCCGCCGAGCCGAGGATCAGGCCGCCGATCGGGGCGAGGCCTATGAAGGCCGTCGTGTAGAGGCCCATGACGCGGCCGCGCAGCTCGGGCGGCGCGAGCGTCTGGAGGAGGGTGTTCGAGGCGCCCGCCTGCGTGATGAAGCCGAGGCCGGCGAAGAAGAGCGAGACGCCCGCCGGGAGCGGCCGGTCCGAGAGGGCGAGGCCGGCGAGGCCGAGCGCGAAGACCGTCGACCCGTAGGCGACGCGGCGCCCGAGCCCCGGCAGCCCCTCGACCCCGAGGAGCCCCGCCGCCCCGACGAGCGCGCCGAGGCCGGCGACCGCGAGCAGGCGGCCCAGCAGCTCGGGGCCGCCATGGAGCACGTCGCGGGCAAAGACGGGCATGAGCACGGCGTACGGCAGGCCCGCGAACGAGGCGAGGGCCATGAGCAGCAGCAGCGCCCGCGCGTGCGTCGTGCGCCGCGCGTAGCGCAGGCCCTCGAGCAGATGCCCGCGCCCGGCCCGGGCGGCGCGCGTCGAGGCGGCGCGCGCGAGGGCGAGGGCGGCGATCACCGGCAGGAACGTCGCCGCGTTGATGAGGAAGCACGGCCCCTCGCCCACGCGGGCGACGAGCACGCCCGCGAGCGCCGGGCCCACCATGCGGGCCGCGTTCACGAGGGTCGAGTTGAGGGCGATGGCGTTCTGCAGGTCCTCGCCCGCCATGTCGGTCAGGTAGGCCTGCCGCGTCGGGATGTCGACCGCCATGATCGTCCCGAGCAGGGCCGCGAGGGCGATGAGGTGCCAGACCTCGACCCGCCCCGTCAGCACGAGCGCCGCGAGCGTCGCCGCCTGGGCGAGCGCCACGCTCTGGGTGACGAGCGCCAGGCCGCGCCGCGGGAGGCGGTCCGCCAGGGCGCCCGCGAACGGCGCCAGCACGAGGACGGGCGCCTGGCCGGCGAAGGCGACGAGCCCCAGCAGCTCGGACGACCCCGTGAGGCGGTAGACGAGCCAGCCCTGGGCGACGGACTGCATCCACGTCCCGACGAGCGAGATCGTCTGCCCCGCGAAGTAGAGGCGGAGGTCGCGCCGGCGGAGGGCGCGCAGGCTGGCGGGCAGCCGCACGGGCTTATGGCCGCTTCTTCCGCGTCGCCGCGCCGCCGCGCTTCTTCCTCGCCGCCCTCGGCTTCGACCTGGACCTCGAAGCCGTCTCCTTCGCCGGCGACGCCGCATCGAGCAGCGCCACGAGCTTCTTCGGCGCCACGGCCCGGTAGCTCTCGTCGATCCAGGCGGCCAGCAGGCCGACGGGCGGGTCGTCGCCCGCCTCGAACGTGGCCGTCACCCAGCCGTGCGGCCCGAGGTTGTAGCCCGTCGGCGAGGCGAAGGGCAGCAGCATCGCGGCGTCGCGCGTCCGCGGCAGCTTGCAGGTGACGCGCAGGCGCCCCTCGTGGACCCCGGCGAAGACGAAGATCCGCTTCGCCACCTTGACGACCCTCTCGCCCCACGGCGTGTCGAGGACGGCGCCCGGATAGGCGAGGGCGATCGCGTACAGCTCGGCCGAAGCCGACTGGAGCGCATCCACGGCCAGTTCCCCCCGAAAGAGGTTTGATCTGACGCCGGGGTGATGATACTCTGCTCTACGTTCGCGCGGGCCGGCGTCACGCCACGTCCGTCCGCCCGCGAAAGCCAGCCCACCGGACGAGCGGGGAAGCCGCCATGCCACGACGCCGAGCTCGCGCCGCCCTAGCCGCCATCGCCTTCGCCGCGGCCCTGGCCGCGGCCCTCGCCGCGCCCGGCCCGGTCGCGACGCCGGCGCGCGCCGATGACGCCCCGGCCGCGCCCGCGGACCTGACGACCCTGGCGGACGACGCGCTCCTCGAGCGCGCCCGCACGCTCGTCGCCCGGCTGGCCGACGCCGAGAAGGCCTACGAGGCCGAGGCCTACGCCATCGCCGCCGGCGCCGAGATCGTCGAGACGCGCCGCGCCCAGGTCGCCGCCGCCGCCCCGCCCGACGAGACCCCGCCGCCGCCGCCCGAGGGCGCGTCCGCGGCGGCGATCGCCAAGGCCGCCGAGGACCGCGCGGCCGCGCGCCGGGACGCGTTCCGCGAGCGGGTCCGGCTCATCGACGAGTACCGCGGCCTCCTCGAGGCGCGGCAGAAGCGGATCGAGGCCGGGCGCGCGGCCCTGAAGGCCCTCGAGACGGCGATCGGCGAGCTCCAGCCCGTGGCCAACGAGACGCGCCGCCGGGTCGCGGCGGGCCGCCTCGCCGCCGAGGCCGCGCCGGCCGGGCTCGATCCGGCGAAGCTGGCCGAGCGCCTGGGTCAGCTCGCGGAGGTCCGCAAGGGCTGGGTGGCCGAGACGGAGCGCCTGGCGGACGCCGTCCGCGCGCTCCCGGCCCGCATCGAGCAGGAGAAGGTCGCCCTCCGCGAGGCCGAGGGGCGCCATGCGGCGGCCGTCGAGGCGGCGCGCGAGGCGCAGCGCCGCGAGGCCATCGAGAAGGAGGTCGCCGACAAGGACCCGGGGGCGCTCTCGGCGCGGCTCGCCGCCCTCGAGGGGGAGCGCGAGCGCCTGGCGGCCGAGGTGGACAAGAAGCGGAAGGCGTTCCGCGACGCCCAGGCCGCGGTCGCCGCCGCCGAGGCCGCCTTCGAGCGCGCCGCCGCCCCGAACCCGGACCAGATCGCGCTCGAGGGCACGGTCGCGCGCGTGCGCGCGGCCGAGAAGGCCTGGAAGCTCGCCGGCGCGATCGCCGCGTTCCACGGGCGCCGGGCCGACCAGATCGACGCCCTCAAGGCCGGCGTCACCGTCCTCGGCGAGCGCGCGACGGAGGCCGAGAAGGAGGCCGCCGCCCTCGACGACCACCTCCTCCGCACGCTCGTCCACGCCGAGGCCGTCGGCCGGCTCAAGGCGGAGGGCAAGCTGCCGCCCGACCCGCTCCCGAGCCAGGCCGAGCCCGAGGCCCTCGCCGCCTCGCGCCGGGCCGCCGCCGCGACCGTCGCCGAGGCGCGGGCCGCCCGCGAGGCCGCGAAGACCCGGAGCGAGAAGGCCGGGCAGCAGGCCCAGGACGCCCGCACGGCCGAGAAGGTCGAGCGCGACCGGCTGAAGGGCCTTCGCGAGGCCTACGAGTCGGCGCGCGAGAACGCCCGCTGGACCCGCGAGGTCGAGGCCCTCGAGACGCCGCAGGTCGTCGCCCGGTTCGAGGACGCCGTCGCCAAGCTGGCGAAGGACGAGGCCGACCTCGCCGTCGCCCGGTCGCAGCTCGACGCGGCCGAGGCGGCGCGCCGCGAGGCCGAGGCCCGGCTCCGGGCGCTCGAGGACCCGATCTACCGGCGCGCCCGCCAGCAGAACCCGGACGAGCGCCGCCGCATCGCCGAGTCCCTCTACCGCGCGGCCGGGCGCGAGCCTCCGGCCCCCGTCACGCCCGAGGGCGCCGCCGCCCCGAGCCCGGGCGCGTCCGCCGGCCCGGGCCTGGCGCCGGGCGCGGGCGCGGGCGCGGGCAGCGGGGCCGCGCCCGCCGCCTCCTCGCTCGCCGCCGGGATCGAGGCCCGCCAGAACATGCTCGCGAGCCGCGTGCGCGTCCTCGAGGAGCGGGCGCGCGAGCGGACGGCCCTGCTCGAGGCCATCCGCCGCGAGGCGGCCCTCGTCGAGGCGCTCGCCGCCGGCCACTCGGCCGCGATCGACCGGGCCCACCGCGCCTACGGGGCGGCCCTCGAGCTCGAGGGGCGCGTCGGCTCGGGCGCCCTCGCCCGCGAGGCGCTGCCGGCGGGCGTCGCCGAGGTCCTGCGCCGCCAGCGGACCGTCGAGCTCGAGACCGGCCTCACGGACCTCCGCCGCCGCGAGGTCGCGCTCCGCGACCGGACCGCGGCGGTCGAGCGCTGGGAAGCCGACCAGCAACGGCTCCAGGCCGCCCTCACCGAGGCCCTCGGCATCGCCGGCCGCAAGCTCGACGCCCTGCGCGAGCGCGCCCAGCTCGAGTCCCGCTTCGAGCGGGCGGCGGCGACGACCCTCTCCGACGCCGAGAAGAAGCGGACCGAGCAGGAGATCCTCCGGAGGATCGAGGAGACCGACTCCTGGATCGAGGTCGCCCTCTCCTTCTTCCGCTCCGAGCGGGCGGAGGAGCTGACCGACGTCCTCAAGACCTACTACGGGGACCTCTTCGACCTCGAGCGCAAGCTCCAGAACCTGGCCCAGCGGCGGGCCATCACCCAGCGGCTCATCCGCCTCGTCGAGGACGAGCGGAAGGTCGCGACGGCGCTCATCCCCCTCGGACGCGAGCAGCTCGTGTGGCTTCGGGCCGAGGCCGCCGACGTGCGCATCCGCACCGGCCTCGTGTCGCCGACGGACGAGAAGGCGCTGGCGGCGCTCAAGGCCGCCAACCGCGAGCCGCCGGCCCCGGAGGCCATCCCCCCCGACGGGCTCGAGGCCGCGGTCGACCGGATCTTCGAGGCGCGCATGCGCGTGCTCGGCGTCGAGACCTGGATCCGCGAGCTCGAGCACCGGCTCTCGCGCGCCGGCATCGACGCCGACAAGGGGCTTCACCAGGACGAGCTCGGCGCGCTCGGGGCGAAGGAGGAGAGCGTCAAGCGCGAGGTCGAGCGCCTGACGGGACGGTCGGACGAGGCGCTCGCGGCCCTCGCACCCGAGGACCGCCCGTCGTCCGAGGCCGCCGAGCGACGCTTCTTAGCCGGCGAGATCGGCCACACCCGGGCGCTCCGCCGCTCGGTCCTGTGGCGGACCGCGCTCTTCTCGACGCTGAGCCTCATCATCATCCCGATCGTCGCCCTCTACCTCGTGCGGGCGGGGCGTTACGTCGGGCAGCGGATCGTCAAGCGCGTCCGCGAGGACGGCGACCCCGAGGGCGCGGTCGAGCGCGAGCAGCGCGCGCACACGCTCTTCCAGGTCTTCAAGGCGACGTGGACCGGGATCGTCTGGGTCGTCGCCGGGATCTACATGCTGAAGCAGCTCTCGGTCGACGTGACGCCGATCATCGCCTCGGCCGGCGTCGCCGGTCTGGCGCTCGCCTTCGGCGCCCAGACCCTCATCCGCGACTTCTTCGCCGGCTTCTTCATGCTCCTCGAGAACCAGTACAAGATCGGCGACGTCATCCAGATCGGCGACGTCGGCGGCGTCGTCGAGCGGATCACGCTCCGCCTCACGGTCCTCCGCGACATCGAGGGCAAGGTCCACTTCATCCCGAACGGCAGCGTCCAGCGGGTGACGAACATGACCAAGGGCTGGTCGCGCGCCGTGCTCGAGATCGGCGTCGCCTACAAGGAGGACGTCGACCGGGTCATGTCCGTGCTCCGCGAGGTCGGCCAGGAGATGTACAAGGACCCGGCCTGCGGGCCGAAGCTCATCGACCCGCCCGAGGTCCCCGGCGTCGAGCGGTTCGGCGACAGCTCGGTCAACGTCCGCATGATGCTGAAGACGCGCCCGGCCGAGCAGTGGACGATCGCGCGCGAGGCGCGGCGCCGGATCAAGCGCGCCTTCGACGAGCGCGGGATCGAGATCCCGTTCCCGCAGCGCGTCGTCTACCACGTCTATCCGGAAGGCGGGCGACAGGCGGTCCACGAGCCGGCGGGGGCCGAGGCCGACTAGCTCGCCCCGGAGTCGGAACCGCTCTCTCCGTAACGTTTTACGATTTTCGTGATGGGCCGGCCTCCCGGCCGGTGTTCCTCCCGGGACTCGACGAACCGAAACCCGGAGGACCCGGCTCATGTCCACGATCCGCCTCTTCGGCTACGATGCTCCCTCGATGAACGCCTTCGCCCCCGAGGCCGAGGGCGACGACGCCCTCTTCGCGCGCTACCGCGCGCGCCGCGATGACGACGCCCTCGCGGCCCTCCTCGGCCGGCACTGGACCCGCGCCTTCTCGCTCGCGCAGAGGATCGTCCGCGACCCCGCGCTCGCCGAGGACGCGGCCCAGGAGGCCTTCGTCAAGCTCGCCCGGGCGACCGGCGGCTACGACGAGCGCGGCCGGTTCGCCGCGTTCCTGACCGCGATCGTCGTCAACGAGGCCCGCAACGCCCTCCGCGCGAAGCGGCGGCGCGGCGGCCACGAGGAGACGGCGGGCCGCGCCCGGGGCGGCGCTCCGGGCGGCGGCCGGAGCGACGGCGGTGGCGGTGCCGGCGGGAGCGGCGGCGGGAGGAGCGACGACGACGCGCTCGCGGTCGCCGTCGACCGGCGCCTCGCGCGGCTGCCGGAGGACCTGCGGACGCCCCTCGTCCTCCGCTACCACGAGGGCCTGACGCACGAGGAGGTCGCGGCGGCGCTCGGGATCGCGCCCGGGACCGCCAGCTCGCGCCTGCGCCGCGGCCTCGACCGCCTGCGCGAGTCGCTCGCCGAGGCCGGCCTCGCGGCCGCGATCCCGTCGCTCGAGACGCTGCTCGGGCGCCCGCCGGCCCTGCCGCCCGCGCCGCCGCCGCCGCCCGCCGCGTCGATCCGCGCCCGGGCGGCCGCCGAGGCCGCGGGCGCGCTCTCCCCGGTCGCGGCCGCCGGCGGCGCGGCCGTGCTCGCGGCCGTGGCCCTCGGCGCGTGGCTGGCCCTCGGCGGGTCGCCCGATCCGGCCGCCCCGGCGGCCGCGCGCGCGCCGGCCGGCGCGCCGGCGCCCGCGCTCGCCCCCGGCCGCGGCCTAGGAGAAACGGACGGGTCCGCCGCGGCGCCGGACGTGGCCGCCCGGGGCGGGGCCGGCGACCCCGCCGCCGCCCGGCCCGAGGAGCGCGCGGCCTCGGGGCCGCCGCCCGCCGGGCCCGCCCGCGCGCCCGAGGCGCCGGCCCCCGCCCCCGCGCCGCCCGCCGGTCCCCTCCCGGCCCGCGAGGCCCTGGCCCGCGCCGTCGCCAGGCTCGGCGAGGTCCCGCTCGTCGCCCTCGACCTCCGGACCGAGCGCGGCGGCGACCGGCTCTCGGCGACCGTGACCGCCCGGCCCGCGACCGGCGAGTTCCGGGTGGAGAGCCGGGGCGGCTACCCGCTCGACTTCGGCTACGACGGGGTGTTCTGGTGGATCTCCTGGGTCGGCGCGAACGAGGTCCTGCGCCGCGCGCCCAAGGCCGGCTCGCCCCACGACTACGTGCGCCTCGCCCGCGAGGAGGCCCTGGGCCTCACCCTCGAGATGCTGCCCGTCTTCGAGGCCGTGGCCTACGCCGGGCCGGCGCTCCGGGCCGGCGAGTCGCCGAGCGTCGTCGACTTCCGGGTCGCGAGCGCGGAGGGCGCGGCGACGATCGACCCCGCGGACGGACGGCTCCGCGCGTTCGAGCTCCGGACGCCGGCGGGCGGAGGTCCGCTCTTCCTCGCCGGGCGCTACGCGTATCCGGGCGACGGCGACGTGCCGGCGGGCGCCTTCCGCGACCTCCCGGCCGGCGAGGACGCCGCCTGGCGCGTCGCCGAGGACGACGAGTCCCGGGCCGTGATCGTGCGGATCGAGCGCGACCGCCTGGGCCGGGTCGAGGTGCAGGGGTTCATCGAGGGGGCGCCGTCCCTCCTCGCCGGGGCCTCGGCCGCCGAGGCCCGCGGCCGCGACGACCGCGGCGTCGCGTACCGGGGGCTCGCGCCCAGGCTCCACGACTCGCAGACGGAGAACGACCTCGCCTCCTCGCCCGCGTTCGGCCTGCCGTTCCGGGTCCTCCTCGCGCCCGAGGAGGGCGACGCCGGACGGGCGCTCGAGGCGCGGACGATGGAGATCGCGGTCGCCGGGCTCACGTTCCCGCAGGTCCGCCTCCCCGGGCCCGCCCGGGACGCGCTGCCCTCCGTCGAGCCGGGCGACGTGGCGCCGGGCGACCCGGCGCCCGCGCCGGCCGGACCGACCATGGCCATGTGCTTCCCGGCCGCGGTCCTCCTCGGCGCCGTCCCCCACCTCGCGCCCCCGGAGGAGGAGGCCATCCTCGCCGCGTCGCGCGCCGGGCGCCTGACGATCGAGGCGCTCGCCGCGACGGTCGGGGCGGAGCGGGCCGCGGCGGTCCAGAGGCGGTTCCCGATCATCCGGCCCGGGCTCGCGCTCCGCGTCCTCGAGCGAAGCCCGGCGCTCCCGTACATGCTCGTCCGCGTGCCGGGCGGCGCCGGCGACCGGATCACGATCCGGCCGGCGCGGATCCGCGACCTCTTCCCGGACGTCTCCGAGCCGGCGGTCGCGGCGCTCGTCGCCGAGGGCCGCGCCGGCCGCCTCACGGTCGCCCGCCTGAGCGAGGTCGTGCTCGGCGGGAAGCCGCTCCCCGGTCCCGATGGGCGGGCGCTCGACCCGAGGACGCCGGTCTCCCTCCTCGAGCCCTGATCCCGCCCCGAGCGGCGGGATCCCTTCGCCCCGAACCCTCTGCCCGGAACCCCGGACCCTGGAGGCCGAACATGATCTGGCTCATCGTCGCCCTCTCGCTCCCGGTCGTCGCCGTCCTCGCCGTCGCGGCGATCGGGAGCCTCCTCCCGAAGGAGTTCGCCGGCCGCGCGGAGGCCGTCTTCCCGCGGCCGCCCGAGGCGGTCTTCGCGGCCATCGCCGACTTCGAGAGGCACCCGATGTCGTCGACCCTGGCGCGGAAGGTGGAGCGCCTCGCCGGCGAGGGCGCACGGCCCGCCTGGCGCGAGTCCCTGGGCTCCTCGACCGTCGAGGTGAGGACCGTCGCCGAGGAGCCGCCGCGGCGCGTCGTCCGCGACTTGCGGGACTCGGTCGTGCCGATGGCGGCGCGCTGGTCGATCGAGCTCGCGCCGGAGGGAGCCGCCGCCCGCACGCGCGTGACGGTCGTTCAGACCGGGACGGTCGAGCGCGGGACGGCGCACGTCCCGTTCTTCCGGTTCATCCTGCACGTCCTCGGCGGGGCGAGGAAGGGGCCGGAGGCGTACCTCGCCTTCCTCGCGAAGGACCTCGGCCCGGCGCCCGCCGACGCCCCCGGGCTCACGGGATCAGCGGCCGCACCGCCTCCGCCCACTTCGCGAAGCCCTCCCGCTTGAGGTGGAGGCCGTCGTTCGACAGGTCGTCGGGCAGGAAGCCCTCGGCGTCGCGGTAGAGCTTGTGGAGGTCGACGAGCGTCAGGCCCCTCGCCTTCGCCAGCGCCCGCAGGCCCTCGTTGTAGGCGACGATCCGCGGGTTGAGCGTCGCGTGGCGGCCGTACTTGCGGCCCACCGGCAGGCACGTCTGGACGACGACCTTCACCTTCGGCAGGCGCTCGCGGATCCTGTCGACGAGCGTCGCGAAGCCCTCGACGTAGAGCTCGGGCGGCCTCGGCGAGGCGGCCAGGTCGTTGACGCCGATGAGGATGAAGACGACGGCCGGCCGGCAGTCGAAGACGCTCTCGTCCAGGCGCCGGAGCACGCCGCGCTCGCCGACGTTCCCGATCCGGTCGGCGACGATCCCGCGGTTGAGGACGGGCTTGCCCGCGAAGTGCTTCTCGAGCGGGAAGCCCTCGGTGATCGAGTCGCCGACGAAGACCGCGCTCTTGCGGTCGGCGGCGAGGGCCGCGTTCTCCCGGGCGAAGGCGGCGACCCGATCGTGCCAGTGCTTCTCCCACTTGTCCTCGGCCCGCGCCGGTCGGATGCCCGGCGCGACCGCGAGCAGCGCGGCGAAGGCGACGAGGAGCACGAGCGTCAGATGCGGGCGAGCAGCCAATCGCGGGCCTCCTTCCAGAGCGTGTCGCGGAAGCGCGGGGCGAAGAAGCCGAAGTGGCCGATCGCCTCGGCGCCCACGTCCCCCGGGCGCACGTGGCGCAGCTCGACGGCGCGCGCGGCCCGGTAGAGGCGGAGGAGCGCCTCGACCGAGCGGCGCGGCGCGTAGCCGTCGTCGGCGAACGCGTACGAGAGGATCGGCCCCGGGTACGTCACGAAGTCGGCCCCGCCGAGCGTGCGCGCCCGCACCCACAGGTACTCGGGGTCGCGCCCCCAGCTCGCCCACTCGCGGGCGACGCCCTTCGGCACGTCCTCGCCCTGGCCCACCCAGCGCATGGGCAGGTAGCCGACGGCGGCCGTGAAGGCCGGGATGAGGCCGTACCAGACGCCGATCATGGCGAGCCGGCCGAGCCCGTCCCAGTTGCCGTGCCAGCCGCTCTGGCTGGCCACGAAGAGGGCGGCGTCGGGCGCGGCCCCGCGCACGAAGCCGAGGAGCTGGCCGCCGACGCTGTGCCCGATCCAGAGGAGCGGCCGCCCCTCGAAGCGCGCGCGCGCCGCGGCGACGGCGGCCGCGCCGTCCTGCGCCCCCCAGTCGTGGAGGGTCGCATCGAAGCCGCGGAGCGAGCCGGCGAGCGGCCGCGAGTCGCCGATCCCGCGGTAGTCGAAGGTCAGGGCCGCGATCCCGCCTTCGGCGAGCCAGCTCGCGAACGCGCCGTAGAAGCGGCGGCGGACGCCCATGGCCGAGGCGACGACGGCGACCGCGCGCGGCGGCCCCGCCTCGCCGGGCGGGTGGAAGAGGTCGGCCCCGAGCTCGAAGCCGTCGGCGGCGCGCAGCCGGACGGGCTCGGCCGCCGCGGTCACGGCAACGGCGCGAGGACCGGCGGGCACGTCGGCGCGGGCCGGGGGAAGCCGAGGTCCACGACCGTCGCCGGGCCGCCGTCCTGCAGGGCGACGTCGCACGACGTGACCGCCCGGGCGACGCCGTTCTCGATGAGGCGAGTCCCGGCGAAGAGCACGTCGCGGTTGAAGCAGATCCCCTGGGCGTCGAGGAGGACGGGGAAGCGCTCCTCCGCGAGGAGCTTCCAGTCGGGGTCGCCCGAGGGCCGCGTGCGCCCGGCCGAGTAGGCCCGGACGACGCACCCGGCGCCGCCGCCCGCCGCCGCGTCCGGCTCGACCTCGAGGGCGACGAGGCTCCCGTGGACGTCCGTCCCGAACGGGCTCGTCCGGAAGTCGACGGAGCGGTAGACGCCGCCGCGGGCGACGCCGACCCGCACCGTCAGCACCTCCTGGGCGTAGCCGTCGCCCGAGGCGCCCGTCTTGATGCGCAGGACCTCGACGAGGTTGGCGCGGTCGGCGGCGACCCTGAGCCCGCCGATCCCGCCCTCGCGGGCGACCCGCGGGAACGTGGTCCCGTAGGTCTCGCCGATCCGCGTCGTCGAGACCGCCGTCTCGAAGCGCCGGGCGCCCCCGCCCGCCGGCGCGCGCCCGTAAGCGTGCTTCGGCCGGTCGTCGGTCGAGGCGTAGAGGCGGTCACCCGGCTCGACGAGCGCGTCCGGCGGGAGCGTCGGGCCGCCGCGCACGCGCGCCGGGTCCCGGATCCGGCGCGACGGGTCGACCGCGATCCCGCTCCCGGGCGGACCCGCGTCGTCGATCATGCGCCACGGATAGTCGGTCTGGAGGAGGTGGAAGCCGCGCCCGAGGCGGTCCTGCTGGTCGGGCAGGTCGTACGAGTCCGCCCCGCGCACGATCCCGTTCCGGGCGAGGAAGCCCGGGACGCCGGCGTAGGACAGCGCCTCGACCTGCCAGAAGACCGAGGCCTCGCGCGCCCGGTCGAGCCAGCCGGCCGGCAGCGGGTCGTGGAGGTTGCCCGGCCACTGGCCGATGATCCCGTCGCCCCGGTCGTCGAAGATGCAGCGCATGGGGAAGGCGGCGCGCGCGCCGACGCCCGCGCCCTCGTTCGCGTACCAGGCCCAGTCGTGGGCGGCGTTGCTCCAGTTCCCGAGGAGGGTGAAGACGAAGCGCCCGCGCATCTCGTCGACCGTCGGCCAGCCCGCGACCTCGGCCGCCCGCGCGAGCGTGCTCCCGGGGGCGGCGCGCGCGAGCAGGTCGCGCGGCTCGTAGAGCGCGTCGCCGAGGCCCTCGCGGAGCGTCCGGTCGAAGTCGGCGATCGTGTGCGTCGGGTCGAAGTTGTGGGCCGAGAACGGGAAGTTCGACCAGTCGAGGTTCGTGTTCTTGAGCTCCACGCAGACGAAGATCGCCTCGTGGCGCGGCACCAGGTGGTGGAAGAGGCGGAGCTGCTCGACCGCGTCCGCGAGCGTCCGGGCGAGCGAGTGGCTCGGCATGTCCGTGTGGTAGATCGTCCACACGCCCGGGTTGCCGTCGTCCGTGTGGATGTCGAGCTCGAGGGCGCGGACGCGCTCGTGGAGGAGCTGGTCGAGGATCAGCTCCTGCGTCCCGCTCGCGTAGGGGTCGAACAGGTGGTTGCGGTTGATCCAGTACGAGTTGTGGGTCGCCGTGCCGTAGACCTCGGAGAGGCGCGGGTACGCGAACGGCTGCGCCGGGCGGGCCCGGTGGAGGCGGCCGGTCGCCGCCCGGTAGTAGACCTCGGTCGCGTGGCGGGCGGCGGGGACGGCGGCGGGCGCGAGCGCCGGGGCCAGGCCGTGGCGCTCGGCGGCCCCGAACCCGGCCGTCCGCCCGGCGCGCGCGACGTGGGCGAGCTCGCCCGAGGGGTCGGCGAAGAACGCGTCCAGGCGCCCGCGCCCGGAGGCGAAGGCGCCGGGCGCGCCCGCGGCCGACGCGCCGAGGTCGGCGGGCGCGCCGAAGGCGGTCCCGTCGTGGGCGACGTGGTGGAGCGTCCCGCCCGGGGCGGCGTAGAAGACCTCGATCCGGTCGGCCTCGTCGTGCGGGGCCACGGCCGCGACGCCGCCCCGGGCCGCGATCCCGAGGTCGACGGGGGCGGCGAAGGCGAGGGCGGGATCGGCGAAGCTCGCGTGGAGCCTGCCGCCGGGGCCGACGTAGAGGACGGCGACCCGCCCGTCGCCGCGCCGGACGGCCGACGGGGCCGAGTCGAGCGCGACCCCGCCGAGGTCGACGGGCGCGAGCCAGCCGGCCCGCGGGTCGTGGTCGAGGCGGTGGAGGCGGTCGTTCGGGCCCCGGTAGAAGACGCGGACCTCGTCGATGCCCGTCAGCACCGCCGACGGCGCCGATGCGGCGGCGACCCCGAGGTCGACGGGGGCCGCGAACGCCGTCGCCCCGAGGTCGCGGAGGAGGAGGTGCAGGTGGCCGTTCGCGGCCCGGTAGAAGACGCGGACCTTCTCGCCGTCGGCGACGACGGCCGGGTCCGAGGCGACGTCGACGCCGAGGTCGTCGGCGACGAAGGCCGCCCCGGGCGCTGCGGGCGGGAGCGGCGCGGGCCCCGGCGCCGGCCCCGGCCCGGGCGCGACGCCCGGAGGCGCCGCCGCCGACCCGCCGCCGCCCGAACCGCCGCCGGTCGAGCACGCCGCGGCCGCGGCGACCGCGGCGACCGCGGCGACGAGGAGAGCGAGCGGGACCCCGAGGCGACCCGGGACGGCGAGGCGACTGAGGCTCTGGAAGCGCGGCGTCGGCATACGGTCCTTCTCCCCCCCCGGGCGCTGGAAGCCGCCCATGATAACGGTCGCCCGGCGCAGGGTAAAGGCGGTCCGGCAGGCGCTTGTCCTTTCGCCCGGACGGCTGTAGCATCTGGCGTTCTCGGGGGGATGGACCCGGAGCGAAGGGAGGGGCGCGCATGTCGAGCGTCGGTGGGGCGGGAAGCACGGGCCGGATCGTGCCCGCGGGCGGGGTCGGGACGAGCGGGGTCACGGGGCCGGCGACGACGCCGGCCGAGCCGACGACGCCGGCGGCGGGGAGCGGCGCCGCGACGCGCACCTCCGGGCGCGCGCCGACGCCCGATGCGGCCACGTCGCGCATCGCGTCGCGCGTGGCGACGGCGACCCGCGCGCCCACGGGGCCGGCGGTCGCCCTCGGGAAGTTCGGGGACGCCTCGGTCGAGGCGCGCCCGGACGGGACGATCCTCCTCAAGGGCGCGGCCGGCGCCGACACGTCCGCCCAGCTCGAGGCCCTGCGCACGCTGGCGCTGCGCCCGGCCGACGCCGGCGGCCCGTTCGACAAGATCACGGACAAGGCGCTCCTCGAGGCGATCTCGAAGCGGCTCGCCGACCAGCACAAGGCGCTCTCGGCCGAGCCGGGCGACGACGCCACGCGCCTCGAGTGGCGCCAGGGGCGGGCCGCGGCCCTCCATCTCCTCGAGGCCGCCGCCGTGCGGGCGAAGGCGCTCGGCGACGACGGGCTCTCGACCAAGCTCGCGAAGCGGCTCGTCGACACGGCCAAGGCCGAGCCGTGGAAGCAGCTGCGCGACTTCGCCTACGAGAGCCTGATCTCGCGGGCGGAGGCGAAGGAGGTCCCGGAGGCGTCCGCCAGGACGGCGAAGGACGCGATCTACCCGGCGAAGCCGCCGTACGACAAGTGGATGGCCGACGGCAAGATCCGCGTGCAGATGTACATCGACAACGACGGCTCCCTCCTCGAGGACCAGCTCGACTTCTACAAGGACATCGGCTTCAAGGTGAAGAAGAACGCGGATGGCAGCTACCTAGCCACCCGCAAGGGCGAGAACGGGAAGCCGCCGCTCGAGCTCGTGATCCCGAAGCCGGGCGGGAAGGACAAGCCGCCCGAGCTGTTCGAGAAGATGGCCGACCCGTCGATCGACGTCATCTGCTACTGCGGCCACGCCGGCTACGGGCACCGCGTCGACAGCGCGCTCGCGAAGGGCGTGGGCGGCACGGGCGACGGCAAGGCGGTGATCCTGCTCCAGTGCTGGGGCCACGGGAACGTCGAGTCGCTCGAGCGCGCCTACCCGGACGCGCAGATGCTGTCGACGACGGCGCCGACGACCGACAACCACGACTGGCTCCTCCTCGAGCGCGCCTTCGACGGCTTCCAGGCGAAGAAGGGCTGGGAGGACATCCAGAAGAAGACGACGGGCGACCTGAAGGAGGTCTTCAAGGACGACCCCGAGTACCCCGACCCGTCGAAGCTCGAGGGGCACTACTTCTACCCGACGACGCGCTCGCTCCTCGTCACGAAGTACGACCGCGACGGCGACGGGACGAACGACGAGAAGGACCACATCTTCAACGTCGTCTACCCGAAGCGGATCGACGCCGCCGGCGGCTACGACCCGGTCGCCCAGGCCGTGCCGAAGTACGCGCTCGACGGGACGGCCCTCAACAAGGCGGTCAACGTCCTCTCGCTCGTCACCCGCTACAACCACCTGCTGCCGCCGGAGCAGGAGCGGAAGCTCCCGTGGAAGCCGGAGGCGTGGGAGTCGGGCGGCTTCTTCGAGCCGGCGGCCGGCGACCTGCGCGCCGTCCAGTTCAACGAGGACCCGCGCACGGGCAAGGTCAAGGTCGCGCTCTCGACCCGCTTCGCCCACACGAGCGAGGAGGACCTCTCGCGCATGGCCGCGTACGAGATGGGCCTCTGGATGGCCGACAAGGCGGGCCTCGCCGGCAAGGACAAGACGACGCTCGCGCTAGGGACGCTCGAGCGGGCGCTCCACCAGCAGGGGACGAACTACGGCTCGCAGGGCACGCTCGACGAGCCGTTCGCCGAGGAGACGCTCTTCAAGCAGCGCTACGGCCTGCCCGACAGCTTCACGTTCGCCGAGCTCGAGAAGGTCGTGGGCGACCCGGACGACTACAAGCCGGAGCACTTCAAGAAGCTCTCGGACTCGGTCAAGAACCGCGCCGGGATCGCCGAGGCGGCGGGGAAGGCGCCGGCGCGCGTCGGCGGCGAGGTCGCCATCCCGGCCGGGCGCGAGATGCGCTTCTCGTCGACGTGGGTCGACAAGGCCGACATCACGCGCGTGCTCAACTCCCTCGGCGTCGCGGGCGAGGTCGAGTCCTTCAGCCCGTCGTGGCTCCAGCAGAACCAGCCGAACAACCTCGTCGCGCTCGTGAAGAAGCCGGACGGGAAGACCGTGCACGTCGGCATCAGCACGGACAGCCAGGGGGTCGTGCGGGCCGCGTCGACGCTCGACCTGCGCGTCGACAAGCTCCTCGACAAGACCGCCGTCGACTACTTCGCCGGCGTCGCCCAGTCGACGGGCGCCGCGGCGGCCGGCCTCGAGGCCACGTACCGGACCGAGCGCGCCGCCGGGAAGTCGGTCGGCGACGCGATCGCGAAGGCGCTCGAGACCGCCAAGCCCCGCATGCGCGCGGGCGCGCGTCCGAGCACGCCCTACGAGCTCTCGAGCCTCGCCCGGAACGGCCTCGTCCTGCCGGCCGAGTACGAGAAGGTGAACCACGCCATCGCTCGGCTGTTCGCCTGAATCGAAGATCCGGGCGGGTCGGACGTATAAGAAGAAGAAGAAGAAGAAGAACAAGAAGCCAACCCGAGACCACGGAGGCCTCTCTTGAAAGAAGAAGAAGAACAAGAAGCCAACCCGAGACCACGGAGGCCTCTCTTGAAGACACGCGCACTCGCGCTTCCGCTCGGCGCCGCGGCCATCGCCGTCGCCGCCATCTTCCTCTCGACGTTCGGCGCCGCGGCCGACGAGCCGACGGTCGGCAAGGCCCCGCCCGAGATCAAGAGCGAGGGCTACCTGAACGCCAGCGACCCGGTCTCGCTCGAGGCGCTCAAGGGCAAGGTCGTGGTCGTCGAGTTCTGGGCGACCTGGTGCCCGCCCTGCCGCAAGTCGATCCCGCACCTGATCGAGATCCACAAGAAGCGGGCGGCGGAAGGGCTCGTGATCGTGGGCCTCTCGGATGAGCCCAAGGCGACGGTCGAGCCGTTCGCGAAGAAGCTCGACATCCCCTACATCATCGGGTACGGCGCGAAGAGCCTGGACGCCTACGGCGTCGAGGGCATCCCGACGGCCTTCGTGATCGGGGCCGACGGGAACCTCGTCTGGAGCGGGCACCCCATGGACAAGGGGTTCGAGAAGGCGATCGACGAGGCGCTCGCGGCGGCCGGCAAGTCCAAGAAGGCGAGTGGCTGATGGGGACCGGCGTCCGCATCGCCGCGGCCGCGCTCGCTCTCCTCGCGGGGACCTGGACCATGACCGGCAGCACCCAGGCCGACGCCCTCAAGGTCGGCGATCCGGCGCCCGACGTGGCGCTCGCGCTCGACGACGGGACCACCTTCCGCCTGAAGGACGCGAAGGGTCCCGTCGTCCTCTACTTCTACCCGAAGGACGACACGCCGGGGTGCACGCGCGAGGCGTGCGCCTACCGCGACCGCAACGCCGACGTCGTGGCGACGGGCGCGACCGTGATCGGGATCTCGTTCGACGACGCCGCGAGCCACAAGAAGTTCAAGGAGAAGTACTCGCTCCCCTTCCGGCTCGCGACGGACGACGGGTCGATCGCGAAGGCGTTCGGCGTCGCCATGCAGGAGTACGGCGGCGCCAGCTACCACACGCGCGACACCGTCGTCATCGGCGCCGACGGGAAGGTCCTGGCGATCATCCGCAAGGCCGACCCGGTGAAGAGCGTCGACCAGGTGCTCGAGGCGCTGGCGAAGGCCAAGAAGAAGCGCTGAGTCCCCCGAGACTCGCGAGACTCGAGGCTTCCGACACGGAGAGAGAACCTATCTCGCCGCGCGCGCCTCCAGCCACCTCGCCACGTCCTCCAGCACCACGGCCTTCTCCGGCTCGTGCAGGAGGTCGTGGAAGAGCCCGCCGTAGAGCCTGAGCGTCCTGTCGTTCGATCTCGCTCGCGCCCAAAGCTCGCGGCTCCCGTCGGGGTTCGTCAGCCGGTCATCGGTCCCGTGCAGCACGAGGAAGGGCGTCTCCACGTCCTCCATGCGCTCGCCGATCCGCTCGAGGGCGTCGAGCAGCTCGCGGGCCGTGCGGGCCGGGCCGGCGCCCCCGTAGATGAGGGGATCGCGGCGCATGTCCTCGACGACGGCCGCGTCGCGCGAGAAGGCCTCGTCCTCGAGCTCGAGGACGGCCATCGTCGGGAAGACCGTCCCGAGGAAGCCGGTCACGGCGATGAGGAACCCGGACACGTCGTCGCCCGGCTTGAGCGCCGGCGCCGACAGCACGAGCCCGCGCGCCTCCGGCTTCCGCTCGATCGCGTGGAGCGCGACGATCGCGCCGCCCATGCTGTGCCCGAAGAGGAAGAGCGGGCGGCCCGGCTCCGCCGCGCGCACGCGCGCGAGGAACAGGTCCAGGTCGTCGAGGTAGTCGTCGAAGTCGTCGACCCGGACGCGGTCGCCCTCGGAGTCGCCGTGGCCGCGCAGGTCCAGGGCGTGGACGGCGAAGCCGCGACGCGCCAGGGCCTCCCCGAGCGGGGCGTAGCGGTCGCCGTGGTCCTTCAGGCCGTGGACGACGGCCAGCGTCGCCCTCGGAGCGCCCTTCCCGGCACGCCAGGAGCGGGCGAGGAGCTTCACGCCGTCCTTCCCGTCGAACCGCTCCTCGCCGAGGACGACGTCGGGCGGCGCGGCGAGCGGCCGGCGCTTGCCCGGCTCGTACTCCGGGGCGGCGCAGCCGGCGACGGCGCCGAGCAGGACCAGGAGGGCCAGGGCGGCGCGCACGGCGCGATTCTACCCGCGAGCCTTCAGCGCCGACAGCTTGCGGCTGGCGAGGACCGCGTGGATCTCGCCGATGCGGCCCTCGGCGTCGAGCTCGGCCCGCCAGACGATGCGCGGCGCCTGGCCGGCGGCCGGGTCGTCGACCTCGATCCAGAGGCCCGGCAGGCCGTTGAAGGAGCGCGGGATGACGCGCGCGTCCGGGCGCGTGCGGCGGAGCCCGAGCAGGAACCGCACGACCTTCTCGCGGCCGACGACCGGCACGCGCGCCGCGGTGAACTCGCCGCCGCCGTCGCTCACGACCCGGACGCCCTCGGCGAGCACGGCCTCGAGGCCGGCCGGGGCCTCGGCGGCGAGGCTCGCGACGAGCCGCTCGAGCGCGCGCCGCGTCGGCTCGGCGAGCGCGCTCACCGGGCGCCGCCCCCGGTCGTACGCCTCCATCGCTCGCCGCGCGCGGTGGTGCGTCGTCTTGACGTTCGCCTCCGAGATCTCGAGGGCCTCGGCCGTCTCCCGGACCGAGTAGTCGAGCACGTCGCGGAGCACGAGGACGGCGCGCTGCTGCGGCGTGAGCGCCTCGAGCGCGAGCAGGAACGCGTACGAGATGCTCTCGAGGCGGTCGTAGCGCGTCTCCGGATCGGCATCGCCCTGCTCCCTGGCCGGCGGGTCGAACTCGGGAACGCCGCTCGCGTCGGCCTCGATCGGCGACGGGAGCCACGGCCCGACGTAGCGGCGGCGCCGCCGCAGCCGCAGGTGGTCGCGCCCGAGGTTCACGGCGACGCGCGCGAGCCACGGCCGCCAGGGCGCGTCCTGGCGGGGCGGCGGCCGCTCGATCGCGCGCACGAACGTCTCCTGGACGAGGTCGTCCGCGTCCGCCGCGCTGCCCGTGAGCCGGTAGAGGAGCCCGCGCAGGAAGCCCTCGTTCGCGCGGAACGCCTCGGCCAGGGCGGGGGACGTGGCGGACGTCACGGCTGCGACCCTCAGGCGGCCATTGTCGCCGGCCCGGCGGAGACACTCAAGGACGCCTGCCCGACCGCCCCGTGCGCGGCCTCGCGCGCGCTCGCGAGGGCGGCGTCGGCCAGCATGCCCTCGGCGCCGACCCAGTCGCCGGCGACGAAGAGGCCGGGCGCCCCGGCGACGGCCGGCGCCGGGCGGCCGCGCGTCCCGCCGCCCGCGGCCGTGACCAGCGCGTTCGAGACCGCGATCGACGGCAGGAAGCGCCGCTCGACCACCTCCGCGCGCCAGCCCGGCTGGAGCAGGTCGAGGAGCCCCTCGAGCTCGCGCTCGTCGGCCGCCGGGTCCCGGTCCGGCCGCTCCGGGCCGAGGTACTTCGCGACGTGGACGACGGCGCCGTCCTCGCGCGCCGCGAGCCGCGCCCAGGCCGTGTGGACCGACAGGTAGAGCGAGCGGTCGACGCCGAGCGCGAACCAGGCCGCCGGCCGGGGCAGGCGGGCGAGCCCGACGTCGAGGCAGGCCGCCCGGACGGGGATCGCCGCCCCGGCGAACGCGCGCAGCCCGCGGGCGGCCTCGTCCGCCGCCGCCCCGGCCGGCCCGGCGCCGGCCTCGACGAGCGCGGCCGCCGCGGCCGGCGGCACGGCCAGGATGACGGCGTCGGCGTCGAGCGACGCCCCGTCGGCGAGCCGGACGCCCGAGACGGGGCCGCCCTCGCGGAGGACGGCGACCGCGGCCGCGCCCGTCGCGATGCGGGCGCCCGCCGCCCGGGCCTTCTCGGCGAGCCCGTCGACGAGCGTGCGCCAGCCGCCGTCGACGTACGTGACGCCGCCGGCGATCGCGAGGCGGAGCTGGTCGATCGCCGCGCCGGCGCTCGCCCGCTCCGGGTCGTCGCCGTACGTCGAGACCCGGAAGTTGGCCTCGAGCAGCGCGCGCACCGCCGGACGCTCGACCGCGGTCGCCAGCCAGCCGGCGAGGGAGACGGAGTCGAGCGCCCGGGCGTCGACCTTCGGGAGCCGGGCGAGGAACCGCAGCGTCTCGAGCTTCGCGCCGAGCCCGAAGATCGAGGTCGCGAGCAGGTCGAAGAGCCCGACCGGCAGGCGATGGAGCCGCCCGCCGTCGACGGCGTACGTCCCGCCGAGCCGCGGCACCCCGCCGCCCGGCTCGACGCCGAGCTCGCGCAACCCGCGCGCCGCCGCCCCGTGGTTTTCGAGGGCGTGCGGCCCGAGGTTGAAGGCGAACCCGTTCTGCTCGCGGGTCGACGCCCGCCCGCCGGCCGCCCGCGCCCGCTCGAGGACGGTCACCCGCGCGCCCGCCCGGGCCGCGTACGCCGCGGCCGCGAGACCCGCGAGCCCGCCGCCCACGACCACCACCTTCCGGCTCATGAGATCCTCCGTCTCCTCGTCCGCTCGACGGTTCCCGCCTTGCCACCCGCTCCCATCACGAACGGCGGGCCCGAGACGTTACAGGCCCCCGAACCAGTTGCGCGGCGAGACCTTATCCTGTCTAGTGGTGGCGTGGCCCGGGAAGAGGAGAGGACGGTCCGGCAGCTCGCTCGACTCATCGTCGAGTCATCGCTCGAGGGCGTCTGGGTCATCGGCCGGGACGGCCGCACGACCTTCGTCAACGAGCGCCTGGCGCGCATGCTCGGCCGCCCGGTCGAGGGGTTGCTCGGCGTCTCGCCGCTCGACCTCTCCGCCCCCGAGAGCCGGGCGGCCCTGGCCGGCTGCCTGGCGGCCGCGCCCCCCTCCACGCCCGGTCCGGTCGAGGTGCGCTTCGTCCGCGCCGATGCCGGCCTCCTCTGGGCGGCCGTGAGCGCGAGCCCGATCCCGGGGGACGCCGGCGGCCACGCCGGGACGCTCGCCATGGTCCTCGACGTCACGGACCGCAAGGCGAGCGCGGTCGAGCTCGAGCGCCAGCGCGCCTTCCTGCGGCAGGTGATCGACATCAACCCGAGCTTCATCTTCGCGAAGGACCGCGCGGGCCGGTTCACGCTCGTGAACGCGGCCACGGCCGAGGCCTACGGGACGACGGTCGAGGGGCTCCTCGGCAAGACGGACGCCGACTTCAACCCGAACGCGGCCGAGGTCGAGTTCTTCCGGCGCATGGACCTCGAGGTCATGGACACGCTCGAGGAGCGGTTCATCCCCGAGGAGGTCGTCACCGACTCGAAGGGCGCGAGGCGCTGGCTCCAGACGGTGAAGCGGCCGATCGTCGGCGACGACGGGCGGGCGAACCAGGTCCTCGGGGTCGCGACCGACATCACCCGCCGCAAGCTCGCCGAGGCCGCCCTCCTCAGGACCGAGGAGCAGCTCCGCCAGGCGCAGAAGCTCGAGGCCATCGGCCGGCTCGCGGGCGGGCTCGCCCACGACTTCAACAACGTCCTGACCGTGGTCCTCGGGCACGCCGCCCGGACGCTCGCCCGCCTCGCGCCCGGCGGGAACGAGGAGGCCAGGGCCGCGCTCGAGGGGATCCGGGGCGCCGCCGAGTCCGCCGCCTCGCTCACCCGCCAGCTCCTCGCCTTCGGCCGCCGGCAGGTGCTCGAGCCGCGGGTGCTCGACCTGAACGCGGTCGTCGAGCGCATAGCGGGCATGATCCGGCGGCTGATCGGCGACGACGTGGAGCTCGTGACGGCCCTCGACCCCGGGCTCTTCCGCGTGCGCGTGGACCCGGGCCAGCTCGAGCAGGTCGTCTTCAACCTCGCCGTCAACGCGCGCGACGCCATGCCGCGAGGCGGACGGCTCACGATCGAGACGGCGAACGTCGCGATCGACGCCGAGGAGGCGCGCGAGCACGGCGCCGATGTCGGGCCTGGACCTTACGCCGCCCTGGTCGTGAGCGACACGGGGACCGGCATGGATGCGGCGACGCTGGCGCGCGCCTTCGAGCCCTTCTTCACGACGAAGGAGCCCGGCAAGGGCACGGGGCTCGGGCTGGCGACCGCCTACGGGATCGTGAAGCAGAGCGGCGGCCACATCGCCGTGTCGAGCCGGCCCGGCGAGGGGGCGACGTTCCGCGTCTACCTCCCGCGGGCGGAGGAGGAGCCCGGGAGGGGCCGGGGGGCGGGCACGGGCACGGGCACGGGCGCGAGCGCGAGCACGGGCACGACCGCGAGCACCGGCACGTGCGCGAGCGCGAGTGCGAGCCCGGGTGCGGGTGCGAGAGGGACGGTCCTCCTCGTCGAGGACTACGCCCCCCTCCGCGACCTCGCGCGGGTCGTGCTCGAGGACGAGGGCTACGCGGTGCTCGCGGCGGCGAGCCCGCTCGAGGCGCTGCGGATCGCGGGCGAGGAGCGCACGGGCCCGATCGACATCATCGTCACCGACGTGATCATGCCCGACATGAGCGGCCCGGCGCTCGCCGACGAGCTCGCGCGCCGGCGGCCGGAGGCGCGGGTCCTGTACATGACGGCCCACGCCGAGGCCCTGGTCGACGACCGCGCGGGCGCGACGCCGCGCGGACCGCTGATCCGCAAGCCGTTCGCGCCCGAGGCGCTGGTGGCGAAGGTGCGGGAGGTGCTGGACGCGGGCGCGCCCGGCGCGAGCGGGTGACGGCGCGCGCCGACGGGTCCAAAGCTCGACGGGCTCGCCTCGGTGGGCGCGGGCGAGGATGGGCGGAGCTGCTTCTCCGCCCCCGGACAGGCCGTCCCCGCCGGCTCGACCGCGGCCTCCGGTCGAAGGCCTCGCCGATGGCGCGATGGCCGCGGATGAGGTCGGATGGCCGCACGCGGAGCCTCACCCGTAGACGACGATCCGCGTCTCGAACTCGCCCGGGGCGTTGCGCGCGCTCGGGATGAGCTCGTGCCGGTTGCCTGGACCTCGCGTCTCCGATCGACGCGTGGGTTGCGGACATCTCGGGGTCCCGGTCAATCGGGCGCGGCGGCCCCGTCGCGCATCGGGCCCGGGCTCGCGCCATGGCGGTCTTCCCCGGCTGGAGAGGGCTCGCGCCCGTCGGGCGCGACGACCGTGCGGGTGTCGGAGGGTCGGGGTATTCTTGAGTCCTCGGGAGAGGACAGCGTGGCCAGGACGAAGAAGAAGACGCAGCCGAAGAAGAAGACGGAGACGACGCTCCCGGCCCCGAGCCGGGCTCCCCGGCCGGATCCCGCGCCCGGGCCCGCGCCCGCGCCCGCTCCGGCGCCCGCGCCGGAAGCGGCGCCCGCCACCCCGGCGCGCGAGAAGCGCACCGCGGGCGAGCTGGCGCGCGGGCAGCGCGAGATCTCGGTCAGCGAGTTCTTCGCCAAGAACCGGCACCTCCTCGGCTTCGACAGCCCCGCCAAGGCCCTCCTCACGGCCGTGAAGGAGGCCGTGGACAACGCCCTCGACGCGTGCGAGGAGGCGGGGATCCTCCCCTCGATCCGGGTCGAGATCGCCGAGGTGGAGCCGAACGCCCGCTACCGCCTCGCCGTCCTCGACAACGGCCCGGGGATCGTCAAGGCGCAGGTGCCGCGGATCTTCGGGAAGCTGCTCTACGGGAGCAAGTTCCACCGGCTGCGCCAGTCCCTCGCCGCCGACCAGCCCGTCCTCGTCGAGCGGCGCGGGCGCGCCGAGTGGGTGCCGATCGGCGCCCTCGTCGACCCGCTGCTCGCGCCCGGCGAGGAGGTCTGCGAGACCAGCGCGCTCGGGCTCCGCGCCCTCGCCTTCGACCCGGCCGACGGGACGTACGACTGGCGGCCGATCTCGCACGCGATCCGGCACGAGCGCGCGAACGAGGTCCTCGACGTGCGCGCGGAGGGCGGGAAGCGCGTCCTCGTCACGGGCTGCCACAGCCTCTTCACGGCCGGCGCGGCCGCGGGCGAGGTCCGCGCGGTCGAGGCGCGGGCGCTCCGCCCGGGCGACGTCGTCGTCGCGCCCGCGCGCCGCCCCCTGCGCGCGCCGCTCGACCTCGTCCGCGTCGAGGCCGTGCTGCCGGCCGCCGACCTCGCCGCGCCGCCCGGGCGCGAGGGCGACGACCCGCACCGCTTCGTCTACGACCTCTCCGTCCCCGGCTGCGAGAACTTCGTCGCCGGCGAGGGCGGCCTCGCCTGCCACAACAGCCGCGGCCAGCAGGGCATCGGCATCTCGGCCGCCGGGCTCTACGGGCTGCTCACGACCGGCAAGCCGATCGTCATCACCTCGCGCACCGGCAAGGGCAAGCGGGCGCATCACTTCGAGCTGGCGATCGACACGCGCCGGAACGAGCCGAACGTGATCGTCGACACGATCGTCCCCGACTGGCCGGTCGAGCACGGGACGCGGGTCGAGATCGAGCTCGCCGGCGCGTACAAGGCGGGACGGCGCTCGGTCGACGAGTACATCGAGCAGACGGCGCTCGCGAACCCGCACGCCGAGATCGTCTACGAGCCGCCGCGCGGGCACGCGCGCATCCACCTGCCGCGCGTCGACGAGCGCCTCCCGCCCGAGCCGGAGGAGATCCGGCCGCACCCGCACGGGGTCGAGCTCGGCCTCTTCATGCGCATGCTCCACGACGTGCGCCCGCGCCGCTCCGTCTCGAACGTGCTGACGCGCGACTTCTCGAGGGTGAGCGGGAAGAACGCCTCCGCCCTGTGCGCCGCGGCCGGGCTCTCGCCGCGCACGCGCGCCCGCGACCTCGCGCCGGCCGACGTCCAGCGGCTCCACGCGGCCATCCAGGCGGCGAAGCTCGTCGGCCCGTCGACGCGCTCGGTCGTCCCGATCGGCGAGGACCTCATCCGCAAGGGCCTCGAGCGCGAAGCGCCGCGCGCCGCGCTCTACGTCACGCGCACGCGCCCGCCGCGCGTCTACCGCGGGAACCCGTTCCAGGTCGAGGTCGGGCTCGCTTACGGGGGCGAGCTGACCGGCGTCCTCGAGCACGTGGGCGCGGCGGCGACCGAGGGGATCTGGATCGCGGGCATCGCCCTCGACCCCGACCGCCGCGTGGACCAGGGGCTCCTGGCCGTGCCCGGCATGACGCGGGCGAAGATCCGCGAGATCTGCCACCGGGCGCACGTCGACCCGCCGGCGAGGGCGCGCGCCCTCTCGGCGGACGAGCTCGAGCGGCTGCGCCACGCGCTCGAGGCCGACCTCCGGGCGGACGCCGCCTCGCGTCCGATCGAGCTCGTGCGCCTCGCGAACCGCGTTCCCCTCCTCTACCAGCAGTCGGCCTGCGCCACGACGCAGGCCGTGATCGACACGAACTGGCGGCGCTACGGGCTCGCGCAGGCGCGCGGCGGCCTCCCGACCGGGCCGCTCGTCCTCGTCGTCCACATCGCGAGCGTCTGGGTGCCGTTCACGAGCGAGTCGAAGGAGGCGATCGCCCACTACCCCGAGATCGTCGAGGAGGTCCAGCGGGCCCTCAAGGAGTGCGGCCGCCAGCTCGGGGCCTGGCTCAACAAGCGCGCCCTGGCCAAGGTGCAGGCGGCGCGGCGCGACAAGATCGCCCTCTACGCGGGCGAGCTCGTCGAGGCGCTGCACGCGCTGACCGGGCGCCCGAGGGAGAGGATCGGGGCCGCGATCGAGGCGGCGAAGCGCAGGCACTTGAAGATCGAGGACGCGGTCGAGGAGCGGGACGTTGGCGAAGGCGAAGCGGAAGAAGGCCGCCCGGAAGACGGCGGCGAGGACGCAGGCGAGGGCGAAGGCCGGGGCGAAGGCCGGGGCGAAGGCGGCGACGAAGGCGAAGGCGAAGGTCGATAGCGGCTCGGACGAGCGCGTCGGCCGCTCGCTTCGACGCCTCGCCGACGACGTGGTCGACGCGGCGGCGAAGGGCCGGAACCCCGCCGTCCTCGTGCCGCTCCGGGCGCTCTCGAACGTGCGCTTCAACGAGAGGCGGTCGATCATCGAGATGGGGCAGGCGCGGCAGAAGCGCGCCTTCTTCAACGTCGGCATGGCGAAGCGCTTCCTCCAGACGTTCCTCGTCGCGCGCGGCTGCAAGGAGCTGCTCGACCAGGGGATCACGACGTCGATCCGCGACATGTACTACCACCTGAAGCACTCGATCGGGCGCACGGGCGAGAACACGTTCGACGAGCAGGATGAGTCGGACGCGCTGGTCGAGGACCTCGAGGTCACGATCGACGCCCTCCGCGAGGAGCTGCACCTCTTCGCCGAGAACCGCGGCGCCATGGTCGGGAACCTGACGCTCGTCGACCGCGGCGACGTCATCGACTGCCGGCGCATGGGCACCGGGGGCTACTCGATCCCGAGCCGCGTCGAGGCCGACGTCATCCGGTTCCGGAAGGTCGAGGCCCGTTTCGTCCTGCTGATCGAGAAGGGCGCCGTCTGGGGACGGTTCAACGAGGACCGCTTCTGGAAGAAGCACAACGCCATCATCGTCCACGGACAGGGTCAGCCGCCGCGCGGCGTCCGGCGCCTCCTCTGGCGGTTCGCGAACGAGCTCGGCCTGCCGGTCTACGTCCTCGTCGACAACGACCCGTGGGGCTACTACATCTACAGCGTCGTCAAGCAGGGCTCGATCAACCTCGCCTACGAGTCGCGGCGCATGGCCGTCCCGGCCGCGCGCTTCATCGGCATGTCCTCCTTCGACGCCGAGAAGTTCGGGCTGCCGCGGACCGTCACGATCCGGCTCGCCGACCAGGACCGGGCGCGCGCGAACGACCTCCTCCGCTACCCCTGGTTCCAGTCCGCCGCCTGGCAGGAGGAGATCCGGAACATGCTCAAGCTCGGGGTGAAGCTCGAGCTCGAGGCCTTCTCGAACCGCGACTTCGGCTTCATCACCAAGACGTACCTGCCGAGGAAGCTCTCGGCGGAAGACTGGCTCGACTGATCTCTTCTCTCGTTCGTTCCTTCCTTCCTCCCTTCCCCGTCCCCCGAAACCTGCCGGCGTCTCCGGCGTTCTCTCGGGTGTCGCGCGCGTCGGCGCCGGCGGGCGCCGCCATCCGGACCTCTTCCGCGAGGCCGACGCCGCGGGCTTCATCCTCGTCCTGCCCCAGGCCACGACGATCGGCGACCCCGAGGGCAAGCCGCGCTGGATCACCGCCGTGCCCGACCCCTTCGGGGTGGACGACCCGGGGCTCGTCCTCCGCCTCGTCGACGCGCTCGCGGGGTCGGCCGAGAGGACTCTCGAGCTTCGCGCGGAGGAGTCCCGGGCGACCTCGAGGGGCGGAGCCGGGGTCGGGAGACCCGTCAGCCCCTCGGCGGTCCTTCCCGCTCCGGGGTCGGAGAGGGGGGATGGGGGAGCGCCCCGGCCAGCGCCGACTCCCAGTGGTGCGCGCGGCCGTCCTCGAGGATGAGGACGCCCGCGATGCCGGGCTCGTCGAGCGCCCGGTCGTCGACCCGCTCCCCGGCCACGGCCGGCACGACCGGGCGGCCGGCGCGGCGAAGCAGCGCCGCGCGCCTCACCGCTCGGGTCACATCGTTCCGGTCGACGACGCTCGAGACCTCGACGGCGACCCAGATCTCGGGGACCTCGGGGTGCGAGCGCGACGTCCCCGAGACGACGAGGTCGGCGTTCAGGGCGTCGAAGAGCTCGTCATCCGACAGGCTCTCGGCGAGCGCCTCCTGGAGCGCGCCCGGGTCGACGACCTTCACGCGGCGGAGGAGGCGCCCGAAGTACGCGACGGCCCGGTCGCGGTAGCGCATCTCGAGGAGCTGACCCTTCATGCCGCCCATCGTGGCGCCGAGGACCCCGACGGTCTCCTCCGTGCGCTTCTGCGCGACCGCGAGCGCCCGCACCTCCTCGGTCAGGGCCGCGAGCCGCTCGTCCGTGCGCTTCTGCGCGACCGCGAGCGCCCGCACCTCCTCGGTCAGGGCCGCGAGCCGC